>JAESFO010000195.1_pt1 | contig 128703 bp, 110 predicted proteins | sample 9269421 | NCBI WGS metagenome assembly JAESFO01 (sample SAMN14502839, study PRJNA617101) | algae metagenome | isolation source: Nostoc desertorum CM1-VF14 and co-occurring heterotrophs from rocky... | place: USA: Clark Mountains, San Bernardino, California | collected 2000-06-05 | reverse complement strand
AGTTTTATCCTGATCACGAGTCAGAAATACCCTTAAACGAGCGCCCATGTCTTAGTCACCTCGGTAGATGTATTTTCCGTATTTACTTATCTTTACATACCTTGGTTTTTTCACGCCAACTTACTTATGGGGTAGCAAAGAAAGTATTTCTGGACCAGGATCAACAATTGAATATACCCAAAATATCCGAAAAGAGATTCCTCAACTAATCAGTGACTTAGGCATAAAAGTGATTTTCGATGCCCCGTGTGGAGATTTTAACTGGTTCAGAATTATTTCTTGGAAAGAGCCGATTACATATATAGGTGCTGATATCGTAGAGCCTTTAGTTAAGCGCAACCAACTACTTTATGATAGCCATAACACTACCTTTATTCATTTGGATATCACTCACAATCCCTTACCAAAAGCTGATATGTGGCTTTGCAGAGACTGTCTGTTTCACTTATCAAATCATGACATTTCATTGGTACTTAAGAATTTTTTTAGAAGCAATGTTAAATATCTACTCACATCAACTCATTCTAACTGCGAGAATGAAGACATTCAAACTGGATCATTTCGTCTGCTCAATCTTCAAAAAGAACCATTCAACTTTGGCAAACCTATCGCACTCATAGAAGACTGGCTAGAAGGTTATCCTATTAGACATCTCGCGTTGTGGGAACGGGAAGCCTTGATGGATAGTTTAATGCAAGCTGGTAAAAATAACTTGCTAGCTTAAGCATTTTCAGGCAGGATAGCCTATTCTCAGAATTTTTTGAAACCACTCTTCGGTGCGATCGCCCATAGCTTCTAAAGAGTATAGAGTTTCTGCTTGCTGGCGACAAGTTTGGCGGTCAATTTCATCCAAACGTTTAATCGCTTCTACTAAACCTTGGACACTATCAGGTTCCACCAAAAAACCAGTTTTTCCTTCTTGGACAATTTCTGTTAAACCACCCCGACGATAAGCAATTAAAGGTACTCCACAAGCAAGCGCTTCTATTGCTACATTTCCAAATGCTTCTATCCAACGAGGAGTGACTAAAAGTGCCTGACATTGACCTAACTCCTTTTGTAGCTCAACCGTTGGTAAAAATCCTACATATTCTATGGGAGCATTAGGGTAATCTTGACAAATCTTTTCCCAGTAAGATACATCCTGTTTAAACCCAAATATTTTCAGTGTAATGCCGGTGATTTCTGCTGCTGCTACTGCATCTTCTAACCCTTTTTCAGGAGCTATTCTACCTACCCATGCCAAGCTCTGAGTCGGTTTCTGGCAAAACTGATAAATAGATAAATCCAAACCATTTAGCAGACAAATACACCGTTTTGCAAATGTGAAAGTTGCTGCTTGTGTTTGACTGTGAACACCGATAGTACCCGGGAATTTGGCTGCTACTTGTTCAATAATCTCATCCATTGCATCTGTCAAAGAACCCATACTGATCAGATGTGCGATCGGACAGTTAAAATATGGTGTTAAATACAATGGCAACCAATCATAAGCAAAATTCACAATCAAATCATAATCGGCTTGAACTTGGCGAGCATAATCCCACATATTCGCTAAAACAGAATTTTTATGCAACAAAATCGGATCACTAGGACTCTGATTTTGGGCTGGTATCTGTATTAGTTCTCCAGGAATTTCTTTAATAGATAAACAATTGCTGATAGACCCTTCCGGTGCAACAATTTCTAATTTATGTCCTCGCCGCAGCATCTCTATAGCAATATTGGATAGGGTTAATTCTACTCCGCCTCCTAATCCTGAACCTAGAGGACCCATTGGGGTAGACATAAATAATAATTTATGGTACATTTCCGTCGTTAATCTTTTTTCCTAAACATCATTCTTTCCACTTAAACAATGTACTTATTGGGTTTCGCTATTGCTCCACCCAAAAGATATGCAATCAAATCCAACTTTGCTTACGGTAGCAGCGAGTTGTAATTAGGTAAGGATGAAAAACCTCTAAAAATTTACTCTGAAGTGTATGAAAAAATGTTTCTACTACTTTAGGATCATCTAAATGGAAAGGAAATTCTTGATTAAAACCTTTAAAGAAATGCCAATTCACTATTATTTTACCTTCAGAATTCAAAGATTGATAAAATTCTAATAACTGCTGGCTAGGATCTGGCAGATGTTCTAAAACATCAAAACATAAAATTGTATCAAATTTTTCTTTAGCAGGGATTTCAATAGGACAAATTACTTTTTTGCCCAGTCCCATTTTTTCTGCTCGATACTGAACAAAATCACGATTAATCGGATTAATATCATAATAGATTACTTGCTCAACTTTTGGACAAAGAGCAGCACCAAGGGAATGAGTTCCTATTCCACCACCAAAATCTAACACTCTTCCTTGAGCATGATCTGCAATCAACCCCAACATATCTCCAATATAAGCAGAACTTGATAAATGCCAAGCCCCCAATTCAAACAAATAAAGTTCTCCTACTTTCTCACGATAGAAAGCAGTTGCTTCTTCCCAATTAAAATCTTTGTGTCCTAAATTCTTTATTTCCTCTTGTCCTGCTGCTAACTTCGTCTCTATGGTTTCCGGATCTAAATTTAAAAAACCTTGTAGATGATGTTTTAATTCAAATGAATTTTCTAAAAAGCTACTTAAGAGAGAAGGCGTGGTATAGTTTACCATAAAAAAATGATATTGCAATCAAATCAACGTATTCTATTTTAGAATAAATGTATACCACTTTGATTTATTACCCATCGTAAACATTGAGATAGAATTTGGCATGAAAGCTACCCTTTTCCAATCCCAAATTCAGAATTTTTCCCGCCAGTTAACCAATTCTGATTGGCGGCTTTCGTTGATAGTAATTATTCTGAGTATATTTTTATATGGTTGTCAGGGGACAATCCAAAAGAGTGATAAAGTAATTCATTTGAGTCTATGGCAATCAATCAATCCCCCTGCTAATCGGGATGTATTTAACAAACTAGTAAATAAATTTAATCAGACTCATACTGATATTCAAGTTGAATCTATCTTCATAGGTCAACCCCAGTTGCCAAAAATATTAACAGCAGTTGTGGGCAATACATCTCCAGATATTCTGTCATTCGATCCTCAATTGACAGGTCAGTTTATGGAACTAGGGGCAATTCAACCTTTAGAAGAATGGCTAGACAAATTGCCATTGAAATCTGAAATTAGCCCCAACCTATGGGAGGAATTAAAATTAGACGGTCATCTTTGGTCAATTCCACTTTATACGAGCAATTTAGGCATTTTTTACCGACCTAAACTCTTTCAAGCTGCCGGAATTACGCAAATTCCTAAAACTTGGGAAGAATTAAGGGAAGTTGCCAAAAAATTAACCATAGACCGAAATGGTGATAATAGACCTGAACAATACGGAATGTTATTGCCTTTAGGAAAGGAAGAATGGACTGTCTTTAGTTGGTTCCCCTTTTTATTGACCACTGGTGGAGAGATTGTAACAAATAATCGCCCAAATTTGATGAATGCGGGAGCGATCGCAGCCTTACAATTTTGGCAAGACATATTAAAAGATGGTTCAGCAACCCTCTCCTCTCCAGAGCGAGGTTATGAAGAAGACGCTTTTATTGCAGGCCGCGTTGCAATGCAGATCACAGGCCCTTGGAGTTATATAATGAAGTCCAATGTTGACTTTGAAGTATTCCCCATACCTGCAAGTGTAAAACCTGCTACGGTGACTGCCACTGGAAATATGTATTTGATGAAGACTATGCCAGAAAGAGAGCAAGCCGCGCTCAAATTTTTAGAGTATGTTTTAAGTGAAGAATTCCAAACAGAATGGAGTATGGGGACGGGTTTTTTACCAGTTAACATCAAATCTGTGCAAAGTCAGGCTTATCAAGAATTTCTCCAGCAAAAACCTGTCATGAAAGTCTTTATTGACCAAATGTCTGTATCAGGTTCTCGACCAATCATTCCTGGCTATAGTCGCTTGTCTGACAGTTTAGGGCGAGCCATCGAAGCCACTATGCTAGGCGCATCTCCAGAAAAAGCACTCAAACAAGCCCAAGCAAATCTTGATTCAATATGGGATTCTCAACAATCTAGATGAAATTTAAGAAGGCAGGAGGCAGAAGGAATCCCCATAAATAAATTTAGGGGATTTAATAAGGACGTATTTTTCCTTGCGCCCTTCGGGTGACGCTCCTAACGTCGCTACCGCTACGCTAACACCAGTCGCCTACGGCGGGAAACCCGCCTACAGCGCTGGTTCACTGTGCGTCTCGGAAAAAATATTTTTATTTTTTTTCATAAATAAATTTACTTGCTCTAAACCCTATGGCAGAGGGCAAAAAATGTATTTTCTTCCTTCTGCCTTGTCTACGACACGCTGCGCGATCTGCCTCCTGCCCTCTGCCTTTCATTGGTAAAATTTTAAATTAAGGCTTCCTTTTTACCCAGAAATTTCACTCCGGCGATGTAATTTTTTTTTCAAGGTACACAAGCCAATTGCTGGTGTAATTCCCAGAATTATTGCAGTCAATCCTTGGCCACTCCAATACAATATAAGACTCCGGTTGGCTTCTGGAATCAGGTTTTGCACAATAAAAAGCAACCAAATCAAAATACTAATTAATAAAAAAGAGATTGAAGGTAAAAAATTCCACCACCAAATCCCTGTTGTGTATCGCCTTAGTACCAGCCATTGGCAAAGTCCCAGCCAAATACCAGAAATTATATATGCGATCGCAGACAGAAATGCAAAAATAAAAGTTTGTTCAGGAGATAAAGTTTCATTTAAGGATAAGGCAATAGTTGAAATATAGTTAATCCAAGCTGTAGAAACGCCGTTGGCAATCAGCCAACCGACGCTAGTAGCAAATAACCACTGCCAACCTGGTAAATATCGGTAAAGAACAAGGCTCTGGTCAGCAGCGAAAATTACAGCAAATATAACGTTACTGATGCTCCTGACCAAAATACTCCATATTTGTGGTTGGATAACAGCACTAGGTGAGCTTTGGAGAATAATTTTCTCTAAGGCAATACTAGCAACGCCACCCACAACCCATCCGATCAGGGTCATTAAGGTAAACTGAATGAAGAACCTCTGTCGCTGCGATCGCGGAATCAAAAACTTTCCTGGGTTAGGCTCATTATTAGCAGATGCAACATCATCGGGGCTGTTAGAGTCAGTTTGCATATAAAGTTAGGGGAGTAGAGAGTGGAGAAAACACAAAAGAGTGACGAAATTCTTTTATATTCCACTTTCATTGTTAATTCTTCTTTTATCCCTCTCTCGATCCCGATTGCCCTTTGGTCTAAAGTGACTAGCGCTTTTAAAGTAAACCTGCTGAAAAAGCGTAATCCCAGAATGATAAGCTAAACAGTGGCATAAAAATGTGACTTAGGATGAAGTAATAAATGAGTGTTTATTCAACGACTCCTCATCTCTTAAGGGCTGCTCGTGGTGAAGTAGTAGATCGTCCCCCTGTATGGATGATGCGACAAGCGGGACGATATATGAAAGCATATCGAGACTTAAGAGAAAAGTATCCTTCGTTTCGCGATCGCTCCGAAATTCCGGAAGTAGCAATTGAAGTTTCCTTGCAGCCCTGGAGAGCCTTCCAGCCAGACGGTGTAATTTTATTTTCTGATATTGTCACCCCATTACCTGGTTTGGGCATTGACATGGATATTGCCGAAGGTAAAGGGCCAATCATTCACTCGCCCCTCCGTACTCAAGAGCAAATTGATCGTCTGCATCCCTTAGAACCAGAAGCAGCTCTACCATTCATTAAGACAATTTTGCAAGCGTTGCGCTCCGAAGTAGGCGATAAATCGACGGTGTTAGGCTTCGTAGGTGCGCCGTGGACATTAGCAGCTTATGCAGTTGAGGGAAAAGGTTCTAAAACCTATTCCATCATCAAAAACATGGCATTTTCAGACCCAACGATACTGCATCAACTGTTAACTAAATTAGCAGATGCGATCGCCATCTATGCCCGCTACCAAATTGACTCTGGCGCTCAAGTTGTGCAAATGTTCGATTCTTGGGCGGGTCAATTGAGTCCTCAAGATTATGACACCTTTGCTCTCCCCTATCAGAAGCGAGTTTTTCAGCAAATCAAACAAACTCATCCTGAGACACCTTTGATTTTGCTAGTTAGCGGTAGTGCAGGTGTATTGGAAAGAATGGCACAATCTGGCGCTGATATAGTCAGTGTAGACTGGGCAGTGGATATGGCAGACGCACGGGCAAGATTGGGCAAACAAGTCAAAGTTCAGGGAAATCTTGACCCAGGTGTGTTATTCGGCTCTAAACAGTTTATCCGCGATCGCATTCATGATACCGTTCGCAAAGCTGGCAATTGGGGTCACATTCTCAATCTCGGCCACGGTGTTTTACCAGAAACTCCAGAAGAAAATGTCGCTTTCTTCTTTGAAACAGCAAAGGAACTGAATCTTGCAGGAGTTAAGGGTTAAAAGCCGTTCAATTTTGGGTTTTAGATTTTAGATTTTAGATTTTAGATTTTTCGTTCAATCCAAAATCCAAAATTCAAAATCTAAAATTTCCAGAGTTATTTTTAACTCTTCACTTTTAACTTCTAACTTAATTCATAGCTTCTGATTCGGAACTTTTAACTTCATTTCTAACTCTTTATTTTTAACTGTTTACTTTTAAAAAATTTTCTATGAGCCAGAAGCGGATTTTAGTGACTGGTGCAAGTGGTTGTGTAGGTCATTATTTAACAGAAGCCTTAATTAAGGAAACAGATCACGAACTGTATTTGTTAGTTAGGAACCCAAATAAACTACAAGTTGATATTAAGGTACGTTCGGGCATCAATGTTTTGCAAGGTGATATGCAAAATATTCGCCAATTTGCCGATTTGCTATCCACAATTGATACAGCAGTACTCACAGCCACAGCTTGGGGTGGTGAGCAGACATTTGATATTAATGTCGTCAAAACTATAGAGTTACTCGAACTCCTAGATCCAGAACGTTGCCAGCAGGTGATTTATTTTTCGACAGCTAGTGTTTTGGATCGCTACAATCAACCATTACAACAAGCAGGGGAGATTGGGACAGATTACATTCGTTCTAAATATGAGTGCTTAGAGAAAAAAGAAAAATTAGCGATCGCACCCAAAATTACCACAGTATTTCCGACTGTAGTATTGGGTGGTGATGCAAATAAACCTTATTCTGCTGTCACATCTGGTATTCCAGAAGTGACGAAATATATTAATGTGATTCGCTTTTTGGAAGCAGATGGCAGTTTTCACTTTATCCACGGACAAGATATTGCGACTGTAGTGCGATATTTAATTGATCATCCTGTCAAAAATGATCAACCACGTCGGCTGGTTTTAGGTCAAGCACCATTAACTGCTAATCAAGCAGTGAAACAAGTTTGTGCTTATCTGGGCAAAAAGATTTACTTTCGCATTCCCATATCTATAGCATTGGCTAATTTGATTATTGTTCTGTTCCGCATTCGCATGGCTGCTTGGGATAGATTTTGCATGAACTATCGGCATTTCACCTATGAAAAATTCATCAATCCCGATAGTTTCGGCTTGCCAAATTATTGTGCAACCATGACTGATGTTTTAAAAATTAGTGGCGTTAAACGTGCTGATTAATAAAATATCTATTATTTGTTAATGATGGCAGTCATTTGTTGCAAAGTTAAGCCGACACAAGCTGCCAGTTCTTCCAACGCCAATCGTTCGCGTGTGTTTGCTTCTAACATAGATATTGCAGCTGCAACGTAATCGGCATTAGCAAGATAATTGACATTCTTAGGAGAAGTTGTTTGGGAATAAAGGCTGGCAATGCCGGAGCTTCCGGTAAATTTTTGTATTTGATAAGTGGCAATTAGAGATGCTTGGCTGGCTCGGAGATAGGCAACATAATATTGCACAATAGCTAATCTTTTTTGCTGTCTAGCTTCTTTCCAACGAGCTTGCAAAACAGGAAGCTGCCCAAATGTACTGATGAATTTGATCGGGTCTACTGTGACAGTTAAGGAAAGGCTGTTTTCACGCTCAGATGACGAATCGGGTGATGTTGAAATTGTAGTTAGAGCCGGAGATAATTCGATAGCTACAACATCCCTAAAAGCATTCAATCCCATTGCAGCTTTTGTTTCTAGCACTTGAGCTGAGTTGCTTTCAGCAATAGCTACTAATTGGTCAATGATTTTAAGATCCTGCTGTGTAATTTCAGTTTGAAGCAGGTTAGGCTGATTACCATAACTGGACTTATCTTCGGATGCAACCACAGGAAATGTAGTACTGACAAATGTAACGGCAAGGAGAATTTTGAAACTTTGTGCAAAAGCTTTTGAGAGCCATTGTGCGATCATCTGATTGATTTATTCTGAAGCGCTACACTTGTTTTCTGATTTGCTTCTTTTTCAGAATACCGTTAAATGACAATATTTCCTATAAATGTATAGTCTTTCTCAATAAAAATAGTCAATAGAAGGTGATAACATATGTCTGTAAAGCCTTGTAATCAAAGGTTGTGACCTCTATTCAGGATTCCAGGCAATTAAGATTCATTACAAAATTTATTGATAGTATTTAATATCTCTAGCGATCGCCTGTGACAGTTGCATAATTTCTATCGATATGCATTTAGTTTGTAACTTGGTCGTAATTAGAGAAACTAGAAATGTGCTGACTCCTGTTTCAATATGCTTTTCTTTTTGCTGATTTACTGCAAAAATTTCAGTCCCTAGTTGCCCATTTGAGCCAAAAACATCAGTGCTAAAATAAAACAACTTTAATAAAAAGTCAATAGCCCTTTATTTCCGTTAGAGTGGGATAACAATCAAAGTGTGAGGATTGATACTACATGCGAATCTTGTTAGTGTATCCAATATTTCCCAAAACCTTTTGGTCTTATGAAAAAATTTTGGAGTTAGTCGATCGCAAGGTTTTATTACCACCTCTGGGTTTAGTAACAGTAGCGGCGATTCTGCCCCAAGAATGGGAATTCAAGCTAGTCGATCGCAACATCCGCCCAGCAACAGAAGAAGAATGGGCGTGGGCAGATGTGGTAATTTTCTCCGCGATGATTGTCCAGAAACAAGATTTACTTGACCAAATCCAGGAAGCAAAAAAACGTGGCAAGTTAGTCGCAGTAGGCGGCCCCTACCCTACCTCTGTACCTCACGAAGTTGAAAATGTTGGCGCCGATTTCCTGATTCTGGATGAAGGAGAAATCACTCTCCCCATGTTTATTGAGGCAATTCAACGTGGAGACACATCTGGCACTTTCCGCGCCACGGAAAAACCTGATGTGACAAGCACACCAATACCCCGCTTTGATTTATTAGAATTGGATGCCTATGACATGATGTCGGTGCAGTTTTCGCGCGGGTGTCCCTTCCAGTGCGAATTTTGTGACATTATTGTTCTTTACGGGCGCAAACCACGCACCAAAACCCCAGCACAACTTTTAGCAGAGTTAGATTGCCTCTATGAATTGGGTTGGCGGCGGGGTGTATTCATGGTGGATGACAACTTTATTGGCAACAAGCGAAATGTGAAATTGTTGCTGAAAGAGTTAAAAGTTTGGATGGCAGAACACAAGTATCCCTTCCGGTTTGACACTGAAGCTTCAATTGACTTAGCCCAAGACGCAGAAATGCTGGAGTTGATGGTTGAGTGTGGTTTCTCGGCGGTGTTTTTAGGAATTGAAACGCCGGATGAGGATAGTTTGCAAATGACCAAGAAGTTTCAAAATACTCGCAGTTCTCTAACTGAGGCAGTGGAAACCATCATCAGAGCCGGATTGCGCCCAATGGCTGGGTTTATTATCGGGTTTGATGGTGAAAAAGCAGGCGCAGGCGATCGCATTGTCCGCTTTGCAGAACAAGCAGCGATTCCTTCAACTACCTTTGCCATGTTGCAAGCGTTACCTAATACCGCGCTTTGGCATCGCCTGAAAAAAGAAGGGCGACTGCGGGAAAATCAAGATGGTAACATCAATCAGACAACATTGATGAACTTCCTTCCCACCCGTCCCCTGGAAGAACTTGCACGAGAATATGTTGAAGCATTTTGTACTTTATACGACCCGGTGCAGTACTTAGATCGTACCTATCGTTGTTTCTTAATGATGGGTTTACCGAGTTGGAAAGCGCCAGCAAAAATGCCAGAGTGGGTGGTTGTGAAAGCGTTGTTACTTGTAATTTGGCGACAAGGCATCAAACGAGAAACCCGTTGGAAGTTCTGGCATCATTTGTTTAGCATTTTCAAGCGTAACCCTGGAGTTATTGAGCATTACCTCGCTGCTTGTGCCCACAACGAGCATTTTCTAGAGTATCGCCAAATTGTGCGCGATCAAATTGAAAGTCAGCTAGCTGAATATCTCGCACAGGGTGCAGAAAAACCTTATGTACTAGTAAAGGAAAAAGCTGAGGAAAAAGCTGAAGCGATAGTCAGTTAGGTGTTGTAACGGTTAATAGTAAGACTCTATTTTCTCTCTTCTGTAACTCTTTTTTTAAGAATTGGTAGAATTACAGTCAATAATTTGAGAGTTACGGAAGCAGTAATGCTACAAAGTTAGGGGTACTCATAGTACCTCTAACTTTTTTATGTTAATTTCTACCTTACGATCGCATCTAGTTAGTAACTAGTTCGTCTGGTTTTTTTGCACTTGGCGATCGCGGCGATTTTCGTCCAGAAAGATCGTACAGTAAACCCATAAGTGCGGGTACGACAGTAGGAGTTAAAATCGTGGAAAAAGCTAGACCACCCGTTAAGACAATACCTAACCCCTGATATAACTCTGAACCTTGACCGGGTAGCACTGCTAACGGTAACATCCCTAAAACACTAGTTCCAGCAGACATGAAAATCGCCCGTAAGCGATCATTCGTTGCATTATATAAGGATGCATCAAAATCTTCACCTGCTTGCTGGAGTTGCAAGGCGCGATCGACTAGCAAAATGGCGTTGTTAACAACCACACCTGTAAGGATCACAAATCCCAAGGCTGTAATCATATCCAATGCCACATTCATTCCCGGAATCATGTTGGCAATTACTAGGCTCAATAGTGCGCCACTCATACCCATCGGCACTGTTGCCATAATTACTACTGGGTAAAGGAATGAGCGATACAACGCCACCAGTAACAAGTAAGTAATCAAAATCGAAAATGCAAAGGCAGCAGCTAATTGGCCAACAGTTGTTGCTAATTGATCTGCTGAACCTGACAGTTCTAGCCGATAGCCTGTTGGTAAACTGGCACGCAGAGGAGCCAGAATTTCTTCTTCGGTACGTTTTACCAGCGTAGCAAGAGGGGCATCAGGTGCAAGGGAAACTGTAAGGCTAATTGAGCGCTCTAAATCAACGTGGTTAATGGCATCAGCTCCCGTTGTTTCACGAACTTCGGCAATATCCCCCAGTTGCACTTGTCGTCCCTGTGTATATAGAGGCAATTGGCGCAGTTGCTCTGGGGTTTCCACAGCAGTATTTTGTAGTTCTACCGAGACATCTAATTCTTCTTTGCCATCAATGTAATCAGAGGCAACTTTACCACCCAATGCTGCTTCTACCATCGAACCAATTTCCGCTTCCGAAAGTCCTACTTCGGCGATGCGTTCGCGGTTGGGAATCACTTGTAATTCTCCTGCACCCAATACAAAGTTTGAGCGCACATTCTGAACCCCTGCAAGCGATCGCAATTTACCAGTAATTTGCTTTTCTAAATCACCAATCTGATTTAAGTCAGCGCCAACAATATCCACTTCAAATTCTTTACCTGGATCGCGGAATATAGAAATCCGTGTTGGGATTACAAAACGGTATCCAGCAAAGTTACTGCTTTGAGCGCGTAACCGATCTACCATATCAGCGAGTCCTGTAGTCGTGGCAAATTCTGGTTTTAAAATAGTTGCAATACCTCGCAGCGCCCCTGGACGGTCAACATACATGATGCGCTCAACTTCTGGTTGCGATCGCAGAAATTTTTGCACAGATTCAGATTGCCGAATCGCTTCTGGAATACTGGTTCCCGGCAAAGGTTCCGCCCGCAATACAACTAAGTTACGATTGCCTTCGGGTAGATAATCGGCAGGTGGTAAGAGAAAAATACTAGTTAAGAGTAAAACAACAGGAATCGAGAGCACAATTAATCTGCGGCCAATACGCTTACGTCCCAGTGACCAACTAACAGTAGCGGCGAGAAAGTTTTCCAGTTTGCCTTGGAAATGACGAAACACCGCAGAGGTTTTAGCTACCATTCGCTCAAACCAATTACCGCCCCGATATTCACCACCCTGCATCATTTGCATGGCTTCTGATTGTTTGAGGAACAATCCCGATAGCATTGGGACTAAAGTTAATGCTGCAAATAGCGAGAATAGAGAAGAGGCAGAAAGAGCGATCGCCATATCGGTGTAGAGTTGCCCTGCTTCACCTGTCACCATTAATAGTGGTACAAAAACCACTATGTTGCTTAGGGTAGAACCAAGCATTGCCCCCCAAACTTCCTGAGTACCTTCAATGGCTGCCCGCATGGCACTTTTGCCTTGCTGGATATGGGTGAAGACATTCTCAATCACAACGATCGAGTTATCTACAACCATACCCACAGAAAATGCTAGTCCTGCTAAACTGATGATGTTCAATGTGCGTCCCAATGCAGACATGACAATGAACACAATAATTGTACCAATAGGAATGGTGATTGCAACTACAGCAACAGTTCGCATTGAGCCAAGGAATAGAAGTAAGACGATAGTTGCTAGTAATGCTCCACTGATCAAGTTCTCTCCAACGAAACTTACTGATTGATTGATGTACTCACTTTCGTCATAGTTGTAGACAAAGCGAATACCTTGGTTTTGCCGATCAAATTCAGTTTGCAGTGCAGCAATTTCCGCCCGAATGCCTTTAGCCACCTCTGGCACATTCGCCCCAATTTGCCGAATTACACCGACTGCTACCCCAGGTTTGCCGTTGAACACCAACGCACTATCTTGGGGCTTGCGTCCCATCTGTACCTTTGCTACATCTCGCAAGTAAACTGTACCCGATTGATCGCGTCGCAGCACAAAGCCTTCAATTTGCGATAAATCTTGCGATCTGCTGATTGTGCGGACTCGATATTCCCGTCGTCCGAGAATTAATGGCCCACCCCGAATATCACGGTTATTTTCTTGAAGAACTCTTACTACATCGCCAATTGCGAGGTTGCGATCGCTTAATGCTTTCGGATCAACCTTCACCTCGACTTCTCGTTCTTGTCCACCCACTAACAAAAACTGCCCAGTTCCTTCGACTCGCCGCAAACGGGGAATCACCACTTCGTCTGCTAAGTCCCGATAACGGTCTGCATCTGGTTGAAATCCTTCTTTAGTATCAAACGGAATCCACATCATCGGTGAACTGTTACCACCTACCAGTTCTACATTCGATTCCTGCGCTTCTGGAGGCAAGCTTTCCACCTGTTGCAAGCGGTTGAGAACATCTATCATCCGTTCTCTGGCGTTGGCATCCTGAGCAAATTCTAAGGTAATGCTGCTGCGTCCAGCACGAGAAGTACTGCTAATTTCTTGGACACCTAGCACCTCTTGCATCTGTTCTTCGATGGGCCGGGTAATCAGGTCTTCTACTTCTGTTGGCCCTGCGCCCGGATAGGTAGTTGTGATCGTAATTTCAGGGCGATCGCCCCCTGGTTGCAATTCTAGAGGTAACTTTAGTAAGGAGAACACCCCGAACATTGCTAACAAGCAAAACAAAACAAAAGTTCCATGTCGCCAACGAACGGCGGTTTCAATAAAATTCATATTAATTCGTAATTCAGAAAGTCATATTTAAACTGGGTTTGCAGTATTTTGAAGAAGGAAAGGTTAAAGGAGAAAGAGACGATTCTTCCTCTTTAACCGACTTCTTTCTGCAAGAAGTCTATGGAAGAGTAGTACAACCTATGTTTTAACAAGAGAGGTAAGAGGCAGGAGAAGTACTGCGACGCGTTGGAAGCAAGGGTTTAAGTCTCTCACTAAAATCTCCGATTTGGTGGACTGGAATTAGATTGGGTTGAAGCCTCATCTAAATTACAACCTCCTGCCTTCTGCCTCCTGCCTCCTGCCTCCTGCCTCCTTCAAGTTGGATCAACTATCTTTACAGGCGCACCATCTTGCAATCCATCACCGCCACGTAGCACAATGCGTTGACCGGTGCGTAAAGTGGGATGATAAATTGCGACATTTTTACCCATGTCAGAAACCATCTCGACTGGAATTTGTTTAGCTTTGCCGTTAGCAACTGCAAAAACTAGCCACTCGTTTTGCCTTCTGGTTAATGCATCTCGTGACACCACAAAGCTAGAGCGGTTAGAGGGCATATTTAAGTTGCCTGTGATCGCCATTCCTGGTATTAATCCTGATGGGGGCTTGTTAATTTGGACACGCACGCGTTGACGGCGGGAAGCAGTTTCGGCAGAAGGGACTACAGCAGTGATGGTGGCGCGTTGTTTCCATTGCGGTAAGGCGCGAGTTGTAAGATCAATTGTCATACCTGGGGTAACTTTACTACTGAGTTCTTCGGGTAACTCTAGGAAAATATCGAAGCGATCGCCTGCTACTAAGGTGACAATTTGACCAGAACTTTGTACCAAATCACCGTTACTGATATGGCGAGTCTGCACTATACCCGATTCTGATGCTAAAATTCGAGTTCGCTGCCGGGCTAATTCTGCTTGAGCTAAGGTGGCTTTTGCTGCTTCTACATTTGCTCGTTGGGCGGCGATTTCTTCTTGAATCGGCCCAGCTTTCGCTTCGGCAAGTTCTGCCTCTGCTTCTAACCGTTCTCCTTGGATGTTATTTAATTGTGCTTGGGCTTCCACTAACAATCTTTGAGATAAAGCACCCTCTTTCACAAGATCGCTAGTACGTTTCAGGTTATCTTGTGCTTCCAGTTCTCGCGCCTTAGCAGATGTAACAGCCGCTTGACGTTGAGCAATGATTTCTTTTCGAGTACCGACTTCCAAACGTGCCAAATTGCTCCGTTGTTGTGCCAGTTGCGCTCGTGCTTGGCTAATTGCCAATTGCTGATCGGTATCATCAAGTAAAGCGATCGCCATTCCTACTTTCACGCGATCGCCTGGTTGCACTGAAATTTGCTTGACAATTCCACTAGTTTGAGCGCGGATTGTTGACTGCTGAGTGGCTTCTACTTGTCCCAACAACTGGATACTTCTTGTAGCACTTCCAGTTGCCAGAGAGATTGTTTCAATTGGTTTTGGAGGTGGCCCTTGCTGTTGTGCAACAGAAGAACGTGGTGCGCCACCAGGAGCTAACATCCGCCATAGAATAATGCCACCAGTTGCCAGAAATAAAATCAGCAATCTCCAGAACCAAGGTTTACCCGAACGCGTCGGTGCTAACTCAGAAGGCGCAGAACTATCTGATTGGGTTTCAACCGTTGAAACTTGATTTTCAGAAGTATCCATAGCAATTAACGGTGGGCTACTGAGGGTTAAGGGCTAAAGATTAACCTTTGAAAGTGAACAATGAATAGTCAAATGTCCGCTATCAACAGTCAATTATTTAGATATAAGTAAAATTACGTTACCTTTCTTGTAGTTTATTAGATAAATATGACAGAGAAATGTCAAGGTTAGTGAGTGTCATTTGTCATTCGACTCAACTATTAGTTCTTTAACGCGATCGCGCGGTAAGCCTAACTCCTGACTAAGAGCGACTTCAAGTTTGCTTATATCTGTGATTGGAAATTCAAATACTATTGTTGTGAGAACTGAGTTATTTGTTTTAACGTTTACCCGTGAAATTCCTTTTTGGGGAAGAATTTCCACTTTGATCGCTACTATTCTTTTCATAATCTGTCGTGCCGATTGGGTATCTGCTAGCAAATATTTCTTGGTGAGGTTGGAGTGACTTAAAATCCGATCTCCGACAAAACCGCTCCCCAGCCAAAAAACTAACCCAATCAACGGCAAGGACAACCAAAACACAAAGCCTAATGATCGCAACACTTGAAAAAGTTTGAGATGCTGCATGAAAGGTATAAGGTTGAGTGTTTCTCGTCACTTTTACCTTAATCTAAAATTAGCAAGGAAAAATTACAGCAACCTGAGCAAATAGGATGTTGATCTTACTAGTCGAAGATGACCCATCGCAGTTAGAGCCACTGCGGGCAGCATTATTGAAGGTGGGGCATACAGTCGATGCGATCGCTGATGGGGAAACAGCACAATGGTTTGCTTTTCGCAAAGACTATGACTTGCTGATTTTAGATTGGATGTTGCCTAAAGTGAGTGGTGTAGAATTGTGTCAAGTATATCGACAAGCAGGTAAGCTGGCTCCTGTATTGATGCTGACGGCGAAAGACACGGTTTTAGATAAGGTGATGGGTTTAGATGCTGGAGCCGATGATTACTTAGTAAAGCCTGTGGATGTTCTAGAGTTATTGGCACGAGTCCGGGCGCTAGGACGGCGATCGCCTGTGTGGCAAGGAGATATACTTAGCTTGGGCGATTTGGAACTTCATTTATCCACTTTGACGCTCGAACTCGGTTCGTTGACAACTCAACTTTCTAGCCGGGAGTTTCAATTGATGGAGTATTTAATGCGTCATCCCCGGCAAGTATTATCTCATAGCCAGATTGAGCAAGCCCTTTGGAGCTGCGGAGAGGAACCAGAAAGTAACGCGGTTACTACCTTGGTTCGCCGCCTGCGCCAGCGCCTACAGACTATTGGTGTCAAAGATTGGATAGAAACAGTGCATCGCATGGGCTATCGAATAAATCCCCCAAATTTGTAAACCGTCGAACGGAGGCGGGGGGCAGGGGGCGGGGGGCAGGGAGCAGGGGGCAGGGGGCAGGGGGCAGGGGGCAGGGGGCAGGGGGCAGAGGACAGGGGGCAGAGGACAGGGATAAAAAAGTAATGACTAATGACTAATGACTAATGACTAATGTTCGATCATAGCCGTCGTAATCTTGCTCACTGGTTTGCCCTGTCAATGGGTGGAATTTTGTTCGCTTTTGCAGGGGTGGGCTATTGTCTGAGTGTAGAAGAACAATTGCGGGTTTTTGACGACGAACTATTTTCACAAAGTAAAGCCTTTGCTACTAAAACCCAATACTCACTTTATCAAAGTCAATGGCAAAATCAGCGCAGCCAGACTCCTGTAGAAAGCGGTGTATCGTTGAATGGCGGGCTAATCTACGCACGGTGGTATAACTCCAATAAACAACTTTTACAGTTTATCGGTTCATCGGGTGGCAAACAGTTGAGCGCAAAACCTGGATTTCAAACGTTAGAAGTACCAATAGGCTCAGAGTCATCTAGTACAAAAACCTGGGTTCGCCAAGTTACACTTCCTGTTTTGGAAGGTAAGGTGCTGATTGGCTACTTCCAAACAGCAGCTCCAATGAACTCTCTACGCATTGGACTGAACCAAGCCCGCTTGTTTCTAACTTTCGGGGTTCCCGTAACCTTTGGTGTAATAGGTATTACAGGTTGGTTTTTAGGCGAATTGGCAATGCGACCAAGCCTCCGTGCTTATCAGCAATTGCAGCGATTTACAGCCGATGCTTCTCATGAACTACGCACACCCGTTGCTACGGTATTGAGCAATGCTCAAGTTGCCCTGATGCCTCCCGAAGACCCCTTGGAGCAAAGATTGCGGTTGCAAAATATCGTCCAAACTGCTAAGTCCATGAGTACGCTGATCAATGATCTGCTTTTTTTGTCGCGTTATGATGGCTCGCTTGCAGAAACCGTATTAAAACCCGTTGATTTGTGTGAAATATTGCGATCGCTTGCTCAGGAGTTCGCAGCCCTTGCTCCTGCCCAAAGTCTTAATTTCAATGCTTATCTTCCAGAGCATCCGATCATTTTAAAAGCCGATGCTAATTTGCTCAAACAAGCTGTGATTAATCTACTGACTAATGCCTTCAAGTACACACCAGCAGACGGTAAGGTACAATTACATCTTTTTATCCAGTCTCACTGCGCGGTAATTCAGGTCAAAGATAACGGGATTGGTATTCCATCCACTGATTTGCCACATATATTTGATCGTTTTTATCGTGTAGATACTATCCGATCTCGGCAAACAGGCGGCTTTGGACTCGGACTTGCGATCGCTCAACAAATTGTGCAACGATCCGGTGGGCAAATTACTGTAAATAGTATGCTAGGTCAAGGCTCCATATTTCAAATTAGCCTTCCCCTGAAACTTTGATTCTGGCTCACTTCGGCTACGTTCAGCGACCTCCTGAATTCTGTTTTTTGAATTCTTCTTCAACTATTGCGATCGCGTTCTAAATCATCAATCACTTTTTGCAAATACCACTCGTCTGACATCCCAGGATAATAATTTTGCTTCTGCTGAATTAATCGTTCGGCGATTTCCCAATATCCTCCAACCATTCGCAAAAGTCGCTGACGTAGCAGGCTATCTTTTTGCTTTTTTGATTGTGGATTAAATTTTTGAATTTTTTCTAGGCTACTTAAGACTTGTTGATAATTTGCCCAATCTTCTTGTTCACAAAAAATACTCGCCGCTCGTTGATAATCTTCCAGAGCATTTTGTATTTCTTCTATGCAAGTATAAGCAATGCCGCGATTGTAGTAAGCTTGAGCATCATCAGGCTTTATTTGCAGTGCTTGAGTATAATCTTTAATTGCACCAAGATAGTTACTTATTGCCCGATAGGCATTGCCTCTGGCAATATAAATTAAAGGATCTTCGGCTTGCATCTGGAGTGCTTGGTTAAGATCCGCGATCGCACCTTGATGATCTCCCAATACAGAACGCGCTTTACCTCGGTTGCGATAAACAATTGCATCTTGAAAATTTAGTCCCAATGCTTGATTAAAATCAGCGATCGCTTCTCGATAATTCCCCATTTTGCAACGCACAACCCCACGACAGCAGTAAGCTTGGGCATCTTGTGGATCGGCTTTTAATACCCAGTTTAAATCGGCGAGTGCCTCTTGGGTATCTCCCTTTTCAGCCTTTTCTAATAATTGTGTAAAATATTCCTTTGTGGATAAAATAGGTGCATTTGTAGAACCCGATTGCTCAACGGCAGGTTTTTCTGGAGATTGTAGCTGTTTAATCTTTTCCAGACAAAGGCGACAATTTTCTTTATCCTGTTGCTCTAGATATAATTGTGCAGCTTTTTTAAAATTAGCGATCGCGTCTTCAATATAACCCTGTTTGCGCCGCACTATCCCCCGCAGATTATAAGCAGGAGCATAATTGAGATTTAGACGAATAGCGCGTTCAACATCGTCTAGCGCCCCCGGTAAATTTTTCAGCCCCACCCTAGCCAATCCACGACAATAATATGCTTCTACACTCTCAGGATTAAGCTTCAGGGCTTCGGTATAATCTGAAACAGCTTTAAGGATTGCTCCTGAATCATAATATGCCAAACCTCGTTGCAAGTAAGCTTCGGTAAAGTAAGGCGTCAATTGTAAAGCATGATTAAATTCCTCAATCGCTCCAGCGTAGTCTTTTCGCCTAGCCTTTTCCAATCCTCTATTGTAAAATTCGTCATTCATGGCATTTGTTTGGTTGATTCAGTTAGTTGAATTCCAGGACACTCATTTTGTAGCCTAACCTATGCACTCACCCTTAATATTTTAAGTAATCAGCGTGCTTTTGCTTCGTTTTCGTGTACTAAAAATGTATCAATAAAACTTGTGGTTACTCTAGACTTATGCTTCTGGTTTGTGAAGATATCGGACTAGTACCGCAAGGCGGAAGTCAAAAGTCAAAAGTTAAAAGTATTATGGAATAAGCTTTTTAGAGATTTTAAATGTTTGGCTCTATTTACGCCGTGGTGTACTAGCTAACAGGGCTAATGAGTAAACATATAATATTACTTACACATTTATTATATGTGGACTGGATACAGTTGCGGTTCCAGGTAATATAACAATAGAAAAAATTGTAACTTTATTAATTTATATGCAAACTTTAGCCATCAAGTTAGATGAACCAATACAGTTCAGTTAAGCATTTCTTCCTTCTCTCCCTTTGTGTGCTTCTCTAACGAGACGCTGCGCGAATGCGTCCTTTGCTGTAGCCTGCGGCAAGCCGCTTTGCGTCTACGTTGAAAAAATTGACTTTGACAAAGAATTAAGCCTTAACTGAACCGTACTAGTTAGATAAACCACTATCAGCACGATTATTTCCGATTACAAATAAAAAAACTGGGGAAATGACTCCATTCAATTCCCCATATCTCGTAAATTGTAAAATATTTACAGTTAACTAAAATTATTCTGAAAGTAAGCTAGGAGAAGTCATTACAAAAACATCCAAGCTTCCTTGAGCATCAGTCTGTGGTTTTATGGGATTGGCGAAGTGGAAAAATTCATGATCGTTAACCAATAATAGTTCGCCCGGATTTAGAACTTTGCTAAACACAGGTTTTTCCTTTTTGGCAGCATACAAATGTGCTTCTCCACCTTGAATATTATCTCTATCTACTGAAAATATGCCAATAAAATCAGTACCATCTTGATGGATGCCTTCAGGCGCTGGATTGCCAAAATTATCTGGTGAACAAGTAATTCTAATTTGATGAACTCCGATTTCAGCTTCCGGATGAAGTTTACAAGAATCACTAAATGCTAAAACAAGATTTTTAAAAATATCAAGTTTTATGAGTGCATCATCTAATTCTGCAAACTCTCTTTTCATGTCACCCATTAATGGATTATGCTCTTTACTTTGAAAGAAGTAGCCATGAGGTAATTTGATTAAACCATTTCCAGAAACTATAAACCGAGATAATCTTCTCGAACGATAATTGCCTTTGATATAAGGGTCAATAGGCATATTACTGAAAAATGGCTTGAAACCTTCTGGATTTATTGAATTTACCTTTCTTAGAGTAAACAGAAAAGCATATTCTAATTCCGTTGCTATCCCCAATTTTTGCATAGGATTTACCTCCTTGCATATTGAAATTCTCCCGGATTTTTCTTTATGGGAGACTTATAATACTTAGTGTATGCTACTTTTTATTACTATGTTGTTAATTTAACTACAAAAATTGACAATCCATGATATAGAAATTTACTCAAATTCTGCCGCAGGGCGGAGTAGCTGCTGAAAATATTTGCTATTGAGAGGTAGATAGGTAAGGAATCGACGTATATTTACTAGCAGCAACAAGGTTTTATAATGATAGATTGGCTTTATCGCTACCCACCTTTGTATCCGGGTATTTTACTCAAGCGTTACAAGCGGTTTTTTGCTGACGTTCAACTTGCTTCTGGCGAAATAGTGACAGCACACTGTCCAAATACAGGGCCTATGACTGGAGTATCAACTCCCCAAAGTGCAGTACAACTTTCCAAAAGCGATAATCTTAATCGCAAATTGGCTTACACCTTAGAACTAATTCAGGTACATGACAACGAACCGACTTGGGTAGGCATAAATACTTTTGTGCCCAATCGGATTGTAAAGCTAGCTTTGATGAAACACCTTTTCCCAGAATTAGGCAACTATAGCCAAATCAAGGGCGAGGTAGTTTATGGACTAGATAAAAAAAGTCGAGTAGATTTTTTCTTGACGGGGAATGATGAGGAACGCCCGATTTATTTAGAAGTGAAAAATACAACTTTATCTGAGGGAAGATTAGCTTTATTTCCTGACACGGAAACTACAAGAGGACAAAAGCACCTGCGAGAATTAATGGCGCTGCTACCTCTAACTCGTGCGGTGATGTTTTACTTTATCAATCGTGGTGATTGTACTGAATTCTCCCCTGGCGATCGCACTGATCCTATATATGGTAAATTATTACGCGATGCGATCGCTCTCGGTTTAGAAGTCTTACCTTGCCGTTTTGATATTTCCCCCGAAGGTATCCGTTATTTAGGTTTGGCAAAACTAAAAATTTGATTACACCTAATTAAATATAAACGTATGAAACAATAAATCCATCTAGACAGTATCTAGATGGATTTGTTGGTAGTTGGTGTTTACTAAAAAACATTCAACCAGACTGTAATAGAGAAACGACTATAGATAGTCGCCACCCCAGAAATAGCATTAGCTATTCTGACGTTTGCTTATGCAGGAATCAAAACTGTGTCAATTACGTGGATGACACCGTTATCAGCAGCAACATCTGCTGCTGCAACAGTTGCATCATTGATTTTAACGCCATTAGAAGCGTCGATTTTTACATCTGAACCTTCAACTGTCGTAGCTGTCTTTAGCTTAACTACATCAGCAGCTAGTACCTTGCCTGATACAACATGATAGGTCAAGATTTTGGTGAGCTTAGGAATATCTTTCAGCAATGCGTCTACTGTTCCTGCTGGAAGCTTATTAAACGCTTCATCAGTAGGTGCGAAGACGGTAAATGGCCCTGGGCCTTTCAGTGTATCTACTAAACCAGCTGCTTGGATTGCTGCAACTAGTGTGTTGAAAGAACCATTATTAGCGGCGGTGTCAACAATATTGGCCATGTGCTTTACCTAGTTCTGTGTAACTTGTTACAAATCTAAACTATTACTTTAATAAAATCTATCTATCGTTAGACGTATACCGAATAAATTTTTTTATTGATAGCATAAATAATTCTCTATAATTCTCTATATTTTTATACAAATAGAAAATTATATGTACATTGTCTGAGTGGATGAGTTCCCAGCACTTCTAGGATACGTAGTTTACGCCGCAGGCATTGCTCGTTTTTCTATACATCGGTAGAAGCGATCGCCATACAACCTCAATAGAAAAGGTGCATCATGTCGCTTTGCTTTGAATTCAAAATCTAAAATCCAAAATTAAGAATCACCATAAATAAATTTAGTTGCTCTGATACCATGAGGTTTTGCCGGCTAGATTATACAAATTAAAATCTAGACGAGGCAAGCTTTAATAACTATTTTGATAAAATTTATGTATCTATTGTATCAAGATTAGATGCAGATATAGGTTTTTTAGTTAATATAAAAACTTTCCTTAAAAAAGGATAGTTTTACTTTTAGAATTGTCAATATTTTATGAAATAACTAAGGATAATATTTTACTGAATATTTTAAAAGCAATATAGAGGTATTGGCAAATACAGTAGCCCTAAACTAATTATGAGAAAATAATATGGGTGCAAATTTAGCTAATTATTGGGTGCAAAATGCGGAGCCACTCGCTAACTGAATTGAACGAAATCTCTTAAATAGTTCGTGAAATCAAAGGCGCATTTACACACAAACTTATAAGGTAGTTAAAATGACTTACGATTCTGAAGATGTACAAAAAATCCTGCAAATAGCGCTTACTCGTAGACAGGAAGGTGAATTTTCACGAGAACAACTCATAGAAATGGCATCTGAGTTAGGTATTTCTTCTGATATTTTGGAAAAAACTGAAAAGAACTGGTTAATTCAACAAGAAGAGGAACGAGCGCAACGTACATTTAATACTTTCCGACGCAGAGCATTTTGGACACACTTTGTTTCATTTATAGCTGTGAACTTATTCCTTATTCTTTTGAATTTAATCACTAGTCCTAGTTATTTTTGGGCTATCTTCCCAATATTAGGATGGGGGTTAGGACTATTTTTTCATTGGTGGAGCGTTTATCAGAGTAAATCAGAAGATTACGAAATAGCCTTTCAGAAATGGCGTGCAAAAATTTAACTTCTTCCTACTTTTAAAGATGGGGATTAGTCATTAGTGATTAGTCATTGGTCATTAGTACCAATGACTTAAATTGCCGTGAAATAAGCTAAGTTGAATTCCTATAATTTTTGGGGCGATCGCTTTATTAAGCATTATGGCGGAAGTTAGCTGCTTATCTACGAGTTGAGAGTAATCTTTCACCCAAAAATGGGGGAATTTCCGTACTTGATACTTTGCTAACTCTACTCTTAGATAAGACTCTCTAAGTGCTTGGATGGATTTATCTTCATTAGTCTGTAAATCTGCTTGGAGCATGGCTTTCCACTGCTTCAGCATTGCCCAACAAATGATGAGGATAACTTCAGTATGACCATTGAGGCTAATCCAAACCTCTTTAACGATAAATCTAGGATATTAAGCCAGCGCTATTGTCCAAATTTATGCGTCTTTCTGGATAAAATTTTCCCTCAAATTAGGGGCAACCTTAAACCTGAGTCGTTCTATAAACATACCTTGTGATCTCTGTGTTTGCTAATTTGCCAAAATAGAGATGTAGGCTAGAATAACTGCGCTTTTAGCATAGCTTGATTGCTTACACTCAGGAGCAAGGATCGGCTGGTTTGAAATAAGTAAGAGGAAGGGAGTATGGATAGCAACAACAACTGGTTGCAACAACTAATGATGGTAGGTCTTGGCACAACGTCTCTAGTAGCAGAAAAACTGCGCCAAGTCAGCGATGATTTAGTTAAAGACGGTAAGCTCAATCCTGAGCAAGCCAAGGCAGTTATAGATGATATTGCCCAGCAGTTAAAGTCGGAGCAGGGAAACTTCGATGTCCAAATGCAACGGCAAATGCGAAATATGATGCAAGATTTGGGGGTAGCTCGCCAGTCGGAAGTGGACGAACTGCGCGGTAGAATTGATCGTTTAGAGCGTCAATTGCGCGATTTAGAAAATAAGCTTTGGCGTTAGGATGTCCTTTCTGATTTAAACTAATTGTGTCCTATTGGTAATGTTTTTGCCAGGATACTTAAGTAAGGAGAACTGATTTTGAAAGCAATTTTCCTCAGCGTGGCGTTCATGCTGGCGTGCGTTGTGCTTTTGGTTGTGGGGCAAGTAGGCAGTAAACAGAATACTGCCATTGCTGCCGAGTTAACCCAAACGTCGCCAGCGCCCACAACTTTAACTGAAAATAATACTCTAATTGCGAGTAATACTATGTCTGATGCTAATGCTGTAACTACCCCCTCTGGATTAAAGTATGTCGAGTTAAAAGAGGGGACTGGGGCGACTCCTCAAACTGGACAAACAGTTGAAGTTCACTATGTCGGCACTCTAGAAAATGGTACTAAGTTTGATAGTTCACGCGATCGCGGCCAACCCTTCAGCTTTAAAATTGGTGTTGGACAAGTAATCAAAGGTTGGGACGAAGGACTTAGCACCATGAAAGTAGGCGGTCGTCGTCAGTTAATCATCCCCTCAGAGTTAGGTTATGGCGCTCGTGGTGCTGGTGGTGTGATTCCACCCAACGCAACTCTGTTGTTTGATGTGGAATTGCTCGGAGTTAAGTAGAAACTAGGACATGGGGAATTGGGCATTAATTTTTCCCAATCCCTAGTCCCCAATTTAAAAGCTAAATTTTTAAATTTTGAAACTTTGTAAACTGTGGATTAAATAAAAGTTTCGCAGTACCAGTAGGCCCGTTGCGGTGTTTAGCTATAATTACTTCTGCAATGCCGCGATCGGGAGTATCTGGAGAGTAATATTCATCTCGATATAACATTATTACTAAATCGGCATCCTGTTCAATCGAACCACTTTCTCTCAAATCTGATAACATCGGGCGCTTATTAGTGCGTGCTTCTACTCCTCGACTCAACTGAGATAGAGCAATAACTGGTACAGATAATTCCCGTGCTAAACCTTTGAGTTGACGCGTAATTTTTGACAATTCTTGTACGCGATTATCACCTGCTCCTTCCATCAATTGCAAGTAATCTATTACAATTAATCCTAATTCAGTTCCAACTTCAGCTTGCAGTCTTCTTGACTGACTACGCATTTGTGTAACTGTAATATTCGGCGTGTCATCAATATAAATTGGCATCTCAGAAAGGATACCAATAGCACGACTTAAAGGTTCCCACTGTGTTTGACTCAAGCGGCCAGTTCGCAGATAACTACTTTCAATTTGCGCTTCGCTAGCTAATAGACGTTGCGTCAATTGCTCTTTGGACATTTCCAAGCTGAAGAAAGCAACTGGCAATTTATAAGAAGCAGCAATGTTATGAGCAAGGTTTAAGCAAAATGCTGTTTTTCCCATTGATGGGCGGCCCGCAACAATAATCAAATCAGAACGCTGAAAGCCGCTAGTCATAGCATCTAAATCGTAAAATCCGCAGGGAATACCTGGTAAGGCGATGCCTTGATTTCGATCTTCAATATCTTGAAAATTATTAATTAAAGTATCAGAAATGTGAACTAAACCCGATTGGGGACGTTCTTGAGTTACGCCGAATACTTTCTGTTCTGCCTGATCTAGAACAGTTGGTAACTCGGTTTCTGTCTCGTAACCAAGATGTACAATTTCATTGCCAGCTTTAATCAACTGTCGCCGCAGATATTTTTCCATCACCAACCCTGCTAAGGCGTCGATGTTCACGGCTGACACTGTGCGGTCTACCAGAGTTGCTAATTTATTTCTGCCGCCTATGCGGGCAAGCATATCATGGTCAGTCAGCCAACTTGTGACTGAGAGCAAATCTGTAGGCTTACCTTGCGTGTGGAGCCTCACAGCTGCTTGATAAATATCTTTGTGAGCGCTAATGTAAAAAGCTTCTGGAAGGAGGCGATCGCTAACTCGACTAATCGCTTCTGGATCTAATAAAATACCACCCAAAATCGCTTCTTCCGCCTCAATATTTTGCGGCGGGAGGCGATCGCTACCATCGCCTTTAAAACTAAGTTCTTCAGCCATAAACGATTTTAGTTTTGAGATGAAAGCTAGTTAGGAGTATGGGAGTCATTCAATTTTAGATTTTAGATTTTAGATTTTAGATTTTTTCTTCAATCCAAAATTCAAAATTCCAAATCTAAAATTGGCAAAGTTAGGCATTATTGCCCCTGCTCCCTCATCTTTGCGTCCCCGCCTCCCCTCCTGAGTTAACTAGCGACGACTTGAATACCGACTTGTGCCACTACATCAGAATACAGCTTGATTTCGGCTTGATAAGTACCAAGGTGGTTAATATCGGGGATGGTAATGCCACGCCGATCCACTTCTTGATTGGTAGCTGCTTTAATTGCATCTACAACATCTTGAGCAGTGATAGTACCGAAAATTGCTTCGTTTTCACCAACTGGCTTGGCAATTGTCAAGCTGCCAACTTTTTCTAAAGCTTCTTTTTGCTCAAGAGCTTGTTGTCTAAGTTCTAACTGCCGTTGACGCTCTTGCTCACGACGGCGTTCTACTTGCTTGAGAATACCAGGAGTGGCATTGGTTGCCAATTTCTGGGGAATCAGATAATTACGAGCGTAGCCAGGAGCTACTTCCACTAAGTCGCCAGATTTTCCCAGCTTGCTGATATCCTGATTTAAAACTAACTGTACGCGTTTCGCCATCGTTTTTCCTGTAAAATCTGATTAATTCGGGTTCGGGTAAGATAGCTCACAATGTCACTGCTGTATTCCAAGCTTCTTTGCCTACACCCTAAAGCTTACAGATCGTAGCGAAAGAAAGGGTGCGATCGCAACTATTAGTGAGAGAAAAATCTGAGGAGTGGAAAAGATGAACCTTTCTCCAATGCTCAATGCCCAATTCCTAAAAATTATTTCTCATTTCCCGTATCCGCGCAAAGGTTTGGACTGCATCGCTACTCTTAACAGTTAATTGTAATGATGGCTGATCCCAACGTAAAAAGGGGTTGGTGTGCTTCTCGATACCCAGCAGTGAGGGGATGGTAGCTTCTCCTCGACTACGGTAAGCTTTTACTTCATTGAAGCGTTTATGTAACTCGGTATTGTCCCTATCCACAGTTAGGGCAAATTGTAGATTTTTTAAGGTGTATTCGTGGGCGCACCAGACGCGTGTATCATCGGGTAGAGAGCGCAATTTGTTCAAAGAGTCCAGCATTTGTGCCGGTGTTCCTTCAAACAAGCGACCGCAACCGCCAGAAAATAAGGTATCACCGCAAAATAAATCGCCTGTTTCACCAGCTTTTTCGGGAGGGAAATAGTAAACTATGTGAGCGCGGGTATGTCCGGGAACGAAGACAACTTCAGCTATGCGGTCTGCAAACTCAACGCGATCGCCTTGTTGCAAAAACACCTGCTGTCCGGGAATCCTACCACGATCCTCAGCTCCTCCATAAACTATCAGTTGGGGAAATTGTTCTATTAATTGCTTATTACCACCCACATGATCGTTATGGTGGTGCGTGTTAAAAATTGCTACTAACTCAGCTTTTAATTCTGCCAGCTTTTTTAATACTGGTTGAGACTCTGCTGGATCTACAACAGCAGCGATATTTTGTCTGCGATCGTACAGTAAAAATATATAGTTGTCTGAGAGTGCCTCAAGACGGATTACCTGCATTACCTTTTCCTCCCTTATGAGTAGATATTTAGTATAAAAAACATTATACTTATGTAAAATTTCGCTAGACGAACTAACAAATATGGCGTTAACTTTATTGAAGCTTAATATCTAAAATTAACTAAAAATATGCACTTTTCTATAATTTATGACATATTAAAGGCTGATTCATCCTTGCCCTAAAAAAGCTCAAAAGGAAGAGATAGCTTATATTAAAACCATTCTCTAGTCTATAAAACCTTAGTCTATGAATAATAACAGTGGCAAATTTTTGTCAACAAAAAGCAACTAAGATTTTTAGCACCAATAGTTCACATTTTATCAAAATTCCATCCAAAACTATATTAACGTTACAAACCCTTTATGTACAAAGAATTTCAACAACAGGTAATTTCAGCAATTCGGGACGCCATAAACAACGTCCGATATCCAAAGCGCATACTTGTTGTGCGACAGAAAGATCACCAGTCTACATACAATGACTACTTCCTTTATTGGATAAGTCAAAATGTACCTGAAGCAGCACATCTGTTTGAACTCCATTATCTCCCTTGTGAGATAAATGACTGGGATCGTTATGCACTATTTCTACCTTGGCTACAAGATCCCCTCAAAGAAAGATTTCCGCATATATATCAATATGCCCAGCCAATAGAAGCAGAATGTAAAAAACGTAATATTCCCATTGTCAATCCCATTGATAACCTCTCAAATTCAATTAAATCACTGGCAGCACAACGGATTGGTAGCATAAAGGGCATTCGTACCGCTAAGACAGTGCCGATTACCAATCCAGAAGATTTCAAAAAGACACAAGGAGGATTGTCAACTCCTTTCTTTATCCGCGAAGACTGGGTACATGGCTGCCAAATCTTTTTTGTCCAAAATCTTGATGATTTGGCAAACATCCCTTTTGAAAAGTTTATTGCCCCTATTGCAGTAGAATTTCTGGATGTTAAGAAAGAAGATGGTCTGTATCGTAAGTATCGCTACTTCGCTATGGGAGATGAAGGTATCCCTGGTCCTTTAATGGTTTCCAAATCTTGGGAAGTACGCGACAACGATAATCGCGTAATTAATGAATCAATCATAGCAGAGGAGATTGCTTATTTCAGTGGAGAAGACCCCAATCACGAACTTTTGCAGCAAGCACGCAAAGCATTAGGTTTTGATTTTATGGCTTTTGATTACAGCTATGACGAACAGGGAAAGCTCATTGTGTGGGAACCAAATCCTTTCCCAGTAATCTGGGGTTCACATGATGGTGATCCTGATAAAAAGTATGCATTGCCATCAATAGACCGCATCTATACAGCACTCCTCAAATATTATTTGCAGCGTGCCAACATTTCAATCAAAATACCAGCTTAATTTATTTTCCACTAATTAATTTTCTCCAACGTGAATTTTGAACTATACCTTTTCAACAAGAAGAGTGTTTAATCAATGACTCCACTTGTTTCAATCGTTGTTACCTGTTTTAATCAAGCTAGCTATCTAGAACGCTCAGTTAAAAGCGTACTGTCGCAAACATTTACTGACCTTGAATGTATTATGGTAGATGATGGCTCTACTGATATTACACAAGAAGTAGCTCAACAATTGATCAGTCTAGATTCAAGAGTTAGTTACTTCTATAAGGAAAATGGCGGAGTATCATCAAGTCGTAATTTTGGCTTTAAACAGGCGCAAGGTAAGTGGATTCAGTTTCTAGATGGAGATGATTGGATTCACAAAGATAAAATTAAATTTCAATTAGATTATTTAAGTACCTTAGATGTTCAAGAAAATATTGTTTTATATACAGATTATGAACGGGTATTTATAGACAGAGAACAACAAATTATTAACAGACAGGAAAATATAGTCGGTTCTTTATCAAGAGAGCAATTGATTGAACGATTACTCATCCCTGATTTTTTAGCTGATTCTCCATTTCCCTTGCTTCAGCAATGTTTATTGATGGATAGAAATGTCCAAAACAAAAAAAAATTTGATGAGCGTTTAAAAGCTTTGCAAGATAGAGATTTTACAATAGACCTTTTAATTGCCAATGTTAATTTTGTCTATACACCTATGATAGGAGCATATTATACAAAGCATCAGTCTAATAGAACTAATAACTGGCCTTATATGAAAGCTTATTACATATTGTTCTACGAAACAGTGTGCAGTAAGCATCATGATTTAATCCTTTTATGCCAAGTAGGCATAAATTTTCTGCTTAAAGAAGCAATTAGAGAAAAAGAGCAAGATAATTTTGCTCGGCTAATTAAAATATTTTCCCCTCCTTTGTACTTGTTAAATAAAAAAATTAAGATTAATCATAGGTATTTAGTGAAGCTAATTTATCAAACTAGGCTAATTACTCCCAGTTTTATACTTTATGAAAACTACCGAGGTCCACGCAGTCAAAAATTTCTATCTATTTTTTCACAGTTCATCAACTTGTTCAAAAACCCAAAAAGTAGTTATGGTAACAGTGACGAAAGCAACTAATATATGAAAGGAAAAGTTTCGTTAGTTGTAAGTGACTTGTCTGGAGGAGGCTCAGTTCGAGCTTTTTTACTAGCTCAAGTTCTAAAAAAAATCGACTATCAAGTTGAGATTGTAGGATTTTTATTTGGTCAAGAGTTATATGCTATTCCTCCTAAAGGAATACCAGTAGTTGCTATTGATGGTAAAAACTATCCTGAGTTTTTTACTTCAGCTAAAAAACTTTGGCAAAAGCTAGATGGAGACATTATTTATGCAGTCAAACCTAAACCGACAAGTTTTGGTGTGCCTTTACTGCATAAATTAGCTAGTCGTCGTCCTTTACTTTTAGATATGGATGACTGGGAACTTAGCTGGCATGGAGGTTTTGAATGGAAGTATCGCCCTAATCTTAAGCAATTTGCTAGGGACATTTTGAAGAAAAATGGTGCATTAAGATTTCCCGATCATCCACTTTATCTCCAGTGGATGGAAAGTTTAGTATCTCGTGCCAATGGCATTACGATAGATACTGAGTTTCTTCAAAACCGCTTTGGGGGTGTTTATTTGCCCAATGGCAAAGATACTGCCATGTTTGATCCTGATAAATATAACCCAGAGGTCAGCAGAGAGCGTTATGGTTTGGCAAAGTATCGAGTCCTCATGTTTCCTGGTGCGCCAAGACCTCACAAGGGAGTTGAGGATGTTTTAATAGCTTTAGATGAGTTGAATCAGCAAGATTTGAAATTAGTAATTGTAGGAGGCAGTCCTTACGATGATTATGATCAGCAGCTGATTCAAAAATGGGGACGTTGGATTATTAAGTTACCAAAGTGTCCTGTTGAGGTTATGCCTGAGGTTGTGGCAGCTGCTCACGTTGTAGTTGTTCCTCAGAGAGATAGCATAATTGCTCGTGCCCAATTCCCTTTAAAGCTAACAGATGGGATGGCAATGGCTAAACCTGTTTTATCCACACGAGTAGGAGATATTCCCGATATTTTAGCAGAAACTGGTTATTTAGTTGATCCTAATTGTCCCCAACAAATTGCTGCACAGATTCAACTGATATTTGCCGATATAGAACAAGCAAAGGAGCAAGGTAGAAAGGCTAGAGAAAGATGTTTAGAAAAGTACAGCTTAGAAGCGATGGGAGCTACCTTATCTGAGTTAATTTCCCGCTTGTGAGGATGGTGCATGATTATAAATCTATGATTAATTTAGTATCACAAGGCGGAAGTCAAAAGTCAAAAGTATTACGGAATAAGCTTTTTAGGCATTTTTAATAGTCTGCTTATTTACGCCGTACTGTACTAGATTTAACTTCATTGAAAATATCGTAACAAGCTTAGTATATCTATATACAATAATAGCTCTAATCTGAGAAGCTTTATGTATAGTAATTTTTATAGCCGCTATAAACCTATAAATTTATAATATAAACCCCCAATGTCTAACAGGAAATTATTAGTAAAATTTGCTAAACCTTATCCATTTAGGATCTTTTTGACGATCTTGTTTGGATTTTCTGGCGCTTTATTTAACGGCGTGGGTACGACACTAATTGTGCCAGTAATTCTTCAAATAGTGGGTCAACCTGTGGATTTAACAGGCGCTCCGCCAATTATTAAATCCATTATCTCTCCCTTTGAGCAGATTCCTCAAAGTTACCGCCTAACGGTGATGGCTGGCTCAATTGTATTTGTAATTATTTTAAAAAATTTAGCTAGCTATATCGGGACTTTGGTGTCGAGTTCATTAACACGGACGTTGACATCAGATATGCGAGAAGCAGGCTTGAAGCTATTACTAGATATTGACATAGATTATTACAGCAAAATGAAAGTTGGTGATCTCATCAACAGTCTTGGAGGAGAAATTAGTCGTGCTGCTAGTGCCATAGGCAGCGTTATAAGGTTAATCATACTGGCAATTACGATTTTAGTTTTTGTGGGTTTGTTGCTGTCAATTTCCTGGCAGTTGACCATTGCCACTACAGTGTTGCTAAGTTTGGTGACGTTAATCAATCAGTACGCGATTTACCGCTCAAGGGATTTTGGCGCCCAGCTTTCGGAACTGTCCAAAGCTTATTCGATTTCTGTGTTAGAAATGCTAAATGGAATTCGTTTAGTAAAGGCAACTGGAAATGAAGACAGAGAATATAAACGGATTAAAAAGCTAATTCGTGATCGAGAGAAAGCAGATTTTCAATCTCAAGTTAATTCTGAGGCGATTGCCCCAATTAGCGAGGTTACGGGCATTATAGCTTTAATAGTGATTGTCTTTTTGGGTCGCACTTTATTTGCTGAACAGCTTAGTTTAGTATCAGCCGTTTTGATTACATATTTATTGTTGCTATTGCGATTACTACCGTTTATTTCTCAGTTAAATAGTCTTCGGAGTAGTTTTGCTAATACTGCTTCTAGCGTTGATATTGTCGCTGATTTTTTACGTCATGATAATAAACCGTTCATGGGAAACGGTAAAATTCCTTATGAGAAATTAAAAGAGGGAGTGCATTTTAAGGATCTCTGTTTTTCGTACCCTAATCATCAAAACATAGTACTTCGGGATGTCAATTTATATTTACCACGCGGTACTACTCTGGCTTTGGTGGGTAGTTCTGGTGCTGGTAAATCAACAATGGCAGACCTCTTACCGAGATTTTATGACCTCACATCTGGCTGTATTACCCTAGACGGAATAGATTTGCGAGATTTTGATTTGAAATCGGTGCGGAAGGCGATGGGGATTGTCAGCCAAGATACGTTTCTATTTAATGATTCGGTGCGGAACAATATTGCTTATGGACGACCAGAGGCTAGTGATGATGAAATTCTCATAGCTGCAAAGCGAGCAAACGCCTATGAGTTTATTAGCAAATTACCTCAAGAATTTGATACGCAGATTGGCGATCGCGGTGTGATGTTATCGGGTGGACAAAGGCAAAGATTAGCGATCGCTCGCGCACTACTACAAAATCCCGAAATTCTAATTTTAGATGAAGCTACCAGTGCTTTAGATACAGTTTCTGAACGCTTAGTGCAAGCTGCACTCGATGAGCTAAGTCGCGATCGCACAACCCTAGTAATCGCTCACCGCCTTTCCACAGTCCAAAAAGCCCATCAAATCGCCGTTTTAGACCAAGGGACTGTAGTAGAAATCGGCACTCATGAAGAACTTTTACAAAAAGGTGGTTACTACTCACGCCTCTACTCAATGCAATTTGCTGATCAGGCTGAAATTTCCACCAAAACGAATCCCAGCTTTAACCGAATTTCTCACGAACTGCGGACAAGGCTTAACTCAATGATTGGTTTCCTTGGGTTATTAGTCGATGATCTGGTAGACAATTCCCAAGAGCGGCATGAATTAATTGACGAATCATACAATTCAGCCTTAAGGGTTCTCAACGCCATTGATGTATTAGACGATGTGGTTAACCTGAAAATTAACTGGGAGTTATCGTCAGACACGGATCAAAATGCAAATGATCAGTATCAAAACTTTACTCATATCTCAGATGAGTTTCGCACACGTATTTATCCTATTCTTAGCTCTCTGCGATCGCTAGCCGATAAATTAAAATCCGAACCCCAAAAACAAAATCCATTAATTTTAGAATCTTATAACTCTGCTATTTACCTACTAGAGAAATTAAAGATTTTTGAGGATAGAGTTTAACTTTAGTTAATGTAATTAACAATTGAAAACCTATTATCCAAAACAATGATAAACTTTTCAAAAAAAAATCAATACATTTTTTACACCAGAGAGCTATCACTACAACCAGACACAGCACACGAAATTCATGATGTCCTTTGTGCTAACGCAGCGGCTAACTTAGGCTATTCCTCAGTTTTAATGTATCCAGATAAGAAAAAATCTTCTGCTAATCTACTATCGTTAATTTATCTTGAAAAACCCAAAAAGCCTGATAAGGAATTTATAGAATTTTATGATGTTCAAGAAAAGCTCAAAATTGCTGCATTGCCAATGCCTTGGCCTATTGATCAAATAGGTGGTAAATTTACTAATTCTAGTACAGTAGTAACCAAGTATTTTTTACCGGTTCATATCCGTCCTAATTCTAAAGTTGTCCACACACGGGATTGGAACTTTGTCAAAGCCGCAGTCAAAAATAAAATTCCTACTATTTATGAACGTCACTACTTTCAAGACCAAAAATATGAGCCAGAAATTGTCCACAGCTCCTATTTTAAAATAGCCATAACTCAGTCTGAACCCATCCGGCAAAGCCTAATAGAATATGGAATGCCACCGGAAAAGGTCATTTGGCTACATAACGGATTCAATCAATCATTTTCAATCAGACAACCCCAAGAAGCAGAAATATGGCGTCAAGAATTGCTTATAAATGGGCGTAAGCATTTAGTTGTCTATTCAGGGGCTTTGTATCCTTTCAAAGGAGTTGATCTGTTAATCGATTCTGCTAAAGAATTGCCAGAAATTCAGTTTGTCATGACAGGAGGTACAGAAGCACAAGTACAAGCATATCAACAACTAGCTAGAGATAAAAATGTAGAAAACGTTGAGTTTTTAGGCTGGATACTTCCACGAGAACGATTAGTCAGCTTGTTTCAAGCAGCTGATATTTTGGTTCATCCTCACTGCGCTGGAAAATCAGCAGATTTCACGAATCCAGTTAAGTTTTTTCAGTACATGGCTGCTGGTACTCCTATAGTGGCAACTGAGATTCCACCTTTAATGGAATTCAAGGCATCACCTTTAATTGCTAGTTGGTGTACACCAGATGATCCGCATAAACTTGCCCAATCTATTTTACATACTTTAGAAACCTATCCTCGTAAAATAGATGGTTATGCAGCTAGTATAGATTTTGCCCAGCAATTTTCTTGGGAGAATAGAATTACCAAAATATTAAGCTACATAGAAGAAGCTCAACGTCCACCTATTCTGGTGTAACGGTATAACAACTAACTTAAAACTAACTACAAATAAATACGATTTATGACTATCAAAACTGTTGGCATGATTAGTAGCTATTCAGGTCTTGCTAAAACCAGAGATTGGTTATGGCAACAAACTCCGCACCACTTTGGTGTTTGGAACAATATTCAAATGCTGAAAATAGCCCAAAAACCAGACTTTATGTTGCTATATCAGTTTGATTTTCCCCAACCATCTCCACAACCATCTTGGTTAGATATTGTTCGTAAACGGCAAAGAAAACCAGAAATAAATATAGAATCTCTATTATGCGGTGTGCCGAAAGAGCGAATTATTTATTTTCTCCGCGAACCGCCCCTAGATGAGATTGTAGAAATAAATAAACGGAATTATCAGGAAGCTCAAAAGTATTGTGGTCATGTTTCCGGGCCCGATGACTTTGCACCCAATCCCGATTATATGCCGGCTATTTGGTATCATGCCAAATCATTTGAAGATTTAAATGAGATGCCAGTGCCAGAAAAAATTGCCCCGTGCAGTTGGATTACTTCGGGAATTAGCCGGACAGCTAACCATCGCCAGCGTTTAGACTTTTTGAAATCATTGCAAGCTAGCAATACTAAGTTCGATTTGTATGGGCGGGACTTACCTGCATGGTCGCCAACAAAAGGAGAACTTGGCCACAAATGGCATGGAATGGCACCATACTACTACAATCTGGCAATTGAAAATTATGCTAATAATAATTGGTATGTAAGCGAGAAACTTTGGGATAGTTTGCTTGCTTGGTGTCTACCAATTTACTATGGTGGCCCGGCTGCTGATAAATTATTGCCACCGGGTAGTTTTTTGCGGTTGCCGAGTTTAGATGAAAAAGGCATTGCATACATCCAAGAAGTGACAGCTACACCTGATGCTTGGTATGCTGCCAAAGAGGCGATCGCAGAAGCACGTCAAATCATTTTACACAAATTAAACTTGCTTAACTGGTTGTCAAACTTTGTTGATCAACACTCATAAATTATGAATGGTATTTGTACCCTTGGCAATGATTATGTTTTCGATCAGCTGGTGGCTTTGCTCAACAGTATCGATGCTATCTTGGGGACGGAAACTCCCGTTTGTATTTATCCTTTTGATGATCAAACACAGCGAATTGCTGATGAAATAGCTAAACGTCCTAATGTATTTCTTTACGATAATCAAGAATCAATCAATCGCTGGGATCAATTTATGCTCTCAGCAGCACCAGAACGATTGAATCGTAGTAAATCTCGCCTTTATGGCGCTCACCGTCGTTTTTGCGCCTTTGATGGGCCATTCGATAACTTCATCTATTTAGATGCAGACACCTTAGTGATGAACTCACTTGCAGAGGTGTTTAAAAAGCTCGATAGTTATGATTTTGTTGTCTACGATTTTCAATTTAAAGACGTTAGTAAAATATATAATATTAATTCTCCCAAATTACTAGGAATTTTCAAGCAAAAGCGCATTGATTCCGAAATATTTTGCTCAGGCTTCTATGGCTCAAAACGAGGCATATTTAACTCAGAACAAAGAGATTTACTGATATCGTATTTACAAAACGGTGAAGCAGAAATTTTGTATGAAGGTGCTGGTGAACAACCACTGATCAACTATATGGTAATGAGGTCTAATCTTACTATTTATAACTTTGCTCAACACCTACCAGATAATCAAACAACTGGATGTTCTGCCACATCTAAGCACTTTGAGGAACGAGAACATCTTCTTTATGACAGAGGCAATAGGCTAACTTACCTTCATTATATTGGTATTCCTCCTAATATTAATCAAGCCGTTTGTGCTGGAGAAAATATTGAGTTTCCTTATCGAGATTTATTTCTCTACTATCGCTATTTACACGAGCCAGAAAAGCGCCCAGTCTTTAAAAATCCTCCTAAGAATTATAATGAGGCTCCCACACGAAATTTACTTACAAGAGCTTTGCGAAAGTTTAAGTTAATTAACCAAGGATAATTTATGAGCAGGGGAATTTATATTGTTGCTAATGACCGCGTTATCGATAATGCGATCGCCTTACTCAATAGCATTCGTTACTATGACCCAAATGTAACCATTTATCTCATACCATTTAATGAAAATTATCAGAAGGTAGCAGAGCAGCTTGCTACTTTACACAACGTCCAAGTTTTCCCAGATTTAGAATTTATTGATAAATTTACCAAGCGCATCGGAGAAATTTTTGATAGAGATTTTCTCGCTTTACCTAATAAAATGCGTAAACTGGTGGCCTGGTTTGGCCCTTTAGATGAGTTTATTTATATTGATACTGATATTGTCGTTTTTGAAAAAATCGTTGACAATTTAGACAAACTTTCAGAAGTCGATTTCTTCTGTTGTGATTACCATCATGCCAATGACAAGCTGCGAAATATCTTTTCCCCATTTGTAAAAGAGCAGCAAATTTTTTCTGATGCCCAACTTCAAGACGTTTTCAATAGCGGTTTTTGGGCTTCGAGAAAAGGAGTTATTACCGAACAACAAATGGATGAAGTTTTGCAAGAGTGCGCGGCGCATCGAGAATATTTCGATTTTTCTGAAGGAGTTACAGACCAACCAATTTTAAATTATCTTGTTCTCAAACTAATTGCCAAACGTGGGAATCTCGTCAAAATTCCTGGGGGAGGCCCTGGTAGTTGGGCAGGTTCCCAAAATTTCCAACAGCAAGATTATGCCCTCTATGACCGAGGACAAAGACTAAAATATCTCCATTGGGCTGGTACACGAATGAAAACTGGTAGTCCTTATTGGCAATTGTGGGAACACTATCGCTACCTCCATGAGGGTAAATTTGCCTTCATGTCCAAATTGACTCGCCGTTTATTTCCCTTTGTTGCTGCCCGCACTTAATATTAGGAGTATCCCAATGATTGATGGCATTTACACCCTAGCGAATGATGTTGTCTATGACCAGCTAGTTGCGTTACTCAACAGCATAGAAGCTAATGCTGGTAGACAAATTCCTGTTTGTGTAATTCCATATAATGAGCAGTTAGACAAGGTAAAGGCAGAGATTGCAGTTAGAGATAATGTCACCTTATTTGAGGATTATGCTTCCATAGCTCGCTGGGAGGATTTCGGCACTCGTGTCTGGAAAGCTCATCCAAGAGCGTTAAAACTGTGGAAAGAATATGGCTTACCAGAAAACTATCGCATAGAAAGGCATCGAAAACTTTGCTGTCTAGATGGTCCATTTGACAGGTTTATCTTCTTTGATGGAGATACGCTGTTGATGAAATCACTCGATGATGTTTATCAAAAGTTGGATGAATATGATTGGATTACGAATGACTTTCAATATAAATCCGATTTGGATTATATTTTCAACTGGCCAGAAGATAAGTTAAGAAATATCTTTTCTATAGAAGATATCAGCAATCACGTTTTTTGTTCTGGCTGGTTTGCTTCTAAAAAGAATGTGTTTAACGATCCTAATTTAGCCAATCTGCGAGAAAAATTAGAAGCAGGTGAAGCTGATGCACTGGCATGGGCAGATTCTGATCAAACAGTTCTCAACTATTTAGTTTTACGTAGCGGAATTTCTTACTATAATTACGCTTATCACGGTACAGCAACGGGTTGTCATTGGGCTTCTAAATTTGATGTTGTAGATAATATCCTTTACGACCAAGGGCGTAAATTAACATATTTACACTATATGAGTATATCTTCTTCTGATTTTACAAGGCTTTGTGGAGGTGAATATGTTGATATTCCTTACCGCGATGTTTTCTTATATTATCGCTATTTAAAATCACCTGAACAACGTCCTCAAAGATTTACGCGCCCAAGCCAGCTAATGCTTCTGCAAAACTCTACTAGTAGTTTTATTCAGCAAAGAGTCAATAACATTAAGCTAAAGTATCGTAACTTAAAGGATAGAATTAATAGGCACTAAATAACAAACTGAAGCTTTTGATACGCAAATACATAAGTTTGCTATTTAAAACCTTTCTCTTTTTTCGGGTTATATTCTTTGAAGTTTCTATGAAGTTTGCCATATTAAAGTTTTTAGTAAGCTCGAACAGATGGTTTTTACAAAATCCTATCGGTAATAGAAATTGAAGTTACTCAATGTCGCAAGTCTTAAACACAACGACCGATAGTAATAGCCAATAAATTTATTTAGTTTACGTGCCAGCTTTTGAAAAATTGAATTTTGGCGGTACTCAATGGCTTTATGCTGTTGAAAATATATCAGCGTTGTATCTGGATTTGCTTGCCCCTTTTTGATTTTCTGGTGTTCTACCCAATCTTTGAAATAGACAATACCATCCATAGCATCCCATCGAACTGGTAATCCAGCCTTAGCAGCAGCTAATCCTATTGCATAACCCTCAGCATTATAAAAACCATTTAACTCACAGTAAAGTGCAATATTTTCCCAGTGCTTAATAAATTCTATTTCCCGTCCATCTTGCCTTGTCACTACAAATAACATTTCCATTACAAATTGGATATTAGTATCTTCTAAATCCAGGTCTAGCTTTTGTGCTAGCTTGCTGAGAATGGTCAAATCTCTAGCTCTATTCGCCTTGTAAGCATCATTTACGGAATTAATATATGCGTGATTATGTTTGACAATACTGGTACAGCTTCTTGCTGTTATGCCAGGAAGCCATTTCATGTCTGGTTGTAACTTCTCTAATATTCTGATATCTGCATCGACAAATATACAAGTATTAAACAATGATATTGCTTTGGCAATTACAAACCTTTTATCGTGATAACAACCAATACTCTGTTGTTCATGTTTAAATGCTAAAACATTAGAGTATTTTTTAAATTCTTGCGGTTTATCTGTTAGTACAATTAAGTATATTTCCGGCGAATGTTTTTTAATATCTTGAGCTAATAGTAAAGCATGAGAGCGATATCTTTCACCCAAAGCTAAAGTACAAAAACAAGCGTCTAGTTTTTCCTGTTTCATGATATTTTATTCTTAAATAAAATTTGACTGACAAATAATATCAAAAATAGTCTAGAGACAGAAGAATTTACAGCCTATTCCGATTTCAATTAAATACTATATTTACATATATAATAATGTGGATGCTGGCTACTGTAATAGTACTTATTTTATCTGATTACTAAATCCCATACAATCCCTAACAGATGTAAAAACGCGATTAATTGCATCTTAAGAAAGCCTTGACAAATTATCATACCCAAAATATAAATGCTCACCATTGCGGGTGAACATTTAGGTTGATTTGTATATTAGTGAAGTGTTCTATATCTGAATACAGTTCAGTTAATAAGAACTTACAGCTATTTTCAGGCATTTAGATCATGACTGAGACGCAAAGTAGCGCAATTACTTGAAAAGTACTGTAATCATATTGTTTTAAATTAGGGCATAGAATCTAAATCTAAAGATTGCATACCTTCGCGTTCTATAAAGGTCATCATACTTCCCAACTGCAACCAAACTAGCAAACAAGTAAACAGACTAATTGGCAAACCGACTCCTAAAGCTAAGGAGTTGGGAAAGCCAAATATTGCTAAACCTGAAGACAGGAATAGACAAGTACCGACAGTTATGCCGATAAATGGCACAAATAATTGTTTTAGTGAAGAACGCGGTTTAGTATTTTCTGTGCGTACACCGGAGGGGTTGCCGTAGGCATCGCTTGGCCATTGCTGCATAATTACTTTCAACGTGCCAGATAATGCTAAACCAGATGTTAATGCTGTTAAAAAACCAACAAGTAACAGAAAATAAGGCGGTTGCAGAGGGAAATAGTACATGAAAACTCCTGATTTATATTAAAAATTTTTACTTTTTGTTTGTTGGCTGGTTCCCAGCAAAAGGCTCAAGGAATGTAGCGTTTGGGAGAATAGCAGATGCGCCTTGTCTGGATAAGTCGGTTAAAATGCCGATCGCTACATTTAATAAACGATCCGGTTTTATGTCATCTTTAACCAGGTTCCACAGGCGTTGGACATCTTCGGTGTGGAGGCGGTCATCTTCGGTGAGAGCAAGCACCAGCTGCCGTCGCAGAAACTTGCCTTCTTCCGAAATTAAATATTGGAATCCCATCTGGGCTGTGGGCAATACATCAAAGTTGTTATCACTCCGAGCGATCGCAATCAAATTCTCTAACCGTTGCCACTGAAATTTACCATCTTTGAATAACACATTCAATAATCGTCGCCGTAATTCGGGCGATTCCCCTGTCAGCAACCGCCGTGCTATATAGGGATAACCCACTTCAACAATTTTGAAATTCGGGTTGAGGCTCAGGGCAATACCTTCTTGAGTCACCAAGGAACGAATAATCAAAGCAAACTTTGCCGGAACTCGGAAAGGATACTCGTACATCAGTTCCGAGAATTCATCGGTAATAGTTTTGAAGTTAAAATCTTTGACATTTTTGCCAATAGCGTTTCCTAGCACCGCTTCTAATGCTGGCACTATCGGGCAAATATTCGTGTCTGGAGTCAGAAATCCTAATTTTACAAAATCTTCGGCTAAGTCGGTGTAGTCTTTATTCACCAAATGCACTAGTGCATCCACCAGTGTTTCTTTGGTGGTTTCCTCCAACTGATCCATCATGCCGAAGTCAATATAAGCCATCCGGCCATCGGGTACAGCAAACAAATTGCCGGGATGAGGATCAGCATGAAAGAAGCCGTATTCTAAAAGCTGTTGCAAACCCGATGTAACGCCAATTTGGATAATCGCTTCTGGATCTAAACCTGCTTCGCGGATGCGTTTAGTATCTGTCAACTTGAAGCCGTCAATCCATTCCAGCGTTAAAACGTGGGTATTAGTGTAACGCCAGTAAATGCCTGGAACTTTTACTTGCGGGTCGTTGCGGAAGTTGCTAGCAAATTTTTCGGCGTTGCGACCTTCATTTATATAGTCGATTTCTTCAAATAGCTTCGTGCCAAACTCGTCCACGATTAAAGTTAGGTCGTGACCGAGATTAAGAGGTAACCAAGGAGCTACCCAACTCGCCCCCCAGCGCAATAAATAGAGGTCACGGGTGAGAGTCGGGCGTAAGTTGGGGCGTTGCACCTTCACTGCGACTTCTTCGCCACTAATTAGACGACCACGATATACTTGACCCAAGCTAGCTGCTGCTACTGGACTAGGTGACAGTTCGCTAAAACATTCGTGAATTGGACGGTCTAGTTCAGCTTCGATAATTTGGTAAGCGATCGCATTATCGAAAGGTGGTAACTGGTCTTGTAACTTGATCAGTTCTTCTAAAAAATCTTTGCGTATCAGGTCAGGTCTGGTAGAGAGGGCTTGACCAACTTTAATAAAAGTCGGGCCGAGGCGGGTGAGCAGTTCTCGCAACTGGATAGCTCGTTTACCCTTGTTCTGCTCAACTTTATCTTGCCATTCGTCCCATTTAAGACTGAGTATAAATCCTGCGAAAGAGGAGATGATTCTCAGGAGTCGCCCCCACGCTAGCCAAGGACGGTAACTATAATAGCGAGCGATCGCTTCTGGATTATAGAGTTTTAGCAGAGCAGGTTGATACTGACCCACGCCTTTATTTGCCTCTTCAACTGAAAAATTTACAATGACTGCTTTGTTCTTAACCCACAACTTAGTTGCAAGTTCAGGATGGCGGTAGTCTTTTATCTAAAACAACTAGAACTCTACCCTTTTGGGATACTGTTCGCGGTGATTTTAGCTTATGTTACTGCCTAAGATTTATTTATCTTTTTCTTAATTATACTTTATAAAACTACAACTACCTATCAATATTTCAGATGATTTTATCTTTTCTTAATCATTCTTAATAAAAATATAACTACTTATCTGAATATGTGATTACTCGGTAATCATATTTACTATTTAGCTACATATTCTTGCAGTAATATTACAGCCTAGAATTTAACTATTTTAAAATTCAAACAGTCTTAGTCACCCTCTTAGCTTTGTTAAAAGGCTTGTGCAATGATGACTTTCTAAAACACTCATCCACAACTAAATTGATAAAACAGCACTAGAAGTTACTGAGGTAGATGTAATTACAACCCATTCTGAAGTTATTCCTAACAGAAATAGATTTTTTGAGCTAACCAGAATAAGCCCAAACAGCGTAACATTTAAACGCATTGTTCGTTTTTGCTCTAAAAAGTTAGTAGCAATGGTAATTTAATTACTATCAACGATTAGTTGTAATCAAAGACACCAATAATAGCGAACTTTTACAAAAGTTCCGGACACTCTACCACACCAGTTGCTTACTCGCGGAGCTTTTCGTAGGAAAGTAGCACAAATCGACGAGCCGGCGCCACTTGCTTCAACTTTAAAAAAGTTCGCAGCACAGTAGCTCGGCTACACAAACAGAGATTAACGGTGTGAGCTAATAGACAATTAAGCTTTTTGTAACTCGCGCAGACAGATAACTGTCAAGAATAATCTTACTTAGATTTGGCCTCCAAGTTCTCTAAACGGCTTCTCAATTCTTGGTTTTGTTGTTTGAGTTGGTCGAAATCCTCACGCAATTGACGCAGGGTTTTTTCTGAACCAATGTTCTTTTGCACTTTGGAAATTTCTTCTTCAGCATAGCGGCGTACACGCCCATCGGCTGTTTGTTCAGCTAGCGATCGCAAAATCCCCACTGCTTTGGGTGTTTCCATTTGTCCTAATGCTGCTGCTACCGCCACTTGCGTTAAAAAGAAGGTTTCTTTAGCTAGTTCTGTTAATTGTTCTAAAATTCGTTCCAAATTAACCGGACTTTGACCTACAGAAATCTTTCCTAAAGCGCGAATTGTGGCTAAACGTAGAGGTTGTGGTACACCGAGTTTGGTGTATTCGAGCAAGAGATTTAAAGCTGCTTCCGAGGTTTTGAATTCAGCTAAACCAGCAATTGCACCACTCCGCACTACTTCATTCCAACCTGCCTTCTCTTCTAAAACGCCTTTTAGCAGCTTTAATACCTTGTCTTCCTTGGGTTTTTCTTTCAAGTTAGCAGATGCGTAAGCGAAGCCCGTCGCAGACATCGCCCCAATTACACGAGAGGCTGTTGCTTCTACGTAATAGCTAGGATCGCCTTTTTGCACTATCGCCCTTACAACTTTATAGCTTTCAGCAGTTTTAATTTGAGCAAGTGCTTCCACTACAGATCTTCGTACGTAAGCATTTTTATCTTTTAACCCAAGAACTAAACCATCAAAGGCTTGGTCTAAATTAATTTTGGCTAGTTGTTTCGCCACTTCCACACGCACACCCCACAATGGGTCATTTTTGAGCGCCGCAGATAGTGCCTTCGTCGCTTCTAACCCGCCTTTTTTTGTCAAAGCTTCTGCTGCATAGATGCGCGAAATCGGGTCGGGGTCAGATTCTAATTGTGCTTTTAACTCTGGTGTTGGATACTCTAAAACTACTGTTTTCAGGTAATTATTCCCAACATCAAAGCTGATAAACTGAGGCTTATTTTCTAGGGGGAAGTAGAAGCTTTGTTCTCGTTCATTTACCCGCACTACAAAAGTTTTGAGTTGTGAGTTAGGAGTGATGAGTTGAGAATTGTTTTTAACTCCTAAATCTTCACTTCCCACTTCTGCTTGTTGTCTATAGCCAAAGCCAATAGGTATTTTTAAATCAAACAAATCTTTACTGCCATTTTGACCTTCAGCAGCTTGGGTTTGAGTTACCGTAATTTTTGCCAAATTAGCATCACCATCCCAAGAGTAAGCTACTTTAAAATCGGGATGGCCACCACGATAAACGTATTGGTCAAAGAGGAACAAAAGATTACGTCCGGTAGCCTTTTCAATCGCCCTGAGTAAATCTATTGTTTCTACGGTTTTGTGGGCATTATCTTGAACAAACGCTTGGATTGCTTGCCAAAACAATTCATCTCCCAATTGAGTGCGAATCATGTGATAAACACAAGACCCTTTTTCGTAGATGTGGCGATCGTAAAGTTCAATAGCTTCGCGGTAGACATGCGTTACCATCGGACGACGATAACGGCTGCTATCTTCACTAATGTAACGACGAGCTTCCAATAAACGATAGTAAGCTGCTTCTTCTAAACTATATTCCTGTTCTGTCCACATCACCTCAGAATAGGAAGCCATCCCTTCCTTAATCCAAGCATGAGACCAATGCTTAATCACCACCAAATCACCAAACCACTGGTGCGCGAGTTCGTGGACGACTAAACTTTCTGTATTGCGGTTATCTAAAGCGGCGCGTTCATCCAGCAAGCATCTATCTGTTAACAGGGTTGTGGAGGTATTCTCCATCCCACCAAAAATGAAGTCATCGACGCAAACCTGAGCGTATTTCGGGAAAGGATATGGATAACCATACTTTTGACTCAAAAATTCGATCATGCGGGGAGTTTTGCCCATGCTGCGTTTAGCATCTTCCTCCCGCCCCTTTTCTACGTAGTAGGTAACTGGTTTCCCCTTCCATTCATCCCGAATTTCGGCAAAGTCACCTACTGCCAAAGTCATTAAGTAGGTAGGATGAACTTGTTGCTGTGACCAATGGTAGATTTTGTAATCACCATCTTCTGTAGTATCAATCAGTTCGCCGTTGGAAATTGCCACCAGAGGGTTGGGAACACGAACCCGAATTTCTGAAGTAGACAGTTGTCCTGGATAGTCAAAGCAGGGGAACCAAAAGCGAGAGTCTTCGTCTTCTCCCTGAGTCCAAACTTGAGTAGGCTTGTTTGGGTAGTGCTTGTCTGGTTGAATAAAGTAAATACCGCGTTGTGGTTTTGCCACCGAGTAGGCGATCGCAATCAGCAAGCGTTTACCAATCTGGGTCGCCTCAGAAAGTTGGATGGAAAGCTGTTCCCCGTCGTAGTCAAAATTTTGTGGCACCTCGTCCACCTGTACAGACTCGATATTCAGGTTGACAGCATCCAAAGTCAAACGGTCAATGCCATTACGGATTGGTAAGAGGCGAATGCTACAACTGCCCTGATAGCAAAGCTTTGGAATATCTAAGCTGAGATCGAGAAAAATATGCTCTACTTGTCCGGGGCGATCGGGGTTGTAGTGTGGTCTTGCTCCCGGTAACTCAAAAGGTTTGTGTCCGTTATTATCTGTATCAAAATAAGACTTCGACATTGATCCTTACTGACCTTGTAATCCTGAAAAGTCTGGCTTGGCTGGATGTAATTAAGTAAAATAGCGGTGTCTAAATGTATTTCCCACAACAGGGCATTATGGAGGTGAGAACTCCTCTTTGGGATTGGGGGATTGAAATTAATCTCACCCGAATTTCCAAAGGTCGGTTGCCGATCCTTGGATTTTTTTCCATATCCCTCCCGCATCTACTTTTCTTGATGTTTTGCACTTTTTTGTCATCGAGTCAAGAATCTCTTGCACCTCGATAGATTCTGATTAAGTACAAATACTCCCAATTGTTCTTATAACTTTAGGATAGCTTGCCTCTGTTGAGCAGGCTATTTTGTTTGAAACGAACAGCATATCATTTGCGGATTCGCTCTTCATTCTCTTGAAGTCATTTTTAGAGTAATTATTTTAGACTTCTAGCTTATAGGACTACTAATTTTATCAGTAAATACCGATCAATGAGCGGAAATTATTAATAAATCCGAAAACTCTACAATGACACTTGTGTAAATCTCGGTGACAATCTGAGCAACAAGAGGATAATAAAATGCCCGAAAGTAAATCAAAGTTTTTGATTCCTGCTGTTGGTGCTGCTGTAGTTGTAGCAGGAAGTATAGCGGCTTATATGTACTTTAAAAGCCCATCAGGAGCTAGCTCAGACGCTCTAGGCAGTGCGAAATTAGTGCCTTCAACAGCACTGATGGCAACTTACATTACTACTGATTCTCAAGCCTGGGCAAAGTTACAGCAGTTTGGTACTCCAGAAGCACAAAAATTAGTAGCAAAAAGTCTGGAAAATTTCAATAAGCAAATGTTCAGTGACAGTAACGTTTCTTATGAAAAAGACATAAAGCCTTGGGCTGGTGGTGTAATGATTGCTGTTCTGCCACCAAATCCTGTGAAACAGGCGCAGTTAAAAGTGCCTTCTAGGGTACCTAATGTACCAACAAATTTAGAGCAGGAATCAAATATCCTGATGGTGGTGGGAATCAAAGACAAACTCAGTGCCTTGAATTTTGCTAATAAATTGAAGTCACAAAAAGGGGTGAAATTCCAAGAATCCGACTACCAAGGCGAAAAAATTATCGAAACCACAGAAAATAGGAAGGCGACATATAGTGTAGTTTTAAATAATAGCCACTTGATATTAGCCCCCGAAAAGCAGGCTGTAGAAAAAGCAATTGACACCTTTAAGGGACAGTCTTCCTTTGCCAGTAAAGAAGGTGCAAGCAGTATTCTCAGCAAAGGAGTGGATGTCAAAAACAGCCTTGCCCAAATTTATGTACCAGACTATGCAGGCATGGTACAGCAATTAGCAGCCGGAAGTCAGCAGGCAAAGTTACCTCCACAAGCCTTGACGCAACTGAAGCAGATAAAATCTGTGGTAGCAGGTGTTGGTGTTGATGATGCGGGAGTGCGGGTAAAAGCGATCGCCAATTTAGATCCGCAACTGAATAAATTCCAGTATCAATCAAGTTCTGGGAATATAGTCGGGCAATTTCCCACTGATACCTTTGCTCTGGTTAGCGGAAACGGCATCAGCCGTGGCTGGGAGACGTTAGTAGAAGAGTCAAAAAATTATCCAGAAATCAAGCAAGCTTTGGAACAGGTGCGAGGGCAACTGAAATTTGTCAATATTGATCTCGATAAAGATATTTTTGGCTGGATGAATGGAGAATTCGCTTTTGGTGCGGTTCCATCTAATCAAGGCGTGTTAGCAAATGTTGGTTTTGGAGGTGCTTTAGTATTTGATACTAGCGATCGCAAAACTGCCGAAGCCACCTTAACAAAATTGGATACCCTCGCCAAAACCCAACAAATCAACGTCGCTAATAGAAATATCGCTGGTAAAGACGTAACTGAATGGCAAATCCCCAGACAAGGAGCTTTATTGGCGCATGGTTGGCTCGATCAAGACACTGTATTTGTGGCTCTTGGTGGGCCAGTTGCTGACGCAATTAGCGATCGCAAAAATCAATCTCTCAATAATAGCGACGCTTTCAAAGCCGTTACTGGTTCTTTGCACAAGCCCAACGGCGGCTATTTTTACCTAGATATGGATAAAACTAAAACTGTGCCCTTGATCAATAGTTTTATCTCATCTGACGCTAATACCATCACCATCCTGAATTCCATCCGTGGTCTTGGTTTTACCGCCACTAGCCCCGATAAATCTACCAGTGAATTAGAGATGTTGTTAGCTCTTAAGCCTAGTGCAAAGTAGGGCGTGGGGCAAAACAGTTACCTTAGCGGATAGCTAGGGTTTAGCTTGTCTTGAGTTCCATGTAAATAAGTGAGATTCCCAACTTAGAACTGGCTCAAGTCCGGCTACCACTAACAGCGCTCTTGAGGGGCATTGGTAATTAATTACGCTTCTCTGCCACCTCATCCTCCCACTCCCAATCCCTTCCCTACTTACAAAACTTGATTATTCCGAGTTTCCAAGGTTTGGTTGAGTCTATCCAACGCGCCAGTCAATCTTTCTTGGGCTACAAGGTTAGGATCTGGCAATGATTCATCGGCTACTTCTTCTTGTCTCTTGAATTTTTGTAAGGCTCGAATTGCCACAAATAAAACTAAGGCAATAATTACAAAGTCAACTATTGCGCCAAGAAAGTGACCAATCTTGATTCCTGGACTAATAGTGATTGTTCTCCAATCTTTGCCAGTAAAACTAACCAAGGGATTAATCAATGGCATGATCACATCTTCAACAAAGGAAGTGACAATCTTGCCAAAAGCACTACCAATAATCACAGCGATCGCCAAGTCAACTACATTGCCTTTAAGGGCAAATGCTTGAAAATCTTTTAAAAAGCCACTTGCTCTTCTTCTTGCTCTGGCCATATTTGACTCCAATAAGCTGAACTTACTGTACTTTTCTTTATAAATAACACTCAGTTTTTTGCCATTCTTGTTGAGACAAATGTTGCTAAGTTTCAAAATTTTACCAGTCTTGAATAAAATTCTCTGATAAATAAAAAATATAGCCCAGCATCATTTAAATCTTCTCAGAAGTTTGCTGCTCTGCAAATGTCAACTTTCTATAATATTTGTTGCTTGGGGCAAGCCAAAGGAGACAGACTGCCGTTATACAATTCAATTCATTTCTAGACTGCTGTCTAGCAAGTATGTCATAAGTAAAAAAGGCTGTTGAACGCAAATTAATTTATGACCACTGCTGTAAACACTAATCCTGGTTTAGCTTCGCGTTTGGTAAATGGCGTACTGGCAATCAAGCCTTTAGCTAACCTAGCCAAGCATCAAGCTAGACAAATGATGATTAAACGTGCCGAGAGAATTGGTGTGCCTTGGACACAAGAAGTCGAGACACTACAAGCGCTTGATTGGCAAGCCGATCTAGCTCAAGTAGAAAACCCTCAGCTTTCCTACCCCAATTACTATGTCACCTCATTCCATGCCTACGAAACCGGAAATCTTAGTTGGCAAGCCGCTTTTGAGGTAGAACCTGCTGCTTACGCTGTCCACGCTAAGATTCGTCAGGGCACTGAAGAAGCGCAAGGCGATCCCATGCTGCGCCAAAGTTACCACGATATCCTGAAAAGCCAAATCCCCAATGAGCCGCAAGACATCTTAGATGTAGGGTGTAGTGTTGGCTTGAGTAGTTTTGCCTTACAAGCAGTTTATCCCCATGCCAAAATTACAGGCTTGGACTTATCTCCTTACTTCTTAGCCGTTGCCAATTACCGTGCTGGGCAACGTCAAGCTAAAATAAACTGGCTTCATGCCCAAGCTGAATCTACCGGACTACCAGATGCCTCTTTTGATTTAGTTTCCATTTTTCTAATGTGTCACGAATTACCCCAGTCAGCAACTCACCAGATTTTTGCTGAAATGCGGCGTGTACTGCGTCCCGGTGGCTACTTAGCAATCATGGACATGAATCCAAAATCTGAAGTTTACCAGAAAATGCCAGCCTACATTTTGACTTTGCTCAAAAGTACTGAACCATATTTAGATGAATATTTTGCTTTGGACATTGAGCAAGCTATTGTTGAGGCAGGTTTCCAAATTCCTACTATCACCAACAATACCCACCGTCACCGTACAGTGATTGCTCAGGTGAGTGGTTGATTTATCTCTAATTTTGTGGGCAGCAATACCACCATTGCTGCTGCTAGGCTACTACTACTGTCGAGTGCCATTTGCCCCACCTTTATTAAGGTTGCTGATGTTCTTTATCATCGGGGCAATATCTGGTATCTTAGCCCTTAGCCTCGAATGGATTTTTGAAATTTTAGCCAACAGATTTATAGACTGGCATCAGATCAAGCGTTGGCTTCCTGGTATAGCCTTGCGCCAGCTTGTAGAAGTAGGCCCAATTGAAGAAGGTTGTAAGTTTATAGCAGTTGTTGTCCCAACCTACTATTTGCAACGCAAGTATCGATTATTTGCATCTACCGTTTTCCTCTTCACCATAGCCGTTGCCCTTGGATTCACTGCCGAAGAGAATTGGATTTACCTTTTCCACGATACAGCATCAATTCTAGACCGTATCATCGGTGTGCCAGTCCACGCCATGTTCTCTGCACCTTGGGGATATGCTTTAGGAATCTATATTTCCTCCAACACTCGGTTAAATCGAGACAAAAAGTTCATTTCTAGGGCTTGGCTAAATTCTGTAATCTGCCATGCGCTAGTTAATGTCTTATCAAGTGCTTGGCGTTACTCACTACCTTTAGGTTTCCTGAGTTATGGTTTATTCCCGTTTCTCTTGTGGATGTTTTGGCGACTAGAACAATTACTGCGGAAAGTGCAAGGCAAACTCGCCATTACCGTAATCTCAGGCCATACACCCCAACACCGTTACTGGCAGAAAAGTTTAGTGCTGTTTGCCCTCGTGCTGGGTGGAAATGCTATTTTTGGGCTGTTTCTTTTAGCCAGGATTCTTAGTCCCTTGAATCCGTCGAAGCTTTTTGATCCTGATATTTTGTGGTTTATAACTAGTCGCTTTTTACTAAATCTCTTTTTCGGAGTTTTAGCTTGCGGCATTTATCGTTATTTGCGACATTCTGCTCGTCGTCGGTATTTTTAAAATATGATTTAGAAATAATGCTAGGGGGTTTTTATGCAAACAACTCCAGTGCGTTGGACGACTGCTGATTTAGAACTATTTGCCGGTGATTCTCGTTCCGAGACACTTCTCTTCGAGAGGCTTCTCTTTCAGAGACGCTAACGCGAACGCCAACGTGAACGCAAAAATCGCTATGAGATTATAGACGGAGAACTCTTTGTGACCAAATCACCTAGTTGGGATCATCAATCAAGTTTTGGCAATATTGTTACAGTTCTTAACAATTGGTCAGATAAAACTGGTTTAGGTAAAGCTGCGTAGATGCGAAGCAGCTTGTCGTCAGACATCGCACCTGGAATTATTTTCTCAGATTCTGACAATGTAATCCTTGATGTGGTATAGGCAAGTCATGAACGCTTAAAAAACTTGCTAGATGAAGCTGGACATCTCACGGGCGCGCCGGAGTAGTTGTAGAGGTTTTATCCCCCGGTGAAAAAAACGAAAAACGTGACAAAGAAACAAAGCTAAAGCTGTACTCAGTCCAAGGGGTTCAAGAATATTGGATTTGCGATTCCATACAGAAGAAAGTTGAAGTTTATCGCCGTGAACAAGCTGCATTAAAGTTAGCAGCTACTTTATTCAGTCAAGATGAGTTAACAAGTCCTTTACTACCTGGTTTCAACTGCTTAGTCAGCAAACTGTTCTAGCCTTGGATTCTTTCCACTCATGTTTTTTACTTTGTGTCCTCTGTGACTCTGCGGTTAAATAAATTACTTTTAAACCGCAAAGACACAGACAGAATCAAATAAATTTTACAAGTCACTTTGAAAGGACTAATTTTAATAATTACGAATTACGAATTATTAAAAATGCCTATGCCTAAATTTTCAATTACCTAAATCCTTGCTAATACTGGCTGACTCGCGGCTGCGCTGACTGAATTTGATTCAGATTCAGTACAGTAGATTTCGCAGGAGTTATTGGGACTTTCAATCAGTTTCACCTTGTAAAGTTTAGCTCCCAATTCTTGAATAGGCGATCGCAGTAAATTACTAATGTAAAGTGCGATATTCTCAGCAGTGGGCACAACTTCAGCAAAGTAAGAAATGTCTTTGTTTAAGAAGGTGTGATCAAATGGCTCTACTACATAATCTTCTATTACCTGGTTCAATGCCCCTAAATCGGCAATCATGCCAGTGCGTGGGTCAATTTCCCCTTTCACAGTGACTTCTAGATGATAGTTGTGTCCGTGACCGTGAGGACGGGCGCACTTACCATAAATCTCATTGTTTTCTTCGTTACTGAGGTTAGGGTGAGCTAGCCGATGGGCGGCGCTAAAGTGAGTACTGATGGTGAGGTAGGCTTCCATTGCGTTTCCTGTATAATCTGCCCAAAGTTCAGGATGTTCAAATAACTGCACACGGACTAAAGGCAAGTGTGGTGCTAGCCGCTGCCAAATAATCCGTGCAATATTCTCAGTGGTGGGCAGAGTTTGTTGAAATTCTGCCCACGCATCGTTGAGATAAGAGAAGTCCAATTGACTTGTAACTTCCCGTTTAATTACCTGTTTTACATCAGACAAGTTCAACACCATGCCATATTCATCCAATTCCCCGGCGAGGGAGATAAATATAACATAGTTATGTCCGTGTCCAGGAAATCTAGAGCAAGCACCAAATTTTTCAATATTTTCGGCTTCACTCAGCTCTGGCAACCAATAGCGATGACTTGCCGAAAACTGGGCGCGGCGATTAACAATACATTGCATGAGTACACTATGAGCAGAATTTAAAATTTCTTAATCTTTCTCTGCTTCCAGCATAAACTAATTTCTTAGTCATTAGCCCTTTGACATCCAGCGAAATTGAACCATGCCCAATGCCCCATGCCCCATCCCCAATTCCCAATGACTATGTGACAGATGCTTGTGCTTCACAGTGTAATCCCGTAGCTATGCGAAATAGCTCTTGACCTGTGTGTAAATAACGCTCATCGTAGTTCAAAGGAAAATAACCCAATTCATCAAGTCCATCTGCTACTTGATCAAGGCTGTAGTACAGATGAGCCGCCGTTCTTGCTAAACTAGGCGGATTTGGCAGAGAGCGAAAAGTAATTTGTGCCTGCTTTAGGTCATCTCGACAGGTTTTTAAGTATTCCTGAAATTCATCTAATAACTCATCATCAAAAGGATCAGCAGCTAATTGATCCATCTGTTCTTCTAACGAATAAAGAATGTTACAAAGCAAGTGATTTACAGGTTGGTAAACTTGGCGCAGCCATTCTTCAACTTGCTCGTCAATGTCCCGCCCAGTTTTTCGTCTTGTCTGGTAATGATTTTGCGCTGATGCTGTACGCTGTTGGCGATCGCTATTTAATTTTTGAGAGTCATCTTGCAGTTGTTGGTCATAATCGCGGCGATTTTGATTGTCACCTAAGACTTCATAAGCTGCATTGATGCGAATTATCTGCTCTTGATCGGCTGTTTCCTGATTACTGTCAGGATGAAATAACTTAACCAAGCGGCGATAAGCTTGCTTAATCTCCGCAAGGCTTGCACTTGGACTAACTTTGAGAGTTTCGTAATGGTTAGAAACGTGCTTAGAATTGACCATTAATTCAATTTATCGTTAGCTGATGCTAGCGGCTAACCTTGTCTCCAGGTCTTGGAACAACGGTGTACTTAAATACCTCTCACCAAAACTGGGCTGAATCATCACAATTAAACGTCCTTTATTTTCTGGACGTTGAGCAACGCGAATTGCTGCACATAAAGCTGCTCCACTGGAAATACCAGATAATAGCCCTTCTTCTTTTGCTAAACGCCGGCTGTAGGCGATCGCTTCTTCATCGGTAACAGTAATCACTTCATCTATCAATTTTATCTTGAGAACTTGGGGAATAAACCCAGCGCCAATTCCTTGGATTTTGTGTGGTCCTGGTCGCCCCCCAGATAAAACTGGGCTATTGGCTGGTTCAACAGCGATCGCTTTAGCACTAGGCTTGCGTGCTTTAATCACTTCCGCTACACCAGTGATCGTACCACCTGTGCCTACCCCTGCCACGATCATATCTACTTGTCCATCAGTATCTTCCCAGATTTCAAGAGCTGTAGTTTCCCGATGCACTTTTGCATTGGCTGGATTGCGGAACTGCTGCAACATATAGGTATTTGGCGTACTATTAACTATTTGTTGCGCTCGCCCAATTGCCCCACTCATACCTTCCATACCTGGCGTTAGTTCCAGTTCTGCTCCATAGGCCCGCAACATTGCTCGACGCTCCCCACTCATTGTCTCTGGCATTGTCAAAATTAACCGATATCCCTTAGCTGCTGCTGCCATTGCTAAGGCAATTCCTGTGTTTCCAGAGGTGGGTTCTACTAATACTGTCTTCCCAGGAGTAATCAGCCCCTCCTCTTCGGCAGTGTTAATCATACTCACCCCAATCCTGTCTTTAACTGATGACGATGGGTTCATACTTTCCAGTTTCACCACAATTTCAGCAACACATTCTTCTGTTTCGAGAATGTGGTTCAACCGCACTAGAGGTGTACGGCCAACTAGTTCTGTAATGTTACGAGCAATTTGCATAATTTAGTCCTTACTTATTAGTTATTAGGCATTGGTCATTAGTCATTAATTACAAGCAAAAAAACACAAACGACTCTTGACTAAATGTAGTACATGATATCTAATTGCCGCCGGGAATCTCGCTTTTCACAAAGATCCTGAAGGATATATTTTTGTAACACTAAATTTGCCAAGCGACTTGCTTCAACTGAGGATCGCTATAACGTTTTTTTCACCAGTCTGAATCTCTAATCTTTTTAAACATTCCGAAATTTCAAAAAGGATGATCTTTCAAGGATCTTGCATTATATAAATAGCCACCTTTAGGTAAGTTAAAAATTTTTAACCTAGTTTAGGGGTTTAAATCCCCTGTTTCTATCAAGCAGCCCGTTTTGTGACGGGAATTTAGACCCTGACACAAAACGTAATTGCGTTAGCGTAGCCCATTGCGAATGGTTTAATTCTTAACTCACAGCTTCTAACTTTTCTAGTATATTCCGGTTCCTTACTGGAGTTTATTTGTTGTTGCTACCGACAACAAAAAGCCCCGCCTCATGGCGGGGAAAATAGTGTTCAAAATTGTCAATGGATAGTCAACACTCTAGAAGGTAAAAGTTGTTCTGAGTGTACCGATAATTGCATCGTCGTTAGCGCTGTTTTGACCAGGAGAAGTCAACCAGATCACACCAGGGGTAACAGAGATGTTATCCGATACGCGATACTTGTAGAAGCCTTCAAAGTGATAAGGTACATCATTACTACCAGGAGCAAAACCTGCCCGGTTAAAGGAATAGGGCTGTGCACCAGCAAAAATACCTAAAACGTTACCCTGTTTACCAAAATCAGCTAAAGCAACCCCAGCGCCGTATGACCAAGCTTCATAATCATCAGCAATACCACCGCCTGTGACATCATGATAAGAGACGAAGCCACTAACTGACAGCTTGTCGCTGGGTCTAAAGGCAGCCGACACACCGTAGGAGTTGCTGGAACCTGAGTTTATTAAAGTGTTAGCTTGTCCGGTACCTACTGCAACATTTCCTCCGAAAGTGTTGTTTACGTTTGATCCAGTACCCGAGTCGAATAAATTACCACCTGTGCCATTATACGCGTGGACGTAGGTAGCAGCTAAAGCCAAGCGATCGCCAACACTAAAGTTCAACTGCCCTAAAGCTGCATAGTCTCCATTGGTCAGACCTTGACCAACACCAGGATTATTAGCATCCGATGCCAAGTAACCTGCGGTGATTGAACTATTTCCCAAAATACCGCCGCCTTGGCCAAGAGGTAGATTGAGCGCTATACCTGCACCGCCACCAATCCGATAAATGGGACTTTCAGAAGCAAAGGTAGACAAAGCACCATTGCCGCCGTCAGTTTGGTCGAAAAAGTAAGGGTTGTTAACAGCAGCATAATGGCTGTGTCGTCCCCCATTTGCCGCAAGGTAAACTTGAGCTGGGCCTATGGGAGCTTCATAGGTCAAACGATCTATGCTGACACTGTTGTTACCAGTACCACCACCGACTTGAAATGTTTGTGTGCCTTCAGCACTGTTGATACCAGCACCACCGTTATCTACTAGTGAAAATGCTTGTGCATTACCGGCTGCCAGACGGGTGTGTAAAACGTCTCTACCAGTGAAGCTGGTTTGTAAGTCTAAACGGACTCTGTTTTGGAAGACAGTATTATTAGCATCACCAGTGTTCTCGCCAAAGGCATCACTAACAGCAAAAATAGCTTCACCGACTAATTTTGTGGTAGTGGAGAATTGATTAGCTTCCAATTCAGCAGTCCGCGCTTCTAGGGAATCTACACGACCGCGTAGGGTTGCCAATTCTGCGGAGAATTCTTCTTGTAACCGTTGTAAAGTAGCTAAATCTTGTTTGGTCACCAAGTCAGCTGTTGCTGTAGCAATCAATTCGTTAACCCGATCCAAACAGGCATTTAAACCAGCGGCAAATTCATAACGGGTTAAAGCACGGTTACCGCGATAAGTAGCATTTGGGTAACCTGCAATACAACCATAGCGCTCAACCAAGGACTGCAACGCTTGGAATGCCCAGTCAGTGGGTTGTACATCGGAAAATTGAGAAACTGATGTTACTTGAGACTGAGAGTTATTTTGGCTACCTTCGTTACTGTAGCGATTAACTTGATCTATGGTTGTTTGAGCCAATATTTCTGGCTGTTGGACAACTTCAGTCACACCTGGTTGGGCGACCAATGATCCTTCAGTGGTTTTGTTTGGAGCCGCAATTGCTGTTGCTGAAACTAACAATGTAGCTCCCAAAACTGCTGGGCTAATCACTAAGGATTTCCACAATATACTAGACATCTTCTCTTTACTCCTCACACCTTGTTTAGATAATTGTATTCGTTGCACCTAAAATCTCAAAAACGCGACATCTCATAGAAACCTGTGGATGAGGCATAGTTGCCACTACTACAATTTTAGTTTTTGCAAAGCTAATAAACGATTAACTTAGCGTTAAAAACTTATGTGATTAACTTATGCAAAAACATATCTTTATATCATAACATTATAAAACATCTGATCTAGATGACAAGATCACAGTGATCGCCTTAAAAACTGTCACACATAATTATCTAAATATCTAAACAGGGAGTAAGCTTTAGGGCATTCGCTCTCTGCTTGGCTAAATTGCTCAAGACTTGATACACTGAGCGATTTGTGAGTAAAAATCACTTCTTACACTTAGCCCTAGTAGAAATTGCACACTAGTTAAAACACACTAGCTCGGCTATACAAACGTAGGCAAAGCCTTTTCGCAGGGTAGTTGTCTGCTATTGTGGTCACAAATACAAGCTTAAAATCAAGGGTTTTGAAACCCGTCACTCCAAAGAAAAACCGTAGTTCTACTCTTAAGGCTTGCTGTGCAATGTGGCTTGCATGTTCTGCATGACTTCCATCTGCTAGTGCAAGATATCAGAATAAATCACTTAGTTTATTTGGGAAATCGTCTGCGCTACATCAAAGTCAGCCTGCGTCAGCCCGCCTGCATCATGTGTTGTGAGTGTTATCTTCACTTTGTTGTAAGAAATTTCTACATCAGGATGATGTCCTGCTGATTCAGCAGGCTCCACCAGCTTATTGACAAACTCAATTGCTTGGATAAAATTCTTAAATGTGCGGGTAATCTGCAACTTGGAGCCTTCAACACTCCAACCTGACAGAACCTTTGCACTTTCTTGAATTTCTGCCTCAGTGAGTAGTTGTGCCATATCACAAAATTCCTGTTTGTATTATTTTAATTACATTATAGAAAGGCGTCGGGAAAACCCACTCTTTTTAAAGATGGGACGAGAGATGCTCCAACGCCGTTGAGGGTTGAAAGTTAACAATCTTTCGTGTTATTCCATCCCCTAAAAGGGGATGGGATGAGCTTAAATATTTCATAAAATCAAATCCCTTTTTTCTCCACAGACAAAGATGGGAGGATAAACTAGGGCATAATGCGTGTGTGCATACTTAAATTGGGGTTGTGTAGATAAGCTGGTATGCTTTTAAGTTGCATAATCTTAGCTTTGAATGACGATTAGCTTAGACGCTATTGCTCACATCTGGTCAAACCCCAAAATTTGATGCAAGATATTTTTATTTTTAAGAAAAATTAAATGTGTTAGCTTTGTCCACTGCAAGACATCGCTATCTAAGTTTTCAAGAGCAACCACCGATCAAACAAAATTTACCTACAAAAAACTATCCGCTCTGATTTAGATCAGGCGATCTAAATCAGAGCGGTGTAGCGGGTCTTCAGGTTGCAACCAGACTGCCGGAAGGAACTCCGAGCTTGCCTAGCTACTTGAGCTAACTTAGTATCTCAAAGATAACTAAGGCTAACTTTTAGAGAACAGCCCCGGCGCGCAGCCGGCTAACTGCAACCTGATGACCCATGCATTTACTACTTTCTATCATGGGCATCACCTCCTTGTTGCCTAAGCGGTCTTAGTCTCAAAAGGGTAGAGCATTTGCTCTGGGTTTATAACCTTCATCTAAGATAACACATAAATTTAGAGATATTAACCATATATAAAAAATCCCCCACCAAAAGGCGGGAGATTACTGGAGAATGGGAAATATTGACACTTTATAGGCTTATGCCAAGGTGATTATTTAATTTGGTTGGTGTCAATTTTTGACAACCACAACCTGATTTAAGTCATGGTCGGCTTTATATTTAGAGAGCGTTACCACGAGGTAGAACTTCCTCAGGGAATACAAATTGTTCGTGGGGTTGATCTTGAGGAGCCATCCAAGCACGGATACCCTCGTTCAGCAAAATGTTTTTGGTATAGAAGGTTTCAAACTCAGGGTCTTCCGCCGCCCGCAATTCTTGGGAGACGAAATCATAAGCCCGCAGGTTGAGTGCCAAACCGACGATGCCGACGGCGCTCATCCACAAGCCTGTGACTGGCACGAACAACATGAAGAAGTGCAACCAGCGTTTGTTTGAGAAGGCAATACCGAAAATCTGTGACCAGAAACGGTTTGCCGTCACCATTGAATAGGTTTCTTCAGATTGAGTAGGATTGAAGGCGCGGAAGGTGTTAGCACCATCTCCGTCTTCAAACAAGGTATTTTCGACTGTGGCACCGTGAATGGCACACAACAAAGCGCCACCCAATACACCCGCAACACCCATCATGTGGAAGGGGTTGAGTGTCCAGTTGTGGAAACCTTGCAGGAATAGCAGGAACCGGAAAATTGCCGCGACGCCAAAGCTGGGTGCAAAGAACCAGCTTGATTGTCCCAAGGGGTACATCAGGAATACACTGACGAATACTGCAATGGGAGCTGAGAAGGCGAGAGCGTTGTAAGGACGGATACCTACTAGACGCGCAATTTCAAATTGCCGCAACATGAAGCCAATCAAACCAAAGGCTCCGTGTAGGGCAACGAATGGCCACAAACCACCCAATTGGAACCAACGGGTGAGGTTACCTTGAGCTTCTGGCCCCCACAACAGCAGTAGGGAGTGTCCCATGCTGTCGGCGGGGGTGGATACTGCCACTGTTAAGAAGTTACAGCCTTCTAGGTAGGAGGAGGCTAACCCGTGGGTATACCAAGAGGTGACGAAGGTGGTACCGGTCAGCCAACCGCCTAGTGCTAGGAAGGCGCAAGGAAACAATAGTATCCCTGACCAACCTACGAATACGAAGCGATCGCGCTTGAGCCAGTCGTCTAGAACGTCAAACCACCCTCTACTAGGGGCGCGTCCAACTGCGATGGTCATTAGAGCAAATCTCCAAATGTTTATAATTACAGGTTGTATCTGTATTATAGATGGCTAAATAAAAGCCTTCCATAAGCAGAAAGTTAACCAGGTTGTTAACCAAGTTTACAATTTTTTACACACCTTTAATCATATTAGGTGTAAATCGTTAATTTTTCTAGGGGTTTTGTCATAAAAATTTATTTTTGATTCAAATGAGGTAGATAAGGCAGGGGAGTAGAAGGGAAAGAGGTAATTTGAACCCCCCTTGTCCCTTGCGCTCTGCCCCTCTGCCTCTTGTTCCCAATGCTCATTTCCCTAGAATCAGTCAGCTGACGCTAAAATGAGTCCACAGTTAAATTTGATTATTGCTAAATGTTTACCATCGATTTAAGCATCAGAAACACTGCTTTCCCGATCTCAGTACAACGTAAGTCAGCAGAGGATGCTGAGGCTATCTATCAGCTAATTTTGGCAGCAATACGCTCTGGTAACCCTGACATTGTAGAACTCAAGTGTGAGGGCAAGACAGAGAAAAAAATTGCTGTTCGCGCTAGTGAAATTTCTGGGGTGCAGATTGTTCAGAAAGATGGTACAACCCCAGGTGGTGGTAGACCACCTGGCTTTTTCGCTGTAGCTGCTGAGTAACCAAGGTTGGCAAATGGCTCAAGTGGGCATTGAGGTCAAGGATTTAAATTTCAGTTGGCCTAATGGAGAGAAGGTTATCGAATCTTGCTCTTTAGAAGTACCCAAGGGCGAGTTTTGGATGCTCTTGGGTACAAATGGCAGTGGTAAATCAACCTTGCTTAGACTGCTGGCGGGGCTATTAGTTCCTAAATCAGGCGAAATTAGAGTTTTACACCCCGTTGGCTTTGTCTTCCAAAATCCGGATCATCAACTGGTCATGCCAACGGTTGGTGCTGATGTGGCTTTTGGATTAGTGGAAGAAAAGTTGCCACCTGCTGCCACCAGAGCAAGGGTTGAGGAGGCGCTAGGAGCTGTAAATTTGCTTACCTTCCTACGACGTCCCATTTATGCACTCTCTGGGGGACAGAAACAGCGAGTCGCGATCGCAGGTGCGATCGCCCGTCGCTGTGAAGTCTTATTATTAGATGAACCAACTGCTTTGCTAGATCCAGATAGCCAGTTAGATTTAGTTGCTGGTGTGCGCCGCCTTGTCAAAAGTCGAGGTATTACAGCTCTGTGGGTGACACATCGATTAGACGAGTTAAATTACTGTGACGGCGCTTTCTTGCTAGAAAAAGGCTCTCTGGTAGATAGGGGTGAAGCTCAACGCCTCAAAGAACGTCTAATGAAGGTACACAGCGAAGCCCCTTAATTGAGTGCTGAGTGAAGTAAAAAATACTCAGGCTTTAATAGCCGTACATATTCCGCCCTTGATAGCTGATCTTTTAACTCAGCACTCTTGATTTTCATCACTACTGAAAAAGAACTAAAACGCGCCTTTTAAACAAAGGCGCGTTTTAAGTTAGTGCGTCTGTGTGAGGTTTTAATTTTGTGAGGCTGCCATATTTTTTATTTTGTGTAACATAGTGTTACATAGAATGCATCAATTATTATAAAACTTATGAATGAATTTTGTTAACTCTAGAAAATTGTGATCAAAAACCATGCCCCGTTCCTTACTGCAAGCCGTTTTGTTAGTAGACGGCTACAATATAATAGGCGCTTGGCCTTGCCTTAAAAAAACGCGTGATAGTGTCGGGCTAGAGGCAGCACGGGGTGAACTTGTGGAAGCGATGACTGGTTATAGTGCGTTTCAAGGTTATGCAACTCAAATAGTTTTTGACGCCCAATATCAGAACTCCTCTAGCAATAAAGAAGTAATTACTGAGCTTTTATCAGTTTATTACACTGATTTTGGGCAGACAGCAGATACTTATATTGAAAAATCCTGTGCGTCTATGCGCCAGCAAATAGCCCAATCATTGATTTCGCGTGTGATTGTTGCTACATCAGATCGGGCACAGCAGTTGATGATACAGGGTTATGGGGCTGAATGGCTGTCGGCACAACAACTTTGTGGGGAAGTGGAAGCTACTGTCTGTCGAATGCGGCAAAAGTATCATACGCGTAAACAATCTAAGAGTAGGTTTTTAGCTAATGCTATTGATGCTAAGGCGCGGCAGCGTCTGGCTGAGTTACGAATGGGATTACAGTAAATAGTTAGTATTTATGAGTCTCTGCTAAGTTTTTGAATGGATTTTGGCTGCAAAAATTTTATAAATTAAGCCTCTAAAAAAAATATTGGCGAAAGTACTTGCCAAATCTTATTTTTAGCCCTAAGATTATAAATCGTGAGTGGTCCTCAGTAGCTCAGTGGTAGAGCGATCGACTGTTAATCGATTGGTCGCTGGTTCGAATCCAGCCTGGGGAGTTTATGAATTTTGGATTTTAAATTTTGGATTCTAGATTATCCGTCAGAGATTTATGGTCGCTTGACTCGACTGTGACGTTTCTGAATCATGGGTCTTTTGGTGCTTGTCCTAAACAAGTGTTGGAATTCCAACAACGTTTGAGGTTGCAGCTCGAACATGAACCCTTACGCTTTTTTGGTAGGGAATGGGAACCTTTGCTAGACGATGCCAGAAGTAAGCTAGCTGCGTTTGTGGGTGCTGATGCCCAAGATTTAGTATTTGTCCCCAATGCGACGACTGGCGTTAACTCGGTGTTAAGGTCGCTGACGTTTTCACCAGAGGACGAAATACTTACAACTAACCACGAATATAATGCTTGCCGTAATGCACTTGATTTTATTGCCAGTCGCACTGGTGCGCGGGTGGTGGTGGCAAAAGTTCCTTTCCCGATTGACTCGCCACAGCAAGTAATCGCAGCAGTAATTGAGCGAGTTTCACCAAAAACCCGATTAGCACTTTTGGATCATGTTACCAGCCAGACTGGGCTAATTTTCCCGATTCAAGAGTTGGCGAAGGAGTTGCAACAACGCGGTGTAGATACATTGGTAGATGGTGCCCATGCGCCTGGAATGATTCCCCTCGATTTGCGAGAGATTGGCGCAACTTATTACACCGGGAATTGTCATAAGTGGTTGTGTGCGCCTAAAGGGGCAGCATTTTTGTATGTGCGACGAGATAAACAGTCAGAAATTCGTCCCTTAACAATTAGCCACGGCACAAATTCGCCACGCACTGATAAAAGCCGCTTTCAGTTGGAATTTGACTGGACAGGTACAGATGATCCTACAGCTTATATGTGTGTACCGGAAGCGATCGCTTTTATGGGTTCGTTGCTACCTGGTGGGTGGACAGAATTGAGACAGCAAAATCATCAGCTAGTGTTGCAGGGAAGACAGCTACTTTGTGAAGCGTTAGAAGTGCAGCCGCCTTGTCCAGAGGAGATGATTGGTTCAATGGCGGTTGTGCCAATGCCTATGACTTTAGAAAACCGCGATTTTATGTCTGTACACGATGAGTTGTTTGATAAGTTTGTTATTCAAGTGCAGGTGATGCCGTGGCAAGAACAACCTCGGCTGTTGGTAAGGATTTCGGCGCAGATTTACAATACTTTAGAGCAGTATGAGTATTTGGCAAAGGTATTAAAGGGATTGTGCTGTTAATCTAGTTTAGGAAACTGGCGATCGCATCAAGAATCTGTTATGCACTTGTAGCAGTAAATATTGGGTGATTTGCCAAATAAATATTTTTATTAGATGCCACGTTTAAGACATAGGCGCAGCATCAAGCCAGAGGCTTATCGCACCCGTGGCCATATATGATTGAGTTGTGGTTGTGTACCCCCACAAATCCAGAACTTTGAAAAGAATTTACAGAATATGAGTTCACTCGAACCAAGCATAAGTACTGAAGTCCCTGCATCCAATGTTATGCTTCAGATGATTTCTGGCTTTTGGGTATCACGGTCAATCCACGCTGCCGCTAAACTTGGTATTGCTGACTACCTCAAGGAACAGCCAAAGACAGTTGAAGAACTAGCTGCAATCACTAATACTCACGTCCCATCATTGTACAGATTACTGCGTGCGCTTGCCAGTGTGGGTATATTTGTTGAAGATGAGCAGCATCGATTTGGACTAACACCCTTGGCTGCTACGTTACAAACGGATGTTCCTGGTTCTTTGCGTTTTTTTGCCATTTCCGAACTGGGACAAGCGCACTACTTAGGTTGGGATAACCTGCTACATAGCATCAAAACTGGCGAGATTGCGTTTGACCACATCGCTGGAATGAGTGTTTGGGATCATTACCTTAAAAACTCCGAAGCTGGTAAGTTGTTTAATCAGGCAATGACAAGTCTAACAGCTTCAGTTTTGGAAGCAATTATTTGCAGTTATGACTTTTCAGCATTCAACACCATTGTTGATGTGGGAGGAGGCCAAGGCAGTTTGGTGACTAGCATCCTTAAAGCTTATCCGACTGTTAAAGGCATTATCTTTGATATACCAACGGTGATAGAAGAAGCAAAATCTTGCCTGCAAGCACAAGGTTTTGCAGACCGCTGTATGGTAGTGTCAGGGAACTTTTTTGAGTCAGTAACAGCAGGTGGTGATGCTTACCTTCTCAAGCACATCATTCATGACTGGGATGAGGAAAAAGCGATCGCTATTCTCAAAAACTGTCATCAGGCAATGTCACAGCATGGTACACTCCTGCTGTTTGAGATAGTAATCCCTCCTGGGAATGTATCTTCTTTTAGCAAGTTGTTTGACCTCAATATGCTAGTTATGACTGGTGGACGCGAACGCACAGAGGAGGAATATCAAGTGCTACTGCTTCATGCTGGCTTCCAACTTACCCAAGTTATTCCAACCTCGTCACCAATTAGCGTTATTGAAGCACTAAAAATTTAAAGGATGAATAAGCGTAATTCGTAATTACTGCTTGTTAATTTGTTCCGATCGCGGTATTTGTTACAAACACTACGATTTTCGTTACAAACAATACGTTTTCATTACCAACGCTACGATTTTCGTTACTAACACTACGATTTCTGTTACAAACAATCTGATTTTTGTTACAAACAATCTGATTTTCGTTACAAACAATACGTTTTTATTACCAACGCTACGATTTTCGTTACAAACATCACAATTTTGTGCTGTAGTAGCTTGCTAAATTCAACTTAACTATGAAATATCACAGTCAGTAAAGGCAGGAACGCCAACAGAAAACCATGCCACGATTGCAATTGAGCTTCTGGAGTTGGTTCTGGTGGTGCTAATAGAGCTTCTACTCTTTGTTCCAAACGATCTGCACCAGAGGAACCTAATGCAGCACAGCAAATTTCTGATAAGACGGGGCCGCTACTAACCACTAATAAAAGTGATTCTGCTAACACCAGAGGGTCTACTTGCAATGCTGCATAACCGTCGGCACGAAGTTCGCGCAAAGCTAAAAGTTCTTCCCACAAAGACTCTGTATTCGGCAACCATGCAGTGCAAGAACGCACCCAACCAAGCCAGAAAAACCAGAACGTATCCCTGTAATAGTGATGCCCTTGCTCATGGGCTAAGACGCTTTCTAGATGAGCGGGTGAGAGAGTTTGCACTAAACCTTGGCTAACCACTAGTTCTGGTTGCCAAAAACCGATTTGACCTGCAAACAACGCGTTTGTTTGCAGCAGTCTGGCTCGTCTATCGCCAACATTCACTAAAGGGCAGTTACGGGCAGATTCTACAGACTGCCAACCCTGGAAGGCAAGTTTAATGCATGAAATGGCAAAAAATGCCAAATAAATTAATGCTAGTAAATAGCTAATTGAGCCTGTATACATTCCGCCCATTTGCCCTTGAGGCCCCATGAACAGCACAGCGATCGCAGTCATGAAAATTAGCAAGGGCGGGAAGAGAAACAAAAATAGCGATCGCTGCCACCGCACATTCCAATTACCCTGGCGTTGATTCCAAGCGGATCTTAACCACCAAGCAACTGCCAAAGCATTCAAAATCATTATTAGATGCATCATTGTTCCTCCCTGGCTTGGCGTGCAGATTGAATACGTTTGGCGATCGCTGCTATTTGCTCACTAGCTGCTTCATCCAGACTATCAGCAAAGGCTGCGACAACATCGGGGTTACCCACCGCCAGAAATCGCTGTAACTGTTCGTGAGCTTTAATGACATCTGATTGCTGCTTACTCAGCATTGGCCGCCAGTAGAACGCTCGCTCTTTCTTGTCGCAGGCTAGCCAACCTTTATCAGTGAGGCGACGTAAGACAGTGGTGACAGAAGTATACGCTAATTCGCGGTTGGGATCGGCGAGGATGCGATCGTGTACATCCTTTACTGTGGCTGAACCAAGTTCCCAAATGATATTTAAAATTTCCGCTTCCAACGGGCCTACAGATAGTTGTTTAGGGCGGTAGTCGGGTAAAGGTGCCATAGCGATTTCGATTTGAGATTTTGGATAAGCGGAGTAGAGGTAAAAATTTTGGTTTTTGTTTGGCAAGCTTAGTCAGTATGCGTAGTGGTGCTAACTTAGAACGCCAAATACAGTTTTAGAAAATCTGTTCTTGTTTTAGATTACAGGATAGTGCAGCGAATCTGAAAGTCTATAAGCATAGAAATGGAATTTTTGAGTATTTATGTATTGAATTAGTTACCATTATGCATTTTGATGCTAAAAAATTCTCTAGGAGCAATTGAGATTATAGTTAGTGACACCAACTAGGTAAAATGTTATTTGCGACAGTAGTATTAAACTAGGTGTATCCAGCGCGTGAAGCTATTCGTATACCACACTCCTGAATTGACTCCAACGGGTAAAGCGCCAGAATGTGCGATCGCAGTCGATGTCTTGCGAGCCACTAGCACAATTGCGACAGTTCTGGCAGCTGGAGGCGAAGCTGTACAAGTATTCAGCGATTTAGATCAGTTAATTGAAGTTAGCGAGAAATGGCCTTCTGAAAAACGTCTGCGAGCTGGAGAACGCGGTGGCGCGAAAGTAGCTGGCTTTGAGTTGGGTAACTCTCCCCTCGACTGCACACCAGAATTGGTGCAAGGGCGTCGCTTGTTTATTAGTACCACCAATGGCACTCGTGCCTTACAACGGGTACAGGACTCCCCAAATCTATTAGCAGCAGCCTTGATTAACCGGGCTGCGGTGGTGCAATTCGTTTTAGAAAAGCAACCAGAGACAGTGTGGATTATTGGTTCTGGTTGGGAAGGCAGTTTTTCTTTAGAAGATACAGTTTGTGCAGGTGCGATCGCTCATAGTATTTTAGAAAAAACCACGTTGTCACCAGAAGAAATCGCTGGTAATGATGAAGTAATAAGTGCGATCGCTCTCTACTCTCAGTGGCAAGATAACTTATTAGGATTACTTCACCAAGCTAGTCACGGCCAACGATTGTTGCGTCTTGACTGTCATGAAGATTTAAAATACTGTTCCCAAACTGATATTTTAGATGTCTTGCCAATACAGCAAGAGACGGGAGTTTTAAAAAGTCAAAAGAAATAAGGAATAGGGGATAGGGAAGAAAGTTAATTAACAATGCCCTATGCCCCATTCTCAATTTTCAAATCCCTAAGCATTTGCCGGAGTCTTTGTCGCCAATGGGGGGGATGTGTTTCTAAAATTGCTGAAATTTTTCCGCAAGCAAGGACGGAATAAGCAGGGCGACGGGCTGGCGTGGGATATTCGGCGGTTGTAATGGGGACAATACGTTCAACTTTTAAAGGGAAGCCTAGCTGTTGGGCTTCTTCAAAAATGGCAACGGCAAAATCATACCAACTAGCAACACCGCTATTAGTGTAGTGATAAGTGCCGCTAATGTCTGGCGTTAACTGCAAAATCGCCTGGCCTATTACTACGGCTATGTCTTGCGCCCAAGTCGGGCTACCTATTTGATCTGCGACAACACGGAGTTCTTGGCGTTCTGCACCTAGCCGTAGCATAGTTTTGACAAAGTTACTTTTGCCAAAGGTTCCATAAACCCAAGCAGTACGGAGGATGAGATGATGGGCGCAAGTTTTCCGAATAGCTTCTTCTCCTGCGAGTTTGGTTTTACCATAAACACTCAAGGGATTAGTCGCATCGGTTTCCTGGTAAGGGCTACACCCATTGCCATCAAAGACATAATCTGTCGAAATATGAATTAAGAAAGCTCCTAATTTTTGGCTTTCTTGGGCAATAATTAGGGGTGCGATCGCATTAATAGCGGTAGCTAATTCGGATTCGCTTTCAGCTTTGTCTACAGCAGTATAGGCAGCGGCGTTAATGATGATTTGTGGCTGCTTTGATCTGATAACATCTCGGAGGGTATCGGGTAGGGCAAGGTCTACTGTTGGGCGTGCTACTGAGATAATATCGCCATAGGATGGAAGTATTTGTTGCAGTTCTTTACCCACCTGACCGTTGCTACCAATCAGCAAAATTGATTTAGTCATTTGTTATTTGTCATTTGTCATTTGTCCAAGAGAAGCCACGCCCACTCTTTAACTTGGTTTAAATTAGTTCGATGAAAGACAAAGTTTTTCCGCACACTATAAAAGTAAGCTTAGGGTATAGCAAGAGGCTGGGTATCTGACAACCAATGCTCAATGACCAATGACCAATGACCAATGACTATGTTAATCAAATACTTCAGCAGTTCTCAAAGGTTTCCCGGCTTCGTCTTTAGCTGATAAAATCGGTGGCGTACTCAAAGGCCAATCTATAGCTAAATCTGGATCGTTCCATAGGATGGTGCGATCGCCTTGGGGTGCGTAGTAATCTGTAGCTTTGTAGAGAACTTCAGCTATTTCTGAAAGCACCAGGAAGCCATGAGCAAAGCCTGGTGGTATCCACAGTAGGCGTTTGTTCTCAGCACTAAGTTCATAACCCACCCACTTACCGAAAGTAGTCGAACTTTTTCTAATATCTACGGCTACGTCAAAGATAGTGCCAACAATAGCCCGGACAAGTTTACCTTGGGGTTGTTGGATTTGGTAGTGCAATCCCCGCAGGACATTTTGTTTTGAGCCAGAGTGGTTATCTTGAACAAAGTTAGTAACAATACCAGTCTCTTGGGCAAATTTTCGATCGTTGTAGGCTTCAAAAAAGAACCCGCGATCGTCTGTAAATACTTGGGGTTCAAGTTGTATAACTTCGGGTATTTTGGTATGTACAATGCTCATCAATATTATTTCGAGTAACCCGCCACAGTGTTAATTGTGAGAGTAATTTAATGCTTGTATTTTACAGCTAACAGGTAACACTTCGACCGCGGCTTGCCCTGTTTTTAATAAGTAAATCACGTTAGTTCAATTTGACAATCGTCGCCAATCATAAATCGCAATGCTTTGGGGCGACGGGGTGCAAGAGTCAATTGTGCCCTTTGCCCAATCACGCTATCAATAATGCGCTGATGGATTCCGGCAATTTTAGCACTTTCTAAAATCACACTGTGTTCTAAATCAGTATCAATGAGTGTCGCATTGTTAGCAATGCTACTATAAGGGCCAATAAAGCAGTTTTCTAAATGACAATTGCTACCAATGACTACTGGACCCCGAATTGTGCAGTTAATGACTTTAGATTTTGCACCGATTTGGACTCGCCCAATAATCTGACTTTGGGCATCGATTTCGCCAAGAACTGATGCTGTTAGATAGGTGTCGAGAATCAATCGGTTAGCTTCTAGCAAGTCATCTTTTTTACCAGTATCTAACCACCAACCTTGGAGATTGTAAGATAAAACTTGTTTTTCCTGATTAATTAGGTATTGAATAGCATCAGTAATTTCCAGTTCGCCTCTGGCGGAAGGTTGGATATTTGCGATCGCATCAAAGATGTGGTGAGAAAAGAAATAAACTCCTACCAATGCCAGATTTGAAGGAGGAACTTTGGGTTTTTCAATTAACTGTAATACCCGTCCTGTTTCATCTACCTCAGCCACACCAAAGGCGCTAGGATTGGCAACTGAACGCAAGAGAATCAGAGCATCTGGCTGCTGTTGGCTAAATTGTTGCAGAAAATAACGTAACTCACCTAATTGAATCAGGTTATCGCCCAAGTACATGACAAAGGGAGAGTCTTTTAAAAAGGGACGGGCGATTTGGACGGCGTGAGCAAGTCCGGCTGGGTGATCTTGTACGATGTAGGTGATGTTCGCTCCAAAGCATTCTCCATTGCCAGTTTTCGCTTGGACTTCTGCCCCGGTTTCCGGGCTGATGATGATACCAATATCAGTAATACCAGTAGCGACCATTTCTTCAATGCCATACCACAAAACAGGTTTATTAGCAACTGGTACGAGTTGTTTTGCTCCGCTGTAGGTGAGGGGACGTAGGCGTGTACCTTTCCCGCCAGAGAGAATTAGTGCTTTCATAAGGATTGAGGATCAGTTGTAAGTCATTAGTCAAGATAATCTGAAATCTGGACAAAATCCCAAATCCTGGCATCTAAATTCTGGCGTTACTTTATCTTTCATAGGTATCGGGATAAAACTTCGACGGTTGCTTTTCCTGTTTTTTCCCAACTGAATTGTTGTGAATGAGTGATACCTTTGCTAGAAAGGCACGATCGCAACTCCGAATCAGTTGCAATAGCCTGCATTGCCTCTGTAATTTCTCCGGTGTTGTAAGGATTGATCAGAATCGCCGCGTCGCCAGCCACTTCTGGTAAGGAGGAGAGATTGGAGGTAATGATGGGAGTACCACAAGCCATTGCTTCGAGGACAGGTAAACCAAAGCCTTCCCAGAGACTAGGGAAAACCAGAGCGATCGCTTGATTGATGATTTTTGGCAATTCGCTGTAAGGAATGTAGTCTAGGAACTTTACTTGATTAGTTATACCTAGTTGCTCAACTTGCGCTTTTAATATTGGGGTATAACGGCGATCGCTTGGTCCTGCTAACCACAGTTCATAGTCTTTGCAGCTAGGTAACGCAGCAAAAGCACTGATGAGTCGCTGGATGTTTTTATAAGGTTCTTGGCGTCCAATGTAGAGAAAGTAGTTGCGAGTAGGTAGATTTAGAGGGGAGAAGTGAGTGCGATCGTGCGCGAGGGGGATGGGGGTAATTTTGTTTGCAGGAATTCCGTAAAAGTTTGTGATGTCCTTAGCTGTTGCCTGAGAATTACAAATAATGTGTTGTGCTTGGTTAATGACTTGGGGAATGTAGTAGCGGTAATAGGGCGTCAGTGGTGAAAAACGTTTAGGAAAACGCAACGGGATAAAATCGTGAACCATTGCTACAAAACAACAGTTGCTATAAAGGGGTGCTTCTGGAAGCGAGGAAAATAAAATCTGCGATTTTAGCTTTCTATAGATTTGTGGCAATTGGAATTGCGTCCAAACAAGGCGTTTCAAATGACCTTTTATCCCTTGTTCTGCGGTTTGGTTAGGAGGAATTGGGTAGCAGTTGTAACCAGGAATATTCTGAGAAACTAAGAGTGTAGGATAAAGTTGTTGTAAGTGAGGCAGCAAATTGAGAGCGTAGGTAGTGATACCTGTGGGTTTAGTTAATAGAAAGGAGAGATTAATTAATAATGTCATTATTTATAATTAATCATAAAATAATATTGAGTTTAGCTGATATTTATATCTAATACTTAACAAGTATCTATTGTTAAATAAAATAATTTTAGTAGTAATAGTCTGTTTTAATATTTGCATATAAACTTTTTATTAGAATATTAATAATAGATAGAATTTAATAAGTTATTTATTCTGGTTGCTTATCACATAATCCCATATACCATAAATTTTTCCTAATGCAGCTTGTGGTTTTAGTATCAACCCTAAAATAGCCTTTAATATTTGAGAAGTTAATCTAACACTAAAGATGAATTTATTTGTATACTTATTCATTGTCAACAAATAGCTATATGTACTATTTCTTATTTTACTAAAAACATTTCTATTAGTAATACTGGATGGTTGATGCAGCACTGAAAAAGTATTATTTATGGCAACTATATGTCCTTGATTGGCATAGCGTAAACAAAAATCTACATCTTCATAATAAAGAAAATAAGCAGTATCAAAATGAGGACACTCAGTAAAACTATTCAAGTTAACGATTAGACTACACCCTGAAACCCAATCACAATTAACAAAGTCTACATCCATTTTTGTTAATTTTTTTTGGGTAATGATTGCGCCCGTTTTAGGAATAAATCGACCGCCGGCAAACCAAACTTCACCTGTCGGTGTATAGATAAGTGTACCAAGAATTGAAATTTCTGGATGCAACTTAAAAAATGGGTTAACTTTTTCTAAATTATTTTCTATAAAATATGCATCTGGATTGATTATCCAAACATATGCTTGGGGATCTTGAATGTAAATCCATTTTAAGCCTAAATTACAAGCACAGCCAAAACCTAAATTAGTTTCAGCATCAAAAATCAATACAGATTCCGTTTTGAGAAGATCAATAGAATTATCATCAGGTGAGTTATTAATGATAATTACTTTGTAATCAACATAGTTTGTTTTTCGTATAGAATTGATTAATTCCAATACTAAATTCGTAGAATAATAATTAACAATTAAAAAATAAATCACTATAGTTTAATTGAGTTGAAACCTTAGCTAATTTTGCTGAAAATATTTCATATAAAAGCTGATAAGTGACCCGCTCTGATCGAAGTAATTTTATTGAATTATTTCTTGTTTACTATTCGGTTAAATTCTCTTTTTAATAACTCAACACCAAGTTTTACCAAGCTTTCCTTGAAAACCGTGAAATGTTCCCAGCAAGCAAGCCCATACTTTTAAGGTTTTGTCTTCCGGGTCATACAGTAAAATTGTAACTATCCTGCGGAGTAAATATTTTATGCGTCGCCCACAACTGATTAGTCGATACAAGCCTTCAGCGTTGCGAGTTTCTAAATAAGTATGGTTTCGAGTAATGTAGTAGTTACGTAGAGCAGAATATTGATGAATAATTATTTCTCGTTGGTAAAACTTGACTTTAACTGGATTACCAAAATTATGATACATGATGGCTGTAGTAACTATCAAATTATGGAATCCTTGTTGTCGTAATCTCAGTCCATAGTCAAGATCAATCCCATCTATAAACAATTCTGCACGAGGATGGTCAACAGTCTTAGCAGCAGCAATGGAAATCAAAGAACCAGAAGTTATAGGAGAGTCGCACTCATAAAAATCAACATTATTATTGTGCTTCCAACCTATAAACTGGTCTCCTACAAAAACTGCTCCCTGTACAACTTCTTCAGTTTTGTGATCAATGGCAGTAGGAGCAATAATCCCAATCTTTTTACCATACTCTAGAGACAACTTTTTGTAAGTTTTCAAGAGAATTTCCAAACAATTCTTTGTCGGTAAACTGTCTTGGTCAAAAGTCCATAAAAAATCATAACCTTCCTTTGTTGCCCATTCCAGCGCAAGTGCCAAGCCTTGACCAATCCCAATATTTTCAGGATAATGATGTATCAAAATTGACGCACTGTTATCAGTTTCTAGTAATTCTTGTTCGGAATTATCTACTATGAAAACAATATCGATTGCTATAGATTGAGATTTAATGGCTTGCAGACACTTGCTAGCAGCTTGCTTATCTTTATACAGAGTTATGTAAGCTGCAACTTTTGCTGTCATTTATTTAGATGTATGTAACAACTCGATTTATGGGTTTTATATTCTAATGATGAGCTAACAAAAGTTAATATCCAGATACTTTTAAAACAACTTTTTAGGATGCCCAATATTTCTAGATGCTTGAGCATAATAAATCTCTTCTAGTATCTGTCGAAGATTATATTTGTATTCCCAAGTTGGATAGTGAGAACGAAACTTTCTGACATCTGAAATATACCAGATATGATCGCCAGAGCGATTCTGTTCTGTATAAGTGGATTGCAGCTTTTTTCCTACGAGATTTTCGCAAATTGATATTGCTTCTAACATAGAACAATTGCTATGCCGAGAACCCCCAATATTATAAACCTCTCCACATCTGGGATTTTGATAAAAATGGTAAAAAGCATTGACAAGATCGTAACTATGTATATTATCTCTAACCTGTTTGCCTTGATAGCCAAAAATGGTATAGGTTTCGCCAGCAATAGCACATTTCATTAAGTACGCTAGAAAACCGTGCAATTGAGCGCCAGAATGGTTTGGACCGGTCAGGCAACCTCCTCTAAAGCTAGCAGTTTTCATACCGAAGTATTTACCATACTCTTGAACAAGGATATCTGCGGCAACTTTAGAAGCACCAAATAGAGAATGTTTAGAGTTGTCGATTGTCATTGACTCATCAATGCCTTCTGTATATTGATGATTTCGTTCAATTTCCCAGCGAGTTTCTAACTCCTGCAAGGGTAGATAATTAGGAGTATCGCCATAGACTTTGTTAGTTGAGGTAAATATAAAAACTGCATCAGGGCAGTATTGCCTAGTTGCTTCTAGTAATACTAAAGTGCCGTTAGCATTAACTGTAAAATCTGTGTGGGGGTCTTTCGCTGCCCAGTCATGGGATGGCTGTGCTGCTGTATGGATAATGAGAGAAATATCGGAAGAATATTCTTGAAATAAGTTTTCTATTGCGGAGCGATCGCGGATATCAATATCATAGTGACGATAGCTATCACCATATTTATCTTCTAGAATGCGACGATTCCAGTCTGTGGAGGCAGATTCACCGAAAAATATCGCCCGCATATTATTATCGATACCGACAACATGAAAACCGTTTTGGACAAAGAAATGAACGGATTCCGAACCAATTAGACCCGATGAACCAGTAATTAAAACGGTGGGCATAATATTTTGACTCACCTCATAGTACAAACAACAGTTTAGGATAAAATGGGCTTTAGGATTGTTTCATACTCAATAATCCAGTTATAAATATCTCTGAGGGTTTTCTCTGGACTCATGATTGGTTCCCATCCAGTCTTAGAACTTATCTTGGAAGAGTCTGTAATATAAATGGGGATATCACCTTGTCTGGCTATTTCTTCTGATTTGATAGGAATAGATTTACCAGTGATTGTCTCGCATAGTTTAGTAGTTTCTAGTAGAGATAGACTATTATCAGCACCTCCACCAACATTTAAAACATCCCCATCAAGTTCTGAAAAATTTTCTAACTGATAATTAATTAAACTTAATAAATCCTCAATGTGTAATAAATCTCTAACTTGTTTACCTGTACCGCCATAGCCTATGTAGCTTAGAGATTTTTCAAAATAGTGTGCGGCTAACCACAAAACAAAAACACCTTGGTCAACTTTACCCATTTGCCAAGGCCCTGTAATTACACCACAACGGTTGACTATTGCCTGAATACCATAAGCTTGCCGATACTCTTCGATTAGCATTTCTGAAGCAAGTTTGGTAGTACCATAGAGAGAACGGTAGCTTTGAAGTGGAAATTCCTCCGCTATACCAAGCTGAGATACTCCTGATATTGTCTGTTCAGGAGCAATGCTAAAGCGGGTTGGTAGTTCTACTAAGTTAACTGACTTAAGCGTTTCAATCGGATAAACGCGACTAGTGGAGAGGAAGAGTAAACGAGCCTGGATTTGCCTAGCTAGTTCAAGAACATTAATAGTTCCTAATAAATTAGTTTGCAAGACGTATTGTGGAGAGGCAAATCCTGCAAGCACAGAAGGTTCAGCAGAACAATCAATTATAGTATCAACGGAATTAAAGATTGCGGGATCTAAATCACTAGGAGAGCGAATATCACCGTGAATAAAGTCAATGTCTAAATTTTTAAATCTGGGAAGGTTTAGTTCTGAACCACGCCTTCGGAGATTATCGAAACATATAATTCTCCTGGACGAGTGATGCTTTTTTAAATTAATTGCTAAGGAACTGCCAACAAAACCAGCTCCTCCTAAAATCAGAATATTCTCAGCCATTTGATTTAAACCTTTGATTTGCTAGCAGTCTTTTTTTGCTTAGATGATAATCTCCACGCGATAAATGTTTTTCTAGCCAGATGTAGAGAACTATAAACAAATATCGACTGCCCATTTCTTTTAGCTTTAGCTTAGAAACTCCTGTAGTTCTATTTCTCCAAGTTATGGGAATAGTTGTATAAGAGTATCCTCTTACTATGGCTTTGAGTGGTATTTCTACTGTTAAATTGAAATGATGAGATACTAATGGAGAGATGCCTTCAATAACGTCTTTACGATAAATTTTGAATGCATTAGTAGTATCGTTAAATTTTAAACCAAATAAAATTTTAATAAACAAGTTAGCTAAACGATTTACAATTAATTTGTGGCTGGGATAGTCAATGACTTTACCTCCTCTAATAAAGCGGGAACCAAAAACACAATCGTATCCCTCTTGCAGTTTATGGTAGTAATTTACGATGTCTTCTGGTGCATCTGAACTATCTGCCATAACTACCGCTACAGCATCTCCTGTAAAATTTTCTAACCCACAGCGAACTGCAAAGCCAAAGCCGTTAGGATAATAATTATTGATGTAACGCAGCTTACTATTTTCAGAATTTATCTGCTGTAATAATTGTTCTGTATTATCTTTGCTGTTATCGTTAACAACTAAAATTTCGTAATTTATTTTTTCTTGTTCTAAAACTCTGCTAATAGTGTGAATAGTTTGAACTATGCAGTCTTCTTCATTGTAGGCTGGAATTACTATTGATAAAGTCTTTACAGATTTTGAGGCATCTACCGTTATTGATTCATCTCTGATCAAGGTAGAATTTACTGATAAAGCTGGAGCCAATGATTCTGGATAATATGTAGATGATGTTTTTTGTGTTGAGGTTTTAAATACAAAGCGATCGCTAATCAAATAATTAATCGATGCACTCACAAGTGCGCCTATTATAGTATTGATAGCATAGTTAATTTTCAACCAGTCTAAAATCGGAAAAATAAATAAAATACGGGTGATAACTGCAAGTCCAGCAGAAACATGGTAAAGAGGAAGTTGCCGGAATAACACCTCTTTAATGTTCCAAATACCGCCAGTCCAAACCCAAGTCCGGTAAATAAAAAAACTAAATATTAGGGAAATTTCAATCGATACTACATTAGCAATATTACGCAAAAAAGGTGTATTAAATCCTAGCTTTTCAATTATTAAATAAATTAGTACTAAGTTTAGTGCAGCTGCTAAACCACCACCTAGTAAAAACTTTAGTACTTTGGGCTGGAATAATTTTTTTAACATAATGTATATTTATTAAAATCATGAATAATAAATTTCATTTAATGAACTTAATAAATCATTGGATCTACTAGCTAATGTTTAACTAATTTTATAGACCAAGGTTCTGGATTAATTGGAATTATCATTTCATGTCCATTTGGTAATTCCATAAATCTATCAGCGTACTTAGCAAATTTAAAATCAGTAAAAGCCGGATGTTGCCAGTCAGTTACTATGCCAATTGACATAGTTGCTAGTATCGTTAAAGCTAACATCTTCCCAATGTAATTTTTTTGGCTGTACGCCTTGTGAAAAATCCATATAGTTCCTAATGAAAAAGCTAATACTAAGTTAAACCAGTAACGTGCACCGACACCAATAGGCTCAAACAAAGTTATATTAGGAAACTGTAAAGCTATTGCTGTAAAAGGAATAAGAGCCGCAAATATTATAAATGATCTTAGTTCTAAAGGCGATTTAAGCAACAAATAAGCTAAGGCACTAATTCCTAAAGTTAATATAATTATATTCAAAATAATATACAATAAATCTGGCAATACATTTATGAAATAATTAGTAACATTAGTACCGAAAATACTCATGGAGAAAACTTGATTTGTTAAAATTTCTAATATTTTCCTTACATCATAAAAAGACAAAAAATTAGAGCCTACTTTACTCATCCTTTCTTGACCAATTTGATTAGTATTAATAACTATAATTTGGGTTAATGCTGTACATATCAGCACTACAAATTTTAAATAAAATAAATCATTGAGCTTTTTATTACTAATTTTTGTTGCAAATATTAAAAATATAATTGCTGGCACTATCAGGATCGAAAAAGGTCCGGTTAATCCTCCTATCAAAATGATTATGAGGTCGAACAAATTAACTAAAACATGAGATGATTTAGCAATAATAGCCATAAATACTAAAAGTGCTATGCGCCATTGTGCATTAGTAATATTTGCATTAACCTCATAGCATCCAGGTAAAACTAAATAGAGAAACGATATAGCAATTCTATAATTTATGTTTGGTATTAATTTTGAGAATCTAGAGGAAATTAATAAGGTTACTGGCAGAATTTGAATTATAATGGCAATCAAATTAAAAACAAGTGGTGCTGATTTTAAAGAGAACAACATGCTAAACGCCGCAGTCAATCTGGGGACGGCATGCAAATATCCTGCATAAGGTGAAAATAATGATTTTAGAATTCCATCGTTATATGCTTGGGCATAAAACACAGTTCCATCTTCTGCCCAAAATTGAGGATTCAAAATTGCATCAGGTCGCCTAGAGATAATTACTATAAAAGCGAACAGAAACATTATTATATGAACATAAAGTAATCGGCGTTCGCTTGGATTGTGTGAAGAGATAGCGCGGTTAATTTTCATGACTCCGTGATCACTGTATTACATAGTATTATCAGTAAAAACTATTTTATTAGTACAAAATAAAATTCGATATCCTCTGTTGAATTAGATAGAGTAGGTTGCGACCACACAGATAACCAAGGACTAATATTTTTGCATACATAATCTATCATTGAAGCAAAACTTTCATAACTAAAGGTATGATAGTGAATATCAGCTTTTTCATAGAACATTTTCTCTACCGTCTCATCTAGTTTATTGGGTTCTGTGGGAGAAGCAAATTTAAAAAATTCTACGTAATGTTCTCTATCTTTGTCCGATGAAGGATTTTGATAATCTAAAATCAAATGTTCTAGTTTAGTTAATTCACGGCTTTTGTCAAAAGTTCTTTCTTTATCTGGTACTACCAATACTAAATAACCTCCACTACAAAGTTTATTATAAGCATTCTTTAATACAGCGATGGGATTTTTAGTATGTTCTATAACATGACAAGCAACTATAAAATTCAAAGTGTTATCTTCAATGCCCTCTAAAGTTTCTAAATCAGTAATTAAATCTGGTTCTATCAAATTATAAATATCTTCACCAGGACAAAGCTGATTGTTTAAAGCACCTTTAGATAATCTATCTACATATCGAACATGGCAATTCAAAGGTATTGGAAATGGAGACCAGGCGGCACCAACTTCTATCCCATTTCCACTGAGTCTAGATGCAGCTATTTCGCGCATCTGCATACTACTACAATTCCTTGGCGGATTCTGCCAATCTGCAAATGACCAAAAATGTGGCGCTGGCCGAGCAGGAAGAAAGTTTAGCAACGTTTCGTCACTTACTATTTGAATATCATTAGGCCAAGTATAGCCATTATCATTTATCCAATCTATATCTGGCACATAGTGACGATATCCATTTCTGACATAAAATAACATTGAGCCGAAAATACTGCCATTAGATTGCATTAAAACGCCATTAGATTTAGTTTCGGCATTGAGAGTAAAGAGAATAAATTTATAGATTTTTTTTATTTCAACAGCCCAATCTGCATGGTTATTTATTATTTCTTGGGCAGCATTAATTCTAATATGTTCTAAATCTTCATATCGTTCAATTGCTTCTGAAATTGTTTCAGTTATATATGTAGCGCTTGGATAAGATAAAAGACAGTTTTGCCTATCTTTCAATAACCATTTTGTACTATTGTTGATATTAGAAACAACCAATACACCGCACGCCATCATCTCGAATGGTAAGTAAGAGGGATGCTTAGTCATCATCATAGATAGTCCAATATGACAAGAACGATATAAGTCTCCTGTTGCTTCATAAGTTAGCAAACCCAGATTTTCTATCACTCCTTCTAACCCATAGTCTTCAGGCTTCCAGTTTGCACCAGCAGATAATATTTCAATATTAGAACCGTAACGATTTTTGAGTTGACGCATAGCTGTAATTGCTAGCTCGAAAGCGTTCCGAGGATGTCCAGGACGACCATAAAAAAAGATACGTTTAGGGTTGTCTTTCCTGGAAATATCATCTTTATAAAAAACTTTAGTATCTACGCAAGGAGTAAAGTGAATAGATTTTCCTCCATATTCACTTTCATATATATTTTTTAAACTAATAGTATTCGCAATCCCATAAAACCCAAAACGGTATGTTGCCTCAGCTTGAGCATAGGTGGAGCCGGCTGGATAGAATAAAGGTTCAAAATCCTGAATAAAATAAAACTTTAATCCCGTATTTTGAACCTTTAGCAATACATAAGCAGTCGTCCAAAGTGTGGCTATTGAAAAATCTGCTGGTTGTATATTATCAATTGCTTGTGCAGTGTTAAGAACTATAACCTCACAAGTTTTTAATCCTGGAAAGGCTTTAATAATATTACCAAAAATAATATCAGCCTTGGCTTCACCACAAATCAAAAATCTTTGATGTATGCCTCCTTTTTGAAGTAAATAATCAGCCGTTCGGAGTATTGTCATGACTCCGCCATAAAAAGCATTTTCAAAGGATGGTAGATACCAATTGACAATATGAGGACCAGATTTAATAACTCTTTCTGGATGTTGCTGAACTTGAGAAATGTCACTGTAGGAAAAATCCATAACTGCGGCTAATGCAGCCGCATCTTCAGTGTACTTATCTACTGGAATTAAGTTATTTTTAATTAGGTTTTTGTCTAGGGGAATTAAGCTCTTTTTAATTAAATTTTTGATAAATATTGGAATTTTCATGAAACTTCTCCATTTTTTGATCTTAATTTCAAAGGAACTACAGATGCAAATGCAGGATGAAAATAAGGATCATCTGCTAATGAATCATCAAATTTTGGCACATCATTATCCGGTAAACCTAGCAAGAATGCTCTCGCATGGGGATTTACCAAACCACGTTTATTAGTAGCTCGACTAGCTTGGCAAAGCTTAATCATTGAATGCTGCACAGAAGAAGAATCTATAGATAATCCTCCTAATGCTAAGTAATGTTTGTAACTAAAAGCTACTGCCCAAGGAGAGCTAGCGGTACAGTTTCGATACCATAATGCTCCACCAAATGTTTCCCAAGAATATAAGTTACTGCCGTAAAATAATGGAGAGCCATTGCCATATTTATCAACAATCAATCCGGCTTCAACAACTATATTTTGATTTGTCAGAATAAGTGCTGAAGCAAATCCAATATCTGGATGATTAAGAACCCAACCACTTAATTCTTCTATCCATCCCTTTTCAAATTTAACGACTTGACCTGATACGAATAAAACTACATCAGCAGTATCCTGTCTCGCTGCCTCTGCTAAAGTTGTTAGCTTACAATTTCCTTCTTTCACCAATAGCCAATCAATAGGTAAATTGATTTGTTCTATGAGTATTTCCCGTTCCCTTGCTTGTGAATAATAATTAGACTCTGATAAAACAATTTTGGCTTTATGCAAGTTGGGATCAGCAAACGCCGAAATAGCACTTATGCAAGCTGATAAATAGTCCCAGGAAACTTCACCATCAATAACAATTGATACTTTAGCAGGTGGAGTTTTCCATTCTAATCGAAAACCACATTCTGGATGTGGTGAAATTATTGCTGGTAGTTGAGTTCGACTCAGGTGATCTTTAAGAGACTTTAGTTGTGCTTCAAGTGCATAGGGTTTAGAATCTATCCCTAAAGAAGTTGAACCTTGTATAATCCGCCAGTGGTAAAGTACAGAATTAATTCGCGCAATACGTGATGTTTGTTCTGTGATACGTAAAAATAAATCCCAATCTTGTGCTCCATCAGTTTCTGGACGAAATCCACCTATACGATTCACAAGCTCTCGACGAGCAATACACAAATGAGTTAAATAGTTAGCTGAATATAAAATTTCTGGACTCCACTCCGGCTTGAGTAGTAGCCGAGACCGTACCATACTGTTTGCACTAATACAGTCCTTATCTGAGTAGATGAAATCTAAGTCTGGCTGCTTGTTTAATTCATTTACTACTTCATAAAATGCCCAAGGTGATAATAAATCATCATGATCTAGTAAAGCTATAAATTCACCAGTAGCCATTTCTAGAGAAACATTAGAGTTGCCAGAAATTCCCCTGTTTTCTGGTATGATAGCCAGCTTAAATCGCTTATCTTGTAAACTTAATTTTTTTATGTATTCAATTGTTTGGAAATTACCGATATCTGCAAATGCAATACATAACTCCCAGTTTGTATAAGTTTGTTGCAATACACTATTTATTGTCTCTTTTAAGATAACTAAAGGTAACTTATAAACTGGAAGGATCACACTTAAAACAGGTTGGTAATTAAGAAATGAAGCTTTAATTTTTTGTTGCTTAAGTTCTTCATCCGTCAATTCGTAGTCTTTAATCCATTGATCATATTCTGAAGAATCAGCCAAATTTTGTAAAACTTCTGCTACTAATGTATCTGCGAAACTAAACCTAGTCCGAAAGCCCATCATTTGATATTTTAAAAAATTCAAAGCCCGTTTGTTAAATATCTGATAGCCTTCTTTGCGGATTATGGTAATACTCTTATTAGCAAGTTTCAAAAAAGGTGGATTTATACCATAAGTTATTTTCTGTTTTAAATTTAAATATATTTTTCGTAACTTCCAAAATTTGCTAGTTTCCATCCAAGAGACAAAATTTTGACAACTTTCCAATTCAGCTTGAGTTGCTTGTAACTGAGATTGAGAAGTTATTAATTCAACTTGAGTTGCTTGTAGCTGAGATTGAGAAGTTATTAATTCAACTTGAGTTGCTTGTAGCTGAGATTGGGAAGTTTCCAATTCAACTTGAGTTGCTTGTAGCTGAGATTGGGAAGTTTCCAACTCAACTTGAGTTGCTTGTAGCTGAGGTTGGAAAGTTTCCAACTCAACTTGAGTTGCTTGTAGCTGAGATTGGGAAGTTTCCAATTCAACTTGAGTTGCTTGTAGCTGAGATTGGGAAGTTTCCAATTCAACTTGAGTTGCTTGTAGCTGAGATTGGGAAGTTTCCAATTCAACTTGAAGAGAACTTACTTTAGATTCTAAATCTATTAGCTTGGATTGGATATTATTTCTATTATTTATCTCAATCCTTAAACTATCAAATTGCCATTCAATGAATTCAATAAGCTTATTAATTTCACTAACTTCATCTTCTATTCTTCGTAATAAAATGCCATGAGGTACTAAGTCATATATATTAAAATTGTAATCAGGAATGAAGCCATTATCCAGAAATATTTTAAGCCAATTAATACGAGGTAAAACCGTTAAATGCGTTGGTTCTGCAAAATCATCAGCAGTAGAAGAAAAAAATATTACTTTAGCATATTGGCACATATTTTTAATCGCATCTAATGCCTCATACCGTGGCATATGCTCAACCACTTCAATGCATGTTATTAAATCATACTGATGTTGAGTTCTATTAAAAGCATTTGAATCAGCAGCAGAAGCAACAAAAACAGAAGGTTTTAAATCTACTCTCACACAAGATATTGCATATTCAGAATAATCAAAACCATGTACAAAAATACCTCGGTTGTAGAATGCTTCCACTAAAAAACCTTTGGCACAACCAACATCTAAAACAGAACTAGGCGACACATAATTTACTAACTTATCGGCAACTGCATTAAAAAAACGTAGCCAATGTCCAGCGTTGGCTGTCCTATCATAAGGAATACCAGGTACCATTCCTAGATAATAATTTTCATTGTAAAAATCTTGATAGTCTAATTTATTCATCTTTAACTATTGTCTGTATATCTTAATGTACTCAGATAATGTTTGATTGTTTCTTCAGGTTCGCCTACAAACTCTACCTTTCCTTGAGCTAAACAAAATAACTGATTGCAATACTGCTTAACAAAATTTAAATCATGAGAGACTACTAAAACTGTTGTATTCCCATTCCAGAAATTATCAATTCTTTGCTTACATTTATTCTTAAAACTCTCATCTCCTACCGATAGTACCTCATCTAAGATTAAAATATCTGGCTGCACATCCGTTGCTATTGCAAATCCTAAACGTGCTGACATACCCGAAGATAATCCCTTGACTGGAACAAAAGCATAATCTTCCAATTCTGCAAATTCTAAAATTGAAGGCGCTCTATTCCGCATTTCTGATCTAGAATATCCTAGCAGTACACCATACAGTAGAATGTTATCCATTACGGAAATTTCCGAATCAAAACCTGCTCCTAATTCAATCAGAGGAGCTATTTGACCTCGTACCCGCACTGTTCCACTGGTAGGTTGTAAAATTCCAGAAATAACCTTTAGAAGAGTAGATTTCCCGGAGCCATTCGCACCAATAATACCAATTTTTTCACCTTTTTCAACCACAAAATCAATTTTATCCAGTACTAACTTTTTTACTGGTTGACGATATTTACCCTCTAAAACAGATAGCATTGTTTTCTTAAGGTCATAAGAAAACTCCTCTTGTGTCCGTCGCAACAGCGAAACATTATCTAGGCGAATTACTTCCATTTACAGCAAATCCATAAATTGATGTCGCCACAAGTGAAAACAAGTCCATCCCAGGGCTAAAATAATTACTCCACTGAGCAAAGCTCCCCAAATTAAGCCCAAATCCGGTAGAGAACCTGATAATGTAATTTGACGCAGACTTTCAATAATTGGTGCTAGTGGATTTAAACGTAAAAACTGCCTTATTTGCGGTGGAACAATAGCTGCTGGATAGAATATAGGGCTACTAAGCCAAATCACAAATACTACTAACTCATAAAAGTAAGGCAAGTCTCTAAAAAAAACGTACAACGCGCTTACTAAAAAACTAATCCCTGTAGAAACTAAGACTAGGGACAATATTGGAAACACCAGCGCCAACACATTGACTAAACTCTTGGAATTAATGAAAGTCATCAATGCCAGCAACGGAAATGTCCCCACCGAAAACTGAAAGACATTTGCTGTAATCATCGATAGAGGAAAAACGCTTACTGGTAGACTAATTTTATTTAATAATGAGCCATTGCCTACTACACTACTCAATGCCTGGGAAGTAGAAGCTGAGAAAAAATTGATTACTACCAGTCCCGTAAAGGCTGCTAATACGTAGTTCAGTATTGAGTTACCGTAATAGGAGGCGAAAGTCGCGCCAAAAATCGCAGTGTACAGCCCAGTCATGATCAACGGGTTCAACAGTGACCAATAAACCCCCAGGAACGAACCTCGGTAACGTACCTTAAGATTTCGTGCTACCAAAACGTGCAACAACTCCCAATAGCGCCGCACTTGCAACCAAGTTGAATTATCTTTAAGCGAAATTCTCATCCTTAAAAACCACCACACACCACAGGCAAGTTATTTGCGAATTTTAAACTACTGGAGCGTACTTTGCCGCACTAGCCTACCATTAAAGACTTTATTTTAAAAAGCATTACTAAATAGACAACTTAGTATTTACCATTTTTCTCCTCTTAAGCACATGCTACTCCGGCAAGACCAGTTAATTTCTCAGTTAGTTCCTAGAACTCTCTGTCACAAAACAGTAGGCTATGAGTATCATAAAAATTATTAAAAGTCAATTGTAATGCTTTCTAGGATTATCTACTCATTGAATGATCTGAGCGCCACTCTATATACCTAACTCAAACTATCTAGATCAATTCCTTGCGATCGCAACTACTCTGCCAATCGCTTTGCCCGTTGATATTCTTGTTCAGCGCGTTGGCGCTCTTGTTCTGCTTGTTCTTTTGGCGTCGGTACCCAACCTGCTGCATTATACCAACGCAACCACAAACCTGTTGTCTGTTGATAATAACCTTGCCAAAGACCCAATCTGAGTTCTTTCTATCTCTTCCAAGCATAAGCGAAGCACTCTAGACTTAACAGCCGAGTTCCATCTGGCATCTGCTGTTCTAGCTGTTGCGCTGTGGTTGCGCTGTGACAAACATCATCGTTGCACTTGTTTGGTTGTTGATTTAATTTTAAGCTGTTGGGTCAGGAGTTTGGAATTTTATCTCTTATCTCCACTGATATTTGTGAGAGCAGAGTCACGGATTCCGCTACACTGAGACTTGGTTTATTGCATTGTAATCAGGCATGGAAATCGGACAAAAGGTTAAAGTCTTTCGTTTACGCGATCGCGTCTCTGCCCCTGTTGTAAAAAAACTAGGACAAGTGGGTATCATCCAAGGCTACAAAGTCACCGATGGGCGTGGGATTGGTGTAGTCGTGATGTTTGACGACAATACTTCTACTTGGTTTTTTGAAGATGAAATCAAACCTGTGTAACTGTAAAGAACTCAGAACCGGGTTTTTCTCCAAATCTGAAACTTAAAGTACAGGCTGAGAATCTTTGTTGAGTGCTAAGTTGGAGTTGAAAAAACCGGCGGTGAAAATAGGAATCAAGTAATGGCTCTAATATTGACATTTTTGGGCAAAGGCGGCACCGCTCGTACCAAAATTGCGATCGCCGCCGCCAAATTATTGGCAAGTCAAGGCAAGCGTGTACTCCTAGCAGGACATCCAGAACCAACGTTACCAACCCTGCTGGGTACCCCCATTTCTGCCGATCCTCAGGAAATCGCCCCCAATTTGCAAGCAGTCCAGTTTCAAGCATCTGTGCTGCTAGAACGCAACTGGGACGAAGCGAAAAAACTTGAGGCGCAATACCTCCGTACGCCCATCTTCAAAGACGTTTTTGGTCAAGAACTGGTAGTATTGCCGGGGATGGACAGCGCTCTAGCCCTAAATGCTATCCGTGAATATGATGGCAGTGGCAAATATGACGCGATCGTATACGATGGCACAGGCGACTCTTTAACGTTGCGAATGTTGGGTTTGCCAGAATCTCTCAGTTGGTATGTCCGGCGATTTCGGCAATTGTTTGTCAACTCCGATTTGGGGAAGACGATTACTGAATCGCCTTTGATTCAACCGCTGATTAGCAGCTTTTTCAATGTCAACTGGACAGCAGATAACTTTGCAGGGCCCACCAACCAAGTCAATAATTTATTAGAAAAGGGGAGAGCCGCTCTAACTGATCCCAAACGTCTCGCTGCTTTCTTAGTGACCACAGGAGATCCCATTGAGGTAGCAAATACTCGTTATTTGTGGGGTAGTGCTCAACAAATTGGTTTAACTGTCGGTGGTGTTCTGCTTGTGTCTCCTGAGACAAATGTCAACCTCTCAGAGGAATTTATCCCCCTACCTGTGAGCGTCGTTCCCGACTCGCCCACAGGTGACTGGCAACCACTAATAGACGCTTTACCAAACTTTGAAGCACAAGCTCTACAGGCTCCCAAACCGATTGAAATAGACATCCACAATCGTCAAGTACGCTTATTTTTGCCAGGATTTGACAAAAAGCAAGTCAAGCTTACCCAATATGGGCCAGAAGTCACCGTAGAAGCAGGAGATCAGCGACGAAATATTTCCCTACCCCCTGCTTTGAGTGGCAGACCTGTTGCTGGAGCAAAGTTTCAGAATAATTATTTGATAATTTCGTTTTAAGTTAGTTAGGAGTTACGAGTGAAGAGTTAGGAATAAACAATAATTCATAACTTCTAACTCCTCACTTTAAAAAAAATAGGCCTTATGTCAGAATCAAATCCCATTACCCCAGACCCCAACCCATCTGAGGTATTAGACTCAGTGGCAAATAATCCCAACGAGCAAGCGAACGCATCTGCCGATCGCAATGCCAAAACTAGGCAGCTACTGGGGATGAAAGGTGCAGCTGCTGGGGAAACTTCAATTTGGAAAATTCGCTTGCAGTTAATGAAGCCGATTACCTGGATTCCCCTAATTTGGGGTGTAATCTGTGGTGCGGCTTCTTCGGGTAACTATACTTGGACACTGGAAAATGTGTTGAAGGTAGCAACCTGTATGCTGCTGGCTGGGCCATTGATGACAGGTTACACCCAAATCCTCAATGATTACTATGATCGCGAAATCGATGCTATCAATGAACCCTATCGCCCGATTCCCTCTGGGGCAATTCCCCTACCCCAAGTAATTATTCAAATTTGGGTATTACTAATTGCTGGTATTGCTTTGGCATTTGGGCTTGACGTGTGGTCTGGTCATGAATTCCCGACAATTACAGCGATCGCGATCATCGGTTCTTTCATCGCCTACATTTATTCTGCACCTCCTCTGAAACTCAAGCAAAACGGCTGGCTAGGTAGCTATGCCTTGGGTGCAAGCTATATCACCCTACCTTGGTCTACAGGACACGCTTTGTTTGGTGATCTCAATTCCACAATTGTGATTTTGACAATGTTCTACAGCTTGTCTGGGTTGGGCATTGCCATTGTCAATGATTTTAAGAGTGTAGAAGGCGATCGCCAGCTAGGATTACAGTCACTACCCGTAATGTTTGGCATCACCACTGCGGCATGGATTTGTGTAGTAACGATTGATGTATTTCAAGGATTGATCGCAGCTTATCTCGTCAGTATCCATGAGAATTTGTATGCAACAATACTAATACTCTTAATCATTCCGCAAATCACCTTGCAGGATATGTATTTCCTGCGTGACCCCGTGAAGAATGATGTTAAGTACCAAGCCAGCGCCCAACCATTCCTTGTTCTAGGGATGCTTGTCACTGGTTTAGCGCTGGGTCATGCTGGCGTTTAATATACTTCTATAGTGAGAAGTTACGAGTTAGGAGTTAAGAGTTAATATACTTTTAACTACTAATTTGTATCAGCAAATGCCGTGTTAGAAATAATATCTTTCCTTATTCATGGGATTCAACCTTTTTTAATCCCTATTTGCTTTATCACTGCTTGGACTGTAACTATTCTCGTTGTTTTGAGTCTCTGGACGACGGCGCGAGATAGTGTTACTACAGCCAAACAAATGCATCAAATACCCTGTACTGGTTGCCAATTTTTTACCGACAATTACCGTCTTAAATGTACTGTACGCCCATCTATTGCAAATACAGAAGAAGCGATCCATTGTCTTGACTATCAACCGAAGACTAATCCTTATTTGTATTAGTTAGGGAGTAGGGAGTAGGGAATGGGGAGTAGGGGATGGGTAGCAGGGAGAGCTAGGGAATAGAGAAGAATCACTATGCCCAATGCCCAATAACTATTTACTAATATCCAGCAATATTTTTAAAACACCTCGACTCTGAGCGTGTTCAAAAGCTGCAAGTCCTTCAATGAGGGGATAGGAACCTTGAATGAGAGGTTGCACATCAACTTGTTCTGTGGCTAGCAACTGGAGTGCTGGAGCAAAGGGGCCGCAACGGGAGCCAATGAGGGTGATTTCATCCACTACTAACGAGGAAGCATCGAGACTGAGGTTACCAGCATAAGTACTTTTAAGCACTAAGGTACCACGGGGACGTAGGGCGCGGCGGGCGATCGCAAATCCTTCTGGGTTGCCAGTACATTCTACTGAGATATCAAAATATCCATCTTTTACAGCATTAGCTAAACCAGTTTTAATCCCCCGTGCCTCTAAGTTAGCCAATTTGTCTCGATGTCGCCCTACAGCTAAGAGTTCACAGCCAGTTAGGGCTAATGTCTGAGCTACTAACTGCCCTAGTTTGCCATCTCCAACCACCAACACCCGATCATCTGGATGCAATGGTACTTGTTGCTGAATTTCCAAAGCTGCCGCTATAGGTTCGGTAAATGTTGCTACTTCTGTTGGCACATTATCAGGTACTAAATGTAAATTTTCCACTGGCAAACAGAGATATTCACCAAAGGCTCCATTACGGTTAACAATACCTAACACTGTGCGATTTTCGCAGTGAGTTTGTTGCCCTCTGCGACAAAATCGACAATGCCCACATACAGCATTGATTTCTCCAACTACGCGTTGGTTTATTAAATGTTCTGGCCCTTTTTCAACCACGCCGACAAATTCATGCCCCAAAATACCAGTGTAGGGATAATAGCCTTTGAGAAGTTCCAAGTCAGTGTTACAGATACCCGCACGTAAGACACGTATCAAGGCTTCTCCTGGTGGTGGTTCAGGAATGGGAATATCCGTGCGTAAGTGCAACTGGTTGTTTTCGAGCCAGAGTCCTTTCATTTTTCTTTACGTAATTTGCTTAATATTTTGTCATACCACTTTCAAAAAATTTTGTAAAATAAGCAATCGGCTCTGTGGGGCTATAGATGTAGCCCATAGGAACGCCTATGTTTCTGTAGTGGTTATTTCTTTAATTTTGATATCAACCTTACTTAACCAAGTAACTAGGTCATCTGAGTCAAGTGCTATCTCACTTCCTAAAGTTTTGATATAGAGAAGTCCGTCGCTAATAATTAAATCTCTAATTGGATACCATGAACTTCGTTTTCTAATCAGAAGTTCTAACGGAATCCCTAGGCTTGAGGCATACTTGCGATATTTCCACCAAGCTCGCCATAAAATTACAGACCTAGTGCAGTGCATCTCATAGCCCTTGGGAACTTCACAGTATTGATACTGATAGAAACCCCGACTATCTACTTCTCCTTTAAGGAGATAACTATATTCTGCTAATGCCTGATTTATCAATTCCCACTGAGATGATTTTGGAGAAACCGAAAATTCAGGTACTGTGGTAGATAGTTGAACGATGGCTATCACGCCTTCAGATTTCGCTGTCAGTTGGTTTGTTTTATACACTGTTTGCGCTGTCAAAGCAGGATTTGACAACAAAACGTCTTGTTTATGAATAGAGTTTTGCACAAACTCTCGAATTAAATCTAGATTAGACAACATAAAATTACTTGTACCAAGTTAATCAGTGTAACCGAAGCTACAATACTGCTTAAATTAGTAACTACACTGATTTTGCATTTAAATCAGGATTATCACCAGCTTTATTTATACTCAATTCTTTGTTTAACTAGGGTTTTATTAAGTTTAATGTCGGGGATGTCGCCGCCTAGTAGCCTGTTTAATAAAATCGCTGTTTCCAATTAACAGAGTGGCGGATTAGCTAAATTTTTACGCCATCTAAAAAAGGTGTAAATACCGAAACTAATTCGGGGCGACTAACCACAAGGGTAGGAAAAGAGCGATCGCTATAATCTTCTTCTGGTGACAACGGAAACGGCTCTGACTTAAGTGATGACCAGACACCGCCAGCAGCTTGGACAATTACCCAAGCTCCCGCTAAGTCCCAAACTTTTGGTGTTGCTTCAATACCACCTAGAGTAGCTCCAGTGGCAACTGTCAGAAAGTTATAGCTAGCAACACCCAACATCCTAATTTTGCAAGGAAAGCCGTTTTTGATAGCTGCGGTGCTACGAGAACAGAGGTTAAAAAAGTGATTATTGCTGGGACTATCAATACTAGTGTGGATGGGGTGGTGGTTAAGAAATGCTCCTGTTGGTGTTGCTAAACCAGATGAACCTGCCCAAAAACCATGAAAAGCTTGATTCAAGGTTGGTGCGTAAATATAACCAAAAATCGGTGTACCTCGATACAGTAAACCCAGAGATATTGTCCAGATGGGAATGCCGCGTGTGAAGTTGGTTGTACCATCTAGAGGGTCAATTACCCAGCACCACTCAGTACCGGGAAATGACTGATCGCTCTCTTCGCTCAAAATGCCGTAACCAGAGAAATTAGAAGCGATCGCATCCCGAATTTCCTGATCTGCCCATTTATCTGCTTGCGTCACCAAACTTCCATCAGCTTTTTGGGAAGCCTGTACTCTCCCAAAATCTTGCATTAGCTGCTTGCCCACTCTGGTAGTGGTAGTTTGGGCAAAATCTAGAATTGTTGTCCAAAAATCATTCATTGGTTAATAGTCATTTGTCATTTGTCATTGGTCATTGGTCATTTGTCCCATGCCCAATGCCCAATGCCTCATGCCCTATACAGTTTAATCCAAATCGCTTTCTAAAACCGAAGCGATCGCTTGCTTTGTACTTGTTTGAAATTCTGTGATGTTCACCCGATTCAGAAACCAAATTGACACCACCATTCCCACTGCTTCTAAAACGAATACCAATCCATAAGCTAACTCTAAGCTAGGTAGCAGCTTGCGTCCAATATCGAAAACTGTACCTCCGATTACCACTGCCACACCTCTAGAAAGAGACTGCGCTAATCCCCATGCCCCAATAAACGTACCTGCGGCTTCTGCTGCGGTAAGATCCAACATCAAGCTAATTGCTGCTGTAGTTAAGAAACCTGCGGCTAAACCGAAAAAGAACAAACCTAGTTTGAGAACTGCTGCATTAGCTGTGAATCCTGATATACCGAGCAATATTGCACAGAATGCTACCAACATACAGCCTAGACGTGCAGTTCTGCGCTTACCTAATCGTGGCACTATAAAAAAGCCCGTAACGCCGTAGGCAATCAGTAGGCCCGTTCCATAAAAAATATTTAATTTGGTACTTTCCGCTAGGGGCATTTTAAAGACTTGACCCGCGTAAGGTTCCAAAATTGGGTCTTGCATAAACAAACTGATGGTCATCACCAATAAAAAGGTGAAAAATATACCTGTTTGGGGGCTAGCTGTCAAGATTTTCCAAGCATTGCCAAGAGTAATGCTATCTTCCCGGTTTACTAGTGTAGAACGGGTTAAGTATTGGGAGTACTTTTTTTCTACGCCGAATGTGGCTGCGATCGCTAAACCAAATACAATTGCTGGGACAATAGTAAACAATCTGTTGATTGCTGGCTGCAAGGTTTCCACGGTTGCTTCTGGCGTTAACTGTCTTAGCAAGCTGGCACTAATAATCGCCCCAACAATAATCCCCACCATTAGCATCGACCAAACCACACCAACTACTTTGGAACGGTTATCTTCTTCAGATATATCCACTAACAAAGCAGCAAAGGCAGTACCACTAGCACAAATTCCTAGACCGTATATAGCGAAAACTAAAGCTAAAAGTGCTGTCCAGCCGATTGTTTGGGTTGTCCATACCCAAGTACCTGCACTATTTCCAGCAACATTCATCTGCCACATCACTTGTACAGCTAAAAATGCTGCGATCGCAAATATTGCCGCCCCCACCCAAACATAAGCTGTGCGGTGGTATCCCCATAACGGCTTGGCATCGGAAATCTGTCCGAACCAGACACGCGAAGGAGCAACAAATAAAGGCAGTGCTAGAACTACTGATACCAGCGTTGCCGGAATTGCTATTTCTTGAATCATAACTCTGTTGAGTACGCCCAGAGTCAAAATGGACATCATGCTCAACCCCATTTGAAATAAACCCAGCCGGAACATGGTTAGCAGGTTTACCCTTGGCACAGATAGGGATTTTGTTTTGTTATCAAATACTTCACCGCTTGCCATAGCTACTTTTTCGTATAGTTTATAGGATTTAATCTCTCTCTCTTTAAACAAAGATAAACCCTACCCGCTCTAAATCAACGAACGAAAAGTTGAAGTTGTGATGGCTTCGTCCGCCACAGGCATCGCACTTATTTGGCAAATATTTATACCAACACCTCGATTAGCATAAGCTTCAGCCAAGTTAGGATTAATCTTTATGGCTTGGTCGTAATCCGCGATGTCTACGACGGGCTACGCCTTCGAGATCCTGTAGCATATATCAATCAATGTGAAAATGTGGTTTTAACTACGCTATTGCATTGAATTAGTAAGATAAACTTGCCGTATGTATGTCATCCAACTACTTACCTTCATCTAGTAATTAAAAAGGTATAAGCAATGAGTAAAGAACCAGCCAAAGTAATATTATGGGAAGAAAATCAAAAAGATTTTCTAAAGAAGTTCTACGATCTCCAATTTATTCCCAGGGTAGGAGAGGAAGTTTACCTAAAAAAAGAGAAATGGAAAGTAACCAGAGTTGAGCATGATGTAGAAATTAGTGAGATTAATGTCTACATGGAATTAATCAAAAAACCCAAGCAGGATAAATCATCTAATTCTTAAATACAAGTAAATACACTCAACTTAACTATTATAAAAGGGAGGTTATTAGCCTCCCTTAATTGTGAAAATAGATATATTGTCAGGCGTAATTTGTAAATCTTTATGCAAGCCGCGATGTCTACGACAGGCTACGCCTACGGACAACAAGAGTTGCGGTCAAATGATGGCGATCGCACTTTGAAAATACTACATCAACTTCCCCACACCCAACCTTGTCTGTAACGATAGACTATAAAAGTAAAGAAATGTAAAGAAATTAAATTTTGCAACCGTGGAAAATATCACATTGGGGCAAAATGGCCCAGTTGTTACACCTTTATGCATAGGCACTTGGGCTTGGGGCGATAAACTATTTTGGAATTATGGCAACGCCTACGGCCCAGAACAGTTACAAGAAGCCTTTACAGCAGCCTTAGAAGCTGGTATTACCTTCTTTGATACTGCCGAAGTCTACGGAATGGGACTATCAGAGAAATTTTTGGGGCAATTTCTTCAACAGACACAACAACCTGTACAAATTGCCACAAAATTTGGCCCTTTACCGTGGCGATTTACAGCCCAATCTATCTCTGATGCTTTAACAGCAAGCCTCAAACGTTTGCAATTAGAGCGAATTGCCCTGTACCAAGTGCATTGGCCTTTTGCCTTCTTTTTAAGCCAAGAAACTTTGATGAATGCCCTAGCGGATGAAGTGAAGCGGGGCAGAATTGGCGCAGTCGGTGTAAGTAATTACTCAGCAGAGCAAATGCGAGACGCGCATCAAATATTGGCGGCGCGTGGAGTACCTTTGGCTGTAAACCAAGTCCGCTATTCTCTACTCACTCGCCAAATTGAAAGTAAGGGTATTTTAGCAACTGCCCGTGAGTTAGGGGTGACTATCTTGGCTTATAGTCCTTTAGCTCAGGGATTACTCACAGGTAAGTACAGTATTGATAGTGCTGAAACCCCAACTGGAGCAAGAAAAATAGACCCACGATTTAAGAAAGAAGGTTTGCAAAAAATTGCCCCAGTTATATCTTTGCTACGCAACTTCGGGGAAAAATACGATCGCACCCCCGCCCAAGTTGCTCTCAACTGGTTAATTGCTCAGGGGAATGTTATTCCCATTGCTGGTGTGAAGACAGCCGAACACGTGCGGCAAAATGCTGGCGCTTTGGGCTGGAAATTGAGCGATGATGAAATTGGAGAGTTAGAACTAGTTAGTCGTCCTTGGCTGTAGTACTTTTGAACTACTCAAATACAGGAGGCCAAATTTCTGACACTACTAGCTCCCAACCTGGTAATAAGTCTGGTAGTGTCAGTTTGTCGTTGTCTTGCAAAACTATTGGTTCTTGGTTAAGCCGATAAACTGTGAGCGTCAATTTGTCAGGATCAATTAGGATACCAACTGTACATCCGAGTTGTAAGAATAGCTAAATCTTTTCTATCGGTGGTTTGATCCGGTCTGACTTAGATTTTATTTCTACTTGCTACAAACGGGTAGAAAAAGTTTCCCAAAAAGCCAAAAAGTCAAGAGCCAAAGCCAAAATACTGACCGGAGGCGGAGCGTCTCCGGCTCCGCTCTTAACTCTCAACTCTCTAATTTATATTTGGATTTTGGATTGAAGAAAAAATCTAAAAATCTAAAATCCAAAATTGATTAACTTCTAACTGTTGACTAAGAAGCTGATTCTCTAGCTGTAGGTGAACCTATTTTTTTACTAGGGGATGCAGAGGAATCTTGCCCACTTGTCCGCAGTTTTGGCTTGGGAGAAGAATGTCTTTCTTCACCATTGTTGCTATCAGATTTCCACGCAGTACGAGGGCGATCGTTAGAAGATTCACGACGCTTACCGAGTCTTGGTTTGGGAGCAGAGGATTCCTCTTGAGGAATTTCCACATCTGAACTCAACCAAGCGGGACGAGTTTGATCGTAAGCAATTTGCAATGCGGCTGCGGCGATCGCTTGAGCATCGTATTCTTCAATCAATTCGCTGACAATTGGCAAGAATGAAGCTAAACGCTCTCCTGTCAAAGCTTCCCGAACCTGTTCTTGCAATTTCAGGATGTGCCGCGCTTCAATTTGTGCGCGTGTTGGAATCGACAGCAATTGCCAACTTTGGCGGTTATGACGTTCAAATGTTTGCTGTTTGCGCCGCTCAAATGGTTGAACTAAAGAAATTGCTGTTCCTTCTTTACCAGCACGACCAGTACGACCAATACGGTGGACGTAGGTTTCTACGCTATCGGGTAAGTCGAAGTTGATTACATGGGAGAGTTGATCGACATCTAACCCTCGTGCTGCAATATCAGTTGCTACCACCCAGCGAACTTGACGGTTACGGAATCTAACTAATAATCGTTCCCGCGCTTGTTGAGACAAGTCACCGTGATATTCATCTACACTATGACCAGCACCTTGTAATTGACTGGTAAGTTCTGCGGCTGTGCGTCTGGTGCGGACAAAGATTAAAGCTGTTTCTGGATCTTCCATTTCCAGAATCGGCTGTAAAGCTTTGGCTTTTGTCCAGTGGCGAGGAATCAGGTAAGCTACCTGATTAATCTTGTTGGGAGCGGCTTTTGGCTGCTCAACGGTGACAGTTGCAGGCGATCGCAAGAACTTATTCACCAACATCCGAATTGATGGTGGCATTGTTGCCGAGAATAAAGCTGTTTGGCGATCTACGGGCGCTTGCGAGAGGATTTTTATTACATCATCAATAAAGCCCATGCTCAACATTTCATCAGCTTCATCCAACACAAACCACTTCACTTGATCGAGCTTTAAACAGCCGCGATCTAGCAAATCGATCACGCGTCCGGGAGTACCCACAACCATGTGAACGCCACGTTTGAGTTGTAACATTTGGCGGTCAATTGATTGACCACCGTAGATTGCTAACACCCGCAATCCTTCATTGCCGATGAATTGCGCGATCGCATCGTGAACTTGCATTGCTAATTCACGAGTTGGTGTTAAAACTATGGCTTGTACAGCTTTTTGATTAATATCCAGCCGCTCTAAAATAGGCAGCGAGAAAGCTGCTGTTTTGCCTGTTCCTGTTTGAGATTGGCCTACCACATCACGACCACCCAGCAATTGGGGAATTGCTTGGATTTGAATGTTAGTTGGTTCGGTAAAACCGATTTTTTCTAGTTGGGCGACACGTTCTTGGGAAATGCCTAATTCTTGAAATGAAAGAGTCATTAATTCGTCCTAAATTTTATGTAAGGATTTTTGGATTAGTCATTTAGTCATTTAGTCATTAGTCATTTAGTCATTAGTCATTGGCTATTAGTGAGCCAAGGGCGGTAGCGAAGCCTCAACTCTTGGAGAGGCTATCCCAAGTCCACCAAAGTTTCAGGTAAACCCTCATGAGAACTGCTATTAATGCAGCATTGACCTTAGTATAAGGATGAATCTGTAAGGGTCGTTTAACAAATGGACTTTGGACAAAGGACAAATGACAATTTAGTTATTGACTACTTGACCATAGAGGTCGTATGTATCAGCGTGGTGAATCGCTATTGGCACGATGGTTCCTAACTTTGCCTGGCCTTTGACATACACCAGACCATCAACCTCTGGGGAAAATCTACCTGAACGACCTATTAATTCACCACTTTCAGGATTTTCTTGCTCAATCAGGACATCGACGATTTTGCCTACTTCCTGCTGATTTTTCTTTTGAGAAATCGGTTGCTGGAGTTCCATCAGTTGGTATCGGCGATCGTCCATTACGTCTTGAGGCAACTGATTTTGTAGCTTATAAGCTGGGGTTCCTTCTTCAGGGGAAAAGGTGAAGACGCCAACATGGTCGAATTCATGCCGTTGAACGAACTCTAGTAGATGCTCAAAATGCTCAGTTGTTTCTCCTGGGAAACCAACAATAAATGTTGTCCGCAGTACGGCTGTTGGTAGCGCCGTTTTGATGCGATCTATAATCCCATCATTTACCTGTCCTTGCCAAGGACGGTTCATGGCGCGGAGAATCTCTGGATGAGAATGTTGCAAGGGCAAATCCAGATAAGGCAAGACGTTTGGTGTTTCTTGAATCGCCGCGATCACATCTGGGGTCAGTCCCGTGGGATAAGCATAGTGCATTCTGATCCACGGTATATCTACTTTCCCCAAAGCGCGAAGTAGTTCGGCTAATTTTGGCTTCCCGTAGATATCCAAACCGTAATTAGTTGTGATTTGGGAAATTAGAATGATTTCCTTTACCCCTTGACTAACTAACTGTTCGGCTTCGGCGACTATAGATTCAATAGTACGCGATCGCTGGTTTCCTCGAAGATGAGGAATTATACAAAATGCACAACGATAATCACATCCTTCCGCAATCCGGAGGTAAGCTACGCCCTCCGTTGTAGTGCGATAGCGCGGTGTAGTTTCGTCGGCAATGTAGGTTGGTTCGATACTAACCTGTTTGACCCGCTCGCCTTGTTCTACACGCTCAATTACATTTACAATTTTGTGATAATCGCCTGTACCTACTACTGCTACTGCTTCAGGCAACTCCTCCAAAAGTTGTTCTTGGAAATGTTGCGCCATACAGCCAGTGATTACGATCTTTTTATTTGCCTCTGCCAGTTCTACTAAAGTTCTGACAGATTCTTGCCGGGCTGCTTCAATAAAACTACAGGTATTAACAATAACGTAATCAGCTAATTCTTCATTTGTATCTACACCGTAGCCTGCTTCTACGAGCATTCCTAGCATGTGTTCTGTATCAATTCGGTTTTTCTCGCAGCCCAGGTGAGAAATGGCAATTGTTGGCTTGTCACCCATATTTTGAAAAAATCTTCATTTTCTTCTTCATTCTTGTAGTCAAACATTCCGGCGCTAACTTCGCTTTTTTGCTATCAGCATCCTCATGAAAACAGGGCAGTGGCACACTCCCACTGCTAGTAACTGTACGTGGACTCATAACCTTATCAATAAATAAAAATAGAGGTCATGTTATGATATTCCTATCAATCTGTTCCCCAGGGTAAATTGAAGTGTCTTTGGGTACATTTGACACTTGTAATCTTTTTTAACAATTCGCCTATTGGTATTTTACATTACCACAGCGTGTGCGTTGTTAATCTACCCATCGGGAAGCCGCCCAAAGGGCTTGTTGTTGAGAAGTCGCTACCCTCAGGGAAATCGACGAAAGCGACTACGCTTAAAAAGCAGTAATGTTACCCTGGCGTTTGGCAAGCCCTGCGACTGGGTGCGGACAAGATGCCTAAACCACGGAAAGCTGCCTTGCGTCTAGTGAGTGGCAAACTCCTCTTGTAGCCAAGTTTTATCTTAACATATCTTATGGGAGGTTTGTGGCCAATTTCCATCTGAGGAAGGAGGCAATAAACCGACTATCATAAAACACATTTGACTAGTTAATGAAAAAGTCAAGAGTCAAGGGTCATACAGTCAATAGTCAAAAAATTCTAGACTCTGGACTCCGCGAGGCGGATTAAAGACGTGGACTTATATCAATTATTTAAAACTCGCTCACCGATTATTGGCGTGGTTCACCTGCTACCACTGCCGACCTCACCTCGTTGGGGAGGTAGCTTAAAAGCGGTGATTGACCGCGCCGAACAAGAAGCCGCCGCCCTGGCAAGTGGAGGGGTTGACGGGCTGATTGTGGAAAATTTTTTCGACGCGCCCTTTACCAAAAACCAAGTTGATCCCGTGGTTGTGAGTGCCATGACCATTGTGGTGCAACGGATACAAAACTTGGTGACCTTGCCTATAGGGTTAAATGTTTTGCGAAACGACGGCAAAAGTGCAATGGCGATCGCTAGCTGTGTGCAAGCACAATTCATCCGCGTCAACGTGCTTACAGGGGTGATGGCAACCGACCAAGGATTGATTGAAGGAGAAGCTCATCAACTGCTCCGTTATCGACGGGAGTTAGGCTGCGATGTTAAAATTCTGGCCGATGTTTTGGTGAAGCACGCCCGTCCTTTGAGTTCTCCAAATCTCACAGTTGCTGTGAAAGACACCATTGAAAGGGGTTTAGCAGACGGAGTGATTTTATCTGGTTGGGCTACTGGTAGCCCTCCTAATTTAGAAGATTTGGAACTAGCTTGTGATGCAGCAGCTGGCACGCCAGTATTCATTGGTAGTGGAGCCAATTGGGAAAATATTGATACATTGATGCAGGCAGCAGATGGTGTAATAGTTTCCAGTTCCCTGAAGCGTCACGGACGCATAGAGCAACCAATTGACCCAATTCGCGTCAGTCAATTTGTAGAAGCCGCACGTCGCAATTGGAACTCCAAAAGTGAAAGCAAATCAGTAAAACAAGTGAAGTTACATTCTTAGGGAGTAGGGAGTAGGGGTAGCAAGCGAACATTATTAGCCATTCCCCATTCCCCATTCCCCATTCCCCATTCCCAATCCTCATTCCTTAATATTTATGATTCGCCGTCGTTCTACTCCTTGGATTCATAAATGGTCACGTCCATTGATTGCCGCGATCGCTGGATGTGGTGTCTTGATAACAGGTTATCTTGCCATAGAAAAGTTAACAGGAGGCAGTGCAGCTTGTGTGGCACAGGTTGGTGCTAAGGGCTGTAATGATGTGCTTTCCAGCCCTTGGGCAACAGTTTTTGGTCAGCCATTAGCTTTGTTTGGGTTTTTGGCATACATCAGTATGGCAATATTTGCTTTGGCTCCTTTGGTATTTAACTCAGGGGACAACAATAATCGCAAGCAATTGGAAAATTGGACGTGGTGGCTGCTGCTGGTGGGTGCGATCGCTATGTCGGTCTTTAGCGGCTACTTAATGTACGTGCTGGCATCTCAAATCCAAGCTATTTGTCTCTACTGTATTGGTTCAGCTTTATTCTCTCTCAGTCTTTTGGTACTGACAATTATCGGTCGGACTTGGGAGGATATTGGACAAATATTATTTACCGCCCTTATTGTGGGGATGGTAACGCTGATTGGCACTTTAGGTGTCTATGCTGGTGTGAATCAATCAGATGTTACGCCTGGAACTCCTGGACAACCTGCAAAAATTACTTTTACTCCCAAGACAGATCCTAACCCAGCGTTCGGTTGGGAAGTTACCACCACTTCTGGTGAAGCAGAAATAGCCCTAGCTCGCCATCTAGCAAAAGTAGGCGCAAAGGAATACAGTGCTTACTGGTGTCCTCACTGCCATGAACAAAAGCTGCTTTTTGGTAAAGAAGCCGGAGAAATAATCAACAATGATATTAAGGTAGAGTGCGCTCCCGATGGGCTAAAAGCTCAACCCGAAGTGTGTAAAGCCGCAAAAATTGAAGGCTTCCCCACTTGGATCATCAATGGTAAGAGCTATAGCGGAGTCCAAAATTTAGAGGAACTAGCGAAAGTTTCTGGTTACACGGGTCCTCGGAACTTCAAGTATTTCAGGTAATCGCCTTGAGAAAGCTTCATCTGCGCTTCTCAATAATTTGAAATGGCTACATCGGGAGATCGATGTAGTTCACATCCTCTAGCCAACTGCATGAATACAGCAAAGTCTGTTTCCAGTTGGCTTTTTTGTTTTTGGTAATAGATAATAGGTATTGTCCAATACGCAATTACTAATTTTCCTGCGGCTTTTATCTTCAAATATCTCAAGCGGAAGGAAACTAATTAAGTATATTTACTTTACTATAATGTATAGTTTAATTTGTTCTTACAGCAATTGGGAGCTACCTTGGGATGTAATCATGTCAGAGCCGAATCCAAAGGTGTATCTATTGAAAGCTATTTAGCTCCCGCTTGAGCTATGTTAGTCCGATAGTTAATAGCTAAAGGAAATAGAGAATATTTCTCGCCACTAGGTAATGGGAATGAATCAGCAGCTAGGCAAGCGTCTTGTGAAGTTAATCTTTGGACTGAAACAATCGCTTAGTCGAGGACACAGGGAGTTGATTACTGCTGCCAGCGTTGCAGTCTGTGTCCTGGTTTTGCACTCCATCGGATTATTGCAATCTTTGGAGTTGGCAGCTTTGGATCAATTTTTTCGTTTACGTCCAAACGAACCGCCAGAAGAGCGTATTACGATCGTAGCGATTGATGAAACCGATTTAAAGCAAGTAGGTTCGTGGCCGATTCCAGATATAAATATTGCCCAGTTATTGCAAAAATTAAATGTCCACAAACCCCGTGCTATTGGCTTAGATATCTATAGAGATTTGTCAGTAAAGTCTGGTGCTAAAGAACTTAATGATGCTTATAAGTCAATGCCCAACTTGATTGGTATTGAACTACTAGCAAATGATGAAAAGAAAAACATTGGGGTTTCACCTCCACTAGGGCTAAATCAGGAACAAGTGGGGTTTAACAACGTGTTATATGATCTTGATGGTAAAGTACGTCGCAGCTTGTTGTATTCGCACATTAATAGTCAGGGATACGAAAGTTTTGCCTTAAAGTTGGCTTTATTGTATTTAAAATCAAAGGGAATTACTCCCACCGAAGCAAAAAACAACCCTGAGTATTTGCAATTGGGTAAGGCAATATTTACTCGTTTTGAAGCTAATGATGGTGGTTATGTGGGAGCTGATGACAGAGGCTATCAAATTTTGTCTAATTTTCCCAAACCCAAACTCAAGTGTCAAAGCTCATCTGAAGAATTTTGTCATTTTCATCAGGTATCAATGAGAGATGTACTGGCAGATAAAGTCAAAGCCAACTTGATTAAAGATCGGATTATACTCATTGGCTCCACTGCACCCAGTCTCCAAGATTTTGTCTTTATTCCCTATTCCAGCAGTCTAATGGGCCCGGCAAAGCGTGTACCTGGTATTCAACTACAAGCTTATTTTATTAGTGAGTTAATCTCAGCGGCTCTGCAAGGACGACCATTACTCAAAGTCTGGCCTGACTTAGTGGAAGACTTGTGGATTTTTATCTGGTCTTATCTGGGAACCGTGACGACATTGCGAATACGACACGCAACTAAAAGCCTCCTCAGCATTCTAGTTGCTTGGTTTATATTAACCCTGAGTGCGTACCTTGCTTTTTTGTCCGGTTGGTGGATACCGCTCATTCCCTCTCTGTTTAGCTTTGGCAGTTCAGCTATTTGGATGATCAGTCATATTGCCCATATGCAGGAAGAGTGGAAACGTTCCAAAGAATTTTTGCATCACGTAATCAATACAATTCCTGATCCAATTTTTGTGAAAAATGAACAACATCAGTGGATTGTTTTAAATGAGGCGTATTGTCGATTTATCGGTTATCCAAATAAGTTATTAATTGAAAAGTCAGACTATGACTTTTTCTCTAAACATGAAGCCGATGTATTCCGACAACAGGATGATCTTGTTTTCCGAACTCAGCAACCCCAAGAACATGAAGAAGAATTTACAAATGCAGATGGACAGACTTATCAAATTGCTACTAAGCGATCGCTCCACAAAGACTCAGCTGGTAATTTATTTTTAGTTGGAGTTATCAGAGATATTACTCAGCGCAAGCTCATGGAAGAGCGGCTAAAACGTACTGCTGCTAAACTATTCCGCTCTAACAACGAATTAAAACTCAAAGAAGACCACTTGCGTCACTTAGCATATCACGACCCCCTAACAGGTCTATCCAATCGCAAGTTTTTTGCCGAACAACTTGACGAGTCGTTACAGTGGGCACAACACAACAACTTATTGCTAGGGCTGCTGTTTATTGATTTAGATGGCTTTAAGCAAGTCAATGATACTCTGGGACACGAGACGGGCGATCGCTTGCTAATGACTATTGCGAGACGACTAAGCAACTCTTTACGCGTTAGTGATACAGTTTCTCGTTTGGGTGGTGATGAGTTTACTGTGATTTTACGGGCAATTCCTAATATTCAAATAGCTGCTAAAGTCGCCGAAAAAATTTTAGACAGTATTACTAAGCCAATTGTTTTGGACGGCTATGCAATCCGAGTCTCTGCCAGTATTGGCATTAGTCTTTACCCATACAACAGTCAAGATAGTGAAACTTTGATTAAACAAGCTGATGCAGCAATGTATCGTGCCAAGCACCAGGGCAAAAATCGCTACGAATTTGCTTAATTAGTCAAGACTTAAGCTTTCAGACTTTATATTACTTTAGTCAATATTTTTATCTCATAATTAAGAAAGTAACTTTGATAAGTATTTTTACTATCAAAAAATATACTTATCCTTCCTACAACCATTACGGTATTTCGTAGTTTTATACATTTTTAAATCCTTTTAAAATAGCAATTTTGCTGTTTTATACTTAAATACACTTGTTATAAATAAATTATATTATACAACTAAATTAGCATTCTTAATATTGCTCTGAGCCTATATATTCACTTAACATAGTGTTTATACTTAAAAAATTTACAGGCTATTAATAAATAGGGCTTTAAACACAATCCTCGCAGTCATTTATCAACATATCTAACTTTGGACTGATGTAAAAATAATATATTAAGAATATCACTTAAGTATGAAGACTATTCAATACCACTATTTCTTCTAAATTAATAGTTCTAATAGTAAGAATTTAATAAAGCTGAAATTTATTTTTCCAAGAAATAAGTAAATATACGGTAGAAAAATAAAAAATACATTTTTAAGTGAATAACTAATAAATTTACTGAAACCTATGAAGGCTAATTTGCGAATCACAAAGTTTATAATATTCTGTATAGGGGCTTACATCCTAATACCGAAAATTGCAACTTCCACAGGTATGCTTACTATTGCAAGTGCTAATACTTTTGGCGCTACTAACAGCAATAGTTTAATTGCTCCTAAAGTTAACGATAAAGACAAATATGTTCCACCAAATTATGGTGGTCCCGACAGTCAGCAGGGTAGCGGCACTCGCTGATAGTAAAGTGCAATAAAAAGTCTGGTTGTCAATAAAAACCCCTTCGGAAAACTTACATCAAGATAATAGTGGAGATTTCCACCAATGATGTTCTTGTACAAGTGTGTGAACCTGCCAATTTGGATCTGGTTGAGGATAATCTAAACGGTAGTGTCCACCTCGACTTTCGGTTCTAAAAGCAGCACTTTTGAGAATTAAATCAGCCACATCTAATAGATTCCGGGTTTCTGCCCAAAGTCTCAATTGCCGTTCAACATCTGGTATGTCAAAACTAGCTGGTTCTGCGGGACGTAAAGCAAGTAAAAATTGGCTTAAAGGCAGGATAGCAAAATCTTGCTGCCAAGATTCAACAGTGGCGATCGCAGTTTCCAATTTTGATTGCTCCCGACAAATACCAGCACTTTCCCACACTAAACGTGGTAACTTTTCCCTGAGTGCTTCTAGTTGTGCCTGCTGGATGTGCCACTCACTAGCATCAGCACTAAATTTCTGTAATGGTAATAATCGTGTTTCTGACGGCAGCCCAATATTTTCTAACTCAATTTTGCCCATCTGGGCCCCAAACACAATACATTCCAGCAGGGAATTACTCGCGAGGCGGTTTGCCCCATGCACACCGGTACTAGCGGTTTCACCCACCGCGTACAAACCAGGAATATTTGTGCGATTCATCAAATCCGCGACAATCCCACCCATCCAGTAATGGGCAGCAGGGGCCACAGGAATTGGTTCATGGAAGACATCAACTCCCCAATGTTGACAAACTTTGATGATATTGGGAAAGCGGTGACGAATCTTGTCGGCGGGGATGGGGCGCACATCTAACCACACATGAGCAGTCGCAAGATCAACGGCAGTACGTTGTAAATGGCTGAAAATTGCTCTACTGACAACATCTCTGGGTGCAAGTTCACCCGCAGGGTGGTAGTCAAAGGCAAAACGCCGCCCTTCATTATCGACAAGGTGTGCGCCCTCGCCGCGTACAGCTTCGCTAATCAAAAAGTGATCGGCACCAGGTTTAGTGAGGGCTGTGGGGTGAAATTGCACAAATTCCAAATCGCGGAGGATGGCCCCAGCCCGATATGCGATCGCTACCCCATCACCTGTACTTACAGCCGGGTTAGTAGTTTGGGCAAATATTTGACCACCGCCGCCAGTTGCCAGTACCACAGCACCAGCCTTTACCCATGTGATTTCACCTTGATAAAACAAGCTTATTCCCTGACAGCGACCACTTTCGAGTTCAATCCACAAACTCAAAGCTAAAGCTTGCTGAATGACTTGAATATTCTGGCGACGTAATACTTGGGCGGTGAGGGTGGTGGTAACTTCCCTTCCTGTGGTGTCTGCGGCGTGAAGAACACGGTTGCGAGAATGAGCAGCTTCTAAAGTTAAAGCCAAGGCTTGACCATGACGGTCAAAAGCGACTCCCAAGCTAACTAGGGATTGAATGCAGTTAGGAGCAAGTTGGGCGAGAAATTCTACAGCAGTGCGATCGCACAAACCCGCACCTGCCCGCATTGTATCTTCAATGTGTAGCGTCGGAGAATCTTCCGGGGCAACTGCTGCGGCAATGCCACCTTGCGCCCAATCACTGGCAGACAAAGCAACAGTCTCTTTGGTAATCAAGCCGACTCGCAAAGACTCTGGTAGACACAACGCGGTGTATAGTCCAGCAGCACCAGCGCCGACTACTAAGACATCAAATTGGCTAGGAATATCTATCTGAGGCAAGGTAATGGAGTAGGGCGAAGTGAGTAGTTAGAAGTTAGGAGTTAGGAGTTTTGAATTTTAACTCATAACTCCTAACTCCTAACTCATATCATGTCCCACTCCCTAGAATCAGGAGTGGGCTACTATTTGCTACATTAACTACAAGTTGTAGTTATCTGTAGATACCATTATTAAAGCGATCATCTCCCTCGTTAAAGGCAGGCTCTAGTTCTGTCACGGTGAAATTACCGAGGTTAGCTTGCAGGGTTTGTTTTTGGCGATCGCTCAATCCTGGAAGATCTAATACATCCTCTACATTTTTGTAGGGAGCATTCATGATAATTTTCTTAGCCAAGGTGGGATAAAGCCCTGGAAACTGTTGAAAAGCTCGGACGTTGGTATTATTCAAATCGATTTTTTTACCAAATTCGGTTCCTAGCTTTGCATCTGCCCGATTCTGCCGCTCAATCGCCAGAATTGGGACTTGTGGAAAAGCAAAATTGAAACTAGCAGCTTGGGCTATCTGAGTTGTTCCCAGCCATCCCCAGCAACTAAGTAACAAACTAAACACTGTTAATAAACGCGCCAATCCTTTCACAATTTTCTACCTCTTTCCATCAAACAGAAATAAAAGTTTTAAGCTAACAGCAGTCATTAGTCATTAGTCATCAGTCATTAGTCAAAGCGCCAAGGACAAAAGACAAAGGACAAACACAGAAGTCTGTATACGCTTCTGCGGCTACTCTTCTCCTTCGGAGACGCTAACGCGAACGAGAACGCCAAAAGCGAACCCGCAGGGTGCGTCAGTTTCCGGCGAACAGAACTTCAAAGACAAAACCTGATAGCTTAATCAACACAGCAGTCATCAGAAACTAATATACAGCGTATTAATATCCACAATATTTGCCGTTACTGGCTTTGACTATACTTTTGCCAAAAATTTTTATTATGGGAAGAGTGCCTGCATAGCTGCAATAGGGTTCCATCCATTATCCTGGTAGCATTTCCAGCTAGACGAAATCTTTTTATGGTGGCTGATTCTACCTCCGAGCCAGACACGAAATTATCCGATGGCTAATACCGAAAACTCTAGCAAGAAGACTTGATGGTGATGGACTGTTATGTAATATTTCTTAACTAATTTATTATCTACAGTATCATTCTTGATGTGCTTTAGACTGGGCTGGAAAAAGTTTCGGTAAAGAAGCCTACACGCTCATTGCAACCTCTTGCCTCACTTCGGCTCCCCTTTTACGGCTGCGCCCGAAGCGTAGCTATGCCGCAGGCTTTAAGGCTTTGCTCAAGACAAGCTCAGTACAAGTCAGGGAAGACGCTCAGGGACTTCCTGCTTCCTGCCTTTTTTAGGCTGCGATCGCAGCTAACAAAAATAGGCTGTCTACCAAAATCGTGCTTAAAACTGCACCACTAAAGGCATACCAGTGTCTTTGCTTTAGACGTAAAGGTAGAATCCCGACTGTCAATAGGACTAAGGCAAGAATTATGGCCCAACTTTGTCCCCAAGGTGCTTGTACTTGCATGAGGGCATTATGTAATATTTGCGGTGCGCCATCTGCATCTACTCTCATAATTTGCCGCCAATAGGGCATCAAGTCTGCTATATAGAAATATACGTCGGTTAATACTGTACCTAGTAAAGAACCCAAATAAAACCAGTTACCAACTTTGCCCCAATTCTTCGCCAAACACCAGCAAGCAAACGGTAATCCTATAGACTCCACTGGCAGATGCCATGCAGGTTCCCAACGTAACCAGCCCCAGTAAATAGCTCCTGCTAACCAACTCCAGCTAAATCCTAAGAGTAAATCTCCCCATACATAAGTCGCAGGACGTGACATTAAAGTAAAACTTAGCCATACCCAAAATGCTGCCAGCGCTAAACTTAGGCTTGGTAGCGATCGCACTATTGGCGCTTCTACAAATACTGGTACTGTTACCAAAAATACCGCCGCTCCAAACACTAACCAAGTTTGTCGGGCAGAAATAGATAAGGGAAGAGACGGAGAACAGGAGAGTGTAGATTCCAATTGCCTAATACCCTTCTGCCCAGTAACAGTTAAATCTAACTCTGTATCAATAGAAGGGGTAGAAGCAGTGTAGGAGGACAGTGTATTATTAATCAAAGTTTTTAATATTTGTTACTAAACTTTATTTTATTTAAGATATCACATTTTTAAATCCCCCCCTGGGGGATTGCCTGGGGCATTGTAATTATACTGAAATTTCGAGGAGCGCTGGCGCAAACCAAACAAAACATTCTGTACTAGACTTATTCACTCAAGTGACCTTATTTACAGAACTCCTCTGTAGTTCGCATTTACAAAGAACTACAGAGAGATGGAAGGTAAATGTAACGGGTAAAAAGTCAATGGCATCAGTCCGCTAAATATTAAAGTTTGATGAATTGCCAAAATTTCGTTGACTTATTGAAGTGGGTGTAAGAACATGGCCAGCGTCTTGGATGGTGTTATTGATTTGGTAAAACGGAATTTTCTATAATACTGGGTGCAGCAAAAAGTATATAAATTAACATCATCAGCTAAATAATGATTGTTTACAGCAGGAAAAAGGTATTAATTGATGGAGTTTATTCAAGCTTTTATTTTGGGTATTGTTCAAGGTATTACAGAGTTTTTGCCGATCAGCAGCACTGCACATCTTCTGATTGTGACCAAGGTATTTGGTTGGAAAGAACTAGGTTCTAAAGATTTTGTCGATGCAATTCAATTTGGCAGTGTTATAGCAATTTTGGGTTATTTTTGGTCGCTGATTTCTAATATTGTCAAAGGTGGAATTGAAGCAGTAAAAGACAAAGACTGGCAACGGGAAGAGTGGAAAATTCTTGTCGGTATTGTAGTAGGAACAATGCCTGCCTTAATTTTCGGGTTTATTTTGAAAGACGTTCTACCAGAGAGCGCATTAATTATTGCCATAATGTCAATTGTCATGGCACTTTTACTAGCTTTGGCAGAAAAAATTGGCACTCGCAAGCGAGATTTTAATTCATTGCAGATTCGGGATGGTATTTTAGTTGGATTAGGACAAACACTTGCTTTAATCCCGGGTGTTTCTCGTTCTGGCTCAACGTTGACGACTGCCTTATTTTTAGGATTAGAACGCGATACAGCAGCGAAATTCTCCTTTTTATTAGGGTTTCCAACTCTTACCATTGCAACGCTGTATAAAAGTCTGAAAATCTTCAAGTTATTTGAAGCCCAACAGTTGCCAGATAACATTGTTGGACTGTTAATTGTAGGGATTATTTCAACCTTTATTTTTTCCTACCTATCAATTGCATTCTTAATCAAGTATTTAGCAACCAAAAACACTTTAGTTTTCGTTTGGTATAGATTAGCATTCGGCAGCGCTATTTTAGCTGCGATCGCAGCAGGTTGGAAGGGATAATTACATAATAGTCATTAGTCATTAGCCATGAGTCCAAAGCAAATGACTAATACCCAATGCCCAATGCCCAATGCCCCATGCCCCATGAGTACCATTAATCCTGCCCGAATTACCAAGGTTCTTCCAGATTCAATAGCCGCAGAGGTTGGCTTTGAGGCTGGTGATGCGATCGTTGCTATCAATGGTTCACGTCCCCGTGATTTAATTGATTATCAGTTTTTGTGTGCTGATGAAGTTTTAGAATTAGAAGTTTTAGACGCTGCTGGTAAAACTCATAGCCTAGAAATCGAAAAAGATTACGACCAAGACTTGGGGCTAGAATTTGAAACGGCCTTATTTGATGGCTTAATTCAGTGCAACAACCACTGTCCATTTTGCTTTATCGATCAACAGCCACCAGGTAAACGCACCACCTTGTACTTGAAAGATGACGATTACCGTCTGAGTTTTTTGTACGGCTCTTATCTTACCCTAACCAATTTGCCAGAACGAGAATGGCAGCGAATTGAGCAGATGCGCTTGTCTCCGTTGTATGTTTCTGTTCATGCTACAGAACCCGAAGTTAGAATTAGACTGCTAAAAAATCAGCGTGCAGGACAAATCTTGCAACAGCTCAAGTGGTTTCAACAAAGGCGACTACAAATTCATGCTCAAGTAGTTGTTTGTCCTGGCATAAATGATGGTAAACATCTGGAGCAAACTCTTAAAGATTTAGCATCCTTTCATACTGGTGAAGTGCCTGCGGTGGCATCAATAGCAGTTGTACCAGTTGGGTTGACACGGTTTCGTCCTTCAGAAGACGAACTCATACCCGTTACTAGAGAAAAAGCCCAAGAAGTGATTTCCCAAGTGCAAATGCTTTCGCGGCAATTTCGTCCAGAATTCGGCTCAAGCGTTGTTTGGTTAGCCGATGAGTGGTTTTTGATTGCAGGTGAGGAATTACCCAGTGAATCTGAATATGAAGAATATCCCCAAATTGATAACGGAGTTGGTTCGATTCAATTATTTATCAAGCAATTTGCCACCGTTGCAGCAGAATTACTACCGCCAAAGGTATATCCTCAGAGGAAGTTGACTTGGGTTGTGGGCAACGCTGTAGAAAAAGCATTTCAACCCATTTTGAAACGTCTAAATTCTGTTGAAGGTTTAGAAGTAAATATGCGTGCTTTATGTAGTGATTATTGGGGACAATCTATCAGTGTAACCGGATTACTAACTGGTCATGATTTGCTTTTAAATTTAGAAGGGCAAGATTTAGGTGATGGCATTCTGCTACCGAATGTGATGTTAAAAAATGGAGAGCTAGTGTTTTTAGATGATATGAGTATTGAGGAATTAGCTAGTAGATTAAATACAAAAATTTTTCCAGTATCTGGAGTTGAAGATTTAGTTAAAAAATGTATTTCCAGCTTTGTTCAAGTTTAGTGATGAAAGATCAGTCTTTTTCCTGAGGTAATTTATTGTTAGTCTGGATGATAAATGAGAAGTAATGATTAATAAATAATCCACTGGGGAGTCAGTAGTGAAGAATCACGAAAAATCTCATAAAAAGGTAAATTCACAAATCAAAAAAGCCGGATTCTTCATTTTAAGTTTTAACTTCTTAATTTTAAATAGTTTTAGTATTTTGCCAGTAACGGCGGCAACTGAAGAACCTGTATTGAGCGTAGTGCATAGCCAAGAAAATGCAAATCAATGGGTAGGGATCAGCGATCGCTTACAGGCAATAGGGGCAAAATATTGTGTAATTAACTTAAATGATGTAAAAAGTGTGGCAGATTGGGGCGATCGCCGGGTATTATTTTTGCCAAACGTCGAGACATTAACGCCAACCCAAGCGATCGCTCTCGAAGAATGGATGAGTAACGGAGGACGTTTGATTGCCAGTGGGCCTGTAGGTAGTCTGTCATCGCCAGGAGTGCGTCAGTTATTGCGATCGCTCTTGGGAGGTTATTGGGCATTCAGCCTTAGTGAAACAGAACAAATCAAACCTACAAAAACCAAAATCTCAGAATGGGCTAATCAAACAGAACTTTTTGGCAAAGTACGCGGCGGCGTTGTGATTCCTAATGAGATGGGCACTGAATCTCCTGCTGTTTGGAATTCTAAAGATAATCCTGCCGCAGTAGTAACAACTGAGCGTTCCACCTTTTTAGGCTGGCGCTGGGGAACAGATACAGCAACAGCCGCCGGATTAGATAATGCCTGGTTAAAAGCTGCTATCAATTACTACTTGACAGCGCCAGCACCATCGAATCGCATGAAAAAAGTAGCAGGAGGTTCCCCAAACTGTTCTACAACGGTGGCGGCTGCGTCAAGGGGACAGAGGGCAGGGGAGCAGAGGGGCAGTTCATCTCCCTCATCCCCTCCTCCTAAAACTGCTACTGCTCCCATAGCTAAACCGCTTCCTACAGCCAAACCCCCAAGTTCCCAAGAGGCTATTGACCAATTAGAACAAGCAGTGGGTCTGGATGTTGCACCCAACTCCAATAAGCCGATTGACAACAATCAAGCGATCGCTCTCCAGCAAGAGCTAGAAAATCTGATTGGTCGAGTAGAAAGCGCTCATTTAGCGGCATCAGTCGATGCGGTTAACGAAAGCGTTGGAATATCTGAGGAAAAGCAATTCTCTAGGAATTTAGACACCTACGCCTCCCAGTCTGTCAAAGAGCAACCCACACAATTGGCTTCAACTAAACTGGGAGCGCTAGGTATGAGTAAAGACCAAGCCTTAGTACAAGCAAGAGGAATTGCCAGAAACTTGCCCCAATTGATTGCTCAAAAAAACTACGCTTTGGCTCGTCAGCAGTGGTTAGTAGCAAAGACGATTTTGTGGCAGCAGTTTCCTGTTGATCAAAGACTCGCTCAACCAGAAATCCGAGCAGTTTGGTTAGACCGAGGGACGATTGTTCGTGCTGGTAACAAGGCGGGACTATCCAAAATTTTTGATCGCCTAGTCCAAGCTGGAATTAATACCATTTTCTTTGAAACTGTTAACGCTGGCTATACCATTTATCCAAGCCAAGTGGCAAAAGCGCAAAACCCATTAATTCGTGGGTGGGATCCACTGGCAGATGCGGTGAAATTAGCCCATGAGCGAGACATGGAATTACACGCGTGGGTTTGGACTTTTGCTGCTGGGAACCAACGCCACAATGAGATTATCAACGTTAATAGTAATTTTCCAGGGCCAGTACTGGCGGCTCATCCCGATTGGGCAAACTATGATAACTTGGGCAACATGATTCCCGTTGGTCAGACTAAGCCATTCTTCGACCCAGCTAACCCCGAAGTGCGGCAGTACTTGCTCAAGCTGTACGAAGAAATTGTTACTCGCTATGACGTGGATGGTCTACAGCTAGACTATATTCGCTACCCCTTTCAAGACCCATCAGCAGGCCGAAGCTACGGCTATGGCAAAGCTGCAAGGGCGCAATTTCAGCAACTTACTGGTGTAGATCCAGTGAATATTTCCCCTAGCCAACCAGACTTGTGGCAAAAGTGGACGACATTTCGCACCGAGCAAGTTGATAGCTTTGTCGCCCAATTATCACGGCAGTTGAGACAAAAACAGCCGAATTTGATTTTGTCGGTTGCAGTATTTCCTTTGCCGGAATTAGAGCGGATTCAGAAAATTCAACAAAACTGGGAAACTTGGGCAAGACGGGGGGATGTAGATTTAATTGTTCCCATGACTTATGCTCTAGATACTTCTCGCTTCCAACGACTGGCCCAACCCTGGATCGCTTCTAAACAATTGGGATCTACCTTGTTACTACCAGGAATCCGCTTACTTTCTTTACCAACAATTGGGACATTCGATCAACTCCAGTTAGTAAGGGACTTGCCAGTTAGTGGTTATGCCCTCTTTGCCGCAGAGAACTTTAACAACGAGCTACAAAAACTCTTTATTAACACCCAAGGTAGAGTTAAAGCCACAACATCCACTACAACTGAACCTATTCCTCACCGCCAGCCTTTTCAAACTGCTGCGATTCGTTACACCGCGCTGCAACGAGAATGGAAATTTGTTTTCCAAAATGAGCAATTACAAAAACCAAATAAGACAATATCAGATTTTAATAACCAGGCAGAAGTTTTACGTAGTGCTTTAAATCAGCTTGGGGCTTCCCCTTCTTCCAGCAAGCTACTAATGGCTAAAGCCTCTCTAAGCCGTTTCCAGACTCAATTTCGGGCATTGATGAGCCAAGAGCTTAAGTCAAATTCTTATCAAGTCAAAGTTTGGGAAAATCGGCTTGTAACTATAGAAAGGCTATTACGTTACGGTGAACGGCGGTTGCAATTGCGTCCTTAGTGAAGAGGCAAGAGAGCAGGGGAGGCAAAAGAGTCTTGTCTTATTGAGCAATAATTTTTTATTCCCCTGCTCAATAATTGCTCAACTCAATAGATAACTTTCTCTTTGTCAAACCGTATTGGGGGGAGAAAAACTAATCGATTATTGGGTAATATTTAATTTCCAACTAGCTAGATATAAGCTAGTTTGTAATTCTTAACACACCTTTTGCAGTGTTTCTAACCTAAATATTATTACTTGTTTTGCGTCAAAATATTGGAAAATCTGAAGTAAAAAGCTTTAGATAACTATTTTTTAATAATAGCTATCGTAAAAATCTACGCAAGCGTTATCTCAGCTTCTAAGGCTACAAAGCTTAGAGTCGATAATTGATTTTTTGCTGCCAATGCTTGTGTCAGAAACATCACTATTATATGCGATGTCTACGACAGCGCTACGCCTACGTACTGATGCCAGCATAGGACAAAAATATCTTGGTTTTTTCATCTTCGTAGATGTGGAGTGCTTTGCCAAGCATGATATTGTAATGCTTATAGCTTCAGAAACTAGCTTAAAAACAGCCAATATTTTGAAGTTATACATACCCTAGCTATGACATTAAATGTGTCAAAATTTTTGACTAAAGCCTCAGTAGTATTCCTGATGTTTCACCTGTCCGATCTACTGCCAATTGCAGATAACCAAGGTTACATTGTCGCTTGCATCCCCTCTGAAAGTATTTGTCAACCATTGGCAAAAGAAATAGAAAAAATTAGAGGTGACACTAAATATTGGTTCCTTTAAGGTAGAACATCAAATTCTCCTTGAGGGACAACTACTTAAGTACAAATGGTTACTGGTACGCGCTATAGTACTTAAAGATACGACAAGGCAAACCTACTCACCTCATTGGAGTTTCTGTGGATAGTACCTCCTGTTTACAGGCAAAAGTATCATTTCGTGAGAGTGAAAGACGATTTAGCCCCATCTTCAACGGTTCCTGCCAGTTTATCGGGTTGCTGATAACAGAGGGTATCGTGTTAGAAGTTAACCAAAAAGCATTCCACCTTGGAGAATTACAGCCACAAGATGTAGTTGAGTGCCCATATTGGGAAATAATATGGTGGGCGTTACTTGTCAAACAACAGTATCTGCAATATTTACTCTCCTTCAGCCCAGCAGTAATTTACAGCTGCAAGAGTTCTACATATAGCAGTACATTTATTAGGAAAAATATTGCGGCTATCATGCGCTATCAAGCGCGGGAAATGCTGGAAGCCTATAGCTTTTGGGCTAGCGAACTCCATCCGTTATTGGAATCATTTTATCGCGCCGCGCCATTAATTTTGTGAATATACTAGGCATTGGATTAGAAATGGGAATTTTAAAAAACTATATATAGCTACTAAAGTGGAGTATTTACCACAAATATATAGAAGTTATATATAAAAATTATCGGTATTTTCCCATAAAAATAAAACATAAATTGAGATAAATTATGACCAAAATTTTAATAATAGAAGATGAAGAAGCCGTCCGTGAAAATATTTTGGATTTGTTAGAAGCTGAAGATTTTGAAACTATTGGTGCGGCTAATGGCAGAATTGGGGTAAATTTGGCTATATCCGAAGTTCCCGATTTAATTCTTTGCGATATGATGATGCCACAACTTGACGGTTATGGCGTATTAACAATATTACGGCAAGATCCAACAACTGCAACAATTCCCTTCATTTTTCTGACTGCAAAATCTGCCAAATCTGACTTTCGCCAAGGTATGAATATGGGTGCTGATGATTATATAACTAAGCCTTTCACTCGTGCTGAGTTATTAAGTGCCATTATAAACAGATTGGAAAAGTATGCTACTTTAAAAAGGCATTTATCTCCTCCAAGAGTCACTAAAAACTTGTCTCCTAAGATGCAGCTATTAGAAATTAGCTTGCACCGGGCTATTAAACAAAATAATTTTCAAGAATTTGAAATTTATTATCAACCAATCATTGATATTGCTTCTGGGAAAATAGTAGCTGCTGAAAGTTTATTGCGCTGGCAAAGCCCTGAATTAGGGCTGATCTATCCAACAGAATTTATTTCGTTAGCAGAGTCTACGGGTTTAATTGTTCCAATTGGTAAATGGGTATTAAAAAATGTATGTAAACAGATAAAAGGCTGGCGTGATGCCGGAATTTATTCTTTGACTGTTGCTGTTAATTTGTCAGTAATTGAATTTAATCAACCAGATTTTATTCATAATATAGTTAATTTTATAGCTATGAATAACTTAGAACCAGATGACTTAGAGCTAGAATTAACTGAAAGCATGATTATGCAAGACGTAAATAGTGCAATCACTACTATGAGCAAATTGCAATCTTTGGGTATAAATATTGCAATTGATGATTTTGGTACAGGCTACTCTTCTTTAATTTATCTGAAAAATTTACCAATTAACACATTAAAAATTGACCGTTATTTTATTCATAATGTTGCTAACGATTCACAAAAATCAGCTATTACTCAAGCATTAATTCAAATGGCTCACAATCTCAATCTAGATGTAATAGCTGAAGGTGTAGAGACGGAATCAGAACTGGCTTTTTTGCGCCAACACAACTGTAATTCTATGCAAGGTTTTTTATTTAGTCGTCCATTGCCAGCAGCAGAATTTGAAAATTTTTTAGTTAGCTAATAAATGCTTATATGTATGAATATTGGGGATTGAGCATTGAGAATAGGGGAGTAACTATTTTCTCAGTAAATTAATAGTATTGACTAACTAAGAAAAATAGGACTTTAGACGGGTGACATTGATTAAAGCTCAAGTCTAAGGTAAAAAAATTGTGTCATAATATCTATCCCCATGAAAGTTTCTGCGCGTTTCTTGCTGCCAGTCTTTTTACTAACCTTGACAACAGCCTGTAACAAGACTCGCGCTTCTTCAGATAATTTCACACCACAAATATCCGTACCTTCTGCCCAACTGGCACAGAATTCCACACAGCCAAAAAATATTGTCCGAACTGAAGCACTTTCACCTAAGCCCATCCGCATCAATCTGAAAAATTTACCAGCACCCTTCGCAACAGAAAGCGCCTCTAAGCGGCCTGAAGTTGTGCCCATCCCGAAAAATCCAGTGCTGCGTGTACCAGCAGGCTTTAGAGTTAACGTATTTGCAGAAGGTTTAGATGCTCCACGCTGGCTAGCTTTAACCCCCAGTGGTGATGTCCTGGTGACTGAAACCGGGCAAAACCGCATTCGTCTGTTACGTGACAGCAATAGTGACGGCGTAGCCGACGTTCAAGAAACCTTTGCTAGTAGGGACAACGGACTTAATAGGCCCTTTGGTATGACTTTTGCAGATAATTCCTTTTTTCTAGGAAACACAGATGCTGTGGTGCGTTTTCCCTATACAAAAGGTCAAAATAAAATTACAGGTAAGGGAAAAAAAATTGCCGACTTACCTTCTCAAGGTTATAACAACCATTGGACACGCAATGTCGTTGTCTCGCCCGATGGTAATAAATTATATGTTTCAGTTGGTTCAGGAACAAATGTGGATGAAGAACCCCTACCACGGGCTTCAGTACAGGTGATGAATTTAGATGGTTCCCAGCAGCAAACTTTCGCTTCCGGCTTGCGTAATCCTGTTGGTTTGGACTTTCATCCTGTAACTAAGGAGCTTTACGCTACTATTAACGAACGCGATGGAATCGGTGATGACTTGGTTCCAGACTATCTGACACGCGTTAAAAAAGGGGCATTTTACGGTTGGCCCTATGCTTACCTAACACCAAATAACCTCGATCCGCGGCAAAAGACGGAAGGCAAAAGTAAACGCCCCGACTTAGTAGCCCGTACCCAAACGCCAGATGTGCTGTTCCAAGCGCACTCAGCAGCATTGGGTTTGCAGTTTTATGATGGTAAAACGTTTCCAGAAAAATACCGGAACGGTGCTTTTACTGCTTTTCGTGGTTCTTGGAATCGCGATCGCGGTACTGGTTATAAAATTGTATTTGTTCCCTTCAATGCAAAAGGGCGATCGCTTGGCTATTATGAAGATTTTCTCACAGGATTTTTGCTAAATCCTTCTGTACTAACCACTTGGGGACGACCTGTAGGTTTACTCGTGCTGCCAGATGGTAGTCTACTACTAACAGAAGAAGCTAATAATCGGATTTACCGGATTCAGTATACGGGGGGATGAATGATTCCCTAGAGCAAATTTAGAGCAGTTGTGACTACATCTGCCTATCCAGCTTTATCCCGTTTACGGTAAATTACAGAAAAATACTAATACTCATCTGGTTGAGAAATTGATTATGACTCCCAATGAAAATAATACTCAGTCAAATATCAACGAATTGCCTCCACATTCAGGCACACGATACTGGGGTGAGGTGGAGGTAATTGAGGAGGGAGAAAACTATAGAATTAGCCGTGTTGAAATCAAGCCCAGGCACGGGATTAAACCACAAATTCATTATCACCGCAATGAACATTGGGTTGTAGTTTCCGGTGTCGCGAAGGTGACATGTGGAGAAGAAGAAATATTGCTGAATCGAAACGAATCAACTTATGTCCCCGCAGCAACACTACATAAAGTAGAAAATCCTGGACATATTCCCCTAGTTATTCTAGAAATTCAAAATGGTGAATATTTGGGCGAAGATGATACAGAACGTCCCTATGATTTAAATTTGGTCAAACCCGTCGCTGAAGGTTAGTGAGTGCGGAGTTAGTTAGGAGTTGAGAATCAAGTGATTAATGCCCAACTCAAAACCACCCTTCTTGTTCTAGGGTTTCAATCAGCTGCAAACCACGCGGATCACCCACTCCTAACAGTGAGGCTTTAGCGTCTGCCCGGACTCCTAAATCTTCATCTTCAGCAAAGGCTTGAATTAGAGCATCAACCGCTGTGGCATAAACTACATTAGAAGGCAGTTCGCGGCACAGTTGACCAATTGCCCAAGCACTGTTACTTCTCACTGCTGCGACTGGATCTTTGACTAAGGCTTCAATTAATGGTGGTATTGCCCCTATAACTGCTTCATAACCTACTTCTGCCATTTGTGCTAAGGCGCTAGCAGCCCACAAACGCACTGCCGAAATGTCAGTTTTTAAGGCGTCTGCTAGGGGCAGTAAAGTACGGCGATCGCGACAGTTTCCTAAAGCCCAAACAACGCCTTTACGCACATAGCCATTCCAATCACTGTTTAATTGAGCAATTAATGGACTCACTGCTTCTGAACTGGGATTGCGTCCGAGACCATAGGCTGCACTCACCCGCACTAAGGGACAGGTATCAGTTAACAGGCGAATCAGATGGGGAGTAGCACGCGCATCTTCTATATCACAAAAAGCGCGCGCCGCTAACATTCTTTGCTGGGGCTGGGGATTTTCCAACAGGGCCAGCATCACTTCTGGATCTGGTTTTGCCACAACTGATTCATCAGTTAGCGGCTCTATTTTATCTAAGGGGCTTTCTAGCTCCTCCTCAATATCGAGTAGGCTTAGATCGTCTTCGTCATACATAATTTCATCTCAATCCCTTTTCGGGATCAACACATAATCCCCCGCGCCAATAAGTTAAAGCTTTATAGGTAGTATTTATTAGTTGCGTCATTATACACTTTCCTTCCGCCTTGTTGAGATAAAACTCAACGAGAAACGCCATAACTTAGACGCTAAAGTATGTTACTGCTATCCTATAGTTTATTTTTCTGCACTCAGGAATTTTACCATCCACAGGGATTGGGTTTGATAACCTAACTGATTATAAAGATTTAATGCAGGTTTGTTTGATTGAAACACTTGTAGTCCAATCTGGCGATCGCCTCTTTCAATAGCCCAATTCTCCACATATCGCATCAAGGCTCTACCAATACCCAGCCGCCGATGTTCTGGTACAACGTAGAGGATAAAGATGTGAGCATGACGGTTCCCATGCACTTGATCTATGGCATTGCCCACCCAGAGGCACGCTATCGGGGGATGGGCATTGGGCATTGGGAACGGGGCATGGAGAGGAATTTGCCCCTGCTCCCTGCTCCCTGTTCCCTGCTCCCCCTCCTCTTCTACCCACCACAAGGGCGTATCGCTAGAGAAGTATTGCTTAACTGTTTGTTCTAGGTGAGAAAAACCCTCATTGGGAAAGAGATCCCGGTAAGTTCGCTGCATAAATTTAAGCAGTAGCGCTCGATCCGAAGTGGAGCCACGGCGAATAATATACCCAGGTAGTAGTTGCTCAGACACTGCTGATGTTTATTGACTTAGCTAGCTCGCGTTATGTACTGCTAGTGGTAAATCAGTTGGAGTAGGTTGAAAACTTACCCCCACCTCTTCAATTGGTGCGGGTGCTGCCATATCAGAGGGTAAAAAGATGCGGGCGCTAACTGCCACTAGAGCAAAGAAAAATACTAATACTGCAAACAGGGGGGCGATGTATTGACGAAAAATGGCCATATTCTAATTACAAAAAGAGCTACGAACTTTTATGAGAATTTAGCTGAAGATTTGTGAAGTATTCTTGATTCATTTTAACAATTTTCTGTGCAAGGGAATCGGGCATTGGGCACTTATACTGACTTGTACTGAGTGGAGCCGAAGTACCGATCTGTCCAAATCTCGACTTTGCTCGATTTTCGCAAAGCCCCGTTGGCGCAGCCTCTCGCAGAGAAGTATTGGGCATTGGGTATGGTCATGGAGCAAGGGGGAGAATTAAAATTACCTCTTTCCCATCTGCTCCCTGCTCCTCCTCATTCCCTGTCCCCTACTCTCACAGTACTATTGACCGTGCTCCAAGTCATCAAGCACTTTCTGGCAATACCAATTCTCCGGCATTCCAGGATAAGTTTCTTTTGCCTGTTCAATTAACCGTTCAGCTTCGGCAGTGTCACCGGATAACTTAGCGATCAGCCTGTTTTTGAGATAGCTATCAGATACACCATCGTCTACCTGGTCTGGTATTCCTTGATTTATAGTTGATGGTCGAGACTGATCTCTTCGTAACTGCCAAAATAAAACGTAATAAAGTGTCCCAAAAATTAAAATTAGGCTGAGTGTTCCGAAAAAAGTTAGGAGGTTAAACGCTAGAAATCCCAGAACTAATTGTGAGAGAACGTAGCCAAGTAATAAACCGGTGAGTAAGAGGATGAATGTGCCGACAGCAATAACTACTTGATTCCCCATATATCCTCTTCTTCGTCCTCAAGTCCTGGTCTGGATACTGCCACTGGCTGAGGGTTCCAGGGTGCAAATACTGGCAATAGGAGTAATCCTGGGACAGCGGCGGCGATGGTAATTAAGAAAAATACGGGCCAACCCGTGCTTTGAGCGATCGCGCCTCCAGGGGCCGCCAGAATATCGCGGCTGACAGCCATTAAGCTAGATAACAAAGCATATTGCGTTGCGGAAAACCGCTGGTTACAAAGACTCATCAAAAAGGCAACAAAGGCTGCTGTCCCCAATCCACCACAAAATTGTTCTACGTTGATGGCAAGTACCATAGCTTGGTAGTTTTGACCGATGTATGCTAGAAAAAAGTAAGCTAAATTACTTACTGCTTGTAGAATACCAAAAACCCAAAGCGATCGATTGATGCCAATAGCACTCAAAATTGAACCACCTGCTAAAGCGCCGACAATCGTAGCAATTAACCCCATCCCCACTTGAATTGCTCCAATATCGGTTTTGGTAAAACCTGTTTGCAGCAAAAAAGGCGTGGTCATATTGCTCAACAAAGCATCACCTAGCTTATATAGAGTAATAAATGCAAGCATTAGAATAGCTTTGATAATCCCTTGACGCTGAAAAAATTCTTGAAAAGGCAAGATTACAGCATCAGCTAAAGAACCTGGAGGGCTAATTTCCTTGGGTTCTGGTGCAAACAACGTGGCAAAAATACCAATTACCATTGTCCCTGCCATAAACAAGTAAACCGATGACCAAGGCAGTTTATCAGCAAGTATCAAGGCTAAAGCACCTGCGGCTAATAGGGCAATTCGATAACCTAAGATAAAAACTGCTGCACCAGCCCCCATTTCTAGTTTTTCTAAAACGTCGGTACGGTAGGCATCAACGGCAATATCTTGAGTTGCACTGATAAAAGCAATGACTATGGCGTTGATGGCTAGTAGCTGTAATGCTTGTTTGGGTTGTTGAAAAGCCATGACTGCGATCGCTACGATCAAAGCAATCTGCGTCAAGATTAACCAACCCCGTCGTCGCCCCAAAACTGGTAAGGTGAACCTGTCCACCAAGGGTGCCCACAAAAATTTCAAAGAATAAGGCAAACTAGCAAGGCTAAACCAACCAATAGCGGCTAAATCTACTTTCTCCTCGGTCATCCAAGCCTTTAAGGTATTACCGATTAACAATAATGGTAAACCCGATGAAAAACCTAAAAATAATAAAGCTGCCATCTTGCGGCTACCGAAAACTCCCAGTAGCGATTTAATTTTCCTCATACTTTCAACTTTTTGCCTCTTTTGAGGAAATATCAATAAAATACAACGAGGAAATCGAAAAGTTTATCATCTAACTACTACCTATAAGGGTTTGGATTATCGAAGTGGCAGCAGTTCCGATTAATTTCTATCAGAGATTGAAACTTGCGATAGCTGCTATGTGATTTTCTGTAAACATGAGAAACTACCAAGATTTACTTGGGTTAAATACAAATTCAGGATAACCTTATAGCGTCAGCGTTTTATTAACTTTCTTGAATTGGATAAACCTGATGCCCCTTGATTTCTACTCTGTGTGCAGCAAGGCATTTTTCCCAACCTTCACGCGTACCAATGTCGCTTTTTTGGTTAAGCAGCCCTAATTCTTGTTCTTGTTGGGTGAGTTTAGCAAATTCTTTGTAGCGTGGGTAGTTGCTGGTAACAAATGTTTCCTTCCGGTGCAAAATTGGCGGATTTGCTCTATTTTCGTAGTCTCGGTGAGTGACGAATAGGGTTTTTAAATCAATACCAATGCTGGCTTTTAAAGCTGGGTGGGGATCAGTGTCGAATTCGGGGTAAAACAGATAGGATATTTGCGGCTTATCAGTGTGATATTTGATCAATGTTGCTCCATCTACACGCCCAATGGTGCGGCTAGCACAGCCTTCACAAATTCGTAGCAACGGATCAAGGGCTGCTAATGCCGAAACATGGACGTAAAGCGCACCACGTGTATGTTTACCAATTTTGCTTTTTTCGCAAGCAGTTTGAATCACTCCAGGTTTACCTAAGCTGAAAAGCTTTTGGTCGGCGACTTGACAAGCTTCTTCATAACTACTAAAAAAGGCTTTGATATCGTGACGCATTTCTGGGGCTAACTTTTGCCATGCAGGGCGTTGATCAAAGTGGGTGAGGGCAAGATAAACTTGGATATCGAGAGAACGACGGTAAGCGATCGCATCCCATTCAGCCTCATCAGTAGCTTGCAAAACTACACCAAAGGCACGGCGAAAGTTACCAAATTCGCTCAGTAATTCCTGTTCATTTTCCAATTCGCCTTTAACAGGTAGTCTACCGCGCTTGGTAAAAAAAGCCATTAATGGTTGCAGCTGTTCTTGATAGTCTTCAAACCGTTTAACGGGGATGCGGACTCGCGGTGTAGAAGTGGTAGAAAAGAAGCGGATAGCTTTGTAACTTTCTTTTTCAGCTTCGTTTCGAAAAACAAAGTAGACACCTAGTGCGATCGGCACTGCATCTACATTTAAAACTTCATCAATATAAGTTTTGAGTTCTTGTTGTTCGTAATATTTCTGAAAAGTGTTGCGGCGCGTCACAATGCCATCATTGTAAGCAAGTTGGGTTTTGCTGGGAGCGTTAATGAGTATTTGAGCCGCGACAATTAAAACTTTCCCAGTAAGTTCCCAAGCTTGGATCAGGCTTTGACGGCGTTCTTCTGAATCTTCAATGACGTTGAGGACATAGCCCAAGTTGACCACATCGGCGGGGGTGCGTGGTACATCGGGATAGTAGTAAGGGTCCCAGCCTGCACTGGTGTAGCCTAAGTTTTTTACTCGCTGCACATCACCACCATAGCCGCAGCCGTAGTCAAAGAAAGTGGTGTCTTGATTGAGGATTGACCCTTCTATAGCCAATCGTACAGGGCGAGATATATCAATGCGAGCGATCGCAGCTCTATGACGCTCAATTTCTAGCGCTTCAGGCATAATATTAATTGTCAGTTAACAGTCAACAGTTAACAGTCAACTAATATCCTTTCAATTTTTAACCGCCAGTTCAATTAAATCTTCAATTTTCTTGATATTTGGATCGCCTGCTAAGTAACCAATACCGCGATGCAAATGTAAGCGGAATTGGGTGGCGAGGGTTTCTTTGTCGGTGGGATAACCATCATTGTGACAGCGTTGCTTGAGGGCGAGGAGGAGAATATCGGACATTTCACCACCAAAGACGCGCCAACTCATTTCGACGTTGCTATCTTGAGGGATTGGGACGGGGGACGGTGTAGTTGATTCTGCGAGGGAGCGGCAAAACGCCCAACGGCATAGGATATTCCATTGGTCGATTTTGGTGCTGCGCTTAAGTTTGGTAAGTTGGTCTTTGGCTGTTTGGGAGAGACGAATACGTTCTATTGGTGATTCCATAATTTTGAAATTGCGTAGACGCATAGCGGCTTGTCGTTAGATATCGCTCAATTTTTTAACAATATCTACTACCAAAAATATCCTGGTTGGATAGTTGTTTGGCGGGTAGTGGAGTCATATTTAAGCAGATATTCACGGGCGATGGCTTCTTTCTCTCGCAGTGTTTCTACTTCTTTCTTTCCAATCTCGGTGTCGGTAGATAGCAGAATTACTTGATGGCTAGCAGATGGGAAGTATTTATCCACTAAGTTTTGGCGGTGGGAGGAGTCGAGCCTACCTAATGGTGTATCTATAGCTACTGGTAGGCGGTGTCCAGAGACTTTTGCTAAACCCCAGAGGAAGGCGATCGCAAGTAGTTGTTTTTCGCCAGCAGAGAGGCGATGTTTAGGTACAGATTTACCATTTAAATCGTAAAGCAAAAGGCTAAAAGTCTTAGTATCAATAGTGATGCGATGCACTAAGCCTGATTTATGGAGAAGATAAAGGAAGCAATTTTTAACTTCTTCCTCTAATTTATTGAGCTTTCTCAAGGTTAACTTTTCACGAAAAATCTTGAGCGTATTTTGAACTTTAGCCGCAGAGTTAATAATATGTTCGCTATTTTTATGCTTAATATTTTCTACAGTATAATCACTTAATTCTCTTTTTGATTTGGCAATAATAGTTTCTAATTCAGCTAAACGGCGGCGGATTGTTTCGTAATTTGCTTTAGCTTCAACAACTTGATTTTGTGCCGCTTCTAGTGCTTGACGCAGCTTTGTATAATCTTCTGGTGCTGCTGCTGTTTGCACTTGTCTTTCTAAAGTATGAATTTCTTCTTCTTTATTTCTGAGAATAGCTAATTTCTCTTTTGCAGAAAGTTTAGAATTTTGTAAATGATATATAAAATTATCTAGCTGACTTAAAGTCTCATCATCGGCTAATAGCCAAGGTGCTTCCATCTGGAGAGTCTTTGCATACAAACTATCTACATCTTGGATTAAAAATGATTGGATTTTTTCAACTTGTATCGGAGAAATTTCTACTTGATTTAGCCAAGTGAGTAAACGCTGATCTCGTTCAATTAACAAATCTTTAGAAATTTGTACCTGTTGATGGCGAAATTCCTTTCCTCCCTGTGCTTGCGCCTGATTAAGCAAATTGGGAATTAATGCTAGAGGTAAAACATTAGCCGCCAATTCACACATCAATTGACGTACTTGTTCAATTTCCGAAGTTTTTGTATGCTGTTGTAATTCTAGTTGATTGCGTTCTGCTGCAATCTTCCCACCTTCAGAAATGAATTTATCAAAAGCTTCTTGCTGCTTTTGTTCTAACTCTTCTACCTGATTTTTGAGAGTTTCTAATTTCTCTATTGTTGTTTGATAATCTTCTTGCTGTTGGGTTAACCTACTTTCAATTTCCTCTAAATTTGCTAAATCCTTACTATTACCAATTTCTTTCAGTTTACGGTTAACTAAAATATCTAAATCAACTGCTAAACGGTCTGCTAACTCTAGCCCTAAAAGTCCGCGAATTGCATCTACTACAACTGGTGGTGGTGTTTCCTGTTCTGCAAGTTCTTTAACTTGTTCACCATCAAAGAGAAATAAGTTAGAAATACCTAATGGTAGGAGATTTTCAATATATTCATCCCAGATATTAACTAAAGCATCAGGCCATGTATCACTGTCACCTAAAATACCTAACGTATCTTTCCCGTCTTTAGGATTTTTTGTCCAGCTACGCACAACACGGTATTTTATTGGTTTATCGTTTTCAATATGTTCAAAAAGTAATTCAATCCGGGTATCTAAAATTGGATCTATTTTGTTATTAACACATTGATTGAGGAAATCGTTATAACTTAAATTACCACGGGTAGAACATTGGGCACGAGCGCCATAAAGCGCAAGACGAATAGCATCCATAAGCGTGGTTTTTCCGCCGCCATTCATCCCACCTAATAGGATGATTGGGTGTGAGTTTTCCTCATCAATTTTTGGGTTAAGATTGATTACCTGTTTACCACTGTAGGGGCCAAAGTTTTGTAGAACGAGTTCAAGAAATATCATTTATCTGATTGTGGGTTTATTTAAGATACCGGGCGAATGGAATTCGCGGCTACACAGGCAAAGTCCACCTTCGTGGACTAAATAAATTCATAGTTATTGGGTTATTTTGGAGTTAGTTCCCAGTTGGGAATAAGTGATTTTTGGCTATGGTGGGTAGCTTGGTTTCTGATGTAATTGGCTATATTATCAATGGCATCATGACCCACTGTAAAAGCTGATCTTCAATACCACCAATCGCAATGACTGTACACTTTAACTCTTCAGATTCCCGAATAATTGCCCCGTAAACTTCCTTCTGAATATCAGGCGTAATTATAGGCAATCTATCCCAGGTTGCCCAAACATAATGCACATACAATTGTGTAAAACTTGCTCTCATTTCTCTTTAGGTTTCGTCTGTGTAGCCGCGATTTCCAATCGCCCGGTATTCTATTATTCTTCTGAATTTTCCTTTTTAAATTTCATACTTGCCCAAGTTACCTGCTCATCACTTTCACTTTCAGCTTCATCTACTTTATTGATTGCTGTAACATCGCCCAAAGTCATCTGCTTGACTTTTGCAACATCACCTTGACTAACTGCTTCGCTTAATTCGCGTTTCAAACGAGCATTTTTAATCGCATCTTCTGGAGAACGGGAACTCGTATTAAAACATTTTTCTAGGGTTTCGTATATTCCCACGCGACGAGTCTTTTTGCGATACTGGCGTTCTGTGTCTAACAATTTCGCCATGAGTTCCAAGTGCATCGCATCACCTTCACAGATTTCTTCTAATACTATCCACTCATCGCGACCTAGTAGGCTATAATCAGCACCGGGACGGGGATCTTGAAAGTCTTCGCCAGTCACTTCTTGATAAATCCGGGGTAAGCTATCATCAAATTCGTGTTTTTCTTCTAGCCAAATGCGACGAATTTCGCTCATTTCTTCTAGAGTAATTACGGTGATGTCGCGCATATTTTCTGGCGCTGTCTGACGGATTTTTGTTTGTGCTTCTAATAATCGTCTGAGCCAATGTTCCCGCCAATATTTAGTATAGGGGCCGTGAATTGGTTCAATAGAGGTTTCACCATCTACATGACGTTCAAAAAGTTGGACTTCTCCCCAGATGCGACGGAAATCTCTTTTATCGCGGTCATCTCTATTATCTAATTCATTACGGATATCTAATAAAGGCTGCATCCATTCTTTTTCTTCATCATTTTGAATCATGGCCTCCATTGATTTATCTTTAGTAACAATTGTGCAAACCCAACAGCCAAATCGAGAATCACCACAACTAGCAGTAGAACGCAAATTTCTCACAAACAATAAAAAATCAATTCACATCGCTTGATATAAGACATTTTTTGATACATCATCAATTGAAATGTATGATGGTAAACAAAGTAAGTACAAAATAGCCATTATCAAG
>JAESFO010000192.1_pt1 | contig 129393 bp, 120 predicted proteins | sample 9269421 | NCBI WGS metagenome assembly JAESFO01 (sample SAMN14502839, study PRJNA617101) | algae metagenome | isolation source: Nostoc desertorum CM1-VF14 and co-occurring heterotrophs from rocky... | place: USA: Clark Mountains, San Bernardino, California | collected 2000-06-05 | reverse complement strand
CCTATTCACATTGCTTGCTCCCGTCCGGACCATCCGGTGGGTAGCAAATTACGTGAGGCAACAGGTCGGCATGGGTAGCAAAACTACTGAGTCAATGCGGCCGCTCAAAGTAGTTGACGCCGGGCAGTGGGCGGGATGAACGCGGAGGGCGCGGGGGCGCCGGCCATAATCTCTTCAGCCATTTGGTGTGCTGCCTTTCCAAAGATTTGCACGTCACTTGGTTAGACGGCCGGGGTGTTAGCGCACCTCGGCCGTCGCCTTTTGTGCCTCGCCTTCGCGCTTGCTAGAGGGTGCTTGCGGAGGACGCGACCCCTTGGAATGTAGGCAGGGAAGGCGGGCAAGGCCAGCCCTTGGAAGTGAACAATTGTGGGCCGGTCGAATTCAGTGGCACGACCGTGACAAGAACAAGAACGCGCAGGAGCGCGCGGTTGTTGCCAGGTCAGCGGCCCTTGGTGCCGGGCATGGTCCACGCGATCACGGCCTCTTTGCGAAGGATCAAACGCGGCCGCGGTTGCGTTGGATCTGCTTTGGGAATCTGGCCTTCGACGACGACGTTCGAACCGATGCGCGAGAGGATGGTGACGTCCTTGAGTACTCCCGCCGTCGCTTTATCGGGCAAGGCTTCGCAATGCAGTGTGCCCGGTGCCGCGCTCAATGCTTGACAGGTATCAGCTGTGAGGAGCAGGTTGGTGCTGGGGATGTCGCCGATGCCGAGCATCCTCATCGTCGTTGCCGACACCGTCGAATAGCTGCTTGTGAGGAGAGCCAAGACAGCCAAGCTAAAAATCCCTGCGATAGGCCCGACGATCAGCGATACCCGCAGCGGTATCCGCGTCATGAACAAATTGATCGCCCCGATCAGAAGAAGCCAGACCGCAAGAAGAACGATCGTGAGGACCTGCGGATGAGGGCTGTCCACTCCCATGTAAATGGCTGCCTGCAAGACCTGGAAAAGTCCCAGGGTCCACAGGACACTGGACACAAAAAAGGGCCATATCTTCTGAAGTTGCGCACGCCAAGTGAATGGCGTCGCACGGCGTTGAGCGAACCAGATCAAACTGATTCCCAAGATGGGCGCGATCGCCCAACAACCCAGGGAAATCACCCAGATGCTCGGTCTCTTTGCCGGCTCAAGCATCAACGGCGACAAGACCGCAAGGGTGATCGACAAGACAGCAGGTCCGGCCGTAGCCAGCACCGAAGACCAGTTCACCGGGATCTTCGCGTCATCAAGCAGGTAGCGCATGCTCACGCCGGGTAGGACGGTGGCCAGTATCAGCGCGATCAGAGTGCCGATGCCTACAAGAGCTGCGGCAAAAAGCAGTGCCATGGACCCCGCCAGATCGACATCCGGCATGAACCCAATGCGAAGAAAGAACCCCAGAAGAAGCAATCCTCCGAGCGTGAGTGCCGCGGATGTGGCGAGGGCCACTGGATTCCGAACGACGTATTCGGCAAACAAGGACAGGTACTTCGCAAGCCCTTGCTTCGTAAGCGCGTTCCCCGAGGCCTCGTTCAGCCGAATCCGATGAACCAGCTCCTGCTTCGCCTTCACTGACCTCATCCCAATCCCTCCGGAAATTGCGGAAGCTCGCGCAGCGCACGAGTCGCTATCGACCGTCTCCCGGCGGCCGAAAGCTTTGTTTGGAACGAGTGTAGACGCAGCTATTCGTCGTCTACTGCTTGCGCCTCAACCCGGATACCGGTCCTTGAAGCCGCTGCCAGTCGGGTATTTCGTGAAGAACGAGATCTCGCCATGCGTGCCTATCGAGAGATTGAAAACTCCCACGCCCATCTCGCGCAACCCGAGGTCATAGGCGTAGATCCTCTCCTCGACCTCGTCGACGAGCGAGAACACCATGTCCTCGACGATGCCCTCGTATTCGGCGACGAGCGCGAGCAGCTCCGCGGGGAAGTCGTTGCGCAGCAAGCGCCCGCGAAAGAAGAAGTCGATCTTCTCGTCCGGAAGGAATTCGACGGTGGCGTACACCTCGCCGCCGCGGCGCGAAACGATGTGGTCGATCATGTTCATCCTGCGCATCCCTTGAATGCGCTGAGCAGCTTTCCCTTGTTCGCATTGAATCCATCCACGCCCTCGGGATGGATCAGCCTGGCGTGATTCTGTCCCAGCGCGCCCTTGGAAGGGTCGTGAATCACGTCGAAGCCCGTGGCGCGCAGGTCGGCCGCGCCGATCTCGCCCACGCTGGCCGCGGGGCGGTTGGGAAAGGCCTTGTTCCAGATGCCCATGGCCTCGTCGGCGCTGTTGGCGCGGATCACCGACACGCCCGGTGGATTGAGCTTGCCCTTGCCGATCGCATCGAGCTCGCGCGCGTTGAAATCGAAGTTGAAGGGGCCGTCGGTGCTTACGCGATACACCTTGGCGGCATCGGGCAGCGGCGAGCCCTTCTCCAGGGTGTTGAGGCCCCAGGGATCGATCCACGCGATGGGGTTCGGCGCATAGGCATGCAGGTTCATGCCACCGGCCAGGCCGATCGGGTCGGGGCCGATGAAGCGGCCGATGTCGGGGTCGTAGTAGCGGAAGGTGTTGTAGTGCAGGCCGGTGTCGCGGTCGAGGTACTGCCCCTGCAGGCGCAGGTTCTGCTCGATGCGCGGCGAATCGTCGTCCCGTGGCATTGCGGACAGCGCCGGCCGGCCATCGAGCGTGGCGAGTTCCCAGTGCTCGGAGACGGTCGCGCCCCAGGTCCGGTAGCTGGCACGCCAGCAGAGGCGGCCCTGCTCGTCGCTCAACTCCTCGGGCCGGCCCGCGGTGTCGGTGTGGAAGTGGCGGATGCGCCCACCGTGCGGCCCGCCGGCCTCGGGTGGCGATGCCTCCAGGCGCGCGAGCGGCACGTAGCTGCCGGGCTCGTAGACGTAGGCCACGGCCTGCCCGCCACGGCGCTCCTCGATGAGCCGCATGCCCTCCCAGACGAAACGCGTGTGCCCGAAGGCATCGCGCTTGGCCACGCGTCGCCCGAGTGCGTCGTAGTCGAAGCGGGTGGTCTGGCTGATCGCCTCGGGCGTGTGCGGGCGCCGCGTCGTGTGCACGGCAGCGAGGCGGTTCTCGTCGTCCCAGTCGAAGCGCTGCTCGGTGTGCCGCCCCGACTTCTTGCAGACCAGGCGGCCGTGGCCGTCATACACGTAGCGATGGGCACCGCTCACGCGCACGAGGTTGTCGCGCAGTTGCGGCGGCGCGAAGGTCGCGGCGACGTCGAGCAGATTGCCCGCGGGGTCGTAGCCGAAGCGCTCGTGCCGGTCGCCGCGATCGGCGCGATCGGGCTGCTGCGCCGCGCCGACGATGCGCACGCGCTCCTCGATGCGTCCGGTCGCGTCATAGCGGTAGCCGGTCGCGCCTTCTATGGAATGACGGCTGCCGCGCAGCTCGCCCACGGCATCGTGCCGGTACTCCTTCATCAGGCCATCGAGCACACGCGCATCGGCGGTGCCGACACTGTCCATCGCACGCCGCCAATCCTCGTCGGCGGTCGAGAAGGCGCCGGCCAGCGCGCCCGGCCGGCACCACGACGCGCTGCGCCGCCCGAGCGGATCGAGCGCGAAGCGCAGCGACAGCGCACCCTGGCTGCGCGCCACCTCGCGATGCAGGGCGTCGCGCTCGATGTCGCACACGACACGGCGCCGCGCGGGTTCGCCCGCGGACTCGTGCGAGAAGTCGACCCGGTGCAGGTGGCCCGAACCGTAGTGGAGGTAGTCGAGCACGCGTCGCCCGTCGTCCGCACCGCTGGCGCCGCCCGCGCCATCCAGCGCGGGCAGCACGGTGCGCGTGCGGTTGCCGAAGGCATCGTGCTCGTGATGCAGTGCGTGGCGTTCGCCGCTGCGCTCGTCGATGGCGATCTCGCTGACGATGCGGCCGAGGCGGTCGTAGGCCAGGCAGGTGCGATGCAGGGGGCGCAGCGTGGCCGATGCGCCCTCGCCCTCCACCACCTCGAGCTTGAGCGCCTCGACCAGCCTGTCGAGCAGGTCGTAGCGGTAGCGATAGCGATGGCTTGCGGTGCGTTTCTCGAGCAGGCGGCCCGCGGCGTCGCGAACCAGCTCGGTGCGAAGCGGCCGCGCGATCCGGCGCGGCTGCGCGGCAGGGTCGAGCGAGAGGTCTTCGTCGCCGATGCCGGGCCAGTGCGTCACCGCCACCACGCGACCGTTGGCGTCGTGTTCGGTCTGCACGCGCGTGCCATCCACGCGACGCTCCTCGACGATGCGGTCGGCCTGGTCGCGCACGAACTCGAAGGCGCGGCCGTTCTCGTTGACCAGGCGCTGCAGTCGCCCGGCGGCGTCGTAGTGCCAGGCGATCTCGCGGCCCTCCGCGTCGCGCCGCAGCATCGGCTCGCCGCGCGGACCGATCGCGAAGTGCGTGCGGCGGCTCAGCGCGTCGGTCGCGGCCACGAGGCGGCCCGCGACGTCGCGCTCGAAGCCCTGGTGGCTGCCGTCGGGCCGCGACACCGACAGCAGCCGGCCCCTGGCATCGTGCGCGAGCAGGGTCCGCTGGCCGAGCGCGTCGGTCACGGCCGCGAGGTAGCCCCAGCCGTCGTAGTCGTAGCGCGTGGTGCTGCCCGAGCAGTCCGTGAAGGCCGCGAGCTGCGCCCGCTCGTTCCAGCGCAGCTTCCTGCTGCCGCCATGGGGGTCGGTGACGCGCACGGGCAGGCCGCGCCGATCGTAGGCGTACTCGGTGACATGGCCCAGCGGATCGGTCTCGCGCACGAGGTTGCCTTCGTCGCCGTAGGCATAGGTCCAGGCGCTGCCATCCGGCAGGGTCTCGTGCCACGGCAGGCCGAAGTCGGTCCAGCCGGTGCGCCAGGTGCGTCCCAACGCATCGGTGCGGCTGCAGGGAAAACCTTGCGCGTCGTAGTCGCACCGCATGGTCGCGCCATCGGGCTCGGTGAGCGTAGCCAGCAGTCCCAGCTCGTCATAGCGCGCCTGCCAGCGCTGGCCTTGCGCGTTGGTGTGGGAAACGAGCTGGTGCGCGTCGTTCCACTGCCACAGCAGCACGCGCCCGAGGTTGTCGACGACGCGGGTTTCGCCGAAAGCCTGGCCTGCGCGCGGCGGCGCGTAGCTCGCCTCGTAGCGGCGGCCGTCGCTGGTCCAGTGCCGGCGCACGCGAGCCTCGGCATTCACGCCGGTCCACTCGTAGTGGCATTCGAGGCCCGCCGCATCGGCATGGAAGCGCATCAGGCCCTGCCCGTCATAGCCGAAGCGGCGTGTCGCGGCGCCGGCGCGGTCCCTCACCTCGGCCAGCCTGCCTTCGGCATCGTGGCGGTAGGCGACCAGCAGGCCGGGCGTCTCGCCGCGGGCACCCGCCGCCAGGTACACCGCGCACAGCCGCGCGGCGCCCGTGCGCTCCTCGTGCTCGAGCACAATGCGGCGGCCGGTGCCGTCGACGATCTCGGCGAGCCGGCCCGATGCATCGTGGCTCAATGCAATGAAGTTGCCGTTGCGGTCCTCGAGCCTTGCCAGCCTGAGCGTGCAACCCGTCGGCGCATCGGCCGGCGGCGCCTCGAAGATGTAGAACAGCCCGCCGGGCACGTGGATGAAATAGTGGCCGCTCTCGGTTCGGCACAGTTCGACGCCCTCGCACGGGTCATGGCGCCGCGAGCCGGCGGGAATGTCGGGAAGCGGCAACTCGCGACCCTGCCGGTCGACGAGCGTCAGCATCCGCTGCCCGTCATGCCCCTCCCCCAGGCGCAGCAGCATCGAGTACGGCAGGTTCCAGCCCTGCCCCAACGGTCCGTCGTGGCGCAGGTCGCGGCTGTTGTAGAAGCGCTGCCACGCGATCGGCAGCGGGCCCGGCAGGCTGAAATCGAGCTCGCCCTCGCCGCCGAGGAACTTGGCGCCCGTGGCCGCGTGGACCGGGTTGCCGAACGAGCTCACCAGCCCATGGATGCCCAGGCCGACGCCAACCGCGCCCTCGATCAGGCAAGGCAATGCCTGGCGGCCCTGGCGCGCGAGCTTCGGCAGGCAGCGCAGGCCGCGATAGATCATGACCACGTTGAACACGGTCACCAGCACCTTCGAGATCAGCGGCACCTCGTCGGCCACCTCGCGCACGCGCGCGGTCGGCCCGCCGATGAAGACGTTGGGCGAGCCTTCGCTGACCTTGGCGCCGCACTCGGTGTGGTCGTCCTTGCGCGAAGCCACGCCGCGGTTGATGAACACGGTCTCGGCGCCCTCGGCCAGCAGGATCTGCGGCGAGTCGCGCGAGCAGCTCACGGTGTCCATCGGAATGTCGGGCGAGGCCCGCGCCGCGCCCACGGCCTTGCTGTTGACGAACACGTCCGACGAGGCGCTGGTGACCGCGCCGGTCACGGTGAGCGTCTCGGGCACCAGCGCATCGGCGATCGATTCGCCGAGGCTCGCACCCACATAGCCGCCGGCCATGCGCGCGCCCACCACCACCGCGCCCGCCACCAGCGGCCCCGCGAGCCCGCCGGTGCCGACCACGGCCGCCACGGCCACGCCGGCCGCGAAGCCCACGGCAATGCCGCCGATCAGCCCGCCGGCGAACTTGGCCCAGAAGCGCGCATGCGCGTTGGTGTGGGCAATGGGGTCGTGCAGGCGCGCTGCGGGTTGGCCGGGCATGGTCGATGGCGAGGCACGCGGGCGCGGTGCCGCGTCAGTCCCTGGGCTGGAAGCTCGCGAGCGTGCGCTGCCACAGCGCGAGCTCGCTCTCGCCGAAGGGCTCGGGGCTGCTCGCGGTGAGGATCAGCACCGCGCGGCCGTCGGGCAGCTGAAAGGCGGCCTGCCGCTGGTGCAGCGCCTGGCCGTTCTGCCTGAAGCGGGTGGCGATCTCGATCGCGGCCAGGCTGCGCATCGCGGGGCCCACGCCGATGGGGTTGCGCGAGGTCTCCTGCAGCTGGCTCACCTGGCGCTTGAGGTCGTTCATCTGGCGCTCGACGAACTGCGCCAGGGTTTCGTGAGCGCGCAAGGCGTCGCGGCTGACGATGAAGGTGACGCCGCTGCCGTCGGGCATGGCGAGCACGTTCATCGAGCGGTCGATGCGGCCGTCGTCGGGGAGGTCGAAGTGGCCTTCTTGGATGTGATAGCGCATGGGCGTCCTGCAGTTCAGTGGGGCGCGAAGACGATGTAGGCCAGGCAGTCGCGGCGGCGTTCCTTGAAGCCGAACGACAGCCGTCCCCATGTCGTCTCGGCGCTGAGGGTGATCGCCTCCTCGGGCGAACGGCCGCGCGGCACGCCGGTGAGCGACAGCAGCTGATGGCGTGCCCTCACCTCCTCGAGCGGGACGCAGCGGCCCTGCAACTCGATGACGAGAAATCCGGGGTGCCCGGGTTCACGCCGGATCCTCAGGTCGACGCTCGATATCTCGACACCATCGCCGAGGCGGATCGGCCCGCCCTCGAAGAAGCGGAACGGTTCGTCTTCGGCCGACGAGGCTTCCGCCAAGTGCACCGGCAAAAGGCTCGCCACGGCCGGCGCCGAGAACGGAATCTGCGCGGACAAGGCATCGACCATGCTCCACAACGACAACGCAGACGACGGACCGTTCATCGCCGCGCTCACTTCGGGCCCTTCGGATTGCTTTGAGACATGGCCTTGAGGGCCTGGGGGTAGCCCTTGGCGTAGTAGTCGTAGTAGGACTCCTGGGTCGTCGAAGTCTTCCCGGTTCCGTAGATCGTGCCCATGGTCCGGATCGCCGATTCGGTGTCGCCCGTTTTCAAGGCGTTGTCGTAGGCGCCGTTGTAGATGGCCATGTGAATGGGATTGGTTGTCGCCTTGATGTCGTCCGCGCCCATCGCCAGCAGTTCGCGTTGCACCGTGATCTCGTTCATCTGTGCCGCGCCCTCCGACATCAGCATGCTGTCGATGTAGCTCTCCTTTGATTGAAGATCGATTTTTCCCGGATACAGCGCATGCCCGAGCTCGTGGGCGAGGTGCTCGTGGAACATCGCCGGGTTCGTCTTGACGTCGCTGTCGAGCGTGATCCGTTTGGTCTGCAGATTGGTGTGCGAGCCCTTGCCGCTCGGCCCATAGACGATCTTCCAGTTCGCATCCTTCAGCCTCTTCATCTGCTCGGCGAGAACCTTGGACTTGATGGGCGAACCGGAGGTGGCCGCGCTCTGCGGTGTCGCCGGCGCCGCCGCCGCGGGCAAGGTGGGCGCCTGTTCCTCTTCGGTGGCCTCGGGCGGCGCCGCCCCCACCGGCGCCTCGCAGTTCAGGAAGATCTTCCCGCCCCGCTGATCCAGATCCTCCGTGAAGTTCACCAGCCCCTTCACGCCACTGATCCGAATCGTCCCGTCCTCGAGCAGCACGATCGACGACTTGCCGCAGATCAGCGAGATGCTGGTCTTGCCCATCACGAACACGTCCTGGTCCACCGCCTGCACCAGCACCGACTTGCGGCCCACGAGGTTGGCGTTGCTCTCGGTCGAGGTCACCGAGGCATCGGTCTTGGCCACGAGGTTGATCGCGCCCTCGCTCGCATGCGAGACGATGTCGCCGCCCGAGACCACGTTGACCTGCCCGCCCTTGGCCACCTGCGTCAGCATGCCGCCCGCCACCAGTTGCGTGAGCTGCGCGCCGGTGGTGAGCGTCATGGCCGACTGCGAGCGCATCGACACGCTCTGGCCCGAGCTCACGACGATGGGCTTGGGGCTGATCATGGTCTGGCCCTCGGGGCTCACGATCGAGACCACGGGCTTGTCGATCCTGCGCGAGAGGTCGAGCATGCGCTGCGCATCGGCCATGGCGGGGTCGGCATCGCCCGAGACGCCGGCCTCGTCGGAAGCATCGCCCCCAGCCAGCGCGCTCACGGCCTGCGCCGCGCCGGCCAGCGACTGCACGCCCTGCACCAGTCCCATGAGCTGCTGGCCCTTGCCCTTGGCCATGGCGCCGACCAGCGCCTTGGTGGCGGCGATGGCCTGCCCGGCCGACTGCATCAGCGCGCCGCTCTGCGCGAGCGCGGCGCCCATGTGCTCGTGGCCATCGGGGTTGTCGCGCGACACGCGCTGCGTGAAGTCCTGCGTGTAGGTGGTCAGCAGCAGGCCCTTGTCGGCGCGGATCGAACCCCACTCGTTGGTGCGCAGCTCGAAGCCGTAGCTGCGCTGCACCTCCGAGCCCTGGTTCATCAGGTAGCCCATGTGCAGGTGGGTGGCCCCATGGTCGGTCGAGAGCTCGATGTGCTCGCTGCCGCGCTGGTCCTCGAAGCGCAGCATGTGCTTGCCGCCGCCGCCCTTGCTCCAGTGCGTCTGGATGCCCGACTGCGTCTTGTGGCGCGGCAGTTCCCAGGCCGGCATCTGCGCGGCGTTGTAGACGCAGCCGGTCACGATCGGATGGTCGGGGTCGCCGTTGAGGAAGTCGACGATCACCTCCTGCCCGATGCGCGGGATCTGCATGCTGCCGTAGCCGCCGCCGGCCCAGGTCTGCGAAACGCGGATCCAGCACGAGGCGTTCTCGTCGCGCTGGCCATAACGGTCCCAGTGGAACTGCACCTTGATGCGGCCGTACTCGTCGGTGTGGATCTCCTCGCCCGCGGGGCCCACCACCACGGCGGTCTGCGGGCCGGTGGTGCGCGGGCGCGGCGTGAGGCGCGGCACGCGGTAGGGCGCGCTGTCGGGCACCACCGCGAAGGCCTGGCGGTAGCTGGTACTGCTGGTCGATTCGCCGTAGGCGGCACCGGCGGCGGCCACGCGCAGCGCGTTCTCCTGGAAGTCGTGGCTCGCGGCCTCGATCAGGTAGCGGCGGTTGTCCTCGGCGTTCGGATGGCGCGCGAGGTCGAACAGGTAGCCGGGCGCGATGTGGCGCAGGTTGCCTTCGGCCTCGATCGATTCGCGCCGGCCGGTCTGCTGCTCGAGCCGCAGCCGCGCGTAGTTCTCGCCGTCGCCGAGTTCGGTGTAGCCGCCGGGCCAGTCGTAGATCTCGTAGCTGTCGCGGCTGTGGCCCGCGGGCTGGCGGCGCAGCGTGTCGATCTCGGCGTGGGGCTTCCTGAAGTCGTAGTCGTCGGTTGCGAAATGGCCCGAGGCGATGTCCTCGGCGTGGTGCCAGCTGTCGATGAAATCCTGCTCGAGGATCTGCGCCGCGAGCACGCCCGCGTGGTACGGCACCTTGACCGGGCCCGCGGGCAGCGGCGCATGCGAGCCCGGGCCGTCGCACAGCACGAGCTGGTGGCTGCCCCTGGCATGCGCGAAGAAGTAGTAGATGCCCTCGGACTCCATGAGCCGGCTCACGAAATCGAAGTCGGTCTCGCCGTACTGCACGCAGTAGTCCCAGCCGCGGTAGCTGCCGCTCAGCCGCGCATCGATGCCGAAGCCGTAAGGCGCGAGCACCTCCTGCACGATGTCGGGCACGGTCTTGAACTGGAAGATCTTGAAATCCGAGCGCCGCGTCGCATACCAGAGCCAGGGGCGCAGCACGGCTTCGTAGACGTGCATGTCGCCGTCGTCCTTGCCCACGCGCGCGAAGCGCGTGACCTGCCCGCTGATGAAGCGCTGCCCTGCACCGCCGAGCTCGGTGGCGAGGTTGACCTCGATCGTCATGTCCTCGCCGAGCATCTGCCTGGCCGAGATGCCGGGCAGCTCGCTGACCAGCCGCACGCGCGATTCGAACAGCGTGGAGATGCGCTCCTGCCCCGTCATCGAGCGGAACTTGAGGCGCTCGCCCAGGGCACTGTGGGCGATGAAGCTGCGGGTCATGGGGGCGGGGACCTTGCGACGAAGCGAATGCAACGCACAGGCGCACGCGGGCCGGCGCACCTCGCGCGCCGGCCCGCACGCGCGGTGCTCAGGCTTCCCTGTTTTCCTTGATGTTCCAGCCGAGCTGGGTTTCGGCGCCCTTGCCGCCCTTGTCGGTCTGTTCCCAGTACTGCTGCTTGACCTTGGCGGCCTGGAACGCGTACTGCACGAACACCGCGTCGCTGCCCTGCTCGGCCGTGTACTGCACCGAGGTGACCAGCACTTCCTCGAGCGTCACGCGCGTGTATTCGATCTGCGAGCCGCCGGCCTTGCACACCGACACCTCGATCTTTCCCAGGTGCTTGCCGCTGGCGCAGTTCTTCAGCACGGCCGGCGCCGCCTTGTCGATGCGCGCGAGCACCTGCAGGTCGTTGAAGCTGGCCTTGCCCACGCCACCGCCGCCACCGCTGACCATGTTGCCGGGCTGGGTCGCGCCCCATGCGAAGGACTTGATGTCCGTCCAGTCCTTGTGGTTCGCGTCCTTCGATTCGCCATTCGCGCCTTCGACGCGCATGAACATGTCTACCGCCATGAGCTGCTCCCGTGTTGCGTTGAAACCGCCCGAACGGTAGGTGAAGCGCGGCGGGCTCGCCAGTGCAGAAGGTCACGGCGAAAAAAGCACTACGCGGCCCGCACCTTAGGAACAATCGGTTCTTTCAGGGCCTCGGCGCACGGGCGCCGAAACAAGGCGACACAAAAAAGCCCGTCATCTATCGACGACGGGCCTTGCCTGGCAGGCGCCACCTATCGTTGCGGCGCTTGCGCGAGCCATCGCGCGACCAGCGCCGGCACCTGCTCGGTCGCCTTGCCGCGCATGAAGTCGAAGCCGCGCGGCACCTCCTCCATATCGAGCGACACCAGCACCTTCTCGGCACTGTGGTGCGCATAGCGCGCAAGCGAGGCGGCCGGCTGCACCGCGAGCGAGGTGCCCACCACCAGCACGCGCGCCGCATCGCTGACGTGCATCAGCGCCTCGTCGAAGTGCTGCACCGATTCGCCGAACCACACGATGTCGGGCCGCAGCTGCGTGCCGTCCTCGCAGAACTGGCCCATCTCGATCGGCGCGCCGTCGATGCGGTAGCGATGACGCCGCTCCGAGGTGCCGCGCGCATAGGCGAGCTCGCCGTGGATGTGCAGCACCTGCGTGGAGCCCGCGCGCTCGTGCAGCGCATCGACGTTCTGCGTGACGATGACCACCTCGTAGGCCGGCTCGAGCGAAGCGATGGCCGCGTGCGCCGCGTTGGGCTGGGCGGCCCAGGCCTTCTGGCGGCGCTCGTTGTAGAAGGCCTGCACGGTCTCGGGATGGCGCTGCCAGCCCTCGGGACTCGCGAGCTCCTGCCACGGATGGTTGTTCCACAGGCCCTTGGCATCGCGGAAGGTGGGCAGGCCGCTTTCGGCGCTCACGCCCGAGCCCGAGAGCACGACGATCTTGCGGAGTTGAACGGTGGTTGTCATGAAGAGGACTCCGAAGGGAACAAGAAACCCGGGGCGGCGTCGAACGCACACCCCGACCGACCCCGCCATGCGGGATTCTTTCGAGCGGCGACCGAGCGCCGCGAGAATGCCAGAAGCCCGCCGCGGCCCTTTACGCGACCGCGCGCACGCACCCGACCACGAGCCATGAACAGCACCACCACCTCCAACCGACCGCTGCAGCGCGTCTACCTTCTCGCCGTCGCCCTCGTGGTGCTCCTCGGTTGCTGGGTCGCGCCGATCGACACGCCCGCGCGCGCGCAGGTCGAGGACGGACTCAAGCGCGCCCTGACCACCTTCGCCGCGGCACGCGCGCTCGGCGCGGTGGTGTCGGTGGCGCAGGGCACGCAGGTCGACGCCACGCCCGGCGGTATCGGCGTGAGCCTTGCGCCGGGCCAGGCGCTCAAGCCGCTCAACGAACTGATCGAACAGTTCGCGGCCATCATGCTGGCGGCCAGCGTGTCCTTCGGCATCCAGCTCGTGCTGCTCAAGATCGGCGCGCATGCCTGGATGTCGGTGCTGGTCTGCGCGGTGGCGCTGGCGTGGATCGCCTGGCGCTGGCACAGCGGCCGTTCGCCGCGCTGGCTGCAGTCGCTGTTGATCGGGCTGCTGCTGGTGCGCTTCGCGGTGCCGCTGTCGGCCATGGCCAACGAGGCGCTGTACCGCGTCTTCATGGCCGACGAGTACCAGTCGGCCCTCGCGCTGATCGAGAAGTCGCCGGCCGCCGTGGTCGACACCGCGCAGGAGGCGCAGCCGAATGCGCAGGAGGGCTGGAAGGAACGCATCGAGCGCTGGCTGCCGAAGCTGCCGAATCTCAAGGCCACCTACGACCAGATCATCCGCTCGGCCTCGGACTGGGCCGAGCGCATCGTGAAGCTGATCGCGCTGTTCGCGCTGCAGACCGTGGTGCTGCCGATCGCGCTGCTGTGGATGGCGTGGCGGGTGGCGCGGGCGCTGGTGCGCGAGCCGGCCAGGCCTGCATGAATGGCCCCACGTGCACGACTCGAACGTGCAACCCCCTGCTTCGTAGGCAGGTGCTCTGATCCATTGAGCTAACGCGGGATGGCGATGGTCTGGGTGGCAGGATTCGAACCTGCAGCCTCCTGCTTCCAGGGCAGGCCGTCTACCTGATTGACACTACACCCAGAGAAATTTGGTGCCTCGGGGGAGACTCGAACTCCCAGAATTCCGCTTCTAAGGCGGACACGTCTACCAATTGCGTCACCGAGGCTGAATGTGTTTTCTCTTGCTTGCCGAGGCGAGGGGCCGCGCCATCGCGGCCCCGCCTCGGCGTTTCGAATTTTTAAGGAGCGTGCATGAGGCTTATGGCTTCATGCGCTGCAGCACGATCGCTGCATGGGTCAAGGGTTCGGTGATGAGGCGCCAAAGCAAAAAAGGCCCGGAACCTTTCGGTGTCCGGGCCTCTTGGTGAAGAGCGCTTGGGAGGTCGTCGCCTAAGCGCGCCCTCCACCCGGATGCAGCCTGTGGTTCTCGCTCAGCCATGCAGCGACCGTGACGGTCAGCAGAGCGCGCACGAGCGGCCGGACCGGCATGGGTCGGAGGCTGTCGATGCAAATGCGGGCTGCGGTGGTCACGATGGGTCCTGTGGTGCTGTGTGTGGGATCGAAAATGCGCAGTCTGCTGCGCGAAGGAGTCGGACTGTAAATAGTCTTTACGCCGCCGTCAACATGCCGGCTGAAAAAATTTTGAAGTAAGGTTGCCCGCATGGCCGCACCCCATCCCACCACCTCCCATCCGCACTACGACCGCCTGATCGCCACCGCGCGCGGCCTGCCGCCGCTGCGCGTGGCGGTGGTGCATCCGGCCAATGCCGTGTCGCTCGAGGCAGCGCTCGCCTCGGCCGCGCTGGGGCTGATCGCGCCCACGCTGGTGGGCCCGCGCGCGAAGATCGAAGCGGCAGCGCACGAGATCGGCATCGACCTCTCGGGCATTGCCATCGTCGATGCGCCGCACAGCCATGCCGCGGCCGACGCGGCCGTGGCGATGGCCCTGCGCGGCGAGGTCGATGCATTGATGAAGGGCAGCCTGCACACCGACGAACTCATGGGCGCGGTGGTGCGCCGCGAAGGCGGCCTGCGCACCTCGCGCCGCATCAGCCATTGCTTCGTGATGGACGTACCCGGCCATGCGCAGCCGCTGGTGATTTCCGATGCCGCGATCAACATCGCACCCACGCTCGAGGAGAAGGTCGACATCGTGCAGAACGCGATCGACCTCGCGCATGCGCTGCTGATGCCGGCCGTGCGCGTGGCCATCCTCTCGGCGACCGAAACGGTCAATGCCAAGGTGCCCTCCACGCTCGACGCGGCCGTGCTCTGCAAGATGGCCGACCGCGGCCAGATCACGGGCGCGCAGCTCGACGGCCCGCTCGCGATGGACAACGCGATCGATGCCGAGGCCGCGCGCATCAAGGGCATCGTCTCGCCCGTGGCGGGCCGCGCCAACGTGCTGATCGTGCCCGACCTCGATGCCGGCAACATGCTCGCGAAGAGCCTGACCTTCCTCGGCGGCGCCTATGCGGCCGGCATCGTGCTCGGCACCAAGGTGCCGGTGATCCTCACGAGCCGCGCCGATTCGGAAGCGGCACGGCTGGCCTCCTGCGCCGTCGCGTCGATGCTCGCGAAGGCGGGACGCGACCGGCTCATCAAGGCCGTGGGGTAGCCTTCGCCGATGACCATCGCACGCGAAACGCCCGACCAGCCCGAGGTGATCGCCCTGATCGCCGAGCTCGATGCCTACCAGGACAAGCTCTATCCACCCGAAAGCCGGCACCTGCTCGACCTCGCATCGTTGAAGCAGCCCCATGTGCTGTTCTTCGTCGCGCGCGATGAGGCGGGTCAGGCCATGGGTTGCGGCGCGGTGGTGCTCGGCGCCGCGCAGGGCGAGATCAAGCGCATGTACGTCGCGCCCGACTACCGCGGCAAGGGCATCGCGCGCCAGTTGCTGCAGGCACTGGAGTCCGCATCCATCGACGCGGGCTGCAAGCTGCTTCTGCTCGAAACGGGTCCGTTCCAGCCCGAGGCCCTCGCCCTCTATGCCTCGCTTGGCTACGAGCGGCGCGGCCCCTTCGGCGGCTACACCGACGACCCGCTCAGCGTCTTCATGCAGAAGACGCTCTACGCGTAGTTCAGCAGGATCTTCGCGAAGGCCTCGGGCGCGAGCCGCGGAATGTCGTGCGCGCAGTCGAGGCGGTGCGTGATCCATTCGGGGTCCTGCCGCAGCGCTTCGTACAGCGCGATGAACGGGCTGCCTTCCCAGCCGAAGGCGGCCACGTAGGCCTTGCAGCGGACCTGGCGCCAGTCGCCCGTCAACGCGATCGCCTGCAGGAAGGTGGCCATGGGATGGGCACGGCAGCGCTTGTCCAGGTGCCCCGGCGCCGCGCAGCTCAGGCCATCGGCCGCCACGCCTGCGATGAAGCGGTTGCGATAGGCCTGGCTGGTGAGCGACCATACCGAGTCGCCATGCGCGGGCACATAGGCATCGGCATAGACCAGCGCGCCGACGCGCGAGGGCGCCCGGTCCGCCGCGCCCGTGATGACCATGCCCGCATACGAATGGCCGACGAGCACGGCGGGCGCATCGCCTTCGTGCAACGCCTGCACCACCTCGTCGACATGGCTGTCGAGGTTGGCGCCGCGCGCGGGCTCGTCGCCCAGCCCCGACAGCGTGAGCGCGCGCACCTCGTGCCCTTCGCCCGCCAGCAGTTGGCCGACGGCCTCGAAGGCCCAGCCTCCGTGCCAGCCGCCCGGCACCAGAACGAATTTCGCCATTCGACGTGTCCTCCATCGCAGCATGCGTTCGACAGGCTCTCATTGTCGCGTCGCGGCCCCGACCGCACAATGAAGCCGGCTCGCCGTCCACGCCCTCCAGGAGACACACGATGAAGATCCGAGAACTCGCCAGCGGCCTGCAGTTTCCCGAAGGACCGATCGCCCTGCGCGACGGCTCGGTGCTGCTGGTGGAGATCGCTCGCGGCACGCTCACGCGCGTGCGGCCCGATGGCCTGGTGCAGGTGGTGGCCGACCTCGGCGGCGGCCCGAACGGTGCCGCGATCGGCCCCGACGGCGCGGTCTACGTCTGCAACAACGGCGGCTTCAAGTGGCACACCGAGGCCGATGGCAGCGTGCGGCCCGTGGGCCAGGCCGAGGACTACTCGGGCGGGCGCATCGAGCGCGTGAACCTCGCGACCGGCCGCGCGGAGCGGATCTACGACACGGTCGAGGGCGGCGCGCTGTGCGGGCCCAACGACATCGTGTTCGACGCGCATGGCGGCTTCTACTTCACCGACCTCGGCAAGGTGCGCGAGCGCGACATGGACCGCGGCGGCCTGTTCTACGGCCATGCCGACGGCGCCGCCGCGCAGGCGATCGCGCGGCCCGTGATGACGCCCAACGGCATCGCGCTGTCGCCCGATGGCCAGACTCTCTACTACGCCGAAACCGAGGGCGCGCGCGTCTGGGCCTTCGACATCGTGGCGCCGGGCCGCGTGCGCAAGGATGGCTGGCCCTCGCCGCATGGCGGGCGCATGCTCTGCGCCTCGCCGGGCGGGCACTACCAGCGCTTCGATTCGATGGCGGTCGATGCGCTCGGCAATCTCTGCGTGGCGACGCTGCTGCATGGCGGCCTCAGCATCGTGGCACCCGACGGCGGCCAGGTCGAGCACCTGTCGCTGCCCGACCGCTACACCACCAACATCTGCTTCGGCGGCCCCGGCCTGCGCACCGCCTTCGTCACGCTGTCGGGCAGCGGGCGGCTGATCGCGATCGACGACTGGCCCACGCCCGGGCTGGCGTTGAACCACGAGGCCTGAACTCCGCCCGCGGCGCGCGCCGCGCAAGCACATTCCCGCCGCTCGCGCTTGTACCGAGTTGCTGTTGTCGCGCCCGCGTCAGCACAGCATCTCGGTACAAGCGTGCGCGCACCTGCGTTCCTACGATGCCGGCTCACTCAACAACCAGGTGCGGAGACATGAAACGTCAGGACAGAGGTACGGGGATCAGGTGGCTGGCGGCCCTCGCTTTGAGCGCGGGCCTCGTGGCATGCGGCGGTGGTGGTGGCGGCGGTGGCGGTGGCTTCATACCGCTGCCGCCGGCATCGGGCGGCGGCGGCAATCCACCGCCGCCCGCGGTGGACGCGAACGCCTACGCCGATCCGATCCAGACCGCATCGGGCAAGGTCTCGGGCGAAACGGTCGGCGACGGCGACACGCGGGTGCACCAGTACAAGGGCATCCCCTACGGCGCGCCGCCGGTCGGCAACCTGCGCTGGAAGCCGCCGCAGCCGCCGGCCTCGTGGGACGGCGTCTATGCCGCCACCAGCTACAGCAAGATGGCGCCGCAGCCCTTCCCCGCGTCGCCCGTCTACGACGCCGTGCCCGAGTCGGGCATGGGCGAGGACGTGCTGCGCCTCAACATCACCACGCCCGCGAAGAAGAAGGGCGAGAAGCTGCCCGTGATGGTGCTGTTCCATGGCGGTGGCCTCACCACCGGCTCGGTGAACCGCGCGAGCGACAACCTGCCGAACCTGCCCAACCACGGCGTGGTGTCGGTCACGGTGCAGCACCGCATCGGCGCGCTCGGCTACATGGCGCATCCGGCGCTCACGGCCGAGTCGGCCAACAAGTCCTCGGGCAACTACGGCCAGCTCGACCTGGTCGCGGCGCTCAAGTGGGTGCAGGCGAACATCGAGGGCTTCGGCGGCGATCCGGGCAACGTCACCATCTGGGGCCACTCGGGCGGCGGCATGAAGACCAACTGGCTCGTGGCCTCGCCGCTGGCCAAGGGGCTGTTCCACCGTGCCATCGCCGAAGCCGGCTGGACCACCGCCGGCACGCCGCTCGCGCAGACCGAGCAGTACGGCGTGAAGCTGATGGCCAAGGTGGGCGCGGCCACCATCGACGAGCTGCGCAAGAAGCCGTGGCAGGACATCGTCGCGGCCTCGTTCGCGAGCGGCAGCGGCTACACCACGGCCTTCACGGTCGACGACTGGTCGCTGCCCGACACCATCGGCAACCTGATCCTCGACAACAAGCACAGCGACGTGCCCTTCATGGTGGGCAACGGCGGCGCCGAGATCACGGCGGCCAACCCGCTGCGCGGCAACTTCCTCAAGCAGATGGTGAAGGTGCAGAAGTCGCCGATCTACACCTACATCTTCACGCACGTGCCGGTGAACTGGGCCAACGCGGGCGTGGCGGCCTACCACGGTCTCGAGGTGTCCTACCAGTACGGCTCGCTCGCCACGGTCGGGCGCATCTACGGCACCTCGCTGCTGCCCGCGAGCCCCGACATCCCGCCCGATCCGGGCGTGAGCGATCGCGACTACAAGCTCAGCGACGAGGTGATGAGCATGTGGACCCGCTTCGCGACCACGGGCGATCCCAACGTCGCCAAGGTCGGCGTCACCTGGCCGAAGTACGACGATGCCGACCAGTACCTCGACATCGGCATTCCCTCGATCGTGAAGACCGGCTTCTCGACCGTGACGACGAAGCAGATGCCGCGCTGAACGCGCCGCCATGAAGAAGAAAGCCGCCGCGGGTTTCGCCCCGCAGCGGCTTTTTTGGTGGGCGCGCTCAGGAGAAGAACTTCACCGACTCGCGGTCGCGCGAGTACGACGGGCTCTGCCCGTACCAGTGCCGGTAGAAGTGCGAGAGATGGGCCGAGTCGCTCAGGCCCGCCTCGTGCGCGATGTCGGTGAGCGAGCGGCCCGAGTACAAGAGCTTGCACACGCGCACCTGCTTGCGCCAGCCCTGGTAGGCACGGAACGACAGCCCGAGCGAATCGGAGATCAGGTGCGACATGCGGTACGGCGAAAGCTCGAAGGCACGCGCGAGTTCGACCAGCGTGGCCTCGGGTTCCTCGTCGAGGTAGCGCAACACCTGCAGCACGCGCGTGTCGATGCGCTGCGTGCACGGCAACTGCTCCACCGCCGTCGAGACCAGGTCGCGAAAGATCTCCTCGGCCTGCGCGGGCTTGCGCGCGCCCTCGTGCATGCCCGCGAGAAAGCCGTCGAAGGGCCTGAAGGCCCTGCGCTCGAGCACATGCGCGCCCAGCGGCACGATGCCGCTGAAGGCGCTGAAGAAGGGCGAGGACGGCGGCAGGTTGATGCTCACCAGGCCCGCGTTCGACACGCTCAGCGTGCGCACCGTCTGCGGCGCCACCGCGATCGCGCCGCCCACGAACTGACGCCGCGGCGTGCGCAGCGTGAGCGGCGTGCCGTCGACGGAGAACAGCAGCACCGCATGGGGCCTGGAGGTGGCGGGGAAGTCGTCCTTGCGCGAGGCGTAGACGTAGGAATTCGCACTGAAGAAATACAGGTGGTCGGTCATCGGAGGGGGCAACCTGTCGTTCGGAAAGCAACGCGTGTTTGTGCATCACCACCCGGCATCCGGCCAGCGTGCTAACCCCTAGCGAGCCCGACGACGGGCGCTGGTCCTACGACACGACCTGGTAGTACAGGTTCTGCGGATGCCGTGCCTGCGCGAAGAAGAACCAGCGCTCGGCCAGCAATCCCGGCGCCTGCACCAGCACCGCGAGCAGCCACGGCAGCGCGGCTGCGCTCGCGAGGCCCCAGGCCAGCAGCAGCGCGGGCAGCGCGAAGGCCAGCAGCAGGAAGCCCAGCTTGACCTGGCGCAGCGCGAGCTGCGAGGCGCCATGGAAGAACTCGCGCGTGTTGAACGAGCCCGCCGACATGCCCATCGACTTCTGCACCAGCTTGTGCGTGCGGATGCCGGTGGCCGACTGCAGGGTCGAGCGCGGGCGCAGCCGCGCATTGCGGCGCAGCGTGAACGCGCGCACGGCCCAGGCCACGAGCGTGAAGGCCAGCGCCCACGGGCCGAAGGCCTGCACGAAGCGCGCCTCGCCGGCCACGGCGGCCAGCGCGCAGGCCAGCACCAGGCCCGACGACAGCCCGATCAGCATGAAGTTGGCGATGGTCAGCGGATGCGCCCACTCCTGGATGAAGCGCAGGCAGGCATAGATCATCGCCGTGCAGTACCACAGCGCGACGGCGCCCCCCAGCACCAGCACGGGCAGCAGCACCGACCAGGGCGCGGCGACCCCGAGCCGCAGCGCGAGCCACCACAGCGCGACCAGCGCGATGAAGGCCGGCAGCACGATCACCTCGCGCGACATCCACGAGGTGCGCCACATCAGCACCGCGCGCCAGGCGCGCGTCTTGCGGCCCAGGTGCATGAACGAGGCCGCGAGGCCCGCGACCAGCAGCAGCTCGGCCAGCGCCAGCGCGCCGCCGAGGAAGGCCGGTGACAGCCCGAGGCCGAACAGCACCGCCAGCGCGAGCGCGGCCACCAGGCCCTGCGCGGCACCGGCCAGCGTGGTGAAGAAGAGGATCGAGAAGGCAGGATGCATGCGCGCTACTCCGGCGTGCCCTGCGCGGGCGCGGCCATGTTGCGGCGCGGCAGGTAGCGGTTGGCGGGGTTGGTCTCCCACTCGGGCATCAGCGGATAGCCGCCGCGCTCGCGGATCGCGCGCGAGACCTCGGAGTCGGGATCCTTCACGTCGCCGAACAGGCGCGCGCCGGTGGGGCAGGCCTTCACGCAGGCGGGCTTGCGGTCTTCCTGGGGCAGCTGCTCGTCGTAGATGCGGTCGACGCACAGCGTGCACTTGGTCATGACCTGGCGTTCCTCGTCGAGCTCGCGCGCGCCGTAGGGACAGGCCCAGGCGCAGTACTTGCAGCCGATGCACTTGTCGTAGTCGACCAGCACGATGCCGTCTTCCTTGCGCTTGTAGCTCGCGCCGGTCGGACAGACCGGCACGCAGGGTGGGTCCTCGCAGTGCAGGCAGCTCTTGGGGAAGTGCACGGTGTCGGTGCCGGGGAACGAACCGGCCTCGTAGGTCTGCACGCGGTTGAAGAAGGTGCCCGTGGGGTTGGCGCCGTAGGGCTCGAAGTCCGCGAGCGGGCCCGCGCTGCCCGAGGTGTTCCACTGCTTGCACGAGGTCACGCAGGCATGGCAGCCGACGCAGACGTTGAGGTCGATCACGAGGGCGAGCTGCCTGGCGAGGGTTTCGCCGGGCTCGGCGCGCTGGCTCGTCGCCGCCCCGCCCGTGGAGGCCGGCAGGAATGCACCGGAGGCGCCGGCCACTGCCTGGGGCTGCGCGGCCCCCGCCACCAGGTCCTTCAACCACTGCATCATTTCCGCCCCCTCCCCGCAAAGTACGTCAACACCTGCGCCGCCTTGCCCCGCACCCCGGGCGCGCTCGGCATGCTCGCGAACTGCGGATAGCTCTGCTCGGGCTCGCCGGGCTCGGCCGGCCGGATGCGCACGCGCACGTCGTACCAGCCGGCCTGGCCGGTGATCGGATCCGAATTGCTGATGCGCCCGCTGGCCGTGCCCGCCCACGGCAGCTCCTCGCTGATCAGGTGGTTGAGCAGGAAGCCCTTGCGCGCCTCGTCGGCGCCCGGTGCGAGCTGCCATGCGCCGTCGGCCTTGCCGATGGCATTCCAGGTCCACACCGTGCCGGGCTCCACCGCCTCGCTGTAGCGCAGCATGCAGCGCACCTTGCCCCACTGGCTCTCGACCCAGCACCAGCCGCCATCGGCAATGCCCGCGGCTTCGGCCGTCACGGGATTCACGTGCAGGTAGTTATGGCTGTGGATCTGCCGCAGCCACGCGTTCTGCGAATCCCACGAGTGGTACATCGCCATCGGCCGCTGCGTGAGCGCATTGAGCGGATAGGCCGCGGTGTCGGTCGCGGCCTCCTCGAGCGGCGCATACCAGAAGGGCAGTGGATCGAAGTAGGTGGCGATGCGCTCGCGCAGGCCCTCGGGCGGCTGGCGGCCCGGGCTCTTGCCCTGCGCGGCGAGGCGGAAGCTCTGCAGCGTGTCGGAGTACAGCGCGAGCTGCACCGGGTCGTTGCGCTGGCGCCAGCCCTTGTCCTTCGCGAAGTCGAGGTACTCGCGGTTCCAGTTGCGCATGTAGTGCATGGTCTCGGGCATGTGGTACTGGAACACGCAGTTGTTCTGCGCATAGGCCTCCCACTGCTTCGGATTGGGCTCGCCGCGCAGGTGCTCGGTGCCGTCCTTGCCGCGCCATCCCATCAGGAAGCCGATGCCCGGCTGCGGCTGGAAGTTGACGACGAAGTCGGGATAGTCGGCGTACTTGCGGCCACCCTCGGCCGTGGTGAAGGCGGGAAACTTCAGCCGCGAGGCCAGCTCGATCAGCACCTCCTGGAAGGGCTTGCACTGCCCCGCGGGCGGCACCACCGGAATGCGCACCGAATCCACCGGCCCGTCGAACTCCGAGATCGGCCGGTCGAGCATGCTCATCGCGTCGTGGCGCTCGAGGTAGGTGGTGTCGGGCAGCACCAGGTCGGCGAAGGCCACGGTCTCGCTCTGGAAGGCGTCGCACACCACCAGGAACGGGATCATGTACTCGCCCTGCTCGTCCTTGCGGTTGAGCATCTCGCGCACGGCCATCGTGTTCATGCTCGAGTTCCAGGCCATGTTGGCCATGAAGATCAGCAGCGTGTCGATGCGGTAGGGATCGCCCTTCACCGCGTTGGTGATGACGTTGTGCATCAGCCCGTGGGCCGACAGCGGATGCTCCCACGAGAAGGCATGGTCGATGCGGATCGGCGAACCGTCGGGGTTGATCGCGAGCTCGTCGGGGCTGGCCGGGAAGCCCAGCGGCGCCGCATTGAGCGGCGTGTTCGGCTGGATCATCCCGGGGTCGTTGAAGGCCCGGTAGTTGGGCACGATGTGGCGCGGGTACGGCGCCTTGTGGCGAAAGCCGCCGGGCGCGTCGATGGTGCCGAGCACGCTCATGAGGATCGCGAGCGCGCGCACGGTCTGGAAGCCGTTCGAATGCGCCGCCAGCCCGCGCATCGCATGGAAGGCCACGGGCCGCGCCTGCGTGGTGGCGTGCCGCTTGCCCCAGGCATCGGTCCAGGCGATCGGCAGCTCGAAGGCCTGGCGCAGCGCGGTCTCGCCCATCTCGCGCGCGAGCTTGCGGATGCGCGCCGCATCGATGCCGGTGATGGCCTGCGCCCATTCGGGCGTGCAGCTCGCCACGCGCTCGCGCAGCAGCTGGAACGAGGGCGCGACGCGCGTGCCGTCGGCCAGCGTGTAGTGGCCCTCGAGCGCCGGGTCGCAGCCGTCCGCGATGCCCTCGGGGTAGGCCGGCTTCACGCTGCCGCTGGCCTTGTCCCACACCAGCTTGTTGTGCGGGTTGCGGCCGTCGCCCGGCGGGCCGCGCTCGGGGTCGAAGGCGAACAGGCCCTCGCGTTCGCAGTCGTCGAGCACCACCAGCTGCGGCGCGTTGGTGAAGCGCTTGAGGAAGGCATGGTCGATCAGCTCGCTCGCGATCAGCTCGTGCAGCAGCGCCATCAGCAGCGCGCCGTCGGTGCCGGGCTTGATCGGGATCCATTCGTCGGCGATGGCCGAGTAGCCGGTGCGCACCGGGTTGATCGAGATGAAGCGGCCGCCATCGCGCTTGAACTTGCTGATGGCGATCTTCATCGGGTTGCTGTGATGGTCCTCGGCGGTGCCGATCATCACGAACAGCCTGGCGCGCTCGAGGTCGGGGCCGCCGAACTCCCAGAAGCTGCCGCCGATCGTGTAGATCATGCCCGCGGCCATGTTGACCGAACAGAAGCCGCCGTGCGCCGCGTAGTTGGGCGTGCCGAACTGGCGCGCGAACAGGCCGGTGAGCGCCTGCATCTGGTCGCGGCCGGTGAACAGCGCGAACTTCTTCGGATCGGTGGCGCGGATCTTCGCGAGCCGCTCGGTCAGGATCTCGAAGGCGCGGTCCCAGCCGATCGGCTCGAACTCGCCGGCGCCGCGTTCGCTGCCGGGCTTGCGCAGCAGCGGCTGCGTGAGCCGCGCGGGCGACACCTGTTTCATGATCCCCGAGGAACCCTTGGCGCAGATCACGCCCTTGTTGAGCGGATGGTCGGGGTTGCCGTCGATGTAACGCACCTCGGGCCCGTTCTCGCCCTCGCGCAGGTGCACGCGGATGCCGCAGCGGCAGGCGCACATGTAGCAGGTGGTGGTCTTGACCTCGGTCCGGTCGGTCGGCGTGGGCGCCGCCAGCGGGTCGTGCACGGGCTCGCGGGACAGGAAACTGAACACTGGCGGTCCTTTGTTTTCAAGCGTGGCCCGGTCGATGGTAGGCAGCATCGATCGAACGGAAAAGCGCAGAATATTGCTCACGATGACCGGAAAATCAGATCAGCAAAGCTCGACCCGCCTGCGCCTCAACCTGCGCCAGCTCGAGGTCTTCGTGGCCACCGCGCGCGGCGGCAGCACGCGTGCCGCGGCCGACCGCATCGCGCGTTCGCAGTCGGCCGCCAGCAGCGCGCTGGCCGACCTCGAGGGCTCGGTTGGCGCCCTGCTGTTCGACCGCATCGGCCGCCGGCTGGTGCTCAACGAGAACGGCCGCGCACTGCTGCCCAAGGCGCAGGCGCTGCTCGACCAGGCCGCGGAAGTGCAGGCCCTGTTCAGCGGCGAGCATGCGGCGCCGCTGCGCGTGGCGGCCAGCTTCACCATCGGCGAATACCTGCTGCCCGAGCGGGTGTCGGCCTGGACCGCGCTGCATCCGCAGAGCCAGGTGCACCTGCACATCGCCAACACGCGCGACGTGATCGACGCGGTGGCGGGCTTCGACGTCGACGTCGGCTTCATCGAGGGGCCGCAGACCCATCCCGACCTGGTGGTGCGCGCCTGGCGCACCGACGAGCTCGTGATCGTGGCCGCGCCCGGCCATGCGCTGGCCGGCCGTGTCGCCACGCACCGGCAGCTGTCGCAGGCCACCTGGGTGCTGCGCGAGCACGGCTCGGGCACGCGCCAGGTCACCGATGCCTGGCTGATCCAGAACCTCGAGCAGGTGCAGGTGGGTTTCGAGCTCGGCAGCACCGAGGCCATCAAGCGCGTGGTGGCCTCGGGCACGGGGCTGGCGTGCCTCTCGCGCTACACGGTGGCGCAGGCGCTGGAGGACGGGCACCTGATCGAGCTGCGCACGAGGCTGCCCGCGGGCACGCGCCGGCTCGCGACCGTGATGCACCGCGACAAGCTGCTGGGCCGCGCGACCGCGGACTTCCTGCGCCATTGCGGCGCGAGCGTGCCGCGCGGGGCGGTGGTGCCGCTGCCGGCTTAGGCCAGCACACGCGCCGTGTGGCGCGCAATCACCGCTTCCTCGTCGGTGCGCAGCACCCACGCGCCGACGCGACTGCTACCCGTCGAGATCCGCGCCTGCCCCCCGGCATTGGCGCCAGCATCGAGCTCCACCCCCATCCAGGCGCAGTCCTCGAGCACCCGCGCGCGCAACCCGGCACCGTTCTCGCCGATGCCGCCCGTGAACACGATCGCATCGACACCGCGCAGGGCCGCCGCGAGGCTGCCCATGTGCTGCACCACCTGCTCGACGAAATGGTCGATGGCCTCGGCGGCCGCGGGTGCGTCCGATGCTTCGAGCGCGCGCATGTCGCTCGACACGCCCGAGAGCCCGAGCAGGCCCGATTCGCGGAACAGCAGCTTCTCGACCGCGTCGGCCGACATGCCGCGCGAGCGCATCAGGTAAAGCACCACGGCGGCATCGAGCCGGCCGCAGCGCGTGCCCATGGTGAGACCGTCGAGCGGCGAGAAGCTCATGGTGGTGGCGACCGAGCGCCCCTGCGCGATGGCGCACATGGAGGCGCCGTTGCCCAGGTGCGCGACGATCACGCGGCCGTTCGCCACCTCGGGTGCCTGCCGCGCGAGCTGGTGCGCGATCGATTCGTACGAGAGCCCGTGGAAGCCGTAGCGCCGCACGCCCGCGTCGTGCAGTTCGCGCGGCAGCGCGAAGCGGCGGTTGAGTTCGGGCTGCACCGCGTGGAAGGCGGTGTCGAAGCAGGCCACCTGCGGCACGCCGGCGAAGGCCTGCATCGCGGCGCGCACGCCCGCGAGGTTGTGCGGCTGGTGCAGCGGCGCGAGCGGCTCGAGCGCGGCCAGGTCCTCGAGCACGGCGTCGTCGATGCGCACCGGCGCCACGAAGTCCATGCCGCCATGCACGATGCGGTGGCCCACGCCCGCGATGCGGCCGGCACCGCCCTGTTGCGCATGCCAGTCGAGCAGCGCGGCCAGCGCGCCGCGGTGTGAGCGCGCATCGCCCTCGAGCTTCGCGTCGTGCAGCGTGCGGCCCTGCGCATCGCGGATGCGCAGCCGCGCATCGAGGCCCGCGCCCAGGCCATCGGCCTGGCCCGACCAGTGCGCGGCGGGCAGCGCGCCGTCGGCACCGGCCGCGTCGAACAGCGCGACCTTGATCGACGACGAGCCCGCGTTGAGCGTCAGCAGCTGGTCGGTCATGCGCGGCGCCGTCCGATCAGACGTAGTCCTTGTACTTGTCGAGGAAGCGCACCGGCTTGGAGAGCGCGTCGCGGCGGAACGGATCGCCGAGCTCGCGCGTGCACATGATCTCGATCACGCAGGTCTTGCGCTGGTTCATCTGCAGGTCGATGGCCTTCTTGAGCGCCGGGCCCACGTCCTCGAGGCGGTCGACCACGATGCCCTCGGCGCCCATGGCCTTGGCGATGCCCGCGAAGCTCTCGCTCTCGAGCTCGCCCGCGACGAAGCGGCGGTTGTAGAAGTCGACCTGGTTCTTCTTCTCGGCGCCCCACTGGCGGTTGTGGAACACGACCGCGGTCACGGGAATGTCGTGCCGCACGGCGGTCATGATCTCGACCATGCTCATGCCCCAGGCGCCGTCGCCCGCATAGGCCACGGCCGGGCGGTCGGGCGCGGCGCACTTGGCGCCGATCATGGTGGGCAGCGAGTAGCCGCAGTTGCCGAAGCTCATCGGCGCGAAGAAGGAGCGCGGCTCCTCGAAGCGCAGGTAGCTGTTCGATACCGCATTGATGTTGCCGATGTCGGTCGAGACCATCACGCGCGGCGGCATCGCCTTCTCGAGTTCGCGCAGCACCTGGCGCGGATGCAGGTAGGTGCCGCCGGTGGGCGTCTTCTCGCCCTTGGCTTCCTCGATGACGTCGAGGCTGAACTGGTCGCGCTCGTGGGTCCAGGCGTCGAGCTCCTTCTCCCAGGCCTCCTTCTCGGCCTTGATCTTCGCGGCGCGCTCGGCCTTGGTGGCGTCGCAGGCCAGGGTCTTGGCCGCGAGGCGCTCGAGCAGGGCCTTGGCCGTGGCCTTGGCGTCGCCGTGGATGCCGACGGTGATCTTCTTCACCAGGCCCAGGTTGGTGTGGTCGGCCTCGACCTGGATGATCTTCGCCTCCTTGGGCCAGTAGTCCATGCCGTGCTGCGGCAGCGTGCCGAAGGGGCCCATGCGCGAACCGAGCGCGAGCACCACGTCGGCCTGCGCGATCAGCTTCATCGCGGCCTTGCTGCCCTGGTAGCCCAGCGGGCCGGCCCACAGCGGATGGCTCGCGGGGAAGGAGTCGTTGCGCAGGTAGCCGTTGGCCACCGGCGCGCCCAGGCGCTCGGCGAGCGCCTTGCACTCTTCCACGGCATCGCCCATGACCACGCCGCCGCCCGAGAGGATGACGGGGAATTTCGCGGTGGCCAGCAGCTCGACCGCGGCGTTGAGGCTGTTCTCGCCGCCGGCGCCGCGCTCCACGCGCATCGGCTTCGGGATCTCGGTCGTGATCTCGCCGTAGAAGTAGTCGCGCGGGATGTTGAGCTGGGTCGGGCCCATCTCGGAGATGGCGCGGTCGAAGCAGCGCGCGGTGTACTCGGCCATGCGCTTGGGGTTGTTCACATGGCCCTGGTACTTGGTGAACTCCTGGAACATCGGCAGCTGGTTGGCCTCCTGGAAGCCGCCCAGGCCCATGCCCATGGTGCCGGTCTCGGGCGTGATCATCACCACCGGGCTGTGCGCCCAGTAGGCCGCCGCGATCGCGGTCACGCAGTTGCTGATGCCGGGGCCGTTCTGGCCGATCACCACGCCGTGGCGGCCCGACACGCGGGCATAGCCGTCGGCCATGTGGGCCGCGCCCTGCTCGTGCACCACGGGCACGAGGCGGATGCCGGCGGGCGCGAAGATGTCCATCGCGTCCATGAAGGCCGAGCCCATGATGCCGAAGATGTCGGTCACGCCATTGGCGACCATGGTCTCGACGAAGGCCTCGGAGGGCGTCATCTTCTGCACGCCGGTGACGGCTTCGCGGGTGGGTTGCTTGCTCATGGGTCGGTGTCTCCTGCGGATGAAGGGCTGGACGGCGGACTGCAAAAAGCCGGAACGGGAAGTTCCGTATTTCGGGGTTGGCGAATCGGGCGGACTATAGGACGGGCGCCCGGCGGCGTCAAACAAATTCCGAAAATCGGTACGTAATGTTCTATTTTTTGCAAAAGGACTATGATCCGCCGCCATGAAGATCGTCAAGTCGCTTCCGCCCGCCACCGAAGCAACGGGCGCCGACACCCCGGCGATGCGGCTGTTCGCGCTGCTCGAGGTGATCGCCGCCAAGGACCAGCGTTACTCGCTGCAGGGCCTGGTGGAGGAGACCGGTCTGCCCAAGCCCACGCTGCACCGCATGCTGCAGCAGATGGAGGGCGCGGGCCTCTTGCAGCGCGAGGGCGACGGGCGCCACTACGGCATGGGCACGCGGCTGCGCCGGCTGGCCGAGAACCTGCTGTTCAACGACAGCCTGCACGGCGCGCGCCACACGGTGCTGCGCCGGCTGGTCGAGGAAATCGGCGAGAGCTGCAACCTCACGGCCCTCTCGGGCAGCGAGGTGGTCTACCTCGACCGCGTGGAGACCGCGGCGCCGCTGCGCTTCTACCTGCACCCGGGCTCGCGCGTGCCGGTGCACTGCTCGGCCAGCGGCAAGATGTTCCTCGCGCAGATGGGCCAGGCGCAGCGCCGCCGGCTGCTGGCGAATGCCTCGCTCGAGGCCTACACGGCGAGCACGCTGACCGATGCCGCGGCGCTCGAGGCCGAGATCCAGCGCGTGCGCAAGAACGGCTTCGCGATCGACAACGAGGAGTTCCTGCCCGGCCTGCTGTGCATCGCCGCGCTGGTGCCGGCCACGGGCGAGAGTCCGTCGAACCTCTGCATCGCGGTGCAGGCGCCCGTGATGCGGCTCGACATCGCGAAGGCGAAGACGCTGCTGCCCGCGCTGCAGCGCGCGGCGCTGGCGCTGAGCCGCATCGATGCCGATGCGACGCCCGCGCGCCGTGCGCAGGCCTGACACCCCCACACCCACCCGCCCCATGAACGATATCGCCGCCCTCCAACCCACGCGCCTCGTCGGCGTGCGCGAGACCTTCGGCATCGACGCCGACCTGCAGGTGCCCGCCTTCGCCGAACGCGACGCGCACGTGCCCGAGATCGACGCGGTCTACCGCTTCAACCCCGACGTGACGCTCGCGATCCTCGCGGGCTTCATGCGCGACCGGCGCGTGATGGTGCAGGGGCTGCACGGCACCGGCAAGTCGACCCACATCGAGCAGGTGGCGGCGCGGCTGAACTGGCCCTGCGTGCGGCTCAACCTCGACGGCCACATCAGCCGGCTCGACCTGGTCGGCAAGGACGCGGTGGTGCTGCGCGACGGCAAGCAGGTCACCGAGTTCCAGGAAGGCATGGTGCCCTGGGCGCTGCAGCGGCCGGTGGCGCTGATCTTCGACGAGTACGACGCGGGCCGGCCCGACGTGATGTTCGTGATCCAGCGCATCCTCGAGCGCGACGGCCAGTTCACGCTGCTCGACCAGAACAAGGTGCTGCGCCCGCATCCCTTCTTCCGGCTGTTCGCCACCGCCAACACGGTCGGCCTGGGCAACCTCAACGGCCTGTATCACGGCGCGCAGCGGCTCAACCATGCGCAGATCGACCGCTGGAACATCGTCGCCTCGCTCGACTACCTGCCCATGGCCGAGGAGATCGCGATCGTGCAGGCGCGCGTGCCCTCGCTGGCCGACGCGGCGGGCCGCGCCACGGTCGCGGCGATGGTGGCGGTGGCCGACCTCACGCGCAAGGGCTTCGCGGCCGGCGACCTGTCGACGCTGATGTCGCCGCGCACCGTGATCACCTGGGCCGAGAACCTCGAGATCTTCAAGGACGTGGCACTGGCCTTCCGCCTCTCGTTCGTCAACAAGTGCGACGAGGCCGAGCGGCCGCTGGTGGCCGAGTACTTCCAGCGCTGCTTCGACCGCGAGCTCGCGGAATCGCACCGGCTCGCGGACGGCTGAGCGCGGCGCGCCATGACGCAGCAGGACATCCGCAAGGTTCGGCAGGAGGAACGCGTCGCCGAACTCTGCGCGGGCGTGGTGCGCGCCTTCAGCGGCGAGCGCGACCTGCACTTCCGCGGCCGGCGCCTGCACCGCGGCCGCATGCCGCTGCCGTGGTTCGCGCCGCACCTGCATCCCTCGCCCGAGACCGACGACTTCGAATCGTTCCGCGGCGTGGCCGATGGCCTCGCGCTGCGCATCGCCGGCTCCGATGCCGCGCTGCACCGCACGCTGCAGCCCGAGGAGCCGGTGGAGCGCATGCTGTTCGAGATGCTCGAGCAGTTCCGCGCCGAGGCGCTGGTGCCCGAGGCCATGGCCGGCATGCGGCGCAACCTGCGCCATCGCCACGAACAGTGGTCGCTGGCCTTCCACCACTCGGGCCTGACCGAGACCGCGCGCGGCCTGCTGCTGTACGCGGTGGCGCAGATCTGCCGTGCGCGCGTGAGCGGCGAGCAGGTGGTCGAGGAAACCGAGGACATGCTCGAGGCCACGCGCTTCGCGCTGGCGCCGCGCATCGGCCATGCGCTCGGCGGGCTGCGGCGCGATCGCTTCGACCAGGCCGCGTATGCCGTGCATGCGCTGGCGATCGCGCGCACGGTCGCGGCGATGCTGCACGAGGCCGGCGGCGATGACGAAGCACCGGACACGCGCCAGAACGACACCGACGACAAGCGCAGCGTGTTCAGCCTGGTCGCCGAGATGGACCGCGAGCTCGTCGAGCAGCACGTCAGCGCGCAATCCGGGCGCAGCCGGCTGCTCGAGGAGGCCGGCGCCGCCTACCGCGTGTTCACCACCGAATACGACCGCGAGCACGAGGCCGCCACGCTGGTGCGCCGCGAGCTGCTGGCCGAATTGCGCGAACGGCTCGACCGCCGCATCGCGGCACAGGGCGTGAACCTGGCGCGGCTCGCGCGCGAACTGCGCGCGCTGCTGGCCGAGCCCGTGCGCGAGGGTTGGGACGGCGGCCAGGAGGAAGGCCGCATCGACGGCCGCCGGCTCGCCCGGCTCGTGGCCTCGCCGGCCGAGCGGCGGCTGTTCCGCATCGAGCGCGAGGAGCCGTTGGCCGATTGCGTGGTCAGCTTCCTCATCGATTGCTCGGGCTCGATGAAGGAGCATGCCGAATCGGTCGCGATGCTGGTCGACGTGCTCGCGCGCGCCCTCGAGCAGGCCGGCGTGGCCAGCGAGGTGCTGGGCTTCACCACCGGCGCCTGGAACGGCGGCCGCGCGCAGCGAGACTGGCTGCGCGCGGGCCGGCCCGCGCACCCGGGCCGGCTCAACGAGCGCTGCCACCTGGTGTTCAAGGCCGCGGGCACGCCCTGGCGCCGCGCGCGCGCGCCGATGGCCGCGCTGCTGCGGCCCGAGCTGTTCCGCGAAGGCATCGACGGCGAGGCCGTGGACTGGGCCTGCGCGCGGCTGCGCGCGCGCGGCGAGGAACGCAAGCTGCTGCTCGTGATCTCCGACGGCTCGCCGATGGACAGTGCGACCCATCTCGCCAACGATCCGCACTACCTAGACCACCACCTGCGCGAGGTGCTGGCGCGCCAGGAGCAGCAGCGCGACATCGCGATCGCGGGCATCGGCGTGGGGCTGGACCTGAGCCCCTACTACAGCCACAGCCACGTGCTGGACCTCGCGGCCTCGACGGGCAACGCGATCTTCCGCGAGGTGATCGGGTTGATGGCGGGGCGGCATAGGCACTGAATACAGGAGCGGACTTCCGGACGCAGAGGACGCGAAGGTTCCGCAAAGGACGCGAAAGGGAAAACCAGATTTCTTCTTGAGTTCCTTTTGCGTCTTTCGCGAAACCTTCGCGTCCTCTGCGTCCGGCTACCCGCATTCGACAGCCTCCCAGAGCCCATGTCAGCCGAAAGTGTCGCGTTGACAAGCGCAGGCCGCGTTTGTACATTGAGTTTCAATTATCCGAACGCTGTTCCAACATTTGGAACACGCAAAAAGTCGGACGAACGGAGACGCATGGATTCCACGCTCGCCAAAGGCCTCGCCGTCATGGAATGGATGGCGCGCCAGGCACGCGCCTGCCGCGTGACCGACGTTGCCAATGCCTTCGGCATGGCGCGCAGCAATGCCCATCGCACGCTGCAGACGCTGGTGGAATGCGGCTGGGCGGTGCAGGACGCCGACACCAGCGCCTACCGGCCGAGCCTGCGCTTGTTCGAGCTCGGCGCCATGGTCTCCGAGGCGGCCGACATCGGCGCGCTGCTGCGCCCGCACCTCGCGGCACTGGCGCAGGCCAGCGGCGAGACCATCCATCTCGCGGTGCTCGACGGCGCCGAGATCGTCTACCTCGACAAGTTCGACAGCCCGCTGCCCGTGGCCGCCTATTCGCGCATCGGCGGCCGCGCGCCGGCCTGCTGCGTGGCCTCGGGCAAGGCGATGCTGGCGGCCGCGCGGCTCGATGCCGCCGCGCTCAGGGCGCTGTTCGGCACGCTGCAGCCCCACACGCCGCACAGCATCGTCGACTTCGATGCGCTGCAGGCCGAGCTGGAGCGCAGCCGCGCGCGCGGCTATGCCGAGAACCGCGAGGAATGGCGCCTGGGCGTCTGCGGCCTCGGCGTGCCGGTGTTCGACGCGCGCGGCACGGCCGTGGCCGCCGTCGGCATGAGCGTGCCCTCCATCCGCTTCGCGCGCACCCAGGCGCGCGAACTCTCCGAACGCATCATGGCCTGCGCGCGCGACGCCAGCGCCACGCTGGGCTACCGCCCCGCCACCGCCCCCGCCACCACAACGAGAAGGAGACCCGCATGAGACTGTCCTTGTTCGCCCCCTGGTTGCGCGCGGGGCTGCTGGCCGCCGCGACGCTGGCATCGCCGCTGGCCGCGTTCGCGCAGAACGGGAGCGACTACCCCAGCAAGCCGATCAAGCTGATCGTGCCCTACCCGCCCGGCGGCGGCACCGACGTGATCGCGCGCATCGTGCAGGAGCGCTTCCAGGCGCTGCTGGGCCAGCCGGTCGTGATCGACAACCGCGGCGGCGCGGCCGGCTCGATCGGCACCGAACTCGTCGCCAAGTCGCCGGCCGACGGCTACACGGTGCTGTTCACGCTGTCCTCGCACACCATCAACCCCGCGATCTACGCCAAGCTCTCGTTCGACACCGCGAAGGACTTCGCACCCGTGGGCCTGGTGGCCTCGCTGCCGCAGATCCTGGTGGCGAATCCGCAGTTCCCGGCCAGCACGGTGGCCGAGCTGGTCGCGCTGGCCAAGGCCAGGCCCGACAACATCTCCTTCGCCTCGGTGGGCAACGGCTCGCCCGGCCACCTCGCGGGCGAGCTGCTGAAGCTGCGCACCGGCACGCAGATGACGCACGTGCCCTACCGCGGCGGCGGCCCGGCGGTCACCGACGTGATGGGCGGCCAGGTGCCGCTCTTGTGGGTGTCGATTCCCGCCGCGGCGCAGTTCGTGAAGGCCGGCAAGCTCAAGGCGCTGGCCGTGTCGACCACCAAGCGCAGCGCCGCCTTCCCCGACGTGCCGACGATGCAGGAGGCCGGCATTCCCGACTTCGACGTCGACTCCTGGTACGCGGTGTTCGTGCCCGCGAAGACGCCGCAACCCGCGATCGACCGGCTCAACCGCGTGATCAACACGGTGGTGAAGGAACCCGACATCCGCGACAAGCTGCTGGCCCAGGGCAGCGAAGGCGTGGGCGGCACGCCCGAGCAGCTCGGCAAGGTGGTCTCGACCGAACTCGTGCGCTGGAGCAAGCTCGCCAAGGAAGCGAACATCCGCGTCGACTAGTTTTTCTTCTTCATGCCATGAATCCCTCCGCATCCTCCTCAGAAGCCTCCAGCCCCATCGTCGACCTCGTGGCACGTGCCCGCGCGGCACAGCGCATCTACGAGACCTGGTCGCAGGCCCAGGTCGACATGGCGGTGACGGCCGCCGGCTGGGCCATCATCGAACCCGCGCGCAACCGCGAACTCGCCGAACTGGCGGTGGCCGACACGGGCGTGGGCAACGTCGAGGACAAGGTGCGCAAGAACCACCGCAAGACCTTCGGCCTGCTGCGCGACCTGCAGGGCGCGCGCTCGGTCGGCGTGATCGCCGAGGACCCGGCGCGCGGCATCGTCGAGATCGCGCGGCCGGTCGGCGTGGTGTGCGCGATCACGCCCTCGACCAACCCGGGCGCGACGCCGGCCAACAAGATCATCAACGCGCTCAAGGGCCGCAACGCGGTGATCGTCGCGCCCTCGCCCAAGGGCTGGAGCACCGCGGCGCGGCTCATCGAATTCATCCACCAGCAGTTCGACCGCATCGGCGCGCCGCGCGACCTGGTCCAGCTCTTGCCCGCGCCGGTCAACAAGCAGTCGACGGCCGAGCTGATGCGGCTGTGCGACCTGGTGGTGGCCACCGGCTCGCAGGCCAACGTGCGCGCCGCCTATGCGAGCGGCACGCCGGCCTTCGGCGTGGGCGCCGGCAATGTCGCGGGCATCGTCGATGAGACGGCCGACACCGAGGCCGCGGCCGACCGCATCGTGCGCTCGAAGACCTTCGACAACGCGACCAGCTGCTCGTCGGAGAACAGCCTGGTGGTCGTCGACGCGGTGCGCGCGCGCCTGCTCTCCGCCCTCAAGGACCGCGGCGCCGTGATGCTCGGCGAGGCGCAGAAGGCCGCGCTGCAGCAGTTGATGTGGCCCGGCGGCAAGCTCTCGCCCGCGGTCATCGGCCAGTCGGCGCGCGCCATCGCCGAGCGCGCCGCCGAGGTCGACGGCGCCAACCGCGCGGCCTGGCAGGCGATCGCCGAGGCCGCCCCGCGCATCCTGATGGTGGCCGAGGACGGCGTGGGGCACGACCATCCGTTCTCGGGCGAGAAGCTCAGCCCGGTGCTCGCGGTCTATGCGGCGCGCGACTTCGCGCAGGCGGCCTCGATCGTCGAGCGCATCTACGGCTACGAGGGCGCGGGCCATTCGGTGGGCCTGCATTCGGCCGTGCCCGAGCGCGCGCTCGAGCTCGGCCTCACGCTGCCGGTGTCGCGCGTGATCGTCGACCAGGCGCACTGCATCGCCACCGGCGGCAGCTTCGACAACGGCCTGCCGTTCTCGCTCTCGATGGGCTGCGGCACCTGGGGCCGCAACAACTTCTCCGACAACATGAACTACCGGCACTACCTCAACATCACGCGCGTGTCGCGGCCGATCGCCGAGCAGGTGCCGAGCGAGGAACAGATCTTCGGCGCCTTCTTCGCGCGGCACGGAGCGCACTGAGCATGGCGGCGGGCGACGGCGACACCGTCCATGGCCTGATCGAGCAGGTCGCCGCACGCCAGCCGGGCGCCGTGTATGCGCTGTCCACCGAGAGCGAGGCGCGCATCGACTGCGCCGCGCTCGCGCTCGGTTGCCGCCGCGTGGCCGGTGCGCTGCAGGCGGCCGGCGCACGGCCCGGCGACACGGTCTCGGTCGTGATGCCCAACGGCCTGCAGACGCTGCGGCTGCTGCTGGGCGCCATGCATGCGGGCATGGTCGTGAACCCGGTCAACCTGCTGTCGCAGCCCGAGCAGATGCGCTACGTGCTCGCGCACTCCGACTGCCGCGTGGTCTGCGTGGCGCCCGAGTGGGAGGAGCGCGTGCGCGCGATGCTCGCGGACATCGGCCGGCCGGTGTCGGTGCTGGTGGCCGATCCCGACGGGCTCGCGCTGCCGGGAGAAGGCGAAGCGAAGGAATATCCCGCGCCCTCGCCCGACGCGGTCGCGCTGCTGATGTACACCTCGGGCACCACGGGCCAGCCCAAGGGCGTGATGCTCACGCAGCGCAACCTCGCGGCCAACGCGCATGCCATCGGCGCCGAGCATGAACTGGGAAGCGCCGACCGCGTGCTCGCGGTGCTGCCGCTCTATCACATCAACGCCTTCTGCGTGACCATGCTGGCGCCGCTCGCGCACGGCGGCAGCCTCGCGATGCCGCCGAAGTTCTCGGCCGGCCGCTTCTGGGAGCAGGCCACGCAGGCCGGCTGCAGCTGGATCAACGTGGTGCCGACCATGATCTCGTACCTGCTCGAGGGCGAGGCGCCAGCGCGCGAGCGCACGGCCGCCATCCGCTTCTGCCGCTCGGCCTCGGCCGCGCTGCCGCCCGAGCACCACCGCGCCTTCGAGCGCCTGTTCGGCATCGGCATCGTCGAGACCATGGGCCTCACCGAGACCGCCGCGCCCTCGTTCTCGAACCCGCTCGACCCGGCGCGGCGCAAATTGGGCTCGGTCGGCCGCGCCTCGGGCTGCGAGGCGCGCGTGATCGACGCGTCACTCGCCGAAGTGCCCGACGGCAGCACCGGCGAGCTCGCGATCCGCGGGCCCAACGTGATGCGCGGCTACTACAAGAACGAGGAGGCCACGCGCGCCAGCTTCACGCCCGACGGCTGGCTGCGCACCGGCGACCTCGGCCACCGCGATGCCGACGGCTTCTTCTTCGTCACCGGCCGCATCAAGGAACTGATCATCAAGGGCGGCGAGAACATCGCGCCGCGCGAGATCGACGAGGCCCTGCTGCGGCATCCCGCCGTGCTCGAGGCCGCGGCCGTCGGCGTGCCCGACCGCCACTACGGCCAGGAGGTCGGCGTGTGCATCGTGCTGCGCGAGGGCTGCGCCTGCGGCGAGGACGAGCTGCGCGCCTTCAGCGCCGAGGCGCTCGGGCGCTACAAGGCGCCGGGCCACTACCGCTTCGTGACCGACCTGCCGCGCGGGCCCTCGGGCAAGGTGCAGCGGCTCAAGCTGCTGCCGCTGTTCGCGGCATGAACCCGGCCGACCTGCTGACGCCGCCGCTGGCGCCGCTGCTGCTCGCCTACAGCCTGTGCGTGGTGTTCGCGGCCGGCGTGGTGCGCGGCTTCGCGGGCTTCGGCTTCTCGGCCATCACGGTGGCCGGCATGTCGCTCGTGGTCTCGCCCGCGCTGGTGGTGCCCGCGATCTTCATGCTCGAGATCCTCGCGAGCCTGAGCCAGCTGCGCGGCATCGCGCGCGACGTCGACATGCCCTGGCTCGGCTGGCTGATGCTCGGCAACCTGCTGTTCATTCCGCTCGGCGTGGCGCTGCTGGCCTGGCTGCCCGAGACGCCGCTGCGCCTGCTGATCGGCGCGCTGCTGATGGCCGCCGCGCTGCTGCTGCGCAGCGGCGCGCGCGCCACGCTGGTGCCCACGCGCGCGGTGCGCTTCGGCGCCGGCCTGGCCTCGGGCTTCATCAACGGCGTGGCGGCCATCGGCGGCATCGCCATCGCGGTCCTGCTGAGCACCACCGCGATGGCACCGGCCGCCCTGCGCGCCACGCTGATCGCACTGCTGCTGTTCAGCGACGTGGTGTCGCTCGCGAGCGCCGCGCTGATGCCGGCCGCGCATGCCACCGGCAGGCTGCTCGGGCCCGACACCTTCAAGTGGGCGCTGTGGCTCGCGCCCGCGATGCTGGCCGGCATCTGGTGGGGGCAGCGCTCGTTCAAGGGGGTGTCGCCCGAGCAGTTCAGGCGGCATGTGCTGAACCTGCTGATCGTGCTGGCGGCGGTCAGCGTGGTGCGCTCGGTGGTCGGGCTGGTCGGGTGAGCAGCGCACCCGCGTCGTAGGCCTCGCAGTACAGCGCCCAGTCCGTCGCCACCTGCGCGGCGCACTGCTGCGCGGCGTCGAGCAGGTCCGCGCGCCACGACTTCGCCGAAGCGCCGAAGTCGACCAGGGCGTCCGCGATGGCCGAGCCCTGCCGGCCCGCGCTGCGCAGTTGCGCCCAGGCCATGAGCTGCCCCATGTCGTCGATCACCGCGCGGATGTCGGCGGGCCGCGTGCGGTGCGCGTCGAGGCTCACGCGGTCCTCGCTGGGCTGCAGGCCGCGCAGCACATACGAGCTCTTGCGCGTCACGATGGGATGCAGGAAGGCCATCGACACGGCCTGCATGCGGCGCTGCAGCGCGACCACGCGGTGCGCCTCCGATTCCCAGGCGGGCTGCGCCGTCTTCTTCAGGTGCGGCGCGAGCGAGGACGACAGCGCCTGCTTCAGGTCGAGCAGGTAGTTGGCATCGGGCGAGCCCTTGCCCTCGACCAGCACGATGTAGCGCTCCACGCCGAGGCTGCCGGTGCCGGCGATGCGCCGCGCCACGTCGAGCACCCTGAAGAAATCCGGATTCGGCTGCGAGGCCGCGAAGCGGTCGACCAGCTTGACGACGCGCTCGCGCTGCGCGTCGCTCGCCGGCAGCGCATGCTTGCCATCGCAGCGGATCAGGCGCCGGCGGCCCTTGCGCTCGGTGCGCCGGTCGAGGAAGGCGGGACGGGTGCGCGCCTTGAGGGTGTCGAGCAGTTCGCGCACGAGGCCGGTCGCGGTGTCGCGCTCGACCCAGCGGGCCTTGCCGAGTGCGAGCGCGCCCGCATAGGCGTCGACGAAGACCCTGCACAGCGCGGCGGACTCGGCGGCGCCGCGGCCCAGGCCATCGCCGGCCACGAGGATGCTCGTGAGGAAGCGCACCAGTTCCCAGGTCACGGGCGCGAGCGCGGCCTCGTCGAAATCGTTGAGGTCGAAATAGACCAGCCGGTTGTCGCCCTTGTAGCTGCCGAAGTTCTCGAGGTGCGCGTCGCCGCACAGCCAGGCCGGCGGCGCCTTGGCGAACAGCGCGCCCGAGGGCAGGCGGTCGTAGAACAGGTGGCAGGTGCCGCGCAGGAAGACGAAGGGGCTCGAACGCAGGTTGGCGTATTTCATCGCCAGGCGCTCGGGGTCGCGGTCGGCGTTGAAGGCGCGGATGGTCTTGACGGCATTGGGCATGGTGCTTTGCTTCCCGCATTCTTGGTGACGGGATTCTGCGGCCCCCATGCCCAGCCGAAGCTGACCGGCGCGTCACACCTTGTCAGGCGATGCCGGCGGCCGTGAGCGGGTCGTAGTCGGCCGCGCGCAGCAGCGCATGCAGTTGCCGCCGGCGCACGCCCATGTTGCCGCCGTCGAACAGCGGCAGCGCGATCGCGTCCTGCAGCAGGCCCGCGAGCGGCAGTTCGTGGTCGTAGCTGTCGATGCCCACCACGCGCATCAGGTCGGTGATCACGCGCACGGCGGCTTCGGAGCCGAAGATCTTCGACTGCAGCGCGAGCTCGAGCGCGCCGGGCAGCTGGCGGTCGATCGCATCGCAGGCCTTCCAGCCCAGGTAGCGCGCGGCCTCGATGGTGGTCTTGGCATCGGCCAGCGCATAGCCCACGGCCTGGTGCTCGACGATGGGCAGCGCGCCGCCGCGGCATTCGGTCTTCGCGAAGCGCAACGCCACGTCGAAGGCCGCGCGCATCAGGCCCACGCCCATGATGCCGACCAGCGCCGCCGTGCCCGAGAAGCTGGCCTCGACGATGTCGCGCGCGCCACCCACCGGGCCCACCACGTCGGCGTCGGGCACGGCCACGCCCTCGAGCCGGAAGCGCGGCACGAGGTGTGCGCGGTGGCCCATGGCATCGATGTCGTGCAGCGGCACCAGGCCCGGGGCGCCGCGCCGCACCACGAGGATCGAGAGCGCGGCCTCGGGCGGCGCCTCGGGGTCGGTGCGACAGACCACGCTGAGCAGGTCGGCGCCCTCGCCGTCCCAGCCGGTGGCGGCCGACACCCACTGCTTGGTGCCGTGGATGCGCCAGCCGCCCTCGCCTCGCACAGCCGTCGTGCGCACGCCCTCGCCAGGGCGCGGCGCGGCGAAGTTCGCGCTGCCGCCGGGCTCGCTGTTGGCCAGCGCGGCCAGCGGCGCGCCTTCGCACGCGAGGAAGGGCGCGAGCAGGCGCCGGTGCTGTTCGGGCGTGCCCGCGATGAACAGCGGCGCCAGGCCCAGCAGGTTGGCGAACAGCGTCAGCGAGACATTGCAGTCGACCGCATGGAACTCCTCGGCCACGATCGCGAGGTCGACCATGCCCGTGCCCTCGCCGCCGAAGGGCTGCGGCATGAGCCGGCGCAGGAAGCCGCGGCGGATGATCTCCTCGTACATCGGCCGCGTGGCGCGAAAGCGCTCGCCGGGCGTGTGCAACTCGCGCGTGGCGGCGCGCACCTGCGAGAGCACCTCGCTGGCGGCACGCCGCGCATCGAGCTGGAGCGCGCGGCGCGCGGGGTCGAGGGTGAAGTCGATGGTCATGGGAAATCCGGTCGGGTGATGGGTGGCCGCAGTCTGGCCGCGCCACCCCCGGTCGGCCTTGTCGTTTCGTGCACGGCGCCTTGCCGGAACGCGCAGCACGGGCGCGCGGCTTGCAAGGCCCGCGTGCCGTCGCGATGATGGGTGTCCCAACCGCCCGCCCACAGGTGCGCACATGAAGTCCTGGTCCACCGAAGCCGTCGCCGCGCCCGAGCAGTTCGCCTACTGGCGCGAGGTGGTGTGCGAGGCCTTCGCGGCGCTCGATCCGCGCTCGGCCGAACGCGGCGCGGGCTTCGAGAGCCGTGTCGACATGGAAGGCATCGGCGCCATCAACGTGGCGCGCATCCGCGCCGAGGCCCACACCGTGGTGCGCGACTTCTCGCAGATCCGGCGCGATCCGCAGGACCGGCTGTTCGTCAACCTGCAGGTCGCGGGCCAGGGCATCGTGCGCCAGGGCCACCGCGAGGCGCGCGTGACACCCGGCGCCTTCAGCATCGTCGACACGGCCCGGCCCTACACGCTGCATTTCGACCAGCGCTTCGAAGTGCTGTCGCTGCGCGTGCCGCGCGAGCTGCTGCTGCCGCGCGTCAGCGAGCCGCGTGCCCTGTTCGCGCGCGCGCTCGGCGGGCCGGCCGGCATCGGGCGCGCGGCCTCGGGCTTCATGCAATCGCTGATGGAGGGCGGCGGGCTGCCCGCGGGGCCGGCGGCCGAGCGGCTGGCGGTGCTGCTGTGCGAGTTGGTGGCCGAGTCGGCGCGCGCGGTCGATGCCGGCGTGGCGCCCTCGCCGCCGATGCGCGATGCGCACCGGCAGCTGCTGGTGCGCCGGGTCAAGGCCCACGTGCTCGAGGCGCTCGATTCACCCGAGCTCGACGTGCCCTCGATCGCGCGGCGCTTCGGCGTCTCGGTGCGCTACCTGCACCTGGCTTTCGCGCACGAGGGCAGCACGCCGGCCGCGTGGATCCGCGCGCAGCGCATGGCACGCTGCGCGCAGGACCTCGCGAACCCAGCGGACCGACGACCGGTCTCGGCCATCGCGCTGCGCTGGGGCTTCCAGGACATTCCGCATTTCACGCGCGCATTCGGCGCGGCCTTCGGCTGCACGCCCTCGGCCTATCGCCTGCGGCACGAGGGCCCCGGCGACGACAGCGGCCCGCGCCTCAGGGCAGGCTGAGCTGCCACGAGACGCCGAAGCGGTCCTGCACCCAGCCGTAGAGGCGGCTGAACGGATAGGCATCGACCGGCATCAGCACCTGGCCACCCTCGGCCAGCCCGTCGAACAGGCGCCGCAGCTGCGCCTCGTCGTCGCAGTCGATGAACAGCGAGATCGACGGCGTGAAGCCGAAGGCATGCACGGGCGGGCTGTCGATGCACAGCAGGCTGTGGCCGCCGAGCTCGAAGCGCGCCTTGAGCACCGTGCCCTCGGCGCCCGGGCCCGCGGGGCCGTAGCGCTCGATCTCGGTGATGCGTGCCTCGGGAAACAGCGAGAGGTAGAAGTCCATCGCGGCCTGGGCCTGGCCGGTGAACATCAGGAAGGGCGTGAGCCGCATGGCGGGTCTCCTCGAAGAAGGTCAATAGGGCGGTGCCTTGCGCGCGCGCTGTTCGCGCGCCGCTTCGGTCCACCACGCGAGGTCGTCGGCGAAGCGGCCGAAGGCCCGGTCGAGCGAGGCGCCGGGCGCGCCGGTGGGCTGGCCCTGCGCGTCGAGCGTCTGCGAGATCGGGCCGACCGAGAGCGTGCTCGACACCACGATCATGCCCATCTCGGAGAGGATCGAATGCCACACCGTGCCCGAGCGCACGCCCGAGAAGCGGCCGGCCGAATAGCTCGCGATCGCCGCGGGCCGCCAGAACCACTCCTCGAGGAAGTGGTCGGTGAGGTTCTTGAGGCCGGGCTGCGGACCCCAGTTGTATTCGCCGGTCACGAAGACGAAGGCGTCGGCCACGCGGATCTTGCGCGCCAGCGTCTCCATCGCCTCGGGCGCCGTGCCCGCCGGGTACTCCTTGTACATGCGGTCGAGCATCGGCAGGTCGACGGCCTTGGCATCGATCAGCTCCACCTCGGCGCCGCGCGCGGCCAGCCGCTCGACCAGATAGTCCGCGAGCCGCACGCCCATGCGGTCGGCGCGGTAGGAACCGTAGAACACCAGGATCTTGTCTGCCATCGTTGCTCCGTTTCGCAGGGCCGCCGGGGTGCGGCCTCGGAGCGAAGGGTAACGCGCCGAGGTTGCAGCTCGATGCTTCGCCCACCCGCATGCCGGGCTATGCTTGCCCGGCATGCCGCTGCTTCGCCGCCCCTCTCCTTCGATGCGCTCCTGGCTGCTGGCCGCGTGCCTGTTCGTCGGTGCGCCCGCCTTCGCCGCGACATCCTGCCTGGCCACGGCCGAGGCCCCGTCGCCGCCACGCGCCCTCGCGATGGCCGCCGCCGCGCAGCGCGAGCACGAGGCCTTCGGCGCGCAGACCCTCGATGCCGAAGGCCGCATGGTCGACGCGGGCAGTTCCGAGGCCGAGGACGGCCGCGTCTCGCGCTTCGCGCCCGCGCCCTGGCAGCGCGTGCTCGGCTACTGGGAGGCGGTCGACCAGCCGCGCGTGAAGCTGCCCTCGCTGGTGCGCTTCGGCGCCTTGCGGCCGGCCGATCGCACGCTGCTGCTGGAAGCGCTGAACCAGGCCAGCGCCGCGCGGCTGATGGGGCTGGGCGTCGGGCCCGACCAGGGCCTCGACGCGGCCGAGCTGCATGCGATGGCGACGGCCGTGAACCGGGTCGCGGTGATCGACACGCCCTGGTCGGCCGCCTTCATCAGCTGGCTCGCGCGGCAGGCGGGCCTGGGCGCGGACGAGTTCGTGTTCTCCGAGGCGCACGTGGACTACGCGGGCGCGGCCTGGAAGGCCGGCGCCGACGAAGCGGCGGGCCGTGCCACGCGCTTCGCGCTGCGGGCCTGCGATCTCGCACGCACGCCGCCGCGCGTGGGCGACCTGGTGTGCCAGACGCGCGGCGCGCGTTCGGCGCTCGACAGCTTCGCCAAGATCGGCACGGTGCTCGCGACGCGGCCCACGGGCGGCGCGGCGCTGCCGATGCATTGCGACGTGGTGACGGCCGTCGACGCACGCGGCTTCGACGCGGTCGGCGGCAACGTGCTGCAGTCGGTCACCTTGCGCCGGCTGGACTTCGCGCCGGGCACGCGGACGCTCGATCCGAGCTACCTGCCCGAAGGCTGCGCGACGGACGCGGCGGGATGCATCGATCGGCACATGAGCCGGCAACCCTGGTCGCTGCTGCTGCAGTGGCGCTGAAGCGGGCGCCTCAGCAGTTGTTTCGGCGCAGCCCCGCCATGTGGGCGCAGGGCCGGCGACCCGGACCGGGGTCGTGCACATGCGGGGGCGGAGGCTGCACGAGCCGCCTCGGCGGCGGGTAGGCGTACGGATCGGGGCCCCAGAGATAGACCGGCTCGGGATCGGCCTGTGCCGCGCGCCCTTCGTCGGGATAGCGCGGAATGATCGACAGCCCCGGGTTCGAGGGCGGCGCCGGCGCGGCGGCGGCAGGCGGCGGCGCGTAGTCGGGCACGCGCGCGGGCGGGGCCGGCTGCAGGGCCGAAGGCGGCGGCGGCTCGGCGATCTGCACGGGCCGCGACGAACGCGTGCCGCTCGGGCAGGCACCGTCGGTGTAGACGGTGGCGCCATTGGCATCGAGGCAGCGCACCACCTCGGCCGAGCTCGCCGATGCGCCCAGCACGAAGACGGCCGAGACGATCAGCGTGCGCAACGGGGTGGCGGCGAGCAGAGGGGTTCGCATGAAGATGAGAGGAAGACCGTGCCGGAACGACGCACGGGCAGGTTCATTCTGTGCGCTTTGTCGCGGCCCGCCAAGCGCCGCAGGCCCCGCCGCTCACAGCAAGCCGCCCATGCGCAGCGCCGCGGCCTTCAGCGCATCGATGCGCCGCTCGGCATCGGCCATCGACATGCGCGCGGTCGGCGCATGCACGGCGAGCGCGGCGCGCACCGCGCCGGCCGCGTCGCGCACCGGCACGGCCACGGCCACCAGGCCGGCCATGAACTCCTCGCGGTCGCGCGAGAAGCCGTCCTGCGCGATCGCGTCGCACTCGGCGCGCAATGCAGCGGGGTCGGTGAGGGTGCTGGCCGTCATGCGCGGCAGCGGCAGGCCGTCGATCATCGCGTCGCGCGCCTTCTTCGGCATCTGCGCGAGAAAGAGCTTGCCGCTCGCGGTGCAGTGCAGCGGCACGTGCGAACCCACGTCGAGCGTGAGCCGCAGCGGCCACTGGGCCTCGACGCGGTCGAGGTAGAGCACGCGCGCGCCGTCGAGCGTGGTGAGGTTGCAGGTCTCGCCGACCTCCTGCACCAGCGCGGCCAGCACCTCGTGGCGCAGGCCGCGCACGCTGCCGTGGTTCAGCGTGTCGAAGGCGAGCTGGCGCAGCGCGGGGCCAACGACGAAGGAGCGCTCGTCGAGGTCGCGCGCGAGAAAACCGGTGGCCAGCAGCTGGGTGCAGATGCGGTGCGCGGTGCCCTTGGGCAGGCCCAACTGCGCCACGAGATCGGCCAGCGACAGCGCGCGGCCCTCGTGGGCCAGCAGCGCGAGCAGGCGCAGGCTGCGCTCGGCCGAGGAACCGGAAACGGGCTCCTCGGCGGGGGCAACCACGGGCGCGGCAACAGGGGCGGCAGCGGAACGCGCGGGACGGGGCATGCGGGTAAACCTCTAAAGTGGAACATTGCGTTCCGAAAATCAATAACCTAGGATGCGACGGACCGAGGCCATTGTTCCATCGCCGGACCGCACGCATGCCTGACTCTCGCAGTGAAGAAGTCTTCGACTACATCGTGGTGGGCGCCGGCTCGGCCGGCTGCGTTCTGGCCGCGCGCCTGAGCGAGGACCCGGCCACGCGCGTGCTGCTGCTCGAGGCCGGGCCGCGCGACAGCTCGCCGTGGATCCACCTGCCGATCGGCTACGGCAAGACCATGTGGAGCCCGGTCTACAACTGGCGCTTCGAGACCGATCCCGATCCCAACATGAACGGCCGCCGCATCTACTGGCCGCGCGGCAAGACGCTGGGCGGCTCGAGCTCGATCAACGGCCTGATCTACATCCGCGGCCAGCGCGAGGACTACGACCACTGGGCCGCGCTCGGCAACCCGGGCTGGGGCTACGACGAGGTGCTGCCCTACTTCGTGCGTTCCGAGGGCAACCAGCGCGGCGCGAGCCAGTTCCACGGCGGCGACGGGCCGCTCAAGGTGTCGGACATCGGCGCGCGGCACGAGCTGATCGAGGCCTTCATCGAAGGCGCCCGGCAGACCGGCGTGCCGCGCACCGAGGACTTCAACGGCGCGGTGCAGGAAGGCGCGGGCTACTACCAGCTCACCACGCACCGCGGCCTGCGCTGCAGCACCGCCAAGGCCTACCTCGCGCCGGCGCGCCACCGCCCCAACCTGCGCATCGAGACCGAGGCGCTGGCCACCGGCCTCGTGTTCGAGGGCCGGCGCGCGGCCGGCGTGCGCTATCGGCAGGGCGGCGTGGAGAAGACCGCGCGCTGCCGCGCCGAGGTGCTGCTTTCCGCAGGCTCGATCCAGTCGCCGCAACTGCTGCAGCTCTCGGGCGTGGGCCCGCGCGCGCTGCTCGATCGCTTCGGCATCGCGCCGGTGCACGAACTGCCGGGCGTGGGCGAGAACCTGCAGGACCATCTGCAGATCCGTCTCGGCTACGAGTGCACGAAACCGATCACCACCAACGACCAGCTCAACTCCTGGGCCGGCCAGCTCGGCCTGGGCCTCGAATGGCTGCTGCACCGCAGCGGCGCGCTCGCGATCGGCATCAACCAGGGCGGCTGCTTCATGCGCGCGCTCAAGGACGAGGCCGGCCGCCCCGTGGCCGCCACGCCCGACATCCAGTTCCACGTGGCCACGCTCTCGGCCGACATGGCCGGCGGCAAGGTGCATCCCTACTCGGGCTTCACCTTCTCGGTGTGCCAGCTGCGGCCCGAGTCGCGCGGCCACATCCGCATCCGCTCGACCGACGCCGCCGAGCCGCCCGAGATGCAGCCCAACTACCTCGCGACCGAACTCGACCGCGCCACCGCGGTGGCCGGCGTGAAGGCCGCGCGCGCCATCGCCGAGGCGCCCGCGATGCGCCCCTACGTCAAGCGCGAGGTGAAGCCCGGCGCGCAGGCCGCGAGCGATGCCGAGCTGCTCGAGTTCTGCCGCAACAACGGCGCCACCATCTTCCATCCCACCGGCACCTGCCGCATGGGGCACGACCCGCTCGCGGTGGTCGATGCGCGGCTGCGCGTGCACGGCATCGGCGGCCTGCGCGTGGTCGACTGCTCGGCCATGCCCACGCTGGTGTCGGGCAACACCAACGCCCCCGCGGTGATGATGGCCGAGAAGGCCGTCGACATGATCAGAGAGGACCACAGGGCGGCTTCGGCCGCGCACTAGCAGCAACGCATCCCGCACGGCCCGCCGAGAGCGAAGACCAAGAGGCCGCCACGACAACACTCATCGGAGACAACACATGAGCAGTGCACGCGACGACGAGAAAACGATTCGCAGGGTGGTGATTTCGGCGCTGGTGGGCGCCACCATCGAGTGGTACGACTTCTTCCTCTACGGGGTGGTGGCCGGCATCGTGTTCAACAAGCTCTACTTCCCGGGCAGCGACCCGGTGGTGGCGACCTTGCTGGCCTACACCACCTTCGCCGTGGGCTTCGTCACGCGGCCGCTGGGCGGCGTGATCTTCGGCCACTTCGGCGACAAGATCGGGCGCAAGAGCATGCTGATCATCACGCTGATGATCATGGGCGTGGCCACCTTCCTGATCGGCCTGGTGCCCACCTACGCGCAAATCGGCATCGCGGCGCCGCTGCTGCTGCTGGTGCTGCGCGTGGCGCAGGGCATCGGCCTGGGCGGCGAATGGGGCGGCGCGGTGCTCATGGCCTACGAATACGCACCGAAGGAGAAGCGCGGCTTCTATGCCTCGCTGCCGCAGATCGGGCTGGCCATCGGCCTGTGCCTGGCTTCGGGCGTGGTCGCGCTGCTGTCGTGGCTGCTGACCGACGAGCAGTTCATGGCCTGGGGCTGGCGCATCGCCTTCCTGATCTCGGGGCTGATGGTGGCGGTGGGCATGTACATCCGGCTGCACGTGAAGGAAACGCCCGAGTTCGCCGCGGTGAAGGCGCGCAACGCCGAGCTGCGCATCCCGTTCATGGACATGCTGCGCCGCTACCCGGGCAATGTGTTGAAGGGCATGGGCGCGCGCTACATCGACGGCGTGTTCTTCAACATCTTCGGCGTGTTCTCCATCGCCTACCTCACGGGCACGCTCAAGCTCGGGCGCACCGACGCGCTGCTGGGCGTGATGGCCGCGGCCATCGTGATGTGCTTCGCCATCCCCTTCTTCGGCCGCATGTCGGACCGGCTCGGCCGGCCCCGGGTCTACATGTGGGGCTCGCTGATCACGGCGGTATCGGCCTTCCCGGGCTTCTGGCTGATGACGCACAGCGAGGGCAACGTGCTGCTGGTGTGGCTGTCGATCGTGATCCCCTTCGGCATCCTCTATGCCTCGGTCTACGGCCCCGAGGCCGCCCTGTTCTGCGACCTGTTCGACGCCAAGGTGCGCTACACCGGCATCTCCTTCGTCTACCAGTTCTCGGGCATCTTCGCCTCGGGCATCACGCCGATCATCGCCACCGCCCTGCTCAAGTCGGGCGGCGGCGAGCCGTGGCAGATCTGCCTGTACGTGCTGTTCGCGGGCGTGGTGTCGGCGCTGTGCGCCTGGATGATCGGGCGCAGTCCGTCGCCGGCGGATGCGCCGGTGGTGGCGCCCGCGCGCTGACGCGGCGCAGGACCACTACCTGCGCGCCGCCGCGACCCGCTCGATCGTGCCCAGCGGCATGAGCTCGCGCAGCGCCTCGCGCGCACCGGCCACCAGGGCCTCGTCGCACAGCTCGGGCCGCCCCGTGCCATAGGGCGGCTGCGGCGCGTATTCCATCAGCAGCTCCACCATGCGGCCCGTGGCCTCGCCGGCGATCTCGCCAACAACGCGCACGCCGAAGTCGATGCCGGCGGTCATGCCGCCGCCGGTCATGCGGTTGCGGTCGATCACGATGCGGCCGGGGCTCGGGATCGCGCCCAGCAGCGCGAGCCGGTCGCGCGCATACCAGTAGCAGCCCGCACGGTAGCCGTCGAGCAGCCCGGCCGCCGCCAGCAGCAGCGAGCCGTTGCACACGCTGGTGATCCACGTCGAACGCGCGCCGATACGGGCGAGGAAGGCCTTGGTCTCCTCGTCCTCGAGCAGCGCGAACAGTGCCTTGGTGTTGCCCGGCACGAACAGCAGGTCAGGCGCCTCCCAGCAATCGTCGAAGCCATGCGTGGCGACGACGCTGACGCCGGCATCCGAGGGCAGCGCGCCGGTGCGCTTCCACGCGAGCTGCGACTCGAAGCCGGGGATGAAGGACAGCGCCTGCAGCGGACCCGCGAGGTCGATCAGGGTCATGCCCGGAAAGACCAGCGACAGCACCTTGAAGCTCATGACGGGATCCCCGCCAGCAGTTCGAGCACCTGGGCCGGGGTCTGCGCCACGCCGGTCGTGTTGCGCTGCTCGAAGAGGGTGTACCAGCCCGAGGCTTCGACGCCCTGGCAAAAGCCCGCGACCGCCTCGGCGCCGTCCATCTCCCACACGGCCCAGAACGAGACGGCAGAATCCGCATGGTCTACGCCGCGGTCGGCCACGCCCCAGCCCAGCGTGCGGATGCCACCGGCCTTCATGGCCTCGATGGCGCCGAGCACGGCGTCGGCGAAGGCCCGGCGCTCGGCCGGCGTGCGGGCGATCCAGGCCGGCCTGGGTGTCCATTGTTCGATGAAGAGATGCTTGCTGCTCATGGGATTCCTCGGGTTGGATGAAGGGGCCGGCCGACGATAGCCAGCGCAGCGCCGGCGGCACGACTGCCGGTGCACCGTGTCTTGCACCAGCGTGCACGGCGTGGGGCCGCACGGCCCCGCCTCGCTTGTGGGGCGCCGCCAGACCGGCTGTAATGCCCGGACCATGCACGCCCAGTCCTGTTCCACGCTCGACGTTCCCGCCGCCCAGCGGATGCGCTACTGGGAAAGCGCGATCGCGCCCTACTTCGGCCGGCTGCGCGGCGACGACGATGCGGGCGGTCCGGACTTCGAGGCCCGCTGCGACATCTACGACGTCGGCGGCCTGGGCGCGGTGCGCATGCAGGTGCCGCTCTCGCGCGTGACGCGCGAGGCCCGCGATGCGCTCGACAGCGGCGGCGGCTATTTCAAGCTCTCGATGCAGATCGCCGGCGCCGCCGACGTGCACGCGGCCAACCGCACCGTGCACCTGGGGCCGGGCGACTGGATCATGCTCGACCAGCGCCTGCCCTACACCTGGGAATCGGCCGCGCCGGCCTCGCTGTTCGGACTGCAGATTCCGCGCGAACGCCTCGCGGCGCTGGGCCTGCCGTCCCTGGTGTGTTCCAGCGACGAGGCGCTGGCCGACAGCGGCATGGCACCGATCCTCGGCGGCCATCTGCGCACGCTGAACACGCAGCTCGCGCACGTGACCGGGGATGCCGCCCACCTGCTGGCCGAGGCCTCGATCGGCCTGCTCGCGACCACTCTGTCGAGCGGTCGCCCGCATGCGCGCGCGCCGGTCGATGCGCTGGCCGCCGTGCGCCTGCGCGCGGTGCAGTACGTGCGGCTGCATGCGAGCGAGGCCACGCTCTCGGTCGATGCGATCGCCCATGCCCTGCGCTGCTCGCGGCGCTACCTCTACAAGGCCTTCGACGGCAGCGACGCGAGCCCCGAGCGGCTGATCTGGCAGACCCGGCTCGAGCGCTGCCACGAGGCGCTGCGCGATGCGCGCAACCATGCGCGCCCGGTCTCGTCGATCGCCTTCGAGAACGGCTTCAACAGCGACGCCCACTTCGCGCGCATGTTCCGCGCGCGCTACGGCCAGTCGCCCGCGCGGCTGCGGCGCAGCCTGCGGGCGCAGGCTCAGGGCAGCCGCTCCTCGTAGGCCTCGGCCGGCCGGTCGTTGGGCGACTGGAAGGCCGCCTTGAGCGAATCGCTCAGCGGGATGTTGATGACGGCGTTGCGCGGCGGGATCGGCGCCATGAACCAGCGCGCATAGAGCTTCTCGAGCGCGCCCGAGGCCATCGCGCTCGCGAGGTAGCCGTCGACCGCGCGCTTGAAGGCCGGGTCGTCCTTGCGGATCATGATCGCGATCGGCTCGATGCCCAGCGGCTTGCCGACGATGCGGAAGTCCGCCGGGTTGCGCGCGTTCGAGATGTTGCCCGCGAGCGTGTTGTCGTCCATCGCGAAGGCATCGGCGCGGCCGCTCTCGAGCAGCAGGAAGCTCTCGGCATGGTCCTTGGCCAGCACGATGTTCAGCGCCATGCCCTTGTTGTCCTGCTCGAGCTTGCGCAGCCGCTGCACGAGCGTGGTGCCCACGGTCGTGACCACGGTCTTGCCCCGGAGCTGCTCCGCCGACTCGATGCCGCTGGCCGCGCGCACCGCGAAGCGCGCCTCGGTGATGTAGGTGGTGCTGCCGAAGGCCACCTGCTGCTGGCGCGCGGCATTGTTGGTGGTCGAGCCGCACTCGATGTCGACGGTGCCGTTCTGCAGCAGCGGCACGCGGTTCTGCGAGGTCACGACCATCGGCCGCACCGCCACGCCGGGCAGCAGCTTCGCGAGCATCTGCTCGCAGAGCTCGACGTGGTAGCCGACGTAGCCGCCGCCCACCGCGTACGACAGCGGCGGCGAGGCCTCGCGCACGCCCATCACGAGGGTGCCGGCGGCCTTCGCCTTGGCGAGCGTGCCGCCGGGTTCCTGCGCGAAGGCGGCCAGCGCGGCGGCCGCGAGCAGCGCGCCCGCGAGCATTCGATTCGGGGTCTTCATGGCGTCCTCCGGCGCGTCAGGCCGCGAGCGCCACCGGCGCGGCATGGGCGATCTCGTCCAGGCTCTCGCGCAGCGCGCGGTCGAGGATCTCGATGGCGCGGTCGATCTGCTCGTGCGCCACGTTGAGCGGCGGCGCGATGCGCCACACCGAGCCGCGCTCGGGCCGGCGCCGGATGTTCATGCTCAGGCCGAGCTCGAAGCACTTCTTCGTGGTGCGCGCGCCGAGCTCGTGATGGGGCAGCCGCGAGTCGCGGTCCTGCACCAGCTCCACGCCGAGCAGCAGGCCCTCGCCGCGCACGTCGCCGATCGCCTCGTAGCGCCGCTGCAGCTCGAGCAGTTGCCCACGCAGGTAGGCGCCGGTGGTGCGCGCGCGCTCGATCAGGCCCTCGCTGCGGATGGTGTCGAGCACCGCCAGGCCGACGGTGGCGGGCAGCGGGTCGGAGACATGGCTGGTGTAGAAGGTGAAGCCCTTCTCGTGCACGTCCTGCTCGATGCGCGGGCTGGTCGCCACGGCCGCCAGCGGCAGGCCGCCGCCCATGGTCTTCGACACCGACATGATGTCGGGCACCACGCCGTAGAAGTCGGAGGCGGTGCGGTGGCCGATGCGGCCGAACGCGGTCTGGGCCTCGTCGAAGATCAAGAGCATGCCGCGCTCGTCGGCGGCGCGGCGCAGCGCCTGCATGTACGACCGGGGCGGCACCAGCACGCCGCCCGCGCTGATGATCGGCTCGATGATGATCGCGGCGCGCCGGCCGGTCGAGGCCATGTCGTACATCTTGAGGCCGAGCTCGAGGCAGGCCAGCGCCGATTCCTCGCCCGACATGCCGCGGATGTAGGGCCGGTAGGCGTTGGGCTCGGGCATCAGGTAGACGCCGGGCACGTGCACGCCGTAGCCCTTGCGGTCGCTCGCGAACGACACCGCGCTGGTGCCGCCCGTCACGCCGTGCCAGGAGCCGCCCACGGCCAGGATCTCGAAGCCGCCGGTGTACATCTTCGCCATGCGCAGCGCGACCTCGTTGCTCTCGGAACCGGTGTTCACGAACAGCGACTTGGTGAGCGGCGCGGGCATCCAGTCGGTGGCCATCTTCTGCGCCAGCTCGGCCACCACCTCGGGGATCATGCCGCTGAACAGGTGGAAGGCCTTCTCGCCGGCCTCGTGCACCGCGCGCACGATGGCCGGATGGTTGTGGCCGATGGTGGCGCACATCTGGCCCGAGGTGAAGTCGAGGATCTCGCGGCCCGTGTCGTCGACCACCACCGCGCCGCGGGCGCTGCGGAACAGGTTGGGGAAGGTGTCGCCGCCGTAGCGCACCATGTATTCCTTGGCGGCCGCGCGCAGTTGTTCGCTCATGTCCGAATCCTTTGCTGAAGTGGTGAGTGGATTCGCCAATGGTCGCGAGGCCCGCGCACGCGGTCCAATGTCGAGTTTGCATCCGGGCGCGATGCGCCGCACGCATCGCCCATGCACGCAACCGATGGGCACGCGGCTTGCAGAATGCGCCGCACGCAAAGGAGCAAGAGGCGCGATGGACACACGCTGGTTTCAGGATTTCGTCACCTTGGCCGAGGTGCAGAACTTCACGCGCGCGGCCGAGATGCGCAACGTCTCGCAGGCCGCGTTCAGCCGCCGCATCCAGGCGCTCGAGCAATGGCTGGGCGCCAAGCTGATCGATCGCGCGGCCTATCCCACGCGGCTCACGCCCGCGGGCGAGCGCTTCCGCAAGGTGGCCGCCGGCCTGCTCGACCAGATCGCCGATGCGCGCGCCGAGATCGGCGACGCGCCCGCGCGCAACCACGTGCGCATCGCCTCGACCTATGCGCTGGCCAGCACGCGGCTGCCGGGCTGGTGGGCGCGCTGGTCGGGCGCGGGCGACCTCAGTTGCAGCCTCGAGGTCGGCAACGTGCACGACACGCTGACGGCCTTCAGCGCGGGCTCGGCCGACGTGCTGATCGGCTTCCACCAGGCGGCGCATCCGCTGCAGCTCGATGCGACGCGCTTCGAGCGTCGCGAGCTCGGCCTCGAGCGCGTGCGGCCCTACGTGTCGCGCGCGCTCGCCGCCTCGGAACGCTTCGCGCTGCCGGGCAGCGCGACCCATCCGCTGCCGCTGTTGATGTACTCGCCCAGCGGCTACTTCGCGCGCGTGGTCGCGACCGCGATCGAGCAGTCGGCGCAACCGCTGACCGGCTACCGGGCCTTCGAGTCCGAGATGACCGACGTGCTCGGCGACCTCGCGCAGCAGGGCATGGGCATCGCCTGGTTGCCCGACAGCTCCTTCGTCGCGGGCCGGCTCGGCGAACTGGTGCCGGTGGGCGACGGCGCCTGGGACGTGGAGGTCGCGATCGTGGCCTGGCGCGCGCGGCTCAATGCGCGGCCGGCGGTCGCGCGGCTGTGGGAGCGCATCGGCGCCGACGCGCTGCCTGCCTGAAACGACTTCAGCCGGGCTCGGCCGGCATGCGCTCGGCGATCACCTCGCGCAACAGCGGCAAGGCAGGCGCCTCGCTGCGGCCGGCCAGGGTCACGAGGCCGAAGCGCGCGCGGCCCAGCGGCGGGTGCACCGGCAGCGCGACGAGGTCGGGCGCCACCGCGCGCACCGCGAGCAGGATCGCGTCGCTGTCGCGCGCGAGCTCGACCAGGTTCGACAGCTCCGAGCAGCGCAGGGTCACGCACTGGTCGGGATGCGCCTCGGGGCCGTAGGCATCGACCATCGCGCGCACCACGTCGCGCCCGAGGCCGGTGGACGCGAGCGGGTAGTCCTTCAAGCTCTGGAACGTCATCGGCCCGCGCTTGCGCGCGAGCGGATGGCCGCGCCGGCACATGAAGGCGCCGCCCATCTCCACCAGCGGCTCGACGCGCAGATCGATGCTCGGCGTGACGGTGCGGAACTCCACCACCACCGCATCGAGCGCGCGCTGGCGCAACGCCTGCACCAGCCGGTCGGTGTCGCCGCGCAGGATATCGATGCGCACCGGCGCGCCACGGTAGGCCATGCGCTGCAGGAGCGGCGTGGCCAGCAATGCGCCGGGCCCTGCGCCGAGCCCCACGCGCAGGTGGGCACCACCGCCGCCGCGCGCGCTGGCCACGAGCTCCTGCGCATCGCCGACCAGGTGGCGCGCGCGCTCGAGCATCTCGCGCCCGAAATGCGAGAGCTCGCTGCGCCGGCCCACGCGGTCGAACAGCGCGCGGCCGAGCACCTCCTCGAGCGCATGGATGCTGCGGCTCAGCGCGGGCTGCGTGATCGACAGCGCCTTGGCCGAGCGCGTGAAGGAGCCCGTCTCGGCCACCGAGAGGAAGTGGCGCAACTGCACGAAGGTCATGGCATGGAGGGGCCTGTTCATGCATTGGAATTATGGCTGTGGATAGAACAATGCATTGGACGCCTGGCAAGCCATTGCCTAGATTCGCGGCCGGTCCCTTTCCAGAACAAGCAAACACACCTCACCCAGGAGACAGGTCCCTTCATGCATTCACTTCGCCAGCTTTCCCTCGCCGCCTGCCTCGCCTGCGCCGCCGTGCCCGCCGCCATGGCGCAAGGCGCCGCCCCCAACGCCCAGCGCATCGAGTCGCTCGCGCGCGAGGCCTATCCGCAGCTCGACACGCTCTACAAGGACATCCACGCCCATCCCGAACTCGGCTTCCAGGAGGTGCGCACGGCCGGCAAGCTGGCCGAGCAGATGCGCGCCCTCGGCTTCGAGGTGACCGAGCACGTGGGCCGCACCGGCGTGGTCGCGGTCTTGCGCAACGGCGCCGGCCCCACGGTGCTGGTGCGCACCGAGCTCGACGCGCTGCCGATGCAGGAGAAGACCGGCCTGCCCTACGCGAGCCAGGCCAAGGCCACCTGGCAGGGCCGCGAGACCTTCGTCGCCCACAGCTGCGGCCACGACGTGCACATGGCGAGCTGGGTCGGCACCGCGCGCACGCTGCTCGCGCTCAAGGACCAGTGGCAGGGCACGCTGGTGTTCGTCGCGCAGCCGGCCGAAGAGGCCAGCGGCGGCGCCAAGGGCATGCTGGCCGACGGGCTCTACAAGCGCTTCCCCAAGCCCGATGCCGCCTTCGCGCTGCACACCTCGCCCTCGTCGTACGGCTACGTCGGCTACCGCGCGGGACCGATCACCTCGGCCTCCGACGGCTTCGAGATCGACTTCAAGGGCCGCGGCGGCCACGGCTCGGCACCGCACCATGCGATCGACCCGATCGTGCAGGCGGCCCATTTCGTGACCGACGTGCAGACCGTGGTGAGCCGCGAGAAGGACCCGGCCGAATTCGGCGTGGTGACGGTCGGCGCGATCCAGGCCGGCACCGCCGGCAACATCATTCCCGACTCGGCGCTGTTGCGCGGCACCATCCGCAGCTACAAGCCGCAGGTGCGCAAGCAGCTGATCGACGGCGTGCGCCGCACCGCGCTGGCCTCGGCCGCGATGGCGGGCGCGCCCGAGCCGGCCATCGGCCTCGACCCGGCGCGCGGCAACGCCGCGGTGATCAATGACCAGGCCCTGGCGCAGCGCACCGTGGCCGCGCTCAAGGCGCAGCTCGGCGACGCGAAGGTGGTGCAGGTGCCGCCGATCACCGCCAGCGAGGACTTCTCGGACTTCGCGGTGGACGGCGTGCCCACGTTCTTCTTCTTCATCGGCGTGAACGATCCGAAGGAGGTCGCCAACTCGCAGAAGGAAGGCGGCAAGCCCCTGCCCTTCAACCACTCGCCGTTCTTCGCGCCGGTGCCCGAGCCCTCGATCACGACGGGCGTGCAGGCGATGACGGCGGCGGTGCTGAGCGCGCTGGCGCCGAAGAGCTGACAGGGGCGCGCGGCGCGGCCGGCTACTCCACGCGGATGCCGGCCTCCAGGGCGACCTTGCTCATCCACGACCAGTCGGCCTGCATCAGCTGCGCGAAGGCCTCGGCGCTGGCGCTGGTCACCACGCTCGCGCCCCGGTCGGCCATGCGCCGCTTCATCTCGGGCTCGTCCATCACCGCGATCACCTCCCGGCGCAGCTGCTCCAGCACCGGCAAGGGCGTGCCCCGCGGCGCGGCCAGGCCGCTCCAGAACTCCATGGGCGGCATCGAGACGCCCTGCTCCTTGAGGGTCGGCAAGGCCGGCAGCGCGGGGGTGCGCTCGTCCGACAGCACGCACAGGGCGCGCAAGCTGCCCTTCTGCACGAAGGGCAAGGCGGAGGACATCACGCAGGGCACGAAGTCCAGCTCGCCCTGCACCAGCGCCGTGATCGCATCGGGCATGCCCTTGAACGGGATATGGGTGAAACCGGCGCCGGTGGTTCGGCCGAGCATCGTGACCCACAGGTGTTCCAGCCCGCCCGTGCCCACGGAACCGTAGTTCAGGCGACCGGGATTCGCGGCGGCGAACGCGAGCAACTCGGAGAAGCTGCCGAAGCGCGATCGCGCCGGGACCACGAACAGCGTGGGCGTCTTGCTGTACTGGGAGACCGGTGCCAGCGACTTCAGCATGTCGTAGCGCTTCATCGTGACCTGCGCGGCCATCATGCCGGTGTTGATGGAGATCAGCGTCTGGCCGTCGGGCGGCGCCGTCGCCAGGGCCTGCATGCCGATGACGAAGCTGCCGCCGGGCTTGTTGTCGACGATGACCGGTTGCGCAATCCGGTGCTGCAGGCTGTTCGCGATCAGGCGCGTGCTGGTGTCGGCGGATCCGCCCGCCTGCAGCGGCACGATGATCTTCAAGGGACGGCGCAGGAAGCCGGACTGTGCCGCGGCCAGGCGGGGAATGGCCTGCGCCACCAGGGGCGCCAGGATCAGGGTGCGGCGTCGAATCGTTGCCAAGTTGCGCTCCTTTCTTGCAATGGAGCGCAGTCTGGTCGCGCCGGCCCGGCAAGACTGTCGGCGAGCCGACACAGCGCTTGGGGACAAACCATGAGCCGCGCGCCGCGGCCCCGCATCAGTCGGGGCCGCCGGCCAGCTCGAGCAGGCGCGCCCTGTCCCGGATCTCGATGCGGCCCCGGCCCAGGCCGATCATTCCCTCGCGCTCCAGGCGCTTGAGCTCGATGTTCAGGCTCTGGCGCGTGGTGCCGAGCATGTCGGCCAGGTCCGCCTGGGTCATGACCAGCAGGCGCGTGGCGGCACCCCGCAGCTGCGACAGCAGCACGCGCGCGAGCCGGGTCGACAGGCCCGCGAGCGTCTGCGCGGCCAGCGCCTGGTAGGTGTCGCGCGCCCGCGCGCACAGCAGCCGGATGATGCGGTCGTTCAGTTCGGGATGCGCGCGCATGGCCAGCCGCAGCGCGGCCTGAGGCACGCGCACGATCTCGCAGGCGCCGCGGGCCACCGCGTCGTGGATCGCGGCCGAGTCGTCGAGCACGGGAATCAGGCCGAAGACCTGCCCGGGCTCCTGCCGGTTGATGACATGCCGCTTGCCCTGCGCGTTGGTGATGCTGAGCTCGAGCGTGCCGCGCGCGGGGATCAGCAGGTGCGTCATCTGGTGCCCGCGCCACGTCACGGTGGTGCCGTCGGCCACCTGCTCCAGCGTGGCGTGCGCGGCGAGATGCCGCAGCGCCGCCTCGCCGCTGGCGGCGAGCCACGGCACGTTGGCGAGGACCTTCTCGATGTGGAGCGTTTCTTCAGGCACTACGAACAAACCCTCAGTGGCTGTGTCGGCCGGCCGACTGACCGAAGAGGGCTTGCATTTCCATACTGCGCGCACCCTTCACTCAGCGACAAGCTTTCCGTGACTCCAGCCTTTCCTTCCATTGCAGCCTCGGTGGCCGTTCGCGCGCTGCAGCGTGCCGACGTCGATCACGTGGTGACCGTTCCCGACTGGGTTCAATTATCGCTGCACGCCCGCCTGCAGCAGCCGGACACGGGCATCCGCGTGCTCAATGCCTGCAACGAGAACCAGTGCGTCACCACGGCCGCCGGCCTGGCGATCGGCGGCCGCAAGCCGCTGCTCGTGATGCAGAACCAGGGCTTCTACAACTGCATCAACACGCTGCGCGCCGTCTGCCTCGATGCGCGCATTCCGCTTGTGTTCCTCATCGGGCAGTTCGGACGCGAGTTCGACAACATCGGCCGCGATCCGCGCCAGTCGCGCCGCTCCATGGTCCGCCTCATGGAGCCGGTGCTCGCCGCGCTCGAGCTGCCCTGGTTCGCCCTCGATTGCGATGCCGATGCCGGACGCATCGAGCAAGCCTGCGAGGTCGCGCAGCGCCGGCGCACCGCCACCGCCGTGCTCGTCGGCGCCCCCATGGCCTGGAGATGAACAAGATGACGATGAACGTACGACAGGCCTGCGCCGTGATCGCCGCGCGGCGCGACGAAGACTCCCTCGTGGTCGCGACCATGGGCGCCATGCGCGCCTTCGACCTGCTGGAGGCGGATCCGGCCTGCGCGGGCCGCGCGCCCCGGGCCTCGCGGCTCAGCTCGGTGCCGCTGATGGGCGGCGCCGCCGGCCTGGGCCTGGGACTCGCGCTGGCACGGCCGCGGCGCAAGGTGATCGTGGTGGATGGCGATGCCAGCCTGCTGATGGAGCTCGGCAGCCTGGTCACCGTGGCCCAGGCGGCGCCGGACAACCTGCTGCACCTGGTGATCCGCAACGGCACCCAGTTCACCGGCCTGGCCAACCTCGATGCGCCGGCGCGCGATTTCGATTTCGCGCAGGCCGCGCGCCATGCGGGGTACAGGCATGCGCGCAGCGTGGAGGACGAGGCGGCATGGGCCGCGTACTTCGACGAGGTCCGGCAGCTGCGGGGGCCGGTCTTCGTGGAGCTGCGCGTGCAGCCGGCGCCGGCGCTGGCCGGCGAAGGCTTCGCGCAGTCCGAGATGCCCGACCATCAGTTCGAGCGCATGGGCCTGGAGGCGAGCGCCATGCGGGAGCTGCTGGGCGCGGGAGACGCACGATGAGCACGGCCGAGTCCTTCGACTACATCGTCGTCGGCGCGGGTTCCTCGGGCGCCGCCGTGGCGCGCCGGCTGGCCGAGCGCCCCGGCACCCGCGTGCTGCTGCTGGAGGCCGGCGCGCCGCGCCACAACGACTTCTGGGTCCGCGTGCCGCTGGGGATCGGCAAGCTGCTGACGAACCCGAAGTACGTGTGGCCGTTCCACACCACGCCGCAGGACCGGCTCGACGGCCAGTCGATCTACTGGCCGCGCGGGCGCATGCCCGGCGGCTCGAGCTCGGTCAACGGCATGATCTTCGTGCGCGGCGAGCCGCGCGAATTCGACCACTGGCGCGAACTGGGCAATCCGGGTTGGGGCTATGCCGACCTGTTGCCCTACTTTCAGCGGCTGGAGTCCTGCCGCTTCGGCGATGCCGCGCTGCGCGGACGCGACGGCCCGATCGGTATCACCAGCCTCGCGGACGATCCGCATCCGCTGGGCACGGCCTTCGTGGCCGCCTGCGAGCAGGCCGGTATCGCGCGCACGCCGGACTACAACGGCCAGGCCTACGAGGGCGTGTCCTTCCTCCAGCTCAGCACGCGCAGGGGCCAGCGCTGCAGCACGGCGCGCGGCTACCTCGGCGCCGGCGCTCCGGCGGGACTCGAACTGCGCACCGAATCGCAGGCCCTGCGCATCCTGTTCGAAGGGCGGCGCGCCGTGGGCGTGGAGTACCTGCGCGACGGGCAGCGCCGGCAGGCGCGCGCGCGGGCGGAAGTGATCCTCAGCGCCGGCCCGATCAAGTCGCCGCAGCTGCTGGAGCTGTCGGGCGTGGGCCAGTCGGAGCGCCTGCGCGAGCTGGGCATTCCCGTCGTCGCGCATGCGCCGGGCGTCGGCGAGAACCTCAGCGACCACCTGCAGGCGCGCATCACCTTCGAGGCCAGCCAGCGTGTCACGCTCAACGAAGTGATCGCGAGCCCGTGGCGCCAGGCGCTGATGGGCGCGCAGTATGTGCTGACCCGCCGCGGCATGATGACCTCGCCCTCGGCCTCCGCCCATGCGCTGGCTCGCACCGACGCGGCGCAGGACCGCCCGATGGTGAAGATCCAGATGCATCACCTCAGCGGCGCGGACCGCTACTCGCGCACCAAGGGCGCTGGCGCCGACCTGTTCCCGGGCTTCGGCATCGGCCTGTTCCAGCTGCGCCCCGCCTCGCGCGGCTGGGTCCATGCGAAGTCGCCTTCGGCGCTCGACGACCCGGTCATGGATCCGCGCTACCTCGACGCGCCCGAGGACGTGGAGGTCATGCTGTCGGCCCTGCGCCTGGCCCGCAAGGTCGCGGCCCAGTCCGCGCTCGCACCCTACGTGAAGCGCGAGACCCGCCCCGGCATCGACGTGCAGGCGGAGCACGAGCTGCTGCGCTACATCCGCGGCTGCGGCCAGACGTCCTGGCATCCGATCGGCACCTGCAAGATGGGACCGGACTGCGATCCCGACGCGGTGGTCGATGCCGCCCTGCGCGTGCGCGGCGTCGCCGCCCTGCGCGTGGTGGACTCTTCCATCATGCCGACCATGCCCTCCTCCAACACCAACGCCGCATCGATCGCGATCGGCGAGAAGGCGGCCGACCTGCTGCGCGACGACGCGGGCCGCTGACCGACATCGCAAGTACCTGGAACCGACATGACAAGACTCCTCTCGCGACGCACCGCCGTCGCCTCGCTGCTGTGCCTCTCGCTGGCCGCCGCCGCGCAGGCCGACAGCGGCTATCCGGCGCGTCCCATCAAGCTCGTGGTCCCGGCCAGCGCCGGCGGCGAGCCCGACATCCTCGCGCGCCTGGTCGCGCACCGCATGGCGGCCGACCTGGGGCAGCCCATCGTCGTCGACAACAAGGTCGGCGCGGGCGGTTTGATCGGCGTCGCCTCCGTGGCCTCCGCCAAGGCCGACGGCTACACGATCGGCATCGTCTACCAGGCCGTGCTGGCGCTGTCGCCGCACCTGATCGCGAAGAAGCTCTTCGATCCGCTCGCCGACATCGCGCCGATCGGACTGATCTCGGTCTCGGGCAATGCGCTGATGGTGCCGGCGAAGTCGCCCATCGGCTCCTATGCCGAACTGGTGGCGCGCGCCAAGGCCAGCCCCGGCAAGCTCAGCTTCGGCTCGTGGGGCGAAGGCAGCGCGGGCCACATCAGCGGCGAGATCATGAAGAAGGCCGCGGGCCTGGACATCCAGCACATCCCCTACAAGGGCTCCAACGAGGCGCTGATGGGCATGCTCGGCGGCGAGATCGACGCGATCTTCGGCGGCTGGGGCCTGGCCTCCACGCAGCTCAAGGCCGGCACGGTGCGCGTGCTGGCCGTCACCTCGCCGCAGCCGTCGCCGATGTTCCCGGGCGCGCCGACCTTCAGGGAGCTCGGCATTCCGTTCGGCCTCAACTCCTGGTACGGGCTCGTGGCGCCGCGGGACCTGCCGGCCCCGGTGCTGAAGCGGCTCGAGGGCGCCCTGCGGAAGGCCGTCGGCCAGCCGGAGATCGCGGCGAAGCTGCAGGACATGGGCATGCAGGCGCAGTCGTCGAGCGCCGCGCAACTGGGCGAACGCATCCGCGGCGACCACGAGACCTGGGGCCGGAAGATCAAGGAGGTCGGAATCGAGGCACGCTAGCTACTTCAGCCGGTAGCTGAGCTTCTTGCCGCCGCGCACCTGGGCATCGAGGCCCAGCCATTCGCCGTCGGCCACGGCATACCAGAGGTCGATCGGCTGCTCGGGCCCGCTGACGCGCCAGCGCCGGGCCGCCACGCCGCGCCCGCGCACCTCGACGCGGCCCTCGTCGAGCGCGACGATGCGCACCGGCTCGAGCTTGCCGGTCTGCGCATTGAGCAGCTGCTGCTGCGCGCGCATCGCGGGGTTCCAGTAGGCGAAGCTCATCACGCAGCCCGGCAGCGCGCTGCGCCCGCGCGGCGTGACGACCACCAGCGCGGGGCCGTCGCCCTCCGCCTCGCGCCCGGCGCGCACCTCGGAGCGGTCGCCGCCGTCGTTGGTGTCGGCATCGAGCCGGCGCAGGCAGTCGCCGCGCCAGTGCTCGACCGCCGAATGCCGGTAGCGGTAGACCGTGACGCCCAGCAGCTTGACCGCGAACGCGGCCTCGCTGCTCAGCCGGCGCTCGTCGCCCGCGGCCGTGAGCACGAAGCGGTGCTCGCCGATCGGCGCGTCGTCGAGCAGTACGCGGAAGTTCCATTCGCCCGTGGCGGGCGAGGCCACCGGCTGCGCGCCCGCCGCGAAGGCCAGCACGCACAGCAGCGCCAGGCCGGCATGGCGCCCCCTCATTTCGGCGGCCGGCGCACCGGCCCCGGCACGAAGGCGTTGGTGCGCGCGATGTAGTCGCGGTAGGCCGGCCGCCGGTGGCCGATGTCGGCCTCGAGCAGGCGCACGCCCGACACGCGCAGCAGCAGCCAGGTCATGAGCAGCGGCGAGACCACGCTCCAGGCGCCGCCGAGGCCGGCCGCGCCCAGCGCCATCAGCCACAGTCCCCACCAGACGCAGGCCTCGCCGAAGTAGTTGGGATGGCGGCTGTAGCGCCACAGGCCGCGGTCCATCACCTGGCCGCGCTGCGAGGGGTCGGCCTTGAAGCGCGACATCTGGGCATCGGCGATGGCCTCGAAGCCGATGCCGAAGGCCGCCAGCGCGCCGCCCGCGATGTCGAGCCAGCCCAGCGGCCGCGCGCCCGCCATGCCGACGAACAGCGGCGCCGAGACGATCCAGGCCAGCACCGCCTGCAGCCCGAAAACGAGGTACAGGCTCTTGAGGCCGAAGCCCGGCTGGTTGCGCGCGCGGATCGCCTCGTAGCGCCGGTCCTCGCCATGGCCCCAGTTGCGCGCGGCCACATAGAGCGCCAGCCGCAGCCCCCACAGCAGCGCGAGCACGGCCATGGCCAGGCCGCGCGGCTCGTGCAGCGGCGCGTTCGGCAGCAGCACCAGGTAGACCAGGCCCGCGCCCGCGATCAGCACCGGCCAGAAGCGGTCGATCAGGCTCGCGTCGCGCCGCGCCAGGCTCTCGAGCCAGACCACCAGCGCGACCGCGGCGGTGAAGGCGAGGCCGGCGAAGGCGGCTTCCGGGGCGCTGAATCTCATCGGTCCGGCTTCAGGCGCGCCGCTCGAACAGGTAGTGGCTGACCCACCAGCGCTGCCCGTGCTCGTAGCCGAACAGCTCGGCCACCGACATGAAGAACAGGCGCCAGCGCGTCCACCAGACGTTGGCCTGGTCGCCGTAGGTGGCCTGGAACAGCGGGCGCAGCGCCTCGCGGCGCTGGTCCATGTTGCGCAGCCAGGCCTCGGCGGTGCGCTGGTAGTGGCGGCCTTCCCAGCGCCAGCGGCGCAGCAGCCGCAGGTCGTCCTGGCAGTGCAGCGCGAGGTCGTCGCTGGGCATCATGCCGCCCGAGAAGAAGTGCTCGCTCATCCAGTCGCTGGCGTCGCGCACCTCGAAGGGATAGGGCGCCTCGCGGTGCACGAACACGTGCATGAAGAAGCGCCCGCCGGGCCGCAGCCAGCGCGCCACGTTGGCGAAGGCCTGCGGCCAGTTGCGCAGGTGCTCGAACATCTCGACCGAGACCACGCGGTCGAAGCGCTCCTCGGTGTCGAACACGTTGATGTCGCGCGTGAGCACCCGCACATTGGCCAGCCCGCGCCGCGCGGCCTCGGCCTCGATGTATTCGCGCTGCGAGGCCGAGTTCGACAGCGCCGTGATCCGGCTGCCCGGGTAGTGCGCGGCCATCCACAGCGTGAGCGAGCCCCAGCCGCAGCCCAGCTCGAGGATGTCCTGCCCGTTGTCCAGCCCGGCGCGCTCGCAGGTGCTGGCCAGCGCAGCCGATTCGGCCTCCTCGAGCGTGCGCGTGCCCTCGGGCCAGTAGCAGCTGCTGTACTTGCGGTGGTTGCCGAGCACCTGGCCGAAGAAGGCGGCCGGCACCTCGTAGTGCTGGGCGTTGGCCTTCTCGGGCAGCGGCGCCAGGCTGGCCGAGCGCATGCGGCCGACGAAATCCTGGGTCAGCTCGGCCACGGCCGGGGTGTTGCCGGCATACAACTCCGACAGCCGGTCCTTGAGCAGGCGCCGGATGCCGCGGCGCACCACGGTATCGGGCACCAGGCCCTTCTCGACCCAGCGGATGGCGAACGCGATGTCCTGCGGCATGGCTTCTTCTTCCTTCTCGTGCGTGTTGGCGGGCCCCGCCGTCCGGGACCGATCACCCCCTGTACGCAGCCGGCGGCGATCCGGATGCAACCGGATGCATCCGGCGGGCGCAAACCAAAGTTGCGCCATGCCCCTGCGCCGGCGCGGGCCTCTGGCCGAACTGGAACAATGCGCCCACTCTCATGGACGGACTCGATCTCATCAAGACATTTCGCGAAGTCGCGTTCCGGCGCAGCTTCTCGCGCGCGGCCCTGTCGCTGGGCATGTCGAAGGCCACCGTCAGCCGCTACGTGGCCGAACTGGAGGAGCGCAGCGGCGTGCGGCTGCTCAACCGCTCCACCCGCTCGCTGAGCCTGACCGACGCCGGCGAGGTGCTGCTCGAGCGCAGCACCCAGCTGGTCGACATGGCCGAGAACACCCTCAACGACCTGCAGGCCCACGGCGCCCACCCGCGCGGCCGGCTGCGCATGAGCGCGCCGCACGGGCTGATCGCCGGCTGGCTCTCGGACGTGATCGCCGAATTCATCAAGCGCTACCCCGACGTCTACGTCAGCCTGGTCTTCACCAACAGCGCGGTCGACCTGATCGGCGAGGGCATCGACATCCACCTGACCGGCGGGCGCATCGACGACATGAACCTGATCGTGCGGCGGCTGGTGCAGTTCGACATGGTGGTCTGCGCCACCCCGGCCTACTGGGCGCTGCGCGGCATGCCGCGCGTGCCGGCCGACCTGAGCCGGCACGACGTGCTCAGCTATTCGGCCGCCCCGACCACCCACCTGCCCTTCGAGACCGAAGGCGAGGCCTACGAGGTGCCGGTGCACAGCCGCATGGAGGCCAACGACGCGGTCGCGCTGATCGAACTGGCGCTGCGCAGCGTGGGCGTGGCCTACGTGCCCGAGCCGCTGGCCCAGTCGCACCTGGAGCGCGGCGCGCTGGTGCCGGTGCTGCGCGAGCACATGCCGCACGACCACTGGCTCTATGCCGCCTATTCGCAGCGGCGTCACAACAGCGCGGCGATGCGCGCCATGCTCGACTTCCTCGAGCAGTCGATGGGACCCGACGGCGGGTTGCCCTCGCCGATGCCGCCGGCCGTGCCGGTCTCGCCGCCCGCCGCGCCTTCCGCTACATGCGCCCTTTCCAGGGAACCAGGCGCCGCTCGAGCCAGCGCATCAGCAGGTCGAACAGATACGCCACCACCCCGATGACCACGATCCCCATGATCACGATGTCGGTACGCAGGAAGTTCGACGCGTTGAGCACCATCTGACCCAGCCCCATGTTGGCCGCCACCATCTCGGCGGCCACCAGCGTGGTCCAGCCGAAGCCGATCGCGATGCGCATGCCGACCAGGATGTCGGGCAGCGCCGAGGGCAGGATCACGTGGCGGATCACCTGCAGGTAGCTCGCGCCCATCGAGTAGGCCGCGTTGATCTGCTCCTGCGAGGCGCTGCGCATGCCCGAGCGCGCGGCCAGCGCCAGCGGCGCGAAGCAGCTCAGGAAGATCAGCAGCACCTTGGGCAGCTCGTCGATCCCGAACCAGATGATGATCAGCGGCAGGTAGGCCAGCGGCGGCAACGGCCGGTAGAACTCCAGCGGCGGATCGAAGATGCCGCGCCAGAAGCGGCTCATGCCCATCGCGATGCCCACGGGGATGGCCGTGACGCAGGCCAGCAGGAAGGCCGAGAACACGCGGAACATGCTCGCGAGGAAGTGCTGCCACAGCGGCTTGTCGTTGGCCTGGCCGGTCAGGTATTCGTAGAACTGCTGGAACACCGCCTGCGGCGTCGGCAGGAACAGCGGCTTGACCCAGCCCATGTTGGTGACCAGGAACCACAGCGCGATCAGCGTCAGCACCGTGACCACGCTGATCGTGAAGCTCGAGCCTTCGCCCGGCACCTTGAAGGCGCTGGTCTTGAGCTTGGCGCCGGGCGCGGGCGGCGGGACGGCGGTGGGCTTGGTGGGAGGCGTCATGGGAACCGGCGATGCGATGCTGGCCTCAGGCATGGGCGGCCTCGCGGTGGTGGATGATGGAGAGCACTTCCTCGCGCATGCGGATGAACTCGGGCTCGGACTTCACCTTGCGCGAATCGCCGTGCGAGAGGTACTGGCGCGAGAACGGCACCTCGTCGTAGACGTGCGAGATGCGCCCCGGGCTCGGGCTCATCACGATCAGCCGGGTGGCAAGGAACAGCGCCTCCTCCACCGAGTGGGTGATGAAGAACACCATCTTGTTCGAGGTCGACCAGGCCTGCAGCAGGATCTCCTGCACCTGCTCGCGCGTGAAGGCGTCGAGCGCGCCCATCGGCTCGTCCATCAGCAGCACGGCCGGATCGCTGGCCAGCGCGCGCGCGATGCCCACGCGCTGCTGCATGCCGCCCGAGAGCTCGTACACCGCACGGTCGGCGTACTTCTGCAGCCCGACCAGCGCGAGTTTTTCTTCCGCCACGCGGTCGCGCGTGGCGCGGTCGACGCCCGCGAGCCTCAAGCCCAGCGCCACGTTGTCGCGCACGTTGAGCCAGGGCATCAGCGCATGCTTCTGGAACACCACGCCGCGGTCGGCGCCCGGGCCGGCCACGGGTTGGCCGTCGAGCAGGATCTCGCCGGTGGACGGCGGCAGGAAGCCGGCGATGCAGTTCAAGAGCGTGGTCTTGCCGCAGCCCGAGGCGCCGAGCGCGACCACGAAGTCGCCGTCGTGCATGCGCAGGTTGACCGGCGCGAGCGCCTGCAGGGTGCCGCCCTTGACGGCGTAATTGACCGTGAGGTCGCGGATGTCGAGCGTGGGCATGGGCTTTTTTGTTTACCGGGCCGCGCTCACTTGGCCGCCAGGGCCTTCTCGACGTAGGTGGTGGTCACGTAGGCCGAGTAGTCGGGCTTGACCTCCTGCACCCGGCCCTGTTCCTTGAGGAACACCGCCGTGTTGGCCATCGCCTTGGCCGCGCCGCCGCCGAGCCAGGTCGGCGAGAGCTGCTCGGACAGGGTCGGGAAGCTGTAGAGCGCCATCGCCGGACCCACGTCCTGCGGATTGGCCTTGGTCCACTTGGCCATTGCCTTGGTCTGCGGCGAGTCGGGCGTCCAGCTCTTGCCCGAGGCCTTGTACTCGTCGTTGGCACGGTTGAGCGCCTTCACGAACGCCACCATGAAGGCCTCGTTCTCGGCCGCCCACTTGGCGTTGACCACGATGCCCTCGAAGGTCGGCGCGCCGCGCTTGCCGATGCTGCCCGAGGTTGCGATCACCTTGCCGCTGGAGCGGATCTTGGAGAGCACCGGGTCCCAGATGAAGGTGGCGTCTATGTCGCCGCGCTCCCAGGCCGCCGCGATCTCGGGCGGGCGCATGTTCATCACGTTGACCTTCTTCGCGTCCACGCCGTCCATCTTCATCGCGGCCATGAGCTGGTAGTGGGCGGTGGAGACGAAGGGCGTGGCGACCTTCTTGCCCGCGAGGTCCTTGAGGCTCGCGATGCCCGAGGCATTGCGCGCCACCAGCGCCTCGGCGTCGGCGATGTCGGCCGAGATCCAGAACAGCTTGATGTCCTGCCCCTGGCTGGCCGCGGCCGTGAGCGGGCTGGAGCCGGTCTCGCCCATCTGCACGTCGCCCGAGGCCATGGCGCGGATCACGTCGCCGCCGCCCGAGAACATGCGCCAGTTGATCTTGTAGCCGGTGGCCTTCTCGACCTCGCCCGACTCCATGACCAGGCGCAGCGGGACGAGCATGTCCTGATGAGCGAAGGTGAGCTCCTTGGCCTTCTGGGCGAAGGCGGTGCCGGTGGTGGCCAGCATGAGCAGCGCTGTGGCTGCGATTGCACGGTGCAGGGATCGACGCGTGTTCATCCGGGTTCTCCTTGTCTGTTGCGGGCGGCGCTGGCCGAGGCTTCGGGGCGAGGGGTACTGTGCATGGTTGGGGGTGGGGTGCAAAGTGCCAGGGGTGGGAGGGGGGAGGTGCCAGTGGACTGGGACTTACCCTTGTTTGGTGCCTTGCGGCACGGGGGAGGTGCGTTTTTTGTTTTTGGGGTTGTTTTCTTTGGTGAGGCTGTTGGCCGGGTCTCGCCCCGGCCGACAACCTCAACAAGAAGAGCACCGTCACACAACCAAGACCGCTGGCAAACTGCCCCACACCATGCCTCAAGCCGTCATCCTCCCCGCAGAAGCGCATCACTACCCTTCCCTCCACCAGACCCTCGACACGGTGGCCCGAGAAAAAAAATACCTGGCTCTCACCGAGGCCCCGCCCTACGACTCGACCACCGACTTCTACCGCCACCTGCGCGCCACCCACTCCCCTCACTTCGTAGCCGTAGAAAACAACCAGGTCATAGGCTGGTGCGACATCGCCCCCACCTTCGGCCAGACCCGCGCCCACGCAGGCACCCTCGGCATCGCGATGCACCCCCAGGCACGCGGCCGCGGACTCGGTCCGCAGCTGCTGCGCGCCGCCATCGAAGCCGCCTGGCTCAGGGGCCTCACCCGCATCGAACTCACGGTGCGCGACGACAACCTCCCCGCCAAGGCCCTCTACGAACGCTTCGGCTTCCAGCACGAAGGCCTGCAACGCCAGGCGATGCGCGTCGACGGCATCTACCACGACGTCCACGCCATGGCCCTGCTCGCCACCGAGGCCACCGCACCCCACTAGACTGGTCCGTACCCGACAAGAGCCCGGAGACACGACACCATGTGCAGGAGCATCAAGACCCTCTACAACTTCGAGCCGCCCGCCACCGAGCAGGAGATCCGCGCCGCGGCCCTGCAGTTCGTGCGCAAGCTCAGCGGCTTCAACGTCCCCTCGCGCGCCAACGAGGCCGCGTTCGAACGCGCCGTCGAGGAAGTCAGTGCCAGCGCCGCGCGGCTGCTCGAATCGCTGGTGACCACGGCCGAGCCGCGCGACCGCGAGATCGAGGCCGAGCGCGCCAGGGCCCGCTCGGCCGCGCGCTTCGGCACGCAGCTTTCCTGACCGCCACCGGCGCACGCGCCCGAGCCCGCCGCGTTCGGCCTTCGCCGCGCACGGTTTTTGCGCCTGCCGCGGCGCAGGTCCAAAAGGCCTTTGGTATCGTGCCTTGCAAGCCGAAACACATTCAAGAAGACGCGGACATCGACCGAATGAGAAAGACCTATATCGGAGGCTGCCACTGCGGCGCCGTGCGCTTCGAAGCCGACATCGACCTGAGCCTGGGCACGCTGCGCTGCAACTGCGCGATCTGCACCCGCACGCGCTTCTGGCCAGCCATCGTCGAGCCCGGGGCCTTCCGCCTGCTCGAGGGCGAATCCGAGCTCAGCGAGCAGATGCTCGACACCCGCAACAGCCACTACATCGTCTGCAAGCTCTGCGGCGTGCGCTCCTTCGGCGTGGGGCATTCGCCCGAGACCGGCGCCCATGCCTACGGCGTGAACGTGACCTGCCTCGACGACGTGGACCTCGACGACCTCGTCAACTCGCCGCTGCAGTACGTGGACGGCCACCGCGGCACCTGGCACGTGGCGCGCACGGCCATCGATCCCTGAGACGACGATCAACAGACAGACAACCACAATCCACAGGAGACACCCTCATGCCTTTCGAACTCTGGCTCGCCTTCGTGGCCGCCTCGGCCGTGCTGCTGGTCATTCCAGGTCCGACCATCCTCACGGTGATCAGCTACTCGATGTCGCACGGCCGCCGCGCCAACGTGCCGCTGGTGGCCGCGGTGGCGCTCGGCGACTCGACCGCGCTGGTGGTGTCGCTGCTGGGCCTGGGCACGCTGCTCGCGGCCTCGGCCTTCTGGTTCAACGCGGTGAAATGGGTGGGGGGGCTGTACCTGCTGTACCTGGGCATCAAGCTGCTGCGCGCGGGCGTGTCGAGCGCCGAGATCGCGACACCGGAAGCACCCGCCTCGCGCTGGCGCCTGTTCGCCAACACCTACCTGGTGACGGCGCTCAATCCGAAGGGCATCGTGTTCTTCGTGGCCTTCCTGCCGCAGTTCATCAGCCAGAAGGCCGCGGTCGCGCCGCAGATGTGGGTGCTGGCGCTGACCTTCGTCGCGATGGCCACGCTCAACGCCACGCTCTACGCGGTGTTCGCGGGCTCGGCGCGGCGCCTGCTGTCCTCGCCGCGCGCGCAGCGCCGCTTCAACCTCGGCGGCGGCGCGCTGCTGAGCGCCGCGGGCCTGTGGGCGCTGATGGCGCGCCGGCCGGCCTGATCGCTCAGTTGCGCGTCGGATCGCCAGGGCGGCGGTCGTAGCGGTTCGGCACGCCATCGCCGTCGCGATCGCGGTCGTAGCGATTGGGCACGCCGTCGCGGTCACGGTCGCCATAGCCGGCGCGCGGCGGCGGCGGACGGTCGTAGCCGGGGGCGACGACGCAGCCGGCCAGCACGGCCGAGGCCGACAGCACGACGGCCAGGGTGGCGAGTCTGTTGTTCTTCATGAAGCTTCTCCTTGGAATGATGGTGGAACACCGCGCCGGCTCGCCTCTGGGCACCGGGGCGGTAGCGCATTGAAGGTCACGCCGGTCGAGCCGCGGTGTCGCGATGGCTGCGCCACGGTGAAGTTGTGTGACCGGATGTGGCCGCTGCCGCAGACTGTGAACGACCCACCCGCCCACCGCGTGGCGGCGCGCCCCGCGTCCGTGGGTAGGCGCATGCCGCGCGGCACGGGTTCGAACTTCCGTCTACATCTTTCGGCAGGACGGCAGCCCGATGCGCATGGCCGAGAATGGCTGCCGCTTTCCAGCCCCGCGCATTCCCCGCGCGCACCCCTGCCCTGATGCCGACGCCCATCGCCCTGTTTCATTCCCCCGCGCTCCCGCGCCTCACGCTGGCGCTCGCCGCGCTGATGCTGACGGCGCAGGCCGCATGGGCCGTGCCGAGCTTCGAGGAGGTGAAGCGCGACTTCCGCTCGTCCGACACCGCGGTGCTCGACCGCAACGGCGAGCTGCTGCAGCGCGTGCGCACCGACGCCAGCGTGCGGCGCGGCCAGTGGACGGCGCTGGCCGACATCTCGCCGGCCTTGCGCACGGCGATGGTGCTCAGCGAGGACCGGCGCTTCTACGAGCACAGCGGCGTCGACTGGCGCGCGGTCTCGGCCGCGGCCTGGGGCAACCTCTGGAACACGCGCACGCGCGGCGCCTCGACCATCACGATGCAGCTCTCGGGCCTGCTCGACGAGGACCTGCGGCGCGGCGGCGGCGGCCGCAGCCTGACGCAGAAGCTCGGCCAGACCGTGGCCGCGACCCAGCTCGAGCGCCAGTGGCGCAAGGACCAGATCCTCGAGGCCTACCTCAACAGCGTGCCGTTCCGCGGCGAGATCGTGGGCATCGACGCGCTCTCGCGCACGCTGTTCGGCAAGGCGCCGAGCGGCCTCGACGCGCGCGAGGCCGCCGTGGCCGCCGCGCTGGTGCGCGCGCCCAACGCGCGGCCGGCCCTGGTGGCGCAGCGCGCCTGCGAGGTGCTGCGCACCATGGAGCCGCAGCGCAAGGCCGACTGCGAGGCGCTCGACATGTTCACCAGCGCCGCGGTGCAGCGGCGCGCCTTCGAGGCCAGTGAAGGCATCGCGCCGCATGCCGCGCGGCGCGCGCTTCGCCAGGCGCGCGAGGGCCGCGAGCCCGGGCAGGAAGACACGCCGCCGGGCGAAGCCAGGGCGGCGGCGAAGGACACCGGCGACGGCAGCGTGCGCACCACGCTGCGCGCGCCGCTGCAGCGCTTCGCGCTCGGCACCCTGCAGCGGCACCTGCGCGAGCTGCGCGGCCGGCACGTGGAGGACGGCGCGCTCGTGGTGCTCGACAACGCCACCGGCGAGGTGCTGGCCTGGGTCGGTTCCTCGGGGCCGCTGAGCCAGGCGGCCGAGGTCGACGGCGTGATCGCGATGCGCCAGCCGGGCTCGACGCTCAAGCCGCTGCTCTACGGCCAGGCGATCGCCGAACGGCGGCTCACCGCGGCTTCGCTGATCGAGGACTCGTCGGCGCAGATCAACACCGCGAGCGGCCTCTACATCCCGCAGAACTACGACCGCCGCTTCAAGGGCCCGGTCTCGGCGCGCACCGCGCTCGCGGCCTCGCTCAACGTGCCGGCCGTGCGCACGCTGGTGATGGTGTCGCCCGAATCCTTCGCGCGCGGGCTGCGCGCGGCCGGCCTGCCGCTGCGCGAGAGCGGCGACTACTACGGCTACAGCCTCGCGCTCGGCAGCGCCGAGGTCACGCTGCTGTCGCTGACCAATGCCTACCGCATGCTGGCCAACGGCGGGCGCTACGGCACGACCACGCTGCTGGCGCCGGCGGCGCCCGACAAGTCGAGGAAGACCACCGCCGCCACCGCAAAGAGCCCCCCGGCACCGGTGCTCGACCCGCGCGCCGCCTTCATCGTCGGCGACATCCTGTCCGACCCCAACGCGCGCACCCGCACCTTCGGCCTCGACAGCATCCTCTCGACCCGCTTCTGGAGCGCGGTGAAGACCGGCACCAGCAAGGACATGCGCGACAACTGGGCGGTGGGCTGGTCGCAGCGCTACACGGTCGGCGTGTGGGTCGGCAACGCGAGCGGCGAGTCGATGTGGGACGTGAGCGGCACCAGCGGCGCGGCGCCGGTCTGGGCCGAGGTCATGCGCTTCCTGCACGCGCGCGAGCCGAGCCGGGCGCCCGCGCCGCCGCCGGGCCTGGTGCGCACGCACATCGACTTCGGCCCCGGTCCCGACGGCAATGCGCTCGAGGCCGCGCGCGACGAATGGTTCGTGCAGGGCACGGAGCAGCCGCTGTTCGCGCTCGCGAACGAACCCGGCGCCGCGGGCACGGCCGCCATCGCGCGCATCACCGCGCCGGCCGACGGCACGATCATCGCGCTCGATCCCGACATCCCGCCGCTGCGCCAGCGCGTGCGCTTCGAATCGGAAGGCCGCGGCGTGCAATGGCGCATCGACGGCAAGCACTTCGCGCGCGGCAACAGCGCGCAGTGGCTGCCCTGGCCGGGCCGCCACCTGATCGAGCTGGTCGATGCCGGCGGCAAGGTGGTGGACCAGCGCCGGCTCGAGGTGCGCGGCGCGGGCGTCGTGACGAAGAGCGCCCAGCGATGAAGGCGACGACCCCGAACTCCCGACCCGGCCTGCACCTCTGGCTGTGTCTGGTGCTGCTGTTCGCCGCGGTATTCGGCGCGCAGGCCAAACCCGTGCCCGTGCCGGCGATGAAGTCGCGCGTGATCGACCAGAACAAGACGCTCGACGCCGCGCAGGCCGAGGCGCTGCGCGAGCGCATCGCCGACATCGAGCGCGAGACCCGGGCCCAGCTCGCGGTGCTGATCGTGCCGACCACCGGCGAGGACAGCATCGAGCAATACGCCACGCGCGTGTTCGCGCAGTGGAAGCTCGGGCGCAAGGACGAGGACGACGGCGTGCTGCTGCTGGTGGCGATCCGCGACCGGCGCATGCGCATCGAGGTCGGCCGCGGCCTCGAGGGCCGCATCACCGACATCCAGGCCGCGCGCATCATCGACCAGGAGATGACGCCGCGCTTTCGCGCCGGCGATTTCGATGGCGGCCTGGGTGCCGCGGTCGACGGCATCGCGCAGCTGATCCGCGGCGAGCCGATGGCCATGGCCCAGGAGCTGCCGCTGATCGATCCGGGCGAGCCCGTCGAATCGAGGCCGCCCGAGCCGCGCGGATGGCACGTCACGCCCGAGGGCTGGGCCTTCTTCGCCGTGATCGGCTGGTCGGCGCTGGTCGGGCTCTGGCAGAGCCGGCAGAAGAAGAGCGCGGCCGAATTGCGCACCGATGCCGAGCAGCTCGCGCGGCGGCGCGCGCGCCAGGCGCGCAGCAACGCACGGCGCGCGACGAAGCGCGCGCGCCGCGCGCAGGCCGGCGTCGCGGCCGAGCTCGAAAGCGCCTCGGCCGTGGCCGAAGCCGCGCCCGGCAGGACGCTGCGGCGCTGGCCCTGGACCTTCGGCGCGCTCGCGGTCGCGCCGGTCGCCGCGGCTGCCACGCTCGGCGAACCGATGTTCGCGATCGCGCTCGCGATGATGCCGGTGCCGATGGGCTTCGGCATCGGCTATGGCTGCGGCCTGTGGCGCACCATGCGCCTCGTCGTCGCCGGCATCGCGCTGCTGATCGCGGGCGTGGCGGTCGCGGGCCGGCAACTGGGCTGGGAGCGCGTGGGCTGGTCGCTGCTCGGCATGCTGGCGCTGGGCGCGGCGGTGCTGGTCGGGCTGCTGATCGTGACCGGCATGCGCAAGGCCTGGGGCAGGGGCGTGCGCAGCTTCGTCTCGCGCTGGATCGTGGTGTGCGTGGTGGTGGGCCTGTTCGTCGGGATGGCGCACGACGAGCTCGAGCCGCAGCTGTTCCTGCTCGTGCTGGCGGCCGTCACGGTGGTGGCGCTGCTCGTGGCCTTCTTCCCGGCCGATGGCGGCGGGGGCGGCGGGCACGGCAACGACTACGGCGACAGCGGATGGGGCAGCAGCAGTTCCTCGTCCTCCTCTTCGTACGAGTCCTCGTCCTCCTCGTCGTCGGATTCGTCGTCGTCCTCGTCGGACTCGGGCGGCTCGAGCAGCGGCGGCGGCGCCTCGGGAAGCTGGTAGCGGACGACCCGGGGGAACGCCCCGACCCAAGCCCCTCCCGCCACAAGGCCTACCGACCCCCGACCACAATTCATCCGATGATTCAATGAATTGGCACCTCATGCTAGCCCAAGCCCCCCGCACCTCCCTGGTCGAAGCCGCCGCCAACGGCATCCGCGCCGAGATCTCCGCCGGCCGCTGGCCCGTCGGCGCGCGCATCCCCATCGAGCCGCAGCTCGCCCAGTTGCTCGGCGTGAGCCGCGGCACCGTGCGCGAGGCCGTCAAGACGCTGGTCTCGCGCGGCCTGCTCGAGGTGCGCCAGGGCTCGGGCACCTATGTGCGCTCGGGCTTCGATCCCGGCGCCAGCCTGCAGAAGCTGCGCCTGGCCAGCCTGCTCGACCAGTTCGAGGTGCGCTGCGCGCTCGAGGTGCAGGCCGCGCGGCTGGCCGCGCTGCGCCACACGCCCGAGGACCTGCGCCAGCTCCACGCCCTGCTCGACCGCCGCGGCACGCCCGCGCCCGACGACGGCGGCAAGGCCTTCATCGAGCGCGACCTCGCCTTCCACCTGGCCATCGTCGACATCGCGGGCAACCTCGCGCTCGCCGAGACGGTGCGTTTCATCGGCGGCTACATCAAGGACACGATCGCCAGCACCATGGGCACGCTGCTGCCCGAGCCCGACGACGCCGCGCACCGCGCCGTGGTCGAGGCCATCGCCAGCCGCGACCCCGAGCGCGCCGACGCCGCCGTGCGCGCCTTCATGACGCCCATGATCGCGGCCCTCGCCACCGGCTCCGACACATCCACCGGCGCCCCACGCGCGCCGTCCCGTCCATGACCGCCACCAGCACTTTCCCTTCCGCCGCCACGGCCACCCTGCGCCACGCGCCCGCCGCCGAGGCCGGCCAGTTGCTGATCGACGCCGAGGTCGACAGCCAGCCCGCGCCGCCGCCCACCCCGGCACCGAGCCGCGGCCGCCGCATCCTGCTGGGCGCCAGCGTGGTGCTGATCGCCTTCAACCTGCGGCCGGTGTTCGCCAGCCTCTCGGTGGTGTTGCCCGAGATCGTCCGCGCCACCGGCCTGTCGGCCACCGCCGCCAGCCTGTTGACCACCCTGCCCGTGCTGTGCCTGGGCCTGTTCGCGCCGCTCGCGCCCGGCCTCGGCCGGCGCTTCGGCACCGAGCGCACGCTGCTGGGCTGCATGGCGCTGATCCTGGTCGGCACGCTGCTGCGCGGCACCGGCAACGTGCCGCTGCTGTTCCTCGCCTCGGCGATCGCCGGCAGCGGCATCGCGGTCGCCAACGTGCTGCTGTCGGGGCTGGTCAAGCGCGACTTCGCCGGACAGGCGGCGCTGATGATGGGCCTCTACACCATGGCCGTGTGCGGCGGCGCCGCGAGCGCGGCCGGCCTCACGGTGCCGATCGAGCATGCACTGGGCGGCGGCTGGACCGCGGCGCTCGCGGTCTGGGCGCTGCCGGCCGCGCTGGTCACGCTGCTGTGGGCGCCGCAGGCGCTGGCGCGCAAGCCGATCGCCAGCGAATCGGGCTTCACCGTGCGCGGCCTGTGGCGCGACCGGCTGGCCTGGCAGGTCACCTGCTTCATGGGGCTGCAGTCCGCGCTGGCCTACATCGTCATGGGCTGGCTCGCGCCGATCCTGCGCGAGCGCGGCCTGGCCAGCGACGTCGCGGGCTACGTGGTCTCGGTCTCGGTCATCACGCAGGTCGTGACCTGCCTCGTGGTGCCCGCGCTCGCGGTCCGGCTGCGCAACCAGATCGGCCTGGCGGTGGCGCTCGCGCTGCTCACCGTGGCCGCCATGCTGGCCCAGCTGTTCGCCCCGCTCGGCGGCGTGTGGGTCTGGGCCGTACTGCTGGGCATCGCGCAGGGCGGCACCTTCGCGCTGGCGCTCACCATGATCGTGCTGCGCTCGCCCGATTCGCACGTGGCGGCGCACCTGTCGGGCATGGCGCAGGGCGTGGGCTACGTCATCGCGGCCTTCGGCCCGCTGCTGGCCGGGCTGCTGCACGGCTGGACCGGCAGCTTCGGCGCCGCCTCGTGGCTGTTCGTCGGGGTCGGTGTCGCGCTGGTGATCGCGGGCATCGGCGCGGGCCGCACCCTGCACGTGGGCGCGGTCACAGTACCACGCTAGCGTGGTGCTGGCGCGACGCGGCACCCGGGTCCGCGCGCGCCTACAGCAAGAAGCTCGCGCGTCCGAAGGGCGATGGGTCCGGAGCATGAGAAACTTCGTGCCATGCCGACGGTCAGACTGCGGCCCCAAGCAGGCACCGCCCCGATCCACCCGCCTCACGGCTTCTCTTCGACGAGCGCACCATGAAGAAACTTGCCGCCCTGGCCTTGCTGGGCCTGATCCAGACCGCCCCCGCGCTGGCCCAGCGCGACATGGACGTCTATGAAGCCGACCGCCGCTACTGCGCGAGCGGCCGCTCGGGCATGGACTTCCACTCCTGCATGGACCGGCTGCGCTTCGACCGCCAGCGCGACCGCGACCGCTGGGAACGCGAGCGCTGGGAACGCAGCCGCGACGACCGCAGCCGCTGGGAATACGAGCAGCGCCAGCGCTATGCCGCGCCGCCGCCCCCGCCGGTCTACCGCGGCGAACCGCCGAAGCTCAGCGACATGCAGCAGCGCGCGCTCGACAACTGCGTCCTGCTCGCACCGCGCGACCAGCCGCGCTGCCGCGCGACCGTGATGTCGACGGTGCGCTGAAAAAGCGTGCCGTTGCGCTTGCTTTCCCGCGCGCGGTGACCCCGAGGGGACCGCGCAGGCCGCCCGCGGCGGCCGTGCCGCGCTGCGCGATGCGGCGGACCGGTGCATGATGCGTCGCCGATCCATTCCATGAACGCCTCCTCCCCTCCGCAGGAAGAAGAAACCGCCGGCTCGCCCGACGGCCTCGCGCTGTCGCGCATGGTGCGCACCGAGCAGATGCTGGCGGTGCGCCGCAGCGTGCTCGCCGCGATCCCGGTCAACCTGGTGCTGAGCCTCACGGTGGCGCTGCTGGCCCACCACTCGGAGCTGACCGCGCTCGGCCTGGCCTGGCTCGCGCTCTCGCTGGCCGTCAACGTCACGCGCATCTTCGTCTGCCGCCGGCCCTTCGTGCCCGCGCCCAACGCCGACGGCACCGATCCCTCGGTCGACCACGAGCTGCGGCTGGCCTGGCTGTTCGCGCTGCTGTCGGGCTCGGTCTGGGCCCTGATCCCGATCCTCTGCGAGGGCTACACCTCGCCCGAGACCCTGTTCTACCTGACCGTGGTCTGCGGCATCTGCGCCGGCTCGGTCACCTACGGCATCGCCTACGCGCCGGTGCCGGTCAGCTTCATCACGCCGGCCCTGCTTTCCGTGATGGGCTGCCTGGTCTGGGCCGGCGGCTTCGACCGCCTGATGCTGGCCGCGATGGTGCTGGTCTATCTCGCGGCGCTGATGCGCGCGGCGCTGCAGAGCGCACGCGGCTTTCGCGAAGGCAGCCGGCTCAAGAACGAGGCCGTGTCGATGGCCGCGCGCCTGCGGCAGTCGCATGCGCTGTCGCTCGAATCGACGCGCCAGCTCGCCTTCCGCGTCGCGCACGACGCGCTCACGGGCCTGCTCAACCGCGAGGGCTTCACGCAGGCCTCGAGCCTGCGCATCGATGCCGGCGGCAAGGAGCGCGAGCACGGCCTGCTGATCCTCGGCATCGACGGCTTCAAGGCCGTCAACGACGCCTTCGGCCACAAGATGGGCGACCGCGTGCTGCAGGACGTGGCGCAGTGGCTGCAGCGCGAGCTGGCCGGCCGCGACGCCATCCTGGGCCGCTGGGGCGGCGACGAGTTCGCGGCCCTGTTCGTCGCCGAAGATGGCGGCCCCTCGCCCGAGCAGGTGGCGCAGGCGCTGATCGAATCGATCGCCTCGGCCACCGCGCAGTACGGCGGCAAGCTGAGCGCGAGCGTGGGCCTGTGCGTCGAGCGCGGCGTGCCGATCGCCGACATGCTGAGCTCGGCCGACGAGGCGCTGCACGAGGCCAAGCGCGCGGGCCGCAGCCGCTGCCGCCGCTTCGACGAGGCCCTGCGCGAACGCCTGGTGACGCGGCGCGACGTGGAGCGCGACCTGCCCGCCGCGGTCGCCTCGCGCGCCATCGGCGTCTGGTACCAGCCGATCCTGGCCGACGGCGGCCGCCGGCTGCACAGCCTCGAGGCGCTGCTGCGCTGGCAGCATCCGCGCCATGGCTGGATCCCGCCCGAGGACGTGATCCGCGCGGCCGCGAGCACCGGCCTGGCCGAATCGCTGCTGCGCCACATCCTGGCCGAGATCTGCGTCGGGCTGCAGGAGCTCGCCGCGGCCGACCCGCGCTTCGAGGCCGTGCCGGTGGCGATGAACGTGTCGCCGCGCGAGATGTCGCAGCTCGCGCTCGACCGCATCGTGCTCGGCGAGATCGCGCGCCACGGCATCGGGCCGCACCGCATCCAGATCGAGATCACCGAGGAGATCGCGCTCGACACCTTCGCCGCCAGCGCGCGCCTGCATGCGCTGGCCGACGCGGGCGTGGCGATCGTGGTGGACGATTTCGGCGTCGGCTATTCCTCGCTGGCCTCGCTGCGCAGCAAGTACGTGCGGCAGGTCAAGATCGACCGCAGCTTCATCTTCGGGCTGGCCGCCTCGCCGGGCAACCGCGTGCTGGTCGAATCGGTGATCCGCCTCGGCCATTCGCTGCGCATCGACGTGGTGGCCGAGGGCGTGGAGACCGTCGAGGAGCTCGAGGCGCTCAATGCGCTCGGCTGTCCTCTGATGCAGGGCTACCACCTCGCGCGGCCCGGACCGCTCGACGTGATCGTGCCCTGGGCCCGGCGCCTGCCGGGCTGAGCCTCAGCGCGAGGCCGGGCCGCCGTGCAGCGGCAGCCGCAAGGTGAGTCCGAGCGGACCGCCCGCGTGCGAGGCCGCATAGAGCCGCCCGCCCAGGCCGGCTGCGATGCGCTCGCAGGCCCGCAGCGGCGCCGCGCCGACATCGCGCCAGTGCACCACCGCCTGCGTGCCCTCGATGCGCGCATGCACGCGCGGCGCGGCGCCCGTCGAGGCCGAGGCGGCCTGCGCAGCCACTTGCGCGAGCAGCTCGCGCAGCTCGCTCTCCACCGCCAGCACGGGTACGGCCTGCGACGGCAGTTCGACGGCGGCGCGCGGCAGCGCCGCGCCGAGCAGCGCGCGCAAGTCGTGCACCGCGCTGCGGCCGAACCGCTGCAGGGCCTCGTCGCGCGCGCGTGCCGCGGCCTCGCGCGCCCGCGCACCGTCGCGCAGGTTCGCGACCAGCAGCGAGCCCATGAGGCCGAGCACGCCCGCGAAGCCGAGCCCGATGACGCTCGCGATGGCGAAGCCGAGGTTGCCGGTCTGCATGGCCATGCCGGTTTCAGCGCGGCGCGCCCGGCCGGTATTCGAGCGAGCCCGAGGGCGTGCGCTCGCAGCGGCCCGCGAGCGCGTCGCCGCGCGGGCCCGGCGGCACCGGCCGCGCGCCCTCGGGCTCGCCCTCGCACATGTCCCAGGCCGGCAGCGCGCGCGTGTTCATCGCGCCGGGCAGCGCCATGTGCAGGGGCATCGGCGGCGGCGGACCTTCGCCGCGAAAGGCCGGCGGCGGGCCGTAGGGCATGGGCGGCGGCAGCACGATGCAGCCGCCGAGGCTGGCCACGGCGAGCGCGCCGGCCAGGTGCTTGATACGCAAGGTCATGAAAGCTTCTCCTCTTCTTTTTCTGCATTCGCGCAGGGCCCGCGCGCCGCGAGGCACGCGGGCGCGCGGCGGCGTCAGAACGCGTGGCGGATGCCGAAGTCGTAGCCGGTCGAGGACTTGGGCAGGCCGGTGTAGCCCACGCCCGTGCTGCCGTAGCCGGTGGTGCTGGCGGCCGTGAGGCTGCCGGTGTAGGCCGCGTCGTTGCGGTTGCTCACGCGTGCCACGGTGGCGTAGAGCGCGGTGCGCTTCGACAGGTTGTGCACGTAGCCCAGCGCTAGCTTGTTGACGCGCGGATCCTCGCCGTAGAGGCCGGTGGCGCCCTCGTTGTAGCGCACCGCCGAATACGAGGCGCGGATCAGGCCCGGGCCCACCGGCACGGTGGCGCCGATCAGGTAGCCCTTGTAGCTGTCGTGCGTGTTGGTCAAGCCGGTGTCGAACTTGTTCTGCACGTTCGAGAGCTCGCCGAACAGCTTGACCGGGCCGAAGTCGTACGAGGCGCCGAGGTTCACGGTCTGCACCTTGCGCGTGAGCGCGGTGGTGTCGACCGCCACGTTCTGGCCCGCGGCCAGCGCGACGTCGAGCGGCCCGTTGGCATAGCCGAAGCGCCCGCCGATGTAGCGGCCCGCGCTGCTGCTGGTGGCGGCCGTGAGGTCGGTGGCGCTGGTGCGCACGTTCTCGTTCAGGCTGTACTGCACCTGGCCGTAGAAGCCGCCGAGGTTGGGCGGCAGGAAGTACGCGACCATGTTGCTGGCGCGCGCATAGTTGCTGTTGCCGATGCCCGTGCTGCCGCCCACGGTGCTGATCACGTTGGTGCCCGAGCCGTTGGTGCCGAAGGGATCGAACACGGTGTCGTTCCAGAAGGTGGCCGTGTAGTCGCGGCCCAGCCGCACTTCGCCGAAGCCGCCCGAGAGGCTCACGGTGGAGCGCCGGTTGAAGTTGGCGATGCCGGTCGCGCCGTCGTCGTTGGTGATCGGTGCCTCGAGCCAGAAGCTCGCGGCCAGCCCGCCGCCCAGGTCCTCGGTGCCCCTGAAGCCGATGCGGCTGGAGTTGTAGCCCGAGTTGGCCAGGCTCCATTGGCTCTGCTTGCTGGTGATGCCGGTGATCGCGTTGCGCGAGGTGGCCGACTGGTAGCTCACGCCGGCGTCGACGACGCCGAACAGGGTGACGGACGATTGGGCACAGGCCAGGCCGGTGACGGTCAGCGCGGCCAGGGCCGTGAGGGATTTCTTCATTCAGGTTTCTCCGGTTTCGGCGCTCTTCATCGAGCGGCCGGAACGGATGCTCCCGTCCAAATTCGGAGGAATCTGGTGCATGGGGGCGAATGTTGTTTTTGCGCGCAATCCCCGATCGCTCGCCTTACCAGAAGTCTCCCAAAAGCCAGGCAATGCTCGCGCTCTGAAGGAGCCACCATGACCATCGCATTGCAAAGCAACCTCGCCGCCTCGCTCGGCGTGCAACAGCTCGCCAACGCATTCCGCCCCGCGTTCGAGCACCTGCGCATTCTTCGCAACCTGATCATCCCGATGCCCGAGGGCTGCGCGGTGCGCACCGCGCGCATCGACGCGGTGGTGGTCTGCGAGACCGGCATCTACCTGTTCGAGATCAAGGCCTGGCGCAACGCCTTCGTCTACCGCAAGAAGTCGGACCAGGCGCCGCCGCGCTGGTTCCTGCGGCTGCAGGGCTGCAACCGCGCGCGCGAGGTGAAGGACCCGGCCTGGCAGGGCGGGCGCAAGACCACGCAGCTGCGCAGCCTGCTGCCCGACGACCTGCGGCTGCAGTACTTCGTGCTGCTGCCCTGCGAGGGCGTGGAGCTCGAGGGCGTGATGCCCGCGGCCGTCATCACGCAGCAGGACCTGCCCTACATCGCGCGGCTGGTGCGCAACAACGGCCGCACCGCGCGCAGCTATCCGCTGCTCGATGCGCAGGCGGTCGAGCGCACGGTGCAGCGGCTGCTCGAGATCCAGGGCGACCTCGACCTGGCGGAACACCTGCGCAACTGCCGCGCCTGCACCGGCCCCGGCATGCGGGCCTCGCTCCCGGCCCCGGGCTGGCTGTCCACCAACGCCATCGGACTGCAATAAAGGAGAGAAAGTGAACTCGGCGCGGCGTCCCAAATTTCTCCGACATTGGACGAAACCATGCGCCGATGAAATCTCCGAAGTCCCTCGCGGGCCTGGCGCTGCTCGCCGCGCTGATCGCACCTTCCACCCGGGCCGCCGAGCCCTTCGCCGTGCAGGACATCCGCCTGGAAGGCCTGCAGCGCGTGGAGGCGGGCACCGTCTTCGCGACCCTCGGCCTGCGCGCCGGCGACACCTACAGCGACGAACGCGGCAGCGAAGCGATCCGCGCTTTATTCGCGCTGGGCCTGTTCAAGGACGTGCGCATCGACGTCAGCGGCCGCGTGCTGGTGGTGATCGTCGAGGAACGCCCGACCATCGCCGACGTCGACTTCACCGGCACCAAGGAATTCGACAAGGCGGCGCTGCAGAAGGCGCTGCGCGAGGTCGGGCTGGCCGAGGGCCGGCCCTACGACAAGGCGCTGGCCGACCGCGCCGAGCAGGAGCTCAAGCGCCAGTACCTGGGCCGCGGCCTCTACAACGCGCAGGTCGTCACCACCGCCACGCCCACCGAGCGCAACCGCGTGAACCTGAGCTTCGGCGTGACCGAGGGCGAGCCCGCGCGCATCCGCGAGGTCCGCATCGTCGGCGGCAGGGATTTCAGCGAGAGCACGCTGCTCGACCTGTTCGACCAGGACAGCGGCGGCTGGCTCAGCTGGTACACCAAGTCGAACCAGTACTCGCGCGCCAGGCTCGACGCCGACCTCGAGGCCCTCAAGAGCTACTACATCACGCGCGGCTACCTCGAGTTCCGCGTCGACTCCACCCAGGTCGCGATCTCGCCCGACCGCCAGGACCTCGCGATCACCGTCAACATCACCGAAGGCGAGAAGTTCACGGTGGCCGGCGTGAAGCTCGCGGGCGACTACCTGGGCCGCGACGATGAATTCAAGACCCTGGTCACGGTCCGGCCCGGCGAGCCCTACAACGGCGAGCAGGTCGCGGCCACCACCAAGGCCTTCACCGACTACTTCGGCACCTTCGGCTATGCCTTCGCGCGCGTGAAGGCCGAGCCCGAGATCGACCGCGCACGCCACCGCGTGACCATGGTGCTGCGCGCCGAGCCCGCGCGCCGCGCCTACGTGCGGCGCATCCACATCGGCGGCAACGCGCGCACGCGCGACGAGGTGATCCGCCGCGAGTTCCGCCAATACGAGGGCGCCTGGTACGACGGCAACAGGATCAAGCTCTCGCGCGACCGCGTGGACCGGCTGGGCTTCTTCACCGACGTCAACGTCGAGACGCAGGAGATCCCCGGCTCGCCCGACCAGGTCGACATCGCGGTGACGGTGGCCGAGAAGCCCACGGGCTCGCTGCAGCTCGGCGCCGGCTATTCGTCCACCGACAAGATCTCGCTGAGCTTCGGCATCACGCAGGAGAACGTGTTCGGCTCGGGCAACTACCTGGGCCTGCAGGTCAACACCAGCTCCTACAACCGCACGATCTCGGTGACCGCCACCGATCCCTACTTCAGCAAGGACGGGATCTCGCGCACCTTCAACCTGTTCCACACCACCACCCGCCCCTACTACGAGGCCGACGGCAACTACAAGCTCGCGAGCGACGGCGGCTCGGTGCGCTTCGGCATCCCGGTCGGTGAGCTCGACCGGATCTACCTGGGCATCGGCGTGGAGCGCTATGCGTTCACGCCCGGCAGCAACGGCAGCTACACGCTGGTCGACGGCTCCTATGTCTACACCGCGACGCCGCAGGCCTACCTCGACTACTTCCAGTGCACCGGCACGGCGCCGAGCGTGAGCTGCGCCAACCGCAACGTGGTGGCCTTTCCGGCCACGCTGGGCTGGTCGCGCGACGACCGCGACAGCGCGCTGATCCCGACCCGGGGCCGGCTGCAGAGCGCGAACCTCGAGGTCGGCGTGGGCGGCGCGCTGCGCTACCTCAAGAGCAACTACCAGTACCAGCAGTACTTCCCGCTGTCCAAGCAGTACACGCTGGCTTTCAACGGCGAGCTCGGCTATGCGCGCGCGCTCGGCGACTCGGCCTTTCCGATCTTCAAGAACTTCTACGCGGGCGGGCTGGGCTCGATCCGCGGCTTCGAGCAGAACTCGCTGGGGCCGCGCGACGCGGTGACCGAAGGCGCGCTGGGCGGCACGCGCAAGGCGATCTTCAACCTCGAGTTCAGCACGCCGTTCCCGGGCGCGGGCAACGACCGCTCGCTGCGGCTGTACAGCTTCCTCGACGCGGGCAACGTGTTCGCGAGCCGCACGGCCAGCATGAGCGATGCGCAATGGAAGGCGCAGAACAGGCTGCGTGCCTCGGCCGGCCTGGGCATCAGCTGGATCTCGCCGCTCGGGCCGTTGCGACTGGCCTATGCGGTGCCGCTGCGCTACCAGAAGGAGGACACGGCCAACGGCATCGCGGCCGACCGCACGCAGCGGCTGCAGTTCCAGATCGGCACCGCGTTCTGAGCGCCATGGCCCGCATCCTGCTGGTGGAAGACGCGCGCCACGACAGCGCCGCCGCGCTGCACGGCCTGCTGCACGCGGCCGGCCACGAGGTCGAGCGGATCGGCGACGGCGCGGCCGCGCTCGAGCGCATCCTGCAGGCGCCGCCCGCGCTCACGCTGCTCGAGGTGGCGCTGCCGCGCATCGACGGCCTGCGGGTGCTGGAGGCGGTGCGTTCGCTGAGCGACCATCCGATCATCATGCTGACGGCGCGCACGCGCGAGGCCGACCGGCTGCGCGGGCTCGACCTCGGGGCCGACGACTACGTCTGCAAGCCCTTCTCGCCGCGCGAGGTGGTGGCGCGCGTGAACACGGTGCTGCGCCGCCATGCGCAGCGCCGGCACGCGGCGCGGCCCTCGGCGGCCGTGGCCTTCGACGACGCCGGGGGCGGGGCGCGGCTCGAGGGCCGGCCGCTGGCGCTGACGCGGCGCGAGCTGCTGCTGCTGCGCGCGCTCTCGGGCGACCCGGGCCGGGTGTTCAGCCGTTCGACGCTGCTCGAGGCCGCGTTCCCCGAGGCGCTCGAGGTGAACGAGCGCGCGGTCGACGGCCACATCAAGAACCTGCGCCGCAAGCTCTCGGCCGCGGCGCCCGCGCACGACTGGATCCGCTCGATCTACGGCGTGGGCTTCAGCTTCGCGGAGCGGCCGGCCTGAACTTCAACGGGCCTGGTAGCGGCAGGCCCCCGCGCCACGGCGCGCGCCCGGCTTCGGCGCGGCGGGACTGTAGCTGTCGAAGGGCTGGCCGGGCCGGGGACGGGCCTGCTGCGGCAGTGCCGCGCGCTCGATCTCCATGATCGGCGCGAGCGTGGAGACCGGCGTGCGGCGCACCGTGCCGCGCCCGCCGGTCTCGGGCGGGCACTCGTCGCGCACCGCGACCACCGTGCCGGCCGCGAGGCCGCAGAAGGCCAGCGCGCCCGCCAGGCGCTGCATGCGCTTGCCGCGGCGCTCGGCGGGCGCGGCAAGGCTCACGTCGACTCCTCCCCGAGAGCCGTGCCGCCGACCACGCAGGGCCGCGTGGCGCGGCCCTCGGCCCAGTGGATCGCGAAGATCCAGGCGGGGGCGAACAGCCCGAACAGCGCGAGGAGCGCGGGCCACAGGAGGTCGATGCACGGTGTCATGGCAGCCATCGTGCGTGCCGATTCGGGAGAAAAATGGGAGATGGGCCCTCCCAGATTCCTCCACATTTGGCGGTCATGATTGGCGGCTTGCCGATGACGCCCCCGTCCGCCCTGCCCGCGCCACCCGCGTCGCCTGTCGCAGAATGCGGCCCTCACCTCCCGAGACCATGCCGCGCCTGCGCCTGACCCTCTCCCGCAAGATCTTCCTCGCGCTCGCCGCGCTGCTGATCGTGCTGCTGCTGAGCTTCGCGGGGCTGTCGATCCTCGCGCTGCAGCGCGGCCTCGGCGCCTACGTGGCCGAGATCGAGATCCGCCGCATGGACTGGCTCTCGCAGCTGGTGCTCAAGCACTACGTGCTCAATGGCGACTGGAAGAGCCTGCGCGACAACGACGAGGCCTGGCACCGGCTGCAGATGGGCCGCGTGGCGACGGTGCTCGACAACGCGAGCACGCCCGACGACCGCCGGCTGCCGCCCTGGTACGAGTACCGCACGCGCGGCGCTCCGCCCGAGGGCTCGGCCGACAACGGCCCGCCGCCGATGCCGCCGGGCCAGCTCGAGCTGCTGCCGCGGCGCGCGGCGCCGGCGATGCCGCCGCCCTTCTTCTTCGCCGATCCGCGCGCGATGGCCGACTCGATCTACCAGCGGCTCGCGGTGCTCGACGCGCAGGGCGTGCGCGTGGTGGGCGCGACCATCGACCCCGAGAACGCGGCGCGCCTGCCGATACGGCGCGGCCGGGCCGTCATCGGCTACCTCGCGCTGGCGCCGCTGCAGGGCCTGGAGAGCGAGGCCGACCGCGCCTTCCTGGCGCGGCAGTCGGGCGTGATCGTGCTCACGGGCCTCGCGGGCCTGGTGTTCGCGCTGGCGCTCTCCTACCTGCTGGCGCGGCGCTGGTTCAAGCCGGTCGACGACCTGACGCAGGCGGCGCAGGACGTGGCGCGCGGCCGGCTGTCGACGCGCGTGGTGGTGCAGGGCTCGGACGAGCTCGCGCTGCTGGGCAAGACCTTCAACGACATGGCGCAGCGGCTCGACACGGTGGAGGCCTCGCGCCGCGCCTGGCTGGCCGACGCCGCGCACGAGCTGCGCACGCCGCTGGCCGCGATGCGCGCCGAGATCGAGGCGCTGCAGGACGGCGTGCGCACCTTCGACGAACGCACGGCGCTGCGGCTGCACCGCCAGGTGATCCGGCTCGGCCAGCTGGTGGACGACCTGCGCAGCAGCATGCGCGCGCCGCAGAGCGACCTGCCGACCACGACGGTGTATCCGCTGTCGCTGCTCAAGGAGGCGCTGGACCACACGCGCGACCGCTTCGCGCAGCGCGGCATCGCGGTCGACCGGCGCGCCATCGACCTGATCGCGGCACGCAAGCAGCCGGCGATCGAGGGCGACGCGCACCGGCTGCACCAGGTCTTCATGAACCTGCTCGAGAACACGCTGGCCTACACCGACCCCGGCGGCGTGCTGCGCATCGACGTCACGGTGGAGGGGCCGTGGACCGGCCACAGCCTCACGCTGCTGTTCGACGACAGCGCACCGGGCGTGCCCGAGAGCGAATTGCCACGCCTGTTCGACCGCCTGTTCCGCGGCGAGACCTCGCGCAGCCGCGAGCACGGCGGCTCGGGCCTGGGCCTGTCGATCTGCCGCACCACCATCGAGGCGCACGGCGGCACCATCGACGCCTCGCCCTCGCCGATGGGCGGGCTGCGCGTCACCCTCACCCTGCCGCTGGCCACTTCACCATGATCCGCCCATGACCCGCATCGTGATCGTCGAGGACGAAGCCGACATCGCCTCGGTGGTGCAGGACTACCTGCGCCACGCGGGCTACGAGACCACGCATTTCGCCGATGGCCAGAGCGCCCTCGAGAGCATCGTGGCCGCGCCGCCCGACCTGACCCTGCTCGACATCATGCTGCCGCGGCTCGACGGCATCGAGGTGCTGCGGCGCGCGCGCGAGCACACGGCCCATCCGATCATCATGCTGACGGCGCGCATCGAGGAGGTCGACCGGCTGCTGGGCCTGGAGCTCGGCGCCGACGACTACGTCTGCAAGCCCTTCTCGCCGCGCGAGCTGGTGGCGCGCGTGCGCGCGGTGCTGCGCCGCGCCGCGCCGGGCCTGTCCGACCCGGGAGCACCGGGCCGCGCCGCGACCGACGCGGCGCCCGGGCTGGTGCTCGACGACGTGCACTGGCGCGCCTCGCTCGAGGGCACGCCGCTGAACCTCACGCGGCGCGAGTTCGGGCTGCTGCAGGTGCTGTCGCGCCATCCGGGGCGCATCTTCTCGCGCGCGCGGCTGCTCGAGCTGGCCTACGACGACACGGTGGACGTGACCGAGCGCGCGATCGACAGCCACGTGAAGAACCTGCGCCGCAAGCTCGGCGCGGTGACGCCCGGGCACGACTGGATCCGCTCGGTGTACGGCGTGGGCTTCGCGTGGGAAGCACCGCCGCCCGCGGACTGAGCCGCCCCGCTACTGCGGACCGCCGCAGAAGGGCACGGCCGAGGTGTCGGCCGCGGTGAAGCGCATCGTGCTGGCGCGCCGCGCGCTGCGCGGCTTGTTCGCGGGCCATTCGCTCTCGGTCCAGCTGAAGCTCCAGCCATAGGCGGCGCCGGGCCGCGCGGCGTCGGCATAGGCGATGCGCAGGCTGCCGGCGGTCTCGTCGTGGCAATGCGGCGAGGTCTTGTATTCCTTCTCGGAGAAGCAGGCGCGGATCATCTGCGAGCACCAGAACGGGATGTCCTCGTAGGCGGCCCTGGCGCCGGCCGGGTCGCCGTCGATCGGCACGAAGTCGGCCACCACGAAGCTGGCGCCACCGCCCGAATACATGTCGCTGAAGGCGCTCTGCACCGCGACCGCCCAGCGGCCGTCGGCCAGCGGATAGAGCGCGGGCGCGAGCGAGCGCTGCGCCTCGCGGCCGCCACCGAGCTTCGAGGGCGTGCCCTGGTAGGCCGAGAAGTCATGCAGCCGCTGCAGGCGCCAGCTTCCGTCCGCATTTCTCTGGACGCGCGCCATGGCGAGCGGCTTCACCGACAGCACCACGTACTCGCCCTCGGCACTGCCGCGCGGCCGGTAGAGGCCGAGCTCGCCGGCGTTGCAGGACGTCGAGAGCAACGCGCACAACGTGGGGCGCCATTGGGCGTCGACCGATTCCGGCTTGGCGACGCGGTCGAAGACCTGGGCTGTGGGGGCGGCGATCGCTGCCGTTGCGGCGAGGAACGAGAGCGCGGCGATGGCGGGACGGATGAAGGGCATGGCGGGATCTTAGGGCGGGCTTGCTGCGGTTCGGGATGCGGGCGGTTCGACGACCGGCATACTTGCCGCCGCCCTTCCCCGACACGCCGAGGCCTCCATGACCCCAGAGCTGCGCCCCCTCTTCGACGCCCAGCGCGCCGCCAGCCTGCGCGACCAGGCCCCGCCCTGGAGCGTGCGCGCCGACCGCCTGCGCCGGCTGCGCGCGCTGGTGCGCGAGCACCGCGCCGCGATCGCGGCCGCGATCAGCGCCGACTTCTCGAACCGGCCGCGCCAGGAGACCGAGCTGGCCGAGGTCTTCCCCACGCTCGAGGGCATCGACCATGCGCTGCGCCACGGCAAGCGCTGGATGCGCGTGCGCCGCCGCAGCACCGGGCTGTGGTTCAAGCCCGCGTCCTCGCGGCTGATGCCGCAGCCGCTCGGCGTGGTCGGCATCGTCGTGCCCTGGAACTACCCGCTGTACCTCGCGGCCGGGCCGCTCACGGCCGCGCTGGCCGCGGGCAACCGCGCGATGCTCAAGCAGTCGGAGTACACGCCGCGCTTCGCCGAACTGTTCGCGCGGCTCGTGGGCGAGGCCTTCGCGCCCGACGAGATCGCGGTGGTCAACGGCGACGCCGAGATCGCGCGCGCATTCGCGAGCCTGCCCTTCGACCACCTGCTGTTCACCGGCTCGACCGAGGTCGGCCGCCACGTGATGCGCGCCGCGAGCGAACACCTGACGCCGGTCACGCTCGAACTCGGCGGCAAGTCGCCGGCCATCGTGGGCCGCGGCGCCGCCTTCGACAAGGCGGTGGAGCGCATCCTCGTGGGCAAGACGCTCAACGCGGGCCAGACCTGCATCGCGCCCGACTACGTGCTGGTGCCGCGCGAGCAGCAGGCGCGCTTCGTCGAGACCGCGCGGCGCGTGTTCGCCTCGCTCTACCCCGACCTGGGGCGCAACACCGACTACACCAGCATCGTGAGCCCGCGCCATTTCGCGCGGCTCGCGTCGCTGGTGGACGAGGCCCGGGCGCAGGGGGCCGCGGTGGAACGGCTGGGCGACGCGCCGGCCGATGCCGCGTCGCGGCGGCTGCCGCCGGTGCTGCTCACCGGCGTGGACGACGGCATGCGCGTGATGCAGGAGGAGATCTTCGGCCCCGTGCTGCCGCTCGTGCCCTACGACACGCTCGAGGAGGCCATCGGCTACGTCAACGCCCGGCCGCGGCCGCTCGCGCTCTACCTGTTCGAGAAGCAGCGCGCGGACATCGACCGCGTGCTGGCCCAGACCGTGGCCGGCGGCGTGACCGTCAACGACACGCTGTTGCACATCGCGCAGGACGACCTGCCCTTCGGCGGCGTCGGCGCGAGCGGCATGGGTGCCTACCACGGCGAGTTCGGCTTCCAGACCTTCTCGAAGATGAAGCCGGTGTTCCACCAGTCGGGCCTCAACGGCCTCGGCCTGTTCAAGCCTCCCTACGGCAAGACCTTCGAGCGCATGCTGAAGCTGCTGGCGCGCTGAGGCCGCCACCGCGGCCGCGAAGGATCGGGCAAGAACCGGCAAACGCACGGCCGGAAACGGCCAGCCCCGAAGCGCCCGCGCACCGAAGATGGGCCCATGCGAGAAGAAAGTTCGCCTGCCAGCCGGTGTCGCCGGCGCGACGCCCTTGTTTCGGAGAAAAAGGCAAGAACCGCGTTCGATCCGGATAACGCCCGAGGCGGCAGCGGCGCGACACTTCCAAGCATGCCGGGAGCCCCTTGGCAACCGTGCATCCCCCAAGCATGAGGAGTTATCCATGACCGCAATCCAGGACAAAGTCGTTCTCATCACCGGCGCGAGCAGCGGCATCGGCGAAGCGACCGCGCGGCTGCTCGCGCGTCGCGGCGCGCATGTGGTGCTCGGTGCGCGCCGCACCGACCGGCTCGCGGCGCTCGCGGCCGAGATCCGGGCCACCGGCGGCTCGGCGAGCTTCCAGCGGCTCGACGTCACGCTGCGCCCCGAGATGGAGGCCTTCGCCGAACTGGCGCTCGAGCGCCACGACCGCATCGACGCGCTGGTCAATGCCGCGGGCGTGATGCCGCGCTCGCCGCTGTGGATGCGCAAGATCGAGGAGTGGGAGCTCATGATCGACGTCAACCTGCGCGGCGTGCTGCTCGGCATCGCGGCCGTGCTGCCGACCATGCAGGAACAGGGCTGGGGCCACATCGTGAACCTCGCGCCGGTGTCGGTCACGGGCGTGACGGCCGAGTCGGCCGTCTACCACGGCACGCAGTACGCGGTGGACGCGATCTCCGAGGGCCTGCGCCAGGAGCATGCGGGCCGCGTGCGCGTGAGCGTGCTCCATCCCGAACTCGCGCCGCCGGGCGATCCGCGCCTGGAGCGCATCGCGGCGGGCCTGGCGGGCGAACGCATGTCGACGCGGCGGCGCCTGCTGGCGCCGGCCGACGCGGTGGCGCGTTCGATCACCGGCGCGATCGAGGGCGGCTACTACGCGGCGCATCCCGTGCCCGCGCTGCTGCGCTCGCCGGGCGGCCGCTCGGACAGCGCGCCCGAGGAGCCGGCCGAGTACGCCTTCTGATTCAGTAAGTCTTGTAGGGCAGGAACTTGCCCGAGAGCACCACGTTCACGCGGTCGCCCTTGGGATCGGGCTCGCGCTGGATGTCCATGCTGAAGTCGATGGCGCTCATGATGCCGTCGCCGAACTCCTCGTGGATCAGTTCCTTGATGGTGGTGCCGTAGACGCTGACGATCTCGTACCAGCGGTAGATCAGCGGATCGGTCGGCACCGCCGAGGGCAGCGAGCCCTTGTACGGCACCACCTGCAGCCACTTCTGCTCCTCGGCGCTGAGGCCGAAGATGCGCCCGACGATCCTGGCCTGCTTCTCGTCGAGCGTCATCTGGCCGAGGCAGGCGGCGGTGGTCCATTCCTTCGAGAGGCCGAGCTTCTTCGCGACATCGGCCCACTGCAGGCCTTTGGCCACCTTGGTGGCGATGATCTTCTCGGTGACGTCGTTGCGGTTCATGGTTGGCTTGCTCCTGTGGTGTGCATGGGTACAAGCAACAGGCATGCCGAAAAACACGGGCAGCCGAACGCAGAGGTCGCGAAGGTTGCGCAGAAGTCGCAGAAGAAAACCACCAAAGGGTTCTGCTTCTGCGACTTTCGCGTTCCTTTGTCTTCCCTTCTGCGTTCGGCTGTCCGTGTTTCAGGCGCGTTCCCAGCGGAACTTGCGCTCCGACTCCGCGATGGGCTGGTCGTTGATGCTCGCGTAGCGCCGCTGCATCAGGCCGTTGGGCGCGAACTCCCAGTTCTCGTTGCCGTGGCTGCGGAACCAGTGGCCCGAGTCGTCGTGCCATTCGTACTCGAAGCGCACCGCGATGCGGTTGTCCATGAAGGCCCAGAGCGTCTTCTTCAGGCGGTAGTCGAGCTCGCGCACCCACTTGCGCTGCAGGAACTGCACCACCTGCTCGCGGCCGTTGACGAAGTCGGCGCGGTTGCGCCATTCGGTGTCGGGCGTGTAGGCCAGGCTCACGCGCACCGGGTCGCGCGTGTTCCAGGCGTCTTCGGCGGCCTGGACCTTCTTGAGCGCGGTCTCGAGCGTGAACGGGGGCAGCGGCGGGCGGGATTCGGATTCCATGGCGGTCTTTCGGTGAAGAGGAGAAGGTTGGAAAAAGGCAGAGGCGGTGTAGCCCGGCCGCAATGTGCCATATGTAGACAGACCTGTCTACATGGCGGCGGGAGTGCCTACAATCGCGCCATGGACCTGGACCTTTCCGCCCTGCCCGCGCGCGAGCGCATCCTGCTCACGGCGCACGACCTCTTCTATGCCGACGGCATCCGCGCCACCGGCATCGACCGCGTGATCGCGGCCTCGGCCGTGACCAAGGTCACCTTCTACCGCCACTTCCCCTCGAAGGACGACCTGGTGCGCGCCTTCCTCGACCACCGGCATGCCCGCTGGATGGCCTGGTTCGTCGATGCGCTGGGGCGGCGCGGCGCGCACGAGCGCAGCGGCGACGCGCAGGCCCTGCTGCTGCTGGCCGACGTGATGGCCGAATGGTTCGCCGACCCGGTGTTCCGCGGCTGTGCCTTCATCAATGCCGTGGCCGAGGTCGGCGGCAGCGTCGAAGGCGCGGCCGAGCGCGCGCGCGATCACAAGCGCGAGATGGTCGAGGTGATCGCCGACCTGCTCCCCGCCACGCTGCCGCAGCGCATGGCGCTCGCGCAGGCCGCCGCCATCGGCATCGACGGCGCGATCGTCAAGGCGCAGATGGGCGGCGCCGAGCTGGTGCGCGAGGCGGTCGAGGACCTGCGCCGGCTGCTGCGCGCGCTGGCCGACGCCGCGGCGCCTACTTCACCACCATCGCGGTGAACGGCCACACATAGGCCTGCAGGGTCACGAGGATGCCGACCAGGCAGGCCAGCGCGATCGAGTGGAAGAACACGTAGCGCAGGATCTCTCCCTCGTGGTTGAACCAGCGCGTGGCGGTCGAGGCCACCACGATCGACTGCGCATCGATCATCTTGCCCATCACGCCACCCGAGCTGTTGGCCGCGCCCATGAGGTTGGGGCTCAGCCCGAGCTGGTCGGCCGCCACCTTCTGCATGCCGCCGAACAGCACGTTCGAGGCCGTGTCGGACCCCGTGAGCGCCACGCCCAGCCAGCCCATCAGGGTGCCGAAGAAGGGATACAGCACGCCCGTGTTGGCGAAGGCCAGGCCCAGGGTGGTGTCGAGCCCCGAGTAGCGCGTGAGCGTGCCCAGCGCGAGCATCAGCACGATGGTGAGCAGCGAGAACTTCACCAGCCACAGCGTGCGGCCGTAGGCGGCCACGAGCTGGACCGGGTTGTACTTCATGACCAGCCCGCCCACGAGCGCCGACACCAGGATGCCGGTGCCGGTGGCCGAGAGCAGCAGCAGCTGGTAGACCGCGCCTTCCTTGGTCGGCTTGGGCACCACCGGCGCCACCTTCTCGATCATGTTGTGCAGCCCCTCGATCGGGAAGTTGGGCGCGAAGATGCCGTTGAGCCAGGTCTTGACCGCGGGCAGGCCCCAGATGAACACGAACACCGTGAGGATCAGCCACGGGGTCCAGGCGCGCACCACCGCGGCGGTGGGATGCCTGGTGGGCGCGCCCACCGGCGCGGCCTCGCCGCCGTCGGCCTCGTGGCCCTTGAGCGAGACCGAGGTCCAGACCTTGGCAGGCCTCCACACGCGCAGGAACAGCACCAGGCAGACCATCGAGACGATGGCCGCGATGATGTCCACCAGCTCGGGACCGATGAAGTTCGACACCAGGTACTGCGGGATCGCGAACGAGACACCGGTGACCAGGATCGCCGGCCAGATCTCCCACATGCCCTTGCGGCCCGCGAAGGCCCAGATCAGCCAGAACGGCACCAGCACCGAGAAGAAGGGCAACTGCCGGCCGATCATCGCGGTGACGGCCATCAGGTCGTAGCCGTGCACCTTGGCCAGCGTGATCACCGGCGTGCCGAGCGCGCCGAAGGCCACCGGCGCGGTGTTGGCGATCAGCGAGAGCCCCGAGGCCGCGAGCGGCGAGAAGCCCAGCCCGATCAGGATGGCGGCCGTGACCGCCACCGGCGTGCCGAAGCCGGCCGCGCCCTCGAAGAAGGCGCCGAAGGCGAAGGCGATCAAGAGCAGCTGCAGCCGCCGGTCCTCGGTGATGCCGGCGATGGAGTCCTGCAGCACCTGGAAGCTGCCGTTCTGCTGCGTGAGCTGCTGCAGGAAGATGATGTTGAGCACGATCCAGCCGATCGGCAGCAGCCCGGTGATGCCGCCGAGGAAGGCGGCCTTGCCCGCCATGTCGGCCGGCATGCCGAAGGCGAAGACCGCGATCGCCAGCGCGCTGAGGAGGCCGAGCCCGGCCGCGAAGTGGGCCTTGACGTGCAGGAGGCCGAGGCACACCAGCATCACCACCACCGGTATCGCGGCGAGCGCCGTCGATACCACCATGTTCCCGAACGGGTTGTAAACCTGCTGCCAAACCATGTGTCTGTCTCCGTACTGTTGGTATTCGATGTGACGGATGCGCTGCAACACACTGCGATCGCTCAAGCCTCCTTTGCCGTTTCTCTCCTCTGCACTGCACTGCGGCGCGGCGAAACGAAGCGCCGGGGCGGTCGGGCCCGCGGCGCTTCGATACCATCGTACGCCCGCAACCCCCGCGGCGCACCACCTGCGGACAACCGTGGGCCGGCCCGCCCCCTCGGGTACAACCTCCTTCTACGCACTGCCTTCGCACCTTCATGGCTTCCACGCGCCTCCCCTCGACCCAGGGCCTGCTCGCCTTCGAGGCCGTCGCGCGCCTGCGCAGCGTGAACCTGGCGGCCGAGGAGCTCAGCGTGACGCCCAGCGCCGTGAGCCACCGCATCCGCCAGCTCGAGTCGCAGCTCGGCCTGCGCTTCTTCGCGGGCAGCGACTTCAGCCTCAGCGCCGACGGCATCGTCTACCTGGCGCGGGTGCGCGAGGCCATCTTCGCGCTCGAGCAGGTGCCCGGCCGCGAGGCCGCGCCCAACACCCGGCGGCTGCGCGTGGCCGTCACGCCCACCTTCTCGCGCCAGATCCTGATGCCGCAGCTCGCGCGCTTCTGCGAGGCCCATCCCGAGGTCGAGCTGGTGATGCAGGTGACGGCGCCAATGCGCGAGAACGCGCTCGACGAGGCCGACATCGAGTTGCGTTTCGGCGCCGGACCGTTCCGCCAGCGCGAGTTCCTGCAGTTCCCGGCCGATGCGCTCACGCCCGTGTGCAGCCCGGCCTACCTGAAGCGCCACGGCCCGTTCGAGGGCTTCGCCACCCGGGCCGAGGTGGAGCGCGCCCAGCTGCTGCGCACCCCGCTCGAGAACTGGCGCATCTGGTTCGCGGCCCACGGCATCGGCCTGCCCGAGCCCGCCAGCGGCGCCCAGTTCACCGACCTGGGCCTGCTGCTCGAGGCGGCGGCCGAAGGCCTGGGCGTGGCGCTGATGCGGCTGCACCTGGGCCGCGCCTGGATCGACGGTGGCCGGCTGGTGCGGCTGTCGCCGGTCAGCGTGCCCTCGCCCAACCACTACTTCCTGTGCTGGCGGCCGGGTGCGCTGGAGCGGCCCGAATGCGCCGCGTTCGTGGCCTGGGCGCGGCAGTCGCTCGAAGGCTGAGCCGGGCGCCTGAATTCTTTTCAGATCGCCGGCCAGCGTTTTTCAGCCCGGCCGGGCCCCGCCGAAGCCACACTCACGGCGCCGCGCGTTGCGCTGCGGGAGGAGCTGCTGCCCAATAATGGCGGCGGCCCGGCCCCCAGGCCCGCCCACGACAACAACCCGTTCCACAGGAGACTCCCCGTGCCCGACCTTTCCAAGATCACCTGCATCGAAGACCTGCGGGTGGTCGCCAAGCGGCGCGTGCCGAAGATGTTCTACGACTACGCCGACTCCGGCGCATGGACCGAGGGCACCTACCGCGCCAACGAGAGCGACTTCCAGAAGATCAAGCTGCGCCAGCGCGTGGCGGTCAACATGGAGGGCCGCTCCACCCGCACCACCATGATCGGGCAGGACGTGGCGATGCCGGTGGCGATCGCGCCCACGGGCCTCACGGGCATGCAGCACGCCGACGGCGAGATCCTGGGCGCGCTCGCGGCCAAGGCCTTCGGCATCCCGTTCACGCTCTCGACCATGAGCATCTGCTCGCTCGAGGACATCGCCGAGAACACCGGCCGCCATCCGTTCTGGTTCCAGCTCTACGTGATGAAGGACCGCGACTTCATCGAGCGCCTGATCGACCGCGCGCGCGCGGCCAACGTGTCGGCGCTGCAGCTCACGCTCGACCTGCAGATCCTCGGCCAGCGCCACAAGGACATCAAGAACGGACTGACCACGCCGCCCAAGCCCACGATCAAGAACCTGCTGAACCTCGCGACCAAGCCGCACTGGTGCCTCGGCATGCTGGGCACCAAGCGCCGCACCTTCCGCAACATCGCGGGCCATGCCAAGGGCGTGAAGGACCTGTCCTCGCTGTCCTCGTGGACCGCCGAGCAGTTCGACCCGGCGCTGAACTGGGGCGACATCGAGTGGATCAAGAAGCGCTGGGGCGGCAAGCTGATCCTCAAGGGCATCCTCGACGCGGAAGACGCGCGGCTGGCCGCGAACAGCGGCGCCGACGCGCTGATCGTGTCGAACCACGGCGGACGCCAGCTCGACGGCGCGCCCTCCTCGATCAGCGCGCTGCCGGCCATCGTCGATGCCGTGGGCCGCGACATCGAGGTCTGGATGGACGGCGGCATCCGCAGCGGCCAGGACGTGCTCAAGGCACGCGCCCTCGGTGCCCGCGGCACGCTGATCGGCCGCAGCTTCCTCTACGGCCTGGGCGCCTACGGCCAGGCCGGCGTGACGCGCGCGCTGCAGATCATCCACAAGGAACTCGACGTGACCATGGCGTTCTGCGGCCACACGAGCATCGACACGGTGGATTCGGGGATCCTGCTGCCGGGCACGTTCTAGCAGGTCCGCGCCAGGGGCACGGGCCGCGCGCAAGGCCACGTCGGCGATAGGCCGATGCGGCACCCGCTGACACGACCCGGCCGTCGTGCGGCGCAGAATGGTCCGGCAACAACAACACGGCCGCCGGCCCGTTCGGTGGCCCACAGGCACCATGAGCGCGACCACGCCCCTCCAGGCCGGCCCGGCAAGCCCGGCGGCCTCCGCATCCCCACCCCACTACAGCGCGGAAGAGAAGCGCCACCGCGTGTTCGCGATCATGGCGGCCTCCTCGGGCAACCTGGTCGAGTGGTTCGACTTCTACGTCTACGCGTTCTCGGCGCTGTATTTCGCGCCGGCCTTCTTCCCCAAGTCCGATCCCACCGCGCAGCTGCTCAACACCGCCGGCGTGTTCGCGGCCGGCTTCCTGATGCGGCCGATCGGCGGCTGGCTGTTCGGCCGCATCGCCGACCGGCTCGGGCGCAAGACCTCGATGCTGATCTCGGTCACGATGATGTGCGGCGGCTCGCTGGTCATCGCCTGCCTGCCGACCTACGCGGCCATCGGCGCCTGGGCGCCGTTCCTGCTGCTGATGTGCCGGCTGTTCCAGGGCCTGTCGGTGGGCGGCGAATACGGCACCACCGCCACCTACATGAGCGAGGTCGCGCTGCGCGGCCAGCGCGGCTTCTTCTCCTCGTTCCAGTACGTCACGCTGATCGGCGGCCAGTTGCTCGCGGTGCTGGTGATCGTGGTGCTCGAGCAGCTGCTCAGCGAGGCCGAGCTCAAGGCCTGGGGCTGGCGCATCCCGTTCGTGATCGGCGCCATCGCCGCGGTGGTCGCGCTGCTGCTGCGCCGCACGCTGCACGAGACGCAGAGCGACGAAGCGAAGAAGAACAAGGAGGCCGGCAGCATCGGCGGCCTGTTCAGGCACCACACGCCGGCCTTCCTCACCGTGCTGGGCTACACGGCCGGCGGCTCGCTGATCTTCTACACCTTCACCACCTACATGCAGAAGTACCTGGTGAACACGGTGCACCTGCCGATCAAGACCGCGAGCTACGTGATGACCGGCGCCCTGTTCGCCTACATGTGCATGCAGCCGCTGTTCGGCGCGCTGTCGGACCGCATCGGCCGGCGCAACAACATGCTGCTGTTCGGCGGCCTGGGCGCGATCGCCACCGTGCCGATCCTCACCGCGCTGCAGCACACCACCAGCCCGCTGCTGGCCTTCGTGCTGATCATCGTGGCACTGGCCATCGTGAGCTTCTACACCTCGATCAGCGGCATCGTGAAGGCCGAGATGTTCCCGCCCGAGGTGCGCGCGCTCGGCGTGGGGCTGGCCTACGCGGTGGCCAACGCGATCTTCGGCGGCTCGGCCGAGTACGTGGCGCTGGGCCTGAAGTCGCTGGGCCACGAGTCGGCCTTCTTCTGGTACGTGAGCGCGATGATGGTGATCGCCTTCCTCGTGAGCCTGCGGCTGCCGAGACAGGCCAGCTATCTGCACCACGACCATTGACCTACTTGCGCGATCCGGCGGCGCGCGGCTAAACCATTTCGCGTAGGACGAGGCGACGTCTCGCCTCGCGGCACACGATCGTGGCACGCCACGGGTTGCTCCACGTGGCATCTCTGGTTAGTCTGCTCCGCGGCCCTATCGGCGGGCCAGCAGAACAACCAGGGAAGCCATGCCAGTTTCGTTCGCGGCCCTGTGGGCCAACCATCCCACCATCAAGGGCGACGCGCCCCTGCTCGACAGGGACGTCTACAAGGACCAGTGCGCGATCAACCTCGCCGCAGCCTTCATGCGCGCGGGCGTTTCCTTCGACCGCTTTCCCGGCACCTTCTCGTGGCAGGCCGACAAGCCGAAGTACCCGATCCGCGCGCAGGAGTTGGCGAACTGGTTCAGCCAGTCCCAGGGCGGCCTGATGCATCGGGTCGAGAAGTACGAGGGCAAGGACGGCTTCGAGAAGATCGCGGGCCGCAGCGGAGTCATCTTCATCCAGAACTACTGGGGGCCGGGCCGGCAAGGCGACCACATCGATCTCTGGAGCGGCGCCAGGCTCACCGATTTCTCGTCCTGGTTCCGCGTTCACATGGGCATTTCGTGGGAAGGCCTGATGACCGACTACCGCAAGGCCTCGGCCATCTGGTTCTGGTACGTGCCATGAACCGCCTCAAGCACCTCGCAGCCATCGTGGCCGGCGCGCTCATCGTCGGCTTCCTGTTCTACAAGCTCATCGGGCCTGTGGGCCAGTGGTACGAACTCCATCACGCACGCAATGACGGCGACCTGGGCACGCTCTACATGGTCGCGCTTGGCGTGCAGTGCGTGTCGATCGTCGTGGGCGGCTGGCTCGGCAGCCGCGTCTACCGGTGGCTGCGGCGCGGGTCCTGAGGGTCCCGGCTATCCCCGGCATGAGGATTTCCAAACCCGCGCCGAGGCGATGCGCGGCACCATGGAGCCTCAGCCAGGAGAACCACCATGACGCTCATCAGGAACCTCAGAAAACTCGTCGGCGGCGCCATCTCGCTCGCGGGCGCCGCGGTGCTGATCTCGCAGCACCTCTGACGCACCGCCCACAGCCCGCGGCGCTCAGTCCGCGTACACCCCCGCGGCCTTGATGATCGGGCTCCACTTCGCGATCTCGGCCGCCACGAACTTCTTGTGGCCCTCGGGCTCGATGCGCCCGTCGGTCGCGACCACGGCGCCCAGCGCTTCCTCGCGCTTGATGAAGTCGGCGTCCTTCAGCGCGGCCTTCAGGGCTTCGTTGAGCTTCTTCTGGATCGGTGCCGGCGTGCCCTTGGGCGCGTAGAGGCCGTGCCAGATCGTGACCTGGAAGTCCTTCAGGCCCGACTCCTGCAAGGTGGGCAGGTCCTTGAGCAGCGGCGTGGTCAGGCGCTTGGGCGAGGTCACGGCATAGGCCTTGACCTTCTTGGCCTCGATCTGCGGCGAGGTGTTGGTGGTCTGGTCGCACAGCAGGTCGATCTGGCCGCCGATCAGGTCGGTGATGGCCGGCGCCGTGCCCTTGTAGGGCACGGTCGTCATCTCGGTCTTGGTGGCGCTCTGGTAGAGCAGGCCGCACAGGTGCGAGGCCGAGCCCACGCCGGCGTTGCCGATGTTGATCTTTCCCTTGTTGGCCGACACCCACGAGGACAGCTCGGCGTAGTTGTTGGCCGGCAGGCTGGGCTTGGCGATCAGGGTCATCGGCACGTCGTTGACGATGCCCAGGTACTCGAAGTCGGTCTCGACCTTGAACGGCACGTTGCGCACCAGCGTCGGCACGGTGGCCATGGCGATGTGGTTGAGCAGCAGCGTGTAGCCGTCGGGTGCCGCGCGCGCCACCTTGGCCGCGCCGATCGAGCTGCCCGCGCCGGGCACGTTGTCGATGATCACGCTCGCGCCGCCCAGCGGCTTGCGCAGCGCCTCGGCGAGGTCGCGCGCGACGCGGTCGGTGGGGCCGCCGGCCGCGAAGGGCACGACGATGGTGACGGGCTTGCCCGCCGGGAAGTCCTGCGCCTGAGCGGGGAAGGCACAGGCGGCGGCCACCGTGGCGAGGGCGAAGGCGAAAGCGAAACGCTGGGTCATGGAGTCTCCGGGTATTGAAAGGTCGAATGCGAAAAGAGGATCAGGGCGCGCGCGCCGGCACGCGGCTCTCGAGCGGCGGCGGCTGCCAGGCCGGCTGGATGTGGCAGCCGTTCCTGCCGTCGGTGTCGTAGCGCGGCATCAGTGCGGCGCAGCGCTGCGCGAGGCCCGCGGGCGTGGGCTTCTCGCCCTTGTCGATCCAGTCGAGCAGCGCGGCGAACAGCGCCGGGTACTCCGAATCGCTGAGGTAGCTGTGCTCGCGCTCGTCGCTGAAGCTCTGCACCAGCAGCTCGCCGGTGCCGGCCGCGTCGCGGATGCGGCGGTAGGCGTTCTCGAGCTCGACGAAGGCGGTCGGGTCGTGGATGGCATGCAGCCCCACGGTGGGCAGCGCGGTGCGGCCCGTGGGCTGGCTGTCGGCCGCGAGCGCGCCCTGGGCCTGCGGATCGGCCGCGTAGCGCGGCACGCCGGCGTTGAGCGCGGCCGCCTCGGCCGGCGCCGCGGCATAGCTCACGCCGACATTGCCGAAGGGATTGCGGCCCTGCAGCCGCAGCTGCGTCAGGTCCTGGAACAGCCAGGTGGCCCAGTTCAGGTGGCCGACCAGCGAGCGCTCGGGAATCTTCACCGCGGTGAGGATGGTCTTGAGCCGCGCGGCCTGCTCGGGCGTGCGCTGCGCCGCGGGCAGGCCCACGCCGGTGCACTCGCGCACGCGCTCGGCCAGCTCCTTGCGCGTGAGCTTCGCGTCGAGCGGCAGGCCCTGCCACAGCGGGTACTGCGGCTCGTCGGGCTTCGGATGGTTGCGGCAGACGTACTGGTAGACCACACGCAGGTCGAGCCGGAAGTCGTAGGCGCTGTTGCCGCCGCCGAGCACGCCGCTGGTCAGCAGCAGGCCGTCGTAGGGCCCCTTGGCGCCGCCGGCCGGCGCATAGAGCTCGGCCGCCTTCGCCGCCACGCCCGCGCCATAGCTCTGGCCGTGCAGCAGCGTGCGGCGCGGCTCGCCGAAATGGCGCACGAAGAGCTGGCGCAGGCGCTCGGTGTCCTCCGCCGCCATGGTCACGCCGTAGCCGCCGCGCCGGTAGGTGGAACCGGCCCAGGCATAGCCGGCCTTCACGGTGACGGCCCAGCGCTTGAGGTCCTCCTCGCTGCGCTCGAGCTTGGGGGGCCCGGTTTCAGGGCCGCCGTGCGCGTGCATCACGAGCACGCCGCGGTTCCAGTCCCTGGGGATCGCGATCCAGTAGAGCGCGCCCGTGCCGTCTGCACCGGTGTAGCAGCGCGCGCCCTCGGGGACCGGGGCCGGGCAGGTGGCGGCGCGCGGTCCTTCGACGCGCGCGGCCTGCGCCGGCAGCGTGGCGAACAGGACGGCGGCCGCGGTCAGCGCCGCCGCGAAGGCGGGGCGTGCCCGCCGCTCGAGATGCATCGTCAATGGCGTACTCCGAGTTGCAGCGCCGCGCTCGTGCCCGCGCCGGACACGAAGCCGAGCACGCCGCTGTTGAAGAGGAAGTGGTCCGGCGCACCGAGGCTGGATTCCACCACGCCCGGCACCGGCTTGTCGTAGCTCAGCGTCGCGGTCGTGCCCGCGAGATTGAAGCCTGTGCCGGTCACGGTGGCCGCGGCGTTCTCGCCCTTCACGCTGGCCATCACGTAGCTGCCGTCGGCCGCGCCCGCGGTCAGGCTCAGTTGCGTCGCATGCAGGCGCAGGCCGAAGCTGGTGGCCGATTCGCGCACCAGGTGCATCGGCACCGCGGCGCCGTTCACCAGGCCGATCACCATCGAGCCGGTGAGCGTGCCGCCGGTGGTGGTGGCGCCGCCGGTCGGCGCGGTGGTGCGCAGGTCGAAGGCATTGCGCGTGCCGTTCCAGGTGATGTAGCCCTTCTCGGTCTCGGTGCAGTTGGCGTCGTAGACCATGAAGCTGCCGGCATTGCCGGCCGCGCTGCGGCAGTACTGGAAGGTGCCCGCGTTGCGCAGCCGCGCCGCGCCGGCGTAGGCCACGGCGCTGCCGCTGCCCTGCTGCACGCCGACCGTGTTGAAGATGTTCGCGACCGGGTTGAACACCGCGGGCGAGGCCGAGTTCTCGAAGGTGTTCTGGAACGCGAGCAGCGGTGCGAAGCCGCCGCCGCTCGGCGCGTTCACGCCGCCCAGCAGCACGCCGCCCGGCGCGAACGCGAACGCCGCGCCGCTCTCGCCGCTGGTGTAGCTGCACTGCCCCTGCGACACCAGCGTGCCGCTGCGCGTGGTGCCGGCGGTGCGCTGCAGGCTGGCATCGACGGTGATGGTGTAGGCCATGGTGGCCGGGTCGATCTTCACGCTGAGTTCCTCGCCGAAGCTGTCGCCGCCCTTGTAGGTGGCGACGGCCGCGGGCAGGTTCGGGCAGGCCAGCGGATCGCCGACCTCGGTCACGCAGCTGTAGTTGACGGCCGCGTCGAGGCTGCCGCTGCCGCGGTACTTGGGCCAGGCCGGGAACTGGCACAGCGGGCGGGTGCGGCCGTAGGTGCCGGCCACCGCGTCCACCGCCACGCCGGTGGCGGGCGCGAGGCCGCCCTCGACCCAGCCCTCGAGCGCCGCGAGCGAATCCCAGTTCGGGATGAACACGCCGGTGCCGTGGCCCATGCCGGGCACGGTGTAGAAGCGCACGTTCTGGTCGACCAAGGCCTGGCCCACGGTGGCGATCAGCTGCTTGTAGTAGTCGATGGTCGAGTTCGGGCTGATCACCTCGTCGGCCAGGCCGTGCAGCATGATCAGCTTGCCGCCGTGCGCGAAGAAGGGCGCGAGGTCCGGGTTGGTGGCGTCGGTGAGATTCGACACCTCGGTCACGCGCGCGGCGTAGGCGCCGGGGTTCAGCGGATCGAAGGTCAGCGTGTCGAAGCCCTCGATGCGCGTCACGAAGTACTTCACCCACTGGTCGCCGGTGACGTACATGTTGGCGTCGGCCGAGGTGGCCGGGTTGGCCGGCACCTTGCGCGTGCCGAGGTCGCGCGTGGTGTACGGGCCCGCCACCAGCGCGCCTTCGAGCAGGTTGTAGCCGCCCGCGCGCTTCACGCCGTTGCCCAGTGCGTAGCTCGTGAACTCGAGCGGCGACTCGATGGTGCGCACGGTATCGAGCTGCGCGTCGGACAGGCAGCCGTCGCCGGTGTCGGTGCCGCCGGTGCAGCGCAGCGAGGCGAGGATCTGCGTGTTGAGCTGGCGGCAGCTCTCGACGTTGCTCACGATGCCGTCGGCCGCGCCGTCGAGCTTATCGCAGGCCTGCAGCACGGTCCGCTGCACCAGCAGCGTCTTGGCCACGTTCATCCAGCCCGCGCCGCCGTTGTTGTAGAGCGCCCGGCCCACGGCCACGTTCGACAGCCGCGTGCCCGTGTAGTTGAGCGCGGGCTCGTTGGCGATCACGCCGTCGTAGTCGAGCGGCCAGCGCTGGATGTAGCTCAGCGCGTCGCGCCCGCCGGTCGAGGTGCCGAGGAAGTAGGCCTTCTTCGGCTTGCTGCCGTAGCGCGCGAGCACCAGCGCCTGCGCCACGTCGCGCGTCTTCTTGAGCGACTGGCCGCCGTAGTTGGCGAGCTGCTCGTCGTTGGCGGCGAAGCGGCCGTCGGTGATGCTGCTGGCCTGATGGCCCGAATCGTCGCCATAGGTGGCATAGCCGAGCGCGAGCGGCGCGGGCTTTTCGCGCGGGCCGAAGCGGATCACCTCGGTGCCGTCGATCAGCACGCCGTCGAAACCGCCACCGCCGAAGTGGATGGTCTTCTGGTTCCACTTCTCGGGCAGGTTCAGCGCGAAGTTGATCAGCTGCGAGTTCGGGTCCACCGGCTGGATGGTGCCGCGCACCCGGCAGTAGTCGCCGTAGTTGTTGCCGGCATCGCCCGCGGCCACCGCGGTGGCGCTGGTCACGGTGGCGCCCTGCGTGGGCAGGCTGATCTGCGAGGCGGCCAGGGTCATGCCGGCGAGTTCGGCGCAAGCCTTCGCGGTTTGTGCCGGCGGCGGGTTGACGGGCGGGTTGCCGCCGTCGCCGCCATTCGCCGGCGGGTTGACGGGCAGGAACGGAAAGCCGCCGCCCCCTCCTCCGCCGCCACCGCAGGCGGCCAGGATCAGCGAGAGGCCCAGTGCGGTGGCACCGGCGCGCAGCATGGAGGGAAGGCCGAGTCGGGTCGGCACGGATGTCGGCAAGGGGCGCGGTGGGCGCATGGTCTTTGTCTCCGGAACACGGCCTCGTGGGGCCGCTCATTGAATAGGCGGCCGGACGATAGAAGCAGCCTGACCTGGGGTCAAATAAAATAAAAAGGCACTTTCAATATGAAAAAAGTATGGAGATAAGACCGCTGCGCTACTTCGTGGCCGTCGCCGAGACCGGCCACATGACGCGCGCCGCCGAGCGCCTGGGCATCCAGCAACCGCCGCTGAGCCTGACCATCAAGGCGCTGGAACGCGAACTCGGCGTGCTGCTGTTCAAGCGCCATCCGCGCGGCGTGGCGCTGACCGACGCCGGCCGCCAGTTCCAGGCCGAGGCGCTGCGCATGCTGCAGGACATGGACGCGATGCGGCAGCGCATGGCGCGCGTGGCCAGCGGCCAGGCCGGCAGCCTGGCCGTGGGCTTCACCAGTTCGGCCGCCGCGCACCGCTTCGTGCCCGAGGCGCTGCGCGCGTTCCGGCGCGAGTACCCCGACGTCGAGCTGCAGCTCAGCGAGAACAACGCCGCCGAGATCACCGAGGCGCTGGCCGCGGGCCGCGTGCATTGCGGCCTGCTGCGCGTGCCGGTCGACCGGCCCGCCGGCCTGGCGTTCGAGACCCTGCTGCGCGAGCCGGTGCTGGTGGCGATGCCCAGCGACCACCGTTTCGCCACCGCGCGCAGCCAGCGCGCGGCGTCCCGCCCGCTGCCGCTGGCGAAGCTCTGCGAGGAAGACCTGATCCTGGTGCGCCGCCCCGGCGCGCCCGGCCTCTATGCCGAGTTGCTCGCGCTGTGCCATGCCAAGGGCCTGCGCCCGCGCGTGGTGGCCGAGGTCGAACGCATGATGACCAACCTCAACCTCGTGGCCGCGGGCGTCGGGCTGTCGGTAGTGCCGGCCTCGATGACCGGCGTGCACGCGCACGCGATCGCCTATGCGCCGCTGGCCGATGGCGGCGCGCTCGACGCGCCGCTCACGCTGGTGTCGCGCGCCGACGAGGACAACCTGCCCGCGCGCCGTTTCGCCGCGCTGCTGCGCGGCCTCGCGGCCGGCGACGCGAAGGGCCGGCCATGACGCGGGCGCTGCATCGCCGCCTGCTGCTGGGCGCGGGCGCGTCCTTCGTCGGGCTCGCCGCGCTGGGCCTGTCGCGCGCCGGCGCGGCATCGGCCTGGCCCAGCCGGCCGGTGCGGCTGATCGTGGTCTACCCGCCGGGCGGCGTCAGCGACGGCATGGCGCGCGTGCTGGCCGAGCCGCTGGCGCAGTCGCTCGGCGTGCCGGTGCTGATCGAGAACCGGCCCGGCGCCGGCGGCAGCGTGGGCATGGACGCGCTCGCGCGCGCCGTGCCCGACGGCCACACGCTGGCCTTCTCGGCCATCAGCCCGCTCACCCTGCATCCGCTGCTCGCGCGCGTGGCCTACGACCCGCTGCGCGCCTTCGTGCCGGTGGCCAGCCTGATGCGCACGCCCGTGCTGGTGGTCGGCACCCAGGCCTTCACCGGCCGCGGCTTCGGCGACCTGATCGCGCAGGCGCGCGCCCATCCGGGCGCGGTGCGCTGGGCCAGCTCGGGCGTGGCCACCATCGGCCACCTGGTGCTCGCGCAGGTGCGGGTGCAGAGCCGCACCGACATCACCCACATCCCCTACCAGGGCGGCGGGCCGCAGCTCAACGACGCGCTGAGCGGCCAGTTCGAGGTGCTGTCGACCAACGTCGCGGCGCAGCAGCTGCAGTACATCGAGAACGGCCGCTTCCAGGCGCTCGCGGTCGGCGCGCCGCGCCGCATCGAGGCCCTGCCCGATGTGCCGACGCTCGCCGAGCTCGGCTACGAACGCGCCAACCGCGATTCGCTGTTCGGCCTGTTCGCGCCCGCGCACACGCCGCAGCCCGTGGTGCAGCGGCTCAATGCCGAGATCCAGCGCCTGCTGCGCGGCGAGACGCTGCGGCTTCGGCTGCGCGAGGCCTACAACCTGCCGGCCGGCGGCAGCAGCGAGGACTTCGCGCGCGAGATCGCGCAGGACCGGCGGCGCAACCGGGCGCTGGTGGCGGGGGATCGCTCGCAGTTCGATTGAGGCCGCATCGCGCGGCCGGGGCGCTGCTCAGGCTTCGGCGACCCAGAGCCCCGGATAGTCGTGCACGAAGCCATCGGCCGTGACGCCGAGCACCGCCTCGTAGTCGAAGCGCTTCGCCACGTAGCGGTAGGCGTTGTCGCCGCGGCGCTCGTAGCGCTGCATCAGCTCGCCCAGCCCGCCGCCATCGAGGTCGATCCAGGCCGCGGGCGCGTCCGCGCCTTCGCCGTCCGACAGGCTGAGGCGGCGCAGCTGCAACAGGTTGGTCGCGGGCGTGAAGCCCAGGTCGAGGTCGACGCAGTGCGAGAGATCGGGCACCGGCTCGTCGTTGAGCTTCCAGCGGCCCTGCGCGTCGCGCGTGATCGAGAGGTCGACCGTGCTGTCGCCGAGCCAGCCGCGCACCGTGCCCCATTGCGCATGCCAATGCAGGTCGCAGCGCACGCGGTAGTGCAGCTGCGCCACGCGGCCGTCCTCGGCGCGGAAGGCCGAGGCGCCGTCAAGCTGCCAGGCGCTGGCGTTGCGTTCGAGACGGCAGGCATCGTGGCCCGGAACGTCGAGCCTGCGCCAGAGGATGGAAGCGACGGTTTGCATGGGGCGGATGATGGCTCCGGCCGTGGACCCACGCAAGCCTTGGCCTTATGCCGCGATGGGAGGCCGTGCCTACTGCACCGCCGCCAGCACCTTGTCGAAGAACTCCGCCGCCGTACGGCCGAAATCCTCGGGCAGGTAGTCGCGCTCGAAGTCGCGCGCGAACGCGGCCTCGATGTCGTCGTGCGAGCCCCGGTAGTCGGCGATCTCGGCACGCAGCGCGGCCAGTTCGGCCGGGGTGCTCGATTCGCGGTACGAGGCCATGATCTCGGCGCCGGTCTCGCCGAAGAGGATGTCGGCGTCCTGGCCGAAATAGACCTTGGTCAAGTGGTCGATCAGTTCGAATCGCATCGTGGTTTCGTTGTACTGGCTGTCAGAACGGATGGGCGGTGAGGATGTAGAAGGGCTTGCCGTTGTAGGCCTTCATGTTGAGGGTCACGCGCACCTTGGTGAGCTGGCTCACGGCCGTGCTGCCGCGCTGCACGCCGATGCCGACCACGGTGCCGATGTCGTGCTCGAAGGCCACCGGCTTGGAGCCCACCTGCGCCGAGCGCGACCAGGCGCGGATCGCGCGCGCATTGACGCGCACGGTCTGGCTGATGGCCGACTCGGCGGTGGCGAGATCGAAGAAGGACGAGGACTTCTGCAGGCTGGGCTTCTTCGCGAAGCGGTCGAACAGGTCCTGCGCCGACTTGCCGACGTGCTCGCGGATGGTGTGGCCGCCGGCCTTGGAACCGGCCACGCCCTCGTGCTCGATGAGGCGCACCGGCTCGAGCTTGAAGCGGCTCGCGCGCACCGCGATGACGCGCGACGCGGCCAGGCCGCCGGCCACGAACAGCGGCACCGCGACGTCGACCGCGAGCCCCACCTGCGCGCCGGTCTCGGGCGAGGCGCCCATGGCCTGCGCGGCGGCATCGGCCGTCATGGAGGTGGCGGTGCGCTGCGAGCGGCCGGTCCAGACCTGGCGCGCGGCGGTGGCGGTGACGTCGCTGCCGTGGGCGCCGAGCACCACGCAGCCGACCTTGCTCGCCATCGTGGGCTCGGGCGCGACGCACAGCACGCCCGCGCCGACCAGCTCGAGCACGCCGCCGACCAGCGCCGCGGTGCCCCAGAGCCGGTTGCTGAGGCTCGCCGACTCGGGCACGTCCTCGCCACCGAGCACCGCCGCCATCTGCACCGGCGTCAGCGCGACCGAGAGGCCGCCTTCCTCGTCGTCACCCATGGCGCATTCCTTTCCGTTGTCCTCGCGGGGGATTGAAATTCCGATGCATTCTTGCACGGCCCGGGCGAACATCGGCGCAGCGCGAGACAATCGTTACCGTGAGTTTCAAGCCTGCCGCCACGCCCCCGATCCGCCGCATCGCCCACCTCGACATGGACGCCTTCTACGCGTCGGTCGAGCTGCTGCGCTATCCGCAGCTCAAGGGCCTGCCGGTGGTGATCGGCGGCGGCCGGCGCAGCGTGGACGAAGCCATCCGCCACCTGCCGCCCGGCGGCACGCTGGCCGACATCCCTGTCGATGCCTTCGCGCGGCTCAAGGACTACGTGGGCCGCGGCGTGATCACCACCGCCACCTATCCGGCGCGGCAGTTCGGCGTGGGTTCGGCCATGGGGCTCATGAAGGCCGCCAAGCTGTGCCCGCAGGCGATCCTGCTGCCGGTGGACTTCGAGGAGATCCGCAAGTACTCGCGCGGCTTCAAGTCGATCATCACCGACATCGCGCCGCTGATGGAGGACCGCGGCGTGGACGAGGTCTACATCGACTTCACCGAGGTGCCCGGCGGCCAGCGCGAAGGCGGGCGCACGCTGGCGCGGCTGATCCAGAAATCGATCTTCCAGGCCACCGGCCTGACCTGCTCGATCGGCGTGGCGCCCAACAAGCTGATCGCCAAGATGGCGAGCGAATTCAACAAGCCCAACGGGATCTCGGTGGTCTACCAGGACGACATCGAGACGCGCATCTGGCCGCTGCCCTGCCGCAAGGTCAACGGCATCGGCCCCAAGGCCGACGAGAAGCTCAAGCGCCTGGGCATCGAGACCATCGGCCAGCTCGCGGCCTGCGAGCGCGGCTGGCTGATCGACCACTTCGGCAAGTCCACCGGCGCCTGGATGCATGAGGTGGCGTGGGGCCGCGACGATCGCCCGGTGGTGACCGAGAGCGAGCCGGTCTCGATGAGCCGCGAGACCACCTTCGAGCGCGACCTGCACGCGGTGCGCGACCGCGCGGAACTCGGCGAGATCTTCACGCGGCTGTGCGAGAAGGTCGCCGAGGACCTGCGGCGCAAGGGCTACGTGGGCAAGACCATCGGCATCAAGCTGCGCTACGACGATTTCAGGATCGCCACGCGCGACCAGACCATCGACCGTTTCACCGACGATGCGAAGACCATCCGCCGCACCGGCGGCCTGTGCCTGAAACGCGTGCCGCTCGAACGGCCGCTGCGCCTGCTCGGCGTGCGCGTGGGCGCGCTGGCGCGCGCGGGCAGCCCCGAGGCGCTGGCACCGGCCGGCGGCGCGCAGCGTTCGGCCGCCGCGCCCGAGTCGGCCACCGCCTCGCTGTTCTGACGCCATGGCCTTCATCGCACGCTGGCTGCGCCGCTTCTCGCTGCTGCTGCTCGGCCTCGTGGTGCTGATCGCGCTCTACGTAGGAACGGCCTTCGCGCTGGTGTTCTGGCCCAGCCATGCGAAGACCGTCGCGCCGGCCACGCCCTACGTCGAGGCCTGGGTGCTGAGCAACGGCGTGCACACCGACTACGTGTTCCCGGTGCGCTCGGCGCTGATCGATTGGCAGAAGCTGTTCCCGCTCGCGGACTTCCCGGCCGTGCCGCCCGGTGCCGAGTACGTGGCGCTGGGCTGGGGCGACCGCGAGTTCTACCTGCACACGCCGACCTGGGCCGACCTCACGGCCGCGCGCGCGCTGGGCGCGCTGTCGGGCCGCAACCGCGCGCTGCTGCACGTGAGCTATCTGCGGCGCGACCAGTTCGGGCCCGGCGCGTTCCGGCTGCCGCTGTCGATGCCGCAGTACCTGCGCCTCATCGAGCATGTGCGCAGCACCCTGCCCGCGGGCCAGGCGACGGCCATCGCGGGCGCGCACTACAACGCGCAGGATGCCTTCTACGAGGCCAACGGCGCCTATCACCTGTTCGAGACCTGCAACACCTGGACCGGCCGCGGCCTGCGCCGCGCGGGCGTGACGGTCAGCCGCTGGACGCCGTTCGACTTCACGGTGACGTGGCATCTGCAGCGGGTGCCTTGAGCGGCTGGAAATACGGGCAGCCGGACGCAGAGGACGCGAAGGTTTCGCGAAGAGCGCGAAAGGAAGACAAAGGAAGGTGAGCCGCTGCCGTTCGGCGGTTGCGACCGATCGGGGCATCCGGCAAGGGGTGCACCGCCCGCAGACGCAGGGCCCACTTTCAAAGGCTGTTCTTTCGCGCTCTTCGCGGAACCTTCGCGTCCTCTGCGTCCGGAAGTCCGCTCCCGACTTCAGGGCCTGGGCACGCCGCTCGCCCACGCACCCCAGTTCGCCACGATGTGGTCGACCATGCGCGTGCCCACCAGCGCGACGTTCTCCACCGTCTCGGCGAAGCCGCCGGCCGTTTCGCCGGGCGCGGGGTCGAGATGCTGCAAGGTGGTCTCGTTGGGATTGCCCTGGTCGAAGTTGACCGCGCCGCGCAGGCTCATCACGCGGTCGGTGCCGTGGGTGCGCTGGATCACGAGCGTGATCGCGGCGGCCTCCATCTCGGTGATCACGTAGTCGTCGGCACCGTAGAGCTTCGCGATGTACTGCGCCTGGTTCGACATGCCGGGGCCGTGGAAGAAGGTGTCGCCCGTCATGTGGGTGCCGGTGCCGACGAAGGGCGCGCGGCGCGCCGCGGCATCGGGATAGCGCAGCCGGTAGCTGCGCGCCGATTCGGAATCCTTGAGCGGCGTGTCGGCCGTGAGCTTCATGGCCCAGCCGACGAGATCGGGGTTGAGCTTGAAGCGGCGGTACGACTCGTAGCCCTTGCGCGGCATGAAGGTGGGCTCGCCGGGCTTGTTCTCCTCGGGCGCCCAGCGGTGGCCGAGGTCGTAGTCGACCAGCCAGGTGGCCCAGCTCACCTCGCCGATGGTGCCGCGCGAGGGCGGCGTGCCGGCCACGCCCGAGATCACGTAGTAGGCCTGCGAGAAATCGAACTGCGGGTTCAGCAGGATCGCCTGCATCGAGGCCGAGGAATTGACCTTGCCCATGCCGAGCACCGCGCCGCAGACGCCGTCGGCATTGCAGTAGACGGGCTGCAGCGCGCCGGGCACGGCCATCGGCTTCGCGCCCTTCCAGTAGCGCTCGTACCAGTGCTGGAACTCGCCCGCGCGGTCGCCCGTGTTCTGGCCGATCTCGAACATGGCGGCGACGAACACCTTCACCTTCACGGGCAGTTCGGCACGGGCCTCGGCGCCGGGCGCGGGCGGCATGGTGGCGGCGCTGGCGGCACCGGCCAGCAGCGCGGCGGCGAGTGCAGCGAGGCGGGCGAAGCGCAGGGAGGGGGAAGACGGCATGGGTGGACTCCGTGGATTCGAGGATGAGGGCAGGACACGCTAGCGCGGCCATCGCACCGGCGGCGCTCGCGGCGTCCTACAGCCGCGCATTGTCGGCGCTGGCACAACAGGCCTGTCTACACCACGCAACCACCATGCCGGACACAGCATCCTCCGCGAGACGGCCTCCGTCCAAGCCCACGCCGATCGCGAACGGGCTGGTCTACGTGAACCCCGACATGCCGGGCATCCGGCGCCTGCGGCACGGCGCGAAGTTTCGCTACCGCGACGCGCGCGGCCAGTGGGTGCGCGACGCGGACGAGCTCTCGCGCATCCGCATGCTGGCGATACCGCCGGCCTACGACGAGGTGTGGATCTGCCCGCTGCCCAACGGCCACCTGCAGGCCACGGGCCTCGATGCGCGCGGCCGCAAGCAGTACCGCTACCACGCCGACTGGCGCGCGCTGAAGGACGAGACCAAGTTCGACCGGCTCGAGGCCTTCGCGCGCGCGCTGCCGCGCATCCGCGCGCGGGTGCAACGCGACCTGCAAGCCGGCAAGGGCACGGGCGCGCCGGCCCGGGCGCAGGTGCTGGCCGCGCTGGTGCGGCTGCTCGACACCACGCTGATGCGCGTGGGCAACGAGGAGTACGCGAGCAGCAACGGTTCCTACGGCCTCACGACGCTGCGCAACCGGCATGCGGCGGTGAAGGGCGCGGCGCTGCGGCTGCGCTTTCGCGGCAAGAGCGGCGTGATGCACGAGGCCACGCTCGAGGACCCGCGCGTGGCGAAGATCGTGCGCGGCTGCCAGCAACTGCCGGGGCAGGCGCTGTTCCAGTACGTGGGCGAGGACGGCGAACCGCACAGCGTCTCGTCGACCGACGTCAACGACTACCTCGGCGAGGCGGTCGAGGGCCAGAAGGGCCTGGGCGGCGAGCGCTTCACCGCGAAGGACTTCCGCACCTGGCACGGCACGGTGCAGGCGCTCGAACTGACGCGGCTGGCCTGCGAGCCGGGCCGGGTCGCCTCGGACGGCAGCCGCTACACCGCGAAGGACATCCTCGCGACCGTGGCGCGCCAGCTCGGCAACACGCCCGCGGTCTGCAAGAAGGCCTATGTGCATCCCGCGGTGCTGTCGCTGGGCAGCGCGCTCGCGAGCACCGAGGCCGATGCCGCCTCGGCCCTGCTCGAGCGCATCGCGGGACGCCGCAGCGCGCGGCCCTCGCGCGGGCTGCATGCGGCGGAGCGCCGGCTGCTGGCCTTCCTGCAGGCACACCGGCGCGAGCTCCAGGCCGCGACGCGGCAGCGCAAGAGCGCGAAGCCCGCATCGGGCCCGGCGACATCCCCGGGAACATCGAAGCACGCGCCGCTGGCGGTGCGCAAGGCCGCGCCAGCGCGGCCGCGTGTTCAGCCCGCGCCGAGCGAGAAGCGCACGCTGTCGCGCTCGAGCGCGATGCGGTAGCCGAGGTCCTCGGCCAGGCTCTGCAGCGCGACCGCGTCGATGGCCAGCGCGCGCGGCGCGCGGTGCGCATCGAGCACCGGATTGACGGCGCTGGCCTCGCGCGGCAGTGCCGCGAAGCGCAGGCCTTCGGCGCCGTCCGCCTCGATCCGGATCGCGCCGGCTTCGGGCGCGCCGTCGTGCAGGTAGCCGAGCGCGCCGAGGAACAGGTAGCGCAGCGCGGCCGCCGCGGGCCAGCGCTTGTCGTCCTCGCCGGCGGCGAGCGCATCGTCCACATCGAGCGACACGCCATGCAGGTCGAAGGCCGCGCGCATCAGCGCGACGCAGCGCGCCACGAGCGCGGCGCGCGTGATGCCGTCGTCAGTGGTGGCCAGCTCCCAGTCGCGCAGCGACCGGATGCCTTCGACCAGTTCGGACACCTGGCCGTCGACCAGGCCCATGCGTTCTTCGCTGGCGGCGCGATCGATGGTCTCGGCGGCGAGCTGGCGCTTGAGCATCAGCAGCGCCATGCGGATCACCGACACCGGCGCCGCCATGTCATGGCGCAGCGCGGGCAAGGCGCGGGTCAGGAGTTCGTGGCGCACGCCGGCGGCGATCCAGCTGCGCGCTCCGGGAGAGGTTTTCATCGCGCCGCGGCTCCGGCCGCGGGGGCGGCATGTGGATGGCGATGCCCGGAGGTCGGGCCGGCGAGGGAGGCGATGAGGAGGGGGAAGTTCAAGGGAGATGTCCCGGTGCGAGGCAAGCGACAGAGTATCGGCCGCGCCTCGCCGCCCGGGTGTAGGAACCTGCCTACGCAGGTTCGCTCGCTGGCGATCAGGGCTTGCCGAGGTAGGTCCGCACGTCCTTGACCTCGACGCCGGCCGCCGCGACGGCCGAGCGCAGCTGCGCCTCGGTCACGCCCAGGGTCTGGGTCCAGTAGCGCATCTCGTGCGCCTCGTTCACGTTGATGCGCGAGCGGTCGGGTTGCCCACGCTTGCTCAGGTCGTCTGCCATGGTGCTGTCCTCCAGGATGGTTCAGGGAATGGACAGCAGACTGAGTCCGTTCGATGACCGCGACGGAAAGACCGCAGCGCGTCCCCGTGCAGGACATGTCCGAAGCCGGGCGGGACGCGCGCGTTTTTCGTTCAGTCGAACAGGCGGCCGTTGCCCGGCGAGCGCGCATCGAGTCCGGCCTTGCGCACCAGGTCGCGAAAGCCCGCGGGCGAGCTCGAGACCACGGGCACCTTCAACACCGATTCGAGTTCGCGCACGGCATCGAGCGTGACGAGGCCGCCGCAGGAGATGAGGATGCCGTCGGCGCCGGGCCGCGCTTCGAACACGCGGCGGCCCAGGTCCACCAGCACCTGCGTGCCGACCTGGCCGACCGCTTGCACATCGGAGATCGACAGGCCTTCGATGGCCAGCGCTTCGAAATCGCTCTGTTCGAGGTAGCGCCGCAGCTGCACGTTGACCTCGTCGATGTAGGCGGTGGCCACGGCGACGCGCTTCACGCCGAGGCTGCGCAGTCCCTCGACGATGGCGTTGCTCATGGTGGTGCACGGCAGGCCGGTGGCGCGCGACATCTCGACTTCGAGTTGCCGGTTGAAGGCGGCGCCGCGGAAGAAGCTCAGCGAGGTTCCCATGAGGGAGATGGCGCTGACGCCCTCCTCCTTGAGTTCCAGCGCCTTGCCGATCACCGAGTCGATGACCTCGGTGTAGCCGCGCGTCGAGATTTCCCCGAGGCCGAGGCCGCGTGCGCTGAAGCGGATGCGGGTGCCGTAGAGAAGCGGGCCGTCGATGGGGACTTGGCCTGCTTTCGGGGGGACTATGAGGCCCAGGTGGGTCATTTTTGGTTGCCTTCGGTTTTGGGGTTCGGGGTGCGCAGCGGTGGTGCGGGCGGTTCAACGACCGGCGCGTCCAGGCTCACGCCGATGGGGTACTCCCCGCAGCGAAATCAAGGAGGAGCCGAAGGCGGGGGACATTCGCGGAGGGGAGTACCCCGTCGGCGTGAGCCCGCCCCGGACAAGAAATCACCCCCCATCCGCCACGATCCGCTGCTCCGTGATGATGCGTTTCCACCGCACCGTCTCCTCGGCCATGTCCTTGCCGAGTTGCGCCGGCGTGGCATAGGCCCGCAGGGTGCCTTGCGCCGCCGCGGCAGTCCCGGCATCGGGCGCATCGAGCACGGTCTTCACGGCGGCGGAGAACCGGTCGACGATCTCGTTGGGCGTTCCAGCAGGTGCGAGCACGAAGATGCGCGGCGCCACATCGAACCCCGGCAACGCATCGGCCAGCGGCGCGATGTTCTCGGCCCCTTCGAGCTTCGCGCTGTTCATCAACGCCACCGCGCGCAGCTTGCCAGCCTTGGACTGCGCCATCGCCGCCGTGGCGCTGACCACGCCGATCGGCACCTGGCCGCCGATCACGTCGGGCACGATCTGCGCGGCGCCGCGGTACGGCACATGCACCACGAAACTGCCGGTGGACTGCTTGAGCATCTCGAAGCCCAGGTGCTGCACCGTGCCCACGCCCGAGGTCGCGAACGAGAAACGGCCCGGGTTCGCCTTGAGCTGGGCGACGAACTCCGCCGGCGTCTTCGCGGGGAAGTCATTGCCCGTGACGATCATCAGCGGCGAGACGAAGGCGCCGGCCACCGGCTTGAAGCTGGTGAGCGGATCGATCGCGATCTTCGGCTGCAGCAGCTTGGCGATCAGCAAGGCGCTGTCGCCCATCATCAGCGTGTAACCATCGGGCGGCGCCTTGGCGACGAAGTCGGCCGCGATGAGACCGGTGGCGCCGGTGCGGTTCTCCACCAGCACCTGCTGGCCCAGCACCGCGGGCAGGCGCGCGCTCAGCAGGCGCGCCACGGCATCGACGCCGCCGCCGGCCGAATAGCCGACGATGAGGCGGATCGGCTTGTCGGGGTACTTCTGGGCCCAGGCCATGGGCGTCGCGAGCAGGCCCGCGAGGCCGAAGACCGTTGCGGCGCGCAGTGCAAGACGACGCGAGCGAAAGATCGTGGGTGTTGTCGTCTTCATCGTTCAGGCCTTGCCCTTGCCGCGCGAGGTCGGCAGCTTCGCGAGCTCGCGCACGCGCTCGGCGTTGGGCGCGAAGCCCAGGCCCGGCGTCTCGGGCAGCGTGAGCCAGCCCTGATCGGGGACGGGCAGGCCGTCGAAGATCTGCTGCAGCATCTTCACCGCCACGTAGTGGTACTCGACCAGCCCACCATTCGACACCCCCGCATGCAGGTGCATGTTGTGGAAGGGCCAGGCGCCGCCGTTGTCGATCGGCACGTTGAAGGCCTGCGCCATGCCCGCGATCTTCAGGCACTGCGAGTAGCCGCCCGAGATCGTCACGTTGGGCTGCAGCACATCGGCCGCCTGGTTCACCAGCAGGTCGCGGAAACGGAAGGCCAGGCCCTCGTTCTGGCCGCAGGCCAGCGGGATGCTGGTGCGCGCGCGCAGCTGGGCCATCTGGCGCACGTCGTTCTGCGTCAGCGGCTCCTCGAAGAAGCTGATGCCGTAGGGCTCGATGCGGCGTGCGAGCTCGCTCGCATGGAACAGGTCGAGGCCGCAGTTGGCGTCCACATAGAGCTTCACCTCGGGGCCGACCGCCTCGCGCACCGCGGCGACGCGGCGCACGTCCTCGGCGATCACCTCGTCGATCGGCCGCGGCTCGTCGCGGCGCGCGAGCGCATGGCCGCCGACGGTCATCTTCAGCCGGCGAAAGCCCTGCTCCACCCACAGCTTGGCGGCGGCCGCGAGCTGGTCGCGCTCGAAGAAACCGAAGCCGAAGGTCGCATACACCGGCACCCTGGCGCGCGCGCCGCCGAGCAGGCGCCACAGCGGCTGGCCCAGCGCCCTCGCCTTCAGGTCCCACAGCGCGATGTCGAGCGCGGCGATGGCATGGCTCGCGTAGCCGGTCTGGCCGCGCGGCGACAGCAGCCAGTAAAGCTTGTCCCACAGGCGCTCGGTGGCCATCGGGTCCTCGCCGATCAGCGCCGGGCCAGCCACCTCGCGCACCGCGGCGGCAATGATCTCCTCCTCGGTGATGGCGGTCATGCCGTGGCCGACGAGGCCGGTGTCGGTCTCGATCTCGGTCAGGCACAGCGACAGCGAGGTCTTCTTGTCGAGCCCCAGCACGTCGATGGCGACGGGAATGTTCAGCGGCGTGGCGCTGACGCGAACGATCTTCAAAATTGTCTCCTTCGTTGTGCGCGCATCTTTGCGCGCGCCCCGGTGGAGAACAATTCGTTTTTGGCGGGAGCGAGGCTTCGCGCGGCGCGAAGCCTCGTGCTTCAGTCGGGCCGGCTCAGGTGTTCCAGCACCGAGCGCGCGGCCACCGTCAGGTCCTGCTGCCGGCGCACGCACAGCAGGTGGCGGCGCACGGCCCAGGGGGCATCGAGCTTGAGGCAGCGCAGCTTGAGGATCTGCAGCTGCGGCAGGATGGCCGCATAGGGCAGCACGCCGATGCCCGCGCCCTGCTCCACCATGCGGCACACCATGTCGAAGCTGCCGACCTGCATGCGCACCTTGAGCGGCACCTGCGCCTCGAGCGCGGCGCTCAGCAGCACGCGGTGCAGCGCCGTGCCTTCGCGCACCACGATGTGCTCGTGGCGCAGCACCTCGTCCGCGCCGATGCGCTTGCGCCGGCCCAGCGGATGGTCGCGCGCCACCACCACGGCCAGTTCGTCGCTGCGGTAAGGCAGGCATTCGAGCGGATCGGCCGGCGTGTTGCCCTCGATCACGCCGATGTCGGCCAGGCCGGCCTGCACCGCCTTCACCACCTCGGTGCTCGCGCGCTCCTGCAGATCGATCTTGAGCACCGGATGCAGCCGCAGGAAGGAGCCGATCTGCGCCGGCAGGAACTGCGCGATGGTCGAGGCATTGGCCGTGATGCTCACCACGCCCGCCACGCCGTTCTGGAAGTCGTCGAGCTCGGCGCCGAGCCGGTCCATGGCCGAGAGCACGGCGCGCGCATGCAGCAACAGGCCATGGCCGGCGGACGTGAGCGTGACGCCGCGCGCATGACGTACCAGGAGCGGCAGCCGCGCGCGCGCCTCGAGGTCGGAGATGCGCTTGCTCGCGGCCGCGAGCGCGAGGTGGCAGCGCTTGGCGCCCTCGCTGATGCTGCCGTGGTCGGCCACGGCCACGAACAGGCGCAGCGAACGGGTGTCGGGGGTCATGCGGGCAGGATGCCACACGGGCCGGGCCACCCCTCGCGAGCGGCCGCGGAAAAAGAAAAAGGCCGCTGGGGACAGCGGCCTTTTCTTTCGTCTTCGCTTGCGTTCTACGACGGGTCTTGCGGGCCCTTCGAAGAAGCAAAAAATTTGGAGCGGGAAAAGAGTCTCGAACTCTCGACCTCAACCTTGGCAAGGTTGCGCTCTACCAACTGAGCTATTCCCGCGAAGCCTCAGATTATATGCCCCAAAAACGCCATTTTCGAATCCGGGCCAAAAAATCTTCAAAAAACTTCGACGACACCGATCCGCCTACTGGCGCGCCGTGCGCACGTTGGCCGGCAGCGCCTGCGGCCAGCTGGTGCGAAACGGGTTGATGTCGAGCCCGCCGCGCCGCGTGTAGCGCGCGTACACCGCGAGCTTGGTCGGGTGGCAGTGCTTCCAGATGTCGGTGAACATGCGCTCGGCGCATGGCTCGTGGAATTCGTTGTGGTTGCGAAAGCTCACGATGTAGGCGAGCAGCCCGGCCTGGTCGATCGGCGGGCCGCTGTAGCGGATCTGCACGCTGCCCCAGTCGGGCTGGCCCGTGACCAGGCAGTTGCTCTTGAGCAGCCGGCTGGTCAGCGTCTCGGTCACCGGCACCTGCGTGGCGTCGCTCGAGAGCAGCTCGGGCGCGGGCTGGTAGTGCGTGCACTCGATGTCGAGCCGATCGAGGTCCAGGCCGTCGAGCTCGTGCACCGGCTCGCGGTCGAACAGCTCGGGCGCGACCAGCTTCACGCCGATGCCCGCCGCTCGGTCGCTGCCGCGCCACAGCGCCTCGGCCAGGTCGGTGCGCAGGCGTTCGCGCACGGCCTCGGCGTCGGCGAAGGCGGTGTTGTTGAAGCTGTTGAGGTAGAGCTTGAAGCTCTTGCTCTCGATGATGTTGGGCGTCTCGCAGGGCACGGTGAAGTGCGCGATCGCGAGCTGCGGCTTGCCGCGCGGGTTGAGCCAGCTCAGTTCGAAGGCGGTCCAGAGGTCGGCGCCGAAGAAGGGCAGGGCGCCGGCCGCGATGCCCATGGCCTCGCGCTGGGTGGCGCGCGCGATCGGGAACAGCAGCGTGGGGTCGTAGCGGTCGGCGTAGGCCGAGGCGCGGCCGAGCTGGGACTGCTCGGGCGTGTTGGGGTTGGGGGTGTGGGAGGCGTCGTGGCTCATGGATGGCGGGATGGCGTCGCGTTCAGGAACGGGACGATGTGTCTGGCAAGGATGGCGCAGACCTCGGGCGGGAGGTCGTGGCCCATGCCGGGAATGGGCACGAACTGCGCGCCGGGGATGCGGCGCGCCGTGTCCTGGCCGCAGGCGATCGGCACCAGCGCGTCGGGCTCGCCGTGCAGCACCAGGGTCGGGCACTGGATGCGGGCCAGCAGCTCGGGGCGCTCGGTGTCGGCGCCGATGGCGAGCATCTGGCGGAACATGCCGGCCGGATGGTAGGCACGGCGCATGGCGAAGCGCAGGCGCTCGGCCAGCGCCTCGTCGGTCTGCGGATAGGCCGGGCTCTGGATCAGGCGCAGCAGGCGAATGCTGTGCGCGATCAGCTCGTCCTCGCCGCGGCCCAGCGGGCGCCGCAGCAGCATCGCGGCCACCTCGCGGCGCGGACCGGGCAGGCCGCGCGCGCCGCTCGAGCTCATGATGCTCACGAGGCTCTGCACGCGAGAGGGCGCGGTCGCGGCCATGCGCTGCGCGATCATGCCGCCCATCGAGGCGCCGACCACGTGCGCCTGCGCGATGCCCAGCGCGTCGAGCACGCCCAGCGAATCGGCCGCCATGTCCTGCAGCGTGTAGGCCGAGCGCACCGGCAGGCCCAGGCGCAGCCGGATGCTCTCCCAGACGATGTTGCCCACGCCCTTGTGGTCGAAGCCTTCGCTCAGGCCGATGTCACGGTTGTCGTGGCGCAGCACGCGAAAGCCGGCGTCGACCAGCGGCTGCACGAAATCGCGCGGCCAGGCCACGAGCTGCATGCCCAGGCCCATCACCAGCAGGATCACCGGCCGGCCCTCGCCGCCGGTGTCGTCGACTTCGATCTGCAATCCGTTGGCCTGGACCTTCATCGCGGCTTTCTTGTGTTGCGGGCTAGCGGAACTCGCGTTCGCGCAGCCACTTGGTGGCGACCCACTTCTCGCCCGCGACCACGGGCGCGCCGCCGTGCAGCGTGCGGGTGGCGGGATCGGGATGGTCGTAGCTGAAGAACACGCCGGTGCCGCGCACCGGCGCGACCTCGAGGCCGACGTCGGGGAAGGTGGTGGCGCCGCCCTTCTCGGGCTCCTGCAGGTACATCACCAGCGTGGCGACGCGCTGGCCGCCGCGCTTGAGGATGGTGGGCGTGCCGGGCTCGCCGGGATCGAAATAGTCGTAGTGCGGCCGGTACTGCGCGCCGGGCGCGTAGCGCAGGATCTGCAGCCCCTCGCCGAACTCCAGCGGCCAGCGCAGCAGCAGCGCCAGGCGCTGCTCGAGCCGCTGCACGGTCTCGTTCTCGCCGCGCTCGAAGAACATGCCTTCGCTGGTGCGGTCGACGTTGAGCACCTCGCCGCCGGTCTTGGTCTCGACCGTGAGCGAGCGCGCGAGCCGCACGCGCGCGGCCGCGATCAGCGCCTCGCACTCCTCGGCCGACAGCAGGTTGCCGAAGACGATCACGCGCGGGTGCTTCATGGTCTGCAGCACCTGCACGCGGCGGTCGCCGGCATCGATGTACAGCGGCGAGCCCTCGAGGTCGGGGCCCGGCATCGAGGTGCGCGGCGGCAGCGCCGACGCGGCCCTGGATTCGGGAAAGCCGGCCTCGAGCTGGGCCAGCGCGATGTCGGTGGCGGCGTCGTGCCAGCCGGCCGCGCGCATCGAGGCGCGCAGCGCGGGCACCGAATGGCCGGCCGCGAGCTGGCTCACCAGCCAGTCGCGCAGTTCGGGACTCACGGCCTGCGTCATGCGCGCGCTCCGGTTGCCTCGCCTGCTTCCCTCACATCATTCATACGAGTTTTCTCCTGAAGACCAGCCGTTCGGCCGTGGACACCTGGGCGTCGAAACCATAACCCTCGAGATCGAATTTTTCCAGCGCCTTGGGCGTGGCCACGCGGTGCAGCACGGCCCAGCGCGCCAGCAGGCCGCGCGCGCGCTTGGCGAAGAAGCTGATGACCTTGTAGCGGTCGCCCTTCCACTCCTCGAACACGCATTCGACCACACGCGCCTTGAGTGCCCTGGTGTCGACGGCGCGGAAGTACTCCTGCGAGGCGGCGTTGATCACCACCGGCGTGCGGTCGGCCGCCAGCCGCTCGTTGAGGTGCTCGGCGATGCGCGCGCCCCAGAAGGCATAGAGGTCCTTGCCGTGCCGGTTGGCCAGCGCGGTGCCCATCTCGAGCCGGTAGGGCTGCAGCCGGTCGAGCGGGCGCAGCACGCCGTACAGGCCGCTGAGGATGCAGACGTGGTCCTGCGCCCAGTCCAGCTGCGCGGGCGTGAACGAGCGCGCGTCGAAGCCGCCGTAGACGTCGCCGTCGAAGGCGAAGGCGGCCTGGCGGGCGTTCTGCCCGGTGCTCTTGGGACGCCAGGCGGCATAGCGCGCCACGTTGAGGGCCGAGAGCTTGTCCGACAGGCGCATCAGCTCGGAGATCTGCTGCGGCGACTTCTCGCGCAGCAGCTTGATCAGTTCGACCGAGGGGCCCTTCGGGCTCTCGAAATGGGGTTGGGTGGCGGGGACTTCGGCGGGGACCGGGGTGTCGTAGTCGAGCGACTTGGCGGGAGAGAGCAGGAACAGCATCGCGGAATTATCTGTTGGCCCGCCCGCCCCTTGCGGCGCCGGTAAAATCGCCGACCTTCCCTGCCTCCGCGCGGCCCGCGGCCCGTACGACCTGCGTACCGGCGCCATGGCCGCATTGCCCCAAGCCCCCATGAGCGAACCCACCACACCCACCGCCCAACCCGGCCTCGAGAGCCTTTCCAAATCGTTCGAACCCGCGGCCCTCGAGGCGCACTGGGGTCCCGAATGGGAAAAGCGCGGCTACGCGCACGCGGGCTGGCGCGGCACCGGGAAGCCGAAGGCCGACGCCGGCGCGTTCTCGATCCAGCTGCCGCCGCCCAACGTGACGGGCACGCTGCACATGGGCCATGCGTTCAACCAGACGATCATGGACAGCCTCACGCGCTACCACCGCATGAAGGGCGACAACACGCTGTGGCTGCCGGGCACCGACCACGCGGGCATCGCGACCCAGATCGTGGTCGAGCGCCAGCTGCAGGCGCAGAACATCAGCCGCCACGAGATGGGCCCGACGCCGCAGGAGGCGCGCAAGAACTTCATCGCCAAGGTCTGGGAGTGGAAGGAACGCAGCGGCAACACCATCACCCAGCAGATGCGCCGCATGGGCGACACCGTCGACTGGAGCCGCGAATACTTCACCATGGACGAGAAGCTCTCGCCCGTGGTGATGGACACCTTCGTCAAGCTCTATGAAGAGGGCCTGATCTACCGCGGCAAGCGCCTGGTGAACTGGGACCCGACGCTCAAGACCGCCGTGAGCGACCTCGAGGTCGAGAGCGAGGAAGAGGACGGCTGGCTCTGGCACATCGCCTACCCGCTGGAAGACGGTTCGGGCACGCTCACGGTGGCCACCACCCGGCCCGAGACCATGCTCGGCGACACGGCCGTGATGGTCCATCCGGAAGACGAGCGCTACAAGGCGCTGATCGGCAAGCAGGTGCGCCTGCCGCTGGTCGACCGGCTGATCCCGGTGATCGCCGACGACTACGTCGACAAGGCCTTCGGCACCGGCGTGGTGAAGGTCACGCCCGCGCACGACTACAACGACTATGCGGTGGGCCAGCGCCACCAGCTCGAGACCATCGGCATCCTCACGCTCGACGCGACCGTCAACGACAACGCGCCCGAGAAATACCGCGGCCTCGACCGCTTCGTGGCGCGCAAGGCCGTGGTGGCCGACCTCGACGCGCTGGGCCTCTTGGTCGAGACCAAGAAGCACAAGCTGATGGTGCCGCGCTGCGCGCGCACCGGCGCCATCGTCGAGCCGATGCTGACCGACCAGTGGTACGTGGCCATGACCAAGCCCGGCGCCGACGGCCAGTCGATCGCGCAGAAGGCGATCGACGTGGTGCGCTCGGGCGAGGTGCGCTTCGTGCCCGAGAACTGGATCAACACCTACAACCACTGGATGGAGAACATCCAGGACTGGACCATCTCGCGCCAGCTCTGGTGGGGCCACCAGATCCCGGCCTGGTACGACGACGAGGGCAATGTCTACGTCGCGCGCAGCGAGGAGGAAGCCCAGGCCAAGGCGGCCGGCAAGACGCTGCGCCGCGAGGAGGACGTGCTCGACACCTGGTTCTCCGCGGCCCTGTTCCCGTTCTCGACGCTGGGCTGGCCGAACCAGGGCACCGAGCCCACGAGCGACTACAACCTCTACCTGCCCTCGAGCGTGCTGGTCACGGGCTACGACATCATCTTCTTCTGGGTCGCCCGGATGATCATGATGACCAAGCACTTCACCGGCCGCGTGCCGTTCAAGGACGTCTACATCCACGGCCTGGTGCGCGATGCGCAGGGCAAGAAGATGAGCAAGTCCGAGGGCAACGTGCTCGACCCGGTCGACCTGATCGACGGCATCGAGCTGCCCGAGCTGCTCGACAAGCGCACCCAGGGCCTGCGCAAGCCCGAGACCGCGCCCACGGTGCGCAAGAACACGCAGAAGGAATTCCCCGAGGGCATCCCGGCCTTCGGCGCCGACGCGCTGCGCTTCACCTTCGCCTCGCTGGCCTCGCTGGGCCGCAGCATCAACTTCGACAGCAAGCGCTGCGAGGGCTACCGCAACTTCTGCAACAAGCTGTGGAACGCCACCCGCTTCGTGCTGATGAACTGCGAGGGCCAGGACTGCGGCCTCAAGGAGCACACGAAGGAAGAGTGCAAGGTCGGCGGTCCGGCGCACGGCTACCTGAAGTTCAGCCGCGCCGACTACTGGATCGTCTCGCAGCTGCAGCGCGTCGAGGCCGAGGTCGCCAAGGGCTTCGAGGAGTACCGGCTCGACAACGTCGCCAACGCGATCTACCAGTTCGCCTGGGACGAGTTCTGCGACTGGTACCTCGAGATCGCCAAGGTGCAGATCCAGACCGGCGACGATGCCCAGAAGCGTGCCACGCGCCGCACGCTGATCCGCACGCTCGAAACCCTGCTGCGCCTCGCGCATCCGGTGATCCCGTTCATCACCGAAGAGCTGTGGCAGAAGGTCGCGCCGGTAGCGGGCCGCACGGGCGAATCGGTGATGGTGGCGGCCTATCCGCAGAGCCAGCCCGAGCGCATCGACGAGGCCGCCGAGGCCCACGTGGCGCGGCTCAAGGCACTGGTGGACGGCTGCCGCACCCTGCGCGGCGAGATGAACGTCTCGCCCGCGCTGCGGCTGCCGCTCTATGCCGTGGCCGACGACGCCGAGGGCGCGGCCTTCCTGCGCGAGGCCGCGCCGGTGCTGCAGGCGCTCGCCAAGCTCAAGGAAGTGCGCGTGTTCGACGACGAGGCCGCCTGGGCCGCGGCCGCCGAGGCCGCGCCGGTGGCCGTGGTCGGCAATGCCCGCCTGTGCCTGCACATGGAGATCGACAAGGCGGCCGAGCGCGCGCGCATCGGCAAGGAGATCGCCCGCATCGAGGGCGAGATCGCCAAGGTCAACGGCAAGCTCGGCAACGAGGCCTTCGTGGCCAAGGCGCCGCCGGCCGTGATCGAGCAGGAGCGCAAGCGCCTGGCCGACTTCACGGCCACGCTGGAGCGCCTGCGCGACCAGCTTGTGCGCCTCGGCTGACATACGGGCTTGTCCGCAGGCCGGTAGGATGGGTGGCCGATGCAGAATCGGCCGGGCGGCGGACCGGTTCCGCCGCCGCAGTTCCGGACGGCCCCCGCGGCCCTCACTCCTTCTTTCATCCTGAACGAACCGACACCGAATTGCCCATGTCCACCTCCCCGACGCGCATCCGCAAGGCCGTATTCCCCGTTGCAGGCTTCGGCACCCGCTTCCTGCCGGCCACCAAGGCCCAGCCCAAGGAAATGCTGCCGGTGGTCGACAAGCCCCTGATCCAGTACGCCGTCGAGGAAGCCTATGCCGCGGGCATCCGCGACATGATCTTCGTGACCGGCCGCAACAAGCGCGCGATCGAGGACCACTACGACACCGCCTACGAGCTCGAGAGCCAGCTCGAGGCCAGCGGCAAGGATGCGCTGCTGAACATCGCGCGCTCGGTGATGCCCGACGACATGACCTGCTCCTACGTGCGCCAGCCGCGCATGCTGGGCCTGGGCCACGCGGTGCTGTGCGCCGAGCACCTGGTGGGCAACGAGCCCTTCGCCGTGCTGCTGGCCGACGACCTGATGGTCGGCCCCACGGGCGGCGAACCGGTGCTGGCCCAGATGACCGCCGCTTTCGCGCGCCTCGGCGGCTCGCTGCTGGCGGTGCAGGAAGTGCCGCTCGAGCACGTGAAGCGCTACGGCATCGTGGCCGGCGACGCCATCGAGGACGGCTTGGTCAAGGTCAACCGCATGGTCGAGAAGCCGAAGCCCGAGGACGCTCCCTCGCGCCTGGGCGTGGCTGGCCGCTACATCCTCACGCCTGGCGTGTTCGCCGAGATCCGCGAGCAGCCCAAGGGTACGGGCGGCGAGATCCAGCTCACCGACGGCATCGCCGCGCTGATGAAGAAGGAATCGGTCTACGCCTATTCGTACAAGGGCGTGCGCTACGACTGCGGCAGCAAGGAAGGCTTCCTGCAGGCCAGCGTGGAGCTGGCGCTCGCGCATCCGGAAGTGGGAGGGCAGTTCCGCGAGTACCTCAAGAGCCTGAAGCTCTGAACCGGGTCGCTCCAAATCAAAAGGCCGGGCAGCGATTCCCGGCCTTTTTGCTTTTCGATGCCGTGTCGCGCGCGGCCTCAGCGCCGCTTCAGCACATGGATGAAGTCGGTGCCGACCGTCTGCTGTTCCATCAGCGCATTGCCGGTCTGGCGCGCGAAGGCCTGGAAGTCGCGCACCGAGCCGGGGTCGGTCGAGACCACGCGCAGCAGCTGGCCGCTGGCCATGTCGTTGAGCGACTTCTTGGCCTTGAGGATGGGCAGCGGGCAGTTGAGCCCGCGGGTGTCGATTTCGCGGTCGACGTCCATGCTCAGGCTCCCTTGCCGGTGGGCGGCTCGGGCGGCAGGTTCAGGCCGCGGCGGCGTTCCTCGTTCTCGGCCGCGGTGAAGAACACCGGCTCGTGGCCGCGCGTGCGCAGCCAGTCGGCCAGCGCATAGCCCGTGCCGGCGGGCCAGCACTTGAGGTCGGGCAGGTCGTAGAGGCGGTAGTCGACCAGCTCGGGCGAGAGCCTGACCTCGCCGTCCGCCACCACGTGATAGGCGATGATGACCTGGTTCATGCGCTGGAAGTCGTAGGCGCCGACGATCTTCGTCGCGCTCACGTCGAGGTTGGTCTCTTCCTTGACCTCGCGCGCGATGCCTTCCTCGGGCGTCTCGCCGGCCTCCATGAAGCCGGTGATCAGCGCGAACATCTTGCCGGGCCAGGCCGCGTTGCGCGCCAGCAGCACCTGGCCGCGGTATTCGACGATGGCGGCCAGCACCGGCGTCGGATTGTTCCAGTGCGTGTGGCCGCAGTTGGGGCAGCGCAGGCGCTCCTTGGGACCGCCGTCTTCCATCAGCGCGATCCATTCGAGCGGCGTGGCGCAGGCCTGGCAGAACTTGGGATGGGGCATGGGGTGGCTCTTGTTCTTTCTTGTCTCGTTCCGGGGAACCGCCGGCGCGCCGCGTGGCGCCCCGGGGTGCTGGCATCAGGCGGGGAAGACGCCGGTCGACAGGTAGCGGTCGCCGCGGTCGCAGACCACGAACACGATGGTGGCGTTCTCGACCGTGTTGGCGACCTGCAGCGCCGCCCACAGCGCGCCGGCGGCCGAGATGCCGCCGAAGATGCCCTCTTCGCGCGCGAGGCGCCGGCACATCTCCTCGGCATCGTCCTGGCTCACGCTGATCTCCTGGTCGACACGGCTCGGGTCGAAGATCTTCGGCAGGTATTCGGCCGGCCACTTGCGGATGCCGGGAATGCGCGAGCCCTCGGCCGGCTGCGCGCCGACGATGCGGATCGCGGGGTTCTTCTCCTTGAGGAAGCGCGACACGCCGGTGATGGTGCCGGTGGTGCCCATGGCGCTCACGAAGTGCGTGACCTTGCCCTGGGTGTCGGCCCAGATCTCGGGGCCGGTGGTCTCGTAGTGGATGCGCGGGTTGTCGGGGTTGGCGAACTGGTCGAGCACGCGGCCCTTGCCCTGCGCCACCATCTGCTCGGCGAGGTCGCGCGCGTATTCCATGCCGCCGCTCTTGGGCGTGAGCACGAGCTCGGCGCCGAAGGCCTTCATGGTCTGGGCGCGCTCGATCGAGAGGTCCTCCGGCATGATCAGGACCATGTGATAGCCCTTCACGGCCGCGGCCATCGCGAGCGCGATGCCGGTGTTGCCCGAGGTGGCCTCGATCAGCGTGTCGCCGGGCTTGATCTCGCCGCGCTCCTCGGCGCGCTTGATCATCGAAAGCGCCGGACGGTCCTTGACCGAACCGGCGGGGTTGTTGCCCTCGAGCTTGCCGAGGATCACGTTGTTGCGCCGCGCGTTCTCTTCGGCGTTGATGCGCTGCAGCGCGACCAGCGGCGTGCGGCCGATGGCGTCTTCGATGGTGGGGTACTTGTGGGTCATGACTGCGTCCGGTCGGCCGCGCGGAAGGCGCTGGTTGCCGCCCCGGAGGGTAGCGGATATGCAAAAGAATCAGCTTCGGGACGGTTCATCATTCCACTGTGCCATAATTTTGGGCTTCCTTCCTGCCGTGCCCGGGTGGTGAAATTGGTAGACGCAGGGGACTCAAAAATAGGGACTTCTACGTAGTTCTTGCTTGAGGTCACTGCCTGCCAAGCCGCATGGGACAAGGGATT
>JAESFO010000191.1_pt1 | contig 130700 bp, 127 predicted proteins | sample 9269421 | NCBI WGS metagenome assembly JAESFO01 (sample SAMN14502839, study PRJNA617101) | algae metagenome | isolation source: Nostoc desertorum CM1-VF14 and co-occurring heterotrophs from rocky... | place: USA: Clark Mountains, San Bernardino, California | collected 2000-06-05 | reverse complement strand
CACGTCCTTGCGGTCGCCCGAGAGCACCTGGCCCTGGATGGCAGCGCCGACGGCCACGGCTTCGTCGGGGTTCACGTCCTTGCGCGGATCCTTGCCGAAGAAGGCCTTCACCTTTTCCTGCACCTTGGGCATGCGGGTCATGCCGCCGACCAGGATCACGTCGTTGATGTCGCTCACGCTGATGCCGGCGTCCTTGATGGCCAGGCGGCAGGGCGCGATGGTGCGCTCGATCAGCTCGTCGACCAGGCTTTCGAGCTTGGCGCGGGTGAGCTTGATGTTCAGGTGCTTCGGACCCGAGGCATCGGCCGTGATGTAGGGCAGGTTGATGTCGGTCTGCGCGCTGTTCGACAGCTCGATCTTGGCCTTCTCGGCCGCTTCCTTCAGGCGCTGCAGCGCGAGCACGTCCTTGCTCAGGTCGACGCCTTGTTCCTTCTTGAACTCGCCGATGATGTAGTCGATGACGCGCTGGTCGAAGTCTTCGCCGCCGAGGAAGGTGTCGCCGTTGGTCGACAGCACTTCGAACTGCTTCTCGCCGTCGACGTCCGCGATCTCGATGATCGACACGTCGAAGGTGCCGCCGCCGAGGTCATAGACGGCGATCTTGCGGTCGCCCTTGTCCTGCTTGTCGAGGCCGAAGGCCAGCGCAGCCGCGGTGGGCTCGTTGATGATGCGCTTGACGTCGAGGCCCGCGATGCGGCCGGCGTCCTTGGTGGCCTGGCGCTGGGCGTCGTTGAAGTAGGCCGGCACCGTGATCACGGCTTCGGTCACGGGCTCGCCGAGGTAGTCTTCGGCGGTCTTCTTCATCTTGCGCAGGATGTCGGCGCTGACCTGCTGCGGCGCCATCTTCTTGCCGCGCACCTCGACCCAGGCGTCGCCGTTGTCGGCCTTGGTGATGCTGTAGGGCATCAGGTCGATGTCCTTCTGGACTTCCTTTTCCTCGAACTTGCGGCCGATCAGGCGCTTGATCGCGTACAGCGTGTTCTTCGGGTTCGTGACCGCCTGGCGCTTGGCCGAGGCGCCGACCAGCACTTCGCCGTCTTCCTGGTAGGCCACGATCGACGGCGTGGTGCGCGCACCTTCCGAGTTCTCGATCACACGCGTGGTGTTGCCTTCCATGATCGACACGCACGAGTTGGTGGTGCCGAGGTCGATGCCGATGATCTTTGCCATGTTCTTACTCCTGAAAGCCTAAAGATATGTTGTTATGAACGTGTGGATAACCCGGTGCGATTCAAGGGATGCAGCGGGGATTTCCTGTGGGGATCTTGTGGGGCGAAGCGCCGTTCACTTCGGGGCGCTGACCGTGACCAGCGCCGGGCGCAGCACGCGCTCATTGATGGTGTAGCCCTTCTGCAGCACGGTGACCACGGTGTTCGGCTCCTGCTCGGCCGGCACCACGGAGATGGCCTGGTGCTGGTGCGGGTCGAACTTGGCGCCCGGTTCGGGGGCCACTTCGAGCACCTTGTTGCGCTCAAGCGCGGTCTTGAGCTGGCGCAGCGTGGCTTCGGCACCTTCGCGCAGCTGTTCGGGGGTGGCGTCCTTCACGGCCAAGCCGGCTTCGAGGCTGTCGGTCACCGGCAGCAGGCTTTCGGCAAAGGCCTCGACCGCGAACTTGCGGGCCTTGCTGATCTCGTCCTCGGCGCGGCGGCGCGCGTTCTGCACGTCGGCCTGGGCGCGCAGGTACTGGTCGGCCAGTTCGGCGTTCTTAGCCTGCAGGGCGGCCAGTTCCGACTGGACGGCAGCCAGCGCATTCTGTGCGTCGTTCTCGTTGGCTGCCTGCGCGGCCTCCAGTTCTTCGGGGCTCGGCTCGCCTTGCAGCATCTGGGAATTCTGTTCAGGTTGTTGCGGATCGGACATTTTTCAAAGAACCAGCTCGGGGCCGGGAAACAAACGATAGCCAGCCACTTGGGGCTGGCTTCTGGCATTTCAAGCAAAAAAATGCGGCCCCGGCGGGCCGCTGCGAGCGCGTTGCTCGCCCCCTGAGGGGCGAGCAGCGATCAATGGGCGTCGAGGAGCTCGACGTCGAACTTGAGGGTCGCGTTCGGCGGGATCACGCCGCCGGCGCCGCGTGCGCCGTAGCCGAGCGATGCGGGGATGATCAGCGTGCGCTTGCCGCCGATCTTCATGCCGGCGACGCCTTCGTCCCAGCCCTTGATGACCTGGCCCGCGCCCAGCGAGAACGCGAACGGGTCGTTGCGGTCGCGGCTCGAGTCGAACTTGGCGCCCTGCACGCCATCGTTGTAGAGCCAGCCGGTGTAGTGCACGTGCACGTGCTGGCCGGCCTTGGCTTCGGCGCCGTCGCCCACGGTGGTGTCTTCGTATTGCAGGCCGGAGGGAGTGGTAGGCATGTCGAACGCTCCTTGCGTCAAATGAGTGGAATGGATAAGCGGAGACCGGAGGCGGGGAGTTTACCGACGCCTCCGGAGGTGCCTGCGCGAGCGCTCAATCAGCCTTGTCGCCGGGCGGGCCGGGCGGGGCGGGCGTATCGGTCGATGCGGCGGGAGCGGAAGACGGTGTGGAAGGCGCGGGCAAGGCGGCCGCAGGCGGGGCCTCCGCGTCCGGCGCGGCGGCGGCCGGTGCCGGTGCGGCCTGCTTCTTGACCTGTCCGAGCTGCCATTTGCCGGCGAAGGCCTGCAGGTCGGACAGCCGCTTGAGCAGGTCCTGCCCGCTCAGGGTGAGGCTGTAGCCGTCGCCGCCATGGCTCACGAGGCCGGCTTCGCGCAGTTCCTTGATGCGGGTGTTGAGCGTGTTCGGCGTGATGCCGCCGACGCTGTCCTGCAGCAGCCGGAAGGTCTGGGCATGGCCGTCGCGCAGCGCCCAGAGCACACGCAGTGCGTACCGTGCCTCGAGCAGCGCGAGCAGCTGGTTGACGGCTGCGTTTTCCTTGTTACTCATCGTCATCATCTCCTCGGGGCTGGACGGCCATCGGCCCGCGCGACTATAGCGCAAGGATCACGATGCTACTAGTTTTATAGCTGCGGCTGCATGCTGGACGCGGCCCCACAGAGGAAGCTTCACATGCTGGCGAAGTTGGCCATGGCCTCGCCGAGGCGCACGGCGCGCGTTGGCGCCCAGTCGGGGTTGAAGGCCAGCGGCGGCGCGGGGAACAGCATCACGACGGTGGAACCGAGCAGGAAGCGCCCCATCTCGTCGCCCTTGTTCAACACGACCTGCTGGTCGGTGTAGTGCCACTCGCGCAGTTCACCACCGCGCGGCGGGTTGACCACGCCATGCCACACGGTCGCCATGCTGCCGACGATGGTCGCGCCCACCAGCACCAGCACGAACGGGCCGTGCGCCGACTCGAAGACGCAGACCACGCGCTCGTTGCGTGCGAACAGCCCCGGCACGCCGCGTGCCGTCACCGGGTTGACCGAGAACAGGTCGCCGGGCACGTGGATCATGCGCAGCAGCCGGCCGTCGCAGGGCATGTGGATGCGGTGGTAGTCGCGCGGGCTCAGGTAGAGCGTGGCAAAGCTGCCGTGCGCGAAGCGCGCCGCCAGTCCCGCGTCGCCGCCGACCAGCGCGGTGGTGGTGTAGTTGTGGCCCTTGGCCTGGAAGATCTGGTCGCCCTCGATGGCGCCGAACTGGCTGATCGCGCCATCGACAGGGCAGACCAGGTCGGCCTCGGCGAGCGGCCGCGCGCCGGGCTTGAGCGCGCGCGTGAAGAACTGGTTGAAGCTCTTGTAGTGCGTGATGTCCGATTCGAGCGCTTCGTCCATGTTCACGCCGTACTTGGCCACGAAGCGCCGGATGATCCAGGTGGTGACGGCACCGCGCTCCTTGCCCGCGACCCAGCCGGCAAAGTTGGTCAGGGCCTGCTTGGGGAACAGATATTGCGGAAGGACGGCGGAGCGGTCTGACACGTGTGGAAGGCCTGGAATTCGGATCGGACCGGCATTCTATAAAGCGGCCCGCCGCCCGCGCGTAGGCGCTTCCCCTGCCTTGCGGGCCGCGCTGTCTCTATCAGTCCGCCTTGATGCCCGCGGCCTTGATCACTTGCGCCCATTTTTCGACCTCGGCCTTCTGGAATGCCGCGATCCTGGCCGTGTCCAGGTCGGCGGGCTGCATGCCGAAACCCTTGAGCTTGTCCTGCATCTCGGGCGTGGCGAGGATCTTGCGGATCTCGGTGTGCAGCCGGTCGACCACGGGCGCCGGCGTGCCGGCGGGCACGAAGATGGCCTGCCACGACAGCACCTCGAAGTCCTGCAGGCCCGCAATGCCCGATTCGGCCACCGTGGGCACGTCGGGCATCGAGGCCAGCCGCTTGGCCGAGCTCACGGCGATCGCGCGCAGCTTGCCGCTCTGGATGTGCGGGCCCGCCACCACGGTGGTGTCGAACATCATGTCGACCTGGCCGCCGATCACGTCCTGGATCGCGGGGCCGCTGCCCTTGTAGGGAATGTGCGTGAACTTCACGCCCGACTTGAAGGCCAGCAGTTCCAGCGCCAGGTGCTGCGACGTGCCGGTGCCGGCCGAGGCCGACGACAGGCCGCCGGCCTTGGCCTTGCTCGCCTCGAGCACGTCCTTCAGCGTCTTGTAGGGGCTCGCCTGGTTCACCACCAGCACCACCGGGTTGGTACCGATCAGCGTCACGGGCGCGAACGATTTCTGCGGGTCGTAGCCGAGCTTGGGATACAGGCTGACGTTGATCGCGTGCGAGCTGATCGTGCCGCCCACCATCGTGTAGCCGTCGGGTGCGGCGCGCGCGCCGATCTCCGAGCCCACGCTGCCGCCGGCACCGCCCTTGTTGTCGATGATCACGTTGGCGCCCAGCGCAGGGCCGAGCTTCTGCGCGATCAGGCGCGCCAGCACGTCGGTGGTGCCGCCGGCGGGAAAGGGCACCAGGTAGGTGATGGCCTTGGCCGTGGGCCAGTTGCCCTGCGCCAGCGCAGGAAGCCCGAGGGCGGCGACCGAGGAAGCGAGGACGGTTCGGATCAGTGTGCGGCGTTGCATGAGCTATCTCCTTTGAATGTGTGGTGGCGGGCTGTGGTCGTCGTCACGGCAGGTCGACGATCTCGATCCAGTTCGGGTTCTTGCCGACCGCCGTGCGCACGGGCTGGCCGAGCGCGCCGGTGGCGGGGTCGATGGCGTACAGCGCCACCGCGTGCGACTCCTGCCCCGCGGCGATCAGCCAGCGCCCGCTGGGGTCGATCGCGAAGCCGCGCGGCTGCTTCTCGGTCGGTGTGTGGCCGATCGGCTGCAATTGCCCCGTCGCCGGATCGACCTTGAACGCCGCGAGCGTGCTCGAGGTGCGTTCCGAGGCGTACAGAAAGCGCCCGTCGGGCGTCAGGTGCAGGTCGGCCGCCCACGGCTTGCCGCTGAAGCCGGGCGGCAGCGTGCTGATGCGCTGCTTCAGCGCGAGCGTGCCGCGCGCGGCGTCCCAGGCATACACGTGCAGCGCGGCGTCGAGTTCGCCCAGCAGGTAGACATGGCGCTGCGGGGTGTCCCACACGAAGTGGCGCGGGCCCGACTTCGCTGCGGCCGGAGTGAGCGGCGGATCGTTCGGCGACAGCAGGCCGCGCTCGGCATCGAAGCGCCAGCTCGAGACGTTGTCGCCGCCGAGGCTGGTCGCGAGCACGAAGCGGTTGCCCGCATCGGCGTGGACCGCATGCGCGTTCGGCCCCGTGGGCACCAGCTGCTGGATCGCGCCCGCGGCGCCGTCCTTGCCGATGGCGTTGACCGAGATCTTGCCGCCCTGGTAGGAGGCCGCGAACAGCCACTTGCCACTCGCGTCGAGGCCGATGTTCGCCATGCTGTCGGCCAGCGGCGCCTCGCCGAGCTTCGCGAGCCTGCCGCTGGCCGCGTCGATCGAAAGCGACACCACGCGAAACGGCTGCGAGCGCAACGCGGCGTGCAGCACGCGCTTGTCGCGGCTCACCGCCATCGGCATCACGGTGCCGCCGACCGGAAACGTCTGCACGGGCTTGAGCTGCCCTTTGCCGCGGTCGAGCTCGAGCACCGTAATCTCCTGGCTGTCGGCGTTCGACACGTAGACCCAGGTGGCCGCACCCGCATGGCTGGCAGCCAGCGCCAGCAGCAGGGCGCCAAGGCGTGCGCTTGTATTTTTCATGGCCCGGTTCAGGGCATGTACTGGCCGCCGTTCACCTCGATCACCTGCCCGGTCACGTAGCCCGAGAGCTGTTCCGACGCAAGAAAGAGGAAGGCGCCCACGCATTCGTCGGGCATGCCGATGCGGCCCATCGGAATGCTCGCGCGGAACGACTCGAGCACGGCGGGCGTCGAGAAACGGTCCTGAAACGGCGTCTGGATCACGCCGGGCGCCACCGCGTTGACGCGGATCCTGTCGCCCACGAGTTCCCGGGCCAATCCGTGCGTGGCCGTGCTCACGAAGCCCTTGGCCCCTGCATACAGATAGGCGCCGGGGCCGCCGCCGGTGCGCGCCGCGACCGAGGTCACGTTGATGATGTTGCCGCCGCCCTGGGTGCGCATCATCGGCACCACCTCGCGCGAGAACGCGAGCACCGAGCGCGCATTGATGTGCATCACCTCGTCGAAGAGCGCATCGTCGAATTCGGCGATCGGCACGCGCTTGACCAGGCTGCCCGCGTTGTTCACCAGCACGTCGATGCGTCCGAGCCGGGCCGCTGCCTGCTGCGCGCAGCCGCGGATCGCCGCCGTGTCGCGCACGTCGGCTTGCAGCGCGAAGGCATCGCCACCGGCCTTCCGGATGGTCTCGACGACCTGGTTCGCGGCGTCGGCCGAGCTGTTGTAGTGCACCGCCACGCGCATGCCGCGCGCCGCGAAGGCGACGGCCACCGCGGCGCCGATGCCGGTGCTCGCGCCGGTCACGAGCGCGGTCTTGCCTTTGAGGTCTTCCATGGATGTTTCCTTTCGAGGTCGGGGAATCAGGTCACCGGTGCGGGGTTGAACAGCACCAGCGCGTTGTGCAGCTTCCACTGTTCGGCCCAGGTCTTCTTGCGGCCGCTGGCCACATCGAGCATCAGGCGGAACAGCTCCCAGCCCACGTCCTCGATGGAGGCCGCGCCGTCGGCGATGCGCCCGGCGTTCACGTCCATCAGGTCGTGCCAGCGGCGCGCCAGGTCGCTGCGCGTGGCGACCTTGATCACCGGCACCTCGGCCAGGCCGTAGGGCGTGCCGCGGCCGGTGGTGAAGACGTGCAGGTTCATGCCCGCGGCCAGCTGCAGCGTGCCGCAGATGAAGTCGCTCGCGGGCGTGGCGGCATAGAGCAGGCCCTTCTGCTGCGCCTTCTCGCCCGGCGGCACCACGCCCACGATGGCCGCGCTGCCGCTCTTGACGATCGAGCCCATGGCCTTCTCGACGATGTTCGACAGGCCGCCCTTCTTGTTGCCCGGCGTGGTGTTGGCGCTGCGGTCGACGCGGCCCTTTTCGAGGTAGGCGTCGTACCAGGCCATCTCGCGCACCATGGCCGCGGCCACTTCTGGCGAGGCCGCGCGCGCGGTGAGCTGGTCGATGCCGTCGCGCACCTCGGTCACTTCCGAGAACATCACGGTCGCGCCCGCGCGCACCAGCAGGTCGGTGCAGAAGCCCACGGCCGGGTTGGCCGTGACGCCCGAGAACGCGTCGCTGCCGCCGCACTGCACGCCCACCACGAGTTCGCTCGCGGGCACCGTCTCGCGGCGGCGCGCATCGAGCCGGGCCAGGTGGAGCTCGGCCTGGCGCATGACCGAATCGATCATCGACATGAAGCCCACATGGCCTTCGTCCTGCAGGCACACCACGTCGAGGCCTTCGGTCGCGGCCCCGCCACGCCGATCGGCGATCGGGATCGTGCCGGGCGGCAGCAGGCGCTCGGGCTGCAGCTTCTCGCAGCCCAGGCTCACCACCATCACCTCGCCGCCGAAATTCGGGTTCAGGCTGATGTTGCGCAGCGTGCGGATCGGAATCACCGCATCGGGCGCGTCGATGGCCACACCGCAGCCGTAGCCGTGTTCGAGCGCCACCACGTCGTCAACGTTCGGGTACTTCGGCAGCAGCTCGGCCTTGATGCGCTGCACCGCGAAGTCGGTCACGCCGGCCACGCACTGCACGGTCTGCGTGATCGCGAGGATGTTGCGCGTGCCCACCGAGCCGTCGGCATTGCGGTAGCCCTCGAAGGTGTGGCCCTCGAGCGGCGGCAGCGCGGGTGGCTCGACGGTGGCCGTGGGCAGGCCGTCGAGTCCGGGCGCGGTGGGCATGGTCATCACGCGCTCGTGCACCCAGCTGCCGCGCGGCAGCGCCTTGGCGGCACGGCCGATCACCACGTTGTAGCGCACGATCGCGTCGCCTTCGGCCAGGTCGGCCAGCGCCACCTTGTGGCCCTGCGGCACCTTGTCGACGAGCTGCAGGCCGTCGTCGAACACCGTGCCCGCGGGCAGCCCGCCGTCGTTGGCGACGATCGCGACGTTGTCGGCCGGGTGGATCTGGATGCGGTGCGGCGCAGCGGAAGAAGAGGGCGCTCGGTCGGTCATGGCAGGGCCTGCGGCAAGGTGATGATCTCGACCCAGTTCGGATCGCGGCCCACGTCGAGCGTGCTGCAGCGGCGCAGCGCGCCGGTCGCGGGGTCGATCGCATCGACGGCGAGCCGGTGCGACAGTTGCCCCGCCGTGACCACGAAGCGGCCGGCCGGATCGATCGCGAAGCCGCGCGGCTGGGCTTCGGTCGGCGTGTGGCCGACGAGGCTCAGTTCACCGCCGGCCGGGTCGACGCGGAACGCCGCGAGCGTGCTCGAGCGGCGCTCGCTGGTGTAGAGAAAGCGTTCGTCGGGGCTCAAGTGCAGGTCGGCGGCCCAGGGCTCGCCGGTAGAGCCGGGTGGCAGGATGCTCAGGGTCTGCACCGCGGTCGGCGTGCCGTCTTCTGCGAAGTGGAGCAGCGTCACCGAGCCGTCGAGTTCGCCGAGCAGCCAGGCGCGGCGGCCTGCGCGGTCGAAAACGAAATGGCGCGGGCCCGCGCCCGCATGCAGCGTCAGCGCCGGCGGATCGGCCGCGGCGAGCCGGCCGGTCGCCGCATCGAAATGCCAGTGCACCAATTCGCCGCCGCCGAGGCTGGTGGCGTAGACACGGCGGTTGCTGCGGTCGGCTTGGATGCAATGCGCGTTCGGTCCGGTGGGCACGACCTGCTGCGCGGACTGGGGCACGCCGTCGGCGCCGATCGGGCTCACCGCGACGAGCGCGCCGCCGTAGGAGGCGCTGAACAGCCAGCGGCCGGTGCGGTCGGTGGCGATCGCGGCCATGCTGTGCGGCAGCGGCGCTTCACCGAGGCGGGTCAGCAGTCCGCTCTCCTGGTCGATCGCGAGGGCCACGGCCGCCAGCGGGGCGGTGCGTCGGGCGACGTAGAGAAAACGCTGGTCCGGGCTGAGGGCCAGTGGCATCAGCATGCCGCCGAGCTCGATGCGCTGCAGCGGCGTCAGCACGCCTTCGCGCGTGTCGAGACCAAGCACGTGGATGTCGCCGCTTTCGGCATGCGAGACATAGACCAGCGTCTTGCTCATGGCGCGGTCCTCGCGGCGAACGGGCCGAAGCCGTAGAGCTCGGCGGGGTTGTCGACCAGGATGCGATGACGCGTGGCGAGGTCTTCGGCCCAGTCGAGCAGCAGGTCGAGCATCGCGGCATCGTCGGGCCGCGGCTCGTGCGCCGGATGCGGCCAGTTGCTGGCCCAGAGGCAGCGCCCGGGGTGCCGCCGCACGAGTTCGCGCGCGAGCGCGGTCACGTCGTCGTAGCGCGGCCCGCCGGTCTGCGAAGACTCGTAGGGCGCCGACAGCTTGACCCAGCAGCGGCCCGCATCGAGCAGCCGCAGCAGGCTCTGGAAGGCTTCGCTCTGCGTGCCGGGCGGCGGCAGGAACTTGCCCACATGGTCGATCACCAGCGGCACGGGCAGCGCGAGCAGTTCGGCCTCGTGCTGCGGCAGCTGGTTGCCGTCGAGCTGCAGCTGCAGGTGCCAGCCGAGCGGTCGGATGCGCCGCGCCAGTGCGTCCAGGTCGGTCCATTGCAGGAAGCCGCCGGGCAGCATGTGGAAGCGCGCACCGCGCACGCCCGCATCGTGCAGCGCCTGCAGCGCGGTCTCGTCGATGTCGGGGGCCACGGTCGCGACGCCGCGCGCGGCATCGCCGAAGAAGCGCAGCGCTTCGCGCATGCCGCGGTTGTCGTCGCCGTAGCCGTTGGCCTGCACCACGACCACGCGCGACAGCCCGGTGGCGCGCTGCATCGCGGCGTAGGCCGATGCGGGCGCGTGCGGCGGCACAAAGGCCGCGCCGGGCCGCAGGCCGAAGCGTGCCTCGTACACATGCATGTGCGTGTCGCAGGCGCCCGGTGGGGCAATGAGGCGGGGGGAGGACGTCATCGTCGGTGCGGATTCCGGCTCAGCGCAGTGCCGCGAGCCGGTGTGCGTGTTCAGGGTTGAGTGCGCCGGCCGGCATCTCGCCGCGCAGCAGTGCCGCGAGCTGCGCCACGGTTTCGTTGGCCTGGTGGTCGACGGCGGCCGGCGTGAGGCCGCCGGTGTGCGGCGTGGCGAGCACGCGCGGATGCGCAGCCAGTGCGGGCGAAGGCATCTGGTCGGGCGCGCGGCCCACGTCGAGCGCGCAGCCGGCGAGGTGGCCGCTGTCGAGCGCGCGCAACAGCGCGCCTTCGTCGACCAGTTCACCGCGCGCGGCATTGATGAAGAAGGCGCCCGGCTTCATGCGCGCAAAGCGCGCCTCGTCCATGAGGTTCTCCGTGGCCGGCGTGGCGGGCACCAGGCAGACCAGGTGGTCGGCGAGCGCCAGCACTTCATCGAGCGTGCGGTGTTCGATCGCGGGATCGGCGACCGATGCATTCGGGTCGGCGACCACGACGCGCATGCCCAGCGCGAGTCCGAGCGCGGCGAGCCGCTGCCCGATCTGCCCGAAACCGAGAATGCCGAGCACCGCACCGCGCAGTTCGCGCCCCATGCGCGGGCCGGGCAGCCGGCCGGCGCGGAAGTCGCCCACGCTGTCGCTCAGATGCCGGCTCAGGTCGAGCATCATGCCGAGCGCCCACTCGGCCACCGCATTGGCGAAGCCCGCGCTTGCATGCGTGACGAGCACGCCGTGGGCGCTGGCCGCGTCGATGTCGATGTTGCGCACGTCGACCGCGCAGCGCAGGAAGACGGCCAGCGAAGGACTCTGGGCGAACACCGCCGCATCGCCGCGCGTGGCCCGGTCGCTCACGATGACCTGGCAGCCGCGCGCAGCCTGGACGAGCGCGGCGGCGTCCAGCGGCGCGCCGGTGTCGTTCAGGCGCACCGTGCCGAGTGCGCGCAGCTCTGCGAGTGGCCCGTCGCGGTAGTAGTTCTCGCGCGCGGAAGCCGGGTAGGCGAGAAAGATCGTCGGCGCGGCCATCGGATCGGAACGGTTCAGAGGCCGAGCGCGCGCGGCAGCCAGAGCGACAGCCACGGCATGAAGGTCACCATCATGAGCACGATCAGCAGCGCCACGAAGAAGGGCACCATCGCGCGTGTGACCACGCCGATCGGCAGCTTGGCCACCGCGCTTCCCACGAAGAGCACGGTGCCCACCGGCGGCGTGATCAGGCCGAGGCCGAGGTTCACGATCATGATCATGCCGAAGTGCACCGGATCGACGCCCAGGCTCGTGACCACCGGCAGCAGGATCGGCGTGCAGATCAGGATCAGCGGCGCCATGTCCATCAGCGTGCCGAGCAGCAGCAGCATGACATTGACCAGCAGCAGGATCACATACTTGTCGTTCGACACGCTGGTGAAGAACGTGGTCACCGTGGTCGGGATCTGCATCAGCGTCATGATGTAGCCGAAGGCCGCCGCGAAGCCGATCAGGATCATCACGATGGTCACGGTCTTGACCGTGCGGTGGATCAGCTTGGGCAGGTCGCGCCATTTGTAGTCGCGATAGATGAACATCGTGACGAAGAAGGCCCAGAGTACCGCGATCGAGGCCGACTCGTTGGCGGTGAACACGCCCGACAGGATGCCGCCGAGGATGATGACCATGGTCATCAGGCCCCAGAGCGCTTCCACGCAGATGCGCAGCGCCTGGCGCATCGGAATGGGTTCGCCCTTGGGAAAATTGCGCTTGCGCGCGGTGTAGAGGCACAGTCCGGCGATCGTCAAGCCCAGCAGCAAGCCCGGCAGCACGCCCGCCATGAACAGCGCGCCCACCGACACCGAGCCGCCTGCCGCGAGCGAATAGATCACGGCGTTGTGGCTCGGCGGAATCAGCGTGGCCTGGATCGAGCCGCTCACGGTGACGGCGGTGGAGAAGTCGCGCGGATAGCCCTTCTTTTCCATCTCGGGGATCAGCACCGAGCCGATCGAGGCCGTGTCGGCCACCGAGCTGCCCGAGATCGCGCCGAAGAAGGTCGACGCCAGGATGTTGACCAGCGACAGCCCGCCGCGCAGGAAGCCGACGAGGACGCTGGCAAAGGCGACCAGCCGCCGCGCCATGCCGCCTTCGGCCATGATCGCGCCGGCCAGCACGAAGAACGGGATCGCGAGCAGCGAGAACTTGTTGACGCCCGAGGCGATCTGGATCATCACCGCGTCGACGGGCAGCTCGATCCAGACGGCGCCCACCAGGGCGGCCATGCCGAGCGCGTAGGCGATCGGCACGCCCACCATCATGAGGAGAAAGAAGCTGCCGAGCAGAACGAGCGCGTCCATCAGCGAACCTCCGCTTCGAAGTCGGCCGCCGCGTCGCCGAAGCTGACGATCGGACGGTGCCACTGTGGCCCGATGAAGATCCGCTCAAGCACGAACAGCAGCGTGAGGAAACTGCCGATCGGCAGCGGCGCGTAGGTGGCGCCCACAGGCATCCAGGGCAGCGAATCGAGCGACTGGCCCCAGGTGCCCATCACCAGCTTGGTGCCCCAGACCACGACGAAGACGCAGACCGCCGCCATCACGAGATTGGCGAGCACGTCCGCACCCTTCTGCATCGCGGGCGGCAAGCGGTCGGTCAGCATCGCGACCGCGATGTGGGCCCCGGCGCGGTACGACGCCGCCGTGCCCAGGAAGGTGAAGATCACCATCAGCATGATCGCGATCGGCTCCGGCCAGTTCGAGCCGGTGCCGAGCATGTAGCGCGTGAACACACCCCAGGGCACGATCAGCGACATGACGACGATGGAGGCACCGGCCCCCCAGATACAGAAACGATAGACGGCGTCGAGCAGACGCGGAACGGTTTGAGCCATGGGTGCAGGTGTGTGTTCGTCGTTCGATGTCGCCGAGGGGCGGGCTTACTTGACGGCGTCGATGCGCTTGATCAGGTCCGCGTAGGCCGCGCCGTACTTGGCGCGCACCGGCGCAGTGGCCTCGTAGAACGGCTTGTTGTCGACGTTGATGAACTCCACGCCGCCGGCCTTGAGCTTGGCCGTGTACTCGGCCACGCTCTTGTCCCACAGCACGCGCTGCTCCATCTGCGCCTCGCGCGAGAACTTCTTGACCAGTGCCTGGTCGGCCGGCGTGAGCTTGTCCCAGGTGATCTTCGACATCACGAAGATCTCGGGAATGATCAGGTGGTTGGTCTGCGTGTAGTACTTGGCGCCGGTGGTGTACTGGTTGGTCGTGAAGTAGGTCGGCGGGTTGTTTTCCGCGCCGTCGATCACGCCGGTCTGCAGCGCGCTGAACACCTCCGTGTGGCCCATCGAGATGCCGTTGCCGCCCATCGCGTTCATGGTGTCCACGAACAGCGGGTTGCCCATCATGCGGATCTTCTGGCCCTTGAGGTCGGCGGGGCTGCGCACCGGCTTCTTGGTGTAGAGGCTGCGCGAGCCGCTGTCCATCCAGCCGAGCGCGACCAGCCGGGCCGGGCTCGCGGTGATGCGTTCGAGGATCTCGGCGCCGATCTCGCCGTCGATCACCTTGCGCATGTGCGCCTCGTCGCGGAACACGAACGGCATGTTGAACACGTTCACGTCCGGCACCACCGGGCCCAGCACGCCCAGCGAGATGCGCGCGATCTGGATCGCGCCCACCTGCGTCTGCTCGACGACTTCCTTCTCCGAACCGAGCACGCCGCCCGGGAACATCTGGATCTTGATGCGGCCGTTGGTCGCTGCCTCGAGTTTCTTGCCCATCGATTCGACGGCCACCACGTTCGGGTAGCCCGCGGGATGGACGTCGGACGCTTTGAGCGTCATCTTCTGCGCCGCGGCAAGGCCGGGTGCGCCAAGGCAGGCAAGGGCGGTGGCGGCAGCGCAGGCGGCCATCAGGGTTCGGCGAAAGGTCATGGAAAGTCTCCTGGGTTGAAGGGGGGTGTCAGCTGGCCACAGCGCGGCCCGTGAGGCGCGCGGCTGCTGCTTCTTGTCGGTTGTTCATTCGAACGGGCCCTGCGCCGTGAAGGCGCCGCCCTGGTAGATCGCATTGGGATCGGTGGGCGCCACCGGCGGCTGCGCCTCGACCTTGGCGCGGAACACTTCGGAGCTGTCCTGCGGCACGAAGCCCAGGTGCGCGGCCGCGCCGTTGTCCCACCAGACGTCGCGGTTGGCCGACATGCCGTAGACCACCGTGTGCTTCACGCCGGGCGTGAAGAGCGACTTTTCGATCAGTGTGGTCAGGTCGCGGTAGCTGAGCCAGGTGCTCATCATCCGGCGATTGAGCGGCTCGGGGAACGACGAGCCGATGCGGATGCTGACCGTCTCGATGCCCCAGCGGTCGAAGTAGAACTGCGCCACGTCCTCGCCGAAGGACTTCGACAGGCCGTAGTAGCCGTCGGGCCGGCGCGCGGCATGGGCGTCGAGGTGCTCGGTCTGCTGGTAGAAGCCGATCACGTGGTTGGAGCTGGCGAACACCACGCGCTCCACGCCGTGGCGGCGCGCGGCTTCGTAGATGTGGAACACGCCCTTGATGTTGGCCTCGAGGATCTCCTCGAACGGGCGCTCGACCGAGACCCCGCCGAGGTGCACGATCGCATCGCAGCCCTCGACCAGCGCATGCACCGCGGCCTTGTCGGAGAGGTCGCAGGGCACGACCTCCTCGTGCGCGCCTTCGGCCGGCGCGAGCGCCGCGATGTCCGACAGGCGCAGGATGCCGGCATAGGGGCGCAGGCGTTCGCGCAGCACCTTGCCCAGGCCGCCGGCCGCGCCGGTCAGCAGCAGCCGATGGAGTCGGGGAGGGGAGGCTTGTTCGGTGGTCGGCATGTCTTGCGAGCGTTGGACGCCGCCCGGGCGGCAGGAAGTGTTCAGTTATCTGTTGTCGTACAACTGAGTCCGGATTATTATCGTGACCATGGCCCAGACGACTGCGGGTAATCCCTCAAACCAGGCAACGGCGACCGAAGCCGCCGCCGGCGGGCCCTTCGCGGGCCGGTCCAGGCCGCGCGCCCGGGGCCTTGCGCACGGCCTGGTCGAAGACCTCGGCGAGAAGATCCGCAGCCAGCAACTGCGCCCCGGCGACAAGCTGCCGACCGAGTCGGCGATCATGCAGTCCTTCGGCGTCAGCCGCACCGTGGTGCGCGAGGCGCTCTCCAAGCTGCAGGCCGCGGGCCTGGTCGAGACCCACCACGGCGTCGGCACCTTCGTGCTGCAGCCGCGCGCCGCCGGCATGTTCCGGCTCGATTCCGCCGACATCGCGACCTCGGTCGACGTGCTCGCCGTGCTCGAGCTGCGCATCAGCCTGGAGACCGAATCCGCGGGGCTCGCCGCCACGCGGCGCACCGAGGCGCATCTGCTCGCGATGCGCCAGGCGCTCGACGACTTCGAGCGCAACGTGTCGGCGGCAGGGGACACGGTGGCTCCCGACTTCCGCTTCCACCTGCAGATCGCGCAGGCCACGGGCAATCCGTACTTCGCGGACATCATGAGCCACCTCGGCACCACGATCATTCCGCGCACCCGCATCACCGCGATCCGCAACTACGACCGGCGCGGCGAATACCTGAGCCGCGTGAACCGCGAGCATGAAGAGATCTACGCCGCCATCGCGCGCCGCGATCCCGAGTCGGCGCGCGCCGCCATGCGCATCCACCTGACCAACAGCCGCGAGCGGCTGCGGCTGGCGCAGGAAGCCGCCCAGCAGGCCGCCGGCGAAGCGCCGGCCACGCGCACCTGAAGGAATTTCAGGCGCGGTGCTGGACAAGCGTTGTTCGTAGTTGTACGATGACTGACAACATCATCCACAGGAGACCCTGAATGAGCTTGAAAAGACGTGACCTGGTGCTCGGCGCCGTTGGCGGCGGGTTGCTCGCGGCCGGTGGCGTGCAGGCGGCCGATGCCTGGCCTGCCAAACCCATCCGCATCGTGGTGCCGTACCCGCCGGGCGGCTCGTCGGACATCATCGCGCGCTCGATCAGCCAGCCGCTGTCCGAGGCGCTGGGCCAGTCGGTGATCGTCGAGAACAAGCCGGGCGCCAACGGCAACCTCGGTGCCGACCACGTCGCCAAGTCGCGCCCCGACGGCTACACGCTGCTGCTGTGCGATGTCGGGGCGCTCGCGATCAGCCCCTCGGTCTACACCAAGCTCGCCTTCGATCCTTCGAAGGACCTGCGCGGCGTGACGATGCTGGCCTATTCGCCCCACCTGCTGGTGGTGCATCCGTCGGTGCAGGCCAACAGCCTCAAGGAACTGGTGGCCCTGTCCAAGAAGTCGGACATCAACTTCGCCGTCACCGCCACCGGCAGCGCACCGCACCTCGCGGGCGTGGCGCTGGAGCGTGCGAGCGGTGCGCGCTGGCAGTACGTGCCCTACAAGGGCGGCGTGCAGGCGGTGCAGGACACCGTGGCCGGCCAGACCCAGGTGCTGATGAACGGCATGCTGGCCACGCTGCCGCACGTGCAGAGCGGCAAGCTCAAGGTGCTCGGCGTCTCCAAGTCGACCCGCATGCCGCTGATCGGCGACGTGCCGACCATCGCGGAGCAGGGCCTGCCCGGTTACGAGTCGGGCACCTGGCAGGGCGTGCGCGTCGCCAAGGGCACGCCCGACGCCATCGTGCAGCGCCTCAACACGGCACTGATCACCGTCATCCGCTCGGCCGAGATCCGCTCGCGCCTCGCAGGGCAGGGCGCCGAGGTCGTGACCATGGCGCCGGCCGAAGAAGAACAGTTCTTCGCCAAGGAACGCGCGCGCTGGGCCAAGGTCGTCGCCGCCGCCGGCATCAAGCTGGATTGATCCCTTTTTTAACTTCTACATTGGTGTTTCGATGAACCCGCAAGAACTCAAGACCATCATGGGCTCCGGCCTGCTCTCGTTCCCGTTGACCGACTTCGACAGCAACGGCGACTTCAACAAGAAGGGCTACGAGCAACGCCTCGAGTGGCTCGCGCCCTACGGCGCCAGCGCGCTGTTCGCGGCCGGCGGCACGGGTGAGTTCTTCTCGCTGACCGGCAGCGAATACCCCGGCATCATCAAGACCGCGGTCGACACCTGCCGCGGCGTGGTGCCGATCATCGCGGGCGCCGGCGGCCCGACGCGCTTCGCGATCGAATGCGCGCAGGCGGCCGAGAAGGCCGGCGCGCACGGTATCCTGCTGCTGCCGCACTACCTGACCGAAGCCGGCCAGGAAGGCCTGGCGGCGCACGTCGAGGCCGTGTGCAAGAGCGTGAAGTTCGGCGTGATCGTCTACAACCGCGCGAGCAGCCGCCTCAAACCCGACACGCTCGCCGCGCTGGCCGAGCGCAACCCGAACCTCGTCGGCTTCAAGGACGGCGTGGGCGACATCGAGGCGATGGTCGCGATCTTCCAGAAGATGGGCGACCGCTTCGCCTACCTCGGCGGGCTGCCGACGGCCGAGGTCTATGCCGCGGCCTACAAGGCCATGGGCACGCCGGTGTATTCGTCGGCGGTGTTCAACTTCATTCCGAAGACGGCGATGGACTTCTATCACGCCGTTGCGAATGACGACATGGCCACGCAGCACCGCCTGCTGAAGAACTTCTTCATGCCCTACCTCGAGCTGCGCAACCGCGTGCCGGGCTATGCGGTGAGCATCGTCAAGGCCGGCGCCAAGATCGTCGGCCACGGCGCAGGCCCGGTGCGCGCGCCGCTCACCGACCTCAAGCCCGACGAGATGGAACAGCTCAAGGCGCTGATCGACGCGCTCGGCCCGCAGTAAGCGGCGCCGCAGCAGCCATCGCCCCGCAGCCGATCACCAGGAGACAACACATGAACCGCAAGAAGATCGTTGCGGCGGGACTCGCGCTGGCCGCGGCCGCGCTGCTGCCGCTGCAGGCCTCGGCGCAGGCCGACGCCTGGCCGCAGCAAAAGCCCGTGACCATCGTCGTGCCGTTCCCTGCGGGCGGCTCGACCGACATGGTGGCGCGCGCGCTCGCGCTGCAATTGCAGGCCAAGGTCGGCGGCAGCTTCGTGGTCGAGAACCGCCCTGGCGCGACAGGCACCATCGGCACCGGCCAGGTGAAGCGCGCGGCGCCCGATGGCTACACGCTGCTGGTGTCCTCGCTCGGCGCCTACGTGGTCACGCCGCACCTGCAGAAGAGCGTGCCCTACGACGCCACGAAAGACTTCGACTACATCAGCGTGCCGGTGCAGGCCCCCAACGTGCTGGTCGCCAACGCGGCGCGCCCCGAGCGCAGCGTGGCCGAGGTGCTCGCGCTGCTGCGCAAGACGCCGGGCAAGGTCTCGTTCGCGAGTTCGGGCAACGGCTCCTCCGACCATCTCTCGGCCGAGCTGTTCTGGCAACAGACGAAAACCGAAGGCGTGCACGTGCCCTACAAGGGCGGTGCGCCGGCCATCAACGACCTGCTCGGCAACCAGGTCGACTTCTCGTTCCAGAACGTCAACGCCGTGCTGCCGCACATCCGCGCGGGCAAGCTGCGCGCGCTCGCGGTCACCGGCGACAAGCGCTCGCCCGTGCTGCCCGACGTGCCCACGCTCGCCGAAGCCGGTGTGGCCGGCGCCGAGGTCTATTCGTGGCAGGGCATGGCCGCGCCCAAGGGGCTGCCGCCGGCCGTCAGGAAGAAGCTCGCCGACGCGGTCGTCGCCGCAATGAACGACCCCGAGACGAAGAAGCGCATGCTCGACCAGGGCCTGGAGATCGTCGCCAGCACGCCCGAGGAATTCACGGCCTTCCAGGCGCGCGAGTGGACGCGCTGGAAGACGCTGATCGACACACGAAAAATCACAGCCGACTGAGGCAACGAGGCAGAAAGAAGATGACCAGTTCCGAACGCGATTCCCGTGCCACGGCCACCGGCACGCCCGTCGTGACCGCCATGCGCGTGGTGCCCGTGGCGGGCCATGACGGCATGCTCATGAACCTGAGCGGCGCGCACGGCCCGTTCTTCACGCGCAACCTGCTGATCCTGACCGACAGCGCGGGCCGCACCGGCGTGGGCGAAGTGCCCGGCGGCGAGAAGATCCGCCAGACGCTCGAAGACGCGCGACCGCTCGTCGTCGGCCAGCCGATCGGCAACCACAACGCGGTGCTCAACGCGATGCGCCGCGAGTTCGCCAACCGCGACAGCGGCGGGCGCGGCCAGCAGACCTTCGACCTGCGCATCACCATCCATGCGGTCACGGCCGCCGAGGCGGCGCTGCTCGACCTGCTGGGCCAGCACCTCGAAGTGCCGGTGGCCGCACTGCTCGGCGAAGGCCAGCAGCGCGATGCGGTGCAGATGCTCGGCTACCTGTTCTACGTGGGCGACCGCAACAAGACCGACCTGCCGTACGAAAGCGATCCCGACGCCGACAACGACTGGTTCCGCCTGCGCCATGAAGAGGCGATGACGCCCGAGGCCATCGTGCGCCTGGCCGAGGCCACGCATGCGCGCTACGGCTTCACCGACTTCAAGCTCAAGGGCGGCGTGCTGCGCGGCGAGGAAGAGGTCGAGGCGATCCGCGCGCTGCACGAACGCTTTCCCACGGCGCGCGTCACGCTCGACCCCAACGGCGGCTGGCTGCTGGCGGACGCCGTGCGCCTGTGCCGCGACCTGCATGGCGTGATGGCCTATGCCGAAGACCCGTGCGGCGCGGAAGGCGTGTTCTCGGGCCGCGAGGTGATGGCCGAGTTCCGGCGCGCCACCGGCTTGCCGACGGCCACCAACATGGTCGCGACCGACTGGCGCGAGATGGTGCACAGCCTCTCGCTGCAATCGGTGGACATTCCGCTCGCCGATCCGCATTTCTGGACGATGCAGGGCTCGGTGCGCGTGGCGCAGCTGTGCCAGGCCTGGGGCCTGACCTGGGGCTCGCATTCGAACAACCACTTCGACGTGTCGCTCGCGATGTTCACGCACGTCGCGGCCGCGGCGCCGGGCAAGGTCACGGCGATCGATACGCACTGGATCTGGCAGGACGGCCAGTGCCTGACGCGCGAGCCGCTCCAGATCGAGGGCGGTTTCGTCAAGGTGCCGACGCGCGGCGGCCTCGGCGTCGAACTCGACATGGACGAGGTCGAGAAAGCGCACCAGCTCTACCTGAAGCACGGCCTCGGCGCGCGCAACGATGCGCAGGCGATGCAATACCTGATCCCCGGATGGACTTTCGACAACAAGCGTCCATGCATGGTCCGGTGATGGCCCACCCCCGAAGCGGCTCACTTCGTGTAGCCGCCTCCCCCTCAAGGGGGCAATACCTGCGGCCTGGCAGAGCCAGTTCCGCGGTATTCCCGTAAATTGCAGTGCTCCTTCTCACCTTTATCCATCGACCAAGGAATCCGAGATGCAGAACCACGACAACCTGATCGGCGGCGAATGGCGCGCCGGCGCGAGCTACAGCCCCAACCTCAACCCGAGCAACCTGTCCGACGTGCTCGGCCACTACACGCAGGGCGACGCCACGCACGTCGAGGCGGCCGTGGCCGCCGCCACCGCCGCCTTCCCGGCCTGGGCCACGGGCGGCATCCAGGCACGCTCCGATGCGCTCGACAAGATCGGCAACGAGATCCTGGCGCGCAAGGAAGAGCTCGGCGAGCTGCTCGCGCGCGAAGAGGGCAAGACCCGCGCCGAAGGCATCGGCGAAGCCGCGCGCGCGGGCTACATCTTCAAGTTCTTCGCGGGCGAGTGCCTGCGCCTTGCGGGCGAGCTCGTGCCCTCGGTGCGGCCGAACATCGGCGTCGAGATCACGCGCGAGCCGGTCGGCGTGGTGGGCCTCATCACGCCCTGGAACTTTCCGATCGCCATTCCGGCCTGGAAGATCGCACCCGCGCTCGCGTTCGGAAACTGCGTGATCCTGAAGCCCGCCGACCTCGTGCCGGGCTGCGCCTGGGCCATCGCGGAGATCATCAGCCGCTCGGGCATTCCCGCGGGCGTGTTCAACCTCGTGATGGGCCGCGGCAGCGTGATCGGCAATGCGCTGGTCGACCATCCGGGCGTGCACGCGATCAGCTTCACGGGCTCGGTCGGCGTGGGCCGCAACATCGCGGTGCAGTGCGCCACGAACGGCAAGAAGGTGCAGCTCGAGATGGGCGGCAAGAACCCGCAGGTGGTGCTCGACGACGCCGACCTTGCGCAGGCCGTGGAGCTCAGCGTGCAGAGCGCCTTCTATTCCACCGGCCAGCGCTGCACCGCGTCGAGCCGGCTGATCGTGACGGAGGGCATCTATCCGAAGTTCATCGAGGCGATGAAGGCGCGCATGGCGAAGATCAAGGTCGGCGACGCGCTCGCGCAGGGCACCGACATCGGCCCGGTGTCGTCGAAGTCGCAGCTCGACCAGGACATGGAATACATCGCGATCGGCAAGGGCGAGGGCGCCACGCTCGCGGCCGGCGGCGAGCTGCTGAAGCTGGAGACCGACGGCTACTACATGTCGCCCGCGCTCTTCAGCGAGTCGGCCGCGGCGATGCGCATCAACAAGGAAGAGATCTTCGGCCCGGTCGCGAGCGTGATCCGCGTGAAGAACTACGAAGAAGCGCTGGCCACGGCCAACGACACCGAGTTCGGCCTCTCGGCCGGTATCGCGACCACCTCGCTCAAGCACGCCACGCACTTCAAGCGCCACAGCCAGGCCGGCATGGTGATGGTGAACCTGCCGACCGCGGGCGTGGACTACCACGTGCCGTTCGGCGGGCGCAAGGGCTCGAGCTACGGGCCGCGCGAGCAGGGCCGCTATGCGCAGGAGTTCTTCACCACCGTGAAGACGGCCTACACGCTGGCCTGACGCCCAAGGCCCGGGCCGCCGCGCGGTGGCGCCATCGCGCGGCGCAGCCCGAGCGCCAGCAGCACGCCGAGCACGCCCGCCGCGGCCACGATGGCCGCCGCCGCGGGCCAGCCGCGCGCATCGACAGCGCCGCCGACCACCACCGGGCCGATCATCTGGCCAAGGTTGCTGCCGAGCATGAGCAGGCCCATCGCCATCGGCGCGAGGCGCGCGCTCGGTGCCACGAGCGGCGAGGTGCCGATCAGCGTGGCGGGCAGCAGCCCGCCCGCGCCCGAGAACAGCAGGCACAGCGCGAACGCGGGCAGCGGCCCGAGCACCGGCAGGAAGATGCCGATGGCCGACAGCCCCATGAGCGCGCTCGCCGTGGCCGCCAGCAGCCAGCGCGCGGCGCCGCGCTTCAGCAGCATGCCGGCCGCGAGGTTGCCCGCCACGTTGACCCCGCAGGCCGCCGCGCTCAGCATGCCCGCCGCGGCCGTGCCCACGCCCATGCGTTCGATCAGCAGCACCGGCAGGAAGCTGAACAACGCGAAGAACTGCAGGCTGTAGACCACGAACGAGGCCGTGATCACGGCCGGCGCGCCGGCCCGCAGGGTGGCGGCTGCATCGACCGCCATGCTGCGCCACGACACCCGCGCCCCGGGCGCGCCTGCGCCCGCGTCGCCCTCGATGCCCGCGCGCACCAGCAGCGCCACCGCCCCCGCGAGCACGGCATTGCCGAGCCAGACCCCGCGCCATCCGTCGAGCCATGCACCGCTCGCCAGCGCGATGGCGATGCCGGCCGGCATGAAGCAGCTCCAGATCGCGAAGGCCAGGTCGCGGCCGGCCGGCGCGACGATGCGCTGCAGCACCGACGGGCCCGCGATGGTGATCAGCACGAAACCCAGGCCCTCGACCACGCGCCCCGCGAGCAGCATCGCGACGCCGTGCGCGAGCGCGCCCGCGGTGCTGCCGAGCGCGATGGCCGCGAGCCCCGCGAGCAGCAGGCGCCTGTCGCCGGCGCGCGCGACCCAGGCGCCCACCGGCACCGCACCCAGCACGCCGAGCAGCGAGAACATCGCCATCAGCCAGCCGACCATCGTGAGGTCGAGGCCGAAATCGCTGCGCAGCTGCGGCACGGCGATCGCCACCTTGCCGACCTGCAGCGAGGCGGTCACGCCGGCGGCGACGACCAGTGCGACGCCGGGCCAGTGGGTCGAAGAGCGGGTGAGTGGCTTGTGCATGGCGCTACTTTCGGCCCAACACCGTATGAATGAAAGCGAATAATATTGGCCAACTCGATCGATAGGAAAGATCATGCTGGACGCCCTCACATTGAGCCAGATGCAGATGTTCGTGGCGGTGGCCGACGCCGGCAGCTTTCGCGCCGGGGCGGCCCGGCTGCACCGCGTGCAGTCGGCCGTGAGCCATGCCATCGCGAGCCTCGAGGCGCAGCTTCAGGTGCGGCTGTTCGACCGCTCGGGCCACAAGCCGGTGCTCACGCCCGCGGGCACGGCATTGCTCGGCGACGTGTGCGCGATCCTCTCGAAAGTGGAGGCCCTGCATGCGCGCGCGCAGGGGGTTGCGCAGGGCATCGAGCTCGGCCTGGCACTGGCGGTGGACACGCTCTTTCCACCGGCCCTGGTGGCCAACGCGGTGCGCGGCATGCACGCGCGCTACCCGGGCATCGCGGTGCGCGTGGCATACAGCTCGGTCGGCGGCACCATCGATGCGTTGCACACCGGCCGCTGCGATCTCGCCATCGCGGCTTTCGGCCATGCCGACGCGAAGATCGAGCGCGAGTTCCTGATGCAGCTCCACACCGTGGCCGTGGCCGCGCCTTCGCATGCGCTCGCGGCCCATGCCGCCGAGCGCGGCGCCGCGGGCCTGGGGGCTGCGGCGGCGGAACATGTGCAGATCGTTGTGGAAGACCCGAGCTCCTTGAGCGAGGGCTACGACATCGACGTGCTCTCGCCTGCGACCTGGCGCGTGAGCGACATGTACATCAAGCTCGCGCTGCTGCGCGAAGGGCTCGGATGGGGAAAGATGCCGTCATGGCTGGTGGCTGGCGACCTCGCGGCCGGCACGCTCGTGCAACTGCCCATGCGCCGCATCGGCCCGGGCGGAACGGCGCAGCAGCCGTGCTACTTCTGCCACTGCGCCGACCGGCCGCTCGGCGCGGGGGCCGCATTGCTGCGCGAGTGCTTCATGGCGCAGGCGACGGCGGCGGGGCCCGGCGCCGGCGGCGCATCAGCATCTCGGCCAACTCGAAAAGCGCCTCGCTCAAAAGCGCCAGCGCCGCCGCCGGCAGCGCGCCGGCCACGAGCAGCTCGCGGTCGTTGAGCGCGAGGCCGGTGACGATGCGTTCGCCGAAACCGCCCGCGCCGATGAAGGCCGCGATCGTCGCGGTGCCGATCGCGATGGCGGTGGCCGTGCGAACGCCCGCCAGCAAGGTGGGCAGCGCGAGCGGCAGCAGCACCAGCCGCAGGTTCTGCGGCGGCGTCATGCCCAGCGCCGTGCCCGCGAGCTGCAGGCCGTGCGGCACTTCGGCCAGGCCGGTCACGGTGTTGCGCATGATCGGCAGCAGCGAATAGAGCGTGAGCGCGATCAGCGCCGGCAGCGCGCCGATCGCGCCGAGCGCCGAGATCAGCACCGCCAGCAGTGCGAGCGAGGGCACGGTCTGCAAGAGGCTCGCCACGCCGAGCACCAGCGCGCGCAGCCGCACGTGCGCGAACACCGCGATCGCGATCGGCACGCCGATCAGGATCGCCACACCCACCGACACCAGCACCAGCATCAGGTGCTGGCGCGCGAGCGGCCACAGATCGGGTCCGAACAGCTTGGCGACGAAGCCGCGACGCGGTTCCGTGCCTGGTGCCTTGGTGCTCGTGCCCTTTCCAGCCGCCAGGAAGTCGCGCGCGATGACATCGAAGGGGATGCTGCGCAATTCGGCGCGCGCGTTCATCGCGATCATCGCGTGTTCGTCGATGCGGCCTTCGAGCGCCTGCAGCGCGGCCCAGGCGCGCGGCAGCCGAGCGGGCAGGTCGAGCCGGTACAGCAGCACCGCGTCGTAGCGCGGGAAGTAGCGCTTGTCGTCCTCGAGCACGCGCAGGCCGAGGTGGTCGATCTTGGCATCGGTGGTGTAGATGTCGATCGCGTCGATCTGCTTTGCGCCGATCGCGTCGTAGGCGAGGCCGTGGTCGAGGCCAGTCGGCGTCTGCGTGAAGCCGTAGCGCGCCGCCAGCCCGCGCCAACCGTCGGCGCGGCCGATGAACTCGTTCGACAGGCCGAGCTTCAGATCGGGGTGGCGCGCGAGGTCGCTGAGCGTGCGCAGCCCCAGGCGCTCGGCATCGGCCGCGCGCACCGCGAGCGCATAGCCGTCGTTGAAGCCGAGCGGCACGGCCACGCCCAGGCCGAGCGGCGCGAGCGCCGCGTTCATCTCCTCGCGCGTGGCGGCCGGCGTGCCCTTGAGGATCTCGAGCGCGATGGTGCCGGTGTATTCGGCATAGACGTCGATCGCGCCCGACCGCAGCGCTTCGTAGACGATGGCCGTGTTGCCCAGGCCCTGGCGCACCACGGGCGGCGAGGCCGTGTGCGGCGCGGCCGTCTGCGCGATCAGCTCGGCCAGGATGTACGACTCGGTGAAGCGCTTGGAGCCGACGCGCAGCGTCTCGGCGTCTTGCGCGGCGCCCGCGATGGCGGGCCAGATCAGCGTGAACAGCAGGAGTGCGCGCCAGAAGATGCGGCTGGGTCGATGCATCGAAGGCAGTGTATCGGCAGACCCGCAGGCCCGCCAATCTCCTACACCGCGTGGTGGCGCGGCGCCCATGCGCCGGCGCGCGAGGCGCCGCATCATTGACACATGAAAACTTCCTCTGCGGCATCGGCCGATCCACTTCCCGCCGCCGACGTGCACGGCCTGCGCGAACTGCCCGGCGTGCGCGTCGAAGGCTACAGCCTGCAGCTGCGCGACAAGGACGGCTTCGTCGGCGACCAGGCGAGCCAGACGGCCTTCCGAGAGCTGCTCGAACGCTGGCGCAAGCGCCGCCGCAAGAACGGCAAGGACCCGCTCGGCAAGCTGCACTCGCGCGACCTGAGCAAGAAGGTGCTCGACCGCGTGCTCAGTGCGAAGAAGGGCTCCGAGGCCGGCGACGTCATGGAAGGCGTGATCGAGGAGTTCAGCGAGGAGCTCGCCGAGGTGGTGCAGCGCTTCCTGCGGCAGCCCTCGTGGCAGAAGGTGGAGCGCATCGTCATCGGCGGCGGCTTCCCGGAAAGCGACGTCGGCGAGCGTGCGGTGCTGCAGACCGCGGCCATCCTCGAAGAGCTGGGCCTGCACGTGCAGCTGGGCCGGCTTTCGCACAACGTGGACGACGGCGGGCTGATCGGCTGGGTGCACCTTGCGCCGCCGGCGCTGCTGCAAAAGTACGACGCGATCCTGGCGGTGGACATCGGCGGCACCAACGTGCGCTGCGGCATCGTGAAGACGCGCCGGCAGAAGGCCCGGGATTTCTCGCGCGCGGGCGTGGTGCGGCGCGAGAAGTGGCGCCACGCCGACGACGGCCCCAACCGCAGCCTCATGGTCGAGCACATCGCGGACATGCTGATGGAGATGGTGCGCTACAGCGAGCGCAAGAAGATCCGCCTTGCGCCCTTCGTCGGCATCGGCTGCCCGGGGCTGATCCGCCCCGACGGTTCGATCGCGCGCGGCGCCCAGAACCTGCCGGGCGACTGGGAGAGCCATGCCTTCCACCTGCCGACGGCCGTGTGGCGCCGCATGCTCGCGCTGGGCGCCGACCCGATGCTCGTGCTGATGCACAACGACGCGGTGGTGCAGGGCCTGAGCGAGCTGCCGTTCATGCGCGACGTGAAGCACTGGGGCGTGCTGACCATCGGCACCGGCCTGGGCAACGTGAGCTTCACCAACACCGACACCACCGGCAGCGCGGTCTCCGTCAAAGCTGGAAAGCCACGGTGAGCAGCAGCCCCTCGGCCACGTCGCGCACGAGGCCGGGGCGGCGCGCGCGGTAGGCCTCGCCGGCCGAGGCCGTGGTCTCGATCCATTCGGCGAGCCAGTCGATCTCGCGCGGGCCGTAGAACACCACGGCGGCCTCGTGGTTGAGCAGCAGGCTGCGCAGGTCGAGGTTGATCGAGCCGCAGAGCGCGAGCTCGTCGTCGACCACCACGGCCTTGGCATGCAGCATGAACGGCAGCATGCGAAAGCTCGCACCGGCGCGCGCGAGGTCGCGCATGGCACGCGCGCGCACGAAGTCGGCGAGGCGGTGGTTCGAGCGCGCAGGCATCGCGATGGTCACCTGCACCCCGCGCCGCGCGGCGAGCCGCAGTGCATCGCGCAGGCCGTCGCCGGGCACGAAGTAGGGCGTCACGGCCAGGATGCGGTGCTCGGCGCGGAAGCACGCATCGATCAGCAGCGCATGCGCGGTGTCCTCGGTCTGGTCGGGACCACTCGGCAGGAACTGCGCCAGCGCGGCGTCCGTGCCGACATCGTTGGCGTCGGCGGCGATGGTGCGTGCCTTGCGCCCACGCACCGAATGCCAGTCGTGGTCGAACTGGCGTGCCGCCGCGGCCGCCACGCTGCCGCGCAGGTCGAACGAGAGGTCGCGCCAGGCCTCGGGAAATTTGTCGCTGCCCGTGAAGTATTCGCCCGCGAGGTTGCGTCCGCCCGACCAGAGCCAGCGATCGTCCGCGATGGTGAACTTGCGATGGTTGCGCAGGTTGCGCGGCCCGATGCGGCGCAGGCTGAAGAAAGGGCGGAACACCGCGACCTCGCCGCCGGCCTCGCGCAGCACGTCGAAGTGGCGCCGCGGCAGCGTCAGCGCACCGAAGCCGTCGAGCAGCACGCGCACCCGGATGCCTTCGCGCGCGCGACCGGCCAGCCGGTCGATGACGGCGCGGCCCATCGCGTCGTCGCCGATGAGGAAGGTGCATACGTCGATACGCTCGCGCGCGCCATCGATCACCTGCCACAGCGCATCGCGCGCGGCCGCGCCGTCGGCATGGAAGCGCACCGCACAGCGCCCCGGCGGCGCGAGACCGAAGCTTTCGATGAGGTCGGCGGCCCAGTGCCCGGGCGGCGCCGAGCGCGGCGGGCGCGGCGATCCCGCCGGGCGCAGCTTGCGCTGGCCGAACAGCAGGTACATCGGCAGGATCAGGTAGGGCATCAGCACCAGCCCCATGACCCATGCGATGGCGGTGGTGGGCGCGCGCTGCTCGCGGCGCGCGCGCGTGGTCAGGATGTAGACCAGCAGCGCAACGGCAACGGCGAGGAAGTGCTGTGAGGCGGAGGGCAGCCAGTCGAACGACGGAGTCGGCATGGCGCGATGATGCCCGAGGGCGCACGCCGCGCGGTCAACCCTGCCAGAACGAGGCCGTCTCGCGCCCTTCGGAGACCAGGAAGCGCATCATCGGATCGACCACCGCACGCACGGCCTGCCGCTCGCCGACGCGGCTGCGCCAGGCCAAGAGCCGTGGCGTGCCCTCGGCCATGCGCGCGTCCTTGCGGTCGGCAAAGATGCAGGCCATGTAGAACGCGATGTCGGCAAACGAGTATGGACCGGCGAGGTGGTCTCGATCGGCCAGCAGGCTTTCCATCTCGTCGTAGAAGCGCGCGCAGGCCGCGCAAGCCGCGACCGCCGCGGCGCCCTGCATGTCGTACTGCAAGCCGAAGAGCCGGATCACGTTCGGGAAGAAGACCTCGTCCGACTTCTGCTCGAGCTGCCGTGCCCGGGCCCGTTCGGCGATGCCGCGCGGCCAGAGCGCGGGGCTCGGATACCGGTCTTCGAGGTACTCGAAGATCTGCGTCGAGTCGAACAGCGCGACCTCCTCGTCGACCAGCACCGGCACCTGCTGCTTGACGGGATTGACGCGCAGCACCTCGGGATGCTTCGGCTCGTAGGCGTCGTCCTTGGTGAACGGCACCATCACGAGGTCGAAGGGAATGCCCTTCTCGCGCGCGGCGATCTGCACCTTCGCGCCGAACATGCTGAGGGGGCCTGAATAGATCGTGGTCTTCATGGGCTCCGACTTCACCAGAAATGCAGCGTCAGGTCGAGCCCCAGACCTCTTCGGCGGTCTCCACCACCAGCCGCAGCTTGGCGCGCTGCGCTTCCACGGCGATGTTGTTGCCGTGCACGGTGCTCGAGAAGCCGCACTGCGGCGACAGCGCGAGCTGCTCGAGCGGCGCGTACTTGGCGGCGTCCTCGATGCGGCGCTTGAGCTCGTCCTTGTCTTCCATCTCGCCGAACTTGGTGGTCACGAGGCCCAGCACCACGGTCTTGCCCTTGGGCAGGAAGCGCAGCGGCTTGAAGTCGCCTGAGCGGGCATCGTCGTATTCCATGAAGTAGGCGTCGAGGTCCATCTCCTTGAGCAGCGCCTCCGCCACCGGCTCGTAGTTGCCGGCGGCCGCGTGGGTGCTCTTGAAGTTGCCGCGGCACAGGTGCATGGCCAGCAGCATGCCCGGCGGCTTCTGCGCCACCACCTTGTTGATGAAGGCCGCATAGCGGTGCGGCAGTTCGTTCGGATCGTCGCCGCGCTTGCGCGCCGCTTCGCGCATGTGCTCGTCGCAGAGATACGCGAGGTTGGTGTCGTCCATCTGCACGTAGGTGCAGCCGGCCGCGGCCAGCGAGCGAAGCTCGTCGCCATAGGCCTTCGCCACGTCGTCGTAGAAGGTGGGGTCGAGCTCGGGATAGGCTTCCTTGCTGATGCCCGCGCGGCCACCGCGGAAGTGCAGCATGGTCGGCGAGGGAATGGTCACCTTCGGCGTGCGGCCGGCCGACACCTGGCTTTTGAGGTACTGGAAATCGGCAAGCTGGATGTCCTTGACGTGGCGCACTTTGTCGATGACGCGCATCGCGGGCGGCGCGAGCTCTTCGGTGCCGTCGGGCTTGCGGATCGTCACCGGGATGTCGGTCTTCACGCCGCCGAGCTGGTCGAGGAAATCGATGTGGAAATAGGTGCGGCGGAACTCGCCGTCGGTGATGCTCTTGAGGCCGATGTCCTCCTGGAACTTCACGATCTCGGTGATGGCCTTGTCTTCGACCTTGCGCAGTTCCTCGGGCGTGATCTGGCCCTTGGCTTTCTGCTCGCGCGCTTCGAGCAGGTAGCGGGGGCGCAGGAAGCTGCCGACGTGGTCGTAGCGGGCGGGCAGGGTGGCGTGCTGGGACATGGGTTCTCCGTCGTGGCTGAAAAACGAATCACATCCTATCGCCTGGGCAGACAAAGCCGATGTATACAGTGATATCAGTGTTTACCCTTGATTTGGCCGCAAAAGATTGGAAATTTTCGGCGAGCTGTATACATTGGGTATCCATGAACACGCCCCCATCTGCTTTCCCGCTGAACGCCTGGTATGCCGCCGCGTACGACGTCGAGGTGCGCCACGCGCTGCTTTCGCGCACCGTCTGCAACGAGAAGATCGTGCTGTTCCGCCGTACTGATGGCCAGGTCGCCGCGCTCGAGGACGCCTGCTGGCACCGGCTGCTGCCGTTGTCGATGGGGCGGCTCGAAGGCGACGAGCTGGTCTGCGGCTACCACGGCCTGGTCTACAACAGCCAGGGCCGCTGCACCCACATGCCGAGCCAGGAGACGCTCAACCCTTCGGCCTGCGTGCGCAGCTTCCCGGTGGTCGAGAAGCACCGCTTCGTCTGGATCTGGCCCGGCGACCCGGCCAAGGCCGATCCGGCGCTGGTACCCGACATGCACTGGAACGACGACCCGGCCTGGGCCGGCGACGGCAAGATGATCCGCGTGGCCTGCGACTACCGGCTGGTGGTCGACAACCTCATGGACCTCACGCACGAGACCTTCGTGCATGGCTCGTCGATCGGCAACCGCGAAGTGGCCGAGGCGCCGTTCGTGGCGACGCATGGCGACCGCTCGGCCACGGTCACGCGCTGGATGGAGAACATCGAGGCGCCGCCTTTCTGGGGCGGCCAGATCCGCCATGCGCGCGGCTACACGGGCAAGGTCGACCGCTGGCAGATCATCCGCTTCGAGGCGCCGTGCACCGTCAACATCGACGTCGGCGTGGCCGAGGCCGGCAGCGGCGCGGTGCCGAAGAACGGGCTGCCCGGCGACCGCAGCAAGGGCGTGAACGGCTACGTGCTCAACACCATCACGCCCGAGACCGACACCACCTGCCTCTACTTCTGGGCCTTCGCGCGCAACTACTGCCTTGGCGAGCAGCGGCTCACGCACGAACTGCGCGAAGGCGTGGCTGGCATCTTCCGCGAGGACGAGATCGTGCTGGAGGCGCAGCAGAAGGCGATCGACGCGCGCCCCGGGCACCAGTTCTACAACCTCAACATCGACGCCGGCTCGATGTGGGCGCGCCGGCTGATCGACCGCATGGTTGAGAAGGAGCGTCCCGCGCGCGTGGCGATCCCGATCCGCCCGGTCGACGAGCGGAAGGCCGCATGAAGGTCTCGGCCATCGCGCCCGTCGCCGAGCCCGGCGACAGCGGCAGTTCGCATGCCGTGAAGGCGCAGCTGCGTCTGCGCGAGATGATCCTCGCGGGCGAGCTGCCGGGCGGCGCGCGCATCGCCGAGGTGGCGGTCGCCGAGCAGCTCGGCGTCTCGCGCACGCCGGTGCGCAGCGCGCTCATGCGGCTCGAGCAGGAGGGCCTGCTCGAGGCGCTGCCCAACGGCGGCTATGCGGTGCGCACTTTTTCCGAGCGCGACGTGGCCGACGCCATCGAGCTGCGCGGCACGCTCGAAGGACTGGTCGCGCGGCTTGCGGCCGAGCGCGGCGCGGCGCCCGTGGTGCTGCGCGAGGCGCAGGCCTGCCTCGATCGCATCGACGAGCTGCTGCGCGAGCCTGCGCTCGACGACGCGGCCTTCTCGCGCTACGTGACGCACAACGAGAAGTTCCATGCGCTGCTTTGCGAGATGGCCGCGAGCCCGGTGATCGCGCAGCAGCTCGACCGCGTGGTCAACCTGCCGTTCGCCTCGCCCTCGGGCTTCGTGATCGTGCAGGCCAATTCGCCCGCCGCGCGCGACATGCTCGTGATCGCGCAAGACCAGCACCGGCAGGTGCTCGATGCGATCGAGTCCGGCGAGGGCTCGCGCGCCGAGGCGCTGATGCGCGAGCACAGCCGCATCGCCCGGCGCAACCTGCGCGAGGCGCTGCACGGCACGCACGGCGCGGCGCAGCGACCGCTGCCCGGCGTGCAGCTGATCCGCCGGCGCGGAACATGAAGCTCACCCCCAGTCTTCGCGCACTTCGTGTCGCTTCGCCAACCCCCTTCCAGGGGGCGACACCAGCGGCCCGGCAAAGCCGGTTCCGCGGTGTCCCCCGCCTGGATCGCGATGAGCTCGTGCGGCACGGGTCATCTGTCCGCATGACGGTAAACCGAAAAGAAAACTCCCGATGAAAAGCGATCTTCAATGGATGCAGGCGCAGGTGGTGGCGCTGCGCGACGTCACGCCCACGGTGCGCGAATTCGAACTCCGCACCGATGGCGGCACGGCCGCCAACTGGGAGCCCGGCGCGCACCTGCAGGTGCAGGTGATGACGGCGCAGGGCCGGCTGCAGACGCGCTCCTATTCGCTCGTGGGAGAGGGCGGCGGCGACTCGGTCTGGCGCATCGCCGTCAAGCGGCTCGACGACGGCCGCGGCGGCTCGCTCGCGATGTGGCGCCTGACCGTGGGCGACCGGCTGCAGGTGAGCACGCCGCAGAACCACTTTCCGCTCGACACCCGCGCGCCCGGCTACCTGCTGGTGGCGGGCGGCATCGGCATCACGCCGCTGGTGCTGATGGCCGAGCGGCTGGCGGCGGTGGCGCGCAGCGCCGGCGTGCCCGTTGCCATGCTGTACGGCGCCCGGCATGCGGGCGAGTTCGCCTACGGCGAGCGGCTGCGCGAGGCGCTCGGCAACGCGCTGGTGCTGCATGAAGGCGCTGCGCCGATCGACTTCGCGCGCGCCATCGCCGCGCTGCCGACCGGCGGACAGCTCTACACCTGCGGCCCGGTGCCGATGCTCGAAGCCGTGAAGCGTGCCTGGCAGGCCGCGGGCCGCGCGCCGGCCGACCTGCGCTTCGAAACCTTCGGCAGCAGCGGCCGGCTGGCCGCGCAGGCCTTCGAGGTGCGCGTGCCGCGGCACGACCTGGCGATCACCGTGGCGCCCGACTGCACGCTGCTCGAGGCGCTCGAGGCGGCCGGCGTCGAGACGCTCTCGGACTGCAGGCGCGGCGAGTGCGGCCTGTGCGCGATGGACGTGCTGGCGGTGGACGGCGAGGTCGACCACCGCGACGTATTCCTGAGCGAGCACGAGAAGCAGGCCACGACGCGGATCTGCGCCTGCGTCTCGCGGGCGGTCGGCGCAATCACGCTCGACTCCTCGTACCGGCCCGACTGCTGAGCGGCACTGCGGAGCCCGGTTGCGCGATGATCGCGCAGCCGGTTCGTTCATCGCGCACAAAGCAGCCGGCGGTGCGGCGCCTAGGTGAATGCCTGCTCCGCGATCTGTTGCAAAGTGCACAAAATAGCGCGATTTTCGCCATCTCGTCTCTCGAAGGAAACCCATGAAAAGACGCCACATCCTCCAGACCGCGGCCCTGACGGCGCTCGCGTTTTCCATGTCGCTCGCAAGCGCGCAAGGCAATACCTTCAAGATCGGGCTGATCCTGCCCATGACCGGGCAGCAGGCCTCCACCGGCCGCCAGATCGAGGCCGCGGCGCGGCTCTACATGGCCCAGCATGGCGACACCGTCGCGGGCAAGAAGATCGAACTCATCGTCAAGGACGACGTGGCCACGCCCGACGTGACCAAGCGCCTGGCGCAGGAGCTCATCGTCAACGACAAGGTGAACGTGATCGCGGGCTTCGGCGTGACGCCGGCCGCGCTCGCGGCCGCGCCGCTCGCCACCCAGTCGAAGACGCCGCAGGTGGTGATGGCCGCCGCCACGTCGAGCATCACCGAAGCGTCGCCGTACGTCGTGCGCACCAGCTTCACGCTGCCGCAGGTGTCGGTCGCGATGGGCGACTGGGCGCCGAAGAACGGCGTGAAGACGGTGGTCACGCTGGTGGCCGACTCCGGTCCCGGCAACGACGCCGAGAAGTTCTTCACCGAGCGCTTCCAGCTCAACGGCGGCAAGGTGATCGAGAAGCTGCGCGTGCCGCTGCGCAACCCCGACTTCGCGCCGTTCCTGCAGAAGGTGCGCGACGCCAAGCCCGATGCGCTGTTCGTCTTCGTGCCCTCGGGCGCGGGCGCGGCCGTGATGAAGCAGTTCCTCGAGCGCGGCATGGACAAGGCCGGCATCCGCATGATCGCCACCGGCGACGTGACCGACGACGACCAGCTCAACGACATGGGCGACGGCGCGCTCGGCGTGGTCACCTCGCACCACTATTCGGCCGCGCATCCCTCGGCGCTGAACAAGAAGTTCGTCGACGCGTTCCAGAAGGCCAACCCGAAGATGCGCCCCAACTTCATGGCCGTGGGCGGCTATGACGGCATGCGCGTGATCTACGAGGCGCTCAAGGCCACCAAGGGCCAGGGCGGCGGCGAGGCGCTGCTCGCGGCCATGAAGGGCCAGACCTTCGAAAGCCCGCGCGGGCAGGTCTACATCGATGCGCAGACGCGCGACATCGTGCAGGACGTCTACCTGCGCAAGGTCGAGAAGAAGGACGGGCAGCTCTACAACGTCGAGTTCGATGTGATCAAGGGCGTGAAGGACCCGGGCAAGGCGAAGTAAATACGGGATCGGACTTCCGGACGCAGAAGGAAGACCAAGATTACGCAGAGGGCGCAGAAGGGATTCAAAAACATTTTTCTTGGTTTTCTTTTGCGTCCTCTGCGAAACCTTCGCGTCCTCTGCGTCCGGAAGTCCGAATCCAGCAGCCTCGACCCAGCCGACCCATGCTCACTATTCTTTTCGACGGCATCGCCTACGGCATGCTGCTCTTCGTGCTCGCCGTCGGGCTGGCCGTGACGCTCGGCCTGATGAACTTCATCAACCTTGCGCATGGCGCGTTCGCGATGGCGGGCGGCTATCTCACCGTGTACGCGATGCAGAAGCTCGGCCTGCCGTTCCTGGCCTGCCTGCCGCTCGCGTTCGTCGCGACGGCGCTCATGGGCGCGCTGCTCGAGCGCACGCTCTACCGGCCGATGTACGGCAAGCCGCACCTCGACCAGGTGCTGTTCTCGATCGGCCTGGCCTTCATGGCGGTGGCCGGGGTCGACTACTTCGTCGGCTCGTCGCAGCAGAACCTGCAGCTGCCCGAATGGCTGCGCGGGCGCACCGAGGTCGGCGACGGCGCGCTGCTGCTCGGCATGGGGCACTACCGCATCTTCATCATCGCGGTGTGCGCGGTGCTCACCGTGGTGCTGCAGCTGATCCTCTCGAAGACGCGCTTCGGCAGCCGGCTGCGCGCCGCGGTCGACGATCCGCGCGTGGCGGCGGGCCTCGGCATCAACGTGAACGTGGTGTTCCTGCTGACCTTCGCGGTCGGCTCGGGGCTGGCGGGGCTCGGCGGCGCGCTCGGCGCCGAGATCCTCGGGCTCGACCCGACCTTTCCGCTCAAGTACATGATCTATTTCCTGATCGTGGTGTCGGTGGGCGGCACCTCGTCGATCACCGGGCCGCTTGCGGCCGCGCTGCTGCTCGGCATTGCCGATGTCGCGGGCAAGTACTTCATACCCAAGATGGGCGCCTTCACGGTCTACCTGCTGATGATCCTGATCCTGATGTGGCGGCCGCAGGGGCTGTTCACGCGCAAAGGGAGCCGGTGATGAACGCCTCCTCCGCGCACGAGGCGGCCCTGCTGCGAAAGGCGCGCTGGCGCCCGCTGGAGTTCGTGGTCTGGGCCGCCGCGTTCGCGTTGCCGCTGCTCGTGCCTTCGCATTCGCTGCTGGTCAACGAGATCGTGATCGTCGCGCTGTTCGCGATGTCGCTCGACCTGATCCTGGGCTACACCGGCATCGTCTCGCTGGGCCATGCGGCGTTCTTCGGCTTTGGCGCCTATGCCGCGGCGCTGTTCGCGAAGCACGTGATGCCCGATCCGGTGGTCGGTCTGCTGTTCGCCACGGCGCTCTCTGCGGTGCTCGGCCTCGCGGCCAGCGTGACGATCCTGCGCGGCAGCGACCTCACGCGGCTGATGGTCACGCTGGGCACTGCGCTGTTGCTGCTCGAACTGGCCAACAAGCTCGACTGGCTGACCGGCGGCGCCGACGGCCTGCAGGGCGTGGTCATGGGGCCGGTGCTCGGGCGCTTCGAGTTCGACCTCTATGGCCGCACGGCCGCCTGGTATTCGCTCGCGGTCATGCTGCTGCTGTTCCTGGTGATGCGCAGGCTGGTGCATTCGCCGTTCGGCGCCACGCTGAAAGCGATCCGCGACAACCGGCTGCGCGCGATGGCGATCGGCATTCCGGTGGTGTCGCGGCTGGCCGTGATCTACACCGTGGCCGCGGGCGTCGCCGGCGCCGCGGGCGCGCTGCTGGCGCAGACCACCGGCTTCGCCTCGCTCGACGTGCTGGCCTTCGACCGCTCGGCCGACGTGCTGCTGATGCTGGTGATCGGCGGGGTGGGCTGGCTCTACGGCGGCGTGGCGGGCGCGATCGTCTTCAAGCTGCTGCAGACCTGGCTGTCGAACGTCACGCCGCAGTACTGGATGTTCTGGATCGGCCTGATCCTGGTGCTGCTGGTGCTGGTGGGCCGCGACAGGCTGCTGAAGCCATGGGCCTGGCTCGGTGCCGGCCGAAAGAAGACGGCCGCCAAGGAGGGCGCCAAGGCATGACCGACACGGTGCTTTCCACGCAAGGGCTCGTGATGCGCTTCGGCGGCATCACGGCCACCAACGACGTCACGATGGAACTGAAGCGCGGGGCGCGCCATGCGCTGATCGGCCCCAACGGTGCCGGCAAGACCACGCTCATCAACCTGCTGACCGGCGTGCTGGTGCCGACCGCGGGCCGCATCTCGCTGCTCGGCGAGGACATCACCTCGCTCGCGCCGCACAAGCGCGTGGCGCGCGGCCTGGTGCGCACGTTCCAGATCAACCAGCTGTTCGACTCGATGACGCCGCTCGAGACGCTCGCGCTCGTGGTGTCGCAGCATCGGGGCCTGGGCGCGCGCTGGTGGCGCCCGCTCGGTGCCGACAAGGCCGTGACCGCGCGGGCCGCGGAATTGCTCGCGCAGTTCCGCCTGGCCGAGGTGGCCGGGCAGCAGGTGAAGCACCTGGCCTACGGCAAGCGGCGGCTGCTGGAGATTGCGATCGCGCTGGCCTGCGAGCCGCGCGTGCTGCTGCTCGACGAGCCGGTGGCGGGCGTGCCCGCGGGCGAGCGCGAGGAACTGCTGCAGACCGTGGCCGACCTGCCCGCCGACGTGTCGGTGCTTTTGATCGAACACGACATGGACCTGGTGTTCAGCTTTGCCGATCGCATGACGGTGCTGGTCAACGGCACGCTGCTGACCGAGGGCGATCCCGAGACCATCGCCAACGACCCGAAGGTGAAGGAGGTCTACCTGGGCCATGGCACGGGCGCGGAGGCTGCGCATGTCTGAGTTGCTGTTGCGCGTCGAGAACCTGAGCGCGGGCTACGGCGAGGCCGTGGTGCTGCACGACGTGGACTTTGCACTTGGCGAGGGCCAGACGCTCGCGCTGCTGGGCCGCAACGGCACCGGCAAGACCACACTGATCAACACGCTCGCGGGCGCCACGCGCCAGCACGGCGGCGCCATCATGCTGGGCGCCCAGCCGCTGCACAAGCTGGCACCGCACCAGCGCGCGGCGGCCGGCATCGGCTGGGTGCCGCAGGAGCGCAACATCTTCAAGTCGCTCACCGTGCACGAGAACCTCACGGCCGTGCAGCGGGCCGGCCCATGGACGCCGCAGCGGGTCTACGAGATGTTCCCGCGCCTGGCCGAACGCAAGGGCAATCTCGGCACGCAGCTGTCGGGCGGCGAGCAGCAGATGCTGGCCGTGGCGCGTGCGCTGGTGCTCAACCCGCGGCTGCTGCTGCTCGACGAGCCGCTCGAAGGGCTGGCGCCGATCATCGTCGAGGAGCTGCTGCGCGCGATCCGCCGCATCACGCAGGACGAAGGCCTGGCCGCGATCATCGTGGAGCAGCATCCGCAGGCGATCCTCGCGATCTCCGACCAGGCGGTGGTGCTCGACCACGGCACCATCGTCCACAGCGACAGCGCCGCGGCGTTGCGCGCGCAGCCGCAGGTGCTTGAGCGGCTGCTGGGCGTGGCGCGGTAGCGCGCAGCGCGAACAACAGGCAACCCCAAGGAGACAGCAGATGGCGATCCCCGCAACAGTTTTCCGCGGGGGCGCCATGCTGGCGGCCGCGGTCTTGCTCACGGCCTGCGGCACGACCGGCGAGCCGCAACGCCTCACGCTCGGCAACGACCCCGCGGCCGCGTGCGCGGCGCTCGTGGCGCCGGTCGCCGCCTCGGCCATCGGCGTGCCGAGCGGTGCCGCGCAGATCGACTCGGCGACGCTCGTGCCGGCCGCGCCGCTCGCGGTGGCCGAACGCGGACCGACACCTGCCGCGCGCATCACGCCCGCAACGCCCGCGCACTGCAGGCTGCTCGGACGCATCGCGCCGTTCGACGCGAGTGCGCCGCCGATCCTGTTCCAGGTCAACCTGCCGCTCGCATGGAACGGCCGCAGCGTGCAGTACGGCGGCGGCGGTTTCAACGGCACGCTGATCAGCGGGCTGGCGCTGGTGCCGGGCGCGCGCTTCGAGCTGCCGTCGCCGCTGGCGCAAGGCTTCGTCACCTACGGCACCGACTCGGGCCACCAGAACGTCGCGGGCCAGCCGCCCCAGGCGTTCTCGCTCAACGACGAGGCGCTGGTCAACTTTGCGCATGCCTCGTACAAGAAGGTGCGCGACGTGGCGGTCGCGCTGATGCAGCGTGCCTATGCGCAGGCGCCGCGAAAGCTGTACTTCGTGGGCAGCTCCGAAGGCGGGCGCGAGGCGCTCACGATGGCGCAGCGCTATCCGAACGATTTCGACGGCATCTTCAGCCGCGTGCCGGTGATCAACTGGACCGGGCTGCAGCATGCGGGCACGCGCAACGGCATCGCCACCTTCGGCGAAGGCTGGCTGCGGCCGGCGCAGGTGCAGCGGGTGCACGACGCGGTGCTTGCCGCCTGCGATGCCGCCGACGGTGTGGCGGACCGCATCGTGTCCGATCCTGTAGGCTGCCTGCAGCGCTTCGACCCCGCGAGCCTGCGCTGTGCGGCGGGCACGCGCGGCGACGATTGCCTGAACGACGCGCAGGTGCAGGCGGTGCGAACGCTGCGCATGCCGTGGCGCTCGCCCGTCCCGCTCGCCAATGGCGTGGCCGAGTACCCGGGCTGGGGCATCGGCGGCGAGGCGACGCCCGCCTTCGCGGCCACGGGCGGCTGGAACGCATGGTGGACCGGCACGGCCCCGCCCACCGTGCCGCCGCAGCCGAGCAACGGCATCGCATGGTTCTACGGCAGCGGGGCGCTGCAGTATTTCTATGCGCGCAATCCATCGCTCGACGTGCGCAGCTACCGTGCGGAAGACTTCGCGGCCCGCATTGCCACGGTGTCGCAACTGATGGACTCCACCAACCCGGACCTCACGGCCTTCAGCGCACGCGGCGGCAAGCTGCTGATGCTGGAGCACATGGCCGACTACGCGCAGAGCCCGTTCGCCGGCATCCAGTACTACGAGTCGGTGGTGGCCCGCATGGGCCGCGACAACGTGGGCCGCTTCATGCGCCTGTACACGGCCCCCGGCGTCGACCACGTCGGCAGCGGGGCACCCGCCAACGTCGACATGCTCGCAGCGCTCGTCGACTGGGTCGAGCGCGGCCGTGCGCCGGCCGGACTGCAGCTTGCTGAGCAGGAGGTGCAGCCGCCGTTCAAGACGGTTCGCGCGCGGCCCCTTTGCGAATGGCCGCTGTGGCCGCGCTACATGGGCGGCGAGGCGGCGCTGGCGACCAGCTTCGCGTGCAGCCGGTAGCGCGCGCCGCGCTGCACCTCAAGCGCCCGCATTGCGCTCTGCCGCGCACTGCTCGAGGTGCGCGACCAGCAACTGCGCCGACGGCGACAGCGCGGCTTCGTCGCGAAAGCAGATCGCGAAGCGCCGGCGCGCCCAGGCATCGGCGAGCGGCATCAGGCGCAGGCCATAGGTGTCGGTGAAAGGCTGCGCCACTTCGGCCGGCACCACGCTGATCGCGAGGCCGGCGCGCACCACGCGCAGCGCGGCATCGAAGTTGGACACGAGCACGCGGTACACCAGCGGCTTGCCGGCCACCGCCGCCTCGCGCGCGAGCATCAGCTGCACGGCGCTGAGCGCGGGCATGCCGACGAACTCGTGGTCGAGCACGTCCTCGAAGCGCAGCGGGCCTGGCCGCGCCGCGGGATGCGAAGGGTGCGCGACGATCGCGAGGTGGTCGCTGCGGTAGCTGCGCCGCTGCAGGCCTTCGAGGTCGGCCGCGTCCCAGCACAGGCCGATCGAGGCGCTGCCCTCGCGGATGCCGCGCACGATCTCGGGGCTGACGCGCTCTTCCATGTCGACGCGGATGTTGCGGTGCGCGGGGTTCTGCAAAAAGTTCGCCACGTCCTCGGCCAGCGACTCGGCCAGCGCCGAGGCCGACGCGAGGATGCGCACATGGCCGCGCGCACCGCCCGCATAGGCGGCCATGTCGCGCTCGATGCGGCGCGCGCTGCCGAGCATGGCGCGCGCATGTTCCAGCAGCGTTTCGCCGGCCGGCGTGGGCGCCACGCCGCGGCGCTTGCGCACCAGCAGCGGCGTGCCCACGGCGTCTTCGAGCTGCGCCAGCCGCTTGCTGATGGCCGAGCCGACGATGCTGGCCTGCTCGCCGGCGCGCGCAATGCTGCGGGTCTCGCAAACGGCCACGAAGAGCCGCAGGGTGGTGAGGTCGAGGTCTCTCATGATGTTCCTGATGGGAATCGAACGCCTTCCGAAATGTACCTTCTGGATCAGTTCGGAACTTCTAAGATTGGCGGCATTGTTCCTCACGACGGAGACAGAGACCTTGATTCACGCCTTCCTGCCGCCGCGCGCGGTCGTCCGCGAAGTGGGCCTGCGCGACGGCCTGCAGAGCATCGCCCGCGTGCTGCCCACCGCCCGCAAGCTCGAGTGGATAGACGCCGCGCATGCCGCGGGCCAGCGCGAGATCGAGGTCGGCTCCTTCGTGCCGGCGCACCTGCTGCCGCAGCTGGCCGACACGGCCGAGTTGCTCGCGCATGCGAAGACGCTGCCGGGGCTCTTCGCCTCGGTGCTGGTGCCCAATCTCAAGGGCGCCGAGCGGGCGATCGCGGGCGAGGCCGACCTGATGGTGGTGCCGCTTTCGGCCAGCCATGCGCACAGCCTCGCCAACCTGCGCAAGACGCCCGACGAGGTGGTGGTCGAGGTCGGCCGCATCCGCGCCGCGCGCGACGCGGCGGGCGCGCAGACGCTGATCGAAGGCGGCGTGGGCACGGCCTTCGGCTGCACGCTGCAGGGCCATGTCGACAGCGACGAGGTGCTGCGGCTGATGCAGGCGCTGCTCGATGCGGGCGCCGACCGCGTGAGCCTGGCCGACACCGTGGGCTATGCCGATCCGGCGATGGTGCGCAGCCTGTTCGAGCGCGCGCTGCGCATCGCCGGCGACCGGCTCTGGTGCGGCCATTTCCACGACACGCGTGGGCTCGGGCTTGCCAACTGCTATGCGGCGCTCGAAGTGGGCATCACGCGCTTCGACGCCTGCCTCGCGGGCATCGGCGGCTGCCCGCATGCGCCCGGCGCGAGCGGCAATGTCGACACCGAAGACCTCGTCTTCATGCTCGAGCGCATGGGCGTGGCGACCGGCGTCGACCTGCCCAGGCTGCTCGCACTGCGCGCGCGCGTGGCCGGGTGGCTCGACGGCGAGACCCTGCAGGGCACGCTCTGGCGCGCGGGCTTTCCGAAGACCTTCGCGCTGGCCTCGGAGGGCGCAGCGCCATGAGCAGCCAAGAAGAAAAGCGCCTGCCGCTCGCGGGCATCCGCGTCGTCGAGTTCACGCACATGGTCATGGGCCCGACCTGCGGCATGGTGCTGGCCGACCTCGGCGCCGAGGTGATCAAGGTCGAGCCGATCGAGGGCGACCGCACACGCCACCTGCTGGGCGCGGGCGCGGGCTTCTTCCCGATGTTCAACCGCAACAAGAAGAGCATCGCGCTCGACCTGCGAAATCCGCAGGGGCTGGAGGCGGCGCTGCGCCTGTGCGTCGGCGCCGACGTGGTGGCGCAGAACTTCAGGCCCGGCACCATGGACAAGTACGGCCTCGGCCATGCGGCGCTCGCGAAGCTCAATTCGCGGCTGGTGTACGTCAACCACACGGGCTTCCTGCCCGGGCCTTACGAGCACCGCACCGCGCTCGACGAGGTGGTGCAGATGATGGGCGGGCTCGCCTACATGACCGGGCGGCCCGGCGATCCGCTGCGCGCCGGCACCAGCGTGAACGACATCATGGGCGGCATGTTCGGCGCCATCGGTGCCATGGCCGCGCTGATGCAGCGCGCGCAGACCGGCCAGGGCCAGGAGGTGAACTCGGCGCTGTTCGAGAACAACGTGTTCCTGGTCGGCCAGCACATGCTGCAGTACGCGATCACCGGGCAGGCCGCGGCGCCGATGCCCGAACGCATCTCGGCCTGGGCGCTGTATGACGTGTTCACCGTGAAGGACGGCGAGCAGATCTTCCTGGCCGCGGTGAGCGATGCGCAATGGACGGTGTTCTGCGATGCACTCGGCTTCGACGACCTGAAGGCCGACCCGGCGCTGCGCACCAATAACGACCGCGTGCGCCTGCGGCCCACGCTGCTCGCCGAACTGCGCCGGCGGCTTGCCGATCGCACGGCGGCCGAGCTCTCGGCGATCTTCGAGGCCCGCGGCCTGCCGTTCGCGCCAATCACGCGGCCCGAAGACCTCTATGACGATCCGCACCTGAAGGCGACCGGCGGCCTGGCCGACATCCGCCTGCCCGACGGCGAGCGCGCGGGCGAAGTGGCGCAGACCACCTTGTTCCCGCTCACGCTGGGCGGCGAGCGGCTCGGCGTGCGCCTCGATCCGCCGACGCTCGGCGAACACACGCGCGAGCTGCTGGCCGAGCTCGGCTACGCCGACGCGCAGATCGCGGCCATGCAGGCCGAGCAGGCCGTTGCCTGAACGCTTTCCAGAACCACAAGAGAGACAAACAGACCATGCAAACGACCACCTTTGCGATGCGCCGCCGCGCAGTACTGGGCCTCGGCGCTTCGGGCGCCGCGCTGGCCGTCTTCCCCGTACTTCCCGCCTTCGCGCAGGGTTCCGACAAGCCCATCCGCCTGATCCTGCCGATCAGTGCCGGCTCGGGCGTGGACGCGATCGCGCGCGCGGCGTCGGTGGCGCTCGGCAAGGCTTTCGGCCAGCCGGTGGTGATCGAGAACCTGCCGGGCGCGGGCGGCATCACCGGCACCGCGGCCGTGGTCAAGGCCGCGCCCGACGGGCTCACGCTCGGCGTGGTGTCGAACAACCACGTCATCAATCCCGCCGTCTACAAGAAGATGCCCTTCGACCCGATCGCCGACGTCACGCCGATCAGTGTGGTGGGTGCAACGCCGCTGGTGCTCGCCGTCAACCCGAAGCTGCCGGCGAAGAACGTGCGTGAACTGGTCGCGCTGCTGCGCGCCAAGCCCGATGCCTACAACTACGCATCGTCGGGCAACGGCACGATCATCCACCTGGCGGGCGAGATGTTCCTCGAGGAAGCCGGCGTCAAGGCGCGGCACATTCCCTACAAGGGCACCGGCCCGATGGTCACCGACATGATCGCGGGCCAGGTCGAGCTCGGTGTGGTGGCGCTGCCCGCGGTGCAGCCGCACCTCAGGAGCGGGGCGCTGCGCGCCATCGGCCTGTGCGGACCTGCGCGCTCACCCGCCGCGCCCGACCTGCCGACGATCGCCGAGCAGGGTCTGCCCAACTACGCCGTCGAGGGCTGGTTCGCCGTGATCGGCCCCGCGAAGATGCAGGCCGCCGACATCCAGCGCGTGCACGACGCCGTGGCCGCCGCCTTCACCAGCGCCGAGGTGCGCGAGGCGATGGACAAGCAGGGCAACATCGTCAAGCCCACCACGCCCGAGCAGGCCGCCGCCTACGTCCGCAGCGAGGCCGCGCGCTACGCGGCGCTGGTGAAGAAGGCCAACGTGGTGGTCGAATAGCGCGGCACCGGTTCGTTCGCAGCGCTCAGTGGGCGCTGGTCAGCTTCAGGCCGAGAATGCCCGCGACGATGAGACCGACGCAGAGGATGCGCGCCGCATTGGCGGGCTCGTGGAACAGCACGATGCCGAGGATCACCGTGCCCACCGCGCCGATGCCGGTCCATACCGCATAGGCCGTGCCCACGGGCAGCGTGCGCATCGCCCAGCCGAGCAGCACCACGCTGAGCACCATCGAGATGGCGGTGCCGACCGAAGGCCACAGCCGCGTGAAGCCCTCCGTGTACTTGAGACCGATGGCCCAGCCCACCTCGAGCAGGCCCGCCACCAACAACACGATCCACGCCATGTGCGCTCCTTGAAAGAAAAAACGTCGGCTCGGCTCAATACCGCAACGGTCCCAACCCAGTGCACCCGTGGAACGGGCTTTGCCCGGCCACCGGGTGCGCCCCCCAGTGGGGGGAGGCGGCTACACGAAGTGAGCCGCTTCGGGGGGCGTCAAGGTTTCACGGCGCGGTAGAGGGCGCGCACAAAGTCTGATTGCGTGATCATGCCGGTGAGCCGCTTTTCATGGTCGATGATGGGGATATGGTGGTGGCCGCCTTCCGAGAACAGCGGCACCAGGTCGACCACCGGCCGGTCGGCGCTGGCCACGCGCACCTGGCGCGTCATGATCTGGCCCACCACCTCGGGCTTGTTCGAGACCACCGTGCGCGTGGCGCGGATCAGGTCGCGCAGGCGCCCCGCGATGCCTTCGTGGTGCTCGAGGTCGAGTTGGCGGAAGAAGTCGGCCCGCGTCACGATGCCCACCACGCGGCCCGTGCGGTCGGTCACCGGCAGCGCCTTGATCTGGCGCTGCTTCATCAGCATCCAGGCTTCCTGCAGCGGCGTGCCGAACTCCACCGAGATCGGGTCGCGCGACATGATGTCGCGGCAGTGCAGCGTGCCGAGCCGGCGCTTGTACGACTCGAGCTCGGTCTGCTGGATCAGCGATTCGAGGTCGTCGCGGCTGATGTCGAGCACCTGGTTGTAGCGCGCGAGCACCGCGTCGATGTCGGCCTGGCTGAAGCGGGCCTCGCCGGCCTCGGCGGAGGGCGGCCGCGCGAGCTGCACATGCGGATAGCGCCGGCCCGTGAGGCTGTTATAGGCCACGCCCGCGAGCACCAGCAGCAGCGAGTTGGCGAAGGCCGGGAAGAAGGCGGCCGAGAAGTCGGTGGTGTGGGTGAGCACCGCCAGCAGCGCCGCCGCGCCGCCCGGCGGATGCAGGCTGCGCGTGGCGAACATCAGCCCGATCGCCAGGCCCACACCCGCGGCGGCGGCCCAGGCGGTGTCGGGGATCCAGCGCACGCAGGCGATGCCCACCAAGGTGGAAAGCGTGTTGCCGACCAGCACCGACCAGGGCTGGGCCAGCGGGCTCGCAGGCACGGCAAATACGAGCACCGCACTCGCACCCATCGGCGCGATGAGCCAGATGCTGTGGCCGGTGAGCGGCGCCATCCAGCGGCACAACAGGCCGGTCAGCAACAGGCCGATGGCCGCACCGGCCACGGCGCGCATGCGCTCGCGCGCATCGACGGTGTTGTGGCCCGGCAGCCAGGCACGCGCATAGGAAACGAGGTTGGAGAGTTGGAGTTGCATCTCGGGTCAGGCCTCCGTTGCCACCATGCGGCCGATTTCGGGCCAGCGCCCGTGCAGCCACACCCAGGCCACGAGGCCGATGGCGAGCATGAGGATCGAAGTGAGCGCGAGCGCCAGCGTGGAATGCATCACCAGCGGCGCGATCACGCCCGCGACGATGCCGTTCGCGGTGGAGCCGATGACGGCCTGTAGCGACGAGGCCATGCCGCGCCTGCCTGGATGCAGGTCGAGCACCAGCAGCGTGACCACCGGCACCATCAGCGCCCAGCCGAAGGCGAACACGGCGATCGGCCACAGCGCCCAGGCCGGGTGCGGCTCGAACAGCGCATTGGCCACCACGTTGACCACGGAGGTCAGCAGCATGATCAGGAAGCCGTCGCGGATCTGGCGCTTGGGCGCCACCTTGCCCGCCATGCGGCCGCTGGCCCAGGCGCCGGTCATGATGCCGCCGATGCTCAGCAGGAAGAACCAGAAGAACTGCGTGGGCGCGAGCGCGAGATGGTCGCCGAGGAAGGCCGGTGCGGCGAGCACGTACAGGAACATGCCGTTGAACGGCACGCCGCTCGCAAAGGCGAGCAGCACGAAGCGCGGGTCGGAGCACAGGTCCCAGTAGCCGCGCATCAGGTGCTTCACGCGGAACGGCTGGCGCTGGCTCTGGTGCAGCGTCTCGGGCAGCAGCTTGTAGTTGGCCGCGAACAGGATCACGCCCACCGCCACGAGGAACCAGAAGATCGCATGCCAGCCGGCATGCACGAACAGGAAGCCGCCGACGATCGGCGCGATGGCCGGCGCCACGCCGAAGTAGATCGTCACCTGGCTCATCACGCGCTGTGCGTCGGCCGGCGGGAACATGTCGCGGATCACCGCGCGCGAAACCACGATGCCCGCGCCGGTCGACAGCCCCTGCAGGCCCCGGAACAGCACCAGCTGCGCGATGTTCTGCGACAGCGCGCAGCCCAGCGACGCGAGCGTGAATACCGCGAGGCCCCACAGCACGACCGGCCGGCGGCCGAAGCTGTCCGACAGCGCGCCGTGGAACAGGTTCATGAAGGCGAAGCCGAAGAGGTAGGCCGAAAGCGTCTGCTGCATCTCGGCCGGCGTGGCGCCGATCGACTGCGCAATGCCCGAGAAGGCCGGGATGTAGGTGTCGATCGAGAACGGGCCCAGCATGCCCAGCACCGCGAGCAGCACGGCCAGCGCCCAGCGCGGGGCCTGCCAGAGTTTGGCTGCGTCTGGATTCATGGCAATTGATCCATTCTTCTTATTTGCGTGGCACAAAAGAGAACGCCCGCCGCCCCGTGAGGGGCGCTGCGGGCGCTTGTGGCTTCAGGAAACCCGGATTACAGAGTATCGATGAAGCTGCGGAGTTTGTCCGAACGCGACGGATGCTTGAGCTTGCGCAGCGCCTTGGCCTCGATCTGGCGGATGCGCTCGCGCGTCACGTCGAACTGCTTGCCGACTTCTTCCAGCGTGTGGTCGGTGCTCATCTCGATGCCGAAGCGCATGCGCAGCACCTTGGCTTCGCGCGGCGTGAGCGAGTCGAGGATGTCCTTGACCACGTCGCGCAGGCCGGCCTGCATCGCGGCCTCGATAGGCGCGGTGTTGCTGCTGTCCTCGATGAAGTCGCCCAGGTGCGAATCGTCGTCGTCGCCGATGGGGGTTTCCATCGAGATCGGCTCCTTCGCGATCTTCATGATCTTGCGGATCTTGTCTTCCGGGATCTCCATCTTCGCGGCCAGGATGCCGGCGTCGGGCTCGAAGCCGAACTCCTGCAAGTGCTGGCGCGAGATGCGGTTCATCTTGTTGATGGTCTCGATCATGTGCACCGGGATGCGGATCGTGCGGGCCTGGTCGGCGATCGAGCGCGTGATGGCCTGGCGGATCCACCACGTGGCATAGGTCGAGAACTTGTAGCCGCGGCGGTATTCGAACTTGTCGACCGCCTTCATCAGGCCGATGTTGCCTTCCTGGATCAGGTCGAGGAACTGCAGGCCGCGGTTGGTGTACTTCTTGGCGATGGAGATCACGAGGCGCAGATTGGCCTCGATCATTTCCTTCTTGGCGTCGCGCGACGAGGCCTCGCCCTCGTTCATGCGCTTGTTGATGTCCTTGAGCTCGGTGAGCGGCACCACCACGCGCGACTGGATGTCTGCGAGCTTCTGCTGCAGTTCCTGCACCGGCGGGATGTTGCGCGCCAGCACGGCGCTCCAGGGCTTGCCCGAAGCGGCCTGCTTCTCGATCCACTTCTGGTTCAGCAGGTTCGACGGGACGCGGTTGCCGTTCTTGTCGTAGCCGGAGAAGTCGCGGATGAACTCGTCCTGCGGGAAGCCGCACTTGTCCACGATGATGCGGCGCAGCTCGCGCTCTTTCTTGCGCACGTCGTCGACCTGCGTGCGCACGAGGTCCGACAGCTTCTCGATCGTCTTGGCCGTGAAGCGGATCGTCATCAGCTCGTCCGATAGGGCGCGCTGCGCCTTCTGGTAGGCCGGCGTGCCGTAGCCTTCCTTGTCGTAGATCTTGTGGACCTTCTCGAACATCTCGGCGATGCGGTCGAAGCGCTCGAGCGCGTCGCGCTTGAGTTCCTCGAGCTTCTTGGTCAGCGCCTTGGAGCCGCCCTTGCCGTCGTCGTCGTCTTCCTCGTCGAACTCGTCGAAGTCTTCCTCGGCCACGTAGTCGTCGGCCTCGTTGGGGTTCGAGAAGCCGTCGACCACGGTCGAGATGACGACCTTGCCTTCGCGGATGTCGGCGGCCATGCGCAGGATCTCGGCGATCGTGGCGGGCGAGGAGGAGATCGCCTCCATCATCGCCATGAGGCCGCCTTCGATGCGCTTGGCGATTTCGATTTCGCCTTCGCGCGTGAGCAGTTCGACCGTGCCCATCTCGCGCATGTACATGCGCACCGGGTCGGTCGTGCGGCCGAACTCGCTGTCCACGGTGGAGAGCGCGGCCTCGGCTTCTTCTTCGGCTTCTTCCACCGTGGTGGCCGTGGGCGCGGTGTTGTTCAGCAGCAGGGTCTCGGCGTCGGGCGTTTGCTCGTACACCGCCACGCCCATGTCGTTGAGCATGGTGACCACGACTTCCATGGTCTCGGCGTCGACCAGCTTGTCGGGCAGGTGGTCGGAGATTTCGCCGTGCGTGAGGTAGCCGCGGGTCTTGCCGAGCGTGATCAGGGTCTTGAGGCGCGAGCGGCGCTTGGCCAGGTCTTCCTCGGAGAGCACGGTCTCGTCGAGGCCGAACTCCTTCATCAGCGCGCGTTCCTTCGCCTTGCTGATCTTCATGCGCAGCGGCTTGACCTTTTCCTCGGTCGCGGCCGCGGGCTCGTCGCCGGACAGATCGTCCTCGATGTCCGACAGGTCGATGTCGCTCTCGGCGGCCTCGTTGCCGGCCTTGGGCTTGCGGCCGCGCTTGGCACCGGTGGCGGGCGCGGCGGCGCCGGCGGCCTTGGGCGGGCGGCCGACCTTCTTGGCCGCGGGGGCGGCAGGCGCGGCAGCGGCCTTGGCGGCTGCCTTCTTCGGATCGTCGAGGGAGGTCGATTTCGTGGGCACGGTTTTCACTTTCGTTGCGGTTGCCGATCTGGAAGCGGCGGCACCCGACTTAGTTGCCGGCACAGCGCCGGCTTTCAACGGTTTTTCTGCAACAGACTTCGGGGCGACGCTTTTGGCGAGTGAAGGAGCAGGCTTCTTTGAACTGGGCATACGACCTCGTTGCGGAAAGATGGACCAAGCGAACTCACAGGCGCAACGCCGCACGGGCAGCGTCGCCACAAGACACGAAGCCCGCGCACAGGCGCAGGCAGACAATTGGGAAAGAGGAAGAAATTCCTCGTCAGGCAAGATGTCGGGCGAACATTTGGTGTGCAGTCCTTGCGGTTATTGACCCTTTCCGACGGTCTTTACCGTGGGAGTGCATTGCGCTAGGGTCGGCCCGGAGGTGCTGCTGTCGCTCTTGCCTAAATTTCGCCAGTTGCGAAGCCCTACATTATAGCGTGCCGCGAGAATTTCAAGCACTTTCTGCGCCGCGGGGATTCAGCCGCGCGCGCAGTTCGAGGCGACGGGCCTCGAGCGCCTTGTAGCGCTCGAGCGCCCTGGGGTCCTTGCCGACCGCGGCGATGGCCTCGCTCTGCTGGGCCTTCAGGCGGTCGTCGAGCATGAAGTCGAGCACGCTCGAAAGCTCCTTGGCCGCGTCGGCCAGATGCTGCGCCTCCTCGCCCTCGGGCACCGGCGCCGCCTCGGCCACGCTCATGAGGCGCTCGGCCAGCGGCGCGAAGTCGAGCCCGCGCATGCCTTCCCGCAGCGCCGCCCAGGGCTGCACGCCGTGCTCGTGCAATTGGCTGTCGAGCCAGGTGAAAAGCGCGCCATGCGGCCCGGGCAGGTCGCACAGCATCAGGTGCAGTTCCTGCGAGAGCGCGTCCCACTGGGCCATGTTCGACAGCAGCAGCCGGGCCGCCACGTCGGGCCGGCTCGGCGGCTTGCCCCGGCCGCGCAGCGGCTCGGGCGGTGGCTCGAACTTGCTGCCCCAGCGCTTGCCCTTGGTGAAGGTGCGTGGCTTGCTATTGTTTTCGTAGCGTGGCGGCGGCTCGTAGTCGATCGGCGGCGGCATGCCGGGGTCGTAGCCGAAGTCGTCGCCCGGATCGCTGCCGTGGCGCGGCGCGGGCGCTGCCGCGGCCGACTTGCGCGGGCCGGCCACGGCGGCCCAGAGTTCCGCGAGCCCCTGTGCATCCAGTTGCACCATCGTGGCGATCTCGCTCAGCAGCTGGCGCTTGAGCGCGCCGTCGGGCATCGCGCTCCAGAGCGGGCGCGCATTGCTGCTCATGTGGGCGCGGCCCTCGGCGGTTGCCAGGTCGCAGCCTTCGCGCGCCACCTCGACCATGAAGCGCGACAGCGGCGTGGCTTCCTGCACGAAGCGCGCGAACGCCTCGGCGCCGAATTCGCGGATGAAGCTGTCGGGATCGTGCTCGGCCGGCAGGAACAAGAACTTGATGCTGCGCACGTCGGTGGCATAGGGCAGGGCGCCGTCGAGCGCCTTGCGCGCCGCGCGGCGGCCGGCGGAGTCGCCGTCGAAGCTGAACACCACCGATTCCGTGAAGCGGAAGAGCTTCTGCACATGCTCGGCGGTGCAGGCCGTGCCGAGCGTGGCGACCGCGTTCGGAAAGCCGAGCTGGGCCAGCGCGACCACGTCCATGTAGCCCTCGGTGACGAGGGCATAGCCGCGGTCGCGGAATGCGGCGCGCGCCTCGTACAGGCCGTAGAGCTCGCGCCCCTTGCTGAACACCGGCGTCTCGGGCGAGTTGAGGTACTTGGGTTTCTCGTCGCCGAGCACCCGCCCGCCAAAGCCGATGCACTCGCCCTTGACGTTGCGGATCGGGAACATCACGCGGTCGCGGAAGCGGTCGTAGCGCTTGGCTTCCTCGGTGCCGTCCTCGGCGTTGGCGATCACGAGGCCGCTCTCGGCGAGCAGCGGATCGTCGTAGTCGGGAAACACGCCCGCGAGCGTGCGCCAGCCCGCGGGCGCATAGCCGATGCCGAACTGCTTGGCGACCTCGCCCGACACGCCGCGGCGCTTGAGGTACTCGATGGCGCCGGGCGCCTGCCGCAGCGCCTTGCGGTAGGCCTCGCCGGCCTTCTCGAGCACGTCGGTCAGCGTGGCCTGCTTTTGGCGCTGGCTCGCGGCGCGCGCGCGCTCGGCGGGCGATGCGTCGTCCTCGGGCACCTGCAGCCCGTACTGGCCCGCGAGATCGTGCACCGCCTCGACGAAACCCATGCCCGCATGCTCCATCAGGAAACCGATGGCGTTGCCGTGCACCCCGCAGCCGAAGCAGTGATAGAACTGCTTGGTCGGGCTGACCGAGAACGAAGGGGACTTCTCGCCGTGGAACGGGCACAGGCCCATGAAATTGGCGCCCGCCTTCCTGAGCTGTACATAGCGCCCGACGATTTCCACCACGTCGGCACGCGCGATGAGTTCCTGGATGAAAGAGGCGGGGATGGTCATGTAGGCGAAGAGCGGCAAATCATACGCAAGCGGCCGGCGGCCTGCGCCGGACGGCATACTTCCCATCGGATTTCCACGGATGACAAAGTCTCACCCCCTGCACCACGCGGCACCGCTGCTGCGCCACCCGCTGCGCTTCGTCTGGGACGCGCTCAAGGCCTTTCGCGCCAACCAGGGGCTGCTGCTCGCGGGCGCGGTGGCCTATTACGCGCTGCTGTCCATCGTGCCGCTGTCGATCGTCAGCGTGATCGCGATGTCGCACCTGATCGACCAGGGTGAGCTGCTGCGCACGATCGGGCGCTACCTCGAGTGGCTGCTGCCGGGCCAGTCGAACGAGATCGTCTCCTCGCTGTCGAATTTTCTCGAGCATCGCGACGTGATGGGGCCGGTGCTGCTGGTCACGATGATTTTCTTCAGTTCGCTGGCCTTCAGCGTGCTCGAAAGCGCGATGGCGGTGATCTTCCACCACCGCAAGGCCGACCACCGGCGGCACTTCCTGATCTCCGCGGTCATGCCCTACCTCTACATCCTGTGCCTGTGCATCGGGTTGCTGCTGGTGACGGTGGTCTCGGGCGCGCTGCGGCTCGTGGGCCAGGAAAGCGTCGAGCTGTTCGGGCGCGAATGGTCGCTCTCGGGGGTCTCCGGCCTGCTGCTCTACCTGGTGGGGCTGGGCGGCGAGATCTTCATGCTGACCTCGCTCTACCTCGTGATGCCGGCCGGGCGCATGTCGCTGCGCCATGCGCTGCTCGGCGGCGTGACCGCCGCGCTGCTCTGGGAAGCCACGCGGCACGTGCTGGTCTGGTACTTTTCGACGCTCTCGCAGGTGAACGTGGTCTACGGCTCGCTCACCACGGCCATCGTGGTGCTGCTGAGCCTGGAGATCGCCGCCACGCTCGTGCTGCTGGGCGCCCAGGTGATCGCCCAGTACGAGCGGCTCGAGCGCACCGGCAGCACGGCCGTGCCGCCACTCACCGGGGAGGAAGCCGGATCGCTCCGTCGAGACGAATCACCTCGCCGTTGAGCATGTCGTTCTCGATGATGTGCTTCGCCAGTTTGGCGTAGTCCTCGGGCGTGCCCAGGCGCGAAGGGAAGGGCACGCTGGCGGCCAGCGCGTCCTGCACTTCCTGCGGCATGCCGAACAGCATCGGCGTGCCGAAGATGCCGGGGGCGATCGTCATGTTGCGGATGCCGTTGCGCGCCAGGTCGCGCGCGATCGGCAGGGTCATGCCGACCACGCCGCCCTTCGAGGCGCTGTAGGCGGCCTGGCCGATCTGGCCGTCGTAGGCCGCGACCGAGGCGGTCGAGATCAGCACGCCGCGCTCGCCGGTGGCTTCGGGGTCGTTGCGGCTCATGGCGTCGGCCGCGAGGCGGATCATGTTGAAGCTGCCGATCAGGTTGACGGTGATCGTCTTGCTGAACGCGGCGAAGCCGTGCGGGCCGTTCTTGCCCACGGTCTTCTCGGCCGGCGCGATGCCCGCGCAGTTGACGAGGCCCACGAGCTTGCCGAGCTTCAGCGCCGCCGCCACGGCGGCCTGGCCGTCGGCTTCCTGGCTGACGTCGCACTTCACGAAGATACCGCCGATCTCGCGCGCGACGGCCTCGCCCTTTTCCGCCTGCATGTCGGCAACCACCACCTTGCCGCCGTTCGCGGCCAGCATGCGCGCCGTGCCTTCGCCGAGGCCCGAAGCGCCACCGGTCACGATAAAAACCTTGCCGTCGATCTGCATGAAAAGTCTCCTGGAATGAGACCGGCATTATCGAAGAGCCCGGGCCGGACCAAAAAAAAGGCCTCATCCGAAGATGAGGCCTGAATTGGATCCGTGAGGACCCAAGGAGACAACTGGTGGTAAACGTTCGGCGGCTTAGCGCTTGCGCGAAGCGCTGGCGGTCTTGGCGGCGGCGACGGCTTGGTTCGAGACGGCGTTGAAGTTGGCTTCGGCGACGTCGCCAGCTTGCTTGACGGCCTTCTGGACCGATTCGAAGGCGTTGTTGGCAGCGGCCACGGCGCTCTTCATCACGGCGACGGCGGTTTCCGAACCGGCCGGGGCATTCTTGGAGGCGCTGTCGACCAGGCCGACGAAGGCTTGCTGGGTTTCCGCGGCCTTGGCTTCGAAAGCCTTGGAGAACTCGGCGCCGGTGCCCTGGGCGATGTCGTAGAGGTGGCGGCTGTAGGCGGCGGTCTTTTCGGCCAGGGGCTGGAACAGGCTGGCTTGCAGCGTCAACAGTTCCTGGGCGTCCTTGACGTTCAGCGTGGCCTGGGCGGTGGTGGCGGCTTCGGCCAGGGCGGCCTTGGAAGCAGTCACGTTGAGTTCGACGAGCTTCTCGACGCCTTCGAAGGCCTTCGTGGTCAGGCCGAACAGGGTTTCGAGGTTTGCTTTTTGAGCGGCGAGGATCTGGTCAGCGGTCAGGGCCATTTGGAATCTCCGAAAAGGAATGAGATGGTGTCGGTCACGTTGCGCTGCGCCTCGTCGTCTATGTTGCGGTGCAGCATGGCCTCAAGTATAGGCAGCACAGGCTGGCGATCAAGGGGTTTTTGCTGCTTTGCAGCAAATTAGAACGCGCTTTCTAAATCTGCATTCCGGCCGCTTCCAGAGCCTGTCGGGCGGCGCTAGCCGGTCCGGCGCGGCCGCCCGCTGGCACAATGCCGCGCGATGAGCTCCGCCGCCAAACCGACCCCCCATGCCCGCAGCAGCTACCGCGTGTTCCGCAGCATCCCGACGCGCTGGGCCGACAACGACGTGTATGGCCACGTGAACAACGTCGTCTACTACAGCTGGTTCGACACCGCGGTCAATGCGCTCCTGATCGAACGCGGCGCGCTCGACATCCACCAGGGCCAGGCCATCGGCTTCGTGGTCGAGACGCAGTGCAACTATTTCGCCCCGATCGCGTTCCCGCAGACGGTGGAGGCGGGCATCCGCGTGGCGCAGGCCGGCCGTTCGAGCGTGCGCTACGAGATCGCGTTGTTCGCCGAAGGGGCCGAGACGGCCGCGGCGCAAGGCCATTTCGTGCACGTGTACGTCGACCGCGCCACACAGCGCCCGGTGGCGCTGCCCGAAGCATTGCAGGCGGTCGTCGATTCACTGAAGGTCTGACCGCGGCGCAACCCAAAAAGCCGAACGGCGCCCCAGGGCGCCGTTCGGCTTTCGGGTGCACGCGGCCCGCGAGGGCCGCAGCGCGCCTTACATGGTCTTCTTCATGGCCTTGATGTCGGCCTTGCCCTGCGATTCGTCGGCCTTGGCCTGCTTCACGCAGGCGTCCTTGGCTTCGCCCTTCTGGTCGTCGCATTTTTCCTTGGCGACCTCGTAGGTGGCCTTGACCTTTTCCTCGGCGACCTTGCGCGCATGGGCATCGCTTGGCTTGTACTGCTGTTCGAGTTCGGCCTTGGCCACGTCTTCCTTGCCCTTGGCTTCCTTCTGGCAGACGTCCTTCGCGTTGTCCTTCATGGCATCGCATTGGGCCTTGGCCGACTTGTAGTCGGCCTCGATCTGTTGCTTGGCGGCCTTGTATTCGTCCTGGGTCATGGCCGAAGCGTGGGTTGCCGCAAAGCAGGTGGAGGCGAGCGCCAGCATGAGCAGATGTTTCTTCATTTTTATCCTTCGTTGTTCGTGATGGGAGCGTGCGAGCGGCCGCATGGCCGCCGTGAATGGGGTGTCAGTACTTCTCGTACCAGAGCGTGTCGGCGCTGCGGCCATCGCGGGATTCCCATTCCTTGACCTGCTTCTCGGCCTCGTCGCGGCTGATGCCGTGACGCTCCTGGATGCGACCGAGCAGCTGGTCGCGCTTGCCGGCGATGACGTCGAAGTCGTCATCGGTGAGCTTGCCCCATTGCTCCTTGACCTTGCCCTTGAGCTGCTTCCAGTTGCCTTCGACGGTGTCCTTGTTCATGCGAATCTCCTTCAAGGTTGGTTCAGCGGCATGGACTGCCGCCGTGCACACACTGTCGTTCGCGTGATTCACCCCGCCGGTAGGACGCCCTGCGCGCGCTCCGTAGGCACAAGCCGACGGGGCCCGTGATAATCGGACGCACGCCAAAAAAGCCGGGACAACGCGCGCCGCACCATGATCATCCACAGCCTGCTCGATACCGACCTCTACAAGTTCACCATGATGCAGGTCGTGCTGCATCACTTTCCCGGGGCCCGGGTCGAGTACCGGTTCAAGTGCCGCAACCCCGGCATCGACCTGGCCCAGTTCGCGGGGCAGATCCGCGAGGAGGTCCGCAGCCTCTGCTCGCTGCAGTTCCGCGACGCCGAACTCGCCTACCTGCGCTCGATGCGCTTCATCAAGAGCGACTTCGTCGACTTCCTCGGGCTGTTCCGGCTCAACGAGAAGTACATCACCATCACGCCACAGGCCTCGGGCGAGCTCGAGATCCGCATCAAGGGGCCGTGGCTGCACACGATCCTGTTCGAGATCCCGGTGCTCGCGATCGTGAACGAGGTCTACTTCCGCAACACGCAGAAGAAGCCCGACTTCGACGAAGGCCGCCGGCGGCTCGAGACCAAGATCACGCAGCTGCAGGAGGCCGGGCTCTCCGATCTCAAGATCGCCGACTACGGCACCCGCCGCCGCTTCTCGAAGGACTGGCACGAGGAAGTGCTGAGAACGCTGGTGGCGCGGCTCGGCGCCGTGACCGCGCCCGTGGTGGCGCCGCGGCCCGGCGACGGGCTGCCGCAACTCGCGGGAACCAGCAACGTGCTCTATGCGATGAAGCTGGGCCTGATCCCGCTCGGCACGATGGCGCACGAATACCTGCAGGCCTGCCAGGCACTGGGGCCGCGGCTGCGTGACAGCCAGATCTACGGCTTCGAGATGTGGGCGCGCGAATACCGCGGCGACCTCGGCATTGCGCTGTCCGACGTCTACGGCATGAGCGCCTTCCTGCGCGACTTCGACCTGTACTTCTGCAAGCTGTTCGACGGCGCGCGGCATGACAGCGGCGATCCCTTCCAGTGGGGCGAGCGCATGCTCGCGCACTACGTCGCCAACCGGGTCGATCCGCTGACCAAGACGCTGATCTTCAGCGACAGCCTCACGGTGCCGCGCACGATCGAGCTCTACCAGCAGTTCCGCGGCCGCTGCCAGCTGGCGTTCGGCATCGGCACCAACCTGACGAACGACCTCGGCTACGAGCCGCTGCAGATCGTGATCAAGATGATCAACTGCAACGGACAGCCGGTGGCCAAGCTGTCGGACACGCCGTCCAAGAACATGTGCGAGGACGAAAAATACCTCGCTTATCTGCGCCAGGTCTTCGAGATCGACCAACCGGCAGCCTGATCCCGTCTGGTACGGTAGCGCCCCATGAGAAAAACAGTCCGCCTCGCGGCAGCCGCAGTGCTGCCGATGATGTTTCCCGCCCTCGCGATGGCCGCCGAATTCGACGGCAGCAAGCTGTCCCCGCTGTGGGGCGTTCCGTTCGCCGGCATCCTGCTGTCGATCGCGCTCATGCCGCTTCTGGCGCCTTCGTTCTGGCACCACCACTACGGCAAGATCTCGGCCGCCTGGGCGCTGGCGTTCCTGCTGCCCTTCGCTGCCGTCTACGGCGCGCCGCTCGCGGGCACGCAGCTGGTGCATGCGCTGGTGGAGGAGTACATCCCCTTCATCATCCTGCTGACGGCGCTGTTCACGGTGGCTGGCGGTATTCACATCCGCGGCAACCTGCACGGCGCGCCCGGGCTCAACACCGCCATCCTTGCGATCGGCGCGGTGCTCGCGAGCATCATGGGGACCACCGGCGCCTCGATGCTGCTGATCCGTCCGCTGATCCGCGCCAACGACAACCGCACGAGCAAGGCGCACGTGGTCGTGTTCTTCATCTTCATCGTCTCGAACGTCGGCGGCTCGCTCACGCCGCTCGGCGATCCGCCGCTGTTCCTCGGCTTCTTGAAGGGCGTGGACTTCTTCTGGACCGCGAAGAACATCTTCCCGGAGACGCTGTTCATCCTCGGCGTGCTGCTGGTGCTGTTCTATTTCGTCGACCGCCATCACTACCGCAAGGAAGGCGTGCTGCCGTTCGATCCGACGCCCGACACGCCGCGCATCGCCTTCGACGGCGCCGCCAACTTCTGGCTGCTCGGCGGCATCGTCTTCTTCGTGCTGCTCTCGGGCGTGTGGAAGTCGCCCGTGGGCTTCGACCTGTTCGGCACGCGCGTCGGCCTGCCGGGCCTGGTGCGCGACGTCGGGCTGATCGCGATCCTGCTGCTCTCGCTCAAGATCACCGCGGCCAAGGTGCACGCCGACAACCAGTTCGAATGGGGGCCGATGGCCGAGGTGGCCAAGCTGTTCGCGGGCATCTTCCTGACCATCATCCCGGTCATCGCCATGCTCAAGGCCGGCGTGCAGGGACCGTTCGGCGCGGTGATAGCCGCCGTCACCCGGCCCGACGGCCAGCCCGATCCGGCCATGTACTTCTGGGCCACCGGCATCCTGAGCTCGTTCCTCGACAACGCACCGACCTACCTGGTGTTCTTCAACACCGCCGGCGGCGATGCCGCCACGCTTATGACGACCCACGCGGCCACGCTCGCGGCGATCTCGGCGGGCGCGGTCTTCATGGGCGCCAACACCTACATAGGCAACGCGCCCAACCTGATGGTCAAGGCCATCGCCGAAAGCCGCGGCGTGCGCATGCCGAGCTTCTTCGGCTACATGGCGTGGTCGGTGGGCATTCTGGTTCCGCTGTTCGTCCTTTCCACCTTCATCTTCTTCCGCTAGGCACAGACATCATGAGCAAGCCCAAGATCCTGGTCGCGCGCGCGATCTTCCCCGAGACCATCGAGCGCCTCGCGCAGCACTTCGAGGTCGAGTCGAACCAGACCGACGAGAGCTGGAGCAAGGAACAGCTCATTGCCAGGCTGCAGGGCAAGCAGGGCGCCTTCACCACCGGCAGCGAGCGCATCGATGCCGCGCTGCTCGACGCCTGCCCCGACCTGAAGATCTGCGCCAACATGGCCGTGGGGTACAACAACTTCGACGTCGACGCGATGGCCGCGCGCGGCGTGCTCGGCACCAACGCACCCGACGTGCTGACCGAGACCACGGCCGACTTCGGCTTCGCGCTGTTGATGGCCACGGCCCGGCGCATTGCCGAGAGCGAGCATTTCCTGCGCGCCGGCAAGTGGGAGAAGTGGAGCTTCGACATGTTCGCGGGTTCCGACATCCACGGATCGACGCTCGGCATCATCGGCATGGGCCGCATCGGGCAGGGCATCGCGAAGCGCGGTGCGCACGGCTTCGGCATGAAGGTGGTCTATCACAACCGCTCGCGCCTCGATGCCGCGACCGAGGCCGAATGCAAGGCCAGCTACCTCGGCAAGGAAGAGCTCCTCAAGACGGCCGACCACGTGGTGCTGGTGGTGCCGTATTCGCCGGCCTCGCACCACACCATCGGCGCGGCCGAGCTCGCGCTGATGAAGCCGACCGCCACGCTCGTGAACATCGCGCGCGGCGGTATCGTGGACGACGCGGCGCTGGCTGCAGCGCTGCGCGAGAAGAAGATCGCGGCGGCCGGCCTGGACGTTTTCGAAGGCGAGCCCAAGGTCCACCCGGACCTGCTGACCGTGCCCAACGTGGTGCTGACGCCGCACATCGCAAGCGCCACCGTGCCCACGCGGCGTGCCATGGCCGACCTCGCGGCCGACAACCTGATCGCATGGTTCGGCGGCAAGGGGCCGCTCACGCCCGTGACGCCGGTGCCGGCGGCAACGAAGTAGACGCAGGCTGCAGACAGAAAGAGATACCGGACCCCTTGGAAACCACCACCGAACAGATTCTTCTCGCGCTGGGCGCGCTCGCGCTCATCCAGCTGGTGCTCGTGATCTGGCTGCTCGCGCGGCGCCAGCCTGAGCCCGACCACAGCGAAATCCTCGGCGCACTGGCCGCCATGCGCAGCGCGCACGAACGCACCGAGCGCGAACTGCGCCACGAAATTGCCGAGAGCTCGCGCGGCGCACGGCAGGAAACTGCGCAGGCCTTCGCCACCTTCCAGCAGGCACTGGTGCAGCAGGGGGCAGAGGCCACGCGCACGCAGAACGCCCAGCTCGACGCCTTCGCGCTGCAGCTCGCCTCGCTGCAGAAGAACCTCGGCGACACGCTCAACAACCAGTTGCAGGGCCTGAGCGAATCCAACGCACGCCGGCTCTCCGAGGTGCGCGCCACCATGGAGACGCAGCTCGCGCAGCTGCAACAGAACAACGCCGCCAAGCTCGACGAGATGCGAAAGACCGTCGACGAGAAGCTCCAGAGCACGCTCGAGGCGCGGCTCGGCGAGAGCTTCAAGCAGGTCGCCGAGCGGCTCGAGCAGGTGCACAAGGGACTGGGCGAGATGCAGTCGCTGGCCGTCGGCGTGGGCAGCCTGCAGCGCGTGCTGACCAACGTCAAGACGCGCGGCGTGTTCGGCGAAGTGCAGCTCGAGGCGCTGCTCGAGCAGGTGCTCACGGCCGACCAGTACGCGCGCCAGGTCGAGACCAAGCCGCGCAGCGGCCAGCGCGTCGACTTCGCGATCCGCTTCCCGGGCCGCGGCGACGACGGCGCGCCGGTCTGGCTGCCGATCGACGCCAAGTTCCCGCGCGACGACTACGAGCGCCTCATCGATGCGCACGAGCGCGCCGATGCCGCGGGTGCCGAACTTGCCGCCAAGGCGCTCGAGGCGCGCGTGCGGAGCGAGGCCAAGTCGATCGCCGAGAGCTACCTCGCGGCGCCGCACACCACCGATTTCGCGATCCTGTTCCTGCCGGTCGAGAGCCTCTACGCCGAGGTGCTGCGCCGGCCCGGCCTGATGGACGCGATCCAGCGACAGCACCGCGTGACCCTGGCCGGCCCGACCACCTTGCTGGCCATGCTCAACAGCCTGCACATGGGCTTTCGCACGCTCGCGCTGGAGCGGCAGGCCTCCGAGGTCTGGAAGGTGCTGGGTGCGGTCAAGACCGAGTTCGAGCGCTATGGCGAATGGGTCTCGCGCATCAAGGAGCAGGTGGCCAAGGCCTCCGACACCATCGACAAGGCCGACACCCGGGCCAAGCAGATGCGGCTTGCGCTGCGCAAGGTCGAGGCGCTGCCCGAGGCGCAGTCGCAGGCGCTGCTGCCGCCCGCCGCCGACAGCGAGGGCGACGACACCCCGTGAAAGGCTCCGAACTGCTGCGCGTGATCGGCGCCCAGGTCTGCCTGCACGCGACGATGGCGGGCATGCGGCTCGCCACGCCGCTGCTGGCGCTGCAACTGGGCTACAGCGCCGCGGCCGTGGGCCTGCTGATCGCGCTGTTCGCACTCACGCAGGTGTTCCTCGCGCTGCCGGCCGGGCGCTTCGCCGACCGCCACGGATTCAAGCGGCCGCTGTGGCTGTCGGTCATCGCGGCATCCGCCGGTGCGGGGCTCGCGGTCGTCTTTCCGACCTTCCCCGTGATGTGCCTCGCGGCGCTGCTGACGGGCGGTGCGACCGGCGCGACCGTGATCGCCTTGCAGCGCCACGTCGGTCGCTCGGCCACCGATCCCACGCAGCTCAAGCGGGTGTTCAGCTGGCTCGCGATTGCACCCGCGGTCGCGAATTTCATCGGCCCGTTCGTGGCGGGTCTGCTGATCGACCACGCCGGGCGCGCGCCCGCCGACATGCTGGCGTTCCGGATCTGCTTCGCGGCCATGGCGGCGCTGCCGCTGATCTGCTGGCTGCTGGCGCGCGGTGCGCACGAGCCGCCGCCCGTGGTGCCCGCCGCCGGCGCGGTGCCGACACGCGCATGGGACCTGCTGCGCGAGCCGATGTTCCGCCGCCTGCTGTTCGTGAACTGGCTGCAGTCGTCGAGCTGGGACGTGCACGCTTTCGTGCTCCCGGTGCTCGGTCACGACCGCGGCATCGGCGCCTCGGTGATCGGCTCGATCCTCGGCGCCTTCGCCATCGCCGCCGCGGCGATCCGCATCGTGCTGCCGATCGTGGCTTCGCGCGCCTCGGAGCGCAGCGTGATCCTGGTCTCCACCGTCGTCACCGCGTGCGTGTTCGCGGTCTATCCGCTGCTCGATTCGGCCTTGAGCATGGGCCTGTGCTCGGTGGTGCTCGGCTTCGCCCTGGGCGCGGTGCAGCCGATGGTGATGAGCATGCTGCACCAGATCACGCCGCATCATCGCCATGGCGAGGCGCTGGGACTGCGGCTCATGACGATCAACGCGTCGAGCGTGGCGATGCCGATGCTGTTCGGATCGCTCGGCGCACTGATCGGGATCGCCGGCGTGTTCTGGGTGGTGGGCGGCGTGGTCGCGCTCGGCGCCCGCGCCACCTGGGGCCTGAAGCTGTAGGAGCGCCGCGGGCCAGCCCCGGCGGCGCCTACAGCTTGTAGAAGCGCTTGATCGCGCTCCAGGCGTCCTCGGGCGTGTCGACGTAGTGGAAAAGGTCGATGTCGCCCGGCGAGATCACGCCTTCCTCGACCAGAAAGTCGAAGTCGATGAGCCTCTTCCAGTAGTCGGCGCCGAAGAGCACGATCGGCACCGGCTGGGACTTGCGTGTCTGCACCAGCGTGATGACCTCGAACAGCTCGTCGAGCGTGCCGAAGCCACCGGGGAACGCGACCAGCGCCTTCGCCCGCATCATGAAGTGCATCTTGCGGATCGCGAAATAGTGGAACTTGAAGCTCAGCGCGGGCGTGACGTAGGGATTGGCCGCTTCCTCCATCGGCAGCGCGATCGCAAGGCCGACCGAGAGGCCGCCACCTTCATGCGCACCGCGGTTGGCCGCCTGCATGATGCCGGGGCCGCCGCCGGTGCAGATGAAGAGCTTGTCCTCGGGCTCCTTGTCGCTGCTGTACTGGGCCACCAGCTTGCCGAAGGCACGGGCTTTCTCGTAGTAGTGCGAACTGCGCGCGAGCCGGCGCCAGCGTTCGGCGGCCGTGCCATCGCCGGCGGCCTCGGCCTGGGCGACGAGCGAAGCGGCTTCTTCCTCGCTGCGGAAGCGCGCGCTGCCGAAGACCACCACCGTGTTCTCGATGCCGTGCGCGCGCTGCTCGAGGTCGGGCTTCATGAGCTCGAGCTGCATGCGCACGCCGCGCGTTTCGCGGCGCAGCAGGAATTCGGGGTCGGCAAAGGCGATGCGGGAGGGATCGGGGTCGAGCGGCAGGCCCTGTTCGGCGTGTGTCTTGAGCGTGGCCCAGGCGTCGGCCAGGCGCTTGTCGTGAAGGTCGTGCGTGTTGTTCATGAAGATGTGCGGGAAGACTCGCTGCATTGTGCAGCGTGGCGAGCTGGCGGGCGCCAGGCGTTCCATTGAAAAAGGCCCCTTGCGGAGCCTTTCTGGGAGCGCATGCCGGTCGCGATGCCGGCCGCAGGATGAAGCCTCAAACGCGCTTGCGGTATTCGCCCGTGCGGGTGTCGATTTCGATCTTGTCGCCTTGCGAGACGAAGAGCGGCACCGGCACTTCGAAGCCGGTCGCGATCTTGGCGGGCTTCAGGACCTTGCCCGAGGTGTCGCCCTTGACGGCCGGCTCGGTCCAGGTGATCTCGCGCTCGACGCTGGTCGGCAGTTCGACGGAAATGGCCTTGCCGTCGTAGAACACCACTTCGGCGGGCATGCCGTCTTCGAGGTAGTGCAGGGCGTCGCCCATGTTCTCGGCTTCGACTTCGTACTGGTTGAAATCGGTGTCCATGAAGACGTACATCGGGTCGGCGAAGTAGGAGTAGGTGCACTCCTTCTTCTCGAGCACGATCTGGTCCATCTTGTCGTCGGCCTTGAAGACCACTTCGGTGTTGAAGTTGGCGATCAGGCTCTTCATCTTCATGCGCACGGTGGCGCTGTTGCGGCCGCCGCGGCTGTATTCGGTCTTGAGCACGACCATCGGGTCCTTGCCGTGCATGATGACGTTGCCGGCGCGGATTTCTTGAGCGATTTTCATATCAGGTTCTCTGGATGTTGGCCGCTCGGTGCACGGGGCCCTCGGCGGCTCCGCCGCGTCGTTCTGCGGGATTTGCCGGCGTGCTGGCCCCGCGGTACAGGTCCCGCGGCAGGTTTGGCGGAGAGCATCTCGGGTCGTGGTGAACCGGGCCGAAATCCGCAAAGCCCGCTATTTTAGCTTTTTCCGCCGACCTGGTGCCGCAATTGCGTCACCAGGTCCTGCTGGCCGAGCAGCCTTTCGCGTGCGGCGAGCACCGTCTCGCCCCAGGGCGCGAGCGGGGCCAGCGCCGGCAGGCGGGCGTTGCCGAAGCCGTTCCAGGCGTGATGGAACGCCCGCAGCGAAGCCGGCGCGCCGAGCCAGTCGAGCCAGGCGCCGAGCTTGGCGTGGTGCGCATCGTCGTCCTGCGGGTAGATCTGCCAGACCATCGGGGCGCCGGCCCAGAGGGCGCGCACGAACGAATCCTCGCCGCGCACGAAATTGAGGTCGCAGGCCCAGAGCAGGTGGTCGAAATCGAGCTGCGTCAGGTAGGGCAGGTACGAGATCGACAGTGCGCCGATGCCCCTGAGCGCGTGTTCCGGCTGGTTCCGTTCGGCAAAAAAGGCCTTGACGGCGTGCGCGGCGCGGCCGGAAGTCACCAGCAGCCGGGTCGGTTCGCCGGCCGCCGCGAGCTGCGCCAGCAGGTCGCCGAGCGCCGGCGGCTCGTAGCAGAACAGCGATACGAGCCGTTCGCCCTCGCGCCACGGAATCTGCTGCGCCGCGAGCCATGCGGCGCGATCGAAGCGCGAGCGCCTAGCCAGCAGCCCCGGCTCGCGCAGCAGCCCGCCCGTGCCGGGTGTGAAGCCCGGGTAGAAGAAGCGCTTCGAAAGCCCGGAACCCGGCCCCTTGAAAACCGGCGAGGGCAGGCCGTGCAGGCGCTCGACATACGGTTCGGCCGAGAGGTATTCGAGGTTGATCCATGGGCGCGCAGGGGTGCCGGCGGCCTGCGCCTCGGCAAAGCGGGCCACGAGTTCGGGCGCGGGATCGCAGCCGAAGGCCTCGACCAGCACGTCCGGCGGCGCGGCGGCCGCGGCCTGGCGCACGGCGTCGGGGTCGAGCCAGTCGATCACCTGCACGCCTTCGCACCCGCCCGGCGCCATCCAGTGCAGCGCGGTGGCGTCGTCGATCCAGAGCCGCGCCCGCTCGCCGAGCGCCGCGAGTTGGCTCGCGAGGCGCCAGCAGACGCCCAGGTCGCCGTGGTTGTCGATGACCCTGCAGAAAATGTCCCAGTGCATGCATGGGAGTGTGCCCGCCCCGGCGCGCCGGCGCACGCCACAATATCCGCCATGTCAGACGTGCATTCCGAACAATTGCTCAGCGAAGTCGCGGCCCTGCCGCAGCTGCCGGGCGTCTACCGCTATTTCGACGCGGCGGGCGCGGTGCTCTACGTGGGCAAGGCGCGCAACCTGAAGAAGCGGGTCGCCAACTACTTCCAGAAGAGCCACGGCGGCACGCGCATCGGCCACATGATCTCGAAGATCGCGCGCATGGAGACCACGGTGGTGCGCTCGGAGGCCGAGGCGCTGCTGCTCGAGAACAACCTGATCAAGACGCTCAAGCCGCGCTACAACATCCTGTTCAGGGACGACAAGAGCTACCCCTACCTGAAGATCGCCTCGCACGAGTTTCCGCGGCTCGCGTACTACCGCGGCGCGGTCGACAAGAAGCATCGCTATTTCGGGCCGTACCCGAGCGCCTGGGCCGTGAAGGAGTCGATCCAGCTGCTGCAGAAGGTGTTCAAGCTGCGCACCTGCGAGGACACGGTGTATGCCAACCGGACGCGGCCGTGCCTGCTGTACCAGATCAAGCGCTGCTCGGGCCCGTGCGTGGGCCACATCGCGCCCGAGGCCTATGCGCAGGACGTGGCCAGCGCCGAAGCCTTCCTGATGGGCGACACCCAGCAGGTGCTGTCCAAGCTCGAAGCCCGCATGGCCGCGCATGCCGAGAAGCTCGAGTTCGAGCAGGCGGCCGAGCTGCGCAACCAGATGTCGGCGATCTCGCGCGTGCTGCACCAGCAGTCGATCGAGATCGCGTCCGACAAGGACGTGGACATCCTGGCCGTGAAGGTGCAGGGCGGCAAGGCCTGCGTCAACCTGGCGATGGTGCGCGGCGGGCGGCACCTGGGCGACCGTGCGTACTTTCCGGTGCATGTGGAGGACGCCTCGCTGATCCACCACGGCGAACTCGACGCGGAGGAGGGCGCGGCGCCGGCCATCGCCGATCCGATCGAAGTGCAGGTGCTCGAGGCCTTCATCGCGCAGCACTACATCGACGTGCCAGTGCCTGCCACGCTGGTGCTGAGCCATCCGGTGGGCCGCGAACTGATCGAGGCGATCTCGCAGCAGGCGGGCTCGCGCGTGACGGCCGTGTTCCAGCCGCGCGAGCAGCGCCGGCACTGGCTCGAGATGGCCGAGACCAACGCCGGCATCCAGCTCGCGCGGCTGCTGGCGGAGGAGGGCTCGCAGCAGGCCCGCACGCGCGCGCTGGCCGACGCACTCGAACTCGCGCCCGACGATCTGGATACGCTTCGCGTCGAATGCTTCGACATCTCGCACACCGCGGGCGAGGCCACGCAGGCCTCGTGCGTGGTGTTCGAGCACCACGCGATGCAAAACCGCGAATACCGCCGCTACAACATCGAGGGCATCACGCCGGGCGACGACTATGCGGCGATGCGCCAGGTGCTGCACCGCCGCTACGGCCGGCTGGCCGAGGCGATGGCGGCCGAGACCGATGCACCGCCCGCGGGCGATGCGGCCGGCGCCGGCAGCGATGCGCCGCCCAAGACCTTGGCCGCGCGCATGCCCGACCTGGTGCTGGTCGACGGCGGCAAGGGCCAGGTGTCGATGGCGCGCGAGGTGTTCAGCGAACTGGGGCTGCCGCTGTCGCTGATCGTCGGCGTCGAGAAGGGCGAGGGCCGCAAGGTCGGCCTGGAGGAGCTGGTGTTCGCCGACGGCCGCGAGAAGGTCTACCTCGGCAAGGACTCGGCGGCGCTCATGCTGGTGGCGCAGATCCGCGACGAGGCGCACCGCTTCGCGATCACCGGCATGCGCGCCCGGCGCGCCAAGGTGCGCGTGGGCGGCAGCCAGCTCGAGGACATTCCGGGCATCGGGCCGAAGCGGCGCGCCCGCCTGCTGCAGCGCTTCGGCGGCATCCGCGGCGTGGCGGCGGCGAGCGTGGAGGACATCGCATCGGTCGAGGGCATCGCGAGCGAGCTGGCCGAGGAAATCTATCGGGCCTTGCATTAGCCCGTCGGCGCCGCGCTTGCCGGCATGACACAATCGCGCGCATATGTTCTGGACACTTCCGACCATCATGACCTGGACGCGCATCGTCGCGATTCCGTTGATCGTCGGCATGTTCTATCTGCCGATGGCCGAGCCGATGCGCAACCTGATCGCCACGGTCATGTTCATCGTGTTTGCCGCCACCGACTGGCTCGACGGATTCCTCGCGCGCAAGCTCAACCAGACCTCGGCCTTCGGCGCCTTCCTCGACCCCGTGGCCGACAAGTTCCTGGTCTGCGCGTCGCTCTTGGTGCTGGTGCAACTGAACCGGGCCGACGTGTTCGTCGCGTTGATCATCATCGGGCGCGAGATCGCGATCTCGGCGCTGCGCGAATGGATGGCCCAGATCGGCGCGAGCAAGAGCGTCGCGGTCCACATGATCGGCAAGGTCAAGACCACGGTGCAGATGATCGCGATCCCGTTCCTGCTCTATGACGGGCTGCTGTTCGGCGTGATCGACACCGGCTGGTGGGGGCAGTGGCTGATCTGGCTGTCGGCCGTGCTGACGATCTGGTCGATGGTCTATTACCTTCAGAAGGCCATCCCAGAGATCCGGGCGCGCGCCAAATGAGCGTCGGCGCGGGCTGGCTGCGCGCGATGCCGGCGGTCTTCGTGCTGATCTGGAGCACGGGTTTCATCGTCGCGCGCTATGGCATGCCCTACGCGCCGCCGCTCAAGTTCCTGGCCGTGCGCTTCGCACTGTCGCTCGTGTGCTTCGGCATCTGGGTCGCGCTCGCGCGCGTGTCGTGGCCGCGGCAGCGCGCGCAGTGGGGGCACCTGGCGGTCACGGGCGTGCTGATGCAGGCGGGCTACCTGGGCGGCGTGTGGGCCGCGGTGCATGCGGGCATGGGCGCGGGGCTGGTCGCGCTGCTGGTCGGCATCCAGCCGGTGCTGACCGCCATCTGGCTGTCGTTCAGCGGCGGGCGCATCTCGCAGCGCCAGTGGGCGGGGCTGGCGCTCGGTTTCGCGGGCCTGGTGCTCGTGGTGTCGCGCAAGCTCGGGCAGGGCACCGAGGTGAGTGCGCTCACCATGGCGCTTGCGGTCATGGCGCTGTTGTCGATCACCGCGGGCACGCTGTACCAGAAGCGCTTCGTCGCGCCCTGCGACGTGCGCAGTGCCAGCGCCGTGCAGATGGCCGCGGCGCTCGTGGTCTGCCTGCCCTTCGCGTTGCTGGAGTCGCAGCCCTTCGAATGGAATGCCTATTCGACCGGCGCCATGGCCTGGTCGGTGCTCGCGCTGTCGCTCGGCGGCAGTTCGCTGCTCTACATGCTGATCCAGCGCGGCACGGCCACCGCCGTCACGAGCCTGCTCTACCTGGTGCCGCCGTGCACCGCGGTCATGGCCTGGCTGCTGTTCGCCGAGCCGATCGGCCTGGTGACCGTGCTGGGCATCGGGCTCACCGCCGCCGGCGTGAGCCTGGTGGTGCGCAGCCAGCGCTGACGCCACGGGCGACTTGCTCGCTCAGCGCGCCGAACCGGTCTTGCCCGGTTTCCAGGGCTCGCCGCGGAACTGTTCGGCAAGGTGGTCGAGCAGCAGGCGCACGCGCCGCGGCGTCTTGGGGCGCCAGGGCGCGATCCAGTGGATGTCGGCGTCGGGCATGGCGTACTGCGGCAGCACGCGCACCAGCGCGCCCGAGGCGAGCTGCGGTGCGATGTCCCACAGGCTGCGCAGCATGATGCCGTGGCCGGCCAGGCACCAGTCGCGCACCATCTCGCCCGAGTTGCTGGCGAGCGGACCCTGCACCCGCACGCGTGCGGTGCTGCCGTCGCGCGCGTGGCGCAGCGTCCACAGCGCGAATTGGCGCTGGTTCACCTCGCCGTTCTCGCGCGCCACCAGGCAGTCATGCGCGGCCAGCGCGTCGGCCGTGGCGGGCTGGCCGCGCCGCGCGATGTAGGCGGGCGCAGCGGCCAGCACACGCTGGTTGCGCGCGATGCGGCGCGTGACCCAGTCGGCGGCGCGGCGCTGCTGCACGGCCCACAGCCACAGGGCGCCGTCATAGCCCTCGGCGCCGAGGTCGGGCAGGCGCTCGGTCAGCAACAGTTCGATCTGCAGGCCCGGATGCCGCGCCTGGAAGCCGGCCAGTGCCGGGCCGACCCAGCGCCGGCCGAAACCGAAGGTGGCGGCGAGGCGGATGGTGCCGACCAGCGCGTTCTGCCGTTCGCCGAGTTCGCTCTCGAGCGCCGCGAAGCCTTCGAGCAGCGTCGTCGCGTGCAGGCACACCGCCTCGCCCTCGGCGGTCACGCTGAGCCGGCGCGTGGTGCGCTCGAAGAGCCGCTGCCCGAGCCGCGCCTCGAGCGCACCCAGCCGCTTGGTGACCACCGAGGGCACGACGTCGAGCACGGCGGAGGCGCCGGCCAGGCTGCCCTGGTCGCGGATGGCCAGCACCAGTTCGAGGTCGCCGCGGTCCATCGACAATGAATTCATGCCAGATTGGAAAGTATGAATTGGTTGATTGTTGCTTGATGCTCGCTGAAGCGCAACGCACAATCTCGGCGTGACTGCTTCATCCTTCCTCGACTTCCCGGCCTTCGACATCGAGCGCAACGGCGTTCGCGTGCATGGCCGGATCGGCGGCCGCGGCGCACCCCTGCTGCTGCTGCATGGCCATCCGCAGACGCATGCGATCTGGCACCGCGTGGCACCGGCGCTGGCCGAGCGCTTCACCGTGGTGGCGATCGACCTGCGCGGCTATGGCGACTCGGGCCGCCCGGGCGCGGATGCCGAGCACCTGGCGTACAGCAAACGCGAGATGGCGCTGGACGCGCGGGCCGCGATGGCGCACCACGGCTTCGAGCGCTTCGGCGTGCTCGCCCACGACCGCGGCGCGCGCGTCGCGCATCGCCTGGCGGCCGACCATCCGGCGGCGGTCGCGCGCATGCTGCTGCTCGACATCGCGCCCACGCTCGCGATGTACGAGAACACCACCGACGCATTCGCCCGTGCGTACTGGCACTGGTTCTTCCTGGTCCAGCCGCCGCCGCTGCCCGAGGCGCTGATCGCTTCCGATCCGGTGCGCTACGTGCGCAGCGTGATGGGTGGCCGACATGCGGGGCTCGCGCCTTTCGCACCCGAAGTGCTCGCCGAATACGAGCGCTGCGTGCAGATCCCGGGCACGGCCGAATCGATCTGCGAGGACTATCGGGCCTCCGCCACCATCGACCTGGCGCATGACCGCGCCGACGTCGCCGCCGGCCGGCGGCTCGCGCAGCCGCTGCGCGTGCTCTGGGGCGAACATGGCGCGGTCGGGCGCTGCTTCGACGTGCTCGCACTGTGGCGCGACCGCGCCGACGATGTTTCAGGCCGTGCGCTGCCGTGCGGCCACTATGTTCCCGAGGAAGCGCCGGACGAACTGCTCGCCGAGGCCCTCGCATTTTTCACACCGCTCCAGCAAGAAGGAAACTGACCATGACCACCCACCGCATCGCAGTCATCGCCGGCGACGGCATCGGCAAGGAGACCATGCCCGAAGGCCTGCGCGTGCTCGACGCCGCGGCGCGCAAGTTCGGCATCGACCTGCAGTTCGACCACTTCGATTTCTCGAGCTGGGACTACTGCGAGAAGCACGGCAAGATGATGCCCGACGACTGGAAGGACCAGATCGGCGGGCACGACGCGATCTATTTCGGCGCGGTGGGCTGGCCCGAGAAGATCGCCGACCACGTGTCGCTCTGGGGATCGCTGCTGCTGTTCCGCCGCGAATTCGACCAGTACATCAATCTGCGCCCCGCGCGGCTGATGCCCGGCATCACGGCGCCTGTGGTGCGGCGCGACGGCACGCCGCGCCAGCCCGGCGAGATCGACATGTACATCGTGCGCGAGAACACCGAAGGCGAGTATTCGAGCATCGGTGGGCGCATGTACGAAGGCACGCCGCGCGAGATCGTGGTGCAGGAGACAGTGATGTCCCGCCACGGCGTCGACCGCGTGCTCAGGTTCGCCTTCGAGCTTGCCCAGTCGCGTCCGAAGAAGCACCTGACCAGCGCGACCAAGTCGAACGGCATCTCGATCACCATGCCCTACTGGGACGAGCGCGTGGTCGAAATGGCGAAGAACTACCCGGGCGTGACGCTCGACAAGTTCCACATCGACATCCTGACCGCCCACTTCGTGCAGCGGCCCGACTTTTTCGACGTGGTGGTCGCGAGCAACCTGTTCGGCGACATCCTGTCCGACCTGGGCCCGGCATGCACCGGCACCATCGGCATCGCGCCGAGCGCCAACCTCAACCCCGCGCGCACGACGCCGTCGCTGTTCGAGCCGGTGCACGGCTCGGCGCCGGACATCGCGGGCAAGGGCATCGCCAACCCGATCGGGCAGATCTGGTGCGGCGCGATGATGCTCGAGTTCCTGGGCCACAAGAACGCGCACGACGCGATCCTTTCGACCATCGAGAAGGTGCTCGCGCCCCAGAGCGGCGCGCCGCGCACGCCCGACATCGGCGGCAAGGCGAGCACCTCCGATCTCGGCAAGGCCATCGCCGAGGCCCTTTGATCGCTGTGAAATAAGGGCGCGCGAAACGCCCCTAAAATCGCGCGCTCCGCTGTTTTGCATGGCCTCGCGTCGTATTGACACCCTGCAGACCAGTGGTTGTAATCCTCCTGGCAGCGCGCTGCCGAGGCGTCAGTCCTGCCAGGCTTCGCGTGTCGCGTCATTCCGCGGCCGACTCGCAGCTGACGAAGCCGACCAACTTAATTTCTTCGACAAGGGGCCCTTGTGAACAAGACCGAACTCATTGAGCACATCGCAAAAAACGCCGACATCTCCAAGGCAGCCGCCACCCGCGCGCTGGAATCCACCATCGGCGCCATTCGTACCACGCTCAAGAAGGGCGGCTCCGTGTCGCTCGTCGGTTTCGGCACTTTCGCAGTGGGCAAGAGGGCTGCACGCACCGGCCGCAATCCGCGCACCGGCGACGCGATTAAAATCAAGGCCGCCAAGATTCCGAAATTCCGTCCGGGCAAGGCGCTGAAAGACGCGCTCAACTAGGACGTACACTCGGAGCATATTTCCGGTGGGGTGCTTAGCTCAGCTGGTAGAGCGGCGCCCTTACAAGGCGTAGGTCGGGGGTTCGAACCCCTCAGCACCCACCACCCGATGCAAAGGCGAACACAGGTTCGCCTTTTTTATTGCCGTGCGACATCCGTCGAAGAGAGTGTTCAAGCATGTTTGATTTCTTCCGCAAGTACAACAAGATCGTCATGTTCGTCTTGTTCTTGCTGATCATTCCCTCGTTCGTCTTTCTCGGGGTCGATCAGTACCGGAGCTCGGGCGCCGACGAGAAGGTGGCAAGCATCGACGGCAACCCCATCACGCGGCCCGAGTGGGACATGCAGCACCGCAACGAGATCGACCGCATCCGCCAGCAGTCGCCCAACGTCGACCCCGCGCTGCTCGAGTCGGATGTGATGCGCTATGCCACGCTCGAGCGCATGGTGCGCGACCGCGTGCTGGCCGCGGCCGCCGCGAAGTCGAACGTGAGCATCTCGGAAGAGCGGCTGACGCGGATCTTCGCGCAGGACACGGGCCTCGCGGCATTCCGCACTCCCGATGGCAAGTTCGACCGCGAGACCTTCCAGCGCGTCACGGGCCGCACGCCCGAGCAGTACGAAGCCTCGATGCGCGCCGAACTCGCCACGCAGCAGGTGCTGCTCGGCGTCTCGGGCACGGCCTTCGTGCCACCCGCCGTGGCGGCCGCCACGATCGGCGCCTTCTTCGATCAGCGTGAGATCCAGGTCGCGCGCTTCGCGCCCGACAGCTTCGCGTCGAAGGTGACGGTCAGCGACGCCGACATCGAGACCTACTACAAGGACCACGCGGCCCAGTTCCAGGCGCCAGAGCAGGCCAGCATCGAATACCTGGTGCTCGACATCGAGGCCGCGAAGAAGAACGTGTCGGTCAACGAGGCCGACCTCAAGACCTACTACGAGCAGAACAAGGAGCGCTTCGGCACGAAGGAAGAGCGCCGTGCGAGCCACATCCTGATCACCGCACCCGCCAGTGCCTCGTCGGACGAGCGTGCCAAGGCGAAGGCCAAGGCCGAACAACTGCTGGCCGAAGTGAAGAAGGCGCCCGCGAGCTTCGCCGATGTGGCGCGCAAGAACTCGCAGGACCCCGGCTCCGCGGAGAAGGGCGGTGACCTCGACTTCGTGACGCGCGGCGCCATGGTCAAGCCGTTCGAGGATGCGATGTTCGCGCTCGAGAAGGGCGCGATCAGCAACGTGGTCGAGACCGAGTTCGGCTACCACATCATCCGTCTCACCGACATCAAGCCCGCCGTGGTGCAGCCCTTCGAGCAGGTCCGCGCCACCATCGAGAACGAAGTGCGCGCGCAGCAGGCCACCCAGGAGTTCGCCAAGGCGGCGGAGGCCTTCACCGACACGGTGTACCAGCAGCCCGACAGCCTGCAGCCGGCGGCCGAGAAGCTGAAGCTCAAGGTCCAGACCGCCAGCAACGTGTCGCGCACCCCCGCGCCTGGTGCCACCGGTGTGCTGGCCAACCGCAACTTCCTCAATGCGTTGTTCGCGCCTGATTCGCTGAGTCGCAAGCAGAACACAGAGGCCATCGAGGTCGGTGCCAACCAGCTCGCGTCGGGCCGCATCACCCAGTATTCGCCGGCGCGTCCGATGCCGCTGGCCGATGTGAAGGACAAGATCCGCGCCCAGCTCGTGAATGAGCGCGCCGCCGTCATGGCCAAGGCCGAGGGCGAAGCCAAGCTCGCGGCCTGGACCGCCAAGGCCGACGATGCGGCCTTCGGCAAGCCGGTCACCGTGTCGCGCACCGATGCGCAGTCGCAGCCCCTCGCAGTGATCGATGCCGCCTTGCGCGCCGATCCGGCCAAGCTGCCCGCGCTCGTGGGCGTGGACCTCGGTGCCCAGGGCTACGCCGTGCTGCGTGTCACCAAGGCGGTTCCGCGCACGCCCCCGGCGCCCGAACAGGTGCAGCAGGAGAACGCGCAGGTGGCGCAGTCGGTGGCTGCGGCGGAAAGCACGGCCTACTACAACATGCTGAAGGAGCGCTTCGAGGCCGAGATCCTGGTGCCGAAGCCGGCCGACACGCTGTCGGCGGCGGGGCGCTGATCCGCCTCGCATCGGGCGCGGTGTCGCGTCGGCGTCGCTGAGCGCGAACGCCGTCGCCGTCGGGACAAGCGCGCCATGCGCTTGTGGCCAGAATTCCGTGCATGGGAAACCTCTATCTCGTGCGCCACGGCCAAGCCAGCTTTGGCGCCGCCGACTACGACAACCTGAGTGAGCTCGGGCACCGGCAGTCGGTGCGCCTCGGTGAATACTGGCGTGAGCGCGGCATGCACTTCGATGCCGTGATCACCGGCACGCTGAAGCGCCATCGCCAGACCTGGGAAGGCATTGCCAAGGGGCTCGGGCTCGAGCGCGACGACGTGCTGCCCTGGCCCGGCCTCAACGAGTACGACAGCGAGGCGGTCATCGCGACGATCCATGAGGGCAAGCTCGAGAAGCCCGACACGCCCGAGATGTACCGGCATCATTTCCGCTTGCTGCGCAACGGCCTCGGCGCCTGGATGCAGGGCAGGACACAGCCGGTGGGCATGCCGAGCTACATCGATTTTCTCGCGGGCGTGACGGCCGCGCTCGATCATGTGCGCGACCGCCACCATGGTGCGCGCGTGCTGGTGGTGTCGAGCGGCGGCCCGATCAGCACGGCCGTCGGCCACGTGCTGGGCACCTCGCCCGAAGTGACGATCGAATTGAACCTGCGCATCCGCAACACCGCCGTCACCGAATTCGCCTTCACGCCGAAGCGACACATGCTGGTGACTTACAACACGCTGCCGCACCTCGATGCGTCGGCCTACGAAAACTGGGTGACCTACGCCTGAGGACGGGCGGGCGCTTCAGGCCTGCCAGACGCCGTAGCCGCTGCGGCGCAGCGCAATGCCGAGCTCGACCTCCATCGACCGCGCCTCGTCATAGCTCATCGGGTTGTAGCGTTCGTACAGCGCGGGCAGCAGACGCAGGCCGAATGCCTGCACGAAGCCGTTGGCCTGGATGCCGGCTTTGTGCTTGTCGAAGCGGATGTCGGGGTCGAGGCCGGTCATGCCTACATAGACGAAGGGCTTGCCGAGCTGGTAGTCGGGGTTGGCCCGCCTGAAGCGGGCGTTGTTCCATACGCGGTCGTCGAGCTCGACCACATACACGTGATGCCTGGCCCTCGGCTTGCGCGGCATCTGTGGCGGGCGGGGAGCGCGTTCAGCGCTTGCGCTTCACCAGCCCGTAGAGCAGCAGCAACACGATCGCGCCGAGCACCGATGCGATGAAGCCTGCGCCCTGGCCGGCGGTGTACCAGCCCATCGACTGCCCGACGTAGGTCACGATCAGCGAGCCCGCCACGCCGATCAGCGTGGTCACGATGAAGCCGGCGGAATCGTCGCCCGGCTTGACGGCCCGTGCCACCAGACCCACGATGAACCCGATCAGGATGGTCCAGACGATGCTCATGAAGAAACTCCTTTTGGCGGTGGAATGAGGGCAGATAGCGGCCTGCACCGCGGCGATGCGAGCCGGCGTCCATGATAGCGGAGCCATCGAGCCGCGCTTGCTGCGGCGTCCTACAGCCCGGGGTGGCGCGCGGGGCTATACCGTAGGCATGCTCGAAAAACTCCCCGAAGCCATCGGCCACGCGCTGCACGGCATGCGTGCCGGCATGGACAAGATCGTCTTCAACACGCTCGGCATGCGGCAGGGCATGGCGTCGATCGCGCTCGGGAGCGTCGCATTCGTCGACCATGGCCCGATCCCCGCGCGCTACACCGCGGACGGCGAGGGCCTTTCGCCGCCGTTGCAGTGGACCGGCATTCCCCCGGGCGCGCTTTCGCTCGTCCTGGTGGTCGAAGATGCCGATTCGCCGACGCCCAATCCGCTCGTGCACGCGATCGTCGTGGGCCTGCCGCCCGGCGACGGAAAGCTCGAGGAAGCGGCCATCCTGAGCCGCGAGAGCGAGGGCGAAGCGGGGCTGCATGTGGGGCGCAACTCCGGGCTGCAAGCCGCCTGGATGCCGCCCGATCCGCCCCCGGGCCATGGCGCGCACCGCTATGCGTTCCAATTGTTTGCGCTCGACAGCGTGCCCGAATTCTCCGGTACGCCGGGGCGCGACGAGGTCTTCGACGCGCTGCAGGCGCATGCGCTGGCCAGTGGCCTGCTGATCGGCACCTGCGAGCGCCCGGACGGCACCGCCAAGATCCCGAAGGCCGCGCAGGCCGGTCCTCTCGCAGCAGGCTGAGCAGGAATGCACCGGGTTTATCGTCCGCCGCGGAGAAAGGCGGGATTTTTCACGCTATACTTGCGGGCTCTCCGGTGGCTGTAGCTCAGTTGGTAGAGTCCCAGATTGTGATTCTGGTCGTCGTGGGTTCGAGTCCCATCAGCCACCCCAAAACACAGTCCTGACTGCTATTGCGCAATAGCATCCAGGAACCACGACGCCGGGCCCGCCCCGGCGTTGTCATTTGCGGCCCCGATCGGGCCGACCGCAGCTTCCTCCATTGCATCGATAAAAGCACCATTTTGGTGCATCCGTTTTGTGCGATGCCGCATTTCGCGTCCCATCGCGGTTTTTTCGAACCTCGCCCCGCTTGTGCTAATTGTGAATTGAATTAAAATCCGCTCGTTTCCAATTTTCAGGAGTCCTGAATGGCTTCGACCCTTGCCGATATCAATTCTCAGATCAAGAAGTACGACGAGCAGATTGCGCAATTGCGCAAGCAGGCCGAAGACCTCCGCAACCAGGAACGCGCCGGCGTGATTGAAGACGTGCGCAGGAAGATCGCCGAATACGGTTTGACCGCTGCGGACCTGAAACTCAGCGCACGCGGCGGTTCGGCCAAGCGCAGCGCGGGCGTGCCTGCACCCAAGGCCGCGGCCAAATACCGCGGTCCGACGGGCGAAACCTGGTCGGGTGGTCGGGGCCGCAAGCCGCGCTGGGTGACCGAGGCATTGGCCGCCGGCAAGTCGCTGTCCGAGTTCGAGATCAAGTAAGCCTCTCGATGTGGCCGTCGGCCATTAAAAAAGCCCGCGCAAGCGGGCTTTTTTAATGGCGAGGCACCGGCGCTGCGAAGTGCCGCGCGCTCAGTTCACCATCACGAGTTTCCCCTTGACGCCGCGCGAGCCCATGTGGGCATAGGCGGCTTTCAAATCCGCCATCGGCATCGTGCTGTCGATGACGGGCTTGATCTTGCCCTGGCCGTACCACTGCGCCAATTCGGCCATCATTTGTGCATTGGCCTTGGGCTCGCGCCGAGCGAAATCGCCCCAGAACACGCCGACGATGGAAGCACCTTTCAGCAGTGTCAGATTCAATGGCAGCGAGGGAATCGGCCCCGCGGCGAAGCCGACCACCAAATAGCGGCCACGCCAGCCGATCGAGCGAAATGCAGGCTCGGCGAAATCGCCGCCGACCGGGTCGTAGATGACGTCGGGCCCCTTGCCGTCGGTCACGGCCTTGATGGCATCGCGAAAACCGCCGGGCAATGCGTGCGTGGTGTAGTTGATCGTCGCGTCGGCGCCGATGGAGCGGCAGAGATCGCATTTCTCGTCGGTCGAGGCCGCGGCGATCACGCGCGCGCCCGCGGCCTTCGCGATCTGTATGGCCGCAGTGCCCACGCCGCCGGCAGCGCCGAGCACGAGCACGGTTTCACCGGCCTTGAGCTGCGCGCGGTCCATCAAAGCGTGCCACGAGGTCGCGTAGATCATGATGAAGGCCGCCGCATCGACATGGCCGAAGCCTTCAGGCAGCGGCATGCAGAGCGCAGCCGGCGCCAGCGTGTGGGTCGCGAAACCGCCGGTGCCCGAAAGGCAGGCCACGTTCTGCCCGATCTTCAGGTGCGTGACGCCTTCGCCCACGGCCTGGATCACGCCGGCATATTCGGAGCCGGGCACGAAGGGCAGCGGCGGCTTGATCTGGTATTTGTTCTGGACGATCAGCAGGTCGGGGAAATTGAGGCTGGCCGCCTTGATCTCGATCAGCACCTGGCCCGGTCCAGGCGTCGGCGTCGGCAGTTCTTTCCAGGCCAGCGCGTCGACGCCGGTGGGGTTTTCGCAAAGCCATGCGTGCATGCTTGGGGTCTCCTTCTATGAATCAGTCGGTCGTGTGTCGCAAATGATGCGCGACGATGATAGGTGGCCCGGCAGGACACCCTTGTCCCTGCTGCGACGCACCCGCCGCCTACAATCCAGGCACCGAAAAGCACCATGAAGATACTCATTTCCAACGACGATGGTTTTCAGGCCCCGGGCATCGTCGCATTGCACGACGCGCTCAAGGACATCGCCGAGGTCGAGGTGGTGGCCCCCGAGCACAACAACAGCGCCAAGTCGAACGCGCTGACGCTTGCCGCGCCCCTCTACGTGCACAAGGCGCACAACGGATTCCGCTACGTGACCGGCACGCCGGCCGACTGCGTGCACATCGCGCTCAAGGGCCTGCTCGGCTACCGGCCTGATCTCGTCGTGTCCGGCATCAACAATGGCGCCAACATGGGCGACGACACGATCTATTCGGGCACCGTCGGCGCCGCGATGGAGGCCTACCTGTTCGGCATTCCCGCCATTGCCTTCTCGCAGATCGAGAAGGGCTGGGCGCACGTCGATGCGGCCGCGCAGGTGGCGCGCCGCCTGGTGCAGCGGATCGAGCGCGAACGCATGGTGGAGCAGGGCGCGTTCCTGCTCAACGTGAACGTGCCGAACCGTCCGCTCGACGAACTCAAGCCGATCAAGGTCTGCCGCCTCGGGCGGCGCCATGCGGCGGAAAAAGTCATCACGCAAGAAAGCCCGCGCGGCGAGACCATGTACTGGATCGCAGGTGCCGGCGGCGCCAAGGACAGCGGCGAAGGCACGGACTTCCATGCCACGGCCGAGGGGCACGTCGCACTCACGCCGCTGCAGATCGACCTGACCGATCACGCCAACCTCGGACAATGGCGCGACACGGTGGCCCGTCTGGGCAATTGAGCATGGCCACGCAACGGCCTGGATTCCCGGTTCGCCTGACACCCACCGCATCGGCCGCCACGCTCGGGCGGCTGCCGGCCGTGCCTGCCAAGCCCATGATGCCGAGCACGCCCTCGATGGCCTCCGACGCGGTGCGTGCGCGCATGGTGCAGAAGCTCGCCGCCCAGGGCATCGCCGATGCGCGCGTGCTGCGCGCGCTCGGTGCGGTCGATCGCCACCGCTTCGTCGACAGCGCGCTGGTCAACCAGGCCTACGAAGACACGAGCCTGCCGATCGGTCTGGGGCAGACGATCTCGAAGCCGAGCGTGGTGGCGCGCATGATCGAGCTTCTGCTCGGCGCGCCGGCGCTGGTCGGCAAGCCGCAGGACAAGCTCGGCCGCGTGCTCGAGATCGGCACCGGCTGCGGCTACCAGGCCGCCGTGCTGAACCACGTGGCCACCGAGGTGTACAGCATCGAGCGGCTGCGCGGGCTGCACGAGCGCGCGCGCGCGAACCTGCGGCACTTCCGGCTCGCGACGGTGCACCTGATTCTTGGCGATGGCATGGTCGGCTATCCCAAGGGCGCGCCCTACGCAGGCATCATCGCCGCCGCGGGCGGCGAGGCCGTGCCGCAGGCCTGGGTCGACCAGCTGGCGGTCGGCGGCCGCATCGTCGCACCCACGCAGTCGGTGGGCGGCGGACAGGCACTCGTCGTCATCGACAAGACCGCCCGCGGGCTCGAGCGCCGCATTCTTGAGGCGGTTCACTTTGTCCCCCTAAAATCGGGCATCGCTTGAAGGAACAACAAATGCAGGGTTTTGGCAATCGGAGTTGGTGCGCTGGTGTCACGTTGGCCGTTGTGCTCGTGATCGCAGGATGCGCCGCGCCGCGCGGACCGGCACCGGTCGAAGATCGAGGCACGATGTCGCGCGGTCCCGCTGCGGCACCCGGAGGCCCGCTCTTCACCACCGATCCCTCGGGCAAGCCGCTGCCGGGCATCGAGAACTACGGCAAGCCGGGCTACTACGCCGTGCGGCCGGGCGACACGATCCGCCGCATCGCCAACGAGACCGGCCAGACCTGGCAGAACATCGCGCGCTGGAACAACCTCGACAACCCCGACCTGATCGAAGTCGGCCAGGTGCTGCGCGTGGTTCCGCCGGTGGGACCGACCAGCACCATGGCTGCAGCGCCGAGCGACGGCGCCGTGGCCAAGCCCGTGCTGCCGCCGTCGGCCCTCGCGCCCGCGGCCCCCGCGAGCGCCCCGGTCGGCAAGCCGCCGGTGACCGCATCGCCCTCGACGCCATCGGCCAGTTCCGGCGACGAGGACATCGCCTGGATCTGGCCGGCCCACGGCACGCTGATCGCCGGGTTCGACGACGCGAAGAACAAGGGCTTCGACATCGGCGGCAAGGCCGGCGATGCGGTGCTTGCCGCGGCGGATGGCCGCGTGGTCTACGCCGGCGCGGGCCTGCGCGGCTACGGAAATCTGATCATCCTCAAGCACAACAACACCTACCTCACGGCGTATGCGCACAACCAGACGCTGCTCGTGAAGGAAGACCAGTCGGTGCAGAAGGGCCAGAAGATCGCCGAGATGGGCAACAGCGACGCCGACCGCGTGAAGCTGCACTTCGAAATCCGGCGGCAGGGCAAGCCCGTCGATCCGGCGCGCTACCTGCCGCAAAGATAGCGGCCGACGCGGCAGCGCGCTTCTCTGCGCGCCTTGCCGAAGGCCGCCCCGGCGGCTGAGACAATCGGGGGATGACGGAATCCACCGAAGAAAAGAAAGTCCCCACCAAACCCCCCGCGACCGCCGCCGGCGAATGGCTCGCGGTCGAATCGCTCGACCTCGATGCGCAGGGCGTGGCGCACAACGCAGAAGGCATGGTCGTCTTCATCGAAGGCGCGCTGCCGTTCGAGGAGGTGCAGTTCAACGTGCACCGGCGCAAGAACAACTGGGAGCAGGGCACGGTCACGGCCATCCGGCGCGAGTCGTCCCAGCGCGTGCGTCCCGGCTGTCCGCACTTCGGGCTGCACACCGGCGCATGCGGCGGCTGCAAGATGCAGCACCTGGATGCGGCCGCGCAGGTCGCGGTCAAGCAGCGCGCCCTCGAGGACAACCTGTGGCACCTCGGCAAGGTCCGGCCCGAGAACGTGCTGCGGCCCATGGAAGGCCCCGCATGGCACTACCGCTACCGCGCGCGGCTGTCGGTACGCCATGTGGTCAAGAAGGGCACCGTGCTCATCGGCTTCCACGAGCGCAAGAGCCGCTACCTGGCCGACATGCAGGTGTGCCCGGTGCTGCCGAAGACCGTCAGCGCGATGCTGATGCCGTTGCGCGCGCTGATCGCCTCGCTCGATGCGCGCGACACCTGTCCCCAGATCGAGCTCGCCTGCGGCGATGCGCCAGGCAGCACGGCGCTCGGCACCATCGCGCTCGTGCTTCGCCACCTCGAGCCGCTGTCCAGGGGCGATATCGACCGCCTGAAGGCCTTTGCCGCCAAGCACGCAGGCGTGCAGTGGTGGTTGCAGTCCAAGGGCCCCGACACGGTGAAGCTGCTCGAGGAGAGCGAGGGCATGCCGCTGTCGTACGAGCTGCCTGAGTTCGGCGTCACGATGCCTTTCAAGCCGACCGACTTCACGCAGGTCAATCCGCACATCAACCGCGCGCTGGTCGGCAGGGCGCTCCGGCTTCTCGACGTGCAGCCCGACGAGCGCGTGATCGACTGGTTCTGCGGGCTCGGCAACTTCACGCTGCCGCTGGCCAGCCGCGCACGCGAGGTGCTGGGCATCGAAGGCAGCGACACGCTGGTGGCCCGCGCGGGCGCCAACTTCAGCCGGAACCAGCCGGCCACCGCTGCGAGGCGGGCGCTGTCGCCGACCCGCTTCGTTGCACGCAATCTCTTCGAGATGACGCCGGCGATGCTGGTGGCCGACGGCCATGCCGACAAGTGGCTGGTCGACCCGCCGCGCGAGGGCGCTTTCGCGCTGGCCAAGGCCATGGCCGACCTGCACCAGCAGCCCGAGCTGCGCACCGACGGCTGGATGCCGCCCAAGCGCATCGTCTATGTGAGCTGCAATCCGTCCACACTGGCGCGCGATGCCGGGCTGCTCGTGCACCAGGCGGGCTATCGCTGCAGCTTTGCGGGCGTGGTGAACATGTTCCCGCACACCGCCCACGTCGAGTCGATCGCGGTGTTCGACCTGGCATGAAAAAAAGGGCCCTTGCGGGCCCTTTGCGTTGGAGGCGGCGCACTGGCCGTGCGCCGGCTTCCGGTCTCTTCTTCAGTCGCGCTCGCCGCCAGCGATGCCCAGCAGTGCCAGCAGGCTCTGGAACACGTTGAACAGGTCGAGGTAGAGCGCGAGCGTGGCGCTGATGTAGTTGGTCTCGCCGCCGTCCATGATCTGCTTCAGGTCATAGAGCATGAAGGCCGAGAAGATGCCGATGGCGGCCACCGAGATTGCCATCATGCCGGCCGACGAGCCGACGAACACGTTGATGACCGAGCCCACCAGCAGCACCATCGCGCCGACGAAGAGCCACTTGCCCATGCCCGAGAGGTCGCGCTTGATCACCGTGGCCAGCGACGCCATCACGAAGAACACGCCGGCCGTGCCGCCGAATGCGGTCATGACGAGTTCGGGGCCGTTCTTGAAGCCCAGCACGATCGCGATCAGGCGCGACAGCATCAGGCCCATGAAGAAGGTGAAGGCCAGCAGCACCGGCACGCCGGCCGCGGAGTTCTTGGTCTTCTCGATGGCGAACATGAAGCCGAAGGCGCCGCCGAGGAAGACGATCAGGCCGAGCCCGCCCGTGAGCGAGCGCGTGAGGCCCGTGCTCACCCCGATCCAGGCGCCCAGCACCGTGGGCAGCAGGCTCAGTGCGAGCAGCCAGTAGGTGTTGCGCAGGACGCGTTGGCGTTCAGCCTGCGGCAGCACCTGGCCGTAGCCGGTGGAATTGTCGAGGGTCGTCACGCGGTCATTCATGGCCGTAGCTCCTTTGGGTTACTGCAAGCACGCAGTTGGGCGCATTCTAGGTGGCTGCAAGAGGGGGTTCAAAAAAAGACCGTACGGCCGATGGTCCTAAGGCTGTGGCCTGCGCAGCGGGTATTGGCCGTTATGCTTTGGGGTTTTACGCAACCCGACCTCATCATGAAGACCAAGTCCTTCCTCGAACTCGCAGACGTCAAGGCCATCGCGGCCGCCGCCGAAGCCGAAGCCCTCAAGAATAACTGGGCCGTCACCATCGCCATCTCGGACGACGCGGGCAACCTGCTCTGGCTGCAGCGTCTCGACGGCGCGGCGGCGCTCTCGTCGCACATCGCACCGGCCAAGGCCCACACGGCCGCCATGGGACGCCGCGAAAGCAAGGTCTACGAAGACATCATCAACGGCGGCCGCCATGCCTTCCTCACCGCACCCGCGGTGCAGGGCCTGCTCGAAGGCGGCGTGCCGATCGTGAAGGACGGCGAGGTGATCGGCGCCGTCGGCGTGAGCGGCGTGAAGTCGAACGAGGATGCGCAGATCGCCAAGGCCGGCATCGCGGCACTCGGCCTCTGAGAACCTCGCGGGCCAAGCAAAACGCCGACCCTTGGGTCGGCGTTTTTGTTTGAACCATCAGCGTGGAAAAAAAGCTTGGCTAGTCGGCGAACCGTTGGCTAGCAAAAAACGACCCTTCGGAGATGGAATCTCCTCGAGTCGCCCCACGATGAAACTTGCGCGAGGGGCGGGCTGAACCTGCTTATTTGGTCAGGATCAGCTTGCCGAGTTTGGTGGCCTGGAGCCGATAAAGGGAGCCGTTGTGCATGATGCCGACGGTCTTGCCGCCCTTGAGAAGCTCTGCACTTTCGACCGTGGGTGCAGGACGCGCCGCCTGGACGGACGCATGGCCACCGCCCGATTGATCGAGAGATGGGTGGCTCAGGACGGAGAAGGCGTTCGGTTTGGCTTGCATCTGAAATCCCCTTATCGAAGCGATGAGTGAATGATAATGATTCGCATTGATAAGTCAATCGCCGCGATCAATTTTTTTTCTCATCGCCCGTGAACTAGTTCGCGTCAGGCTCCGTGATGAAGCCGATCTTGCGCACGCCGGCTTCGCGCGCCTGCGACATGGCCTTGGCAACGCGCTCGTAGCGCACTTCCTTGTCGCCGCGGATGTGGAGTTCGGGCTGCGGCTCCTTCACCGCTTCGGCGGCAAGGCGCCCGGCCAGTTCGGCGTCGTCGATCTTCTGCTCGTTCCAGTAGTAGGCGCCGTCCGCCGCGATGCTGAACAGGATGTTCTCCGGCTTGGCCTGCTCCGGCTCGCTGGTGGCGCGGGGCAGGTCGATGTTGACCGCGTGCTTCATCACCGGCACGGTGATGATGAAGATGATCAGCAGCACCAGCATGACGTCGACCAGCGGCGTCATGTTGATCTCGTTCATCACCTCGTCGGGTTCGTCCTGGGTTCCGAAGGCCATGGTGCTCAGCCCTTCTTCAGCGGAAGCACGACAGCCTCGCTGCCACTCTGCACACGGGCACCGGTCACGAAGTAGGCGTGCAGGTCATGGGCGAAGCTGTTGAGCTTGGTCAGCACGAACTTGTTGCCGCGTACCAGCGCGTTGTAGCCCAACACGGCGGGGATCGCCACCGCCAGGCCCAGTGCCGTCATGATCAGCGCCTCGCCGATCGGGCCCGCCACCTTGTCGATGGTCGCCTGGCCGGCCGAGCCGATGCTCATGAGCGCGTGATAGATGCCCCACACCGTGCCGAAAAGGCCGATGAACGGTGCCGTCGAGCCGACCGACGCCAGGATCGCGAGGCCGGTCTGCAGGCGCGCCGTGAAAGCGTCGATGCCATTGCGCAGCGAGCGCGTGATCCAGTCGCTCACGTCGAGCGCGTCGTGCAGGTGGGCCTTGGTGTTGCGGTGGTGCGCAGCCGCCTCGCGGCCTTCGAGCGCCAGCGCGCGGAACGGGTTGCTGTCGTCGCCGCCGAGCTTGTTGAGCGCGGTCGCGAAATCCTCGCTGTGCCAGAAGTCTTGCGAATGCTTGGCAAGGCGCTTGTACCTGATGACGTCGAGGGCCTTGATGATGATCACGATCCATGACGCGAGCGACATGCCGATCAGCAGCACGGCGACGGCCTTGGTGACGAAATCGCCCTGGTTCCAGACGTTCATCAAGCCGAATTGGGAATCCATACGAAGTTGCTCCAGAGAAAGATTAGTTCAATTTGAATGAGAAGGGCGCCCGCAGCACGTAGGTGGTCTGTGCGTTGCCGCCCGTCTGCCGGAACGGCGTGACCTGCGCAGTGCGTGCCGCAGCGAGCGCTGCCTCGTCGAGCCGCTCGAAGCCGCTCGACTTGAAGAGTTCGACGCGCTTGGCGAAGCCTTCGCTGTCGAAGTAGATGGAGACGACGGTGGTGCCCGATTCGCCGAGCCGCCGGCTCATGCTCGGGAAGACCAGCTTGGGCTCTCGCACGTAGCGCGTCTGGCCCTGGGTGATCTCGATGGTCTGGGGCGCCGGCGGTGCGGGCGGCGGCGCCGGTGGCGCCGGAGGGGCGGGCGGCGGTGGCGTCTGCGCCACCGGCGCGGGCGGCGGTGGCTCGGGCACGCCGACCGGCGCAGCTGGCGCGGGGACCGGCTTGGGTTCGCGGATGGCCACGGGGCGCTGCGGTGGCTTCACGACCTTCGGCTTTGGGGCGGGCGGCGGCGGTGGCGGCGGAGGGGGTGGCGGCGGCGCCGGCTTGGGCGGCTCGATGAACTGGCTCAGGATCTCGACCGGCACCACCACTTCGGCGGCCCGCCGCAGCAGGCCGCTTTGCAGCGCCCAGAGCGCAGCCGCATGGAACAGGATCACGCCCCCGGCAATGACGGCATTGCGCGAGAGACCGAGAACGGAAGGAGGGGGGGCAAAGCGGTCAGACACGATCAACCAATTCGAATGCGGGCCCGCTGGCGCAGGCCCCGATTGCAGCAAAACCGCTACGACGACTGTTACTTACGAAAGATCCACCAGACCGAACCTGCGACGAAGATCAGGCTGCCGCCGAGTGCCGAGAAGAGTTCCATGCCTTGCTTTCCGAAATGGAGGTGGCAAGCTGGATCGCCCTCGAGCCCGGCTCGCGATTCAACGCGGCGACCGGATGGGAGGCGCTGCACTGCGCGACGACGTCGCGCGCACAGCCTTCACATTGGCCACACTGGGTGGCGACGCCCAGCTCGAATTGGACTTCGTCGAAAGTCATGCCGGCGCGCACATGACGTGCGATTTCGCGGTCGGAGACTCGGCGGCAGACGCAAACGATCATGGCTGTGAAAGCGGCAGTTGGCTGGCTGATGAGGTGGCCCGATTATAAATAAGAATCCGTCGCATTTGCAATAACCATGGTGTGACTGCGCGTACGACGCCCTGCGAACGCCGCAGGCACGGCCGATCAAACCTCCGACCACATCCGCAGCAGGTTGTGGTAATGGCCGGTGAGCGCCACCGTTTCCTCGCATTCACCGAGGCGCGCGCGCAGCTTGCTGATCGCCTGGTCGAGTTCGAACAGCATGCTGCGCTGTGGGTCGCTGCGCACCATGCTCTGCAGCCAGAAGAACGAACAGATGCGGGCGCCGCCGGTCACCGGATGCACGCGGTGCAGGCTGCTGGACGGATAGAGGATGAGGTCGCCCGCAGGGAGCTTGACCTCGTGCGAGCCGTAGGTGTCGAGCACCTCGAGTTCACCGCCTTCGTATTCCTCGGGGTCGCACAGGAAGAGGGTGCACGACAGGTCCGTGCGCAACTGCGGCGGGCCGTCGGGCACGGCGCGCACGGCGCCGTCCACGTGCAGGCCGTAGTGCTCGCCGCCCTCGTAGCGATTGAACAGCGGCGGCACGAAGCGCAGCGGCAGCGCCGCCGCGAAGAAGAGTGCGTTGCGGGCCAGCGCGGCCAGCACGGCGTCGCCCAGTTCGCGCGCCAGCGGCGAACGCGCCGGCAACTGGCGATTGCGCTTGACCTGTGCGCCCTGCTCGCCGACCGTCTCGCGCCCGTCGGTCCAGTCGGCCGCCGCCAGTGCGGCGCGCATGTCGCGCACCTGGGCCGGGCTCAGCACATGGGGTACGTGCAGCATCATTTTTCGGGAACTCCGAATGAAAAAGCCCCGGCGGGTGGCCGGGGCTCGAGTTTCGCACCGCGCCCGGGCGCAGCGCGGAGGACGGTCAGAAGGCGAAGTTGGCCGTGACCTTGTAGGTGCGCGGCGCGCCGGGGGTGTAGCGGTAGCCGCTCTTGTTGATGGACGCGACGTACTCCTTGTCGAACAGGTTGTAGACGTTGAACTGGATGTCCACGTTCTTGTTGATCCGGTACGAGGCCATCGCGTCGAACACCCAATACGAATCGACGTAGGCCGGGGTGCCCACGGCGCCGTCGCTGCCGCGCAGCAGCTTGCCGTTGTGGCGCGCGCCGCCGCCGACGGTGAGCCCGAACGGGAACTGGTAGGTCGACCAGAGGGTGAACGCCTTCTTGGGGGTGTAGGCGAGGGCGGTCGAGCCGTCGGCCAGCACCGACGGGCCGCTCAGCACGCGGGTGTTCATGGTGGTGAAGCCAGAGGTGATGCCCCAGTTGTCGGTGATGGCGCCCGAGACGCCCAGCTCGATGCCTTGCACCCGCTTCTTGCCGGTCTGGTAGTACTGGCTCGTCACGGTGTCCTGCACCACCTCGTTGCTCACGTCGGTCCTGTAGAGCGCGGCAGTCAGGGCCAGGCGCTTGTCGAGCACGTCCCACTTGGTGCCGATCTCGTAGGTCTTGGCCTTCTGCGGCAGGAAGTCGGTGCGCCCCGCATTGCTGCCGGTGCCGCCGGCGGCCAGCTGGAAGTTGGCGCCGCCCGGCGGCTGCGCGGCCGTGCCGTAGGCCGCGTAGACGCTGCTGTTGGCGGTCGGCTTGTAGACCAGGCCGAGCTTGCCCGAGATGAGGTTGTCCGAGAGCTTCAGGTTGGTCGGGGTGAGCACGCCGCTGGTGGCGTTCAGCGCAGTCGCGTCGTAGCGGGTGGAGTAATGGTCGAAGCGCAGGCCGCCGGTGAGCATCCACTGCTCGTTGAACTTCACCGTGTCGAAGACGTAGGCGCCAATGGTGGTGGTCTCGCCGGAAGCGGTGGCGCCGTTCTGGATGCGGTTGTAGCCGAACACGTGCGGGTTCGGCGCATACAGGTTGGCCGCGGGCCAGGCGCCACTGTTGGTGATGCCCGGCACGTTGAACACGCGTGCATTCGGACCGTAGTAGCTGTTCGAATCCTGCTTCTCGCGGATCAATTCCAGGCCGGCGTTCAGGCTGTGGCCGACGCTGCCGGTGTTGAACCTGGCGCTCACGTTCGTCTGGTTCGTGAAGATCGTGTTTTCCTGGTCCTTGTTGGTCGGAAGGCTGCGCGCGACGGTCCAGCCGAGCGGCAGCAGCGCGTTGGGCGTCACGAGGTTGGCCGTGCTGCTCATGAACGCGTTGAGCATGTAGTCCTGCTGGGTCTTGGCGAAGCGCGTGGTGTTGCGGATCGTGACGTCCGGCGTCAGGTCGTGCTCGACGCGCGCGGTGAACATGTCGGTGCTGACGTTGTCGAAGTCCGAGCTCGTGCCGTAGAAGTTGCGTGAGTCGACGCGCTGCGCGGCGCTGAGGTAGCCGCGCTTCGGGTCGGGCGACGCATAGCCCGGCAGGCCGATGGTGGGCACGCCGCCGTCCGGCACGTTGTTTTGCTTGACGTGCACCAGGTCGAAGTAGAAGCGCGTCGGGCTGTTCAGACCGAAGGCGAACGACGGCGCAATGCCCCAGCGCTTGTTCTTGACGACATCGCGGCCCGGCACGCCGGCGTCTTCGGCCACGGCGTTCAGGCGGAATGCGGCGCCGATGCCGTTCTCGCCGCCGAGCGCCCTGTTCCAGTCGATGCTGCCGCGCTTGAAGTCGGCGCTGCCGAAGCCGAGCGAGCCTGAGAAGCTGTTCTCGAGACCGGGCTTCTTCGTCACGAGATTGATGTAGCCGGTGGGCGAGGTGCGGCCGACGTCGGTGCCCGCGGGGCCCTTGACGACTTCGAGCTGCTCGATGTTGAAGGTGTCGCGCGAGACGGAGCCGAGGTCGCGGATGCCGTCGACGAAGATGGCGCTCGAGCTGTCGAAGCCGCGCATGAAGACGGCGTCACCGGTCGTCGTGTTCCCGTTCTCCCCGAGGAAAAAGGTGCCCACACCGGGGCTGTTGCGCAGGGCCTCGGTCAGTGTGGTGGCGCCCTGGTCGCGAATGACCTGTTCCTTGATGACCTGCACCGTCTGGGGTGTGTTCACGAGCGGGGCGGTGAACTTGACGTTGGCCGACGCGTCGGTCTTGTAGTCGGCCACCGACGAGTCCTGGACCCGGATTTCCGGCAGGGTGGACTGGGCGAATGCGGCAGGGGCCGCGATGGCCATCAGCGTTGCGGCAGCGGCGGCGCCTGAGAACGGGGCGGTGGTGCGCGCAACGGCGCGCTTGCGGGCTTTGATGTAGGCCATGAATGTTTCTCCGAAAGTGGCGGCGGCGAGGACTCGACTGGCTGTGTCCTGGCAACGACTTTCCTTGGGAGAAACGGGCCGACTGGCTGGGTGAGTCGGTCTATCTGGATAGACCGATGGGAATGATATTCATTCGCAGTTCACTTTTGGTTGTCGAATGTGAAATGGATGTACAACATTCGAGGAATCGTTGCCTGAATGCAACGATCAGGGCCCCAATCAGTAAACGTCGCGGCGATACCGGCCGCTGGCCGAAAGCTCGCCCACGGCCGCATCGCCGAGGATCTGCCGCAGGGCGGCGTCCACGCCCGCCGCCATGCCCTGCAGGCTGCCGCACACGTAGATGGCCGCGCCGGCCGCGAGCCACTGCGCCAGGGCTTCTGCCGAGCGCAGGAGCTGGTGCTGCACGTAGCGGCGCTCTTCCTGGTCGCGCGAGAACACCATGTCGACGCGCTGCAGCACCCCGCTGGCCTGCCAGCCTTCGATCTCGTCGCGGTACAGGAAGTCGTGCGCCGCCTGGCGCTCGCCGAACACCAGCCAGTGCCCGCGGCTGCCCGCCGCCGCGCACGCGCGCAGGTGCGCCCGCAGGCCCGCCAGGCCGGTGCCGTTGCCGATGAGGACCAGCGGGCGCCTTTCGTTGCCGTCGAGCCGGAAGCCGCGGTGCGCGCGCAGCCGAAGCGCCACCGTGTTGCCGATCCCGAGGGTGGAGGTGAGCAGGCCCGACGCCGTGCCCAGCGTGCCGTCGGGATGCTGGGCCTGTCGCACCAGCAACTGCAGTTCGCCGTCGCTGTGCAGGGAGGCGATCGAGTAGTCCCGGGGACGCGCGGGATCGCCGGCCACCCGGACCTGCGCCAGGTCGCCGGACGACCAGGGCGGCATCGGCCCCGACTGCGGCACCAGGCCCAGCTGGAAGACGGGTGCGCCGGCGCTGCCGGGATTGAGCAGCACGCGCGTCGCGATCCGCCAGGGCGAGAAGGATTCGGTGGCACCCTCTGCCGCGGCATTCGCTTCACCGCCCCAGCGCGCGTGCCACGAAGCGAGCGCGGCGGGGTCGCTGTTGTCGACCTCGATGCGCTCGAACTCGCGCACCGCACCGGCCGCGGCCAGCCATTCGTCGAGCACGCGGCCGAAACCGCAGAACGCCGCGTATTGCCGGTCGCCCAGCGCCAGCACGGCGTAGCGCAGCGTCGACAGGAGCGGCGGTGACGGCATGACCCGTTCGGCGAACACGCTCGCGCCGTCGGGTGCATCGCCCTCGCCGTAGGTGCTGGCCACGAACAGCGCGCGGCGCGTGCCGGCCAGGGTTTTAGCGTCGAGTGCGTTCAGTTCCATGACGCGGCTGGGCGTGCCGGCCGCGCGCAACTGCCGTGCGGTCTGCCAGGCGATGGCTTCGGCCTGGCCGGTCTGGCTGGCGAACAGCACCAGCACCGGCGCCGGGTCGGTGTCGTGGAGGGTTCCGGAGGCATCGGCGCGGCCCGAGAGCTCGGCGGCCTCGCGCGCGACGGCGAACCGCCGGCGGCGCTCGCGCAGGTAGATCGATGCGCAAAGCGCGGCGTAGGCCGCCACGGTGGCGCTCGCGCCGAGCGCTCGCCAAGCCATCTCGATCATGCCTGCACTGCTTGGGAGGCGTCGCTCGCCGCCGGCCAGCTGCGCGTGGCATGCACGACGGGCGGCGTCGCCGCATCGCCATGCCGCACGAACAGCGCGGCGATGCCGTGCCGCTCGGCAAAGGCGAAACCATCGTCCGGGCCGAGCACCGTCAACACGGTGGCCAGCGCATCGGCCTGCATGCACTGCGCATGCAGCACCGTGACGCTGGCGAGCGCATGCGCCGCCGGCTCGCCGGTACGCGGGTCGATGGTGTGGGACCAGCTGCGGCCGTCGGCCGCGCGCCGGTGCCAGCGATCGCCCGAGGTGGCGATCGCCATGTCGGCGAGCGCGATGCTGCCCGCGGCCTGCGCCTGCCCGTCGATGCGCACGCGCCATGGCTGGCCGCCCGGGCGCCGCCCGGCGCCGCGCAGTTCGCCGCCCACTTCGAACAGCAGGTCGGCCAGGCCGAGCGCCTGCAGCGCCTCCACGCCATGGTCCACCGCAAAGCCCTTGGCGATGCCCGACAGGTCGATCTCCGCGCCACCGGGCTGCAGCAGCGTGCCTTGCGCGGGATCGAACGCCAGGCGCTCCCACCCGGTTCGTGCACGGGCTTCGGCCAGCGCGCGAGGATCGGGCACGGCCCCGCTGCAGCCGGCGCGCGCGGCGGGACCGAAACCCCAGCAGGCGACCAGCGGGCCGACGCTCGGATCGATCGCGCCGCCGCTGGCCTCGGCCCAATACAGCGCGCAGGCCATCACCCGCGCGAACTCGGGCGGCAGCAGGTGCGTCGATCCCGCGGATGCCCGGTTGTACCGGCTGAGGGGCGAATCGGGCGCCCAGTGGCTCATCTGGGCGACCACGCGGTCGAGCGACGCCTGGACGGCATCGCGGACCGCCCGCAGCGGCAGCATGCGCGGGTTGTCGAAGCGCAGCGACCAGGTGGTGCCCATCGTTTCCCCGCCAAGCTGCTGCAGCGACGCGGGGTCGGCCGCGCGCGGCGTGGCCGCGTTGGCATAGCCGCCCGCGCGCCAGGTGCTGAACGAAATGCCCAAGGCGCCAGGCCGTGTCAGGGCATCACTTCGAGGGTGGCGGCGTAGCTCAGCCGGCGCTGCTTGGCCTGCGGCACGGTGACCTTGTCGTCTCGCGTGCTGGCGTCGAGCCAGTACATGCCGGCGCTCGGCCAGGTGACGCTGAACTGGCCCTTGTCGTCGGTCTTGAGCTTGTGCTCTTCGAGCTTGTCGCGGTATTGCGTATTGCCGGCCGTCACCGTCACCTCGATGTCCTTGGCCGGCTGGCCGTCGAGGTGCAGCGTGAAGGTGGATTTCTCGCCCTTGACGAGGTCGGTGGGGCTGCCCGAGGCGACCAGCTCCAGCCCCTGGCCGGTGAGCCGCAGCGGCGAAGGCTTGCCGACCGTCACGAAGGTCTCGATGCGGCCCGACGACTGCGTGATGGCGAGTTCCTGGGCATCCGCCGGGATCTCCTTGCCGATGGTCTCGGCCGTACCGCGCGCGCGCTTGGCCTGGCCCGTGGCCTTGTCCTTCCAGCTCGCGAACACGCCTGCATTGACGACGGCGATGCGGTAGGTGCCCGGCGCCGAGAGCGGCACGTCGAACACGTTGCGCAGCTTGAGCCTGGCTTCGTTCTCGGCCTTCACCATGCTGCCGTCGGGCGCGGTGATCTGCAGGCCCTCGAGGCGCAGCGGTGCATGGTTGGCCACGAACAGGTCGTTCGATACCGCGGCATCCACGGTCACGGTATCGGCCTTGGAGAACACGGTGGACGAGGGCAGCAGCCAGGCATTGTGGGCCTGGGCCAGCGATGCCGCCGACAGGGCGAGGGCAAGGGCGGTGGTGCGCAGCATGAAGCGGGTCATGAAAGGTCCTTGAGGAAGCGGGCAGGAATGGATGGGGGGCCGGAACGGGGACGAGTCAGGGCTTGAGCTGGAGCTTGATTTCTCCGAGTTCTTCCTTGCCGGTGCTCGCGGATTCGGTGGCGGCGGACGGCGGCCACTGGAACGGAAGGCTCACCACCTCGCGCCCGCCCACTTCGCGCGCGGCTTCCACCACGAACTTGTAGGCACCCGGGGCGAGCTTGGGCATCGCGCCCGAGCCTTCGGCAAAGCTGAGCGCATGCTTGCCCGCGGGCTTGGTGGCGCCCGTCACGCCGTCGACCGGCACCGCGAGTTCGCGCCCGCCCCGACGCCACCATTGGCGCAGGTCCTTGAGCCACTTGGTGCCTTCGCCTTCGGGGTTGTTGGTCTTGGTGCGCACGTCATACCAGACGGCCAGCGTGCCGGCCATCGAGTTGTCCGCGCGCTCGATCCACGCGGCCACGTACGGCCGGTGGTACTCCGAGACGTTCAGCCGCGGGATCTCGATGGTGGCGGAGAGGCCGGCGGCCAGAGCGGGGGCTGCGAACAGCGCCGAGGCGGCGATCGGCGCAAGGGAATGGCGAAGGTGCACGGAAACCTCTTTCGTGAATCGGTGGAAGGCGGGCAGCTCAGTGAATGAACAGCAGCGCGAGCAGCACCGGTACGACCAGCCCCATGCCGACCATCGGCCAGGTGAAGGGGCGGTTGCCCGCGTGCATCTTGAGAATGAACAGGCCGGTGACGGAGAAGACCAGCGTCGCGGCCGCGAAGATGTCGATGAACCAACTCCAGGCGGCGCCGGTATGGCGGCCCTTGTGCAGGTCGTTCAGGTAGGAGATCCAGCCCCGGTCGGTGCGCTCGTATTCGATCTCGCCGTCGGCCAGGCTCAACCGCAGCCACGCATCGCCGCCGGGGCGGGGGAGCGAAAGGTAGATCTCGTCTTCGGACCACTCGGCGTCGGGGCCGGCGGTGTCGACGCCCCATTGCGCCTCGATCCAGGCCTGCAGGGCCGGCGGAAGCGGGGCGCGCGCGTTGCGGGCCTGGACCTCGGGCAACTGCCGCTCGAGTTGCGCGCGCAGCGCCTCGTCGATGGTGCCGGTCTGCGTCGTGATGGCTGGCTTGGCTTCGATCTGGCCCGCATGGTTGAGCGTGAAGCCCGTGACGCTGAACAGGATCATGCCGACCAGGCAGATCGCCGAACTGACCCAATGCCATTCGTGCAGGGTCTTGAGCCAATAGGCGCGGCGGCGGTTGTCGGAACGGGTGGCAGCAGTCATCGAAGGCGCGGATTGTAGGGCGCAAATGAGAATGAATGCTATTCGTGTTGGATGAAGTTAGGTAAAGCCCATGAAAAACGGGACCGAAGTCCCGTTGTGGATGGCAGGCGGCGCGCCTGGGCGGTCAGCTGACTTCGCCCATCTGCGACTGCAGGTAGTTCTGCAGCCCGACCTTGTCGATCAGTTCGATCTGCGTCTCGAGGAAGTCGATGTGCTCCTCGGTGTCGTCCAGGATCTCCTGCAGCAGGTCGCGTGAAACATAGTCGCGCACGGATTCGCAATAGGCGATGCCGTCCTTGATGGTGGCCTGCGCGCCGGTTTCGGCGCCGAGGTCGCAGCCCAGGATCTCGGGCACGTCCTCGCCGACGTTGAGCTTGCCGAGGTCCTGCAGGTTCGGCAGGCCGTCGAGCATGAAGATGCGGTCCATCAGCTTGTCGGCGTGCTTCATCTCGCCGATCGATTCCTCGTATTCCTTCTTGGCCAGCTTGTCGAGGCCCCAGTGCTTGAGCATGCGGTAGTGCAGGAAGTACTGGTTGATCGCGGTCAGCTCGTTCTTGAGCTGCGCCTGCAGATGCTCGATGACCTTGGGGTCGCCCTTCATGATTTCTTCCTTGTGTTTATTCTGGAAGCAGCGATTGTCGGAGGGGCGGGCGGGCACTTCAAGCAAACCCATGCTGCGACGGTCTGCATGCGTGTGAGGGTGATACACGTTCGTATTCGATCCTTTGCGCGGCCATCGAGAACATAGCAAGCAGCAATGTTTTTAATAGATAGTGACTATTGAAATATATGGATTGGTAGTTATACTCATGGCTCGCAATCACTTTTGTCCACCCGCAGCATCCAAGGAATCACCATGTCCCTGATCAACACCCAAGTCCAACCCTTCAAGACCCAGGCCTACCTCAACGGCAAGTTCATCGACGTGTCCGACGAGACGCTCAAGGGCAAGTGGTCCGTGCTGATCTTCATGCCGGCAGCGTTCACCTTCAACTGCCCGACCGAAGTCGAAGACGCGGCCGACAACTACGCTGAGTTCCAGAAGCTGGGTGCCGAGGTCTACATCGTGACCACCGACACGCACTTCTCGCACAAGGTCTGGCACGACACGTCGCCGGCCGTCGGCAAGGCCAAGTTCCCCCTGGTTGGCGACCCGACCCACGCGCTGACCAACGCTTTCGGCGTGCACATTCCCGAAGAAGGCCTGGCACTGCGCGGCACCTTCGTGATCAACCCCGACGGCATCATCAAGACCGCCGAAATCCACTCGAACGAGATCGCCCGCGACGTGAAGGAAACGCTGCGCAAGCTGAAGGCCGCGGTCTACACCGCCGCCCACCCGAACGAAGTCTGCCCGGCCAAGTGGAACGAAGGCGACAAGACCATCGCTCCGTCGCTCGACCTCGTCGGCAAGATCTAAGCGCTCCCGTGCGCAAGCCCGGGCGCTCACGAGGCCCCGGGCTTTTTTGTCCTTTGGTTGATAGTTTTCAGTTATCGAAAGAGAGTCCCTCATGCTCGACGCAGCCACCAAAGCCCAATTGAAGAGTTACCTCGAACGCGCCACCCAGCCGATCGAGATCGTCGCCTCGCTCGACGACAGCAAGGCCTCGGGCGAGATGCTGTCGCTGCTGAAGGACGTCGCCGAAGCGTCGCCGCTGATCAAGCTGACCGAGAGCCGCGACGACAGCCATCGCAAGCCCTCGTTCTCGGTCAACCGGCCGAGCGAGAACCACGGCCCGCGTTTCGCCGGCCTGCCGATGGGCCATGAATTCACTTCGCTGATCCTCGCGCTGCTGCAGATCGGTGGCTATCCGCCCAAGGTGGAGCAGGCCGTGCTCGACCAGATCAAGGCGCTCGACGGCGACTTCGAGTTCGAGGTCTACGTCTCGCTCACCTGCCACAACTGCCCCGACGTGGTCCAGGCGCTGAACCTGATGGCGGTGCAGAACCCGCGCATCCGCACCACGATGATCGAGGGCGGCACCTTCCAGGAAGAGGTGAAGGAACGCCAGATCATGGCCGTGCCCACCGTCTTCCTCAACGGCACCGAGTTCGGCCAGGGCCGCATGACGCTCGAGGAGATCCTCGCGAAGATCGACAACAGCGGCGTCGAGCGCGAAGCGAAGAAGATCGCAGCCAAGGACCCGTTCGACGTGCTGATCGTCGGCGGCGGCCCGGCAGGTGCGGCAGCGGCCGTGTACGCGGCGCGCAAGGGCATCCGTACCGGCGTGGCCTCGGAGCGCTTCGGCGGCCAGGTGCTCGACACGCTCGGCATCGAGAACTTCATCTCGGTCAAGGAAACCGAAGGACCGAAGTTCGCCCACGCGCTCGAGGAGCATGTGCGCGACTACGACGTCGACATCATGAACCTGCAGCGCGCGAAGGCGCTGGTGCCCGGCAACGACCTCGTCGAGGTGCAGCTCGAAAGCGGCGCGTCGCTGAAGAGCAAGACCGTCATCATCTCGACCGGCGCGCGTTGGCGCAACATCAACGTGCCCGGCGAGCACGAGTTCAAGAACAAGGGCGTGGCCTACTGCCCGCATTGCGACGGCCCGCTCTTCAAGGGCAAGCGCGTGGCCGTGATCGGCGGCGGCAACTCGGGCGTCGAGGCGGCGATCGACCTGGCCGGCATCGTCGGCCACGTGACGCTGATCGAGTTCGACACGCAATTGCGCGCCGACGCGGTGCTGCAGCGCAAGCTCCGGAGCCTCGCCAACGTCGAGGTGTTCACCAATGCGCAGACCACCGAGATCACCGGCGATCAGAAGGTCAACGGCCTGGTCTACAAGGACCGCGCCACGGGCGAGTCGAAGCGGGTCGAGCTCGAGGGCGTGTTCATCCAGATCGGCCTCGTGCCCAACACCGACTGGCTCAAGGGCGTGGTCGAGCTCACGAAGCACGGCGAGATCGTGGTCGACGCGCGCGGCCAGACTTCGGTGCCGGGCGTGTTCGCGGCGGGCGACGTGACCACGGTGCCGTTCAAGCAGATCATCATCGCGGCCGGCGACGGCGCGAAGGCGGCGCTCGGCGCGTTCGACCACCTGATCCGCACGTCGGCGCCGGCCTGAGCCGCGTAACGCTCAAGTTGTAAAAATGAGAAGCATTCTCATATAATCGGCGGCGGGGCTGACAAGCCCTTCGCCGCCAGCCAGGTCATGCCGCGCGCCCTGTGCGCCCAGGTCCAGCAAGCAGTTCTTCCACTGTTTCCTGGACCTTTTTCGTGGCCTTCCCAACTCCTCCCCGATCCGCTGCCGCCCCTCGTCTTGCACTCCTGCCGTGGCTGATCGCTACCGGCTTCGGCATGGCCGCGCCCGCGTGGGCGCAACAGGTGGCCGCGCTCAGCGAGGTGGTGGTGAGCGGGTCGCGCTCGGAGCAGGCCAAGGACGATCTGCCGCTCAGCATCGAGGTCATCGACCGGCAGGACATCGAGTCCCAGCAGATCCACGACATCCGCGATGCGGTGCGCGACCTGCCGAACGTCTCGGTCAAGCGCTCGCCGGCGCGCTTCGGGCTCGCGCAGGGCAGCACCGGACGCGACGGCAACGCCGGCTTCAACATCCGCGGCCTTGACGGCAACCGGGTGCTGCTGCTGACCGACGGCATCCGCATGCCGCGCAGCTATGTCTTCAGCGCCAATGCCTTCGGCCGCGACTACTTCGACATCGGCCTGGTCGAGCGCATCGAGGTGATCAAGGGGCCGGCCTCGGCGCTCTACGGATCGGACGGGCTGGCGGGGCTCGTCAACTTCGTGACGCGCGAACCCGCCTCGTTCCTTGCCGAGGGCAGGCGCTTCGGCGGCAGCGCGAACATCGGCTACAGCGGCGACGACAACGGCGTGCGCGGTGGTGTCACGCTGGCGGGCAAGGCGAACGACACCCTGCAATGGCTGGTGTCGGCCCAGGCAGGACGCGCCAGCGAGCTCGAGAACATGGGTCGCCTCGACGTGCCCAATGTGGACCGCACCACGCCCAATCCGCAGCGCGACAACCAGCGTGCCCTGCTGGCCAAGGCGATCCTGACGCCCGGCGCGGGCCAGCGCCACGCATTCACCTTCGAGCACGTCGAGAAGACCAGCCGCTACGACCTGCTCTCGGGCCTGGGCAAGCCGCCGTACGGGCCGAGCTCCGTGGTCGGCCTCGACGCCAAGACCGACATGGAGCGCGACCGCTTCACCTACGAAGGGCGGATGCGGCTGGACACGCCCGTGGCCGACGACCTGCTGGCGGTGCTGAGCTACCAGAAGGCCGGGTCGCGCGAGTTCATCCGCGAAGACCGCTTCACCGCGGCCGACCGCACGCGCGACGTCACCTACGACGAGAACACGTGGCAGCTCGGCCTGCAGGCCGGCAAGACCCTGCGCATGGGCGACTGGGCGCAGAAGGTCACCTATGGGCTCGACTACACGCGCACCAACGTCGAGAACCTGCAGACCGGCCTGGTGCCGCCCACGGGCGAGAGCTATCCGCTGAAGCGCTTTCCCGACACGCGCGAGACCTCGTCCGCGTTCTACCTGCAGGACGAGTTCATCCACGACCGCTGGAGCATCACGCCGGGCATCCGTTTCGACCGCTTCTCGCTCGACGCGAAGCAGGCGGGCTTCAACGCGCAGGCGGTGTCGCTGTCGGGCTCGGCCGTGTCGCCCAAGCTCGGCGTGCTGTTCCGCGCCACGCCGCAGTGGAGCGTCTACGGCAACTATGCCTCGGGCTTCAAGGCGCCGAATGCGTTCCAGGTCAACAACTTCTTCGAGAACGTCATCCATGGCTACAAGACGATTCCGAATCCGAACCTCAAGCCCGAGAAAAGCCAGAGCGTCGAGCTCGGCGTGCGCGGGCGCACCGGCATCCTGCGCTTCGACGTGGCCGCTTTCACCGGCGACTACAAGAACCTGATCGAGAACGACAAGCTCGTCGGCGGACGCGGCATTCCGCGCATCGATCCGCTGGTGTACCAGTCGGTCAACGTCGGGCGTGCGCGCATCAGCGGCTTCGAGATCAAGGGCGAACTCGACTTCACCGAGCAGGGGAGGGGCTTCTCGGTGCCGTTCGCCTACGGCCAGACCCGCGGCCGCGACCGCACCAGCCACCAACCGCTCAACTCGATCGATCCGCAAAAACTCAGCGCCGGCATCAGGTACCAGGCGGCCAACTGGAGCGTGCGCCTCGATGCGGTCCACCATGGGGCCAAGGAGTGGGAGGACGTCGACCGCGCCGAAGTGGCCACAGGGCTTCAGTTCCGCACGCCGGCCGCCACCACGCTGGACATCAGCGCGCAGTGGCGCATCCGCAAGGACCTGCGCCTGAACGCGTCGGTGACCAACCTCACCAACAAGCGCTACTGGATGTGGAGCGACGTGCGCGGCGTCACCACGACCTCCGCCATCCGCGACGCCTACACACAGCCGGGGCGCAGCTTCAACCTCGCGCTGGTGGCGGATTTCTGAGCCGGCAGACGCACGAACAAACAATCAGGAGATCCCGATGAATGCTGAAGAACTTCGCTCCCGCTTCGCGGAACTGCGCGCCCAGGGAAAGCGCCACAAGGACGCGGCTGCGGCGCTGGGCCTGTCCGAAGGCGAGGCGATCGCCGCGCACATGGGCGCGCACGACAAGGCCCTGCACGCCACGCAGCTCAAGGGCCCCTGGGTCGAGTTGCTGCAGGCGCTGGAGCGCTGCGGCCCGGTGCTCGCGCTGACGCGCAACGAGACCACGGTGCATGAGAAGACCGGCGTCTATGAGAAGGTCTCGGGCAGCGCCGCGATGGGGCTCGCGCTCGGCGAAGCGATCGACCTGCGGCTCTTCTTCAGCCGCTGGCATGCAGGCTTTGCCGTCAGCGAGGCGGCGGCCAACGCCGGCGTGCCGCCGTCGCTGAGCCTGCAGTTCTTCGATGCGCATGGCGTGGCCGTGCACAAGATCTTCGTGCGCGACGCGACCGACCGCGATGCGTTCCAGGCGGTCATCGACACCTTCACCATGCCGGATGCGCCCGACGCGCCGGTGCGGTTCGTGCCGGCCGACGCAAAGGCGGTGCCGCGCGACGACAGTGCCATCGATGCGGCGGGCCTCGCCGATGCCTGGCGTGGCATGCAGGACACGCACGAGTTCTTCGGCCTGTTGAACAAGTTCGGTGTCGAGCGGCAGCAGAGCTTCCGCCTCACCGAGGGCGAGTTCACGCAACGCGCGCAGACCAGCGCCGTGCGCGACCTGCTGCAGGAGGCGGCCTTCGATGGCACGCCGATCATGGTGTTCGTGGGCAGCCCGGGCTGCATTCAGATCCACTCGGGCCCGGTGGTCCGCATCGAGCCGATGGAGATCCATGGGTCGCGCTGGCTCAACGTGCTGGATCCCGGCTTCAACCTGCACCTGCGCGAGGACCGCATTGCGAGCGTGTGGATCGTCGAGAAGCCAACCAGCGACGGCGTGGTCACGTCGGTCGAGGCCTTCGACCTGAACGGCGAGCTGATGGCGATGTTCTTCGGCGCGCGCAAGCCCGGCATGCCGGAGCGCGAGACGTGGCGCCGCATCGTGCGCGTACTGCCCCGGCGGGAGCCCGCGGCTGCGCCTCAGGCCTGAGAAGCTTGTTTTCACCCTGAATCACCGATCCCATGTCCGTTTCCGATTTCCTTTCGACACCCTGTTCCACGCAGCGCCGCGACCTGCTGCGTCTTCTGGCTGCCTCGTCGCTCGGCGCCACCGCGCTGCCGCTCTTGGCACAGGCGCCCAAGAAACTGCCGCGGCTGGTGACGGTCAGCGGCGCGATCACCGAGGTGGTCTACCTGCTCGGCGCCGAAGGCCAGCTGGTCGGCACCGACACCACCAGCCTCTACCCGGCCGCTGCACGCCGAACGCCGAAGGTCGGCTACATGCGCCAGCTCTCGGCCGAAGGGCTGCTCTCGCTGCGGCCCGACGCCGTCATCGCAACCGACGAATCGGGGCCGGCGGTGGTGCTCGACCAGGTTCGCAGCGCGGGCGTGAAGGTCGAGATCATCGAAGCCGACCACACCTGGGCCGAGGTGCAACGCAAGGTGCAGGCCGTGGGCCGCGCGGCCGCCAAGGAGGCGCAGGCGGGCGAACTGCAGGCCAGGATCGATGCCGAATGGGCGCAGGTTCGCCAGCGCGTCGGCGCCGCCAGCGGGCGCAGGCCGAAGGTGCTTTTCGTGCTGTCGCACAGCGCGAGTCCGCAGGTCTCGGGCGAGAAGACGGCCGCGCATGCGGTGATCGGCTTTGCCGGCGGCATCAATGCGATGAGCGGCTTCCATGGCTACCGTCCGATGACCGCCGAGGCCATGGCCAGCGCGGCGCCCGACATCATCCTCACGAGCACGCAGAGCATTGAGGCCCACGGCGGCGTCGATCGCTTCTGGCAGCGGCCAGAGCTGGCGCTGACGCCTGCGTTCCGCAAGCGGGCGCTGGTCACGCAGGATGCATTGCTGCTGCTGGGCTTCGGCCCGCGCCTGCCGGCCGCCATCGGCGAGCTGCATGAGAAGTTCCGGGCTGCGCTGGCATGAGCGGTGCGCCGGTGAGCAGGCGGCTCGGCAAGGAAGCGGTGCTGTGCGGCGCCATGGCGCTGCTCGCCATGACCTTTGCCGCGGGCGCGGTGTCGGGTGCCTATGCGATCAGCCTTCCGCAGCTCTGGAACGTGCTGGGCTCGCTCGGCAGCGAGTCGCCCGAGCACCTCGTGTTCCTCAACATCCGCCTGCCGCGGTTGATCCTCGGCGTGGCGGCGGGCGCGGGGCTCGGCATGGCCGGCACGCTGATGCAAGGCCTGTTCCGCAATCCGCTGGCCGATCCGGGGCTGATCGGCATCAGCAGCGGCGCGGCGCTGGCGGCGGGCGTCACCATCGTGCTCGGCACCTGGCTCTGGCCGGCGCTGCCGCGCACGCTCGGCAGCTGGACGCTGGTGACGATGGCCTTCGGCGGGGGCTTCCTCGTGACGCTGCTGATCTACGGCCTGTCGCGCAGCGAGGGCGGCACCCGCATGGCGCTGATGCTGCTCGCGGGCATCGCGATCAACGCGCTGGCGGGCGCGGGGCTCGGCCTGCTGAGCGTGGTCGCGACCGACGAGCAGCTGCGCAGCCTGCAGTTCTGGCTGCTGGGCAGCCTGGGCGGCGCGCGATGGAGCGCAGTGGTGCTGGTCTCGGTCGCGGTGCTTCTGTCGTGCTGGGCCGCGGCCTCGCTGGCCTTGCCGCTGAATGCCATCGCGCTCGGCGAGGCCCAGGCGGCGCTGCTCGGCGTCGACGTCGAGCGCACCAAGCGGCGCGCGATCGTCATCACGGCGGTGGCCGTGGGGGCTGTCACGGCCACCACCGGGATCATCGGCTTCATCGGGCTGATCGCGCCGCACTGGGTGCGCATGCTGGCCGGTCCCGACCACCGCGTGGTGCTGCCGGCCTCGGCGCTATTGGGCGCGGTGCTGGTGCTGGCCGCCGACACGGTCGCGCGCACGGCGATGGCGCCTGCCGAACTGCCGCTGGGCGTGCTCACCGCATTCATCGGCGTGCCGGTGTTCCTGTGGATGCTGCGGCATTTCAGGGGGCGCATATGACGGCGTCCGCGCTGTCGTGCGCCGGCGTGACGGTGCGCGTCGGCGGCAAGACGCTGCTGTCGGATGCCACGGTGCACCTTGCGCCGGGCCGCGTCACGGCCATCCTCGGGCCCAACGGCGCGGGCAAGTCGACGCTGCTGTCGGTGCTGGGCGGCCAGCGCGCGCCGACGGTGGGCAGCGTGGCGCTCGACGGCCGGGCGCTGGCGGACCACGGCATGCCGGCGCTCGCGCTGCGCCGTGCGCTGATGCCGCAGGAGAGCGCGGTCGCCTTCGACTTCAGCGCGCGCGACATCGTCGCGCTCGGACGCTACCCGCATCGCCTGGCGCCGGTACGCGACGAAGACGCGATCATCGACGCAGCGATGGCGCTGACCGATGTCACCGCGCTTGCGCCGCGCGTCCTCAATACCCTGTCGGGCGGCGAGAAGGCCCGGGTCCACCTGGCGCGCGCGCTGGCCCAGCTGTGGCAGCCCCGCCTCGACGGCGCGAGCCGCTGGCTGCTGCTCGACGAGCCCACCGCGGCGCTGGACCTTGCGCACCAGCATGCCGCGATGCGGCTGCTGCGCGACCGTGCGGCGCAGGGCGTCGGCGTGGTCGCCGTGCTGCACGACCTGAACCTCGCGCGGCGCTATGCCGACGACGTGGTCGTGCTCGGTGCGGCCGAAGGGGTGCGGCAGGGCCCGGCAGCCGATGTGCTCGAACCCGCGCTGATCGAAGCGGTCTGGGGCATGCCCTGCCAGCCCGTGCGCAGCGCCGACGGCACGCTCCAGTACCTGTTCGGCTGAAGGGCTGCGCGCTCAGTACGTGAGCCGCTCGGGCTTGAGCTCCTGCAGGATGGTGGTGGCGATTTCTTCGATCGACTTGGTCGTGGTCGAGAGCCAGCGGATGCCCGCGCGGCGCATCATGGCTTCGGCCTCGCTCACCTCGTGGCGGCAGTTCTCGAGGCTGGCGTAGCGCGAGTCGGGCCGGCGCTCGTTGCGGATCTGGCTCAGGCGCTCGGGCTGGATCGTGAGGCCGAAGATCTTCTTGCGATGCGGCATCAGCGCGGGCGGCAGTTGGCGGCGCTCGAAGTCCTCCGGGATCAGCGGGTAGTTGGCCGCCTTCAGGCCGTGCTGCATGGCCAGGTAGAGCGAGGTCGGCGTCTTGCCGCTGCGGCTCACGCCGACCAGGATCACGTCGGCGCCTTCGAGGTCGCGGTTGCTCTGGCCGTCGTCGTGGGCCAGGCTGAAGTCGATGGCCGCAATGCGCGCGTCGTATTCCTTGCTCTTGCTGACATCGCTGAAGCGGCCGATGCGGTGGTTCGACTTCATGGCCAGCTCGATCTCGAGCGGCCGCACGAAGGTGCCGAACATGTCGAGCAGCATGCCCTTGCAGCCGGTCTCGATCACCTCGAGCACTTCCATGTTGGCGAGCGTGGTGAAGACGATGGGCCGCACGCCCTCGAGCTCGGCCGTGTGGTTGATCTGGCGCACCGCCTGGTGGGCCTTGTCGACGGTGTCGGTGAAGGGCAGCCGCACATGGCGTGGCTTCATCTCGAACTGCGCCAGCACGGCGTTGCCGAAGGTCTCGGCAGTGATGCCGGTGCCGTCGGAAATGAAGAAAACTGTGCGTGTGGTCATGTCTTGCGGCCTTGTCCTGCGGCGCGGGCCATCCCGCCCCCCTACAATCCGGCCCATTATCGGGAATCCGCTTCCCCGTATCAGAATTCTTCTTCCTCATGCACACCGCGCCCGCACCCAGAGCAACGAGAACGATCGTGCCGCGCCGCCTGCATGCAGCACCGGTTTCAACTTCTGGAGCTTTCCCATGTCTGCACTTTTCGACGCGACCGCCCTGGTCGTACCGTTTGAAAACCTGAGGATGACCGACGTCGAGTCGGTCGGCGGCAAGAACGCCAGCCTCGGCGAGATGATTTCCCAACTGCCGCAAGGCGTGCGGGTGCCCACGGGCTTCGCGACCACGGCGCATGCGTTCCGCCAGTTCCTGGCGCACGACGGGCTGGCCGACAAGATCAGCAAGAAGCTCGCCGCGCTCGACACCGAAGACGTGCGCGCACTGGCCGCCGCCGGCGCCGAGATCCGCGCCATGGTCGAGGCCCAGCCGTTCCCGGCCGACCTGCAAAAGGCGATCGCCGACGCTTTCGCGAAGCTCAGCGAAGGCAATCCCTCCGCCTCGTTCGCGGTGCGCTCCTCGGCCACGGCCGAAGACCTGCCCGATGCCTCGTTCGCAGGCCAGCAGGAAACCTTCCTCAACGTGGTCGGCATCGACGACGTGCTGCACAAGATGAAGGAGGTCTTTGCCTCGCTCTACAACGACCGCGCCATCAGCTACCGCGTGCACAAGGGCTTCGCGCACGACGTGGTCGCGCTGTCGGCGGGCGTGCAGCGCATGGTGCGCTCCGACCTCGGCGCGGCCGGCGTGATGTTCACCATCGACACCGAGTCGGGCTTCGAGGACGTGGTGTTCATCACCTCGAGCTACGGCCTCGGCGAAACGGTGGTGCAGGGCGCGGTCAACCCCGACGAGTTCTACGTCCACAAGCCCACGCTGCGCGCGGGCAAGCGCGCGGTGATCCGCCGCAACCTCGGCTCCAAGCTGATCCAGATGGAGTTCGCCACGCCCGAGGAGAAGAAGGCGACGGGCAAGCTCGTGAAGACCACCGACGTCAAGGCCGAGCAACGCAACCGCTATTCGCTGACCGATGAAGACGTCGAGCAGCTCGCCAGGTACGCGCTCGTCATCGAGGAGCACTATGGCCGGCCGATGGACATCGAGTGGGGCAAGGACGGCACCGACGGCCAGCTCTACATCCTGCAGGCGCGTCCCGAGACCGTGAAGAGCCAGCAGCAGGGCAAGGCCGAGCAGCGCTACAAGCTGCTGGGCAAGGGCGCGGTGCTCGCCGAAGGCCGCGCGATCGGCCAGAAGATCGGCACCGGCCCGGTGCGCCTGGTGCACAGCATCAGCGAGATGGACAAGGTGCAGGCCGGCGACGTGCTCGTGACCGACATGACCGACCCGAACTGGGAGCCGGTGATGAAGCGCGCCGCCGCCATCGTGACCAACCGGGGCGGGCGTACCTGCCATGCGGCCATCATCGCGCGCGAGCTCGGCATTCCCGCCGTGGTGGGCTGCGGCGACGCGACCGACCTGCTGAAGGACGGCACGCTCGTCACCGTGAGCTGCGCCGAGGGCGACACCGGCTTCATCTACGACGGCCTGCTCGAGACCGAGGTCACCGAGGTGCAGCGCGGCGTGATGCCCGAGATCGACATCAAGCTCATGATGAACGTCGGCAACCCACAGCTCGCGTTCGACTTCGCACAGCTGCCGAACCATGGCGTCGGCCTGGCGCGGCTCGAGTTCATCATCAACAACAACATCGGCGTGCACCCGAAGGCGATCCTCGACTATCCCAACGTCGACAACGACCTGAAGAAGGCGGTCGAATCGGTGGCCCGCGGCCATGCCTCGCCGCGCGCCTTCTACGTCGACAAGGTGGCCGAGGGCATCGCGACCATCGCGGCCGCGTTCTGGCCCAAGCAGGTGATCGTGCGCCTGTCGGACTTCAAGTCGAACGAATACCGCAAGCTGATCGGCGGCAGCCGCTACGAACCGGAGGAAGAGAACCCGATGCTCGGCTTCCGCGGTGCCGCGCGCTACCTGAGCAAGGACTTCGGCGAGGCCTTCGCGATGGAGTGCGAGGCGCTCAAGCGCGTGCGCAACGACATGGGCCTGGTCAACGTGCAGATCATGGTGCCGTTCGTGCGCACGCTCGGCCAGGCCGAGCGCGTGACCGGCCTCCTGGCCGAGCACGGCCTGAAGCGCGGCGAGAACGAGCTGAAGCTGATCATGATGTGCGAGGTGCCGAGCAACGCCGTGCTGCCGGAAGAGTTTCTCAAGTACTTCGATGGCTTCTCGATCGGCTCGAACGACCTGACCCAGCTCACGCTCGGCCTCGACCGCGACTCGGGCCTCGAACTGCTGGCGGCCGACTTCGACGAGCGCGACCCCGCCGTCAAGGCGCTGCTGAGCCGCGTCATCAAGGCCTGCCAGGCCGAAGGCAAGTACGTCGGCATCTGCGGCCAGGGCCCCAGCGACCATCCGGACTTCGCGCTCTGGCTGGCCGAGCAGGGCATCCAGTCGATCTCGCTCAATCCCGACAGCGTGATCGACACCTGGCAGCAACTCGCCAAGCGCTGACCCACCCGGCTAGCGGAAATCCCCATGCGGGGATTCCCGCGGCCGACGCGCATTTTTGAAACAAAATGCGTTTTTGGTGACAGACTTGAGAGATTCACGGGCGTATCCCGGAAGGGGAAGACCACATGATTCTCGTCAAGACACCGGCCGGGCAGCAGGCTTTCAAGGCGCGTTCGGCGGCGTTGTCGCCGCGCCAGCGCTCGGCTTTCATCCTGTTCGACGGCAAGCGTTCGGTCGAGGAGGTGCTGGCCGGCGGCATGGGCATCGTGCGTGACGACGTCGACCAGATGGTCGCGCTCGGGCTGCTCGAAGCGCCCGCGGGCGGCGCCCACGGCAGCGCCAGCAGTGCGCCGGCGGCCGAGGCCGTGGGGCCCGCTGCACCGGTTGCCGCGGCCGCGGCCGCGGCGCCAGCGCCGGGCCGCAGCAGGCAGCAGCGCTACAAGGATGCCTACCCGATCGCCACCCAGCTCACGGGCAGCCTCGGGCTCAGGGGCTTTCGGCTCAATCTGCAGGTCGAGGGCACCACGGGCTACGAGGACCTGCTCGCGCTCGCGCCCAAGATCCGCGCCGCGGTCGGACCCGAGAAGGCCGCCGCACTCGATCAGGCCCTCAACGACTGAGCGGCGCTTCGATTTGCCGCAGTGCTCGCTTCAGGGCTATAATCGCCGGCTTTGCCTTGCCACACTGCGCCCGACGCTGCAGGTGGCTTTTCCTCTTCCACGGAAGAATCCACAAGGAGTGCCATGCGTCACTACGAAATCATTTTGCTGATCCACCCGGATCAGAGCGAGCAAGTTCCGGCCATGCTGGAGCGCTACAAGGGCCTGATCACGGCCGGCGGCGGCAAGGTCCACCGCGTTGAAGACTGGGGCCGCCGCCAGCTGGCCTACCAGATCAACAAGCTCAACAAGGCGCACTACCTGTGCGTCAACATCGAGGCTGAACAAGCCGTGATGGGCGAGCTCGAGCATGCGTTCAAGTTCAACGACGCCGTGCTGCGCCACCTGACCGTCCAGAAGAAGAAGGCCGAAACCGGTCCTTCGTCGATGATGAAGACGGTCGAGCGCGAAGAAGCCCGCAAGGCTCAGCAGGCCGAATACGCCGCCAACAACAACAGCTGATGGCGTGACCGTCGCCGCTGCTGCGGCAACCGGCGCCAACCAGCTTTTGCTGACCGCCGCGGTTGCCGAACTCGGAGCCTTGCGATACACGCCCGCCGGCCTTCCCGCCATCGACCTGAAGCTCGAACACGAATCGACGCGGCAGGAGGCAGGAAAAGCCAGGCAGGTGAAGACGGCCCTCAAGGCCGTGGCCTTCGGCGCGATCGCCGAGCGGCTCGCAACGCAGTCGATGGGGAGTCTCTGGCGTTTTCAGGGCTTTCTCGCGACACCGGGCAACGGCAAGCATCCGGTCCTGCACATCCAGGATTTTCAGCAAGATTAATTTTCGAAAAGAGGTCCCGAAATGGCCACGTTCAAGAAATTCAACAAAGACAAGCGCCCGAAGCGCAACACCCAGTCGCTGCTGTTCAAGCGCAAGCGTTTCTGCCGCTTCACGGTCGCCGGTGTCGAAGAGATCGACTACAAGGACATCGACACGCTGCGTGACTTCATCAGCGAAAACGGCAAGATCATCCCCGCGCGCCTGACCGGCACGCGCGCGATCTACCAGCGCCAGCTCAACACCGCGATCAAGCGCGCCCGCTTCCTCGCGATGGTGCCTTACAGCGACCAGCACCGCGTCTAAGGAGCCCGACCATGCAAATCATTCTTCTGGACAAGGTCCTGAACGTCGGCGCCCTCGGCGACATCGTCAAGGTCAAGGACGGCTACGCCCGCAACTTCCTGATCCCGACGGGCCGCGCCCGCCGCGCCACCGCTGCCAACAAGGCCGAGTTCGAAGCCAAGCGCGCCGAACTCGAGAAGGCCGCCGCTGCCAAGCTGGCCGAATCGCAAGCCCAGGGCGAGAAGCTCGGCGGCACGACGGTCAAGCTGACGCAGAAGGCCGGCGTCGACGGCCGCCTGTTCGGCTCGGTCACCAACGGCGACATCGCCGAAGAGCTCGGCAAGCAGGGCTACAAGGTTGCCAAGTCGCAAGTGCGCCTGCCCAACGGCCCGATCAAGACCGTGGGCGACACCACGGTGAGCGTTTCGCTGCACACCGACGTGGTGGTCGACATCAACGTGACGGTCTACGGCGAAACCGCCTGATCGTTCTCGCGGCGCCTGGTGCGCTGCCGCAAAAGCCGCCCTCGGGCGGCTTTTGTATTTCTGCACACCGGTTTTCCAGCCCGGTGCACCGAAAGATCACCGTTTATTCACAACCTTGTCCACACACGCGATCGCGTGCGCGGCTTAGCATGCAGGGTTGCAAGGAAGTCCATGTCCGCCGTTTTCTCCTATGCCGACAATGACCCGTCGGCCGACCGCCAAGTCGCCCAGCTCCGGATTCCGCCTCATTCGATCGAGGCCGAATCGAGCGTGCTCGGCGGCCTGCTGCTCGACAACGGGGCCTGGGACCGCATGGGCGATCTGCTGGTGGACGGCGACTTCTACCGTCACGAACACAAGCTGATCTACGCGGCCATCGGTGGCCTGATCAACGCGAGCAAGCCGGCCGACGTGATCACCGTCTACGAGCAGCTGCAGGGCCTCGGCAAGGCCGAGGAGATCGGCGGGCTGGTCTACCTGAACTCGCTCGCGCAGTACGTGCCGAGCGCAAGCAACATCCGCCGCTATGCGGAGATCGTGCGCGAGCGGTCCATCCTGCGCAAGCTGGTGTCGGCCAGCGACGAAATCGCGACCAACGCGTTCAACACGCAGGGCAAGTCGGTCGACAAGATCCTCGACGAGGCCGAGCAGAAGATCTTCAACATCGGCGAGGAAGGCACGCGGATGAAGCAGGGCTTCCAGAGCATGGATGCCCTGGTGGTCGAACTGCTCGACCGCGTGACCGAGATGGCCGAGAACCCGAACGACATCACGGGCGTGCGCACCGGCTTCTACGAGTTCGACAAGATGACCTCGGGCCTGCAGCCGGGCGACATGATCGTGCTGGCCGCGCGCCCCTCGATGGGCAAGACCTCGCTCGCGATCAACATCGCCGAGCACGTGGCGCTCAACGAAGGCTTGCCGGTGGCGGTGTTCTCGATGGAAATGGGCGCCTCGCAGCTCGCGGTGCGTATCGTCGGCTCGATCGGCCGCATCGACCAGGGCCACCTGCGCACCGGCAAGCTCAGCGACGAGGAGTGGCCGCGCCTGACCGAAGCCATCGAGAAGCTGCGCAACGTGTCGCTGCACATCGACGAGACGCCGGGCCTCACGACCAGCGAGCTGCGCGCCAATGCGCGCCGCTTGGCGCGCCAGTACGGGCGCCTCGGCCTGATCGTGGTCGACTATCTCCAGCTCATGAGCGTGTCGAGCAGCATGAGCGACGAGAACCGCGCTACCGCCGTGGGCGAAATCTCGCGCGGCCTCAAGATGCTCGCCAAGGAGCTCAAGTGCCCGGTGATCGCGCTGTCGCAGTTGAGCCGCGGCGTCGAGAGCCGCACCGACAAGCGCCCGATGATGAGCGACCTGCGCGAGTCCGGCGCGATCGAGCAGGACGCGGACATCATCATGTTCATCTACCGCGACGACTACTACGACAAGAACAGCAAGGAGCCGGGTGTGGCCGAGGTGATCATCAGCAAGCACCGAAACGGCCCTACCGGCACCGTCAAGCTCGCGTTCCTCAAGCCGCTCACGAAGTTCGAGAACCTCGCAAGCTACGGCGGCAGCGACGACTTCTGACGGTGGCGGCGGCCCAGCAGGGTCTCAGGCCTCGAGCGGCGGCCGGTTCTCCTCGGCATGGCGCGCCTTGATCTGGCGCAGCATGTCGGCCAGCGTCTTGCCCGGCTCGTCGCGGAAGCGCTCGGGCAGCGCGTCGAGGCCATCCATGCGGTCGAGGCGGAAAGCGCGGAAGTCGCCGCGCAGCTCGCACCAGGTCGACAGCGTCCACACCTTGCCCCAATAGAAGCAGCCGAGCGGACGCACCTTGCGCTCGCTCGCATCGCCCGACACGTCGCGGTAGCGCAGGTGCAGCTTCTGCCGCGCCGCCACGGCCTCGCGAAGCACCTGCAGCCGGGCGCGCATCACGTCGTCGAGCCCCATCCCGGGCGCATAGAGCGCCAGCGCCTCCGCGCCGACGCGCGCGGCCGGCGGCAGCACCGAGAGGATCTTGCCGAGCCCGGTTTCGATGTTGCGCGCGAGGGCAGGATCGACCCAGCTCTGCGCAAGGCGCGCCGCGGCCACGAGCGCCGAGGCTTCTTCCTGCGTGAACATCAGCGGCGGCAGTTCGAAGCCCGCGCCGAGCCGGTAGCCGACACCTGCTTCGCCCTCGATCGGCACGCCCTGGTGCTGCAGGTCGGCCACGTCGCGGTAGACGGTGCGCGCCGACACCTCGAGGCGCTGCGCCAGGAACGCGGCCGTGGTGAGCCGGCGGCCGCGGATGAGCTGCACGAGCTGGAACAGGCGGTCGGCGCGGCGCATCGGACGTCAGCGCGCAAAGGGGCGGCGCATGCTCAGATGATCCCGATGTGGATGGCCACGGCATCCGGGCCGTCGTAGGCTTCGAAATCGCTGCGGTAGCGGCGCACGATCTCCGGGTGCGCGTCGAAATAGCGCCAGACGCGCTGCCATGCGTCGACCACCAGCCGCGGCATCTCGCCGCGGGCGGCGAAGACGAGATAGTCGCCGGCCTCGATGGCCACACTGGCCGTGCCCTCCGCGACTGACACGCCCGCGGTCACGTCGAACGCGCCGTGCGCGTCGGACTCGTAGGCCGAGTACACGCCGAACAGGCGTTTGTCGGCATTGCGGTGCGGTGTCGAGGCATAGATCTCCCGGTCGAAGAACTGGCCCCACAGCGCGGCAAGTCGACCGGCCGAAGGGTCGCTCTCGTCGCGGTTCGTGGTGCGGACCGTGAGGCCCGCGACATGGAACGCATCGTGGCGTAGGCGGATGGGTTCCATGTTTCAGGCGCGTGCGTGCAGGCCGATCTCGTTGCCTTCGGTGTCGCGCAGATGGGCGATGAAGCCGAGGTCCTTGGGCAGTTCGGTCTTGGGTACGGTCACCTCGCCGCCGGCCGCCGCGACGCGGCCGATGGCGGCGTCGATGCTCGGATGGCAGTCCAGGTAGATCCGGATGCCGCCGGTGCCAGGCTCGCCCACCTGCAGGCAGCCGCCGGGCGCGGGCTCGTCGTGCGGGAACACGGCCATCGCCGGACCGCCGAATGCCTCGCGGCGCAAGGTGCGGCCGAGCACGGTTTCGTAGAAGCGCTGGGCGCGGTCGAGGTCGGCGACGGGGATCTCGAACCAGGTGAGGGCGTTTTGCATGAAAGACTCTCTTTCGTCGTGTGGAAGGGAGCCACGATGGTGCGGCGCATCTCCTGACAACGTGTTGTCAGGAGCCTGTCTGCGGCCGCCATCTTCCACGAACGAAAAAAGGCCCACAAGGCGCAGGGCACATTGCGGGCCGATCGGGCGCGGGGCGCCTCGGTTCGTCAGAGCACCTCGCTCGCGAAGTCGGCGAGCCGCGAGCGTTCGCCGCGCGCCAGCGTGATGTGGCCGCTGTGCGGCCAGCCCTTGAACTTGTCGACCGCGAAGGTCAGGCCCGAGGAGCCTTCGGTCAGGTAGGGCGTGTCGATCTGCGCCAGGTTGCCCATGCAGACGATCTTGGTGCCCGGACCCGCGCGCGTGACCAGCGTCTTCATCTGCTTGGGCGTGAGGTTCTGCGCCTCGTCGATGATCACGTACTTGTTGAGGAAGGTGCGCCCGCGCATGAAGTTCATGCTCTTGATCTTGATGCGGCTGCGGATCAGCTCGTTGGTGGCCGCGCGGCCCCATTCTCCGGCGTTGCCGCCGTCGCCCTTGGCCAGGAATTCGAGGTTGTCGTCGAGTGCGCCCATCCAGGGGCCCATCTTCTCCTCCTCGGTGCCTGGCAGGAACCCGATGTCCTCGCCCACGCTCACCGTGGCGCGGGTCATGATGATCTCGGTGTAGCGGCGGTCGTCGAGCACCTGCGTGAGGCCGGAGGCCAGCGCCATCAGCGTCTTGCCCGTGCCGGCGGTGCCGGTGAGCGTGACGAAGTCGATCTCCGGATCCATCAGCAGGTTCATTGCGAAGTTCTGCTCGCGGTTGCGGGTGTTCACGCCCCAGACCGCGTTCTTGCCCGAGCTGTAGTCCTTTAGCGTCTTGAACACCGCCGTCTTGTCGCGGATCTCGGTCACGCGCGCGTACATGCTCGGTTCGCCCGGGGCCTCGAAATACACGAACTGGTTGATGTACAGGTTCGGCACCAGCGGGCCGCTCACGCGGTAGAAGGTGTTGCTGCCGCTCTGCCAGCTCTCGACGGTCTTGCTCTGGCGCGTCCAGAAGTCGGGAGGCAGCGCGAGCGAGCCCGCGTAGAGCAGGTCGCCGTCCTCCAGCGTCTTGTCATTCTGGTAGTCCTCGGCGTCCAGGCCCAGCGCGCGTGCCTTGACGCGCATATTGATGTCCTTCGAGACCAGCACCACCTCGCGCTTGTCGCGGCCGGCCTGTGCCTTCGCGTAGTCGTCGCGCAGCGCCTGCACCACGCCGAGGATCTGGTTGTCGGCCTTGCCCTGCGGCAGGCTGACCGGCAACGCGTAGTCGAGCGGGGCGGTCTGGAAGAACAGGCGGCCGCCGGCCTCGCGATGGCCCGTGGTGTCGAGCTTCAGGCCCTTGTCGATGTCGGCATCCTGGGCGGCCGCCAGCGCGTCGAGCGTGCGGCTGGTCTGGCGGCCGTTGCGCGCGACCTCGGTGGTGCCCTTTTTGTGGCCGTCGAGTTCCTCCAGCACGATCATCGGCAGGAAGATGTCGTGTTCCTCGAAGCGGAACAGGCACATCGGGTCGTGCAGCAGCACGTTGGTGTCGAGCACGAAGAGCTTGGCGGGCCCGCTGGACTTGGCGCGCTTCGGCCGTGCCGGCGCCTGCGGGGCCGGTGCGGCGGCGGCAGGGGGCGCCGCCTGAACGCGCGTCTCGACCTGCACGGCGACGGGTTGCTGGGGCTGCGGCGGTGCGCTCACATGCGAGGGCGCCGCGCGCGACCTGGCCGTGCGGCGAGGTGGGCGCGCGGTGCTCGGGCTGCTGCTGCCGCCGCCCGGCGTCTCGCTCGCGAGGTTGTCGAACAACTCGAGCGGCTGGGGCAGGTTGGCTGCCGCGGCTTCGTCATCGCGTTGATCGCCGGCGCGGCGCGAGCCCCTGTGCGTGGTGGAGCGGGCGGGTGCGTCGATCGCATCCGGCGAGAGCAATGCGGCGCGTTTCGTAGGGGCGGGAGGCAATGGCATGGATCAGGTCGCTCGCAGGAAAGTGGAAACCGGAAAACGAAAAAGCCGCCTGAGGACCAGGCGGCTTCGTTCGGAGGATGCGGTCGTGGAGCTCAACGGCATGAGGCCATTATGCACACCCCGGGTGACACCCTCCGCGCTCTTTGCACAGGCCGTTGGGCATTCCCCACGGCTTGAAGCAAAAGCGCACAGACGGCGCAAGCTGTAACTCGGGCGGGCCTTCAGGCGGCTTTCTTGAGCGCCTTCACGGCCTTGAGCACGTCATCGACGTGGCCCGGCACCTTGAGCCCGCGCCATTCGGCCTTGAGGATGCCGTCGGCGCCGATCAGGAAGGTGCTGCGCTCGATGCCCTTGACCTTCTTGCCGTACATGATCTTGTTCTTGACCACGCCGAACATGTGGCACATCTTCTCTTCGGTGTCGGCGATGAGTTCGAACGGGAGCTCGAGCTTGGCCTTGAATTCGTCGTGCGATTTCATGTTGTCGCGCGACACGCCGAACACCGTGGCGCCGGCCTTCTCGAAGTCCTTGAAGCGGTCGCGGAACTGCATGGCTTCGGTCGTGCAACCCGGGGTGTTATCTTTCGGGTAAAAATACATGACCAGCACTTGGCCGAGATGCGAGGTATTCGAGACTTTCAAGCCGCCCGTGGCGTTGGCGTCGAATTCAGGAATGGGTTTGTTGACAACGATCGCCATGAAACTTGTTTTCTCCGTTGGTTGCCATGGCCGGGCGCGGGGACGCGCACCCGGCACATGGCGTATTGGTCGTTGCTAACCGAGGGCAGCAGGCCTGTTCGCAACCCGGTATTTTACCTCGAAATGGCCCTCAGCTGCCGGTTGCGGGCTCGACCAGAAGGGCTGCCACCACGTGGCGCCCCTCGCCGGCCAGGATGTTGTAGGTGCGGCAGGCGGCGGGTGTGTCCATGGTCTCCACGCCGGTGCGCCGGGCCATCAGCGGCTGGAGCCAGCCGGGCTGCGGGAACCGGATGCGGGATCCGCTGCCGAAGATGATCAGCTCGGCGCCGAGCGACGCGAGCTGCGCGAAGTGTTCGGGGCCGATCTCGTCGAAGCGGGTGCAATTCCACTCGAAGCGCTCGCCGTGCGAGCCGACGACGACGCTGCCTTCGACCTTTTCGTTGTTGATCGCGACCCAGCCGGGGCCGTGCGCGGTCAGGGCCTGGGCGTCGGATTTGTCGGGCTGGAGCTTCATCGGTGCGCTGGGAACTGTGGTCAAATTATAGGTTTTCCCAGTGACACGAGGCCTCCAAGGGCCTTTCGACATCGAGTAACCCGCGCCCGGGAGGGCCCTTTGAAGCAGTTCAGGAAATCGGCCAAGCTGGCCAACGTGCTCTACGACATTCGCGGCCCCATCATGGATGCGGCCAAGCAGATGGAGGAAGAGGGCCAGAAGATCATCAAGCTCAACATCGGCAACCTCGCCGTGTTCGGCTTCGACGCGCCGGAGGAAGTCCAGCAGGACATGATCCGCAACCTTCCGGCATCCGCGGGCTATTCGGACAGCAAGGGCATCTTCGCGGCGCGCAAGGCCGTGATGCACGAGACCCAGAAACAGGGCATCGCGGGCGTCACGCTCGACGACATCTACCTGGGCAACGGGGCGAGCGAGCTGATCGCGATGTCGACCAACGCGCTGCTCAACGACGGCGACGAGATGCTGCTGCCCGCGCCCGACTATCCGCTCTGGACCGCGGCGTCGAGCCTGTCGGGCGGCACGCCGGTGCACTATCTCTGCGACGAGGCCAACGGCTGGATGCCCGACCTCGACGACATCCGCGCCAAGATCACGCCCCGCACCAAGGGCATCGTGGTGATCAATCCGAACAACCCGACCGGTGCGCTCTATTCCGACGATCTGCTCAAGCGCATCGTGGCGATCGCACGCGAACACGACCTCGTCATCTTCGCCGACGAGGTGTACGACAAGGTGCTGTACGACGGCGTGAAGCACACCGCCATCGCGAGCCTGTCGACCGACGTGCTCACGCTCACCTTCAACTCGCTGTCCAAGAGCTATCGCTCCTGCGGCTATCGCGCGGGGTGGCTCGTGGTGTCGGGCGACAAGAAGCGCGCGCGCGACTACATCGAGGGCCTGAACATGCTCTCGAACATGCGGCTGTGCGCCAACGTGCCGGGCCAATGGGCGATCCAGACCGCGCTGGGCGGCTACCAGAGCATCAACGACCTCGTCGGTGATGGCGGCCGGCTGCGGCGCCAACGCGACCTGGCCTACGAGCTCATCACGGCGATCCCGGGCGTGAGCTGCGTCAAGCCGAGCGCGGCGCTCTACATGTTCCCCAAGCTCGATCCCGCGGTCTACCCGATCGAGGACGACCGTCAGTTCTTCCTCGAGCTGCTGAAAGAAACCCGGGTGATGCTGGTGCAGGGCACCGGCTTCAACTGGGCCACGCCCGATCATTTCCGCATCGTGTTCCTGCCCCACGAGGACGACCTGCGCGAAGCGATCAACCGCATCGCCAAGTTCCTGGAGGCCTACCGGCTGCGCAGCAGGAGCGCGTGAGGCCGTCGCCGGGCGCTGCGGCGCCGGCGATGCGCCCGCCGCACGGCGGCGCGCCCTGTCCATTTCCCAAGAACCATTGAATTCGAATTCCCCATGAAACCCATCCAGGTAGGCCTGCTCGGCGCAGGAACGGTCGGCAGCGGCACCTTCAAGGTGTTGCTGCGCAACCAGCAGGAAATCAAGCGCCGTGCCGGCCGTGGCATCGAGATCACCATGGTCGCCGACCTCGACCAGGCGCGCGCGCGCGAGGTCGCGGGCGAGGGCGTGCAGGTGGTGGCCGATGCGCGCGCCGTCATCGCCAATCCCGACATCGACATCGTCATCGAGCTGATCGGCGGCTACGGCATCGCCAAGCAACTGGTGCTCGAGGCGATCGCGGCCGGCAAGCACGTGGTCACGGCCAACAAGGCGCTGCTCGCGGTGCATGGCACCGAGATCTTCGCGGCCGCCCATGCCAAAGGCGTGATGGTGGCGTTCGAGGCCGCGGTGGCCGGCGGCATCCCGATCATCAAGGCGCTGCGCGAAGGCCTCACGGCCAACAGCATCCAGTGGATCGCCGGCATCATCAACGGCACCACCAACTTCATCCTCTCCGAGATGCGCGACAAGGGGCTCGACTTCGCGACCGTGCTCAAGGAGGCGCAGCGCCTCGGCTATGCCGAGGCCGACCCCACCTTCGACATCGAGGGCGTCGACGCCGCGCACAAGGCCACCATCATGAGCGCCATCGCGTTCGGCATTCCGGTGCAGTTCGACAAAGCGCACATCGAGGGCATCACCAAGCTCGCGGCGCAGGACATCAAGTACGCCGAGCAGCTCGGCTACCGCATCAAGCTGCTCGGCATCACCCGTCGCACCGCGCAAGGCATCGAGCTGCGCGTGCATCCGGCGCTGGTGCCGTCGAAGCGGCTGCTGGCCAACGTCGAGGGCGCGATGAACGCGGTGGTCGTGCACGGCGATGCCGTCGGCACCACGCTCTACTACGGCAAGGGCGCGGGCAGCGAGCCGACCGCCAGCGCGGTGATCGCAGACCTCGTCGACATCACGCGCCTGCACACGGCCGATGCCGCGCACCGCGTGCCGCACCTGGCGTTCCATCCCGATGCAATGAGCGACCTGCAGGTGCTGCCGATGGCCGAGGTCGTCACCAGCTACTACCTGCGCCTGCGCGTGGCCGACGAGGCCGGCGTGCTGGCCAAGGTGACCGGCCTGCTCGCCGATGCCGGCATCAGCATCGACGCGGTGCTGCAGCGCGAAGCCGATGAAGTGGGCGGCGAAGGCTCCACGCAGACCGACCTCATCATCCTCACGCACGATGCGCGCGAAGGCACGGTGGACGATGCACTCGCGCAGCTGCAGGCGCTGCCCACGGTGCTGCAGCCGATCGTGCGCATCCGCAAGGAAGAGCTGAAGTGAACTACCTGAGCACCCGCGGCCACCCCGACCGCAAGCGCTTCTGCGAGATCCTGCTCGAAGGACTCGCGCCCGACGGCGGGCTCTACCTGCCCACGCACTATCCGCAGGTCGATACCGCTACGCTCGCGAAATGGCGCAACCTGCCGTATGCCGAACTCGCGTTCGAGATCCTCTCGCTCTACATCGACGACATTCCGCCGGCCGACCTGAAGGCGCTCTGCGCCAAGACCTACACCGCGCAGGTCTTCGGCTCCGACGAGATCGTGCCGCTGCGCGAGCTCGAGGACGGCGTCTACCTCGAGGCGCTGTCCAACGGCCCCACGCTCGCCTTCAAGGACATGGCGATGCAGCTGCTCGGCAACCTGTTCGAGTACGAACTGGCCCGCCGCGGCGCCGAGCTCAACATCCTTGGCGCCACCAGCGGCGACACCGGCAGCGCGGCCGAATACGCGATGCGCGGCAAGAAGGGCGTGCGCGTCTTCATGACCTCGCCCGACGGCCGCATGAGCCCGTTCCAGCAGGCGCAGATGTTCAGCCTGCAGGACGAGAACATCCACAACATCGCCATCACCGGCGTGTTCGACGACTGCCAGGACATCGTCAAGGCGGTGTCGAACGACCTGGGCTTCAAGCGCAAGTACCGCATCGGCACGGTCAACTCGATCAACTGGGCGCGGCTGCTGGCGCAGGTCGTCTACTACTTCGCGGGCTACTTCCAAGCCACGGCGTCCAACGACAAGCCCGTGAGCTTCGCGGTGCCCTCGGGCAACTTCGGCAACGTCTGCGCAGGCCATGTGGCGCGCATGATGGGCCTGCCGATCCACACGCTGGTGGTCGCCACCAACGAGAACGACGTGCTCGACGAGTTCTTCCGCACCGGCGTCTACCGCGTGCGCGCCGGGGTCGACACGCACGAGACCTCGAGCCCGTCGATGGACATCAGCAAGGCGAGCAACTTCGAGCGCTTCGTGTTCGACCTGGTGGGGCGCGATACCGGCAAGCTGCGCGCGCTGTTCGTCGACCAGCTGGGCCGCGATGCAAGGTTCGACCTCGGCGCCGAGCCGGTCTTCGCGCAGGCTGCCGAGCGCTTCGGCTTCCGCAGCGGCCGCAGCACGCATGCCGACCGGCTCGCGACCATCCGCGACACCGAAAAGCGCTTCGCCACGCTGATCGATCCGCACACCGCAGACGGCCTCAAGGCCGCGCGCGAGCACCTCACGCCGGGCGTGCCGATGGTGGTGCTCGAGACCGCACTGCCGATCAAGTTCGCCGCCACGATGGTGGAGGCGCTCGGGGACGAGCCGCCGCGGCCGGCGCGGTTCGAGGGCATCGAGTCGCTGCCCAAGCGCGTCGTCAGGCTGGCGGCCGATGTCGAGGCCGTGAAGGCCTACATCGCCGAGAACTGCGATTGAACGGCCCCGGCCAGCACGCCGTGGTGGCCGCCCTGCATCAGCATTCGGCTCGCGCCTGACGCGCGGCCTCAGGAACTCGTCATGAAGGTGATCGGTTTTTCCGGGTATTCGGGTTCGGGCAAGACCACGCTCGTCGAGCGCCTGATCCCCGTGCTCAGGCTCCATGGGCAGCGCGTCTCGGTCGTCAAGCATGCGCACCACAAGTTCGACATCGACCATCCCGGCAAGGACACCTACCGCCACCGCGAGGCCGGCGCCTTCGAGGTGGTGGTGGCATCGGACCGGCGCCTGGCGCTGATCCGCGAGTTCGAGCAGCCGGCGCAGCTGTCGGTGCACGAACTCATCGCCGAGCTCTACGACGGTGTCGACTGGGTGCTGGTCGAAGGCTTCAAGCACAGCGACCTGCTCAAGATCGAGGTCTGGCGCGCCCCCGAACCGGGCCAGCAGCCGCGGCCGCTGCAGTACATCGAGGATCCGTTCGTGACCGCCATCGCCACCAATGCGGCCGAGAGCCTGCCGGTGCCCACCGAGCGGCCTTTGTTCGACCTCGACGACATCGAGGGCATCGCCCAGTGGCTGATCGACAGCGGCGACCGCTTCGAATACAAACCGAGGCACCATGGCTGATTCACCGCCTTCTTCCGCGTCCTCTTCCGCATCGCCGCGCCCGCCGTTGATGGCGCTCGACGAGGCACTCGCCATCCTGCTTGCCAAGGCGCAGCCGAAGCTGCCGGCCGAAAGCGTCGGCACCTTCGACGCCGACGGCCGCGTGTTGGTGCAGGACGTGGTCTCCGGGTTGACCGTGCCGCCAAAGGACAACAGCGCCATGGACGGCTACGCGGTGCGCACGGCCGATTGCACTGCCGCGGGCGCGGTGCTGCAGGTGGCGCAGCGCATTCCTGCCGGCAGCGTCGGCACCGCGCTCGCGGCCGGCACTGCCGCGCGCATCTTCACCGGGGCGCAGGTGCCCGAGGGCGCCGACGCCATCGTGATGCAGGAAGACACCGAGGCCATTGCCGAACAGGGTGGCCTTGGCGCCGTACGCATTGCCGCCGTGCCCGCCGCGGGCCAGTGGATCCGCCGTGCGGGCGAAGACGTGGCGGCCGGCGACGTGGTGCTGCGCCGCGGCGAGCGCCTGACGCCCGCGGCGCTGGGGCTCGCCGCAAGCGTGGGTCTCGACCGCCTGCAGGTGGCGCGGCGCCCCCGCGTGGCGCTGCTCTCCACCGGCGACGAACTCGTCATGCCCGGCGAGGTCGCGCCCGAGGCCATGAAGCCCGGCGCGATCTACAACTCCAACCGCTTCTTCATGCGTGCCTTGCTGCACCGGCTCGGCTGCGTGGTCGACGACCTCGGCATCGTGCCCGATCGGCGCGACGCCACCATCGAGGCGCTGCGCGGCGCGGCCGAGGGCAACGACCTGATCATCACCACCGGCGGCGTCTCGGTCGGCGAGGAAGACCACATCAAGGCTGCGGTGCAGGCGTTGGGCGAGCTGCAGCTGTGGTCGCTGTCGATGAAGCCCGGCAAGCCTTTCGCGTATGGCTCGATCCCGCGGGCCGGCGGCGAGGCATCGGGCCGCTGCCACGTCACGGGCCTGCCGGGCAATCCCGTGTCGAGCTTTCTCACCTTCCTGCTGCTCGTGCGCCCGTTCCTGCTGACGCTGCAGGGTGCGGCCGATGTGGCGCCGGCGCCCATCCCGATGCGCGCCGACTTCGACTGGCCGCGCGCCGACCGCCGCCGCGAGTTCCTGCGCGCGCGCCGCAACGAGGCCGGCGGGCTGGACCTCTACCCCAATCAGAGCTCGGGCGTGCTCACCTCCGTGGTCTGGGGCGACGGTGTCATCGACACACCGGCCAGGCAGGGCTTCAAGGCCGGCGACATGGTGCAGTTCATTCCGTTCGACGCCTTGTGGCGCTGAGGATCGATATGAAGAGAGTCAACGTCCGCTATTTCGCTTCCGTGCGGGAGGCCATGGGCGTCGAGCGTGAAACCGTGCAGACCGAGGCGAACTCGCTCGGCGAACTGCGCGACGAGCTGATCGCCCGCGGCGGCAGCCATGCCAGCGCCCTGATGCGCGGGCGCCCGATCCGCATGGCGCTCGACCAGGTGATGCGGCCCGAGGACATGGCGTTCACCGACGGCAGCGAAGTGGCGTTCTTCCCGCCGGTCACCGGCGGCTGAGCCCGGCCTCGAGCGCCACCAGCCGTTCGCGCAGCGTCGCCGAGGCGCGCGTCATCGGCAAGCGCAATGCATCGTTCATCGCCCCGTGCTGCGCCAGCAGCGCCTTGAGCGGCCCCGGGTTCGGTTCGGCAAACAGCATCTCGATCAACGGCAGCAGCGGCTGCCATTCGGCGCGCGCCTCGTCCAGCCGCTGCTCGGCCAGCAGGCGCAGCACCTGCACGAAACGCCGCGTCTGCACATGGGCGCTGGCCGCGATGGCGCCTGCGCCGCCTTCGGCCACGGTCGCGAACAGCTGGTGGTCTTCGCCCGCGAGCACCTGGAGCCTGCCGTCGGCGATCAGCGCGCGCGTCTTGGCCATGTCGCCGCCGCAATCCTTGACGCCGCGGATGCGCGGGTGCGCGGCCAGGCCCAGCAGCGTTTCGCGCGCGAGGATCGCGCCGGTGCGGTAGGGAATGTCGTAGACCAGCAGCGGCACCGCGCTGGCATCGGCAATGGCGCTGAACCAGGCATGCAGGCCGTCCTGCGAGGGCCGGATGTAGTGCGGCGCGGGCACCAGCAGCCCCGCCAGCGGCCGCTCGGCCAGCCGGCGCACCCATGCCGTGGTCTTTCCGAGGTGGTAGCCCGACAGGCCCATGACGATGGGCAGTCCGACGGCGGCGGCCTGCACGGTGTCGAGCACGGCAAGCTGCTCGGCCTCGTCGAGCGCGGCGGCTTCACCGGTCGAGCCGCAGACCACGAAGCCGGCCACGCCATCGCCGGCAAGCCGCTGCGTGAGCGCCGACAGCGCGGCATGGTCGACCGCGCCATCCTGCTGGAACGGCGTGACGAGTGGAATCCAGAGGCCCGAGAAATCGGGGGCGGGATCAACGGGGACGGATGGTTGTTGCGGCACGTGGGCCTCCTTGCGGGATCGACCGATGGACAGGAACCGTCATCGCTCGATGATGCGCACGCAACCCATTCGGGGCCAAGGCCTTGGCAGGTTCCGTCGCTCATCCGACGACGGAACCGCAGCTCCGGTCAGACGAGCTTTGGTTTTTTGGTGGCTTGGCTGCCTTGGCGCGCACGGCGACGCTCGGCGTGCGAAGGCACGGTGGCGCGTGTGGTGAGGCGGGGCATTGCCGGAGTCTAGCGCGGTGCCACAATCCCGGCATGAGTGGCGCACGCGTTTCGATCCAGACAGCCGATTTCGACCTTGCAGAAGAGGTCGCCGCGTTGCGCGCCGGCGACAAGCGCGTGGGCGCGGTCTGCAGTTTCATTGGCACGGTGCGCGACAGGAACAGTGCCCCCACGCTCGGCACTGGCGTGTCCTCGCTGCCCCCCGAGGGGGCGCTTTCGCCTAGGGGCGGCCCGGCGGCGAAAGACAACGGCAGCACGGTTACCGCGATGGAGCTCGAGCACTACCCCGGTATGACCGAGAAGGCCATCGAGGCCATGATCGACGAGGCGCACCAGCGCTTCGACATCCTCGGCGCGCGCGTGATCCACCGCGTGGGCCTGCTGCAGCCGCTCGACCAGATCATGATGGTGGCGGTGGTCTCCGCGCATCGCGGCCAGAGCTTCGAGGCCTGCGAATTTCTGATGGACTACTTGAAGACCCAGGCACCGTTCTGGAAAAAAGAACAGACGCCCGAAGGCGCCCGCTGGGTCGATGCACGCGTGGCCGACGACGCGGCGCTCGCGCGCTGGGGCATCAGTGCGCCGAACGCCTGAGGCGCTGCGTCAGAGGGGTTTGAAGCCGCTGGCCTGGATGATGCGCTCCCAGGTCTGCGTGTAGCTGCGCACGCGACCGGCGAACTGGCCCTGCGGCTCGTAGCCCACCGTGAGGCCCATGGCCGTGAGCTTCTGCTTCACGTCGGGCATGGCCAGCACCTTCTGCAGGGCCTCGCCGTAGCGGTCGATCACCGGCTGCGGCGTGCCCACGGGCGCGAAGATGCCGTAGTAGGGCAGGTCTTCGAGGTTCGAGAAGCCCAGTTCGGTGAAGGTCGGCACGTTCGGCAGCACGGCCTGGCGCTTGGCGCCGATCGACGCCACGATGCGCACCTTCCCGGCCTTGTGGTTCTCGATGAAGTCGGGCACCGACGCGATGCCGGCGGTGATCTGGTTGCCCAGCATGTCGGCCGTCATCGGCGCGCTGCCGCGGTAGGGCGCGGGCTGGACGTCGATCTTGTACTTCTCGGAGATCATCTTCACCAGGAACTCGGGAATCGACGCGGGCGCCGGGATGCCGATGGTTTCCTTGCCGCCGCGCTGGGTGCGGACCCATTTCACGTACTCGTCGATGCTCTTGGCCGGTGTGCCGCCCGAGACGGCCAGCACGTTGGCGAAGGTGGCGAAGCCCGCCACGGGCACGAAGTCGGTGGCCGGGTTGAAGCCCGGGTTCTTCACGACCTGGGGCAGGATCGAGATCGAGTGGTCGTGCGTGAGGAACAGCGTATGACCATCGGCCGGCGCCGCCTTCAGAGCCTGCGCGGCAATCTGCCCGCCCGCACCGGCGCGGTTCTCGACCACCACCGGCGTACCGAGCACGTCCTTGAGCTTTTCGCCCAGCGTGCGCGCGATCGCGTCGGTGCCGGCGCCGGCCGGAAAGCCCACCAGCAGGCGCACCGGCGTGCCTTGCGCGTGCGCGCCGCCCGCGAGGCCCAGGGCCGCCAGGAACAGACCGGCGCCGAGCGCCCGGCGCACCCGATGAGCGCGCTGCATTGAAATACCCATGATCGACTCCATTCGAAAAAGGAAAGGGCACAGTGCAATCGCCGTGCCCGAAATGCTGGACACCTTGAATCGTGCCCGAACAGCCCTATTTTGGATGCAGGAATACCACCATGCGACAAGACAAACTCACCACCAAGTTCCAGGAAGCGCTCGGCGACGCGCAGTCGCTCGCGCTTGGCAACGACAACGCCTACATCGAGCCGGCTCACCTGCTGGCCGCGATGCTGCGCCAGGAAGACGGCCCGCGCGCGCTGCTCGAGCGCGCCGGCGTCAACGTGCCCGGCCTTGCCAAGGCGGCCGAGGACGCGATCAAGCGGCTGCCCCAGGTGCAGGGGCACGACGTCGTGCAGGTCGGCCCCGAACTCGCGAAGCTGCTGCAGGCGACCGAGAAGGAATCGATCAAGCGCAACGACCAGTTCATCGCGGGCGAACTCTTCCTGCTGGCCGTGGCCGACAGCAAGTCGGACGTGGGCCGCATTGCGAAAGAGAACGGCCTCTCGCGCAAGTCGCTCGAAGCGGCCATCGACGCGGTGCGCGGCGGCCAGGGCGTGAACAGCGCCGACGCCGAAGGCCAGCGCGAGGCGCTGAAGAAATACTGCCTCGACCTCACCGAGCGCGCGCGGCTCGGCAAGCTCGATCCGGTGATCGGCCGCGACGAGGAGATCCGCCGTGCGATCCAGGTGCTGCAGCGCCGCACCAAGAACAACCCCGTGCTGATCGGCGAACCCGGCGTGGGCAAGACTGCCATCGTCGAAGGTCTCGCGCAGCGCATCGTCGCGGGCGAGGTGCCCGATTCGCTCAAGGGCAAGCGCGTGCTGTCGCTCGACATGGCGGCGCTGCTGGCCGGTGCCAAGTTCCGCGGCGAGTTCGAGGAGCGCCTGAAGACCGTGCTCAACGAGCTGGCCAAGGACGAGGGCCAGACCATCGTCTTCATCGACGAGCTGCACACCATGGTGGGCGCCGGCAAGGCCGAAGGCGCGATGGACGCGGGCAACATGCTCAAGCCCGCGCTCGCGCGCGGCGAGCTGCACTGCGTGGGCGCCACCACGCTCGACGAATACCGCAAGTACATCGAGAAGGACGCTGCGCTCGAGCGCCGCTTCCAGAAGATCATCGTGGGCGAGCCGAGCGTGGAGGCCACCATCGCCATCCTGCGCGGTCTGCAGGAGAAGTACGAGGTGCACCACGGCGTGCAGATCACCGACCCGGCCATCGTCGCCGCGGCCGAGCTGTCCGACCGCTACATCACCGACCGCTTCTTGCCCGACAAGGCCATCGACCTGATCGACGAGGCCGCGGCCAAGATCAAGATCGAGATGGACTCCAAGCCCGAGGTGATGGACCGTCTCGACCGCCGCCTGATCCAGCTGCAGATCGAGCGCGAAGCCGTGCGCCGCGAAAAGGACGAAGCCTCGCAGAAGCGCTTCGGCCTGATCGAGGACGAGATCGCGCGCCTGCAGAAGGAGATCGCCGACTACGACGAGATCTGGCAGGCCGAGAAGGCCCAGGCGCAAGGCAGCGCCAAGATCCGCGAGGACATCGACAAGATCAAGTTCGAGATCGAGGAGTGGAAGCGCAAGGGCGACTTCAACAAGCTTGCCGAGCTGCAGTACGGCCAGTTGCCGGCGCTCGAGAAGCGGCTGCGCGAGGCCGAGGAGAGCGAAGCCAGCAAGGGCAAGTCGAGCGCGCCGACGCTGCTGCGCACCCAGGTGGGCTCGGAAGAGATCGCCGAAGTGGTGGCGCGCGCCACCGGCATTCCGGTCGCCAAGCTGATGCAGGGCGAACGCGACAAGCTGCTCGTCATGGAGGCCAAGCTGCACGAGCGCGTGGTCGGCCAGGACGAGGCCATCGGTGCGGTCGCCAACGCGATCCGCCGCTCGCGCTCGGGCCTGTCGGACCCGAACCGCCCGACCGGCTCGTTCCTGTTCCTCGGCCCCACGGGCGTGGGCAAGACCGAGCTCTGCAAGGCGCTCGCGGGCTTCCTGTTCGACAGCGAAGACCACCTGATCCGCATCGACATGAGCGAGTTCATGGAGAAGCACTCGGTCGCGCGGCTGATCGGTGCGCCGCCCGGGTACGTGGGCTACGAAGAGGGCGGTTACCTGACCGAGGCCGTGCGCCGCAAGCCCTACAGCGTGGTGCTGCTCGACGAGGTCGAGAAGGCGCATCCGGACGTGTTCAACGTGCTGCTGCAGGTGCTCGACGACGGCCGGCTGACCGACGGCCAGGGCCGCACGGTCGACTTCAAGAACACCGTGATCGTGATGACCAGCAACATCGGTTCGCCGATCATCCAGTCGATGGTGGGCAAGCCGGCCGAGGAGATCAAGGAAGCGGTGTGGGACGAGCTGAAGAACTACTTCCGCCCCGAGTTCCTGAACCGCATCGACGAGACCGTGGTGTTCCATGCGCTCGACGCGAGAAACATCGAGTCGATCGCCGCGATCCAGCTCAAGGTGCTGCAGGCGCGGCTCGCGAAGATGGAGCTGGGGCTCGACGTGTCGCCCGCGGCGCTGGCCGAGATCGCCAAGGTCGGCTTCGACCCGGTGTTCGGTGCGCGTCCGCTCAAGCGTGCGATCCAGCAGCGCATCGAGAACCCGCTCTCGAAACTGCTGCTCGACGGCACTTTCGGGCCCAAGGACACGATCGAGGTCACGACCGATCCGATCCGCTCGCCGGGGCAGTTCGGCTTTGCAAAAGCAGGAAATTCCGGCAAAACCGGGGAACCTGCGGCCGACGCCTCGGCCTAAGATCGGATGATGAACTTTATTCTTCGCGTGATCCTGCTGATGTTGGGCCTGGTCTTCGCGGCCAGCCTGGCGGTGGCCGTGATGCTGCTGGCCGCCGTGTGGGGCATCCGCTACGCCTGGGCCCGGCTCACGGGCAAGCCCGTGTCGCCCTGGGTGATGCGCTTCAATCCGCGTTCGGGATTCGAACGCTTTCGCACGGCCGCCCAGCCGGCCGGGCCTTCGGCCGCCGACGTGGCCGGTGCACGGGCGCGCGGCGAGTCGGTGCGCAGCCCGCTGCTGCGCAACCGCGGCGCTGCCGACGACGTGACCGACGTGCGCGCACGGCCGGCCACGCGCGGCGACTGATCGGCGCGGACTCCTTTTTTCGGATTGCGAAAGGCCGGCCGACACCGGCCTTTTCGCTTTTCAGCGGTACAGCGCTTCGATCTCCTGCGCGTACGCCTTGTAGATGCTCGAGCGCCGCACCTTCATGGTCGCGGTGACCTCGCCATCGTCATGGTCGAGTTCCTTGGCCAGCAGGTGGAAGCGGCGCACCTGCGCCACCTGCGCGAGACGCGCATTGCCGCGTGCGATCTCGGCATCGATGAGTTCGCGCACGCGCGGCAGCTCGACCAGCGAGCGGAAATGCGTGAAGGCCAGGCGCTCGGCCTCGGCCCACTTGCCGACCGTCTCGTAGTCGATCTGCACCAGTGCCGAGACGAACTTGCGCCCCTCCGCCACCACGATGCATTCCTTCACGTAGGGGCTCGCCTTCATCGTGTTCTCGATCTCCGAGGGCGTGAGGTTCTTGCCGCCCGCAGTGATCATGATGTCCTTGAGCCGGTCGACGATGCGCAACTGGCCGCCGGCTTCCTCCGCCACCACGTCGCCGGTGTGCAGCCAGCCGGCCTGCACCGCAGCGCTCGTGGCTTCGGGGTTCTTGTAGTAGCCGCAGAACACCATGTCGCCGCGGATCTGCAGCTCGCCCTGCGCACCCACGCGGTATTCGACGCCCTCCGTCACCGGCCCGACGGTGCCGATCTTCACCTCGTCGATGCGGTGGCCGCAGACCATGCCGGTGGATTCGGTGAGGCCGTACACCTCGACCAGCGGCACGCCGAGCGTGCGAAAGAAGCGCACCACGTCGGGCGGTATCGGCGCCGCGCCGGTCAGCGCCACGCGCGCGTTGCGCAGGCCGATGAAGTTCTGCAGCGCGCGCAGCACGCTCCAGTACGCCAGGCCGAAGCGCAGCCGCTCGCCCAGAGTCCATTGCGCGCGCGGCTTCTCGGCCAGCGGCGCACAGCCGGCCAGCGCGCGCCGGTAGAGCGCACGGCGCAGCCGGCCGGTCTCCTGCATCTTGATGCTGATCGCCGCATGCAGCTTCTCCCAGATGCGCGGCACGCCGAGGAACATGCTCGGCGCCACCTCGCGCAGGTCTTCCTGCACGGTGCGGATCGACTCGCCGAAATTCACCTGCGAGCCCAGGTAGAGCGGCACGAAGGTGCTGAGCATCTGTTCGGCCACGTGGCACAGCGGCAGGTATGACAGGTGCGTGGTGCCGGCATCGAGCCGGAGCCGTTCGACGATGCCGGGCACCACACCGCGGATGTTGCGCCACGAGATCATCGCGCCCTTGGGCGCGCCGGTGGAGCCCGAGGTGTAGATCATGAGCCCGATGTGATCGAGCGACTGTGCCGCCAGCGCGGCGTCGATGCGCGCGTCGCCTTCCTGCGCCTGCAGCGCGGCGCCGGCCGCCTCGAGCTCGGCGAAGCTCATCATGCGTTCGCGCTCGGCGGGGCCGTAGCTCGCGAGGCCCTTGGTCTCGATCACGATGATGCGGCGCAGCTTCGGCAGTGCGTCGATCGCCTCGAGCACCTTGTCGGCCTGTTCCTGGTCTTCGCAGACCACGATCTCGATGTCGGCGTGGCCGACCACGTAGGCCACCTCGTTGGTCGGGCTCGTGGGGTACACGCCCACCGTCACTGCGCCGATCAGGCCCGCGCCCATCTGCGCCAGCACCCATTCGATGCGGTTCTCGGAAATCACGCCCAGGTGGCCGCCGGCCTGCATGCCGAGTGCCGCAAGGCCCAGGCCCACGTGCGCGGCGCGCTGGTGGTAGCCCGCCCAGCTCAGCGGATGCCAGATGCCGAAATCCTTCTGGCGAATCGCGATGCGCGCGCCCTGTGTGCGCGCCTGTTCGCGCAGCATCTGCGGCAGTGTGCGTTCGGGCAGGTTCATGACAACCAGCGCTTGCGGCGCTTGTAGTGCTTGAGCGCGCGAAAGCTCCTGGCTTCGCCCGCGCCGCCCACGCCGAGATAGAACTCGCGCACGTCGGCGTCGGCCGCGAGCCGCTCGGCGCTGCCGTCGATCACGATCTTGCCGTTCTCCATGATGTAGCCGCTGTCGGCCACCGCCAGCGCGAGGCTCGCGTTCTGCTCGACCAGCAGCATCGACACGCCGCGCTCTGCATTGATGCGCGCGATGATGCCGAAGATCTCCTCCACCAGCTTGGGCGAGAGGCCCAGTGAAGGCTCGTCGAGCAGGATCAACTTGGGCTCGGCCACCAGCGCGCGGCCGATGGCCAGCATCTGCTGCTCGCCGCCCGAGAGATAGCCTGCGAGCCCTTTGCGTCGCTCATGCAGGCGCGGAAAGTAGCTGTACACCGCGTCGAAGTCGCGCGCCTGCGCGCCGCGGCCGACGCGTGCATAGGTGGCGGCCACCAGGTTCTCCTCGACGGTCAGGTCCTCGAACACGCGGCGGCCCTCCATCACATGCGCAAGGCCGCGCCGCACCAGCTGCTGCGGCGCGAGCCGCTCGGTGGGCTGGCCGTCGAAGGCGATGCGGCCGGCCTCGAGCGCGCCGTCCTCGAGCGGCAGCAGGCCCGAGATCGCCTTCAGCGTGGTCGACTTGCCGGCGCCGTTGCTGCCCAGCAGCGCCACGATCTGCCCGCGCGGCACGGCCAGCGACAGGCCGCGCAGCACCTGCACGACCTTGTTGTAGACCACCTCGACGTTGTTGACCTCAAGGATGTTCATGGCTCGCCGCCGGTTGCGCTCATGGCCGCTCTTTCACTCGTTCACTCACTTGTCGAGCGAAATCCAGTCCGACGCCGGCACCATCTTCTGCGCCTTCATGTCGGCGCGGTAGACGCGGCCCACCGGGATCGAGTTGCCCTTGATGGTGATCGGCACGCCGATCAGGCCGCCGGTGTCGAAGTCCTTGATGCTGTTGAGCGCGGCCTTCAGGTTCTTGCCGTCGAGCGGCTTGCCGGCGTCGAGCGTGCGCTTGGCGGCCTCGGTGAACAGCATCGCCGTGAGAAAGCCTTGCGTGTACGCGGTGCTCTGGTATTCGGGGCGCATCGCACGGATCTTCTCGAGCATCGGCGCCTTGGCCGCGGTGTCGTAGTAGTAGCGGTAGGGCATCACGCCCATGAAGCCGTCGCCGGC